>Ga0371490_1000005_pt1 | contig 462204 bp, 414 predicted proteins | sample MB2SIPfraction_FD_207959 | JGI IMG/M metagenome (GOLD analysis project Ga0371490, IMG submission 207959) | Lab enriched peat soil microbial communities from McLean, Ithaca, NY, United States - MB28FN SIP fraction | ecosystem: Environmental > Terrestrial > Soil > Wetlands > Peat | place: USA... | reverse complement strand
GCCACCAACGCCGCCATCCTCGCCTATCAGTGGCGCGTGCAGGAGGAAGAAGCCTCGAGCATCTACCTCGCCACCACCGCCATGTCGATCATTATTTTGCCCGCCCTGCTGGTGCTGATGCGCGCCAACATCCCGGGTGTGAACTAACTCGCATCGGAGTTTTCATCATGAAATTGACCAGTTATCTGACCCGTGAGGGCAACAAGGGATACGGCATTTACCGTGAAGACGGTATCGTCGACCTCGTCAGCCGTCTCGGTAGCCGTCATCGCGACCTCAAGGCCCTGCTGGCCGCTGGCGCACTCGACGAAGCGCGCGCTTTCGCCGACGCTCCGGCCGACCTGGCCCTCGACGATGTCAGCTTCCTGCCGCTGATCGAAGCGCCGGGCAAGATTCTGTGCATCGGCATGAACTATGCCGACAAGCGCAAGGAATTCAACGAAACCAACACTGCGCCGACGCTGTTCGTACGCTTCCCCGACTCGCAGACCGGCCACCACTGCCCGGTACTGAAGCCGGCGCTGACCAATGAATTCGACTATGAAGGCGAATTGGCCGTCGTCATCGGCAAGGCGGGCTTCCGCATCAGCGCCGACGAAGCACTCGACCACGTGGCCGGTTACAGCTGCTATATGGACGGCTCGGTACGCGACTGGCAGCACACCTGGTTCACCGCCGGCAAGAACTGGCGTTCGACCGGCGCCTTCGGCCCGTGCCTGACCACCGCCGATGCGATTCCGGACCCGCACACGCTCGGCATCCGCACCTTCCTCAACGGTCAGATGGTGCAAAACGATCACACCGGCAACATGATCCACCGCATACCGGACCTGATCGCCTACATCAGCACCTTCACCGAACTCGCCCCGGGCGACGTGATCATCACCGGCTCGCCGGGCGGTGTCGGCAAGAAGCGCGTTCCGCCGCTGTTCATGAAGAACGGCGACCTGGTCGAAGTGGAAATCGACGGTATCGGCCGCCTGCAGAATCCGGTGGTCAACGAGGAGCTCGCGGCCTGAGCCGCGCGCTGCAAGGATGCACAGCATGACAGGCGACCTCGAGTTCATCCCCGTCCGGCCGGCCAGCGAGCCGACCGCCACGGCGCAGATCCGCCATTTGCTGGCGCTTTGCCAGCTGGATATGGACTGCGACATCGACATTTTCGTCAGCGCGCGTATCGGCGGAAAACTGGTCGCCTGTGCAGGCCTGTCGGGCAACATCATCAAGTGCGTGGCGATCTGTCCGGATCTGCGCGGCGAATCGCTCAGCCTGAAGCTGGTCAGCGAGGTCGTGCAGTTGGCGGCCGATCGCGGTCATTTCCATCTGTTCCTCTACGCCAAGCCGGAAAACGTGCCCTTCTTCCAGGGCTGCGGTTTCTACCCGCTGGTGGAGGTGCCGGGCAAGATCGTGCTGATGGAAAACAGCCCGGTCGCGATGCAGCGCTACTGCGAGCGGCTCGCGCAGGAACAGCACGTGGCGGGACAAGAGATCGGCTGCATCGTCATGAACGCCAATCCGTTCACGCTCGGTCACCGCTATCTGGCGGAACAGGCGGCGGCGCAGTGCGACTGGCTGCATGTGTTCGTGGTGCGTGAAGACCTGTCGCTGTTTCCCTATAGCGACCGCTACCGTCTCGTGGCGCAGGGGCTGACCGGCATTGACCGCCTGACCTTGCACCACGGTTCGGAATACATGATTTCCCGCGCCACCTTCCCCGGCTACTTTCTCAAGGACAAGGGCATCATCGATAGCTGCCATACCGCCATCGATCTGCTGTTGTTCCGCGAGTATCTGGCACCGGCGCTCGGCATTACCCGCCGCTTCGTCGGCACCGAACCGTTCTGCCCGGTGACGGAGAAATACAACCAGGACATGAAGTACTGGCTACAACAGGCGGAATCCGCCGCGCCTGCCATTGCGGTGCATGAGATCGAACGCACCAGCCTGGAAGGCACGCCGATTTCCGCCTCCGAAGTCAGGCGTCTGCTCAGCGTCAACGATTTCGGCCATATCGGCCGGCTGGTGCCCGACAGCACCCTGCAATTGCTGCTGTGCAAATACGCCCAAGACGCCACGGCCTGCCACAAGGCCTATGGCTGAACGACAACTTCCCATGGATAACTGCCATGAAAATTAGCAAACAAGCCATCGCCGGCACGCTCGAATCCAGCGATCTGATGGTCAAGGTCGCGCCGGCCAGTAACGACGCGCTGGAAATCGTCGTGCAAAGCGAAGTCATCAAACAATTCGGCGCGCAAATCCGCCGCGTCGTGGTCGACACCCTGCAAAAACTCGACATCACCGCCGGCAGCGTGGTGGTCGAGGACAAGGGCGCGCTCGACTGCGTGATCCGTGCCCGCGTGCAAACCGCGGTTCTGCGCGCCGTAGAAGGCGTGGAACCCGACTGGGAGAACCTGAAATGAAACTCCGCCGCAGCATGTTGTTCTTGCCGGGCGCCAATGCGGCGATGCTGTCGACCGCATTTGTCTACAAGCCCGATTCGATCATGTTCGACCTGGAAGACGCCGTGTCGCTGCGCGAAAAAGACGCGGCGCGCCTGCTGGTCTTCCATGCCCTGCAAAACCCGGCCTATCGCGACATCGAAACCGTGGTGCGGATCAACCCGCTCAACACGCCGTTCGGTCTCGCCGACCTCGAAGCAGTGGTGCGCGCCGGGGTCGAGGTGGTCCGTCTGCCGAAGACCGATTCGGCCGAGGATGTCTGGCAGCTGGAACGCGAAGTGGAGCGCATCGAGCGCGACTGCGGCCGCGAAGTCGGCAGCACCCGCCTGATGGCCGCCATCGAGTCCGCCAGCGGCGTGGTCAATGCGCTCGCCATCGCCAAGGCTTCGCCGCGGCTGATCGGCATCGCGCTGGCCGGCTTCGACTATGTGATGGACATGCAGACCGAACGCGGTGACGGCACCGAGCTGTTCTACGCCCGTTGCGCCGTGCTGCACGCAGCCCGCGCCGCCGGCATCGATGCCTTCGACGTGGTCTATTCCGACGTCAACGACGAGGAAGGTTTCCTGCGCGAAGTCGAACTGGTCAAGCGGCTCGGCTTCAACGGCAAGTCGCTGATCAACCCGCGGCAGATCGAACTGCTGCACAACGCCTATGCACCGACCGAGGAAGAGGTGGAATACGCCGGCCGCGTGATCGCGGCGGCCGAAGCGGCCGAACGCGACGGTCTCGGCGTGATCGCGCTCAACGGCAAGATGATCGACGCCCCGATCGTCAACCACGCGCGGCGCACCCTGCAACGGGCTCAGGCCTCGGGCACTCGTCAATAAGCGGAGAACGCGACATGAACGCACTGGAACAGTTGCATCAACAATTCCCGGACCTGGACGCGCTGCGTCCGTTTGCCGGCGCCCATGCGATGACGCCGCACCTGTCCGATCCCGAGCAGAAGACCCGCCGCAAGCTGTGTGCTTCGCTCGAAGAAGCCATCAAGAAAACCGGTCTGCGGGATGGCATGACCATCTCCTTCCACCACGCCTTCCGCGAAGGCGACAAGGTGATCAACCTGGTGGTCGACACGCTGGCCGGGATGGGCCTGCGCAATCTGACGCTGGCATCGAGTTCGCTGTTGAACGTCAACGCACCGCTGATCGAACACATCAAGAACGGTGTCATCAGCCAGATCTACACCTCGGGCATGCGCGGCAAGCTGGCCGAGGCGATTTCCAACGGCCTGATGGAACGGCCGGTTCAGATCCACTCGCACGGCGGCCGCGTGCATCTGCTGCAAAGCGGCGAACTGCAGATCGACGTCGCCTTCCTCGGCGTGCCCTGCTGCGACGAGTTCGGCAACGCCAACGGCGCCGGCGGCAAATCGCGCTGCGGCTCGCTCGGCTATGCCAAGGTCGATGCCCAGTTCGCCCGCCAGGTCGTGCTGCTCACCGATGAAATCGTCGGGTTCCCGAATGTGCCGGTCAGCATTTCGCAAGACCGCGTCGACTATATCGTCCGCGTCGACGAAGTGGGCGACCCGTCCCGCATCAGCGTCGGCGCCGCCCGCGTGACCAGCAATCCGCGCGAACTGATGATCGCGCGCTTTGCCGCCGATGTGATCGAACACTCCGGCTATTTCAATCAGGGCTTCTCGCTGCAGACCGGATCCGGCGCCGCTTCGACCGCGGCAACGCGCTTCCTCGAACACCGCATGGTGAAGAAGGGCATCACCGCCAGCTACGCGCTCGGCGGCATTACCGGCAGCATCGTCGACCTGCACAAGAAGGGTCTGATCGACACGCTGATCGATACGCAATCGTTCGATACGGCGGCGGCGCAGTCGCTGGCCGAATCGCCGCGCCATATGGAAGTGTCGACCAACGAATACGCCAACCCCTCCTCCAAGGGCACCTATTGTGACCGCGTCGATGTGGTGATTCTCAGCGCGCTGGAAATCGACACCTCGTTCAACGTCAACGTGATCACCGGTTCCGACGGGGTGATGCGCGGTGCGTCCGGCGGCCACTGCGATGTGGCGGCAGCCGCCAACCTGACCATCGTCGTCGCGCCGCTGATCCGCAGCCGCATCCCGACCGTGGTGCGCCGGGTCACGACCGTGGTGACCCCGGGCGAGTCGATCGACGTGCTGGTGACCGACCACGGCATCGCGGTCAATCCGAAACGCCCGGAAGTCGCAGAGCGGCTGCGTGCCGCCGGCCTGCCGGTGATGGACATCGAGGTGCTCTATGCCCGCGCCATCTCGCTGACCGGTGAACCGCAACCGATCGAATTTACCGACAAGATCGTCGGGGTGATCCGCTACCGCGACGGCAGCGTGATCGACGTCGTCAGACAGGTGAAACCATGAATGCTCGTGCGGAAGTGAATATCGGGGCGGTGCTGGCCGCCCGGGAAGCGCGCGTCGAACGGCAGGGCCAGGCCCTCGCCCGCCACGGCGTGCCGCTGTTGTCGATCACGCTGGTGATGCCGGGACCGGTCAAGAGCGGCTTGCTGTCGCGCCGCATCATGCAGGCGGCGCTGGCGGCCGTCGACGAGCGGCTGTCGCGCCTGCGCTGGCCGGTGCTGGAACGCGAGGTGCTGTGGTTGCCGACCGGGCCCGAGGCGATTTACGCCATCAACGCACCGGCCGACGAGCTCAAGCTCGCGCTGGTCGATCTGGAGAGCCGTCATGCGCTGGGCCGCTTGTGGGATCTGGATGTGATCGGTCTGCAGGGGCAGCTGTCGCGCGCAAGCCTTGGCATTGCGCCGCGCCGTTGCCTGCTGTGCGACGAACCGGCCCACGCCTGTGCCCGTTCGCGCGCCCATCCGCTGCCGGCCCTGCTCGCCGCCATCCGGGAGAAGGTCGATGCGTTCGACAGAAACCCGCTGGCCGCTTGAGCTGCCGCTGCCAAGCGCCGCTTCGCGGCGCTTGAGCGAACGCATCGGCGACCGGGCCTGCTCGGCGCTGATGGCCGAAGTGATGCTCACGCCCAAGCCGGGTCTGGTGGACCGGCGTAATTGCGGCGCGCATCGCGACATGGGAATCGGCACGTTTTTCGCCAGCATCCACGCCATCGGCACGCATTTCGAGCAGTTCGCCCTCACCGGCCTGATCAATGCCGACGTGGCGGCGGCACGCATGCTGCCGCTGCTGCGCCCGAGCGGCGTGCTGGCGGAAACCGCCATGCGCCGCGCCACCGGCGACGTCAATACGCACAAGGGTGGCATTTTCGCCATGGGTCTGTTATGTGCGGCGGCCGGACGGCTTGCCGCGCATGGCGCCTGCAGCGATGCGGCAGCGCTCTGTGACGAGGTCGGCCGCATGTGCGCCGGCCTGGTCGCCACCGAACTCGCCGCCGGCACCCATGCGCCGCGCACTGCCGGCGAGCGCTTCTATGCCTTGCATGGCATGACCGGCGCGCGCGGCGAGGCCGAATCGGGCTTCGCCACCGCGCGCGAACATGCGTTGCCGGTGTACCGCGAGCTGCTGCAGCGCGGGGTCGGGCACGAGTTGGCGCTATTGCAGGCGATGCTGCAGTTGTTGGCCTGGAATGACGACACCAATCTGGTCTCGCGCGGCGGAATGGCGGGCCTGCGTTTCGTGCAGGAACAGGCGCGCTGGCTGCTGCAGCGCGGCGGGGTACTCTCCCGTGACGGGCTGGGCTGGCTCTGCGCGCTCGACGACGCGTTGATCGAACGCAATCTCAGTCCGGGCGGCAGCGCCGACCTGATCGCCGTGACCCTCTTTCTCTCCGAAGCGCAGGACGCGCCCCGTTCATAAGCTGTCGAGCAACTGCGCCAGCAGCGTCAAGCCGTGCGGCCACGGACCGTGACCGGACTCGACATTCACATGGCCGGCTTCGCCGATATCCGCGAGCCGGCATCCCCATACGCCGGCCCAGTGCTCGGCACGCGCAAAACCCAGCAATGGATCGTTGTGGCTTGCAACCAGCAGGCCCGGACAGGGCAGGCGCCGGTCTGGCACCTGATCTTCCAGTTCGAAACGCGACGGTTCGGCCGGCGCGACCAGCATGACGGCAGCAATGGCGTCGGTCTGCCGGCAGGCCAGCGTACAGGACGCCAGCGCACCCATGCTGTGGCCGATGAGAATGGCGGGACGGTTCTGCCCGGCGATGGTGCGGCGGATCGCGCCGATCCAGCCGTCCAGATCCGGCGTGCTCCAGTTGCGCCGGCTCATGCGCAGCCAGGCGGGAAAGCGGCGATGCCAGCAGGTTTGCCAATGCTCAGGCCCGCTATCGTACAAGCCTGGTACCAGCACGAAGGCGAAACGCGACTGGGCGGCAAGCAGTGCATCAGCGACAGATGCATCTGATACATGCGTCAGTGGATTGGAAGCTGGCGAGTTCATCTATCTGATTATTCCGATTTCTCCCGCCCGGTGCAAATACCTGACGGCGAATGACAGGAGTTTTTAAGTGCTTAATTCCCGTCGTCGCCGCCAGGCGCCACTGCATTACGCCAGGCGCAATTCAAACGCCTTGAGCCGGGCGTGGTCGAGCCCGTGTTCGACGGCGCCGAGCAGCACGGCATCGGTGCCGGTGGTCGAAAAGGCGCATGCCGGCGGCTCGATCGGCAGGAAGCCGGCCAGATGCTGCTGAATGCGCGGCAACAGCGAGGCACCGTTGCGGCCAATACCACCGCCGAACACGATCAATGCCGGGTCAAGAATGGGGATGATGGCTTGCAGCGCCCAGGCGATCTGGCGCGCCTCCTCGTCGACGCATTCGATCGCCAGCGGGTCGCCGCCGTCCGCCGCGGCGAATACCGCCTCGGCGCTGGCGGCCGCCAGGCCGAGACGGCGCGCGTGGGCGACGATCGCGCGCGCATCGGCGCCGGTTTCGTACAGACCGCGGTGCGGTGCGCCGGGCGGCGGTGCCGGCATGGAGTCGGGCGCCGGCGGCAGCATGGCGATTTCGCCGGCAAACCCGGCCGCGCCGCGCAGCAGCTGGCCACCGGCGACGATGCCAAGTCCGACCCCGGTACCGATCGACATGAAGACGAAGTTGTCCACGCCACGGCCGACCCCGCATTTCTGCTCGCCGAGCGCCGCCAGATTGATGTCGTTATCGATGATCAGGTCGGAACCCAACGCCTGGCGCAATTGGGTAAGCAGGTCTTCGCGCTCCCACCCCGGCAGATTGCCGGCCAACCGCAGGCAACCCTTTTTCGTATCCAGCACGCCGGGCGAGCCGATCACCCGGGTCAGCACCTCCTCCGCAGCGACGCCGTGCTCCGCCAGCATGGTGGCCACCATATCGGTCATGAGCGCGATCAGGTCGGCGGTCTGCGACGGCGTACGGCGGTCCTGCCGCACCACCACGCGCCCGGTCAGATCGGCCAGGGCGCCGCGGGTCCATTCCGCCCCCATATCGAAGGCCACCACGAAACCGGCTTCGGCGCGCGGCGTGTAAAGCCTGGGCGCGCGGCCGGCGCTGCCGGCGCGCACGCCGCTTTGCGCAACCAGACCGATGCGTTCGAGATTATTGAGTGCGGCGGTAGTCGTGACTTTCGACAGACCGGTGCTCTGTGCGAGCTGCGGGCTGGAGGCAGGCGCCAATGCCAGCAGGTGCTGGTAGATCGCCCATTCGTTGCCCTGACGCACAAAGGCCGGGCCGCGGGTCACCGGCGCAGTCGGCCGGTCGGCATGAGGAATTTTTGTTTTCATGGCATTTTCATTTCGTTGGCGGGAATGCTAACAACCGCGCCCGGGCACGGCAAGCACCAAGCCGCAATGCACAACGAGTAGCGGGAGAATCCGGCACAAAAGCCCCACCGCCACCGCTCGGCGATTGCATCGCCGCAACACTCGCCACCAAGAGCGGAATCCTTTCCTGGTGCGGCTTACATGCCCATCCATGCAATGCGCCAGCCTGTGTCGCCACGAGGCCGTTGCATTCGTAAAGAAACTTTCCTATCATTTGTAACGCCGACACTACATACAGTGTCGACCGTCCGAGGACAGACATCTCTTGCAAGGAAATCAACGCGTTCAGTCTCAGGGAGAAAAAGATGAATGATGCGTCGTCCCCCAGCATTGCGTCAGCCAGCGCCGGCGAAGCGGGTCAGCCGGCAGAAAGCAAAACTCACTTTCACCGTTCCATCGGCCTGTTTCCGGCCGTAGCCATCAACATGATCCAGATGTGCGGCATCGGCCCGTTCATCACCATCCCCACCATCGTCGCCGTCGCCAACGGACCGCTCGCCGTGGTCGGCTGGATCATCGGCGCACTGTTGTCGATGGCCGACGGCCTGGTCTGGGCCGAACTCGGCGCCGCCATGCCGGGCGCCGGCGGTACCTATCTGTATTTCCGCGAAGCGTTCCAGTACCGCACCGGCCGGCTGATGCCGTTCCTGTTCGTCTGGACGGCAATGCTGACCATTCCGCTCACCATGAGCACCGGCGTGATCGGCTTTGTGCAATACCTGAATTTCTTCTGGCCCAACCTGACCCCGGGCGAAGGCCATGCCATCGGCCTGGTGCTCACCGGCATCGTGTTCCTGGCGCTCTATCGCCGTATCGAGTCGATCCGTACCCTCGGCACGGTCATGTGGATCATCCTGATCCTGGCGCTCGGCCTGACCACGGCAGCCGCCTACAGCAACTTCCACATCAACCTGGCGACCAACATTCCGCCCGATGCACTGCATCTGTCCAAGTTCCTCACCGGCCTGGGCGCAGGGCTGATCATCGCCATCTACGACTACGCCGGCTATAACACCATCGCCTACATGGGCGACGAACTCAAAACGCCGGGCCGCGTCATGCCGCGGGCAATCATCATCTCGATTGTCGCCGTCATGTGCTTCTATCTGGCGATGAACGTCGGCGTGATCGGCAGTGTGCCGTGGCAGACCGTGGCCAAGTCGCAATCGGTCGCTTCGCTGGTCATCGAACAGAACTGGGGCCATACCGCCGCGGCGATCGTCACCATCCTGATCCTGATCGCGGCCTTCGCTTCGGTTTTCGCCGGTCTGCTCGGCGGTTCGCGCGTGCCGTTCTACGCGGCGCGTGATGGGGTATTCCTGTCGTCGTTCGGCCGACTGCACCCCAAGCTGGCCTTCCCGCACATCTCGCTGCTGGCGATGACGCTGGTGATGGCGGTCGGTACCTTCTTCGACCTGACCACCGTCATCAACATGCTGGTGGCGGTGACGGTGATCCTGCAGTCGATCGGCCAGATCGCCGCGCTGGTGGTATTGCGCAAGCGCCAGCCCGGGCTCACCCGCCCCTACAAGCAATGGCTCTACCCCTTGCCGTGCCTGCTGGCTCTGGTCGGCTGGGTGTTCGTGTTCTACATGGCGGACACCGAATCGCAGCTGTTGTCCTTCGGCTGGCTCGCGCTCGGTCTGGTTGCTTTCCTGATCTGGGCCCGGGTCACCCGCGCCTGGCCGTTCGCTCCGTGCGAGGTACATGAAGTGTATCTTGAACGCCAGCGCAGCGAAGGCACCCCCTCCTGACACCGCAAACGAGGAAACCGCTACATGTCGCACTCGCTCCAAAGCGCGCCAGCCTGTCTGTTGGCCATTGATTTCGGCGGAACCAAGATCGCGCTGGCCACGGCCACGCCGACTGGCGAACGGTTGGCGCAACGGGAGATCCCGACACTGGCCCAGCAGGGCGCGGAACGGGTCATGGCCCGCATGCACGACGCAGCCATGGCCTTGCTCGCAGAGACCCGCGCCGCACACGGACGGACCTTGCGCGCCGTGGCGGCGGTCACGCCCGGGATTGTCGAGCGCGACGGCATCCGTCTCGCGCCGAACAACCCGGGCTGGGAAACGCTGCCGATGGCGCAGACGCTGCAACGGCAGTTCGGCGTCGAGCGGGTGCGCGTGGAGACCGACACCAAGGCCGCCGCGCTGGCCGAGGCCCGCTGCGGCGCGCTGCGCGACATTCCCTGCGGCCTGTACGTCAATCTGGGCACCGGGCTGGCTGCAGCGGCGGTGATTGATGGCAAGGTGCTGCGCGGCGCGCACGGCGCCGCCGGCGAGATCGCCTATCAGTTGCGCGGCGTGGCGGGCGAAGTGCCATTCGCCGATGGCGGCGCGCCGCTCGAAGCGTACATCTCCGGGCGCGCGCTCGCCGATCGCGCCAGCGCGCTGATCGGTCATCCACTCAGCTGCCGGCAGGCATTCGATCTGGCGGAAGAACACAAGGTACTGGCGGCCATGCTCGACGAAGCGCTCGATGTGCTGACCATCCACTTGGTCAATATCGTGCTGACGCTCGATCCGGCGCGTATCGCGGTCGGCGGCGGCATGGCACGCGTAGCGCGCATTCTCGACGCCCTGTCGGCCCGGCTCGCCCGCGCCTGCCCCTACCCGCCGGAAGTCGTGCTGGCGACCTTCGAACACGGGGCCGCGCTGCAAGGCGCAGTGCTGTGCGGCATGGAGGCGCTCGGCGAGCAGATCTGACTGCAGGCTGCCGGACCGGCGGAGCCCTGCCCGATGTTGTGCATAGCGGGTCCACTGTCATTGGCAGCGGACCCGTTGCCTTTTCTGAGCAGGGCCGGCATGGCGGGCGGGCCAGGCGTAAACCTAAACGAATGCTCCCCTAGCGTTAACCACCCCATTACAATATCGATGCGCCTACAATGAGCGGCGTACGCCGCCATGACGAGAACGCGGAAGAAAAAGCGTACAACGCACAGTCGTCATGATCGCGCGGCACTATCGCAATCGATCCAATGGTCCCGGGGAGGTCCTAGATGAAAAAAACCATGCTCGCCGCGCTGTCGTTGGCACTTCTGGCAGGATGTGCGGCGGTGCCACCGAAAAAACCGCAGAATGAAATCGACCAGGAACGCCTGAGCGCGGCCAAGGCGTTCTCCAGCTGTGTCGGCGCAAATGTGGCCGCGCTCGATGACGGCGTCTCGGATGCATCCACGATCGCGTTCGCCCTGACGCTGCGCTGCAATCACGAATACGACGCCGCACTCGACGCGCTGACGGACGGACTGGACAGCTCGGCCGCACAGATCGAAGCCTTCAAGACCCGGGCCAAGAGCCGCGACAAATTGATCGAGGCATCACTGCCCCTGGTGCTGGCCTACCGCAACGCACAGCGCATGAGAGCATCGACCAGCACCGAGCAGCCGGCCACGCCCCCTGCCCCGGTGCAGGCTCCGGATCAGGTTCCGACGCCGGTACAATAAGGACTGGCGCTCAGAGCGCCGTGCCGCGCGCCGGGACATACAGACGCTCCATCCGGACGCCTTCGAGCTCAAGCAGGCGGATCTTGCGTTCCAAGCCCCCGGCGTAACCGGTCAGACTGCCGTCGCGACCGACGACGCGATGACAGGGAATGATGATGGAAATGGGGTTATGGCCAACGGCGCCGCCGACTGCCTGGCCGGACATGCCGGGCTTGTGCAGCAGCGCGGCGACCTCGGTGGCGATTTCTCCATAGCTCAGCGTTGTGCCGTAGGGAATCGCGCACAGGCGCCGCCACACCGCCTGCCGGAAATCGCTGCCACGCGGCGCCAACGGCAAGCGTTCGATCGCCGGACGCCCGCCGGCGAAGTATTCGTCCAGCCACTCGCACACGACGGCGAACAACGGCAGTGCGTCATTGACCACCAGCGTTTCCGTGACGCTGGCGCCAAAATACTTCTGCCCCTCCATCCACAAACCGACCAGCTTGCGGCCATCGCCGGCCAACAGCAGGGGACCGATGGGTGAGAGATACTTGCTTGAAAAAAGCATGGGCGCTCCTGGCTCGAATCACCGCGGATTGTGCAATGCCGGCGGGATGCGGCAAGACGGGGCCACCGGCACAGCGATTGTGCCAGCATCGCCCCGGGCGGCGAAAGCCGCATGCCGATCGGATCGACGCACAAGCCGTGGCTATTGCGTCAGCCGCAAGGAGCTCAGCTGGCCCGCTATGCTCTGGAAATCGGCCTGCAGATCGGTATCCGACGGCGCGTAGTAGGCCACCTGGTTGACGCACTGCTGCATCACCTGCAGCGAATGCTGAATATCGCTGTCATTGCCGTAGACGATTCCCCAGATTTTGATCCCGGCTGCCGAGGCTTGCTGGCAGGCGGCCAGTTGCACGGCATCGGCCACGTTGCGCGATGCGGTATCGCCGTAGATGTTCGCCACGACGCCATACGGTTGCAGGCTGGGGACGAAACCGCTGCTGCCCAGATAGGCCGTGCCTTGCGGTGAGCCGAGCACATTGCTGCTGCTGTAGTAATAGCCGCTGCCCTGGCTGACATTGTTCAACAGCGGCAGGCTGAACTCACTGGTTTTCAACTGCCACTCGTTGGCGCCGTCGGTAATGATGATCATCGCCTTGGTCAGATAGGGATTGGCATCCTGCGGCAGGGTCTGACTGCCCCACCCCTTGGATGAATCGGCGTTGCGCCAGGCAGGCGACAGCATGCGCCACCCCCACAGCACCCCAGCGGCAATGAAGGTGCTGCCGTTGGGATACATATTGTTGATCGCATTGCTCAGTGCGGTCTGATCAGTGGTCAGGAAGGTCGTCGGCTGGGAGGTACAGTATTGTTGCTGGAAATTGTTGTACCGATAGTTGCCATGCCAGCCGTACTGAGTGGCGTTCCAGCCATCGAAATAGGGTTTGAACGGCTGATTGGCGGGACTTTGCAGCGCCAGCGGCTGCTGCAGCGGATAAGGCTCGGCCATGCAGCCGGCCCAGCTGGACGAGGTAAACGGCGCCGCCGCCGGCAGCAGCTTCCCGTTGACGTCCTTGCGGGTCGGATCAAGCCAGGAGAGCGGCAGATTGCCGTTGGCATCGCGCACATTGACGGTGGTGGTAAACGGCACCAGACCGAAATAGGCGCTCACGCCGCTATTGGCGGCTGGGGTCAGCAGTTTGATCAGGGTCAGCGATGCCGACTTGAGCGCCTGCATCTTGCTCTGCGAACCGCCGTTCGCCGACTCGCTCATCGAGCCGGTATTGTCGAGCACCAGCACCAGCTCCAGATTGTTGCTGGCGGTGCGCAGCGCCTGGTTGCCGGCAGACACCTGCAACGGCGCCGTGCCGAGGAAACCGGCCACCATCAACGGCAGGCTGCCGCTGACCGACATGGTCAGCTGTTGACTGGCGGGCTGAGAGGACGTGGCGGCGATATTGCTCACGGCGATACTCAGGCTGGAGCTGTCGATGGCGCTGCCCAGATATCCCGCCGGCCAATTGGCATTGAAATAACCGATGGCATCCTGTTTCCAGGCATTCAGTTGCGCAGGAGTCGGATTGGCTGGCAGATTGCCCAGATTGCGCCCGGCGGCGAGCACGGCGGCATCGAGCGACTGCTGCGCACGCGCCTGCACCGCCACCCAGCGCATGTAATCGATGCCGCTGAGCATCGCGATGACGAAAATCGCCGTATTCATGGCAAACACCAGCGAAACGACACCGCGCGTCTGACAAAAAAAGCGGGACAGCAACATAGTCTCCCCTAGCCCGGCTGCAAGCTATCGAGGTTCTGGAAGCGCGGCCGGAAATACACGCGGCGGTACAAGGTGATGTTTCCGGGGGCGTCGGGCCAAAAGGTCCGGGCCGCATTGAACGGGCTGAAGTGATAGAACACCTCGACCACGATGGTGTTGTCACCCGTATAGAAGGGAAATCCGGCCGGCAGCGGCGCAGCGGCCGACAGGCGGCTGGCGTCACCACTGCCCCAACCGCTCACCGCACGCTGCCAGGCAATGGCCGGCTGGCCGTTGCCGGCATCCTCGATGTCGGTAATGATCACCTCGCCGTTGTCCTTCAGATCCAGCGGCTGCGCCAACTGCGGCGCGACCACCCAGAAAATGCCGATCTGGTTGGCGTCGGTACCGGCATTGCTATCGATCAGCACCGCCTTCTCCGCCACCAGATTGCCCAGCTCGAACGCAGTGCGATCGATGATCGCAACCGTACGGAAAAAGACATACACCTCAAGCAGGCCGAGCAAGATCAGCAAAAACAACGGAAACAGTATGACCAGTTCCATCGAGGCCACGCCGCGTTCGTTGTCGAGAAACTGCCGGAAGGTCAATGTCATCAGCTTTGCGAATTCTGCGGTTCGTTTTGCAGCACCACGGTGCGCTGCAGGGAAAACAGCGAGATACCGAGCAACTGCAGAATGCCGGTAAAGGTCGGGCGCGAGATCTGGAACTGGTAGCGCACGATCGCGCCATAGCCGCCGAGCCCGTTGCTGCCCATGTCGGCATCCCAGTGGCCATTGCCGTTGACGTCGGTATACGGGCCGGTACAGACACCGGTCTTGGCATATGAATCGTCGCCGCAGGGTTCCGGCATGCCGATATCGGAGAAAGCCGGATAGGTCTCTTCCGTCACCGTCAGTTGTCCCTGGTTCTGCAGCCAGGGACCGACCCAGTACCAGACCTCGTTGTAGACCGCCTGCTCGCGGCTGATGCCGCTTTCGGTCTGCACGGTCATGCCGATGCGGGCCGCCGCCTGGGCGCCGTGCTCCAGCGCGCTATCCAGCAGGATCTCCATCCCCACATCGACCGTCGCGAACAGCAGGATCAGCATCAGCGGCGTGATCAGCGCGAATTCGAGCGCCGTCGCGCCGCCCGTGTCCCGCCAAAAGCCGCGCATATCAATTGACCGCCGCACCGCCATCCGGCGCCAGGCCGAGACGCGCGCGCATCATCTGGTAATACTGCAAATTGTCCTGCACCTGCGCCGCCGGCATGTCCTGCTGCAAGATACGTTCGGCCGCCACCGCATTGCCGAGCAGACCGTAAGCCAGCGCCAGGTTGTAACGCGCCTGGGGCGGCGCCGAAGGCACATCGGCAATCTTCAATAACTCATCGATCGCGCTGCGCAGCTGGTGCGACAGGATCAAGGACAGCCCGAGGTTGTTGCGCAGCGCCAGATCGTCCGGATGCAGGCGCAACGCCTGCCGGTATTGCTGCTGCGCCAGGTCGTGCCGGTCTTGCAGATCGTAGGCCATGCCGAGTCCGGCCCGGGCCGCCACATTGTCCGGCGCCGAGATCACTAGCGCGCGATAGGCCTCGGCGGCTTCGGCGGCCCGCCCTTCGCGCAACAATATGCGCGCGAGCCCGAGCCTGGCCTCGACGTCGCCGGGGGACACAAGGGCGAGCTGCTGCCACACGGTCCGTGCCTGCTGCAGTTCGCTGCTCTGATACAGCGCATCGGCAAGACCGATCAGCGCCGGCCGGTTGCGTGGATCCTGCAGCAGGATTTTCTTGTAAAGCGGAATGGCCAGAGCGGGATTGCCGCCGGACAGCGCCGTATCGGCCAGCTGCTGGCTGCCGGTACCGGACAGGGCGCCGGGCCCGTTCGCCGCACAGGCAGACAGCCACAGACAGGCGCCGAGCAGCAATGACACCGCATACGGGAAAGCACCGTTTCTCATTGGCTATGCTCCATCATCTTCAACAGGCTCATGAGTGCCGGGCCGGCAGCAATCATCACCACCGCCGGCAGAATGAACAGCATCATCGGCAAGGTAATGCGCGTCGACAGCTTGGCCGCCCGCTCCTCCAACCGCAGCATGCGCCGGGCGCGTTCGGTACGCGCCAGCTGACGCAGAGCCTGGGTGATCGGCGTGCCGTACTGCTGCGATTGCAGCAAGGTCACCACCAGCGAACGCACCGACATGGTGCCGATCCGCTCGGCCATATTGCGCAGCGCGGTCGTGTTGTCGCCCGACAGCTGCAGCTCGCTGAAGGTCACCGCGAGCTCGTCCCCCAGGGCCGGCACGATGTGCCGCATTTCCTCGGCGGTGCGTTGCAGGCTGACGGCCAGGCTGAAACCGGCATGGGTGCAGATCACCATCAGATCGAGGGCATCTGGCAAGGCATGCACGATCAGCCGCTGGCGGCGGCCGATATGGAAGCGCAGCAGATACTCCGGCACGATCATGCCGAACACGAACGCCCCCAGACACAGCAGGGAATGCAGGAACAGGGGATCGAACGCAGGCGGCAAAGGCAGCAACAACACCAGCAACAACGCCAGGCCGCCACAGATCAGCTTGGCGGCGACCAGTGCCGACGCGGCCGCCGGCGAGCGCCAGCCGGCATGCACCATCAGCGCCGCCAGCGCCTGGCGTTGCGCCGGTGTAAACAGCGTCACCCGGTTGCCGATGCGAATCAGCACGCCGACCCAGCGCGGCAACCGACGGCCCTCCTGCGCCTCGATCGCCAGCTCCTGTGCCGACTGCTGATGCACCACCGCCTGCAAACGCTCGGCAACGCGACTGTGCAATGAGCGGCGATGCAAGGCCAGCCAGACCACCACGCCGCCCCAGAGCAACAAGGCCAGTTGTTCATCCACCCAGGAAAAATGCATGGTCATGACCTCATGTTGGACATCTGCCAGATCAGCCCGAGACCGATGGCAACCAGACCGATGGCGAGCTTGAGCACGGTCAGGCCGGCAGGGGTGTTGAACAGCGGCGCGATGTAGTCGGGATTCAACATCCACAGCACACCGGCCACAAAGGGCGGGATCAAGGCCATCACCTTGCTGGCGGCGCGCACTTCCGCCGTCAATGCCCTGGCCTTGAGCGCCATTTCGCTGCGGGAGCGGATGATCTGCGCCAGGTTTTCCAGCGTCTCGGTCAGTGGCCCGCCGGTTTCGCGCTGCAACAGCAGACAGACACAGAAAAACGAGAACTCCGGCAGATCGATGCGCCGGTCGGCGTCTTTCAGCACATCGCCGAGATCGATGCCCAGCTGCAATCCGTCGCCCATGGTCGAAAACTGTGTACGCAGCGGCTCGGCGAACTCCTGTCCGGCCACCGCAATCGCATGGCTGGCCGGCACGCCGGCACGCACGGCGCGGATGATCAGATCGAGAGCATTGGGAAACTGGGCCAGAAAGCGCTTGCGAAAGCGCATCGCCACAATGCGATAGCCAAGCGTCAGCACCACGGGCGGGGTGGCCAGCAACAGCAGGATGCGCACGACATGACCGCCAGGCCACGCCCAGAGCAGGAAGCCCGCCACAAGGACGGACAACAGCGCCGACACGATGAAATACAGCCGTTCCCGCCCCTGCGTCACCGTCAGCAGACGTTTGCGCCAGGCGTCGAACCATTGCCGCACCCGCCCGTGCTCCATCTGCTGATGCTGGAACACCGCCTGCAGATCGGGCTTGCCCTCGCTGTCGTCATCGGCCGGCTGGGCAAGATCGAGCATGGCGGTCAGATGTTCGCGAATCTGTTGCCGCTCATTCTGGTAATGGCGCTCCCACAGCTGCAGAAGCGCCCAGCCAAAGGCGCAGAAAAACAAGAAGATCAGCAGATCGAAAGGATGCACGCTCATTGCTGCATGCACTCCAGCATGGCCGGCTCCAGGCCGAAGTAGCAGGCCTTGACGGCAAAGGCCGGCCGCAGGTGGGAGCTCTCGAACACGCCCTTGACCTCATCGCCGTAGGCAGCGGGGTTGAACTGGAAGCGGAACAGATCCTGGGTAATGATCACATCCCCTTCCATGCCGTTGATCTCGGTAATGCTGGTCACGCGGCGAATCCCGTCGCGCATGCGCTCGATCTGCACGACCAGATTCACCGCGCTGGCGATCTGGTGCCGGATCGACAGCAAGGGCAGACTGCCCTGCGACATCATCACCATGCTCTCCAGCCGGGTCAGCGCATCGCGCGGCGAATTGGCGTGAATCGTCGTCATCGAGCCGTCATGGCCGGTATTCATCGCCTGCAAGACGTCGAAGGCCTCGAAACCGCGCGTCTCGCCGAGGATGATGCGATCCGGCCGCATCCGCAGCGCGTTGCGGACCAGGTCGCGCTGAGAAATCTGCCCGACCCCCTCGGCGTTGTCCTGCCGGGTTTCCAGCCGAACCACGTGCGGCTGCTGCAGTTGCAGTTCCGCCGCGTCCTCGATGGTGAGGATGCGCTCGCGGACATCGATATGCTGCGACAGCGCGTTGAGCAGCGTGGTCTTGCCCGAGCCGGTCCCGCCGGAGATCACCACATTGAGCCGGCACGCCGCGGCAATTTCCATCAGCCGGGCCATCGCCGGCGACAGATTGCCCTGCTGCGCCATGCGCGACAGCGTCAGATTGCGCTTGGCAAACTTGCGGATGGCGATGCAGGCGCCGTCGATGGCCAGCGGCGGCAGCACCACATTGACCCGGCTGCCGTCGGGCAGACGGGCATCCACCATCGGGCTCGCCTCATCCACCCGGCGGCCGACCGAAGCTGCAATCCGCTGCGCCACATTGACCACATGCGCGTTGTCGCGAAACTTCTGCGCGGCCAGCTCCAGCCGCCCGTGACGCTCGACATAGATATGATCCGGACCGTTGACCAGGATGTCGGTGATCGACTCGTCGGCCAGCAGGGGTTCGATCGGGCCGATGCCGAACATGTCGTTGAGAATCTCGTCGACAATCTGTTCCTGCTCCTGCGCGGTATAGCGCATGCGTTCGCGGGCGATCAGATCGTCGACGATGCCGACGATCTCGCCATGCACCTGGTCGCGGCTCTTGTTCACCGCCACGGTGACGTTCAGCGCGGCAATCACATTGGCACGGATCAGCTGGAATTCCGGCTGCCGCACCAGCTCGGCCACTTCCGGCTTGGCCGTTGCCGGCTGGGCCGGTTCGACACGCGGCCGCACCGCCCGATGCTGCGACCCCGGCTGCACCGGCGTCCCATGCAGATGCTTGCGTCCGAACATGGTCAACCTCCCCTGCCTAACCACTGCCGCAACCGGTCAAGCTGCCGCACCGTGGCGCCGGCGCGCACCGTCTCGACCTCGGCGCCGCTCAGATCATTGGCCAGTTGCCGGATCGCCATGCCGAACACCGAACGCGGGTTGAGCGCCTCGCCGAGGTTTTGCGCCCGGGTCAGCGCCTGGGCGTCGAATGGCAGCTCCATCAGCACCGAACGCTGGATCGCGCTGACGAAATCCTGCACCTCGACGCGGGCGCTGCCTTCCGGCTGGGGATGATTGAGCAGCAATGACAGCACCGGCTCGCTCTGGCGAGCGGTGACATGGCGGGAGAGCTGCGCCGCCCGCCGGGCGGAATGCACGGTCGCGTCGGCCAGCAGATAGACCTGATAGGAATTGTCGAACGCTTCCTCGCTCAACTGCGGCCAGGTGGTTCCCGGACGCGGCACATCGAGCAATACATAGTGGAAATAATGCTTGAGGACATCGATGAGCTGCGCCAGCGCACCGGGCTGCGGCACGAAGCGGTCGCCATAGGCCAGCTCGCACGACAGCACGTACAGGCGGCGGCCATGGCGAATCAAGGTACGATCCATCGACTGCGGGTCGAGACGCTGGACATTTTCCAGCACATCGATCAGGCCCTGGTTGCCCTGCAAGCCCAAGAGCACATTCACCGCACCGCCGTGCAAATCCAGATCGACGACCGCCACCCGGCGCTGGCGGTTTTCCGCCAGCTCATAGGCCAGATGGGTGCAGACGGACGATACGCCGACGCCGCCGCGCGCGCCGACAAAGCTGATCACCTTGCCGGTGCGGGTATGCTGGACCGGCGCCGTATGGCCCGTCTGTCCATCGCCGAGCGTGCGCAGCAACAGGTCGACCGTCAGCGGCTTGACCAGATAATCGCGGATGCCCAGTTGCAACAGACTGCGATACAAGCCGACGTCGTTGCGATCGCCGAGGACAAACACGCTGATCGACGGATCGCAGACATTGGACAACTTCTCCAGTTCGGATAACGGCGTATCCAGCCCCGAGACGTCGACGACCAACTGGACCGGGGCCCGATCCATCTTTTTCAGCAGGTCGATGGCGGCGCCGATCGCGCCTTGCTGAACCAGGGCGTGCGGCAGCATGCGCTGCGACACATAGCGCTGCATCACCGCCGTATTGGCTTCGTCGGCGACCAGCGCGACGAAATCGGCATTCTGCGCCGCAGCGCCTTCCTGCCGTTGGTGCAAGGCATCGAGCAGACTCATTGCGAACTCCCGCCCTGCGTGCCCGAACCGGAAATACTGCCGGTCGTGCCGCCGGTAGATAGCGGCGTCACCTTGTTATCGTGGTAACGCTGCACCGCCGCCCCCGCCGTGACGGCATCTTGTCCGGCAAAGGGCGCCGGGTGGACAAGATCTTGCGGATTGGCAAGCATGCGCGCGAGGTTGCCGTAGGTCGCGCAGCCGAAGGCGATGGTCGGCCGCGACTCGGTCTGCCAGGTTCCGCCGCGAAACGTCGACGGCTCGGCCAGCGGCCGGCAATCCGGCGGCAAAGCCTGGTTGTCCGCCAGCTGGATGATGTCGGGCCCCGGCAACCAGGTCGTTTCCTGATGGGCACAGCCGGCCAGAGCGAAGGCCAGGCCGAGTGTCCACACTGCACTGCAACGCCACGTCATGCCGTTCTCCTCAGTAGACGAAGCCCGCGGAACCGGACAGGCGCGGCCCGTTGCTGTTGTAGGGGTCGATATGCGCCTGCCTTTGCAGCACCTGCTCGACCTGGCTCGGGTTATAGAGATGGTCCTGCGGCGTCTGCAATTGTCCCGGGCCGACCGGGCGCACCAGATAGGGCGTCACGATCACCACCAGCTCGCTCTTGCTGTTCTGGTAATCGGTCGACGAGAACAGGCGGCCGAGGATGGGCAGATTGCCAAGTCCCGGCATCTGGCTCAGCACATTGCGCGAAGTGTTCTGCAACAGGCCGCCGATCACGAAACTCTCGCCGCTGCCGAGTTCCACGGTGGTTTCGACCCGGCGCACCGACAGACCGGGAATAGTCACCCCGCCGGTCGTCACGCTGTTGTTGCTGTCGAGCTCGCTCACCTCCGGCCTGACCTTCAGGCTGATCCGGTCGCTGGCGGTCACCGTCGGGGTGAAATTCAGCCCCACCCCGAAATCCTTGTACTGCACCGTGATGGTGTTGTTGCCGCTACTGCTGCCGCTGCTTTGCGCGACCGGAATCGGATATTCTCCACCGGCGAGAAAGCTGGCCGTCTCACCCGACACCGCAGTCAGATTAGGTTCCGCCAGGGTGGTCACCAGGCTTTCCTGATCGAGCAGATCCAGCACGCCGCCATGGCTCTCCGAGCCGATCAGGGCCATGAAGCCGCTGTTGGACGGTAACTGCCAGGTCGTCGGCGTCGTACTGTAATTGAGTAGCTGGCGCCCGCTCATCAGGCCGCCATACGAGCCCATCGCCCACCAATTCACGCCGATCTGCTGCAAAACCGTGCGCTGGACCTCGGCAATGCGCACGCGCAGATTGACCTGGGTCGGACTGGACAGGGTGAGCTGATTGATCAGTTTTTCCGAGTGATCCAGATAGCCCTGCAAGGTTTCGGTCACCGCGGCGACCACGGCGGCATTCGGCACCGAACCGCTCACCATCAGGGACCCGGGCGCGGACTTGAGGTCGAGATGCAAGGACGGAAAGCGCTGCGCCAGAATCTGCTGCAACGCGTCGAGATTGTGCACCACCACGATGGTGCGGCGCAGGAGGGTCCCGCCGCTGGCGTCGAGCGCATATACCGTGGTGGTACCGGCCTTTTTCCCCAGCACGAACACCGCCGCAGGATTGGGAACCTGCACGTCGGCGATGGTCGGGTCGGCGATAAACACCGTCGCGGCGGGACGGGGCAGGTGCAGCAGACTGCCGGCACCGACAGCCAGGGTCGCCGTGTCGTCGCGCGCCACCGCCCTTGCCGCAGCATGAGGGCGTTTCGCGCGCTTCCGCCCCGAGCGCTGCAAACGAGCCGGCACAGACATGGCAGTCAATGGCTCATGCAGATGCAATGCCTCATCCTGCGGCAGCGGCGCCTGACCGGCGCCCCAGGGATTCGGCATTCCCGACGCCGCCCGCAACAGCGGGGCATCCGCTTCGGCCGGCGCAGTCCCGAACGACAGCAGGCCGGCAAGCCAGATCACGGCCCATGGCTTCCATCTGAATTTCATACATTTATCCATCTACTTAGGCTGGGGATCGGCGATCGGCAGCGTCGCCAGTGGCGTGGCCGGTGTGGCCTGCGCCGCATTCGACGTCGATCCGCGCAGGATCAGCACGCCGTTCTGGGTCGAAGCGTTGAGCGAACCGGCAGCCGCCGCCGCGGTTGCCGCCGCGCGATCGCTGTCGGCGCGCGCCGCCCGCGAAATATCCCCGGCCCACACCGGACCATCACCGTTGTCGTTGTCGCCGCCGGGCTGCGGCACTGCGGCCGGCATGTGCACCTGGCTCGCCCGGTCCGCCGCCCCGGTGGTGGCAAAACTCCGCAAGGCAAGGGAGATGTCGCCCAGCTTGGAGGCGACCGCGACGACGGCCGCGCCGCGCGGCATGACTTCCAGCGTCACCGTACGCACCTGTCCGCCACTGTTGGCGTCGGCATCCTTGGGACGCTGCAGCGAGGCGCCGACGGCAATCACGCGCAGATTGGTGGCAATGGTTTCGCTGACTACCGAACGGCCGGCGCCCTGCGCATCACGCAAGCTCTGGGTCAGGATCAGGTCGACGTGATCCCCCGGCTGGATCAGGCCGGCATTGCCGGACACATCATTGACGGCCACCGACACTGCCCGCATGCCCGGCTGCAGCGATGCCGCCAGGAAACCGGGATCGGCGCTGCTGATGATGTCGCTGCTACGCAGCGGCGAACCGCGACCGACGGCGTTATGCAGCAAGGCCCCCTTGAGCGCGGCCAGATCGCTGCTGCCCTGCACGATCGCCCCTTTGGGTACATCGGCCGCCGCCATGCTGCGCCAACCCCAGGCGCTGGCATTGAGCAATTGACCGGCCGGCAAATCGCGCGCGGCGATCAGCACTTGTACGGAGGGAGGGGGCGGAGGCGCTTTGGCACCGCCCGAGAGGGCCAGGCGCAGGGCCAGCGTCAGGGTCAGCGCACCAGAAAGCACCAGGAGCAATTTCCTCGTGCTTGTTTTCATGGCAAAGCTTCCTCACAGAAATGGTTGTCGCTGCCGGCCCGATCAAGACGAGAACCGCAACGCGAATACACCACCTGCCGCCAAGGCCACCCCATAGGGCACGCCGCGTACCACCGTCAGACAGTGCAGCAATCCGGCGAACGCACCGGCCTTGCCGTTCTGCAGACACCGCCGGGCCAGCAGCCCGAGCAGGGCAAGCAGCAGACCGGACTGCGTCGCGACGAGCAAGGTTGGCAGGCATGACACAGGGCCGGCCCAACACAGCACTGCCGCAGCCAGTTTGGCATCCCCCGCGCCGATGGCACCGGCCGCGGTCAGCGCCATGCCGGCCAGCAAGGCCAGCAGACCCGTAGCGAGATGCCCCCACAGCCCCCCCGTCGGGGCCGCCGGCACGTGGAGCAGATAGCAGAGCACCACACCGAGCACCAGCAGATTGGGCAGGCGCCGCCACTGCAGATCGGACCAGGCCAGCCGCAACAGCAAGCCAAGGCAGACAAGTTTTATGAATATGGAATAACAAGCAACAAGAGGCACAATCCGTCGACTTACTGTACGGCGGTAGTGATCTTGTCCTGGATCGTCGAAAACGCAGAGGTATAAAAACCCTTGATCGTTGGGCTCAGCGCGGCGACCGCAGCGACGACGATTGCAGCCAGAATGGCATACTCCAACGCGGACACACCGCGCTCGTCACGACGGAATTTCTGTAAGAATGTATTCAAAATCATGGCAAGTCCCTATGTGGAAATTTTTATGACAAAACTATCAACGCCCGTCTGGATAGTCTGCAAACATGGCAGAACCGCCCGCTGGACAATGCCGCTGACAAGGCAATTGTTACCCATCAAGTCATTTGTCATGGTTGATTTATGTCAAAAAAATACAATTCCAATAAGTAAATTCATTTATGTTTACATATCGAAAAATGGAGCATTCCCCCTCAAAAAACAAAGATAAATTAAAAAATACACTTAAATATCTATTATTTTTATATATAAACGCATTAATGAAAAATAAGCCCTAGACACCGCAAAGCGGTCATGGGCAACAGTACGACGCGCGAAGCGCTGTCAGGCCAGAAAAAATGGGCAAACCGACGACACCAGCAAGGCCGGGGCAAAAGGATATGGATAGGTAAGCGGAAAGATTGTCCGGCAGTGCGGCGCGCAGCCGTCAGACACAGATGTTAATAACCGTTGTGCACGCACGCATTCCAGCAAGCGATAGAAAACATCAAGTTAATCGCGATCAAATCCATTCAATTCAAATAAATACAGACACAAACATAACAACATCGGCATATTTAAGAACAAGTGTTAATATACATGCACATATGTCAAGAAGGGTGACGCAAGCGACCGGGACATTGAAGCCCGGTTTTATTCCACCCGCGAGAGTCCGCCTCCCCGGACCACAGCCCCCACCGACCAGCGGTGCCGGCTTGCCGACCTGGAGCGTACCTGGGGATTGGCACCTCGCTCGACGTCACCAAGCATCTGGCCGCGCAAGTTTTGATCGATTGCAAGACGGCAGAACGACGACCTGCGGGTCGTCGTTTTTTTTGAGCCCCCCACTCTCCGCAGAGCGGTGATGCAACACTGACACCGCATTATCGCAACGCGAATAATTCTCATTATTGATATTGATTGATCATGGTGTTACCATCCACCCAATAAACGATAACAAGTATCAATCGCACCTTCGCTCCCGGTTTCAACCGGCTTGCCCAAAGAGGAAAGCCGGCGATCAATACAACAACAAGGAAACCATCGGATGCGAGTCAAAAAGAGCCATCTATTGCGGACGCTGGGCAGACCGCTTTACTGGGGGACCGCATTGGCGGGCGCTTCGGTCTGGCTATGGACCACCCCGGTCTTCGCCGCCGACACGGCAAGCGGCAATGCTCCGCCCGCCAGCAGCCAGGACGTCAACCCGGCCGATCTGCCGGAAAACGACCAGCAGATCGAGGCCAAGGCGCTGAACGACTGGACCGGTTTCTGGAACCGGCAAACCATGCTGGGCGATATGGGCGGCTTGCGCAGCGCACTCGCGCGCTACGGCATGACGCTCGGCCTGAGCGAAACCAGCGAATTCCTCAGCAATACCTCCGGCGGCATCAAGCAGGGATCGGCCTACGACGGCCTGACCACCCTGACCCTGGGCGTCGACACCCAGAAGGCCTTCGGCCTGGCCGGCGGCAGTTTCAATGTCAGCGTACTCAACATTCACGGCCACAACCTGAGTCAGTCGAACCTCGGCACCATCCAGACCGCCAGCGGCATCGAAGCGGATGACGGAACGCGGCTGTGGGAATTGTGGTATCAGCAGAAATTCGCCGGAGACAAAGCAGACATCAAGGTCGGCCAGCAAAGCCTCGACCAGGAATTCATGGTCAGCCAATATGCCGGCACATTCATGAATACCATGTTCGGCTGGCCGGCGGTGCCGTCTCTCGACATGCCCGGCGGAGGCCCCGCCTACCCGCTCTCCGGCGTCGGCATGCGACTCAGAATCAAGCCAAGCGACGCGCTGACCGTTCTGGGCGGCGTCTTCGCCGGCGACCCGGCCGCCAGAGACGGCAACAGCAATTACCCGCTCAACGGCCAGGGTCAGCCCGATCCACAGTTGTCGAACGCAAACGGCACCAACTTCAACACCCGCAACGGCCAGCTGTACATCGCCGAGCTGCAGTACGCCGTCAACCAGCCGACCGTCGGCGATACCGAAGCGGCCCCGAACAGCCACGGCACGTCCTATGCCGGCCTGCCCGGCACCTACAAGCTGGGCGCCTGGTACGACACGACCTCGTTCCAGGATCCGTCCGAGCTCGACAGCAACGGAAATGCAGTGATGCATCGCGGCAACTACAGCCTCTACGCGGTCGCCGACCAGATGATCTGGCGGCCGAGCGAAGACGCGAGCCGCACCCTGAACGTTTTCGCCCGCGTCATGGGCGCACCGGATGACCGCAACGAGATCAGCTTCAGCGCCAATGCCGGCATTACGCTGACCGCGCCATTCGAAGGACGCGACAGCGATACCGCCGGTCTGGGCATCGGCTACGCCAAGGTCGGCAGTCACAGCAGCGCCGCCGACGCGGCCGCCGGCGACCAGGTCCGCTCCAGCGAGACCTATCTCGAAGCCACCTACATCTATCAACTGACGCCGTGGTGGCAACTGCAGGGGGACATCCAGTACACCATCAACCCCGGAGCAGGCCAGAACCCGGACACGCCGACGCAGTCGCTCAGCAATATCTGGCTATGGGGACTGCGGACCACGATCACGTTCTAGTCCCGCCCCGGGACCCGGACTGCTCACGATGACAATTCAGCCCGGGCGGTTTGCAGCGCCGCTCGGGTCAGGCAATCAAGCAAGCAAGGAGAACGCCCGATGCGTTTGAACAGATTCAGATTCACCAGCCGAAGCATGCTGTTGCCGCTCGCGGCCGCAGTGTTAGGAGCCGGACCGGCACTGGCCGACGACGCCGGATTTTTGCCCGGCATTCACCGCCACAGCGCGCTGATCAGCACCGTACCGGACAACGGCGACCAGAATCCGTACGCCATCGCCGTCGCGCCGGTTTCCGCCGGCATGATCCGGAAAGACGATGTGCTGGTCGACAATTTCAACAACGCCACCAATCTGCAGGGCACCGGCACCACCATCGTCGGCTACCGTCCGGCGACCAAGGCGCTCTATCTGTTCGCCCAGCTACCGCATGCGCTGCCGCAATGCCCGGGAGGCATCGGCATGAGCACGGCGATGACCATGCTGAAAAGCGGCTGGATCATCGTCGGCAGCACGCCGAGCAATGACGGCACCACCGACACCAAGGGCGCGGGCTGCCTGCTGGTATTCGACGCCAACGGCAAGCTGGCCGATGTCTGGTCCGGACCGAACATCAACGACCCGTGGGGCAATATGGCGGTGATCGACAACGGCGACACGGCAACCCTGTTCGTCAGCAACGCCGGGTTCGGCGTCGGTAGCGCCAGGGGGACGCCGCCGGTCATCAATGAATCGACCGTATTGCGCATCGCGCTGAAGATTCCCGCCGGCCAGGCGCCGCAAATCGTCGATCAGACCGTCGTCGCCGGCGGTTTCGGCGAGCAGGCCGACAGGGGCGTCTTTCTGATCGGTCCGACCGGACTGGCACTCGGCAAGGGCGACAAGCTGTATGTGTCCGATGCGCTGGGCAACCGCATCAGCGAGATCTGGGATGCCACCACGCGCACGACCAGCGCCGGCGTGGGCCGCACGCTGACCGAGGACGGCCTGCTGCTGCGGCCCTTGGCACTGACGACCACGCCGGAGGGCCATTTGCTGGCCACCAACGCGTCGAACGGCAAGGTGGTGGAAATCGATCCCGATACCGGCAAGCAGCTGTATGCGCAGTGGATCGACGCCAACAAGGCCCAGGTCCCGCCCGGCAACGGCGACCTGTTCGGCATCGCCATGACGCCGCAAGGCGACGGTTTCTATTACGTCGAAGACGACATCAACATGCTGGCCAAGGCAAGCCGATGAACGATAACGAACACAACCGCGACGGACTGTCACGGCGCAGTTTTCTCGGCAGCGGCGGGCTGGCCGCGCTGGCGGCCGGATCGATGGCCTGCAGCGGACTGGCCTCGGCCGCCGCGGCGCTCGGCGCCCGACAGCATCACGCCGGCGGGACGGCCACGGCCGATATCGAGCCTTTTTATGGCGTACACCAGAACGGCATCATCACGTCACAGCAGAAGTACTCGATGTTTGCCGCCTTCGAGCTGGTGGACGGCGCCAGACGCAGCGATCTGATCGCGCTGCTCAAGAACTGGACCCGGGCAGCGGCGAGCATGAGCCGCGGCGGTACCGCAGCCCCGCTCGCCGACAATCCCGATGCGGCACCGGCCGACGGGGGCTCGGCGCTGGGGCTGGCCCCGGCCCGGCTGACGCTGACCTTCGGCTTCGGCCCCACCCTGTTCTCCCGCGACGGCGTCGACCGCTTCGGCCTGGCGGCCCGCCGGCCGGCGGCGCTGGTTGATCTGCCCAGATTCAACGGCGATCAGTTGATTGCCGAGCGCTGCGGCGGCGACCTCAGCGTGCAGGCCTGCGCCGACGACCCGCAAGTCACCTTTCACGCCATTCGCCAGCTGCTCAGCCTGGCCGATGGCGTCGCCACCATCAAATGGGCGCAGAACGGCTTTTCCAGCGCACCGGTCGACGGAGGCACCGGCCGCAACCTGATGGGTTTCAAGGACGGCACGATGAATCCGCCCACCAGCGACCCGAAAACCATGGATCAGGTGGTCTGGGCCGGCGCGGAAGGCGGCTGGATGAAGAACGGTTCATACGTGGTCGCGCGTCGCATCCGCATCGCGCTCGAGCATTGGGACAAGACCGTGCAGGGGTTCCAGGAAGAAGTCGTCGGCCGCAGCAAGATCAGCGGGGCGCCGATCGGCAGCCGGCACGAGTCTGACCCGCTCAAACTGGCGGCACAGGACAAGGACGGCAATCCGCTCATTCCGGCCAATTCGCATGCCAGGCTGTCTTCGCCGGAAGAAAACGACGGTGCGCAGATCTTGCGTCGCGCCTACTCGTACAACGACGGCGTCGGTTTCTACGCCGAGCGCTGGCCGCCATGGCGCCAGGGCATGATGCTGGATGCCGGGCTGTTTTTCATCGCCTATCAACGCGACCCGCGCAGCGGCTTCATCCGCATCAACAAAAAGCTGTCGACCCTGGACAGCATGAACCAATACACCACGCATGTCGGCAGTGCGATCTTCGCCTGCCCGCCTGGCGCACAAGCCGGCACCTTCATCGGCGCCGGATTGTTTGAAGGCTGACGGTGGCTGCCGCACCACGGCAGCCTCCAACAACGCACAAGGAAAATTTGCCATGAAATTGAAGCCATCCACCCGTTTCCAGCTGGCGTGCGCCACGCTGGCCATGCTTGCGGCGGGCGTCGCCCAGGCGGCATCGATCACGCTGTACTCGGCCCAGCACGAGCAGACCGTCAACAGTCTTGCCCGGGACTTCGAGCATCAGACCGGCATCGCCGTCAAGATACGCACCGGCGAAGGTCCGGAGCTGGCTGCCCAGCTGGCGGCCGAAGGCAAGGCCTCGCCGGCCGACGTGTACTTCACCGAAAACTCGCCCGAGCTGATGTTCCTGGAAGAGAAAGGGCTGCTTGCCCCGGCAAGCGCGGCGGCCCGGCAGGCGGTTCCGGCCGCGGACAACTCCCCCAGGGGTGACTGGGTCGGCGTGCTGGCGCGCGAAAACGTGCTGGTCTACAACACCCGCCTGATCAAGGCCGCCGCACTGCCGCCGGCGCTGCTCGACCTGGAAAAGCCGGCATGGAAGGGCAAGCTGGCCATCGCGCCGGCCGACGCCGATTTCCTGCCGCTGGTGAGCGCCGTGCTCGCCATCAAGGGAGAGGCCGCCACTTTGCAGTGGCTGAAAGGGCTGCACGACAATGCACAGATCTTCGACGACGATGAAGGCGTGGTCGCGGCCGTCAACCGCGGCTCGGTGGCGGTCGGCATCATCAACAGCTACTACTGGGCCCGTCTGCACACCGAACTGGGGGACAAGGGCACGCATAGCGCGCTCTTCCATTACGGCAACCGCGACGTGGGGGGCCTCATCAACGTCTCCGGTGCGGCCGTGCTCAAAAGCGCGCACAACCCCGACGGCGCGCAGAAGTTTCTCGACTACCTGACGAGCGAACGTGCACAGACGCTGTTGGCGAAAAACAAGGTGACCTATGAATACCCGCTGCGTCCCGGCGTGGCCGCCGATCCGCTGCTCAAACCGTTCGGCGAGCTCAATCCGCCCCGCTTGAGCGTGCAGGCGCTCGGCGACGACAGCCAGGCCGTGCGCCTGCTGCGTCAGGCCGGCCTGCTGTAATGGCCGTGCTCCCGTCACGCGCCGCCGTCGCCCGACGGCGCGCACCGCCCAGGTTGATGCTCGCCTGCTGCGCGATCGCGCTTCTGGTGTTGCTGCCGCTCGTGCTGACGCTGGTGCAGGCGGCGGGCTACGGCAGCGAAGCAGCCATCGACCTGCTGCTTCGCCCCATCGTCGGCGCGCTGCTGCTCAACACCCTGCTGATCGTCGCGGCCGCCACCCTGGCGGCGGCAGTGATCGGCACCGCCGCCGCCTGGTTCGTCGAACGCACACACCTGCCGGGGCGGCGTGCCTGGGCGCTGCTCGCCGTCGTGCCGCTGGCGATTCCGCCGTTCATCACCAGTTACGCCTGGCTGTCGCTGGCGCCGGAACTGCCGCCGTTTGCCGGGGCGCTACTGGTCGTGGCGACGGCCTATTACCCGCTGATCTACCTGCCGGTATCCGCCGCCCTGCGCGGTCTCGACCCGGCGCTGGAAGAAACCGCGCGCGCGCTCGGACTCGGGCCGAGGGCGATCTTCTTCCGCGTCGTGCTGCCGCAGATCAAACCGGGACTGCTGGGCGGCATGCTGCTGGTGGCGCTCAACGTGATGTCGGAGTTCGGTGCCTTTCAGTTATTGCGCTTTCATACGTTCACCACCGAGATTTACGCCGAATACCGGGCCAGCTTCGACAGTTCCGGCGGCGCCTTGCTGGCCAGCCTGCTGATGCTGTTGTGCCTGCTGTGCCTGATGCTGGAGACCCGCGTGCGCGGACGCGCCCGCTATGACCGCATCGACCGCGGCGTGCGCCGCATCCCGCCACGCTATGCGCTTGGCCTGGGGCGCTGGCCGGTGCTGGCCGCTTTCGGCCTGCTGCTGACCGCCACGCTGTTGTTGCCGCTCGGCACCATCGGCTATTGGCTGTTGCAGCATAGCAACGCGGCGGTGACACCGGTCGAGTTCTCGCTGCCGCAACTGCTCGATGCCACCGGCGCCTCGCTCGGCCTCGGCCTTGGCGGCGCAGCACTCGCCACCGTGCTGGCCTTGCCGCTCGGATACCTGCTGGCCCGCTATCCGGGCTGGCCCGCCATGCTGCTCGAGCGCATCGCCTATTTTGGCCAGGGCGTGCCGGGCATCGTGATCGCGCTGGCCGTCATCGCATTTGCCGTGCGCTGGCTGCAGCCGCTCTATCAGAGCCTCACGCTGTTGCTGCTGACCTACGCCATCCTCTTTTTGCCGCTGGCCCTGGTCGGTGTGCGCACGGCACTGATCCAGGTGGAGCAGCGACTGGACGAGACGGCCCGTTCGCTCGGTCTGTCATCGCTGCAATCCGCCCGGCGGGTGCTGCTGCCGCTGGCAGGACCCGGCGTCGGCGCCGCCGCCGCAATGGTGTTCATCACCATCGCGACCGAATTGACCACCACCCTGCTGCTGGCGCCGATCGGCACCCAGACGCTGGCCACCGAGGTCTGGGCCGACACCTCGACGCTCGCCTTCGCCGCCGCCGCCCCCTATGCCGCGGTGCTGGCCGCCATATCGATCGGCGCCACCTGGCTATTGATGGCGCTGTTCGGCAAGTCGGCGCTGCTCGACCCCCTTCGACGAGAACACCAACATGGCTGAACTTCGCATTCAACACCTCAGCAAGCATTTCGGTTCGACAACCGTGCTGCGCAGCATCGATCTGCTCGTGCCGAGCGGTACTCTGGCGGCCATTCTCGGCCCGTCCGGCAGCGGCAAGACCACCCTGCTGCGACTGCTGTGCGGCTTCGAACACGCCGATGCCGGCTCCATCGAAGTCGGCGGCAGCGTCTTCAACGCACCGGGCGTCTTTGTCCTGCCGGAGCATCGCCATATCGGCTATGTTCCGCAGGAGGGCGCGTTGTTTCCCCATCTGTCCGTTGCCGACAACATCACCTTCGGGCTGCCGCGGCGGCAGCGCAAGGCCCGCCACCGCGTCGCCGAGCTGCTGGAATTGGTCGGACTGCCGGCCGACTACGCCGCCCGTCCGCCGCAGGCGCTGTCGGGAGGACAGCAGCAGCGCGTGGCGCTGGCCCGCGCGCTGGCCGCATCGCCGGCGCTGGTGCTGCTAGACGAACCGTTCTCGTCGCTCGACGCCGCGCTGCGCGCCGAAACACGCCAGGCCGTCGCCCACGCCCTGGCCGAAACCGGCGCCACGGCATTGCTGGTCACGCACGACCAGTCCGAAGCGCTGTCGCTCGGACAGCAGGTCGCCATACTTTGGGAGGGAGAAATGATCCAGGCCGGCACACCGGATCAGCTTTACCGGCAACCGGCCACGCCGGAGCTGGCCCGTTTCATCGGCGAGGCGGTGCTGCTGCCGGCCTGCGTCGAACACGGCATCCGGGCCAGCTGTACGCTCGGCAGCCTGCCGTTACAGACATGGACACAGGACGGTCCGGCACTGCTATTGCTGCGGCCGGAACAGATCCGGCTGCAGGCACGGGACGCGGTGTCGACCGATCGGAGCCGGCGGGCCAGGGTGATCAAGGTCGAATACTACGGCCACGATGCCAGTGTGCAGCTGCAACTGATCGAAGGCGGCGCGGCACCGACCCGGCTCACCGCGCGGATTACCGGCTACAGCTGCCCGCAACCGGGTGATGAGGTCGGTGTGACGGTGGAGGGGGAAGTATTCGCCTACCCGAAGACCGGACGATCCGCCATGCCGGCCCGGCCCCGACCGGAGCCGGTCGGACCGGCGCAGCATTCCGATCCGGTCATCGACCGCATTTGACGCAGCAACGCCAACGCACGATCATACTCACCAAGGTTCAGGTGCCCGGATCAATTTGCGATCCGGGTTAAACGGGAAGCCGGTGACGCTGCATGCGCAGCCAGTCCGGCGCAGCCCCCGCTGCTGTAAGCCAGACAAATCCATCGTATGCCACTGCGTGCCAGACACATGCGGGAAGGTTGGTGGAAGAGGATGACGGCAAGCCAGAAGACCGGCCGGAACCGAGGCGAGTCCACGTGACTCGATTTGCCGGCGTATGCCGGAGCCGATCAGCATGCCGGAGGGGCCTGCCGATCTGGTCAGGAGTGATCCATGTCACAACCCCACACCTATATCCTTGCCACGATCGGGGCCAAAACCCGACAAGGCGGCGAGGTCGTTACTGCGTCATCCGGAATGGAACTGATCGCCAGAGTCGGCGACAAGGTGCACTACCCCGACGGCAGCGAAACCGAAATCACGTCCGGCGCAGGCGCCCTGCTGCTCATCAGCGGCCGCCCCGCCGCCATCGTCGGCAGTCACCTGGCCAATGGCGACCGGATCGTTTCCAGTCCGGGCACCAGCGGATCGATCACCGCCTATGGGACCGATATTGAAGGTCTGCTGCAACCCGGTTATCGTGCCGGGGCTGCGGTCTGAGCCGCACGAGCGCCCATCAGACACAACATATTGATTGATTTGAAATAAAAAATACACATATTGTGTTTTTCAAGCAACACATCAAGGCAATCTTGATGCGTATCAACGCCTGATCAACGGATCTTTCTTAAGGTTGCCACTAGATGTTCCGCACGTCGGCACATAACGCTCAACATTTAGTGGAGAACAGATCGCATGAACCTTCCATCCGGCATGCTGCCGCGCCAGATCCGCAAGCGCGACGGCGCCTTGCAGGCCTTCACCGCGGAAAAGATCGAATCCGCCATCCGCCGTGCCGGCAAGGCGGCCGGAGAGTTCGACGCAGCCCAGGCCTCGGCCTTGACGCAGTCGGTGCTGAATGCGCTCGGTCACGCCGGGGGCAATGACATTCCGCATGTCGAGCAGCTGCAGGACATGGTCGAAGGGACACTGTTCGATGCCGGCCACCGCAAGGCGTTGCGGGCATTCATCGTCTACCGCGAACAACACCATACCTTGCGCGCCGACCGGCATACGCTGGTCGACGTCGAATCATCGATCAACGAATACCTGAACCGCCAGGACTGGCGCGTCAATGCCAATGCCAATCAGGGGTATTCGCTCGGCGGCCTGATTCTCAACGTGTCGGGCAAGATGACCGCCAATTACTGGCTCAGCCATGTCTACCCGCCGGAAATCGGCCAGGCGCACCGCGACGCCGATTTCCACATTCACGATCTCGACATGCTGTCCGGCTACTGCGCCGGCTGGTCGCTGCGCACCTTGCTGCACGAAGGCTTCAACGGCGTTGCGGGCAAGGTCGAATCGCAGCCGCCGCGCCATCTGTCGAGCGCCATCGGCCAGATCGTCAACTTTCTCGGCACGATGCAGAACGAATGGGCCGGGGCGCAGGCGTTCAGTTCGTTCGATACCTATATGGCGCCGTTCCTGCGCAAGGACCGGCTCGGCTATGCCGAAGTGCGCCAGGCGATGCAGGAACTGATCTACAACCTCAACGTACCTTCGCGCTGGGGGACCCAGACCCCGTTCACCAACCTGACCTTCGACTGGGTCTGCCCGGAAGACCTGCGCGAACAGATACCGGTTGTCGGCGGCGAGGAAATGCCGTTCCGCTACGGCGAACTGCAAGCCGAAATGGACCTGATCAACCGCGCCTATATCGAAGTGATGATGGCTGGCGATGCAAAGGGACGGGTGTTCACCTTCCCGATTCCGACCTACAACATCACCCCCGACTTCGACTGGGACAGCGACAATGCCGTACGGCTGTTCGAAATGACCGCGCGCTACGGCCTGCCCTACTTCCAGAACTTCATCAATTCCGAGCTCAAACCGAACATGATCCGCTCGATGTGCTGCCGGCTGCAGCTGGATCTGCGCGAGCTGCTCAAACGCGGCAACGGCCTGTTCGGATCGGCCGAGCAAACCGGTTCGCTGGGCGTGGTCACGCTCAATTGCGCCCGGCTCGGCTACCGCTTCCGCGGCGACGAGACCGGCCTGTTCACCGAGCTCGACCGTTTGCTGGAGTTCGCCCGCACGAGCCTGGAAATCAAGCGCAAGGTGATCCAGCGCCATATGGACAACGGCCTGTTCCCCTACACACGCCGCTATCTCGGCACCTTGCGCAATCATTTCTCCACCATCGGCGTCAACGGCATCAACGAAATGGTGCGCAACTTCTCCGCCGACGCGTATGACATTACCGATCGCCGCGGTCATGCGTTGGCCGTCAGATTACTGGATCATGTACGGGCGCAGATGCTGCGTTTCCAGGAGGAAACCGGCCATATGTACAACCTGGAAGCGACGCCGGCGGAAGGCACCACCTATCGCTTCGCCAAGGAAGACCGCAAGCGCTACCCCGATATCCTGCAAGCCGGCACGCGCGACAAGCCCTACTACACCAACTCGTCGCAACTGCCGGTCGGCTACACCGACGACCCGTTCGAGGCGCTGGAATTGCAGGACGAACTGCAGCGCAAATACACCGGCGGCACCGTGCTGCACCTGTATATGGAAGAACCGGTATCGAGCCCGGGGGCCTGCCGCGAACTGGTGCGCCGTGCCCTCGGCCGTTTCTCGCTGCCCTATATCACCATCACCCCGACATTCTCGATTTGCCCGAAGCATGGCTATCTGGCCGGCAAACACCCGTTCTGCCCGAAATGCGACGCCGAGCTGCTGGCGAAGAAACAACGCACAACCGTTTGATCTGCAAGGAGCACCAATATGTATCAGGAAACTGCAACACTCGATCTCGATCAGAGCGCAGCACAGCTGAACGACGCCGAACGCCAGCCATGCGAGATCTGGACCCGCGTGATGGGGTATCACCGCCCGGTCAGCTCGTTCAATATCGGCAAGCAGGGCGAATTCGAAGCGCGCAACCACTTCAAGGAAGCGTGTGCCAAGCTCGGCCGCTGAGGCGGCGGCGCTGTGCATCGGCGGGGTCACGCCGTTCACTGCCACCGATTACCCGGGCAAGCTCGCCGCGGTGGCCTTCGTGCAAGGCTGCCCGTGGCGCTGCCGCTACTGCCACAACCCGCACCTGCAGCCACGGCACACGGCGCAGCCGGTGTCATGGGCGCGCTTCATCGACTTCCTGCAGCGCCGCATCGGCCTGATCGATGCAGTGGTGTTCAGCGGCGGCGAGCCGACGCTCGATCCGGCATTGCCGCAGGCGATGGCGCAGGTGCGCCGGCTCGGCTTTCTGGTGGGATTGCACAGCGGGGGCATTTACCCCGGGCGTTTCGCTGCCGCCTTGCCGCACGCCGACTGGGTCGGCCTCGATATCAAGGCCGACTTCGACGACTACGCCACGATCACCGGCGTCGCCGGCAGCGGCACGCCGGCGCGCGAAGCGCTGGCCATGCTGCTGCAGAGCGGTGTCGATCATGAATGCCGTACCACCCTGCACCCCGCGCTGCATACGGCGGCGGCGATCGAGGCGCTGGCCGGCAAGCTGGCGGCAATGGGCGTGCGCCGCTATGCCCTGCAATGCGTCCGTGCCGAAGGAAGCCGCGACAGCGGACTTGCCGCCCGGCTGCCGCCGGACTATCCCGACGCTGCGCTCGTCGCCCGCCTGCGGCCGAGGTTCGACGCACTGATCGTACGCAAGGCGGACTGAGGTAAGCCGGCGGTATCCGCCCCGGCACCGCCTGGCGCACCCCGTCACGCGGCGGCGGCAAGGCCGGATCGATGGCCAGGGTAAGGACAGCAACGCGGCAAGCCGTTATCCTTGCCGACAGACACCATTCAACCCACTTTCAGCCGCCGCACATCCACCGCCATGAAAAAAATCCTGATCATCGGCATCGGGGCAGGAAACCCCGACCATCTCACAGTCCAGGCCATCAACGCGCTCAACCGGGTAGACGTCTTTTTCCTCATGGACAAAGGCCACACCAAGGAAAAGCTGGTGACAGCGCGCAAAGAGATCTGCGACCGTTACATCACACACAAAGACTACCGTTTTGCCGAAGCCGAGAGCCCACCGCTCGTGATCGGAATGCCCGATCTGCAAGCCTGCGTAGCCGCGTTGAACCGCGAGAAGCAGGCGGTGTTCGAACAGTTTTTTGCCGAGGAAATGACTGACGGCGAATGCGGCGCGTTTCTGGTGTGGGGCGACCCGACCCTTTATGACAGCACCATACGCCTGGTCGAGACCATCGCCAGAAGCGGCAGACATGAGCTGGACTATGAGGTCATTCCCGGCATCAGCAGCGTACAGGCGCTGGCGGCCAGGCACCGCATCACGCTCAATCAGATCGGACAGGCGGTGGAGATCACCACCGGCAGGAAAATCGCCGAAGGGCTTCCCGACCGGGCCGACAGCGTCGTTGTCATGCTGGATCCGGATGATGGGTTCAAACGCTATGTGGATCAGGACCTTGATATTTACTGGGGCGCCTATGTCGGCACGGAGGATGAAATCCTGATCGCCGGCAACCTGCGAGACGTTGCGGCGCAGATCGAACATGTCCGCGCCGAGGCCAGGCGCCAGCATGGCTGGATCATGGACAGTTACATCCTGCGCAGGAACAAGCCGCAGGAGCAAGACTGAGACTTGGCGAGCCGCGGCGGCAAGCAGGGGCGTTGCCGCCCCTGCCCGCCAGTGCCTGTCAGGCGTCCTGGCGCAGTGTTGCGGCGGCGGCCACCATATTGCGCAGCGCCGGCGTCACCTCGCCCCACTGCCGCGTCTTGAGACCGCAATCCGGATTCACCCACAGCCGTTCGGCCGGAATGCGCCGGGCAGCTTGCCGCATCAGATGCACGATATGCTCGCGGGTCGGCACATTGGGGGAGTGAATGTCATAGACACCCGGCCCGATTTCGTTCGGATAGGCAAAGCGGTCGAATACATCCAGCAGCTCCATGTCGGAACGCGAGGTTTCGATGGTGATCACGTCGGCATCCATGTCGGCAATGGATGCAATGATGTCGTTGAACTCCGAATAGCACATATGGGTATGGATCTGGGTTTCGTCCCGCACACCATTGGCAGCCAGACGGAAGGCCGCCACCGCCCAGTCCAGATAGTGCTGCCAGTCGCTGCGGCGCAACGGCAATCCTTCGCGCAAAGCAGCCTCGTCGATCTGGATGATGCGGATGCCGGCCCGTTCGAGATCGAGCACCTCGTCGCGAATCGCCAGCGCCAGCTGGCGGCAGCACTCGGCGCGCGGCAAGTCGTCACGCACGAAGGACCAGTTGAGAATGGTCACCGGCCCGGTCAGCATGCCCTTCACCGGACGCTCGGTCAGCGACTGCGCATAGACGATCCACTCGACCGTCATCGGCCGCGGCCGGCTGATGTCGCCGAACAGGATGGGCGGCTTGACGCAGCGCGAACCATAGGACTGCACCCAGCCGAATTCGCTGAAGGCAAAACCATCGAGCCGTTCGCCGAAATACTCCACCATATCGTTGCGTTCGGCCTCGCCGTGTACCAGCACATCGAGCCCAAGGGCTTCCTGCTCGCGAATGCAATGCTCGATTTCATGTTGCATGAAGGTCTTGTACTCGCGTTCGTCCAACCGCCCGGCCTTGAACTCGCGCCGCGCATGACGGATTTCGTTCGTTTGCGGGAAAGACCCGATGGTCGTGGTCGGGAATGGCGGCAGATGCAACCAGCCGGACTGCTTTTCCACCCGGTCCGGGAACGGGCTCTGGCGGCATTCCTGCTCGCTCGTGATCTGTGCCAGCAGCGCCCGAACCGCCGGATTGTGTACCCGTGCGGAGTGATGGCGCGATTCGACTGCAGCACGGTTGGCAGCCAGCTCGGCGGCAACGCTTGCCCGCCCCTGGTTGAGCGCGCACGACACAATGCGCAATTCGTCCAGCTTCTGCACCGCAAAGGCAAGCCAGCCGCGGATATCGTCCGCCAGCTTGCGCTCGCTCGTCAGATCGACCGGCACGTGCAGCAGCGAGCATGACGGCGCGATCCACAGCCGTTCGCCGAGCGCGGCCGCCAGCGGCTCGATCCAGTCGAGCAACGCTTCCAGATCGGTTTTCCAGATATTGCGGCCATTGATGACGCCGAGCGACAACACCTTGTCCCCGGGCAGTGCAGCGACCGCAGCATTGACCTCGTTGCGCGCATAGACCGCATCGAGATGCAGACCGGCCACCGGCAACGAGGCGGCCAGGGAAAGATTGTCGCCCAGCGGGCCGAAATAGCTGGCGAGCAGAAGCTTGACCTGGCGATAGCAGAGTACGCCGTAAGCGCGACGGAATGCCTGCCGCCACTCGGGCGGAAGCTCGGTCACAAGGATGGGCTCGTCGATCTGTACCCACTCCACCCCGCGTGCGGCCAGCGCATCGAGCAAGGCAGAATAGACCGGCAACAGATGTTGCAGCAGCGCGAGCTTGTCGCTACCGTCCTTGCTCTTGCCGAGCCGCAGATAGGTCAGCGGGCCGATGATGACCGGCTTGGCCCTGACGCCGGCCGCCTGCGCCTCGGCGAGCTGCGCGTCGAGCCGGCTCATATCGAGCCGGAAGATCGTCGCGGCGGTGAACTCCGGCACGATGTAGTGGTAATTGGTATCGAACCACTTGGTCATTTCGCCGGCGGCGACAGTCTGGCAGCAGCCCAGGTCATGCCCGCTCCCGGCCGAGCGACCGCGCGCCACGCGGAAATAATTGTCGAGCGGGTCGCCGTCGAAGCCCTGCACGCGCTCGGGCAGGTTGCCGAGCGTAAAGCTCATGTCGAGCATCTGGTCATAGAACGAAAAATCTCCGACCGGAACCAGATCGAGGCCGGCCTGAACCGCCCAGTGCCGCCGACGCAAATCCGCCGCACACTGCTGCAGCGCGTCGCGCGAAGAAGCGCCCTTCCAATACGACTCGAGCGCGAACTTCAATTCGCGTTGCGCACCAATGCGCGGAAAACCGAGATTATGCGTAGTGACCATGCAGGTTCATCCTTTGTAGTAAGGCCATGTAGACCTGATCGATTCTATGCAGCGCTGTCAATGATTAATATTGGTATTATTTCAATCATCCATGAATTTGGCTCATACAATGACCATAGAGAGAATCCACCTCACCATCGTGCGCGAGGTCGAAAATCGCGGCTCGCTCACTGCCGCTTCGCAAGCGCTGCATCTGACCCAGTCGGCCTTGAGCCACGCCATCCGCAAGCTCGAACAATCGATCGGTGTCGCAATCTGGCATCGCGAGGGGCGTGCACTGCGCCTGACCCAGGCCGGCCAGCACTTGCTGGCCGTCGCGAACCGGCTGCTGCCGCAGCTGGAGCAGGCCGAGGTCAGGCTGGAACAATTTGCGCGCGGCGAACGCGGTACGCTGCGCATCGGCATGGAGTGCCACCCCTGCTATCAATGGCTGCTGCGCGTGGTCGAGCCTTATCTGGCCCGGTGGCCGGACGTCGATGTGGATGTGCGGCAGAAATTCAAGTTCGGCGGTATCGGCGCCATGTTTGCGCAAGAGATCGATTTACTGGTGACGCCGGATCCGCTGTTCCGACAGGGGCTGGTCTACGAGCCGGTGTTCGACTACGAGCAGGTGCTGGTGGTCGGCAGCCGCCATCCGCTGGCTGCCGCACCCTGCGTACGGCCGGAACAGCTGGCCGATCAGACGCTGATCACCTATCCGGTCGAGCCCGGACGGCTGGATATTTACGCGATGTTCCTGACCCCGGCCGGAGTGGCGCCGAAGCGGCACAAAGTCATCGAGGCGACCGACATCATGCTGCAAATGGTGGCCAGCGGCCGGGGCGTCGCGGCGCTGCCAGGCTGGCTCGCCCGCGAGTATGCAAAAACCATGGCGATTGTTCCGGTCAGGCTGGGCAAACACGGCATTGCCAAGAAAATCTACCTTGGCGCCCGCGAAGAGGACATCGGGACCGATTATCTGCGCGGCTTCATCGACCTGGCGCGAGCCACCGGCGAGGCGGCGCAATGACGGACGAGCAGCCCGGGCAGCGCAAACCGCTGCCGGGCAAGGGGCGGCTCAGCATTCCCCCCATACATCGCGGGCGATATCGACCACCATTTTCAGTTTGGCGCGCTGCCCAGCCACGGAAATATCGTTGCCGTGCACGGTGCTGGAAAAACCGCACTGCGGCGACAAGGCCAACTGCCCGAGCGGAACGTAACGCGCCGCCTCGTCGATGCGCCGCCTGATGGCCTCCGGCGACTCCATCTGGCCGAATTTCGAAGAAATCAGCCCCAGGACCGCCACCTTGTTGGCGGGCAGGAAACGCAGCGGGCGGAAGTCACCGCTGCGGTCGTCATCGTATTCCAGAAAATAGGCATCGACGTTCATGTGCTTGAACAGCGCTTCGGCCACCGGTTCGTACCCGCCACTGGCCGCATGGCTGCTGCGGAAGTTGCCACGGCACAGATGAATGCCGAGGGTCATGCCCTCGGGCTTGAGCGCCACCACCCGGTTGATGAACGATGCGTAGCGGAACGGCAGTTCATCCGGATCGTCGCCGCGTTCTTGCGCGGCCGCACGCATGCGCGCATCGCACAGATAGGCCAGATTGGTGTCGTCGAACTGCACATAGCGGCAACCGGCCGCCGCGAGGGACGCCAGTTCGGCGGCATAAGCGTGGGCCACGTCATCGTAAAAGGCCGGATCCAGCTCCGGGTAATGTTCGCGGCTGATGCCGGCCCGCCCGCCACGGAAATGCAGCATGGTCGGCGAGGGAATCGTCACCTTGGCCACGCAGCCGTCGGCGAGATGCTGCGCAATGAATTCGAAATCGGCGCGCTGGATATCCCGCTCATGCCGAACCTTGCCGGTCACCTTCATGACCGGTGGCGACAAAGACAGCGAACCGTCGGCATTCTGTACCGAAACCGGCTCGCCGCACTCGACGCCGCCAAGCTCGCGCAAGAAATCGATATGAAAATACGTGCGACGAAACTCGCCATCGGTCACCGACTTGAGGCCGATATCCTGTTGAAAGGCGATGGCTTCCGCAATGGCGCGGTCTTCGACCTGGCGCAGTTCGGCAGCGGACAAGGTGCCTTCGGCATGGCGCTTGCGCGCATCGAGCAGATAGTCGGGGCGCAACAGGCTGCCGACGTGTTCGGCCCGGAATGGCAAGACAGGGGTGGATGAGCATGCAGTCATGATCTGGACGATTCTCTCGTTATTATGGAAATGGACCCCGGCCGCCAGCCGGTCATACAGGGGCGATATCGCAGAGCACGGTCCGCAGGACGAAAAACAGCCGGGAATTCAGATTCTAGGGGGCAGACGGGAGCGTGCGGAAATGGTGATTTTTCATGGATGCATGAATTATTTTCACGCAAGGCAGAACAGGACAAGCGTAGACCGGGCAGAGACAGCGCCCGTGTCGGCCGACACGGACGCTACGCATCTTAGTGCGTGTTGACTTCCAGCTGGTCGTAGCCCTTCAGCTTGTAGACCGCGATGGAGGCAATCCAGCTCAGCGCGAAGATGGCGATGATCAGATAGCCGATCATGCCGAAATTATCGTTGAGCGAACCGATCCAGTCCCAGAACCCGCCGGAGAGATGCAGCTGGTCGCCGATCAGCCCCAGCGCCTCGATGCCGCCGACCAGCACCGCCACCAGTACCGACACCATGGTGATGCTCAGGTTGTAGTAGATCTTGCGGATCGGCTTCATATAGGCCCAGCCGTAGGCGCCGAGCATCATGTGGCCGTCGAGCGTGTCGATCAGCGACATGCCGGCAACGAACAGGACCGGGAACACCATCACCGACCAGGGCGACATTCCGCTTGCCGCCTGGGTGGCCGAAATGCCGAGCAGGCCGACTTCGGTGGCGGTGTCGAAACCGAGGCCGAACAGGAAGCCGAGCGGATACATATGCCAGGCCTTGGTGATCATCTTGAACATCGGCCGGAAGATGCGCGCCAGAAAACCGCGGTCGGCCAACAGCAGGTCGAAGTCGTCGTCGTGGTAGGCGCCGCCATTCCTGACTTTGCGCCAGGACTTGAAAATGGCCTTGAGAATGAAGGCATTCATCAGCGCAATGGCAAACAGGAACAGCGCCGACACCAGCGTGCCGATCACCCCGCCGATCTCATGAAACTGGTTGAAGTGGGTGTTCATCAACTGCGTCGCCAGCGCTACGCCGACCGAGGCGAGGATGACCACCGTGGAATGACCGAGCGAAAAGAAGAACCCGACGGTGACCGGACGCTTTCTTTCCTGCATCAATTTGCGCGTGACATTGTCGATGGCGGCGATATGGTCGGCGTCGACCGCGTGACGCAGCCCGAAGCTGTAGGCCAGCAGGGCGGTGCCCAGCAGGACGGGATGGTCGCGGAAAGCGACAATCGCCCACAGCCAGGCGATGATATTGATCGCAATCAGCACGCCATAGATGCCGAACAGTCTGGCCCGGACATCGGCGCTCGAGTCGCTGAAGACTTTTGCCAATTGAGAAATCATGACGTTGTTCCTTCTTGTTGCCGGCCGGCGGGGGAATTGGCCTGGCCGTCATTATTGCCAACATCAAGCAGGGAGCACACTCCCTGCCCTGATCCTTTTGATGCGAGTGAGGCCCGACCGGCTGCCGCTGTTTTTTGACCGTTAACGCCGGCAATTGCCATGGCGCACGCGCGGAAGTCCGATCCGGCATCTGCCGTCCTGAACAAAATTACGTATGAACATTATATTTTTTTTATGAAGGCAAGATCAACCGCAGTTTTTCCATAAAGACCGGTGAACAGGAAAAAGATCCATGCCGTGGCCATTTGGGCACAAGAACGCCCCAAAAACCACATCGGGAGAATTAACACTTGCACCAGTCAAATCGATTGGCCGAACATGCGGATTCACGATTCGGGTGCCTGCCTCCACGCCCGTGGAACAGGTGAAACGGGAAACCGGTGACGCAGCAAAACTGCCAGACCGGTGCAGCCCCCACTGCTGTAAGCCAGACGAACTTGCCTCGTGCCACTGTGCCCTTGCACGGGAAGGCGGCAAGCGAGAATGACGGCAAGCCAGAAGACCGGCCCGGATCTGTTGAGTGTCCATCCCTGGGGAGGGGGAACGGCCTTTTTACCGACGTCACGCACCTTCAGCGAGGGCGTCGTCGGGGGAGTGTTTGATGTTCGCGCATTTAGCAAAGATATTCAGCGACTCGAGCAGCGAGGTTCGCACCAAACTGCTCGGTATCTACGGCGTGCTGATCGCCATCAATATATTGGCCTGGTTATGGGCCCTGACCGCCTTCCGCACCCATCCCGTCCTGCTGGGCACCGCCCTGCTGGCCTACAGTTTCGGCCTGCGCCACGCGGTCGATGCCGACCATATCGCCGCCATCGACAATGTCACGCGCAAATTGATGCAGGAGAAAAAGCGTCCGGTTGCGGTCGGGTTCTTCTTTTCGCTCGGTCACTCGACCATCGTGGTGCTTGCATCGATCGGCGTCGCGGTCGCCGCGCAGGAAATGAACAAGCATTTCAGCCAATACCAGGCGATTGGCGGCGTGATCAGCACCAGCGTTTCGGCACTGTTCCTGTTTGCCATCGCCTTCATGAACATGTTCATTCTCAAGGCCATCCATCAAGCCTGGCGCAAGGTGAGAAACGGCGGCGCCTACCACGACGACGATTTCGACCTGCTGTTGGCCGACCGCGGTTTCCTGGCGCGCATTTTCCGCCCGCTGTTTCGCATGGTGACCCGCAGCTGGCACATGTATCCGGTCGGCTTCCTGTTCGGCCTCGGTTTCGACACCGCCACCGAAGTCGGCCTGATGGGGATTTCCGCCACCCAGGCCGCGCATGGTCTGTCCCCCTGGGCCATCATGGTGTTTCCGATTCTGTTCAGCGCCGGCATGTCGCTGATCGACACGCTCGACGGCCACATGATGCTCGGCGCCTACGGCTGGGCCTATATGAAGCCGATCCGCAAGATCTACTACAACCTGAGCATCACCCTGGTCTCGGTATTGGTGGCGGTGGTCATCGGCGGCATCGAGTCGCTCGGCCTGTTCCAGAGCGAGCTCAATCTGAGCGGCTGGTTCTGGGATGCGATCGGCGATCTCAACGACCATTTCGGCACCCTGGGCTACTTCATCATCGGCATCTTTGCCGTCAGCTGGCTGGTCTCGATCCTGATCTATCGCATCAAGGGCTTTGACCGGCTGGAGATTCCGCGCGAACCCTCGCGCTGAACGCCAGCCACAAAAAAGCGTCGAGCCGGCATTGCCTCCTCGACGCTTTTCTTTACCCGGCTGCGACTCAGATCTTGTAATTCTCCAGCGTGGCGATCTGCTCCTTGGCCAGCGCATCGAGATGCTGCGCCGTCTCCGCCGTATGCTGCGCAGCGGCGCTCGATTCTTCCGACATCTGCGCCGTGCGCTCCACTTCTGCAGCGATATTGTGACTGGCCATGCCCTGCTGACTGATGGCGGCGCTGATCTCGCTCACCATGGCGCTCGATTCGGCCGAGGTGTGACCAATGCGCTGAATGGCCTGATCGGCTTCGTCGGCACGCTTGACGCTGGTTTCCACCAGCGTTTCGGCATTGTTCATCTGCGCGGAAGCCAGGCGCGCCCGCTCGACCATGGAGTTGATCGTCTGCGACACCTCCTCGGTCGAGCGGGTGGTGCGTTCCGCCAACTTGCGCACCTCGTCGGCCACCACGGCAAAGCCGCGCCCCTGCTCGCCGGCACGCGCCGCTTCGATCGCCGCATTGAGCGCCAGCAGATTGGTCTGATCGGCGATGTCGCGAATCACGCCGACGATAGAGATCACCTGGCCGGACGAGGTTTCCAGCTCGCGGATCTGCTGCCCGCAACCGCTCACCACGGAGGAAATTTCATGAATGTCGCGGATGGTGGCGCCGATGATCTCCGAACCCTCCTGCACCAGCTGACCGGCTTCGCCGCTCAGGTTCAGCGTCTCGCGGGCGCGCTCGGCGACATGATTGATGCTGACCGTCACCTGCTCGACGGTAGCGGCCATGGTGGCGGCGGCTTCGCTTTGCGCCGACGAGGCGGTGGACACCTGCTGCGCCGTCTGATGCATGGACTCTGACGCCAGCGAGACCTTTTGCGCCCCCTGCAGGATCTTGCCCAGATTCTGTTGCATGCCATCGAGCAGTGCGTTGAAATCGGCGGCGGTCGTACCGATCTCGTCCATGCGGCGAACCGGAATGCGATGGGTAAAATCGAGCGCGCTGCTGACATACTCGATCGCCTCGCGGATCGTGGTCAGCCCGTTGCGGATCAGCACAAACAGCTGCACCCCCATCGTGCCGGACACCAGCAATGCCGCGACGATGACCACCGCCAGCATGCGGAAGGCAAACGCGGTGCTGTCGTCATTTTGCTTCACCAGGGCATCGGTCAGACTTGCGTTGAGCTGCACATGCGATTCCAGCGCCTGATTGAGCGCCTGCGCGGCCGAATAGCCGTCGTTGAGCAGCACGTTGATCGCCGCCGCCTTCTGCCCGGACTGATCGAGGCGGAGGGCCTGATCGCGAATGACACGATACTGGGCCATGCGGGCCCGGTCGGCATCCAGCGCCTGCCGGTCGTCATTGTTGGAGATAAAGCGGCCGTACTGCGTCAGTGATTGATCGAAGGTGGCATCATCGGCACGCACCGCGGCAAACGCCGCATCACGTGCCGAGCCGGCATCCAGCAGCAAGGCTTTCAGCGCCGCGACGCGCATTTCGGCCGATGCATGCTCGGCGGTCTGCAGCACCGCGATGCTCGGCAAGGCGTTGCCGGCGACATAGTCGAAGCGCTGCTGTGACTGGGAAAGTTGATAGGAGCCATACCCGCCGACCAGCAAAATGGCAACGATACATATCGTCAACGATATGGCCAACTTCTTGGTTATTGACATTACTCCCCCTTAGCATCAGTTGCCGACGATTGTTTTTGTGCATAGTCGAACGCCATTTCCGTCGCGCGATCAAGATCCCGAACAAGTATTTCGATTTCATCCAGATAATCAAAAGAAGAAATATGGGTGGATATATTGGAAATCGTGCGCGTCAACACGCAAACGTTTTTTATCAGATTGCCAATTTTATCGGCGATCAATACCGATTGAGTTTCATCCCATGGCGCATCGATGAAACTGTCAATAGCCTGGATGGCGAGCCGGCTGGATTTATCCGACGCCGCACCGATCGCGGCAATCATGTCCAGCAGTTTGCGGCACTGGGCGGCAGATCGGTCGAGCGCGGCGTCACTGACGGCCAGGCTGCTTTCCAGCTCGGTCAGACACGCATCCATCCGGGCAATAAGTTGCGCACTGCCGGACTGTTCTCGCAATGAAACCTGCTCGCGACGGATTTGTTTTTTCAGTCTGGAAAGATGACGAGTGATCGGCATAAAAAAAATAACGCCGCACACCCCGTTATTCCGCACCTGGAATAACAAGAAACCGTGGCGTTTATTATTCCCCAGAGATGTGAATAATTATTTTACTCTTTTTATCATTTTAAAAATGATAGATGCCATCGTGACACAAAATGTGTCATTGTGGTTTTTTATTACCGTTGAGTATAATCGCAGAATATCAACTATTTATAATTGGATTTTTTGAATAAATCTATTCATGTCCTTCATGAATGTTACCTTGAGGCAGGTGCGGGTATTTGCTGCCGTAGCGACGGCCGGGAGTTTTACCCTGGCAGCCGAGCAACTTTGCTTGACGCAATCGACGCTAACCAAATCGGTCCAGGAGCTGGAGGCCTTCATCGGCCTGCGCCTGTTCGAACGCACGACTCGCAGGCTACGGCTGACGGGTCCGGGCAAGGCATTTTTGCCGGTCGCCCTGCGTCTGCTCAACGACCTGGACACGTCGATCGCCGAGCTGCGCCACCAGGCCAAGGGCCTGCGCGGCCCGGTGCGCATCTGCTGCGGGACGTCGCCGGCGACCACGTTCATGCCGGCAGTCATCAAGGAACTGCAGCAGCAGTATCCCGACATGCAAGTCCGCCTGATCGACGATGGCAACGACAACATCGCCCGGCGCATCGCCGATGGCGGGGCCGATCTGGGCTTTTGCACCCTGACGGCCGGCGCCAGCGCCCTGGTCGATAGCCGCAGGATCCTGTCGGCACGCATGGGGCTGCTATTCCCGCGTCAGTACCAGCCGCTGCCGCAACGGATCACGCCGGCCATGCTGAACAAGCTTCGCCTGATCCGCGGCAGCGACGACGCCGACATCATGGCGGCGCTGAACCTCGGCCACGACATCGCCACCGACAGCCACATCACCGCCTCGAATCTTGCCACGCAGTTCTCGCTGGTCGAGGCCGACGTCGGGCCGTGCATCGTCTCCGCCCTGGCTGCATCGCACCCCTCCGCAACCGGCATGCCGTATCTGTTGCTCGAAGAGCCGGCCATCAGCCGCGAACTGCATCTGGTCATGCGCAAAAGCGAGCGCATCTCGCCCGCTGCACAGATTTTCATTGAGGTATTGTTCGCCACCCTGCCGCGGACGCGGTTCCGGCACGGCGTCACGCTTGATCCGCGTTATCCGCTGGATTAGAGAGCGGGTCTTGATGAGTGTGGACCGGGCGTCTGACACACGCGCTTCCGGTTTTTTTCTGCCGTCGATTGGCGCATATCTGCGCACGGCCCTGTATTCCGTGTCGGCCATTACTGATCTTGCTGTCCCTCATTGCCGAGCTTGGCGGGAATTATCCTGAGCAAGGTTTTAGCGGGTTGTTTTTCTGCGTCCGACGCGGCAGGTTGCGGGGTGTGGCCGCAAGCCACAAACGAGCGCGGGCCGGAGGTGCGCGAACACCCCCGACCCGCTAACCACAACTTTCTATACTGGAGAAAGCCATGGCTAAAGCCGATGGTAGTGCAGCGCGCACGCGCCTTTCAAATCCGTTCTACCGCCAGCAGCGCTTGCTTGAGCTGATATCCACCCTGTCATCCCCCCGTCAAAGCGTCGACCCACAGCAGCTGTGCCGGCTGATCGTCGCCAGCGATCTGGCGTGGTCGGTCACGCCCGACGACGATGGTCTCACATGGTTGTATCTGACCGGGCCGGCCGCAGTGCGGCGTTACGCCGATTGCCTGGTGCTGACGACGGTGCCTTGATGGCGTTCACATCTTGAGGAGGCGGGGGCCGTGGGCCCCCGAACGCGCCCGATACGGCCAGGCAATCACTGCAGGCCTATAGCGCGCCGGTCAGATGCTGCATCAGCAAACTACTGCAGGCGACGCTGGCCCACACCAGCAGCCCCAACATCAGGGGACGCGGACCGGCGCTGCGCAGACGACGCAGGTCGGTGCTCAAACCGATTGCCGTCAGGGCGCCGGTAATCAGCAGCGGCGCGATCTTGCGGATGACGGCGGTGAGCTCGGCCGGCAGGTAGCCGTTAACGAGCGAGGCCAGCACGAACAACACGATGAACCCCGGAACCGCCCTGCGGATCGACGAACCTGACCGCTGGCGATGGTAGAGCACGCCGATGATCAGCGTGACCGGGACGATCATCATCGCGCGGGTCAGCTTGACGATGGTTGCGTACTCGCCCGCCGCCCGGTCCCAGGCATAGCCCGCAGCCACAACCGAAGAGGTATCGTTGATCGCCGTACCGGCCCAGAGGCCGAAACCGCTGTCCGTCATATGCATCAGGTGCCCGAGCAAAGGGAAAGTCAGCACCGCGACGATGTTGAACAGGAAAATGGTCGACAGCGCATAAGTGGTGTCGTGATCATCCGGCTGCAGCACGGGGATGATGGCGGCAATGGCGGAGCCGCCACAGATGGCGGTACCGGCCCCGATCAGCACATTGAGCTTGCCCGGCACATGCAGTGCCCGACCGATCAGAATGGCCGCGGCAAACGCCACGCTCAGCGTCACCAAGGATATCTGCAGGGAATGCAATCCGGTGCTGGCCACCTGGCGGATCGGCAGCGAAAAGCCCAGCGCCACGATCGAATATTGCAGAAGCTGCCGGCCGGCAAAGCGGATGCCGGGATGATGGTGCTCCCCCAGTTCCATCATCTGTCTGACGGCCATGCCCAGCAGCATACCGATCACTGCACTGCCCATGAGGGGGAAGATCCCGCCCAGCCACCACGCCGGCACGACCAGAAACGTTACCAGGGCCAGGCCAGGAAACAATGGATGCTTGGTCAGAAAGTTCATGTCTTTTTTCGAAATATAACTAGAAGACCTAATGCTATTCCACAAATTCATATAAAGAAAAACGGTTTATACTGAACTTTATGATCGAAAAAACAGGACAATCATGCTCAAACTGACCCTGCATGAGCTGGAGGTTTTCATCACGATCAGCCAGGCCGGCACGGTGCGGGCAGCCGGAGAGCAGCTGGGTCTGTCCCAATCCGCGACCAGCGGAGCCTTGAGCGAACTTGAACGCAGGTTGGATGTACAACTGTTTGATCGCGTCGGCCGCGGCATCGTCCTGAACGAATCGGGGCGTTCGCTGCTTCCCCGCGCCATGGACATCCTGCAGCAGGCCCATGAGCTGGAAGCCGGCTTTCTCAAAGGGGGGCAAAGCCGTCTGCACCTCGCCGCCAGCCAGACCATCGGCAACGTTCTGATGCCTGGCTTGCTGCAGGCGCTGCTCGATGAAACCCCTTCCTGCCAGGTCGAACTTGAGATAGTCAATTCGGAGTCGGTGATGGAGCGATTGCTCGATTGCCGTGCCGATTTCGGCTTGATCGAAGCGCCGTACAGCCACCCGCAATTGGTGTTCGAGCCCTGGCTGGAGGACGAATTGGTGGTCTACGCTGCGGCAGGCCACCCTCTCGCCTCTCGCCCGCTCGACGCCGAAACCCTGGCACAGGGGCCGTGGATTTTGCGTGAAGCCGGCTCCGGCGTCCGCCGGGTGCTGGAAAACAGCCTGCTGCCGCATCTGGGTGCCATCAAAGTGCGGCTGGAACTGGGATCAAGCGAAGCCATCAACGAGGCGGTGCGCTGCGGACTGGGCATTTCCTGCGCCTCCCGCCGCGCGCTGGCACGCGAACTGGCGCGCGGCGAGATGGTCCTGCTACCGACGCCCGGCATCGATTTGACCCGCAACTTCTATCTGGCCTGGCATGTGCAGCGCAGGTTATCGGCCAATTGCGAGACGCTGCGCGCGATCTGCCATCGTTTGCAGGCAAGGGAAGGACTCGAGCGCCCTGCGGCCGGCAAAGCACCGTAAACACCGATTGACGACGCTGGGGCCGGTAAGAATTTTGCAATGATCGGCGGGGATAATCGCGACGACGATCAAGACAGATACTTTGGGGTACACGAGATGAAAATGACGTTGAGCAAAATGTCGCAGGCGATGGCGCTGAGCGCGTGTTCGGTGCTGCTGGCCACCAATGTCCTGGCGGCCGAAGTGACGGGTGCAGGCAGTACCGCGATCTATCCGGTGTTATCGCAGTGGGCGCAAACCTATAAAAACAAAACCGGCGACATGGTGAATTACCAGTCGATCGGTTCTGGCGGCGGCATCAAGATGATCAAGGAAAAAACCGTTCACTTCGGTGACAGTGACATGCCGCTGAAGCCGGAACAGCTCGCAGCGTCGCATCTGGTGCAATTCCCGGTGGTGATCATCGGCATTACTCCGATCGTTAATATCCCGGGCATCAAGTCGGGGGATATGGTACTGAATGGCAAAGTACTGGCCGACATTTATCTTGGCAAAATCACCAAGTGGAACGATGCCGCCATCAAGGCGCTGAATCCGAAGCTGAATCTGCCGGATCTGAATATCTCCGTCGTGCATCGTGCCGATGGCTCGGGCACCACGTTCTATTTCACCGACTATCTGTCGAAAGTGAGCCCGGAGTGGAAGGAAAAAGTCGGTTCCAATACTGCGGTATCCTGGCCTACGGGTGTCGGCGGCAAGGGTAGCGAAGGCGTGGCTGCCTATGTCCACCGTATTACCGGCGCGATCGGCTATGACGAATATGCCTATGCCAAGCAAACCAATCTGACCTGGACGCGCATGATCAACAAGGAAGGCAAGGTGGTGTCGCCCGAGCCGAAGTATTTCCAGGCTGCAGCCAGCAAGACCGATTTCGCGCATGCCAACGACTTCTACGTCATCATGACCGATGCCCCTGGCGCCAACAGCTGGCCGCTGACCGGCACCACCTACTTCCTGCTGCGCACCGACGCCGCCAAGGCGGACAATGCCAATGTGGTCAAGTTCGCCAAGTGGTTCCTGTCCAACGGTCAACCCGAAGCGCAACACCTCGACTATGTGCCGCTGCCTGGCGCGACGGTGACCCTGATCGAGAAGTACACCCAACAGAAGCTCGGGCTGTAATCAGCCGTAGCGACAACGGCCTGCAGAACACGCTGCAGGCCGTTTTCTTTGCAAAGAACGGAAAGCGCTGGCGAAAAAGAACAGCGCCGACGGCACCCTCCCCGTCATGCGCTGTCGTCCGCAATCATTCCGCCGTCTTCGCGGCGTGCATTCTGGCCACGAACAGATCGCGCGAGCCCAGGGCAAACCAGCTGTTGCGCAGCTTCTCTTCCCCGACCGACGACACCCGTCTGCCGACATAGTCGTGGCAGGGATACAGCAGGGTTTCGGCCGGCAGGGTAAAGATCCGCATCGTCACACTGTCGTACATCTGTGCGGGATTCGTCTCGTCCTCGGCCTGCCCGCAGCCGCCGATTTCCATGACATCGCCGCAAAACAGCTTGTCACGCCATCGCAGACTGATACAGCCAGGCGTATGCCCGGGTGTCGCCAGCACGAGCAGACGCTCGCCGCCGAGGGCGATTTCTTCGCCATCGGCGAGCCGCCGGCCGGGGATGTCGCCAGGATTTCCCTGGCCGACAAGATAGTCGGCACCGGTCAGCTCGCACAGACCGCCCGAATCGATGCGGTTCGGGCGATGCACATGCGTCCTCACCACACTGCGCAGCGACAGGCCCATCTCGGCCAATAGCGCCAGAATCAGCATGTTCTGCACGGGAAGCGGATCGATGACCAGGGCCGTCCCGCTCGATGCATCGCCGATCAGATAGGTCAGCACCGAGCTATCGGGGTCAAAGATCTGCCGGAACAACGGCTCAGCCGCCATAGCGCAAAACCAGTGCCAGCACTGCCGCGATCAACGCTGCCAGACAGGCGCCGGAGGAAAACAGCAGGCGCAATGCCCGGTGCGCAGGGATAAAGCCCACGCCACGGACGTAGCCGGCACTCATCGACCAGAACGCGAGCATGGCCGCCAGATGATTGGCCTTGCCCTGCGCGCCGGCAAGAAGCAGCGGGTACACCGTCAGCACGAGCGTCAGCCCGACGCCGATCAACAACGGCACGACAGCCAGCCCCTCAGTCCCGCGAGAGATGGCTGTCTTGGCGAGCGACTTCATTTTCGCCCCACATGGCGTTGAGAATGGCAAGCTGCACGGCGAACCCTACGCCGAGCATCCAGGTGAAATACCACATGGCAATACTCCTCGATGCGAATCAATGCGAACAAGTGCAGCCGCTGGCCGCTTCATGGTCAGGCAACTCGCCACGAAGATAGCGCTGCACCGCTTCTTGCGGATCTTCCTCATCGGTGATCAAACCGAGAATTCCGCGATCGGCCAGCTTGTTGCGCGCGCACTGCCCCATGCTGCCGGCCAACAGGATATGCAGGCCATCGAATGGGTGCGGCGCCGAGCCCGCCATCTCGTGCAGGGTCTGCTCGATCGACAGCTCCAGCATGACGGGCTGACTCACCTGATCCTCCGCCACATCGAACACCATGAAACGACGGCAATGACCGGCGTGGGCTGTTACGGTGCGCAGGTTTTGCGAACAGACGGCAATTTTCATTATTTACTCCAATTTAATATGCAGAGTGATCATGCTGCTCGATATAAGCCGCAGTCACTTTGCCGGACATGACCCGATACGCCCACCCGGTGTAGAGGATGATGATCGGCATGAAAATAAGCGTGGCCCAGAACATGACCGACAGGGTCAGATGACTCGACACGCTGTCCCATACGGTCAGGCTCGCGCCCGGATGAGAAGAAGACGGCATGACGAAGGGGAACATCGACACCCCCGCCGTGCCGATCACCCCCGCCATGGCGAGAGAAGAGCAGACGAAGGCCAGCAGCGTGCGCCCGCCACGGAGCAGCAACAGCGCCAGCAGCGCGCCCAGATAGGCGAGCGCCGGCACCGCCATCGTCCAGGGCGCCAGGGCGTAGTTGTGCAGCCAGGCACCGGCCGCCCGGACCACGGTCTTGGTCAGCGGATTGGCCATCTCGGCCGGATCGACCACCGAGCTGATGACATAGCCGTCGATGCCGCGCGACAGCCAGAAGCCGGCAAGGGAAAACAGCACGAGCATCAGGGCGCCGGTGATCGTCGCCGCCGTCACGGCACGGCGCTGAATGTCGCCTTCGGTGCGATGGGCCAGATAAATCGCGCCGTGGCAGGTGATCATCATCGAGGACACCAGCCCGCACACCAGCGCAAACGGGTTGAGCAGCGCCCAGAAGGACCCGGTGTAATAGGGAATGAGATCGGCATCGAAGTGGAACGGCACCCCCTGCAGCAGATTGCCGAATGCGACGCCGAAAATCAGCGGCGGCACCGCCCCGCCGACAAACAGCCCCCAGTCCCAGGTCTTGCGCCAACCGGCGTGGTGAATCTTGCTGCGGTAATCGAATCCGACCGGACGGAAAAACAGCGCCCAGAGAACCGCGAGCATCGCCCAGTAAAAGCCGGAGAACGCCGTCGCGTACACCATGGGCCAGGCGGCGAAAATGGCGCCGCCGCCGGTGATGAACCAGACCTGATTGCCATCCCAGTGCGGGCCGACGGTATTGATGATGACGCGCCGCTCGATATCACTCTTGCCGACAAAGGGCAGCAACGCACCGACCCCCATATCATGTCCATCCATGACGGCGAATCCGATCAGGAGCACACCGACCAGCAGCCACCAGATCAACTTCAGGGTTGTATAGTCAAGCATGTAATTTCTCCACTTAGCCGCGCTGGGCGATTTCGTTTTGATAACGGCCAGTGCCGAGGCTGCCCGGCCCCTGGCGGGCGAATTTGACCATCAGGAACATCTCGACAATCAACAACACCGTATAGAAACCGACAAACCCGGCCAGCGAGCCATACAGGGATTCGACACTCAACATCGATACCGACAGATGGGTGGGCAGCACGCCGTAGATCGTCCAGGGCTGGCGTCCATACTCGGCGACGAACCAGCCCAGTTCGCAAGAAAGCCACGGAACGGGCAAGAACCACAGCGCCCATTTGAGCAGCCACTTGCGCTCGGTGAAGGTCCCTTTGACGGAATACCAGGTCGCCAGCGCAAACAGCACCAGCATGGCAAACCCGAAGGCCACCATCAGACGGAAGGTCCAGAACATCGGCGCAACGCGCGGCACCGTGTCATTCACGGCGGCGTCGACCATCGCCGGCGTCGCCTGGCTGACATCGGACGTATAGCGCTTCAGCAGCAGACCGAAGCCCAGATCCGGCTTCAGCGCGTTAAACCGGGCGCGCAATGCCTGATCGTCGGGATGGACGCGCAGCGCTTCAAGCGTCGCAACGGCCTGAATGCCGTTCAGGATACGCAGGCGGTTTTTCTGCTTGATCTCGACGATGCCGGGGATCTGCTGCGTGGTGGAGCGGGTGCCGATCAGCCCCATGACCCAGGGAATCTTCACTTCGAAATCGTTCTTCTGCGCCGCTTCGTCCGGCCAGGCGATCAGATTCAGCCCGGCGGGCGCCGGCTCCGTATGCCACATGGCCTCCATTGCCGCGAGCTTGGTCTGCTGCGCCTCGCCGACGGTATAGCCGGATTCGTCGCCCAGGACGATCACCGACAGGACCGATGCCATGCCGAAGGCAGCCGCAATGCGGAAACTGCGCTTGGCGAACTCCACATCCTTGCCCTTAAGCAGATACCAGGAAGAAATGGCCAGCACGAACATCGAGCCGGTCACATATCCGGCCGAGACGGTGTGCACGAACTTGGCCTGCGCATCCGGATTGAAGAGCACGACCCAGAAATTGGTCATTTCCATGCGCATGGTGAAGTCGTTGAAGGCAGCGCCGACCGGGTTTTGCATCCAGCCGTTGGCGACCAGAATCCACAATGCGGAAAGATTGGTGCCGACAGCCATCAACAAGGTCACCAGCATGTGCTGGCGGCGCGTCAGTCGATCCCAGCCGAAGAAGAACAAGCCGATGAAGGTCGACTCGAGGAAGAAGGCCATCAATCCCTCGATGGCCAGCGGCGCGCCGAATATATCGCCGACGTAGTGCGAGTAATACGCCCAGTTGGTGCCGAACTGAAACTCCATCGTAATGCCGGTCGTCACCCCCAGGGCAAAGTTGATGCCGAACAACTTGCCCCAAAACTGCGTCATATCACGGTAAATCTGCTTACCGGTCATGACATAGACACTCTCCATAATGACGAGTATCCATGTCATGCCCAGGGTCAGCGGCACAAACAAAAAGTGATACAGCGCTGTCACGGCAAACTGCAATCTTGATAGCTCTACCAGATGTTCAATGTGCATGCCGGTTATCTCCATTATTGTTCTGCAGCCCAACGATCAGCCTCTGCCCCCCGTCACGGGCGGAAAAAGGCAAGCCAGATCCCCGACAGTACAAGCAGCTTGATGAGAACCACCCACAGCAAACGGGAAACCAGGGTTCGATCGTTCATGTCAGTCGTCCAAGGTTGAACCCCCATCCTCTATCAATATTCATGCCAAGCAGATGGCATAAAATAACCACGCAAAAACAACACATTACGAAAACAGCAAAACCAGCCATTCAAAACGACTGACAGATACGGCAGAAAAATGGCAGTATGTGGCAGTCATGGCAGCGCCATCCCCTGCCCTTCACCGCGGAGCGTGCAATGTCGATTCAAGCCCACCCCCTGGCGGAGCTCATTTCCCTGCTGGATGCCAAAACCGAACCCCATGTGGTTTTCGATCGGCAATACCGCATCCTCGCCGCCAATGCCGCGTATCGGAATCTGGTCGACTGCAGTACGGGCCTGGTCGGACGGTACTGCTATGAGATTTCCCACCACTATCAGGTCCCCTGCGACCAGGCCGGCGAGTCTTGCCCGCTGGCGATGAGCATGGTGTCGGGCAAGCCGGAACGGGTCTTGCACCTGCACTACACGCCGCGCGGCGAGGAATATGTCGACATCGAGCTCATCCCGATCCGCGACGCCACGCAGCAGGTGGTTTGCTATGTCGAGAAAATGCTTCATCTGCCCGGATCGCAGGACAAGGCGCGCGCGCCGCTGATGGTGGGCAAGGCGCCGGCATTCCAGCACATGATGGGATTGGTGGCGCGCGTGGCGGTCTCGGATGCGACGGTCCTGCTGCACGGCGAATCGGGCACCGGCAAGGAGCTGATCGCGCAGACACTGCACCTGAGCGGCCGACGGGCATCTGCGCCGTTCATTGCGGTGGACTGCTCGGGCATTCCGGAACCGCTGTTCGAAAGCGAGCTGTTCGGCCACGAACGCGGTGCGTTCACCGGCGCGACCACGCGCAAGATCGGCCTGGTGGAAACGGCCAGCGGCGGCACGCTGTTTCTCGACGAAGTAGGCGAAATTCCCTTGTCGATGCAGGTGAAGTTACTGCGCCTGCTGGAAACCGGTACCTATCGGCGCGTCGGCAGCAACGAGATCCGCCGGGCGGACATTCGCATTATCTCGGCCACCCATCGCCCCTTGCTGCAAATGGTCGAGGAAGGAAGTTTCCGGGCGGATCTGTATTATCGTCTGAACGTATTTCCCATCGAAGTCCCGCCCCTGCGCGAACGACGGGAAGATATTCCGCTGCTGGCCGAAACCCTGCTGCACCGCGTCGCGCCAGACCGGTCCATCCGGTTCGCGGCAGAGGCGCTCGACTGGCTGAACGCCTATCACTACCAGGGCAATGTGCGCGAACTGCGCAATATTCTCGAACGGGCCAGCCTGCTTTGCGACGACGGCATCATTACCCGCGAACATCTGCCGGCCGAGAGTCGCCGGCAAGACTTGCGGCAGACCGCAGAGGCCGCGCTTGGCGACGAATTTTCCGCGCTGCTCAAGCCCGCCACGGCGAACCGCAAACAACTGGCCAGGCAACTGGGGCTGAGCGAACGCACCTTGTACCGCCGCTTGGCCAAACTGAAAAACAACGCTTGATCGGCAGCCGCCGCACAGGACGCTTCCCGGCCAAACACCGGTCGCCATCGAATCAGATTTGACTAATGCGATCTGGCGGATATAAATTAACTATTTAGTTAATTTTTCCACAAGCCAACAAAGGGGGCCGGCAATGAAATATCTCATTATCGGAGGGGTCGCAGGCGGAGCGACGACGGCAGCCCGGCTGCGCCGCAACGACGAGCAAGCGGAAATCGTCATGGTCGAACGGGGTCCCTACATCAGCTTTGCAAATTGCGGCCTCCCCTATCACCTGTCAGGCGAAATCAAAAGCCGCGAGCAACTGCTGGTCACCTCGGCCGAGGCATTCGGCAAGCGCTATGCGCTGCGCATTCTCACCCAGACCGAAGCGATCTTCATTGACCGGCAAGCACGCCAGGTGCGGCTCAAGAATCTGCGCGACCATTCGGAGACGGTAGAAAGCTACGACAAGCTGCTGTTGGCGCCCGGCGCGGAACCGATCCGCCCCAACATTCCCGGCATTGCCAGTCCGCGCGTGTTTTCACTGCGCAACATTCCCGATCTCGACCGCATCATGGCCAGCCTGAACTCGGCAGCAACGCGACGGGCAGTCGTCATCGGTGCGGGATTCATCGGCGTCGAGGTTGCAGAGAGCCTGCGCCAACGCGGTCTGCAGGTTGCACTGCTCGAAGGCGCCTCGCAGGTATTGGCGCCATTCGATCCTGAAATGGCCGCAATGCTGCAGGCCACCCTGGAGGACAACCAGATCGACCTGCACCTCGCCGACAGCGTGGTAGAAATCGAAAACAGCAAAGACTGCGCCGTGATCCACCTGCACAGCGGCAAACGCATTGACGCCGACCTGATCCTGCTTGCCATCGGCGTCCGCCCCGAGACCGCACTGGCCCGAGAGGCGGGTCTGGAAACGGGCTGCACTGGCGGCATCAAGGTCGATGAGCGCTTGCAGACCAGCGACGCGAATATCTTTGCGGTGGGTGATGCCATTGAAGTCAGTCACTTCGTCACGGGCCATCCCTGCCTGATTCCCCTTGCCGGCCCGGCAAACAGGCAGGCGCGCCATGCGGCGGACACCATGTCCGGCGCCCATTGCCGGACCTACCCCGGCACCCAGGGCACCGCGATCATCAAAGTGTTCGACCACGCGGCGGCCAGCACCGGGCTCAATGAAAAGCAACTGCGCGCCAGCGGCACCGAGTACCTGACAACCATCACCCACAGCAGCAGCCATGCCAGCTACTATCCCGGCGCCATGCCCGTGTGCATCAAGCTGCTTTACAAACCGGACGGTGAAATTCTCGGCGCGCAGGTCGTCGGCAAGGATGGCGTGGACAAGCGCATCGATGTGATTGCCACCGTGCTGAGAAACCAGGGCAAGGTCCGGGATCTGGCAAAGCTCGAGCTTGCCTATGCCCCGCCCTTCGGTTCCGCCAAGGACCCGGTCAACACGGCAGGCTATGTCGCCAGCAACGTTCTCGAAGGCGCCTTTGCCCCGATCACCTGGGATCGCATCGCCGGTCTGCCGCTCGATACCGTCCAGCTGCTCGATGTCCGCACCGCGGCGGAAATCCACAATGGCGCCATTCCGGGGGCGATGCATATCGAGCTGGACACCCTCAGGACGCGCCTGGGCGAGCTCGACCCGGCCCGGCCCGTTGTGGTCTATTGCCAGGTCGGCCTGAGAGGCTATCTGGCCAGCCGGATCCTGAGCCAGAACGGTTATCACGATGTACGCAACCTGACGGGCGGTTACGCGACATGGCTGGCCGCCCAGCGCTACGCGTAGCGCAAATCGCATATCCGGCAGAATTTCGACGAAAGGAAAGACGAATGTCACTACTGTCCAATGTATTCGGCGCGCTGTTCGGCAAGGCAGAACCGCTGGACCCGCGCACCATCACCCTGGTGGATGTACGCACCCCCGCCGAATTCCAGGGCGGCCATGCGGAAGGCGCGATCAATCTGCCGCTGGATCGGCTGGCGCAAGCGGCCACGAAACAGCTGCCGAACCGCGAGGCGCACATCGTCGTGTACTGCCAATCCGGCGCACGTTCGGCCAGAGCGCGCCAGATCCTGCTGGCGCAGGGCTATCAGCAAGTGGAAAACGGCGGGGGGCTGGGAAAGGTATTGCGACGGCTACAGAAAGCGTAATGAAAGAAAGAACGGCTTGCGCTTCGCGCGCAAGCCGTCTGGATCAAGATACGGCATCAGCGCAAAAACCCATCCAGAGCATTCAGCTCGCGATCATCCAGTTGGCCGCTCACGGCCTGGAGACGAAGCCGGCACATCATCAAGTCGACCTGCGCCGCGGTCAGGGCCAGCCGTGCCTGCGACAGGGCGCTTTGCGCGTTGAGCACATCAAGCGTGGTGCGATCGCCGACCTGATTGCCGGTCTGGGTCGCCTTCAGCCGGGCAAGATTCGCCCGCAGCGATTGCCGCAACGCAGCCACCCGCTGGCTGCCCAGCGACAAGCCCAGCCAGGCCGATTCGGTCTCGCGCGCCACCCATTGCTTGGTCGTTTCCAGATCCTGGCTGGCTTTCTCCTCCTGGTGAATCGCCTCTTCCAGTTTCGCGCTGCGATAGCCGCCGGTAAAAATCGGAATCGTCAGCTGAATACCGATCATATTGTTGCGGGAAGTCACCGTACTGGGGCCGTAATTACCGTCGCCGCTCAAGCGGTCGCTGCCGACAGATCCGACCAGGGTGATCCTGGGCGATTTCCACGCCTTGAATTTGTCGATTTCGTAGCGCGAAACATCTTCCCCCAACGCGCTCATGGTAATCATCGGCGAGTTCGCGCGCGCCAATGACTGCCAGCTGTCCAGTGGGGCGAGACCGCGCACGCTGGGGTCGAGATCGACATTGATGACCGGCAAGAGTTCGGGATCCAGCCCGGTCAGATCGCGGTACACCTGTTCTTTCAGCTGCAGATCGCTCTGCGCCGACAGGACTTTGGCCGAGATGTCCTCGGCTTGCGCCTCGGCTTCCAGACTGTCGGTAACCGGAATATCACCCAGCCGATAGCGGTCCTGCTTTTCCTTTTGCATCCGCGCAACGGCCTGCTGCTGCTTTTCGAGCGTGGCCAGCGCGTCTCGCGCCAGCATGACGTCGAAAAAGGCGGCTGCGGTCCGCACGATCAGATCTTGCCGCGCGATGCGATAGCGTTCCTCGGCCAGTTTCGCCCCGGCTTCCAGCTGATGACTCTGCGCCCAGGCGGCAGCATCGATCAGCGGCATGCTGGCCTGAATGCCCCACTGATTGAGCGTGCCGTTATTGATGCTGGTGCGGAAATCCACCTGATTGGACGTACCCATGGTCGGAGTGGTGAACTGGGCCCCCTCGGTGGTGTTGTTCATGCTGGCCCGCCCGGTTGTCGCCACACCGACAACCTGAGGCATCAGCACACTGCGCGCCAGATCGTGGCCGGTCGTCCCGGCCTCGTAGTCGGCCCTGGCCGCGGCGAACTGCGAGTCATGCGATTTGGCGGCCAGCCAGGCATCAAGCAGCGAAGTCGCCGCCTGGACTTGCGCAGCAGAGAACACTGTCCCCAGCAAGGCCACTACGGTACGGGTTTTCATGACACGCCCTTTCAGCAGCCTTCCTGAATGCCGAACTTGCGCAGGATGCGCTCCATCAGACACCAGCGGGTCAGACCGCTTTGCAGCAGGTTGGCGCCGACAAAGACGGTAAACCAGAGCCAATACTTGCTGACGAACAAGGGACTGTCGGGCACCCCCAGCGCCAGGGACAGCAGGATGAAGAAGCCAGCGACAACTCGAACGATTTGCCAGGTTTTCATGGCAGGTGCTCCTCTTGGGAAACATCGGAGATCTGCTCCGGCCGCGCGTGGTACGCGACGTAGTAGAGCAAGGGGATGACGACCAGCGTCAACACGGTCGAGACCAGGATGCCGAAAATCAGCGAGATGGCCAGACCATTGAAAATCGGGTCGTCAAGGATGAAGAAGGCGCCCATCATGGCCGCCACGCCGGTCAGCACGATAGGCTGGGCACGGGTGATGGCCGAATTGACCACCGCCTGAGCAAACGGCACGCCGCGGCTGACCTGCAGGCGGATGAAGTCGACCAGCAGGATCGAGTTGCGCACGATGATGCCGGCCAGGGCGATCATGCCGATCATCGACGTGGCGGTGAACTGGGCGCCGAGCAAGGCATGCCCCGGCATGACGCCGATGATGGTCAGCGGGATCGGCGCCATGATGATCAGCGGAGTCAGGTAGGACTTGAATTGCGCCACCACCAGCAGGTAGATCAGCACCAGCCCGACTGCATAGGCAGCCCCCATGTCGCGGAAAGTTTCATAGGTGATCTGCCACTCGCCGTCCCACTTGACTGCATAACTGCGATAGGGATCGGCCGGCTGGTGGATGAAGAACTCATCGACCTTGCCGATACCGGGCAGGTCGAGACCATGCAGCGCGGAACGCATGGCGAACATGCCATAGAGCGGGCTATCCACCTTGCCGGCCATGTCGCCGACCACGTAGTCGACCGGCAGGAGATCCTTGTGATAGATCGGCTGCTGCTGCAGGCTCGGCACCGCCGACACCAGCTCGGACAAGGGCACCAGCGAACCGTCCTGGGCGCGGACGCGCAGGGACAGCAAGGCATCGCTGGAGCCCTGCGCCGCACCGGGCAGGCGCAGCAAGGCGCCGACCGGATATTTGCTGGCATCTTGCACATAGGTGACGGTCTCGCCGCCAAGCCCGGCCTGCAGGGTCGAGACGATATCCTGCTGCGCGACCCCGAGCAGCGCCGCCTTCTTCCTGTCCACCTGCAAAATCGTCCGGCCGGCCGGGGCGATCATGCTGTCGTCGACGTCGACCACGCCATGCGTCTGCGCAAAGATACCGCGCAAGGCCGTGGCGACCCGGGCCCGACCGGCGCTATCCGGGCCGTACACTTCCGCCACGATGGGCGCAAGCACCGGCGGCCCCGGCGGGACTTCGACCACCTTCACATTGGCGCCGTAGCGTTTGCCGATCGCTTGCAGGCCGGGCCGCAGCCGGGTGGCGATGACATGGCTTTGCTCCGAACGATGATGCAGATCGACCAGATTCACCTGCAGGTCGCCGACCTCCGGCCCGCTGCGCAGGTAGTACTGGCGCACCAGGCCGTTGAAATTGATCGGCGCCGAGGTCCCGGCATAGGCCTGATAGTTGACCACCTCCGGATCCTTGGCCAGATAGGCGCCCAACTCATGCAACACCCCGGCGGTCTTCTCGAGCGGCGTGCCGGCCGGCATATCGACAATGACCTGGAATTCGGATTTGTTGTCGAACGGCAGCATTTTCAATTCCACCAGCCCGACCACCGGCAGCAAGACCGACAGCACGATCAGCCCCAGCACCCCCAGAGCCAGCATGCGGCGGTTTTTCTGACCGTGCCGTTCGTCGAGGAAGCGGGCGAACAGCCGTTCGAATAGCGGACGCAGTCGGGCCGACAGCCGGTCGCCCTTGTCGCCGTGTTCGTGGGACAGCCAGCGGTTGGCCAGCCACGGCGTCACGATGAAGGCGACCGCCAGCGACAGCAGCATGCCCATGCTGGCGTTGATCGGGATCGGGCTCATATAGGGCCCCATCAAGCCGCTGACGAAAGCCATGGGCAGCAAGGCGGCGATGACGGTCAGTGTGGCGAGAATGGTCGGTCCGCCCACCTCGTCGACCGCCTGGGGAATGATCTCGTGCAGCGGTCGGCCCGGTTCGAGTTTGTGGTGACGGTGGATGTTCTCGACCACCACGATGGCATCGTCGACCAGGATGCCGATGGAGAAAATCAGTGCGAACAAAGACACGCGGTTGAGGGTGAAGCCCCACGCCCAGGAGGCGAACAGCGTCACCATCAGGGTCAGGCCCACGGCGAGACCGACGATGCCGGCCTCGCGCCGCCCGAGGGCAAAGAAAACCAGCGCCACCACCGACGCGGTCGCGAAGATCAGCTTCTCGATCAGCTTGAGCGCCTTGTCGTTGGCCGTGACCCCGTAATTGCGCGTCACCGCGACCCCGACATCGGCGGGGATGACCGTGTTCTTCAGGTTATCCACCCGGTCAATCACCGCGCGCGCCACATCGACGGCGTTCTGCCCCGGCTTCTTGGTGACCGCGATGGTCACGGCCGGAGACTCTGCGCTCTTGCCGCCATGGACATCGCCGTACCACACATAGCGGTCTGGCTGCGGCGCACCGTCACGGATGGTCGCCACATCGTGCAGGAAGACGGGATTGCCGCCATGCGTCCCGACGATCAGCTCCGCGACATCCTGCGCATTCTGCAGATAGGGTCCGGTTTCGATGGCGACACGCTGGTTGCCGCTGACCAGATCTCCGATCGGGGCGCCGGCATTGGCCGATTGCAAGGCCATGCGCAGTTGGTCGACCGTAACGCCGGCAGCAGCCATTCGGCCCGGATCCAGATCGATATTGATGGCGCGCCCGGGGCCGCCTATCGTCTTGACCTCGCGCGTGCCGGGCACGCGCTTGATATCGGCCTCGATCGCGTGGGCGACGCGCTCCATATCGTAGGAGCCGGCCGTTCCGCTCTTGTCGAACAGGGTCAGCGACACGATCGGCACATCATCGATGCCCTTGGGCTTGACGATGGGTGGCAAAACGCCCAGCCGCTGCGGCAGCCAGTCCTGATTGGACTGAATGGTGTCGTACAGCCGCACCAGCGCCTCGGTGCGGGGCACCCCCACCTGGAACTGGACCGTCATGATGGCCATGCCGGGGCGGGAGACCGAATAGACATGCTCGATATTCGCAATCTGCGACAGCACTTGTTCCGCGGGAATGGCCACGGCTTGCTCGACTTCCCTGGCACTGGCGCCGGGAAAGGGAATCAGCACATTGGCCATGGTGACATTGATCTGCGGCTCCTCTTCGCGTGGCGTCACCATGATGGCGAACAGGCCGAGCAGCAAAGCGGTCAGCGCCAGCAGCGGCGTCAATTGCGAGGTCTGGAACAGACGAGCGATGCGCCCGGAAACCCCAAGCTTTTGCCCACTCATGTCACTCTCCCGCTGTCGCTCTGGCGGCCGCCAGCGGATCGAGCGCGATCACCTCGCCGCTAGACAGGCCGGCCTGGACTTCTACCCACCCTCCCCAGCTTTCGCCCAGGCGGATCTGCCGCAACAGCGGCCGCCCGGAGCGGCTCATCACATACACCCCGGTCAATTCGCTGCGCCGGACAATGGCTTGGGAAGGAATGCGCAGGGCGCTGGTTTGCGCCTTGTTGCCCAGCAGGAACGCCACCCTGGCGAAGGTGCCCGGCACAATGTCTTTCGGAACCTGGGCGAGATCGAGCCGGACTTCTACCGTGTGGCTCGCCGGATCGGCGCCGGGCGCCACCGTCACCCGCTGCGGGGCCAGTGAGTGCGTGCCGACCAGAACCGTTGCCGTCGTGTCCACCTTCAACGCGGCCAGCATGGATTGCGGCAAGGTCGCCACCGCCTTCAGCGCCGACGGGTCATAAACCACCATCAACTTCTGGCCGGGCATGGCCATGTCGCCGACCACGGCCGACACACTGGAAACCAGACCGGCATACGGTGCGGAGAGGGAATAGAAACGGGCTGAGGCCGAAGCGGCGCCAGCCTGTGAGGTCTGGGCCGCCGCGCCGGCCCTGGCGGCCTGATACTGGGCCCGGGCCCGGTCCAGCGCCGATTGACTGATATACCCGTCCGCGTAGAGCTGCTGCTGGCGCAGAAAATCCCGCTGAGCCAGGGTGAGCTGGGCGTTGGCGGCCCCGATCATCGCCCGGCTTGCCGCCGCGTTCTGCGCTGCGGCGCTGTCATCCAGGCGGGCCAGCAATTGCCCTTTATGCACGCTATCCCCGGCACGCACCGCCAGGGAGAGGATCTGCCCCGGCACCTGCGGCGCAATCATGCTTTGTCTGACGGCCTCGATCTGCCCTTCCGCAAGATAGCGGTTCTTCGATATATCGGCGCCCACGGTATACGTTGCCAGCGATGCTGCCCAGGCAAGCGGGGTGGTTATGACAGCCAACATGGCAAGAACTGTTATTTTTGCTCGCATCACGGCCTCCATCGGCGCACTGCTATCAGAATCTGCTTGAAGGGCAATCCAAAGTGTTATATCAATTATTTAACCAATAACGAAAATAGTCAAATAGAGGATGCCTTGCATGCAAACATTCACTCCATCCTGTCCCTTTGGTTGTAGGACAACCATCCCGGCACAGGCTGCGCCAGGCGACACGCCGAAGGAATGGTTGCAAACCAAGACATTGGGTTATCTTAAAGCACTTGGCGATGCCAACAGGCTAAGAATACTGCTGGCACTGCAAAAGGACGTGCTGAGTGTTACAGAGCTGGCGGCGCTGACAGCGACCGGCGCCAGCAATGTCTGCGGCCATTTGTCGCAGCTGATGTGGGCAGGACTGGTCAGCAAGAAACAACAAGGCAATACCATTTTTTACAGCCTGACCGATACTGCGGTGTTCGACATCATCGAGCAGGCATACCTGTTGAGTAGCCATACCCGGCGCCCCCCGGCTTCTGACGATTAAGGAAGGGGCCGCCCCCTTCCCCACCGTTCATTCTCAAGAATCCAGTCGTTCGATTCCCAGCAGTTTCAATACGTACTTCTCGTAAATCGGCTCCGACGTGCCATGGCGCATTTTGTAGAGGAAATAACGCTCAAAAGCGATCTTGGCCACATGCACCCATTTGCCCTTTTTGAACCAGTTCACATTGCGGGGAGGAATTTGCGGCAAGGCGACAAAAGCCGCGCCAGTGGTGCCCATATCGGCCAGGCAGATCGCATTCCAGCTGCCCTTGAAACAGGGGTCCCGTCCGTCGAGCTCTGCGTGGATATTCTTCACGATGGCCGTCACCATGGTTTCGATCATATAACCCGTTTTCGGCGCACCGGTTGCCACCGGCGTCTGTTCGACCGGGGGAATCGCCACACAGACGCCCGCCGAGAAGATATTGCGGTATTTGACACTGCGCTGATTGGCATCGATCAAGACAAAGCCGCGGGGATTGCACAGCCCTGGCACGGCAGCGAGCGGGTCGATGCCTTTGAATGCGGGCAACATCATCGAGAATTTGAACGGCAGCTCATGCTCTTTGTAAATGTCGCCGCGCGCATCAAGTTCGGTCACCCGCATCACGCCATCTTCGACCGCGCTGGTCCTGGCATTGGTAATCCACTTGATATCGTTATTGCGCAGCTCGCTCTCCAGCATTGACTTCGAGTCGCCCACGCCGCCAAGCCCGAGATGGCCGATATAGGGTTCGCTGGTGACAAAGGTAATGGGGACCTTGTGGCGCAATTTGCGCTTTTTGAGATCGGCATCAAAGATGAAGGCGAATTCGTAGGCGGGCCCGAAACAGGAGGCGCCCGGCATGGCGCCGATGACCACCGGCCCGGGATTGTCGAGAAAAGCCTGGTATTGGGCCCAGGTTTTTTCGGCATGATCGACCGTGCAAATCGAATGGGTAAAACCCTGCGGCCCGGCGCCAGGCACTTCTTCAAAAGCCAATCTCGGCCCGGTGGCAATCACCAGATAGTCGTAACCCAGCTGGCGGCCATTTTCGAGGGTGAGCGTATTGTGATCGGGATCCAGCGCGGACAAGGCCGAAGCGATGAAGTCGATATCATGCTTCGCCAGCAACGGCGCAAGTTCAACGGTAATATCCGCACGCTTGCGCCAGCCGACGGCCACCCACGGATTGGACGGGACAAACTGAAAAAAGGGATCTTTGTTGACAACCGTGATGCGGTGTTCGGAACCAAGTAGCTCACGAAGCTCATAAGCTGTCGGCATGCCACCCACGCCCGCTCCAATGATCACAATATGGGCCATGTCTCTCTCCTGATTATTTTATTGGCGAGTGCCTTGTTGAGGTGTAAACCAAGAAACCCAATATTTCAAATTTAACTAAGAAAGAAAATTTAGAGCGGATTGCCGCCGCCATATCGAACCATTACCGGCATTGGCGCCAGGCGTCTGACAAGCCTGCTTCCTGCCCTTTTCTGCCGCCGATGGGCGCATATCTGTGCTGTTGCACTGTATTCCGTGTCGGCCCTTACTGATCTTGCTGTCTCCCATTACCGTGCTTGGCGGGAATTATGCTGAGCACGCTTTTACCCGGTTGTTTTTCTTCTCCTGGCACGGCAGGTTGGCGGGGTGCGGCAGTCCTGTCGCACAAATGAGCGCGGGCCGGAGGTGATGTGAGACACCCCCGACCCGCTAACCGCAACTTTCTAGATGGGAGAAAGCCATGGCTAACGCCGATGGTAGTGCAGCGCGCACGCGCCTTTCAAATCCGTTCTACCGCCAGCAGCGCTTGCTTGACCTGATATCCACCCTGTCGTCCCCGCGCCAAAGCGTCGATCCGGCACAGCTGTGCCGGCTGATTGTCGCCGGCAATCTGGCGTGGTCGGTCACACCAAGCGACGACGATCATGCGTGGATGTATCTGGCCGAGCCGGCCGCGGTGCAGCGTTACGCCGATTGCCTGGTGCTGACCGTGCCGTGAGGGCGGGCACATTTTGAGGAGGCGGGGGCCGGGGGCCCCCGGACGACTAGCTGCCGGCCAGCACCGCAGCGGCACCGGTGGTTTTGAGCCAGGCGCGAAAGGCAATGACGGCACTATCGTCGGCGCGGGAATCCGCCACATAAGAGAAATAACGCCAGGGCGCAAGCGACGGCCCGGAGAAGGGAAACACCAGCCGCCCTTCGGCAATATCGTCGGCCACCAGCGCCGTTGGCCCCATGGCAATGCCCAGCCCATCGAGCGCGCCCTGTAAGGTCAAATAGAAGTGTTCGAGCGTCAGCGACTTGAGCGGCGCCAGATCGGCCTGCCCTGCCTTTGCCAGCCAATCCGGCCACATGCCAGGATAGGTGGCCGCATGCAAGAGGGTGAAGTGGACCAGATCGCGTGGTTCCTGTAGCACCTTGCCCGCCAATAATTTCGGTGCGCACACCGGCAGGCGTACTTCGGAGAGAAACTCTTCGGCGACATAGCCGCCAATCTCCTGCGGCCCACCGCGAATAATGAGATCGATATCGTCGCGCAGCTTTTCGATCGGTTCGTTTGAGGTCGATAACCTGACTTCGATATCGGGATGGCTGAGCTGAAAAGAAGACAGCCTCGGCACCAGCCAACGCAGCGAAAAAGTGGCGGGCGCACTCAGGCGCAATACCTGGTGTCGGCCACGCTGCAGCTGTTTTGCCGTTGCCTGCGCAATGCGGTCAAACGAAGCACTGATTTCCGCGAGATAGCCGTGCCCTGCTGCGGTCAATTCAATGCGCCGGTTATATCGCTCAAACAACGGCCGCCCCAACCATGTTTCCAGTTGCTGCACATGCCGGCTGATCGCGCCATGGGTGACGCACAATTCATCTGCCGCCAGAGAAATACTACCCAGACGCGCAGCTGCTTCGAATGCCCGCAAGGCGTTCAATGGGGGAAGTTTTCGGCTCATTATTTTCGCGTGACTATTTATCACGCAACCTCGCAAATTTAATCGCTTGTTGTCACCGCAACTACAAATCAATATTACAAAAAATAGCGCCACTCAGGCAGCTATATCGTCCAATTTTTTCACATGGAATTTATTGCACATGTCGAATGTCGTGGTCGTTGGCGCCCAATGGGGCGATGAAGGAAAGGGTCGTCTGGTGGACTGGTTCGCCGGCGAAGCGGACATCGTGGCGCGCTACAACGGCGGACATAATGCCGGACACACGCTGGTCGTCGACGGCAAGACCTATAAACTGGCCCTGCTGCCCAGTGGTCTGGTGCGCGGCAAATTCGGCGTCATCGGCAATGGTGTCGCCCTGGACCCGGAAGCCCTGCTGGCCGAAATGGCGCGAATGGAACAGCTCGGCCTCAGGGTCACACCGGACAATCTGGCCATTGCCGAAAACGCGACACTGGTCCTGCCCATTCATCGGGCGCTGGATATGGCTCAGGAACAGCTGCGCAGCGAACCGATCGGCACCACGCTGCGCGGCATCGGCCCGGCCTATGAGGACAAGGTCGGCCGCCGTGGCTTGCGCGTGGGCGATCTGGCCGAGCCGGAACTGCTGGCAAAAAAACTCGCCGCCTTGATCGATTATCACAATGCCTGGTTCAGAGGCGCAGGGCTCGCCGAATTTCCCCGCGACAGCATGCTGCCGCTGCTGTGCGAACTCGCTCCGCGAATACTCCCCTTTGTCCGCCCGGTCTGGGCCGATCTCAATGAAGCCCACGACCAGGGGCGCAAGATTCTCTTCGAGGGCTCGCAGGCCACCATGCTCGATATCGACTGGGGGACCTATCCCTATGTCACGTCGTCCAACACCATTGCCTCGGCAGCCGCAGGCGGCACCGGGCTTGGATCATCGCGGCTGGGACATGTTGTCGGGGTGAGCAAGGCCTACACCACCCGGGTCGGCGAAGGCCCCTTCCCGACCGAACTCGACAATGCGCTTGGCGAAACACTCAGGCAAAGAGGTCACGAGTTCGGTGTCAATACTGGCAGACCACGCCGCTGCGGCTGGCTGGATGGCGTGCAACTACGGCAGAGTGTACTGGTTTCCGGCATCGATTCATTGGCGCTGACCAAACTGGATGTGCTGGATGGGCTCGACTTCATAGAAGTCTGCGTTGGCTATGAAATCGATGGGCAAAGAACCGGATATTTACCGACCAGCCTGGCCGCATTGCAGCGCGCACAGCCGGTATTCGAGCGTCTCAAGGGATGGTCTTGCCCGGTCAAGGGGAAAAGGCGCTTCAGCGATTTACCGCCAGAAGCACGCGCTTTTGCCAAACGCGTGGAAGAGATTAGCGGCGTGCCCCTGTCGGTGATTACCACCGGGCCTGAGCGCAACGAGACCATCGTGCTGCGGGATGTTTTTAATAGCACCTTGCACCAGGTCATCGAGGCGTTGAGCGTATGTTGAGTCTGCCTGCCATGGCGGGTCGCCCGTCGCACCGACATGCGACGTGGTTTAGCAAGAACATGGCAATGCCGTTGGAGTATCTGCAGCTGGCCTATGGGCAGTCGCACGGGATGGACTTCTTGCCTTTCATCAGCGGTTCAATGACGTAAGCAAACAGCGTCGCAGCGATTCCTCCACCAAAGATCGGCCCCAGAACGTACACCGTAATAAAGCCAAAGCCGCGATCCGGAAGCGCTGCATTGCGCCAACCGGCGAAAAAAGCGAAGACTCTGGGCGATAAATCACGCGCGGGATTGAGACCGGCCTGTGTCAGTGGCGCGATCACCGAAATGATGATGGTCACGGTTAACCCGATAAACAATGGTGCCAAGGCATCACCCGGCCGTCCCATATTGCATCCCTCGGTCAGGGAAAATACGAGAAATACCAGAATGCCGGTACCAACCGCCTCGGCCCAAAATGCCATCGTCTGGCTGACGACGGCCGCATCGTCGGGGTACGTGTAAAACTCGCCAAACATCATTGCCGTGCGAAATGACGCTGGAGAACCGCGGACGATGTGATGCAGCATCTCATACTGGGCGATTGAATCAGAAAAAAGCAGATAGAGTACGGCTGCAGCGACAAATGCCCCGAGAAACTGGCCGGCCAGGTAACTTGGCAATTTCCCCGGCGACATGCGCCGGCCCAGGACCATGGCAATGCTGACGGCAGGGTTGAGATGGGCGCAAGAAAGGTGGCGCGTGGCATAGATGGACATCGTTACCGCCAGCCCCCAGATCATCGCCACCTGAAACAAACCGTTGTGCGCGGAGAACAGTACCGAAACCGCCACCGAGCCACAGCCAAAAAACACCATCAAAAAGGTGCCTACGAACTCGCCGACAAAATGCTGGGACATGCGCATCATTGCTCCTTACTCACGCATTACCGGAAAAGTGCAACGCGTTTATCTAGCAGCAGCCGCCACACTCGACAACAGCCGCCGGTGACGCGCAATCGAATACGCCGAAGTGGATGTCACGGTTGCCAATCACCTGGAAGTGCGGGGCAAAGCGAGTCTCGCTGACCATCGCGGCGGTGTTGCCGCAAACCAGCATCGGCTTGTCGGTGATGAAAGTGTGATGATCATCCAGTTCAAACCGGTGTGGATGCCCGGGCAAGGTGCCGAGGTAATAGGCAACCTGGCCATAATCCTCGCAGATATCTTCCAGGCCGGGCAGCTTGAAGGCGCGGATGGTCATCGAGAAGAAGTCGATCATGCCGACCCTGGCCTCCACATCGGGGTTATTCATCTCGATACGATGCCGGGAAACCACCCGAAAATCCGGCCAACCAGCGGCACGCATCAAGCGACGGAAATCTTCGACATACAGGGCTCCGGCAAGGCATTCTCCATGCAAGACCGGATCACTCTGCAGCGCAGCCGGTACGCGTCGGCTGGCGAATACGTCCGAAAAAAACAACTCCCCTCCGGGTTTCAGTACGCGAAAGATTTCGGCAAAGACACGCGCTTTGTCCGGGGACAGATTAATGACGCAATTTGAGATCACCACATCGACAGAGGCGTCGGCGATACCAATCGAAGCAAGGTCTTCGATATAGCCCTGATGAAAAGTGACATTCGATTTGGCAAAGCCGAATCGCTGTGCTTGTGTTGACCGGTGCTGCTGAGCGACCTTCAGTTGCTCAGTGGTCATGTCCACACCGATGACCGACCCCTGCTCGCCGACCAGGGCGGAAACCAGATACGTGTCACGGCCTGAACCGCACCCCAGATCCAGAACGGTACAGTCTTCCAGCCCCGAAGGAATGGGAGAACCACAACCGTAGAATCTGGAAATCACCTCATCATCAATCAAATCCAGGATGGCTCGGTGCATCGCGGGAATCGGTGCGGTACAGCAGCACGTGCTTGTCTGCAAATCCTTGGCGCTCTGGATGGCCGCGCCATAATAGGCCCTCACCTCCTCAAGACTCTTTGCCACTGGATCCATCGCCCCTCCTGCATTGATTTGATGTTGGGCGCCATGCCAGATTGAGGACATGCCCGGCCCCAACGATCCTGCCGCATTTCTCGACTCAGTATTGGCGGACTCAGGGGAGATGGCGATTGAATGTGACAAACATGCAGAGGATGTGTGCCATTTTGGGGCACCCAGATACAGGGAGCTGAATCGCTCCTGGTTTGCCAGGTATTGCCATGCCGGCATGTACCGCGGAAGCGGGCATTACCTCCCTAGAATTTGGCGCCTCGCAGCGATCCGCATCGGCGAGCCCATTCTCGACGACGTACGGCCATTGACCGGCTTGAACGTCGACGCCGCCGGCGCGCCCCCTTGCAGGACCACGCCCCTGGTCGGTCGAGGCCTCGGCTACAGCGAATATTTATTCACGATCGCCAGCATTTGCTGCGCCATACGATGCAGCGCGTCTGCCGAGTCTCGCGTCTGGCTGGAAATAAGGTCGGACGACTCGGCCATCCGGGCCACTTGCTCGACCTGCTCGGCAATCGAGCTCGCCGCGCTGCTCTGTTGCGCCAGCGCCGCGCTGATTTCTTCGACCATCGACACGGCCACACTGGATTGCCGATGAATGCCGGTCATCATTTCGCAGGCATTCCGGGTCTGCGCGACGCCAACGCGCACGCTTTCCACCGTCGACAAAATCTGCGCCGCGGCCACTTCGGCGCCATCGCGGATGGCCGCAACAATCTGGTCGATTTCACTGGTGGCATTGGCCGTGCGTTCGGCAAGCTTTCGCACCTCATCCGCGACCACGGCAAAACCACGGCCGTTTTCGCCCGCGCGTGCCGCCTCGATCGCCGCATTCAATGCCAACAGATTGGTCTGTTCCGCCAAGTCGCGAATCACGCCGACCACGGTATCGACGTGGGCCGCGCGTTGCTGCAGTTCTTTCATGTGCGCCGCGGTGCTGTCGGCTTGGACGGCGATGGTGTCGATGCCGGCGGCGGTGGTCTCGATCACCGTAACGCCCTGCTTCGCCTGAGAGCCGGAGTCAGCGGAAACCTGGCGGGTATCAGCCGCCCGGCTCGCGACATGATTGATGCTGACCGTCATCTCTTCGGTTGCCGCCGCCATCGAAGAAGCCGACTGACTTTGCCTGGAAGCCTCCCCGGCGGCGAACTTGGAGGCGGAGGAAACCTGCTCGGAGGCAGTGAATACTTGCCGGCAAGAGGTTTGCAAGCCCTCGAAGTCGTTGCACAAGCCGGTAAGCAGCCGATTGAAGGCCCCGATGGTTTCGCGGATTTCCCGCGGGCCAAGCTCTTCGCCACGCAGCGCCAGATTGCGCTCGCGATCGACGACCTGCATCAGATCTCGCATGGAGTTGAGCGCCCGTACCGACTTATGCTGAATCATCCAGCCCAGGACAATCAGCAGCAGCGTAGCCACAACGGCCAACACCATCTGTCCGATCAATCCCGACCTCAGCGAAGCCTCCGCATCGGCCTGCGCTTGCTGCTGCAGGCGGATGTTATAAGCCACATGCTCTTTCATCGCCTTGAGGTAGTCACTGCCGGCGCTGCGCATCACGTTCTTCTGCACTTCGAGCAGATCTTTCTGATTGTGTTCAGCGAGCGGAATGGCTTTATTGGCGGCGTCAACAAAACGTTTCCACACCGACCATTCGTTGTCGATCATCTGCTTGTCTTGCGGATCTTTCGATAACGCCGCATAGGTGCGAAAAGCCGTGTCGATTTTTTCGGCCGTCGCCTGCATGTCGGGAACAACATGCAAGGAAGTTTCTTCAGGCGTGCCGGCTACGCGGTAGAAGCTGGTGATCAGGCGGCGAAACTCGCCGACTTGCACGCTGATCGTTCCCAGCGTTCGTACAGAAGGAATAATCGTCTGGCCGATATATTGCAGTTTCTGTTGTTGGCTAAACCCGACCGAAATGCTGAAAGAAAGAGAGCCGATCAGCACCAGCACGGAAAAAAAGACAAAGGCAAACAGCTGTTTCGAGATCGACATAACGGCTCGCTATAGATGGTAGAGAGATCGAACCCCAAGCGTCCGTGGCGCGGCTCGGGCCTGCATTTTGTTTATTGCCGGACACGCAACATCGCTGAGGTCGCAGGCACAAAAAGGGCAAGCGCCCACGGCGCCGCCCTTTCGTGCGAGCAGGATCAAATCTCGGCGATGCGCAGCAAATTGGTCGCCCCCGGCGTGCCGAACGGCAAACCGGCCGTGATCACGATCACATCCCCCTTTTGGGCAAAGCCTTCCTTGCAAGCGGCCAGGCAAGCAAAGTCAGTCATTTCGTTGACATCGGCGACATCGTGCGACAGCACCGCATGAATACCCCAAAGCAAAGCCATGCGGCGGGCCGTATGCAAGCGCGGCGTCATGCCGATGATGGGGGTTTGGGGCCGCTCGCGCGCCATGTGCAAGGCCGAGTGGCCGGTTGTGGTATAGGCGATGGCGACCCGCGAATTCATCGCTTGCGAAACGGTTCGCATCGCGGCGCCAATTGCATCGGGGGCCGAACAGCCGGAAGGGGCATGCGCTGCATCGACCGTCTGACGATAGTAAGGATCCGATTCGGTCTGACGGATGATCCGGTCCATCATCGCGACCGCCTCGACCGGATACTGCCCCGAGGCCGACTCAGCCGACAGCATGACCGCATCGACCCCGTCATAAATGGCTGCGGCGACGTCAGAGGCCTCCGCACGGGTAGGCACGGGAGCGGCCACCATCGAATCGAGCATTTGGGTGGCGACAATCACCGGGCGTCCAAGACGGCGGGCCAGACGGATGATGCGGCGCTGGATGACCGGCACTTGTTCGGCCGGCATTTCCACGCCGAGATCGCCGCGTGCAACCATGATCGCGTCGGAAACTTCGACGATCGCATCAAGTTGGTTGATTGCCGCCGGCTTTTCCAGTTTGGCGACAATCCCGGCTTTATCCCCGACGATTTCCTTGATCTGCAAAATGTCTTCCGGGCGCTGGACAAAAGACAACGCCACCCAGTCGATGTCGAGCGTCAAGCCGAAAGTCAGATCCTCCCTATCCTTGTCGGTCATGGCAGACAGCGGCAAGACCACATCGGGCACATTGACCCCCTTGCGATCGGACAGCATTCCCCCCGTCACAACCCGGGTCAGGACACTTTGATCGTCATGGCTTTCGACCCGCAGACGAATGCGCCCGTCGTCAAGCAGCAAATCGCAGCCATCGGTCAGCGCAGCAAAAATCTCGGGGTGCGGCAGCGCCACGCGCTTGACGCTGCCGGGCACTTCACACTGCAGGTCAAGCACAAAGGGTTCGCCGGGTTCAAGCCGCACCGGACCGTCGGCAAAGGTGCCGATTCTCAGCTTGGGCCCCTGCAGATCAAGCAGAATGCCGATCGGACGGCCATGTTCTCGCTCAATGTCGCGGATCATGGCAACCCGGGCCTGATGGTCGGCATGGACCCCATGACTGAAGTTGAGCCGGAATACGTCAACCCCGGCCGTAAACAGCGCCTCGATGCCGGCACGATCCGGTGTAGCGGGTCCCAGCGTGGCAACAATCTTGGCCTTCCGTTGGCGATGCATGGCAATCCTTTACAAAAAACACAGGCAAATAATCAATTGAAGTGGCCGCATGCGCCGATACGGTGAAGCGCAGCGACGTTACGGGCGGTCAGCCGCACATTGGCCGCTGCGTCCCGCAACGCATCTTCCAAAAGACACGGCCGGATCAGCACGCTGAACACGGCATCGAGCCCGTAGGCATAGACGGTTTCGACGTCGGGCGACAGGCTGCCGGCGATACCGATCACAGGCACTCGATGTCGGCGAGCAATCCGTGCAACACCGATCGGGGTCTTGCCCTGCACGCTCTGGCTGTCGATCCGCCCTTCCCCGGTCACCACCAGGTTCGCCCCGGATATGGCCGCGTCCAGGCCAACCGCGTCGATGACAATCTCCACACCGGCGCGCGTCCGTCCGCCGAGCAGCGCTTGCAAGGCAACCCCCATGCCACCGGCGGCACCACCACCCGGCTTGTCGCGCACCACAATGCCAAGCTGCGATTCGATCACCGAGGCATAGTGGGAAAGCGCTGACTCAAGCTGCCGGACCATGGCGGGCGAAGCCCCCTTCTGCGGGCCGAAGATCGCCGCCGCCCCTTGCGGACCGAGCAGTGGGTTGGTGACATCGCAGGCCACCTCGATCAGGCAGTCGGACAGACGGGGGTCGAGGGTGTTCAGGTCGATCGAAGCCAGCTGCAAGAGTCCTTCCGCCCCGGGGGAAACCTGCCGGCCGTTTTCATCGAGAAGGCGAGCACCGAGCGCCTGCAGCATGCCGGCCCCGCCATCGCTCGTCGCGCTGCCGCCAAGCCCGATGATGAGGTGATGCGCCCCCGCATCCAGCGCGGCAAGGATCAGTTCCCCGGTACCCCAAGTGGTGCTCTTGAGCGGATTGCGGCGTTCCGGTGGCACCAGAGCAAGTCCGCTGGCGGCGGCCATTTCAATCACCGCCGTCCCTCCCGGGTTCAGACAACCGTAAAAACCCGCGACCGGCGTACCTTCCGGCCCTGTCACCGGCACTTCGACGCGCCGGCCATTGCAAGCGGCGACCAACGCATCAACCGTGCCCTCGCCGCCATCCGCCATGGGCAACAGCACATACTCGGCATCCGGATACACTTGGCGGAAGCCGGCCTCAATATGCTTGGCCACTTGCAACGCGGACAGACTTTCTTTGAAGGAGTCGGGGGCAATCACAATCTTCATGATAAGCAAGCTTCTTTAATGTTTGTTTACCGGTTGCACACCGTACAGCCGGGTCTTATCGCACCAGGCACGGACGCTTGTTATTGAACGTCCATCCGGGGATCAGATACTGCATGGCGACGGCGTCATCGCGAGAACCCAGGGCTTTCTCCTGATAGAGCCGGTGAGCCTTTTCCAGCTGATCCATATCGATCTCGACGCCCAGGCCGGGTTTTTGCGGCACGGCAACCTTGCCGCCGACAATCTTCAGCGGTTCGCGGGTCAGCCGTTGGCCGTCCTGCCAGATCCAATGGGTATCGATAGCCGTCACCCGGCCAGGTGCTGCCGCGGCGGCATGCGTGAACATCGCCAGCGAGATGTCGAAGTGATTATTGGAGTGCGAGCCCCAGGTCAGGCCGTGGTCGCGGCACAGCTGCGCCACGCGGACCGCACCTTGCATGGTCCAGAAATGCGGGTCGGCCAGCGGAATATCGACCGAATGCAACTGGACCGAATGACACATCTGGCGCCAATCGGTAGCGATCATGTTGGTGGCGGTCGGCAAGCCCGTTGCCTGACGGAATTCGGCCATGACTTCCCTACCAGAGAAACCGCCTTCGGCACCGCAAGGATCTTCGGCATAGGCAAGCACATGGCGCTGATCGCGGCACAGGGAGATTGCCTCGTTGAGTGACCAGGCGCCGTTCGGGTCCAGGGTGATGCGCGCCTGCGGAAAACGTTCGGCCAATGCGGTCACCGCCTCGATTTCCTGCGCGCCGGGCAGCACGCCGCCCTTGAGCTTGAAGTCGTTGAAGCCGTAACGCGCCTGAGCGGCTTCAGCGAGGCGGACAACAGCCTCGGGCGTCAGCGCCTCTTCATGGCGCAGGCGGAACCATTCGTCATTTGAATCGGGTTCGCTGCGATAGTCCAGATCGGTCTTGCGGCGATCGCCGATGTAGAACAGATAGCCCAGCATTTCGACCGCGTCACGTTGCTGACCTTCGCCCAGCAATGCCGCAACCGGCAGGCCGAGGAACTGGCCGAACAGGTCAAGCATGGCCGCTTCGACGGCAGTGAGGGCGTGAATGGTGATGCGCAGGTCAAATGTCTGCAGCCCCCGACCGCCGGCATCGCGATCGGCGAAACGGGCGCGCATCGCGTTGAGTACGCGGTTGTGGTCACCCAAACGCGCGCCGATCACCAGCGCAGCGGCATCTTCCAGCGTCTTGCGGATGCCCTCGCCGCCCGGGACTTCGCCAACGCCGATATTGCCGCTGGAGTCTTTGAGGATCACGACGTTGCGTGTGAAGTATGGGCTGTGGGCGCCACTGAGATTGAGCAGCATACTGTCGCGCCCAGCAACCGGGACCACCTGCGTGGAAACGATGGTCGGAACACTGCTGTCTGCGATGTAGTTAACGTCTGTCATGACTTTGTCCATTCTGTATCGATGCGATAAATGTTTGTTGCATCAGGCCTTGTCCGAATCCGCCGCCAGCCCGCCCCGCATCTCGTCGACGCGCAGCTCGAGCCGCGTGATATCTCCAACCACGAACAGATAACAACAGATGGCCAGCGCGGCGGTGAGCCCGACGAAGACCAGGGCGCCGTTGAACGAGCCGGTCGTCTTGAGGATGTAGGCGATCACCAGCGGAGTCACAATGCCGGCCATATTGCCGACCAGATTGAATACCCCCCCGGTCAGACCGACGATCTCGCGCGGCGCGGTATCGGAAACCACCGCCCAGCCCAGCGCGCCAAAGCCCTTGCCAAAGAACGCCAGCGACAGGAAGAACACCACCAGTGAAATCGAATTGACGTAATTGCAGGCGACCATGCTCATCGCCAACAGCATGCCCATCACGATAGGCGTCTTGCGGGCCACCGACAGCGAGCAGCGATGACGCAGCAGATAGTCCGAGAATACGCCGCCGAGGATGCCGCCCACGCAGCCGCAAATGGCCGGGAGCACCGAGATGAAACCAACCTTCAAGACGGACAGGTGACGCCCCTGGACCAGGTAGATCGGGAACCAGGTGGTAAAGAACCAGGTCAGGGTGGTGATGCAATATTGACCGATGAAAATACCCACCATCATGCGACTCGCCAGCAGTTGCTTGACGTAACCGAATTTGGGCGAACCTTCGGATTGCTTCTGATTGTTATCGGATGGAGGGCAAACCTCTACCAGCGCACCGCCACTGGCAATATAGTCATACTCGGCTTGGGTGATTTTCGGGTGATCTTTCGGGCTGTAAATGACACGAGACATGTAGTACGCCAGAGCGATCCCGAGAACGCCCATGAACAAGAACACCGCCTGCCAGCCAAACTTATGGGTAATCCAGCCCATTACGGGCATAAACAGCACCAGAGCGAAATATTGTGCTGCATTGAAAATCGCTGAAGCCGTTCCACGTTCCTTGGTCGGGAACCAGGAGGCGACAATCCGGCCATTGGCAGGAAACGACGGCGACTCGGCCAGAGACAGGAGGAAAACCAGCACAAAAATCGTTGCTGCCGCAGCCGCCCCCATATACCCGGAAAACCCCATTAGCCCAGTAAACACCGACCAGAAAAACAAACTGCCGATATAAACGCGTTTTGCACCAAACCGGTCAAGCAGCCAACCTCCGGGCAATTGGCCAATCACATAAGCCCAACCAAAGGTGGACATCAAGAAACCCAGTCCGTACACCCCCATGTCCAACGATTTCATCATTGCCGGACCGGCAATGGAAAAAATGGCACGGTCGGCGTAATTCACTGCCCCAACGATAAATAGCATGAACACGATAAAATATCGTGTCTTTCCGATATGACCTCCAGATTGATTCGCACCCATGAACATCTCCATATCCCTGTGTTGATGCCGTTAACAGATTCAAATTGCCGCAAATCATTTGGACACAGAATACTGGTTACGCTCCTCACCAACATCGGGCATACACCCAAATTTTTACTGCACATGAACTTATTTTTGTGCAATTCGCCCAAGCATCGGCGATATCGGGATCGGGGCAATCCGCATGCCCCCACCCGAGCCACTGCGCCGGCCCGGTACACAAAGAAAAGCCCCTCGGATAGGGGCTGATGAATCAGAAGAAAATCGGTCCGGAATCATCGCTTCAGGCAAACGTTTCCAGCTGCAAACCAATATAAAGCAGCAGCCGGCTGTCAAGCTGCGACAGATCAAGTCCGGTAATATCGCTGATGCGGTTAAGGCGATATTCAAGCGTATTGCGGTGTACGGAGAGCGCGGAGGAAGTCTCTCCGGCGTGGGTCTGGTGCGCGAACCACGCCACCAGGGTGCGGTACAGCACGCCGCTATTGTCATGCTTGCGCAGTTTGGTCAGCGGCAAGGTCAGTTCCTGAACCTGCCAGCCCGAACGCAGACCTTCGAGCATGACGGGCAGAATCAGGTCATCGTAGAAGTAGCACGACTGGTTCAAAAACTTGTAGCTGCCGATTTTCAGCGTAGCCTGCGCCGTGCGGAACGAACGGGCAATACCGCCTTCGCCGGGAAAGTATTTCCCCAGTGCGATCCGCACAAAAAGACGGCTATGCTCGTTCATGCGCGACAGCAACTTGCCTACCCGCTCGCGATGCTCCTGCAAATCCCACACACCGCGCTGATTCAGCGCCGGCTTGAGGACCACCAGCGAATTGAGCGAGAGCGTCGCCACCAGATTGTCGCGTTCGGGAAATGCCAGCAACGACTGAATATTGTGCAGCTCGTCGCGCGCGGCTTCGACTTCGAGATTGCCGGTATCGACTTCGATGATGGCCGCGACGCGCGGCATCGTCAGATCGACCTTCATCCGCTGCGCCCAACTGATCAGGTTGGCGGAAGGCTCTTCGGCACGGACAAGCCCCAGCACCAACTCTTCCCGAATCCGGCTTTCCTGCGCAATCAAACCGAGCAAATCAGCCTGCTCGACCATCATTTCGGCCGTCACCCGCACCAGTTCGCCGTATCGCCGCAGATGACGCGGATCACCGGTCAAGCCGATCACGCCGATGACTTCTCCCTCCGCCCTCAGCGGCAGGTTGACACCGGGGCGCACCCCATGCAGTTGCCGGCACATACTTTCATCGATCTCGACCGTGCGCTGCTGTGCCAGCGCCAGCAATGCGCCCTCATGAATTTCCCCGAGACGGGCAAGATCGCCAGTACCGATGATCTCGCCACGCACATTCATGATATTGACGTTGTTATCGAGAATTTCCATTGTCCGGTCGACAATGCTTTGTGCAATTTGTGTAGTGAGATAGGCCATGCAGGCTCCGACGAGGGATAACAACACCGAAGGATAATAAAAAAGCGAACCGGTAGCACCAGTTCGCTTGGGTGTCCATGCCGCTTGTCAGCTCAGCGATGCACTTCCGTATGGGCAAGTTTTTCGTAGTAGCGAATCAGGGCGCCGTGATCGCATGCGCCCATGTCGTCGACCTTGAGCGCCTGCATCATCTCCATGACCGAGGCGGTCAGTGGCAGCGGCGAGCCGATTTCATGCGCGGTATCCAGTGCATTGCCGAGATCCTTGATGTGCAAATTGATGCGGAAGCCCGGGTCGAATTTCCGGTCCATCACCAGCGGCGCCTTGGCATCCAACACGGTACTGCCGGCCAAACCGCCGCGGATCGCCTGGTAGACGAGTTCGGGCTCGACGCCCGCCTTGCTGGCCAGCACCAGCGCTTCGGACATGGCGGCAATATTCAGGGCGACGATGACCTGATTGGCGAGCTTGGTGATATTGCCGGCACCGATCTCGCCGGTGCGCACCACCGACCCGGCCATGGTCTTGAGCACCGGCGCGCAGTCATCGAATACCGACGATTTGCCGCCGACCATCACCGACAGCGTACCGTCGATGGCCTTGGGCTCTCCTCCGCTCACCGGCGCGTCGAGCATTTCCATCCCTTTTTCGGCCAGGGCCGCGGCGACTTCGCGACTGACCAGCGGCGCAATCGAGCTCATATCAACCAGCACCTTGCCCGGTGCGGCGCTTTCGATGATGCCACCAGCACCCAGCGCAACCTCTTTCACCTGCGGGGAGTTCGGCAGCATGGTGATGATCATGTCGGTACGGGCAGCCACATCGGCCGCCGATTTGCCGGCTTCGGCCCCCAGGGCGACCAACTCTTCAACCGCGCTCGTCTTGTTATCCAGAACAACCAGAACGTGCCCGGCCTTGATCAGGTTTTTCGCCATGGGTTTACCCATGATACCCAGACCAATGAAACCGATTTTTTTCATGATGAATTCCTTGAAAGATGAGAAAGCGCAGTGCTTACTGCTTCAAAACACCCAAGTCGGCCAGAATGGAGCGCAACGTGGCGAGCACCGGCTCGGGACTCGAGGTATTGGGCAACACGGGGACGCCGACATCGAGGCCAATCAGATTGGCGGCATCCTTGGTCACCACCGGGAAACTGGCGAGATCGAAAGCATTACGCAGCGGGGTCAGACGGAACTGCGCTTCGAGCGCGCCCGCCAGGTCGCCAGCGTGGAAGCGGTCATAGATTGCCACCACCAGGGCCGGAACGATATTGGCGGTTGAGGCAATGCAACCGACCGCCCCGCACGCCAGCGACGGCAAAATCATCGTGTCCTTGCCGGCAAAGATGCGGAACCCGCGCTCACGCGTCAGGCGGATATATTCGGCAGTCAGGCTCATATTGCCGCTCGTGTCCTTTGCCCCGACGATATTCGGCACGTCGGCCAATCGGGATAGCAAACGGGCGGAAATGCCGTGGCCGACCCGGCCCGGATTGTTGTAAAGCAGGACCGGAAGCGACGTCGCTTCCGCCACGGTGCAAAAATGCCGATAGCTCTCGTCTTCGTTCGGAGCCAGGAACATCGGCGGCAGGATCGTGATGGCTTGGGCACCGGCTTTTTCCGCCATCTTGGCCTGCGCGACGCATTCGCGCGTCGTAATGGAGCCGATACCGAAATACACCGGCACCCGGCCGCGGGCCTGATCCAGAGTAATGGTCAGCGCGCGCAATTGTTCTTCGCGGTCAAAGGCATAAAACTCGCCGTTGCTACCCAAAGAAAGAATGCCGTGCACGCCGCCGTCGATGACATGCTCGACAACCCGACGCAGCCCCTGCTCTTCGACACGTTCTTCGGCGTCGACCGGCGTAATGACCGGAGGCACCACGCCATAAATGAAGCTGGTATCCATGTGACAATTTCCCTGTAATGACTCCAAAAATCATTTGCGTATATTAAGGGTAGACGGAAGGGACGACATCGGTCACAAACACAAATTCTCACGCAAATATGTCGATTTTTTTGGGCAGTCGACAAAGAAAAGACCTTTGCTTGCCGGCAAAACCCGTTGCACCCCGCATAGAAAGACGATTTCCCGTGGCCGAAGGAGCCCCGCCTGCAACCAGGCTGTCTTCGGCAAAAGGCAGGCCGTCATTTCGTAAAATTTTTCAATGACAATTTGTTCAATTGCACATAGCCATCGATCGGTACATTGGATAAGAATCCACGAATGGCCATTCGGCAGCCAATTCTATTTCCACGATGGAAGACATCATGAGCAGCGCAACTCCAGTCGGTAACACTCTGCCTCTATATATCAAGGTTCACGCAGATGACAACGTGGCCATCATCGTCAATGATCACGGGCTGCCCAAAGGCACCGTCTTCCCGTGCGGACTCGAATTGCAGGAAGATGTTCCACAGGGGCATAAAGTTGCGCTGCAGACATTGCAAGCCGGCGATGCCATTTACCGCTACGGCGAAGTGATCGGCTACGCCAAGGAAACCATCGCCCGCGGGCGATGGATCGAAGAGTCGCTGGTGGGACTGCCTTCCGCGCCCGAGTTGCAATCATTGCCACTGGCGACGCGGGTTCCGCCGCAACCGGCCCCGCTCGAAGGCTATACATTTGAGGGCTACCGCAACCCGGACGGGTCGGTCGGCACCAAGAACATGCTGGCGATCACCACCACCGTGCAGTGCGTGTCGGGGATCGTCAATTACGTCGTCAATCGCATCAAGACGGAGCTGCTGCCGAAATATCCCAATGTCGACGGCGTGATCGCGCTCAATCACTTGTATGGTTGCGGTGTCGCCATCAATGCGCCGGCCGCGGTCATTCCGATCCGCTCGTTACACAATCTGACGCTAAACCCCAATTTCGGCAACGAAGTCATGGTCGTCAGCCTCGGCTGCGAAAAGCTCGCGCCGGAGCGCTTGCTCAGTGAAGGCGGCATTCCGATCAAAGTGGCAGACGAGGATGTGATCTGCCTGCAAAGCGAACGCCATGACGGCTTTCAATCGATGGTGACATCGATCATGCAACAGGCGGAACTTCACTTGCAGCGTCTCAACCGCCGCAAGCGCGAGACCTGTCCGGTCGCCGATCTGGTTGTCGGGCTGCAATGCGGGGGCAGCGACGCGTTTTCCGGCGTAACGGCCAACCCTGCCGTCGGCTACGCGGCCGATCTATTGGTGCGGGCCGGCGCCAGCGTGCTGTTTTCCGAAGTCACCGAAGTGAGAGATGCCATTCACCTGCTGACACCACGCGTAGCCAACGAGGAAGTCGGCCGCGCCCTGCTGCGCGAAATGGCCTGGTATGACGATTACCTGTCGCAAGGCAGAAGCGACCGGGCGGCCAATACCACACCAGGCAATAAAAAAGGTGGGCTGGCCAACATCGTTGAGAAAGCCATGGGCTCGATCGCCAAATCCGGCAGCAGCGCCATTGTCGATGTACTGGCGCCAGGGGAGAAGGTCCGCAAAAAAGGACTGATTTTCGCGGCAACCCCGGCCAGTGACTTTATCTGTGGCACGCAACAGCTTGCTTCAGGTATCACGCTGCAGGTATTCACCACCGGCCGCGGCACACCCTACGGGCTGGAAGCCGCGCCGGTCATCAAGGTGGCGACCCGGCATGATCTTGCCAGACGCTGGCACGATCTGATGGAGGTCGATGCCGGCTCCATCGCCACGGGAGAGGCCACGATCGAAGACGTCGGTTGGGAAATTTTCAATCTGATCCTTGACGTAGCCAGCGGACGCAAGCAGACCTGGGCAGACAAATGGGGGCTATTCAATGCCCTCTCCGTCTTCAACCCGGCACCGGTGACCTGAACCCGCAACGACGTATCCCGGCGCAAACGCCTGCCAGGGCCGCAACGGCGCCGGGATGCCGGTGCCCTGAGGAAGATAGAGAACCAAGAGCCGGGCAGCTGACAAATCTCCTGCCCAGATGGGCTTAAATTTGCCAGAAATCTCTATTTTTCGCTGTTACGGTTTTTCGGGAGGGGGTCAGCTGCAACCGAATCCCTTGCAAGCGAGGACCGGCCTGCTCCCACTGCCCTCCTATTTACGGCCGGGTCACCGACAACCGTTGCTTACGCCACACACCAAGCCATCCGTTCATCCATGCGTTGGCCAATAGCACCAACGCCATGCCTAGCCATTGCATCGCCAATAAGGCATGCCCATAGGCCACGAAATCCACCAGCACCGCTACCAGGGGATAGATGAATCCCAAGGTTCCAATCAGGTGTGAGGGCAATCGACGGAACGCCGAATACATCAGGATGTACATGAGGCAGGTATGCACGCCTCCCAGCACAAACAGGAAGCCCCATGTCGCTGTCGAGGCACGCGCCAGAGCGACCGACTGCACGAGCGGCCATAACAGAGGGATGCCAATACCGACTTGCAGGCAGGCAATCAAGTGCGGAGGAATACCTGCGGGAAGCCGTTTGGTAATGAAGGTCGCCAATGCATACAAAGCAGCGGCCCCCAATGCCAGCGCCGTTCCTAGCCACCAATGCCAATTGGCGCGATCGAGCGTCAGCACTGGTGCCACGATCAGCACCAACCCTGAAAAAGCCAGCATCAATGCCACCAGTTTGTTGCGGCTCGCTGTTTCTCCCAGCCATAAAATTGCCATGCCGTATAACAGGAAGGGTTGCGCCTGGTACACCACGGTGGCCATGCCAATGGAGCTGTAGCGATAAGCATGGAATAGCAGCACCCAATTGCCAACGAGCGCCACTCCGCCGGCCAGGCAAAGCAGCAAACTACGACCAGTAAATGGCCAGGGGCGCCACAAACCACGCCATCCGATGTAGAGCGCCAGGCATACCGTACCAATCAGGCATCGGAAAAAAACAATATTAAATACCGGCTGGTTCGACTGAAGCACAAACCAGCCTATCGTGCCGGACAGGACCATTGCGGCCAGCATTTGCCATTGGCCAACACGAATATCATCTATCGATCTCAATTGCATTGCCGTTTCTCCTTGCTAGTAGTGAACACAGTGTAAAAATTGCGCAGAGGAAACGGCATGGCCATTGCAAGGCAAAAGCGTATGTTCTACCTTCCAATACTCAACAAATAAACCATAATGGCTTCGTATGAGAGACTGGATTGATGTTGAACTGATCAAACAGTTGCAGCAGGACGCCAGACATACTTTGGCGGAGCTGGGCCGGCGTCTGAAAATGGCTGCGCCCAGCGTCTCGGAACGCTTGAAACGTCTTGAAGAGTCCGGGGCGATTTCCGGCTATGTGCCAATCGTCAATCTTGAAGCTTGGGGTTATACCCTGACTGCTTTGGTACGGTTGCGCCCGTTCCCTGGTCAACTGGCTCGGCTGGAGCAGCAACTGATCGATACCCCACAGGTCATAGAGTGCGACAAAGTCACGGGTGAGGACTGTTTTGTGGCGCGATTGGTGCTGAGAAATATCCGGGAGCTGGATGAAATCCTGGATGGGCTGTCCGAATTGGCCAGTACAGCCAGCTCAATTGTCAAAAGCAGCCCTGTACTGCGCCGTCTCCCGCCTTTACTGCCATCCGATTCCATCCCAAATTGAGTTGTCTCCGGCTTGCCGATTCCTCTATATGGCTGCTTGAGGGGCGAAAGTGGCCATACTTTCTCTGGCAAGCAAAGGACGGCTCCGGCCGACAAGCAGCCGCCAAGCGATGATTTTGGTCTTCAGGGCAGCTTTTCGGCCTTTGCTGCCTTGTCACACCTCTCGGCCTGAACAGCGGGTGTCGGCCAGAAGCTGACCTCGTGAATGCTACAGAGCAGCCATTCTGGCGACTGCTCTACTCAAAAACCCGCCGAACCAGCTACGCGAGCAAATCGGGCACGCCCAGCGAAACACCCCGTCGGATGGCGTCCTCAATGTCCGGCGCCGGTCAGGATGGCACTCGTAATAAGGTGCAAGAGACGATCCCCCCGTGACGCGAATGCGGGTTGGCCGACAAGCCAGGCGAGTGCCGACACCAGGGCAAACAGGTCCTCCCCATCCATATCGGCGCGCGCCGTTCCCTCAGTCTGCGCACGGAGCAATAGTCGCGCGCCCGCGGAGTGCAACGCTGTGCTTGAAGCGTGAAGCGCGGAGTCCGGGTCCGCGTGGGCGCTCGCCATCAAGGTGCAAACGCCGCTGTAGGTATGCGTGAATGCCACCGCTGCGCGAAACCAGGACACCAATGCTTCGTTAGGTGGACTCGACGTTTCGAGTTCGGCTGCCTGCTGCGTCAATGCATCCGCATTCTCACGCAGCAACGCCTCGAACAAGGCTTCTCGCGTCGGGAAATGACGTAACAGCGTGGCCAACCCAACTTCGGCCCGGCGGGCGATGTCTCGCATCGACGCATCGGCGCCATGCTCGGCGACGACATCGCGTGCGACCACAAGTAGATGGCTGTAATTTTTTCTGGCGTCGGCTCGCATAAATCCCCTTGACAATTGGATCACTGATCCACATATTAGGATCAGTGATCCGGATGTTGGCTATCGAAATATGGATCGCCGATCCAAATGATACAACGCCTTTGTACCCATTAGGAACAGAAACGCAGCCCAACGATACGGAAGGAAAACGAAAGATGCATGACATGAACAGACTGAATGGAAAGACCGCTGTGATCACCGGTGGCGCTACTGGCATCGGCCGCGCCGCAGCAAAACGTTTCATCGAGGAAGGCGCCTTCGTCTTCATCTACGGCCGCCGACAAGAAGCGCTCGACGCCGCTCTAGCCGACCTTGGGCCCAGTGCCCGCGCGGTGAAGGGGTCGGTCTCCGATGAAGCCGACTTGGACCGACTCTACGCGGCGGTGAAGGCCGAGCGTGGATCCCTCGACATCGTCTTCGCCAACGCCGGAGCGGGAAGCCCGCTTGCACTCGGCAAGATCACCGCTGAGCACATTGACGAAACCTTCGACACCAATGTGAAGGGTACGATCTTCACCGTCCAGAAGGCGCTGCCGCTGATGGGTCAGGGCGGTTCGATCATCCTAACCGGATCGAGCGCCGGCACCACGGGCGCCCCAGGATTCAGCGCCTACAGCGCGAGCAAGGCGGCCGTGCGCAACCTCGCACGGACCTGGGCGGAGGACCTGAAAGGCACCGGCATTCGGGTAAACGTGCTGTCGCCCGGGGCGACGGCGACCGAGCTTGCGAAGGAAGTGCTAGGCGAGGCGGGCCAGAAGGCCTACGGCGCGATGACTCCGCTCCAGCGCATGGCCGATCCGGCGGAGATCGCAGCGGCGGCTGCCTTCCTCGCGTCGTCGGACAGCAGCTTCATGACTGCCAGCGAGGTCGCCGTTGACGGCGGCTTGGCGCAACTCTAACTCAGGAGCGGTCCCGTGCCTGGCTCACACACAGCGAAGGAAGAAAATCATGAAAACACTCGAAGGTAAGATCGCAGTCATCACCGGCGGAAGCAGCGGGATTGGCTTGGCCACAGCCAAACGCTTCGTCGAAGAAGGCGCGCACGTCGTGATCACCGGGCGAAGAGAGAAAGAGCTGAAGGAGGCCGCAGCCTTCATTGCGAGAAACGTTACAACAGTCGTCGGCGACGTGTCGCGCATGGAAGATCTGGATCGCCTCTATGCCGCCGTGAAAGAGAAACATGGTCACATCGACATTCTCTTCGCGAACGCGGGCGCGGGGACAATCGCACCGCTTACGGCGGCTACCGAGGCCCATTTTGACCAGACCTTCGATGTAAACGTGAAGGGTCTGTTCTTCACGGTGCAGAAGGCCCTTCCCCTCTTCAAAGACGGCGGTTCGATTATCCTGAACTCTTCAGTGTCGAACGTGTTGGGAGTTCCAGGGTTTAGCGCCTATGCCGCGAGTAAGGCTGCTGTGCGCAACTTTGCGCGCGCTTGGACTCTGGAGCTGAAAGACCGCAAAATCCGCGTGAATGCGATGAGCCCCGGGCCGATCGAGACCCCCGCCTTAGAAACAACGACAGGCCTCACCCCTGAGCAAGCCCAGCAAGCGGCCGCCCAGTTTGCATCACAGATCCCAATGGGTCGCAGGGGAAAGCCAGAGGAAATTGCGGCTGCCGTTACGTTCCTTGCCTCGGATGAAAGTTCATACATCACCGGCGTTGATCTGGCTGTCGATGGAGGCATGGCACAAGTCTGACCCTTGGCGTCAACACAATATTGGAGAAGCACTATGAGCTACGCAATTATCGGCTTCGGCAACATCGGCCGGGCCTTGGCCAAGGCGTTTGCCCGCAAAGGCATCGAAGTGTCCGTTGCAACCAGGCGCGACCCGAAAAGCTTTGCATCCGATGCCGCCGCAATCGGACCCACGATCATTCCCAAACCCCTGGCGGACGCCGTCCAGGCGGACATCATATTCTTGGCAGTCCGGTTCGAGTCGCACCCGGAAGTCGCAAAAGCGCTGCCCGACTGGAAGGGGAAGACCGTCATCGACGCGATGAATACGCAGGCCCCGCTTGAAGAACTGGGCGGCCTCCCGTCCTCTGCGTTCGTCGCGAAGGTGTTCACCGGAGCCAGGCTGGTAAAAGGCTTCAACCATCTGGTCGCTGCCGTCCTTGACCAGGACCCGGCCGTACACGGCGGCAGAAGGGTCGTGTTCCTGGCGAGCGACGATGACGGCGCCGCAGCGCAGGTTGGTGCGCTTGCGGAAAAACTCGGTTTCGCGCCGATCCAGCTTGGCGGGCTTTCGGAAGGTGGATTGCTTGTGCATGCGCGCGGGAAAAGCTGGGGGCAACTGATCTTCAAGGACCTGGTCAAGTTCGACTGATGAATCGGGGTCGAATAGTTCGATGACCGAGATTCAGCGGGTGCTTCTGAGCGCGCGCCCGCACTGCCGATGTGATACGGGCGTATGTCCGTTCGGAATTGGAAAGCGGTCGTTGCCGACATGGTGACCCAAATCGCGGCTCGGGGTCGATTCCGGCTGTTGCCGAAAGATAAAACCGGACATTCCCCCAACAAAAGGGTTGATGTCCGGTTTCTTTTCTTTAGCGGACTCTTCGATCCGGTCGCGCGAACGTCCGCAAAGGCCGAGAATCCGGCAATTCCACTCCCCTCCAAGCAACTCGACCGGGACGGCACTTCACGCACCGGATGACAAATGGCTGCAGGCGCATTAACCGCGGAAATATCAGGCGTAATACATATTGATGGTGCCCGGAGCCGGACTCGAACCGGCATGACAGTTTCCCGTCGGCGGATTTTAAGTCCGCTGTGTCTACCATTTCACCACCCGGGCAACGCGGGACGGAAACTTCTCGCGTGAAGAGACAGCGATTGTATGTGGCGGACCCGGTACTGGCAAGCAAAGCGCACGGCAACGACATTTCAGCGCGCCAGCGCATGCCGCCGCCGCACGGGTCTGGGTGCCAGCACGCCGGCGCCGGGCACGGCCGGCAGATAGGGCGAGTCGATCTGCGCACGGCGCGCCATCAGGTTGGCTTCGAGCCAATCGAACCAGCGATCGAGCCCGACTCCGGTCTTGGCCGACAACTCAAAGACCGGCAGATCGCGCCGCACGCCGCCGATGGATTCGCGGGCCCGACCGGGATCGAATTCTTCGATATGCGGCAACAGATCCGACTTGGAAATCAAGGCCAGATCGGCGCTGCGCACCATCACCGGATACTTGGCCGCCTTGTCGTCCCCTTCCGTCACCGACAGCAGCAAGACATTGCGATGCTGACCGATGTCGAAATTGGCGGGACAGACCAGGTTGCCGACGTTCTCGATAAACAGGATGTCGATCTGCGACAGGTCGAGTCGGTGCAGCGCCTGGTGCACCATATGCGCATCGAGATGGCAGGCCATGCCGGTGGTGATCTGCACTGCCTCGACGCCGTGACGACGGATGCGCTGCGCATCGTTTTCGGTTTCGAGATCGCCTTCGATCACTGCCACGCGCAAGTTCGGCGGCAAGGCGCGGATCGTCGCTTCGAGCAGGCTGGTCTTGCCGCTGCCCGGCGACGACATCAGATTGATCGCCAGAATGCCGCGCGCGTTGAGTCGGGCACGGTTGTGCATCGCCTGGCGATCGTTTTCGGCCAGCAGATTCTCCAGCACGGCTATCGTGCGGCGTTCGCCGCCTTCGACCAGGTGCCGGTTGGCATCGGTCACATTGCATCCGCAGGTATCACACATGATGTATTCCCCAATCCGGCCCGAAGCCGTTCCCGATCAACCGCCGGCGCGCCACATCGGCGTCAGTGTCCTGACGGCGGAGGGTGTTGAAACGAAATGATGTTCCAGCGGCTTGCCCGCCACGGCGCGGACGATTTCCGCCTCCAGCGCGCCATCCGGCAAGCCGCTGCGCAGGATATCGCGCAGGTCCACACTGTCTTCCTGCCCCAGACACAGCACCAGCCTGCCGACGCAGGTCAGACGCACCCGGTTGCACTGCCGGCAGAACCCATGGCTCAGCGGCGAGATGAAACCGATGCGCTGGCCGGTCTCGCCGATGCGGGCGTAGACCGCCGGACCGCTGCCGTTGGCTGCGAGCGGCTGCAGGGTCCAGTGCGCCTCCAGCTGCCGCCGGACCGTGTCGAGCAGCAGCGGCGGCCCGGCCATCGCACCGCCGCCGAGCGGCATCAGCTCGATCAGCGCCAGGTCGCAGCCCTGATCGCCGCACCATTGCACCAACCGGTCGAACTCATCGTCGTTGACGCCCGCCTGGGCCACCGTATTGATGCGCACCGCCATGCCGAGCCGGCGCGCAGCGTCGATGCCGTCCAGCACCTTGTGCAGGCTGTCCTGTCCGGTAATCGCCCGAAAGCGCTCGCGGTCGAGCGTGTCGAGCGACACATTGATGCGACGCACGCCGGCGGCACAGAGGTCGAGGGCATGACGGGCCAGCAGGGTGCCGTTGGTCGTCAATGTCAGTTCATCCAGACCTCCGCCGCCGAGAAAGGCGCCGAGCCGGTCGATCAGGCTGATGATGCCCGGCCTGGCGAGCGGCTCGCCGCCGGTCACGCGCAATTTGCCGACCCCGAGACGAATGAAGGCCTCGCAGACGCGCAGCAGTTCTTCCAGGGTCAGCACTTCGGCCTTGGGCAGGAATTCGACGTCGTCGCACATGCAATAGCGACAGCGCAGATTGCAGCGGTCGGTAACGGACAGCCGCAAATAACGGATATGCCGGCCGAACGCATCGGTCAGCGGCACCGGCGCACATGCCGGCGGCGGAAAATCTCGGTCCATGCTCATACTCCGCCCATTGTCATCGATGGCTTGCCGGCCCTTCCGCCGGCTCGAAGCTTTCTATGTAGAGCTCCTGTCCGCTGATCACCTCCACGTCCCCGCCACCGCAGAGCGGACAGTCGAAACGGTAGCGTTTCACGGCAAATTCGTGACGGCAGCGGCTGCAACGCGCCCGCACCGGCACCGATATCAGCATGAGCTCGGCGCCTTCGGCGACGGTTTCTTCGGCAAACATCTCGAAGCACAGGCGCAATTGCTGCGGCTCGACCGCGCGCAAGCGGCCGATGCGCACCGTCACGCGGCCAATCCGCGTCACCCCGTGCTGTCGGGCCTGTGTTTCGAGAATCTGCAACAGACTCGAAACGATCGTCGCCTCGTGCATAGCGCAGCCTTTTGTTCTGTTCCCGTTACGGATTAAGGCAGCTCCGTTGCCGCACGGCAAAGCAAAAGCCGCCATCGGAATGTCGCTGTCACGAATTGACACAGCGATGGCGCAAACGGGGGGTTTCCATTGAGAGCGGCTTTGGCGGCTGCCGATACTGCAAGCAACCCTGGATGGCCCCGCTGCCTGACAGACCGAAGCCATCCGTTGCAAGACATGTTTCGGAACCAAGGAAGGGAATGACCATGCTACTCGGTGTAACACTGGATCCCGGACCGATCGCCTGGCTTGGCGCCGGCATTCTCCTCATCGGAGAAATCGCCGCGCTGTTGTCGATGCGCAATCTCAAGCAGCTGATCATCGTGTCCACCATTGCCGAAACCGGTTACCTCTTTATGGGGATCGGTATCGGTGGCCAGGCGGCGTTGACCGGGGTGCTCATGCACCTCGGCTATCAGATCGTGATGCGCGGCCTGATGATCGTCAGCGCCTGGTGGCTCGTGCATCGGGCCGGCTCAAGCGATATCGAGGACCTGGCCGGCAGCGGAACACGCCAGCCGCTTGCGGCGCTGCTGTTCGGCTTCGGGATGTTTTCGGTACTCGGGCTGTCGCCATTCAAGGGCTCGTACAGCAAATTCCTGATTCTCTACGGCGCCATCGAGCATGGGCACTGGATGCTTGCCGCCGTCGGCACCTTGGCAAGCATCATCGCCGCCGGCTACTACCTGATCACCATTCAGCGCATCTGTTTCGAAGCGCCGCGCACAGAGACCCCGCTCGCGGCGGAGCCGATGCCGCTCAAGGTCTTGGCCGGGCTGCTCGCGGCACTGACCATCGTCATCAGCATCTGGCCGCACCCCATGCTGCACCTGTGCGAGTCCATCGTCGGGCTGAGCGGCAACAGCGCCGTTCCGGAGTTCGAATCACCGTGGGATACGCTGGTGCTGCTGCCCTATCTGGGCGGATTCGCGCTGTTCGCCATCGGCCATGTTTCGCGCGCCTTGCGCGACTACGCAGCTGTCGCGCTGGCCGCCGCCACGCTCGCGCTCGCCGCGTTCTCGCCGGGGCTCGATCCCGCCTCGCGGCTCTTCGCGCTGCTGTTCGCCGCCATCCTGCTGCTGGTGGTGCTGTACTCGCTCGGCTATCTGCGCCATGCCGAACACCAGAACCGTTACTACTTCTTCCTGTTTCTGCTGACGGGGTCGATGCTCGGGCTGACCACGGCGCATGAATTCGGCAACTTCTACGTTTTCTGGGAGTTGATGACCTGGACTTCATATTTCCTGATCATCCATGAGCAAAGCGGCAAGGCGCTGCGCGCCGGTCTGGTGTATTTCATGATGTGCGCGGCCGGCGCCTACATCATGCATTTCGGCATCTTGCTGTTGCATGCCCAGACCGGCAGCTTCGAATTCGCCACCGTCTCCGCGCAGATCGACCACATCGCCCCGCTCGCCGGCGCCATCGCCGCGCTGTGCTTCTTCATCGGCTTTGCGGTCAAGGCCGGGCTGGTGCCGCTGCACAGCTGGCTGCCGCTCGCCCACCCGGAAGCGCCGGCGTCGATCTCCGCGCCACTGTCCGGCATCCTGACCAAGGCGGGGATCTTCGGCCTCGTCAAGGTGCTGTACATCATCTTCGGTCTATCCGCGCTGACGCGCTTCGCCGGGCATGGCACGGACATCCGCCTGCTGATCACGCTGCTGGGCTGTGCCACCTTGCTCTATGGCGAAGTCATGGCGCTGGTGCAAACCGAAATCAAGCGCATGCTCGCCTTCTCGACGCTGGCGCAGGTCGGCGAAATCGCTGCGGTGCTCGGTCTCGGCACTTCGCTCGCCACCAGCGCAGCGCTGCTGCATGTCACCAACCATGCGGTCATGAAGACACTGCTGTTCTTCGCCGCCGGCGCCTTTATCCTGCAAAGCGGCAAACGCCAGATTGCCGACCTGGCCGGTCTCGGCCGCAAAATGCCGTTCACCGCCGGCTGCTACGCGCTGGCGACCGTCGCCATCATGGGGCTGCCACCGTTCTCCGGTTTCATCAGCAAATTCCTGATGATCACGGCCGCCGTCGGCGCCGGCCGGATCGATGTGGCGGCGCTGCTGCTGATCGGCAGCGTCATTGCCGCCGTCTACTACCTGCGCGTGGTCAGGCTGCTGTTTTTCCATCCCTACCACGGGCCGGAAAATGTCAGAGAAGCGCCCTGGTCGATGCTCGCCGCCATCGGGGTGCTGGCGGTGGCGATCGTCGCCGGAGGGGTTCTGCCCGGCGTCCAGCTCGATGCGGTACGCACCGTTGCCGATTGGGTCGCCCTTCGCGGCGCCCTGCCACCGGTCGCCCTGCCCGACCTGACCATCAGCTGGCCGTGGTCGGCGCTGATCGCCACCGTCGGCGCCGTCGCGGTCTGGCTGGTCGGCAAGCGCTCGGCCACGGTGGCCGGTGTGCTCGCCGTCGCGGTCACCGCCGCCAGCTTTGCCGCCGTGTTGTTGCAGGCGGGCCGGTATGACTCGCTATCGTTCGCGTTCGCGCTGCTGGTTTCCGGCGTCGGCACCCTGAACATGCTCTACGCCACCGGCTATATGGCGCACGAGCATAATCCGGGGCGCTTCTACGCCGCGTTCACGCTGATGATCGCCGGCCTGCTCGGCATGAGCGGCAGCCACGACCTGTTCAACTTCTTCGCCTTCTGGGAGTTGATGAGCAGCTGGGCGCTGTATGTGGCGTTGATTCACGAGGAAACGCCCGACGCGCGCCGCGAGGCCTTCAAGTACTTCATCTTCAACACCAGCGGCGCCTGCTTCATCTTCCTCGGCATCGTCATGTTCGGCAGCGCTGCCGGCAGCTTCGACTTCACCGCCGTCGCGGCCCATGCCGCAGCCATGTCGCCGGTCGGTTTCGGCGCCGCACTCGGCCTGGTCTTCCTCGGCATGCTGATGAAGGCGGCCATGCTGCCGCTGCGCATCGATTATCAGATGCACCCGGCAACGGCGCCGACACCGGTTTCCGGCTACATCTCGGCCGTGCTGCTCAAGAGCGGTCCGTACGGGATCCTGAAGCTGTTCGCGCTGTTCGGCGGCGCAACGCTGGCAACCCGGCTCGGCCTGATCGCCGGCATGCCGGCTGCGATGGAAATCGTCGCCGTCATCGGCGGGATCACGCTGCTGTATGCCGGCGCGATGGCGGTGGTGCAAACCGGCATCAAGCGCCTGCTGATCTACAGCACCGTCAGCCAGCTCGGCTACATCACCATGGCGCTGGCACTGGGCACCTCGCTCGGCGTCGCCGGCGGGCTGATGCATCTCGTCAACCACATGATGCTCAAGGATCTGCTGTTCCTTGCCGCCGGCTGCATCATGGTGTCCAGCCACGCCAGGACGCTCGACGAGCTCGGCGGTCTGGGGCGCAAGATGCCGGTCACCTTCGGCATCTTCCTGTTCGCCGGGCTGTCACTGGCCGGCATCCCCCCGCTCAACGGCTTCGCATCGAAATGGCTGATCTATATGGCGGCCTTCCAGTCCGGCCATATGGTGCTCGGCATTTTCGCGATGATCTCGAGTCTGTTCACGCTGGCCGCCGTGTTGAAGTTCGCCCACGCAGCCTTCATGGGCGTGCCGGGCCCCGCGGCCGAACATGCGCGGGAAGCGCCGCTGTCGATGCTGCTGCCGATGGGCGTGCTCAGCGGCGCCAGCCTGCTCGTCGGCCTGATGCCCGGGCTGCTGCTGGTGCCGATCGCCGCGCTGGAGAGCCGGCTCGGCATTGCACCGATCGCGGCCAGCTGGACCGGCCCGCTGCCCGGCACGGACGGTTGGCACCCGGCGGTGCTGTCGAGTCTGCTGCTGATCTTCGCCATCGCCGGCTTCATCTATCTTCGTCTCGGCCGTGCCGGCGCCGCGGTGCTGCGTTCGCCGATCCACCTGTGCGGCGTCAACGATCTGACACCGGAAGTCGAGCACATGGGGGCATCCAATCTGTTCGAAAGCCCCGATGCCGCCATCCGCCTGTTGCTGCGCGCCAGCCATGACACCGGCTACGACGACGAAGCCGAACCTCCGGTCTCGCACCGGCAACCGGAATAAGGAGACTCATCATGCTGACGAATGCTTATCCGCTCGCTGTCCTGTTGTTCCCGGGCGGGCTGTTCGCCCTGGTGTTGGGCCTCACGCTCAAGGGCTTCGATCGCCGCTTCGCCGCCAGGCTGCAGCGCCGGGTCGGCCCGCCGCTGGCCCAACCGTTCTACGACCTGATCAAGCTTGCGTACAAGCGCACCATGGTGCCCGATATTGCCAGCGAACCGGTCTTCCTCGGTGCACCGCTCGTCGGCGCCGCCTCGATGATGCTGGCCGCCGCCATGATCCCGATCGGCGGGGTCTACGCGCCGGCGGCGGATCTCGGCAATCTGCTGGTACTGCTCTATCTGCTCACCGTGCCGGCCGTCGTGCTGATGATCGCAGGCTCGGCATCCGGTTCGCCTTTCGGCGCGATCGGCTTCTCGCGCGAGATGGCGCTGATGCTGGCCTATGAGGGACCGCTGGTGCTGGTCATCGCTGCCGTCGCGTTGCGGGTCGGCAGTGCCGACGGCCATGTGGTCAGCTTCTCGCTCAACGAAATCGTCGCCTACCAGCAGCGCCACGGCGCGCTGCTGTTCGACCCGGTGATGTGGCCGGCCCTGCTCGCCTTCCTCGCCTTTTACCCGGCCAATCTCGGCATCGTGCCGTTCGACATTCCGGAGGCCGAAACCGAGGTGCTGGAAGGGCCGCTGCTTGAATACTCCGGTCCGGCGCTCGGCCTGTTCAAGGTCATGTCGGCACTCAAGGCAGTCGTGGTATTGGGGCTGGGCATTGCGCTCTTCTACCCGATCGCCCCCGCAGGCGTGCCCGGGCTATTGATCCAGCTCGCCAAGCTGCTGTTGCTGATGCTCGCCGGCGTCTCCTTCGTGCGGGTGTCTTGCGGCCGGATGCGCATCGACCAGGCGTTCCGCTTCTTTCTCAAGTGGCCGCTCGTGCTGTCGCTCTTGAGTCTTGTCATCGTGGTACTGGTTTGAGGAGCACCGACATGTCCAGTCTCATCCAGACAATCAATGAAGGGCTGCGGGATCTGGCATTGCGTTCGCCATGGATCTACCGCATCAACGCCGGTTCGTGCAACGGCTGCGATGTCGAATGTGCGACGACCGCCTGCATTCCGCGTTACGACATCGAACGGCTCGGCTGCCAATACTGCGGCAGCCCCCGCCATGCCGACATCGTGCTGATCACCGGGCCGCTCACGGCCCGCATCAAGGACGACGTGCTGCGCGTATTCGCGGAAATCCCCGACCCCAAGGTTACGGTGGCGGTGGGCGTCTGCCCGATTTCGGGCGGCATTTTCCGCGAAAGCTACGCGGTCGAGGCGCCGATGAACCGCTTCATCCCGATCGACGTGAATGTGCCGGGCTGCCCGCCGCGGCCGCAGGCCATCATCGAGGGCGTTGCCCAGGCGATCGCCATCTGGCGCACGCGTCTTTGAGGAGCCGTCATGAACATTTTGAAATTCTTCTTCCGCAATCTGACGCAAGGCCCGTCGACCATCGCGTTTCCGTACGGTCCGGCCTGGACCCCGCCGCACTTGCGCGGGCGGATCCGCTTCGATCTGCCGGCCTGCACCGGTTGCCGGGCCTGCGAACAGGTCTGTGCGCCGGGCGCGATCCGCTTCGATAAAACGCCGGACGGGCTGCGTTTCATGATGTGGCACAACAGCTGCGTCTTCTGCGGCCTGTGCGAGTTTTATTGCCCGACCGACGCCATTCACCAAAGCGACGACTGGCATCTCGCCCATCGCGCCGAAGAAATGTACGACATGGCGATCCGGGAAGTGATTCCGTATACCGCCTGCAGCAGTTGCGGCAACAAGACACTGGCCAGCGCACCCAACCCGCTCGGCGTCGAACCGCCGTTCAGCGCCGAGGAAATCGAACTGCACCGGCACCTGTGTCCGGCCTGCCGCAAAAAAGCGCTGGAAGAAAGGGGGCAACATCATGACCAAGTCGAATGAAATCAAACCGCGCCTGATCGCGGCCGCGCCGGCCGGCACCGACTATCGCGACAGCACCGACGCGTGGGGCGTCACCACCGCCTGGTGCACGCTCGCCAGCGCCGACGATCTGCTGTCGATCGCTGCCGTGCTCAAGGCGGCCGGGGCCCGGCTGATGACCATCACGGTATTCCAGCCCAAGGCGGTCGCGCCGGCGGCTGCCGGTGAAGGCGAGACACCGCCGCCGCAGCCGACCTTCTTCGGCGAGGCGGTGCCGAAGGACGGGCAGAGCTACGAGATCGACTATCACTTCGATCTTGACGGCATGGTGCTGACCGTGGTCGCGCACGTTCCGGCCGGCGGCGAAATCGCCTCGCTGACCGGGCTGTTCCGCGGCGCCGACTGGCCGGAACGGGAAGCCATGGAGATCTATGCCTTGCGCGTCGGCGGCCATCCCGACCCGCGCCGGCTGTTCCTCGATCAAGGGATCGAAAGCGCCGTGCTCGAACGGTTGATCCCGATGTCGACCCTGACCAACAGCGCCACGACCAAGGGCTTGTGGGAAAAGATCCTGGCCCAGACGGGGAAACAATCATGAGCAACTTCACCATTCCGGTCGGACCGCTGCACGTCGCGCTCGAAGAGCCGATGTATTTCCGCATCGATGTCGAAGGCGAGACCGTCTCGCACGTCGACATCCATGCCGGACACGTGCATCGCGGCATCGAGTATCTGGTCACCAAGCGCAATGTGTTTCAAAACGTCGTGCTGACCGAGCGCGTCTGTTCCTTGTGCTCGAACAGCCACCCGCAGGCGTATGCAATGGCGATCGAACACATCGCCGGCATCGTGGTGCCGCCGCGGGCGCAGTATCTGCGCGCGGTGGCCGATGAGGTCAAACGGGTCGCCTCGCACCTGTTCAATGTGGCGATCCTCGCCCATCTGGTCGGTTTCGATGCCTTGTTCATGCATGTGATGGATGTGCGCGAACGCATGCAGGACGTCAAGGAGAGTGTCTTCGGCAACCGCATGGACATCGGCGCCAACGCCATCGGCGGCGTGCGCTACGACATCGACGGCGCCGGCATCGAATATCTGACCGCCCAGCTCGATGTCATCGACGCCGAAGTGGTCGAAATCACCGAGCTGTACCGCAGCAACGGTTCCATCCTCGGCCGCACGCGCGGCGTCGGCGTATTGCCGCACGACGCGGCGGTCGACTGCGGCGTGGTCGGCCCGGTGGCCCGGGCGTCGGGCATCGACGGCGACATCCGCGTCAACGCGCCCTACACCGCCTACGACCGGCTGGAGGTCGCGGTCCACACCCTGCCCGACGGCGATGTCTGGTCGCGGGCGATGGTGCGTCTCGCCGAGGTGCGCACCGCGATCGACCTGATCCGCCAGTGCCTGCGCGGGCTGCCGGAAGGACCGACGATCGAGAGCCACGTGCGCCCGGCAATTCCGGCCGGCGAGGCGGTCACCCGCTGCGAGGCGCCGCGCGGCGAACTGATCTACTACGTGCGCATGGGCGACTCGCCCAAGCCCGAGCGCGTCAAGTGGCGGGTACCGAGTTTCATGAACTGGGACGCGCTGCGCTTCATGCTGCATCGCGCGAAGATCGCCGACATCGCCATCATCGTCAACAGTATCGACCCGTGCATTTCCTGCACCGAACGCTGAACACGGGGGAGAACGCGACATGGACATCTACGAAGAAATCATCCGTCTGCGGCGCGAGGGTCGCAACGCGGCGCTCGCGACCATCATCAACACGCAGGGGTCGATCCCCTCCTTCGTCACGGCCAAGATGCTGATCCGCGACGACGGCAGCATTGTCGGCACCATCGGCGGCGGCGGCGCGGAGTGGGAGGTGATCCGGGTGGCGCGCGAAGTCATCGAACGCGAGAAACCGCAGACGGTCAGCTTCGACCTGAACAAGCAGCCCGGGCTCGACGCCGGCATGGTCTGCGGCGGAAGCCTGGATATCTACGTCGAGCCGCTGGTGGTGGCGCCGACCCTGTACATCTTCGGCGCGGGACATACCGGTCGCGCGACCTACCAGATCGCCAGACCGGCCGGCTTCGACGTGGTCATCGTCGACGAGCGCGAGGCATTCGCCAACCGGCAGCACTATCCGGAGGCCAAGGAAATCGTCGTCGCCCCCTACGAGACGGCCATGGCATCGCTCGCCGTGCAACCGGGCGCCTTCATCCTGATCCTGACGCCCAGCCACATGAGCGATATGCGCGTACTGCGCTGGGCCACCGGCACGCCGGCCGGCTACATCGGCATGATCGGTTCGAAGCGCAAGGTCACGGGGATCTTTCACGAATTGCAGAAAGAAGGCATTCCCGCCGAGGGGTTCCGCAATGTGCACGCGCCGGTCGGGCTCGATATCGGCGCCCAGACCCCGGAGGAAATCGCCATTTCGATTCTGGCCGAGATGGTCGCCTGCCGCCGGCGCAGCGGCGCAGCCCTGCCGCATCTGGGGCTCACCGCCCCCGGCGAACTGGCCGAGCCACTGAAGAAGGAGGCATAGCCACCCGTATTGCAAGCATTGCCCTTTACAACACATGGTTGGAGATTGTCATGAAAAGGCTGACTCTGAATATCAACGGCATCGACCGTTCGTTAATCGTGGACCCGGAGAAGAAACTTGCAGACGTGCTGCGTGAACACCTGTTGCTCACCGGCTGCAAGGTCTGCTGCGATACCGGGCAATGCGGCACTTGTACGGTACTGATCGACGGCAAGCCGATCCGCGCCTGCATGGTGCCGGTAAGCAAGTATGAAAACGGACAGAAAATCGTCACCATCGAGGGCTTGGGCTCGCCGGAAAACCTGCACCCGCTGCAGGTTGCCTGGATGGCGCATGGCGGCGCGCAGTGCGGCGTATGCACCCCGGGTTTCCTGATGTCCGCCAAGGCGCTGCTCGACAAGAACCAGAACCCGACCCGGGAAGATGTGCGCACCTGGTTCAACCGCAACCGCAACGCCTGTCGCTGCACCGGCTACCAGCCGCTGGTCAACGCGGTGATGGATGCCGCCGCCGTCCTGCGCGGTGAAAAGAAGAAGGAAGACCTGCTCGAACGCGCGCCGGAGAACGGCAGCATCATGGGTTCGCGCTATCACCGTCCGTCGGCGCTCGCCAAGGTGACCGGCACGTGGGACTTCGGCGCCGATGTCGCGCTGCACATGCCGCCGGACACCTTGCGTCTTGCCCTGGTGCAGGCGCAGGTTTCGCACGCCAACATCCGCGGCATCGACAGCAGCGAAGCGGAAAAGATGCCGGGCGTGGTCAAGGTGGTGACCTGGAAGGACGTCAAGGGCCGCAACGCCATTACCGGCCTGATCACCTTCCCGACCAACAAGGGTGACGGCTGGGATCGGCCGATTCTCAACAAGGACAAGGTGTTCCAGTTCGGTGACGCGCTGGCCATCGTCTGCGCCGACACGGTCGAACATGCCCGCGCCGCGGCCGACAAGGTCAAGGTCGATCTGGAAGTGTTGCCGGCCTATATGGACGGCTGGGCTGCGCAAGATCCGGACGCGCTGGAAATTCACCCCGGCGTGCCCAATGCCTACTACGAGCAGGGCGTGATCAAGGGCGAGGACACGGCGCCTCTGATGGAAAAGGCCGACACGGTGGTCGAAGCCGAAACCTACTGCAGCCGCCAGCCGCACTTGCACCTCGAACCGGACTGCGGTTGCGCCTACTTCGACGACCAGGGCGTGCTGACCATCCAGTCCAAGAGTATCGGTCTGCACCTGCACCACGCCATGATCGCCCCGGGCCTCGGCATCGCGCCGGACAAGCTGTTGTTGATCCAGAACCCGACCGGCGGCACCTTCGGCTACAAGTTCAGCCCGACCATGGAGGCGCTGCTCGGTGTCGCCTGCATGGCGACCGGCCGCCCGGTTTCGCTGGTCTACACCCAGTATCAGAACATCACCTATACCGGCAAGCGTTCTCCGGCCGACGTCAAGGTCAAGTTCGGCGCCGACAAGAACGGCAAACTCACGGCGATGGAACTCGACTGGTGGCTCGATCACGGCCCCTACTCCGAGTTCGGTGACCTGGTGACGTCGCGGCAGGGCCAATTCACCGGTGCCGGCTATGACATCAAGAACATCCGCGGTCACGGCCGCACCGTCTGCACCAACCACGCATGGGGCTCGGCTTTCCGTGCCTTCGGCTCGCCGCAGGCCTTCCTCGCTTCGGAAATCGCCATGGACATGCTGGCGGAAAAACTGCAGATGGACCCGCTGGAACTGCGCTACCGCAACGTCTACCGCGAGGGCGCGACCACGCCGACCGGGCAGAAGCCGGATGTGCTGTGCCTCGAGCAGTTGCTCGACATGATCCGGCCGAAGTGGGAAGAGGCCAAGCAGCGCAAGGCGGCCTTTGCCAAGCCGGGCAAGACCTACGGCATCGGCTTGGCCATCGGCATGTACGGCTGCGGTCTGGACGGTCCGGACAGTTCCGAGGCGGCCATCGAGCTGACCCCGACCGGCGTCACGGCCTACAACGCCTGGCAGGATCACGGTCAGGGTTCCGATCTGAGCACGCAGACCTTCGTACACGAAACCCTGCGCCCGCTCGGCCTCACGCCCGAGCAGATCAAGCTGGTGATGAACCGTACCGACCTGCCCAACAGCGGTCCGGCCGGCGGCAGCCGTTCGAACGTGTTTGTCGGCAATGCGATCAAGGTATCGTGCGAAATGCTGCTCAACGCCATGCGCAAGCCGGACGGCAGTTATCGCAGCTATGCGGAAATGGTCGCCGAGAACATTCCGCTGCGCTATGACGGCAAGTGGGTGGCGCAAGACTGTACCGAATGCGATCCGGTCACCGGTCAGGGCAATCCGTTCCCGGTCTATATGTACGAAGTCTTCCTGCCGGAAGTCGAGGTCGACATGGAGACCGGCAAGGTGCAGGTGGTCAAGTTCACCACGGCGGTCGACGTCGGCACGATCATCAATCGCGCCACCGTGGACGGGCAGATCTACGGCGGTCTCGCCCAGGGTGTCGGGCTGGCGCTGACCGAGGACTTCGACGATCTCAAGAAGCACACCAACCTGCTCGACTGCGGTCTGCCCTACCCGCGCGACATTCCGGACAATATGGAAATCCTCTATCTGGAAACGCCGCGCGGCGAAGGCCCGTACGGTGCGGCCGGTGTCGGCGAAGCGCCGTTGACCGCGCCCCACCCGGCCATCCTCAACGCCATCTATAGCGCCTGCGGCGTGCGGGTGTTCCGTGTTCCGGCCTTGCCGGAGCTGATCAAGGCGGCGCTGGATGCCAAGGCGCAAGGCAAGCCGGCCGTCGTTCCGGCGCGCCTGTAAGCGGCGCCTGGCAGACCCGGGCGGCGAACACTGCCCGGGTCCTTACTGCCCGCAGCGGAACATGAAGGAGGACGCATCATGGACGGCGACAAGATCCGCGAGATGGAGTCGCGCTGTATCGAGGAACAGGCACCGGCCTGCAGTGCACGCTGCCCGGTGCACATGGACGCCCGCGCCATGCTCGGCCATGTGCGAGAAGGCCGCTTCAGGCAGGCTTTCGAGGTTTTTGCCCGGACGATTCCGTTTCCGTCCATCATCAGCCGCATTTGCGATCACGCCTGCGAAACAGCCTGCCTGCGCACGCAGGCGGGCGAGGCGGTGCGCATCCGCCACATCGAACGCGCGGTGGTCGAATTCGGCGGCTGCGACCTGCCGCTGCGCACGCAGCGACCGGCACAGCGCGGTCGTGTCGCCATCGTCGGCGCCGGTTTGTCCGGGCTGACTGCAGCGGTCGATCTCTACACGCGCGGCCATGAAGTCGTCGTTTTCGAGGCCGAGCCCGTGTTACTGCCACGGCTCAGGGCACTGGGTGATGCGGAGCTTCCGCTCGACGCCATCGAGGCCGACTTGCAACGGCTGCTTGCCAGCAGGATCGAATGGCGACTCGGCACGACGATAGGCTTTGCCGCCGACGACAGCGGACTCGAACCATTGCTGGCCGATTTCGACGCCATCTATCTGGCCTGCGGAGCCCCCCCGCCCGGCGGTCTCGAGCGCTGGCTGGCGCTGACTGAACACGGCGCGCCGCAGACCAATGCCCTGACGCTCGCCAGCAGTCACGCCAGGATTTTTGCCGGCGGCCGCCTGTGCCGCGGCGCGGCATGTCCGCCGATCATGTCCATTCATGACGGCCGTTACGCGGCGATCTCGATCGACCGCGCACTGCAGGGCGCATCTCTCGATGCCAACCGCGACAATCAGGGTCCGTATCAAAGCCGTCTGCATGTCGAGATCAGCCGCCACGCACCGTTGCCGGCCATTGTTCCCGACGCGGACGACCGCTACAGCGCGGCAGCGGCGCAACAGGAGGCCGCGCGCTGCTTCCCTTGCCATTGCCTGGAATGCGTGCGCGTCTGCCCCTACCTCGAACACTTCGGCAGCTACCCCAAGCGCTACATCCGCGAGATCTACAACAACGACGGCATTGTCATGGGGGCGCACAAAACCAACCGCATGCTCGATTCATGCATGTTGTGCGGCCTGTGCGAAGCGGTCTGCCCGAATCATGTGTCAATGGCCGACGTCTGCCTGGAGGCCCGCCAGAGCCTGGTCGACAAGGGCAAGATGCCGCCCTCGCATCACGACTTTGCCTTGCGCGACATGGCGTTCAGCCAGAGCGAAGCTTTCACGCTCCTGCGCCATCAACCCGGTCATCGACAAAGCCGCCATCTGTTTTTTCCCGGCTGCCAACTCTCCGCCTCGTCGCCGGACCATGTCGACCAGGTCTATCGGCATCTGTGCGCCACCCTGCAGGGCGGGGTCGGCCTGATGCTCGGCTGCTGCGGCGCACCGGCGCGCTGGGCCGGACGCACAGATTTGTTCGAGGCCAATCTGGCGGCGCTGCGCACCCAATGGCAGCAATTCGGCGCGCCGCAATTGATCGTCGCCTGCGCCTCCTGTCTGCACACCTTCCGCCACATCGATCCGGCGCCGGACATCGAGTCGCTGTGGACGGTACTGGAGCGCACGGCATTACCGCAATCGGCGCAGCAAGGCGGCGGACACTACGCGATCCACGACCCATGCGTCGGCCGCGACGAACCGCAGGTGCAGGCCGCCGTGCGCCGTCTGCTCGATCGTCTCGGCGTCCGGTACGAGGCGCTGAATGAGCCAGGCCAGGACAGTTGCTGCGGTTTCGGCGGGCTGGCTTCGTTCGTCAGCCCGGAAGTGACGGACAAGGTACTCGATCGCCGCGCCGCGCAACGTAGCGAAGACTTCATGACGTACTGCGCGATGTGCCGCGACAACTTTGCCCGCCGCGGCAAGCGGGCGGTCCATCTGCTGGATCTGCTCTGGCCCGCAGGCGACGACCCGGCAGGCCGGTCCGATCCCGGTTTTTCGCGTCGGCAGGAGAGCCGGGCCCGCCTGAAGTCGCGGCTGCAGGACAAGCTGTGGCACGAGGCGGTGCCGCACGGGGCCGAGCCGTTGCCGTTATGCATCGACGATGCGGTACGCGCCGACATGGAGCGCAAGCTGATTCTTGAGGACGATATCCGCGCGGTGGTGCAGCACGCCGAAGCCGACGGCGCGAAGCTCATCGATCCGGCCAGCGGTCACTTCATCGCCAGTCATCGGCCGACGGCGATCACCTATTGGGTGGAATACGCCATCGAGCAGGAAGCCGTGGTGATTTACCGTTGCTATAGCCACCGGATGGAAGTCGGAGACCGATCATGAAATTCGCTGCCCAGACGGAACAAGCGCTGATTTGCGCGCAATGCCGGCTCCCGCTCGAGACCGGTCCGGTGGCGGTGCGCTATCTCGGCCAGACGTTTCCGGTCGACCTGCCGCGCTGCCCGCAATGTGGCTACACCTTCGTTCCGGAGGCGCTCGCCACCGGCAAGATGCTGCAAGTCGAACAGGCGCTGGAGGACAAATGATGACGGCTGCGTGCAGGCATCCCTACGACCAGGGCCGGCTGGCTTCCTGCCGCGGCGCCTCCCTGCGCCCGGGCGGAGAGCGCCTGACCCGGCGACTGATCGAGCTGGCCGGGCTCCCCCGTGGCGCGCGCGTGCTCGATCTGTGCTGCGGCCAAGGGGATGGTACGGCGCTGCTGTCAGCAGCCGGCTGCCATGCGCTGGGCCTCGATGCCGACCGCGAGGCACTGGTGCTCGCCCGCCGGCACCATCCCGATCCCGACTGGCTGCTGGCCGATGCCAGCTGCGTGCCGCTGACGGCGGCAAGCATGGACGGGGTACTGGCCGAATGCTGTCTGTCGCTGCAGCGGGACCGCGCCGGCGTGCTCGGCGAATGCCGCCGTCTGTTGCCGCGCGGCGCCCCGCTGGCGGTCACCGATGTCTGCCGCCGTGCCGCGCTGCCGGAGGCCGCCGCCGCGCTGCCCGATTGCATGGCAAGAATGCCGACACCCGACGGGCTGCGTCAGGAAATCGAACAAGCCGGGTTTGTCGTCGAACGCATGGAAGATCACTCGGACGTGCTCAAGGCCTTTGTGGCCAAACTGGTCTTTTCCACCGGTTCACTCAATGCGCTGTGGTCACCGGCAGACGGGACCTCGGCCGATGCCGGCGTCGAAACGCTACGCCAAGTACGTCCCGGCTATTTCCTGTTTCTGGCGCGCGCCGGATAATACCAAGGAGAACGATATGGATAATGCTGGTTTCCGCGTGGCGGAGCTGTCGCTGCAGGGCTTCAGTTGCAGTCACATCATGGTCATGGTGGGGCTGGACGCAATGGACAAGAGCAATCCCGATCTGCTGCGCGCCATGTCCGGTCTGGCGCTCGGCATGGGCAACGGACTGACATGCGGCGTTTTGACTGGCGGATGCTGCATGCTTGGCCTGTATGCCGGCAAGGGCGGGCGCGACGAAGACGCCGACCCGCGTCTGTTGCGCATGCTGGAGGAGTTCACCGAGTGGTTCGGCGAGACCTGCCATCAGTCCCATTATCCCGGCACCGATTGTGCCGACATCATGCAGGGCAATCCGCAGTTGAAGACCGAGCGCTGTCCCGGCCTGACGCTGCAAGCGGTGCACAAGGTTTTTGAAATTCTCGACGCCAACGGCTTTGCCCCCGATGGCTCGGGACGCGAAACAGGGGTCTAAGATGGGTCATACCGCACGTCAGCGGGTATCGGCAGTCATTCTGGCAGCCGGCTACTCGAGCCGCATGGGCAGTTTCAAGCCATTGCTGCCGCTGGTGGAGGGCAACACGGTCATCGCTACGGTCATCAACAATCTGAAGGCCGCCGGTTGCGACGATGTCTGCGTCGTCACCGGGCACAATTCGGAGCTGCTGGAGGCGGCGTGCCACCGCTTCGGCGCCCGTATCGCGCACAATCCCGACTTCGATCGCGGCATGTATTCGAGCATTGTCGCCGGGCTGTCGGCACAAGCGCCTGACACCGATGCCTGCCTGCTCCTGCCGGTCGACATTCCGCTGGTGCGGCCGGCGACGCTGCGCCAGTTGCTGCAGTACCACAGCGCCGCCGACACCCGGGTGGTCTACCCGACCTTCCTCGGCCGGCGCGGCCACCCGCCGCGCATCCATCGCACGCTGTTCAACGAGATCATCGACAGCGAACACCACGCAGGCGAAGACGGCCTGCGCGGCATCCTCGTCCGGCATGAGGACTTTGCCGATGAGATCCCCGTGCTCGATCAGCACATCCTGCTCGACATGGACACCCAGGAAGACTATCAGCGGCTGCGCAAGCTCGCCGAACACCTCGACATCCCCTCGGAAGACGAGTGTGAGGCCATCTTGCAGGACTTCAACGTCGCAGACTGGATTCAGCGCCATTCGCACAAGGTGGCCGAGGTTGCGGACTGTCTGGCGCAGGCGCTCATACGCGCCGGCGTCCGGCTCAATCCCGAGCGCGTTCTCGCCGCAGCGCTGTTGCACGACATCATGCGCGGCCAACCGCGCCATGCGGTCGTCGGCGCGGCGGCGGTCAAGGCCATCGGGTTTGCCGACATCGCGCCGATGGTAGCCTGTCATATGGACATGTGCTTCACCGGTGGCACGCCGGATGAGTCGGCCGTCGTCTTTCTGGCCGACAAGCTGGTCGACGAAGACAAGATCGTCACGCTGCAGGCACGCTTCCAGCCGGCCTTCGGCCGCTTTGTCGGCCAACCCGAGGCACTGCAGGGTGCATTGCGCCGTTACGGCACTGCGCGGACCATTGCCGAATCGGTGAACCGCATCACCGGCGAAAGCGTGCCGGATCTGCTCGCGCCACTGATCGAACAGGAAGCCCACCAGGCATGAACGCCACCGTCCTCTCCCTCACCGAGAGCATCTGCCCGGTTTGTCTGCGCCAACTGCCTGCGCAACGGGTGGCAGAGGACGATGGCGTTTATCTGTGCAAACACTGCCCCGAGCACGGGGAATTCCGCACCATCGTCTGGCGCGGACTGGACGGTTATGCCGCCTGGGGGGCCGAGCACAGGCCGCCGGCGCTGCCGGGCCCCCATGAAACGGAGGTCAGCCAGGGCTGCCCGCTCGATTGCGGCATCTGTGCCGGGCACCGGCAGCATTCCTGTTGCGTGCTGGTGGAAGTGACCGCGCGCTGCAATCTGCGCTGTCCGGTCTGCTTCGCCGCGGCCGGCAGCCATCAGGCAGATCCGCCGCTGGCGGATGTCCGTCACATACTCGAAACACTCTACGCGCGCAGCCCGCAGGTCAACGTGCAGCTCTCCGGCGGCGAGCCGACCGTGCGCAACGACCTGCCGGCCATTGTCGCCCTCGCACGGGCCATCGGTTTCGGCTTTGTGCAGGTCAACACCAACGGCATCCGCCTTGGTCGCGAAGCCGCCTATGCGGCCCAGCTCGCACAAGCCGGACTCGATTGCGTATTCCTGCAGTTCGATACGCTCGATGGCGCAACCAGCCGCACGATCCGCGGCCTTGATCTGGTCGCGCGCAAGGAGGCCGCCATCGAGCACTGCCGCCAGGCCGGACTGGGTGTGGTGCTGGTACCGACGTTGCTGCCGGCGAACATGACCGAAGTCGGCGCACTGATCGACTTTGCCGCCCGGCATACGCCGACGGTGCGTGCCATTCATTTCCAACCGGTCAGCTATTTCGGTCGCTATCCGGCCGCGCCGGCCGACGAAGATCGCATCACGCTGCCCGATGTATTGCGGGCCATCGAAGCGCAAACCGGCGGGACCGTCTGCGCGGCCGATTTTCGCCCCGGATCGACGGAAAACCCCTACTGCTCGTTCAGCGGCAGTTTTTTTGTCGATGCCGGACAGCGATTGCGGCCGAACGGTAACTCGACCTGCGGCTGCGGCGACGGGCGGACGGCGCAAAGCGTCGTGGCACGCAAGTGGTCGGCGCCAGCGGAAACCGGGCAATCCTCGTCTCCCTGCTGCGCGACTGGCATCAACATCGTCAGCCTGGATGCGTTTCTCGCCAGCCGGCGCCGGAGTCTGAGCATTTCGGCCATGGCATTCCAAGATGCCTGGACGCTTGATCTCGACCGCTTGCGCGACTGTTACATCCATGTCGTCGGTCCGGACAGCCGGATCATTCCTTTCTGCGCCTACAACCTGACGGCTCAGTCCGGCCAACCGCTCTATCGCGCCAGGGACGGGCGCTGACACCATGGCGGCGCCATTGCCGCTCGACCCGTGGTGCGCAGCCAGGATCGGCGCCACGCCACCGCTCGACCGCGCAGACCTCACGCGCCATCAGCTGGACCGCCTGCGTGCCACGCTCGCCTGGGCCATCGACCGCAGCCCCTTCTACCGCCGCCAGCTGGCCGGCGTCGACCCGCACGCCATCAACGACCTCGCTTCGCTCGCCACCCTGCCCTTTACCTGTGCCGACGACCTTCGCCGCAATCAACCTTCGCTGCTGTGCGTATCGCAAAGCGACATCAACCGAGTGGTCACGCTCGAGACATCCGCCACCAGCGGAAGTCCGAAGCGGCTCTACTTCACCGCCGAGGAACAACAAGAAACCATCGATTTTTTCCGCTGCGGCATGTCGCAGATGGTCTCGGCGCATGAGCGTGTACTGATCCTGTTTCCCTGCACCAGACCGGGCGGCGTGGGCCAATTGCTGGCCGAGGCGCTGTCGCGTCTCGGAGCGGTACCGATCGCGGCAGGCCCGATCAGCGATATGGACGCGGCGCTGCAGTGTCTGGCGGCGGAACGTCCGCAAGTGGTGGCCGGGCTGCCGATGCAGGTGCGCGCACTGGCGCGCTGCAGCCGGCTGCGCGGGATCGAATCAGCGGTCCATGCCGTGCTGCTCAGCGCCGACCAGGTGTCACCCCGGCTGCGACAGGACATCGGCGATGATTGGCAGTGCGAAGTCTTCGAGCATTACGGCATGACGGAAACCGGGCTGGGCGGCGCCGTGGAGTGCACGGCACATGCCGGATGCCATATTCGCGAAAACGATCTGCTGGTCGAAATCATCGATCCGCACAGCGGGCGCGTGCTCTGCGATGGCGAACGCGGCGAGGTGGTGGTAACGACGCTGACCCGCCGCGGCATGCCATTGATCCGCTATCGCAGCGGCGATCTGGGGCGGTTGATCCCGGGACGCTGCCGCTGCGGATCGCTGCTCAAGCGGCTCGACGCCATCGAGCGCATTCATCAAGCCAACGCGGTGCTGAGCGAGGGCATCGCGCTGTCGCTCGGCATGCTCGACGAAGTCCTGCTGCCATTGCCGTGGCTGACCGATTTCGATGTCGTCTGGCATGCGGGTGCGGCGCCGGGACTGGAAATCGGTCTCTATGCCGGCATCGGGCTGGCCGACCCTGCCGCAGCGATGGCGCAGGCAGCGGCAGGCATCGGTCAGTTGGCGGCGGTTCGTGCTGCCAGAGCCGCCAATGGGCTCAAGCTGGCGCTATCGTTTTGCAGCGGCGCTCTCAGCCCGCGCCGCGCGAAGCGCGTGATCGAGCAGGGGCGCTCGGCCTAGCCGGTTCGCGGTGCCGGCGACCTGTCCCGAAATGACACACGGCAGCTCGACTCGCCGAGTTTGCATTGCCCGCGATCATGCGGATTCCGATACTCATCCTGACACTTGCAGCAAGGTTTCATTGTCATCAACCGCGTCGGCCAGACCGGACAAGCAAAGCCGGTTCGGCCGTATTCGACCACCGCAAGGAGGACATCATGGCTTACAAGATCATTCCCGAACTGTGTAATGGCTGCGGCGCCTGTGAATCCGAATGCCCGAACCGCGCCATCTCGCATGTGGACAAGCTCTATACCATCGATCAGGACAAATGCAAGGAGTGCGAGGGCTCGTACGACAGCCCGATGTGCGCCGACTTGTGCAATACCGATGCTTGTGTGCCGGCCTGATACCCCATCCTGTTCAGTGCCGCAAAACCAACACTAGCACGGTCCTTTGGCGGCGGCCGTCGACCCACATCCCCTCGAGACGGTCGCCGCATTGTTTTTCATGCAAAAGAACATAATATTTACTTATATAATTAGTGCTTTACACACAGACTGTGCAACGATCAAAATCGTGATGGCAGACTGAAATCGGGATAAACAAGCCTCTTCCGGCAGCACGCCGTCAAAAGCTTGTCCGAGAGGAAACGGCGAGAATCCAGTGGTGGCATTCCATGGTCGTCTCAAATGAATTACAGCGCAAAAACCGTGCGGTCCTGCGCCGCGCACGCGAACTATTGCTGGCTGGTAAGGAAATCCCGCTCAGTTATGAAGTCAGCCCCTTATTGGCGAGCTCATGGCAACGTTCGGCCAATGCCGGACTCGCGCCGGAGGGGCGCCTGCCGGATAGTGCACGGCTAAGCGAGAACCAGCTGGCCCATTCGATCGAAAGCCGGGTCAAATTCATCGTACAGGCCAGACCGGTCATGGAGTTCCTGCACACCCAGATTCGCGACTCCGGCAGCATGGTGTTGCTGGCCGACGAGTGCGGGGTGATCTTGCAGGCATTTGGCGATGCCAAATTTCTCTGCCGCGCCGAACGCGTCTCGCTGATGCCCGGCTCATCGTGGAACGAAACCCATCGGGGCACGAACGGCATCGGCACTTGCCTGCATGAAAAACGGCCGCTCGTGGTCCATGGCGGCGAGCATTTTCTCGAACGCAACGGTTTTCTCAGTTGTGCGGCGGCTCCGGTCAAGGGGCCGAACGGCATGCTGCTCGGCGTGATGGATATTTCCGGCGACGAGCGCAAGCATTTTTCCCACTCGCTCGGTCTGGTGCGCGCCGCCGCGCAGACGCTGGAAAACCGTCTGTTCGAGTCCTGTCACAGCAGGCAGATGCGCCTGCGCTTTCATCCGCTGGCCGAAGGGATCGGGACTTTCTCCGAAGGGGCGGTCGCCTTATCGGAAAACGGCTGGATCGTCGGCGCCACCCCGAGCGGGCTCGCCCAGCTCGGACTCTCCGCGAGCGATCTCGGCGTCACACCCATTTCGCGTGTCTTGCGCATCCGCTGGGAAGATCTGATCGAACTTGGCCGGCAGCAGTCCGGCGAGCCGCAGCTCATCGCCCGGTGCAACGGCAGCCGCCTGTTCGTGCGCATCGAACCCGGCAGAGTGCCGACCGGCACCGCCTTTGCCGGACAGACTCCGCGGACGCAGCCGGCCGATGCGCTGGCGACCATCGATTATGGCGACGAAGCGATGGCGGCACTGATCGGCAAAGCCCGCAAACTGATCGGCACGCCTATCGCCGTTCTGTTGCAAGGCGAACCCGGCGTCGGCAAAGCCTATTTCGCCCGGGCCTTGCATGCATCCGGTCCCAGACACGCCGGCCCGTTCGTGGCGATCAACTGCGCGGCGGTACAGGAAAACCTGCTCGAGGCGGAGCTGTTCGGCCACGTGCCGCCACTCGGCGGCGAAGTATGGCCGGGACGGCTGCGCGAGGCGGATGGCGGTACGCTTTACATAGAGGAAATCACCGATCTGCCACTACCGCTGCAGACCCGCCTGCTCGACGTGATACAGAAGAAACAACTGATACCGATAGGCGGCGTGCCGCGCGACATCGATTTCGTGCTGATCTGCGCCACAACACGCAACATCAAGGCGGAAGTCGAGGCCGGCCGTTTCCGCTCCGACCTTTACTACCATATCAGCGGCATGACCTTGCGCTGCCCGCCATTGCGCGAGCGCAAGGACTTCGAGCCGCTGCTCGCACGATGGCTGAAGGATCTGGCGCCGGAACGCGAGCTGTCGATCGAGCCCGAGCTTGCACTGGCTTTCGCCAACTACACATGGCCCGGCAACATCACGCAGTTGAGCAATGTGCTGCGCACTGCCTGTACATTGCTCGAACCGGATGAAAACCGCATTGGCTGGCAACATCTCCCGGAAGATCTGGTCGAGGAATTACGCTGGCCGGCACCGACGGTGCCAGAGGAAGAGCCGGAGAGTTTGCGCGAACTATCGAAAACCACCATGGCCCGCGCCATCGCCATCAGTCACGGCAATATGTCGGAGGCGGCACGTCGCCTCGGCATCAGCCGCAACACCCTCTACCGCCACATGCGCAAACAGGAAGATGAGCCGGAGGATCTCCGGCGAGAAAATCAGTCAGGTGCCTGACAGATAGCGCGTCGGGTCGAGGTTCCACTTGCGTGGGTCCTCGTAGCCGATGATGCGGTCACCGCCGCCTGCGCCGAACGGCCGCGACAGATCGATCAACTGGGTCGGAATGTGCACATTGGAGCGCGTGGAGAAAAAGGCGCGCACCTTGGGTTTCAGCACTTCGCTCTCGTGCGGCTCCACCACCACGGCAATGCGCCCGCTCTCGAGCTTGACCAGCGTACCGACCGGATAGATGCCGATGGTGGTCATGAAGCCCCGCATCAGCTCGGGGTCGAAGTGGTACTTGCTCCACTCCCACATTTTCTTCAGCGCCGCCGTCGGCGGCATGGCGGTGTGATAGCAGCGGTCGGAAGTAATGGCATCGTAGACGTCGGCAATCGCCGCCATGCGTGCCAGCCGGCTGATCCCGCCGCCCGGGATGCCAAGCGGGTAACCACTGCCGTCCATGCGCTCGTGGTGATTGAGTACGATGTCGAGCGCATCCTGGCTGACGCCGGTCATGCCCTGCAACAACTCGTAGCCATGGCGCGGATGGCGCTGCATGACTTCGTATTCGTACTCGGTATAACGCCCAGGCTTGTTGAGGATTTCCACCGGAATGCGCACTTTGCCCACATCGTGCAGCAGACCGCCGATACCGGCTTGCAGCAGCACGGGGCGGTCGTCGTGGCAGGCATGGCAGAACGACACCATCAGCGCGCATACCGCCACCGAATGGACGAGGGTGTAATCGTTTTGTGCCCGGACCCGCAGCAGGAGCAGCAGCGCGCTGTCGTTGCGCAGGATGCTGTCGATGATTTCGTTGACCAGGTCTTCCACTTCGTCGAGATTGACGACCTTGCCCAGTTTCACATCCTGCATCACCGAACGGATCACCCGCGTCGCACGGGCGCGCAACTTGCGGGCATTGGGCAGTTCTTCGGCGACGGTGGTGCAGCGGTACGGCGCTTCGTCATGCACCGCGGCCTGTATTTCTTCCATCAACCGTTCATCGACTTCGGCCTCGGTCAGCGCTTCGGCGTCGTCCAGCCCACGCGTCGTATCGATATACAACTCGTGGATGCCGGCCGAGACGATCCTCTGCACCACGGCGTCGTCTGCAACCAGAAAACGGTTGCGGATGAAGGGATGCGACATCCAGCCTGCATTGAGGTTGTGCAGAAACATGCCCGGGCGCAAGCGCTCGACGGGGATTTTCTTGATCATAAGGCGACCGGCGTCAATGGGTTGAACAAAGCCGGCGAACCACAAGCGGTGCGCGGCAATGGTAAAGATTCGATGCTACCTCAATCAATCTACCAAGTTAAATAACATTAAGGACAGGGGTTTGCCCTCGATCAAACGACACCGAATAACAAAATTCCCTGATGGAATTCACAGGTTTCAATAGTATTAGCTTAATATTTCACGGATTATTAAAAAGTTTTCGTTACATTGCACGATTCATTCACATTCAAGCTATTCATGGTAGACCATGACCGAAGGCTGACAGCGTTATGTTAGTATCCCGGAGAACGTAATGTATGTAGTTAAAATGCGAATATGCTGGTGACGACCCGGAACCACAGCACTTTGCAAGTCACGATCAACTGGCAAATGTGAGTCTTCAAGCAAAGCAAAAGGGCGTGTAATGAATTGGAGTAATGAACTCTTGGCGAGCAGTCTCTGGCTCGCCAAGACCTACATCATCACTGCGATCGTGATGGTCGGCGCGGTCTGGTTCCTGGCGCGGAGCACGCGCTGGGGACGACAGTTCTGGAAATTGACCGGCCGCTATTTCGTCACCCGTGCAGGGAGCGGCGCTCTGGCCTCCCTGGCGCTGCTGTTGTTGCTGACACTCGCGGCAGTGCGCATCGACGTGCTGTTTTCCACCTGGTACAACGGCATGTACACCGCGCTGCAGCAACTGAACGAAGGGGTGTTCTGGCGCGAGATGGTGGTGTTTGCCGTGCTGGCGACGGCGCACATCACCCGCATCCTGGTCGACTATTACTTCAGCCAGCGCTTCTCGCTGCAATGGCGCGTCTGGTTGAACGAGCGGCTGCTGTCGCATTGGCTCGACCACCGCGCCTACTATCGCACCCAGTACCTCGCCCAGGCGGCGGACAACCCGGATCAGCGTTTGCAGCAGGACATCAACAGCCTGGTCAACACATCGCTCAGCCTGGCGATGGGCACCATCAACGCCATTGTGTCCATCATCGCCTACACTTTCATTTTGTGGGGACTGTCCGGCGCGCTGCAGCTGTTCGGCGTCACCGTACCGCGCGGCATGGTGTTCACGATTTTCGCCTATGTGCTGATCGCCACGGTGTTTGCGTTCAAGATCGGCCGACCGCTGATCCGCCTGAGCTTTCTCGACGAGCAACTCAACGCCGATTACCGTTACGCGCTGGTCCGCCTGCGCGAATATGCGGAAAACGTCGCGTTCTACTGCGGAGAAAAGGTCGAAGGCACACTGCTGCGCAGCCGCTTTGCCGCGATCATCGCCAATGCCTGGCGCATCGTCTTCCGGTCACTCAAGTTCCAGGGATTCAATCTGATCGTCAGTCAGACGGCGATGGTGTTTCCCTTCGTGATCCAGGCCAAGCGCTTTTTCTCGCGCCAGATCACCTTGGGCGACATGGTCCAGACCGCACAGGCATTCGGCACCCTGCACGACAATCTGTCTTTCTTCCGTAACGCGTACGACACGTTCGCCGCCTATCGCGCCGTGCTCGATCGTCTGAGTGGTTTCGACGACGCCATCGACAACGCCAATCAGCTGCCCGAACCGGCGGTACGCGCCGAAGGGGCGCGTGTGGCGCTGGAGAATCTGACCGTGCGGCGGCCGGATGGTCGACCGCTGGTCAGCGGTGCGACGCTGGACATCCGCGCCGGCGTGCCGCTGCTGATCCGAGGCCGTTCCGGCGCCGGCAAGACCACGCTGCTGCGGGCGCTGGCCGGCCTGTGGCCGTATTGCGACGGGCATATCGTACGGCCGGACAATGATGTGATTTTCCTGTCGCAAAAACCCTATCTGCCGCTCGGCACGCTGCGCGCCTCGCTCTACTACCCCGCAGTGCCCAAGCAGGACGACGAAGCGGCGCGTCAGGCCCTGCGCGATGTGCAGCTCGACTATCTGGCCGACCGTCTCGACGAGGCGGCCGACTGGAGCCATATCCTGTCGCTCGGCGAGCAACAGCGACTCGCGTTCGGCCGCCTGCTGATGAGCCGGCCAGGCGCGGCCTTCCTCGACGAAGCCACCTCGGCGATGGACGAAGAACTCGAACACAGCCTGTATGCGATGCTGCGCGAGCGCCTGCCGCAGTCGGTGCTGGTCAGTGTCGGCCATCGCAGCACCCTGCTCGCCCATCACCCGCAAGAGCTGCGGCTGGACGGCCAGGGCGGCTGGACGCTTTCCGGCGCTCAGGCCTGAGTCGCGAACGCCGGGTCGCTCCAGCCGGGGCGCCCGGTTTCCACATGGCCGGCCAGCCGGCGCAGATAGTGCGCGTCGCCATCGGCCACAATCTTCAGGTCGTACCACAGCAGGCTTTGCGTCAGATCGTACTCGAGCGTGGCATGCCCGCCGGCGGAGAGGCTGATCGTACGTGCCGCTTCGCGACTGTAGTGAACCGGCGCGACGGACAGTCGGCATGGTGCACCACCGGCATTGACGAGTACGAGGCGCAACAGCCGGCCATCATCGTCGTGCTCGACGTACACCTCGGGTGATGGAGCGCCGGCTCCCGGCTGTTCACCGGCGAACTCACGCAGAAAACCGTTCGGGCCATGCACGGCGAACTGATATCGCCCCGGGCCGGGCGCGCTGCGCCACTCGGCCGCAATGCGCCGCCCTCCCTCTAGCGTGTAGTGCCACGGCCCGTCGCTGCGCAGCCTGGAGTACACGATCAGGCTCAGCCCCACCGGGCCTTCATTACACAGATCCAGTTCGAAGCTGCCGCGCGCGACATTCACCCGACCGCCGACTTGCAAGCGGTACGGCAACGCGCGCGCCGGCCGTAGACCCGGCTCTTGGCGCGGCATCTGCTGCTGCGTCGGCCGCTGCGGCAGCGGTAACGCACAGGAAGCGATGGCCTGCTCGAGATAATCAGCCGGATCGGGCAGTACCGGCCAGTTGGTATCAGCGCGGGCAAAATCGAAGGCGGAAGTCAGATCGCCGCACACGGCGCGACGCCAGGGCGAGATATTGCTTTCGGCAATCCCGAAGCGCCGCTCCAGAAAGCGCAGCACCGAGGTGTGGTCGAATTGTTCGGAGCAGACCCAGCCGCCCTTGCTCCACGGCGATATCATCAACATCGGCACGCGTGCGCCCAGCCCGATCGGCACGCCATGCCAGCTCTCGTTCTCCATGCTGGCGGTACTTTCGCCGAGCGCTGGCGTCAATGGAGGCACCGCGATCGGCATGTGATCGAACAAGCCATCGTTTTCGTCGTAATTGATCAGAAAGACCGTGCGCGCCCAGACGGAAGGCTCGGCAACCAGCGCCGTCAGCAAGCGCGCGCTCAGCGACTCCCCCTGTGCCGGCGAATAATCCGGGTGTTCGCTCTGCGCGCGCGGCGCGACGATCCATGCCACCTGCGGCAACGTGCCGTTTTGCACGTCACGGGCCAGTGCGTCGACGAGGAACTGGCCATTGGAGCTGCTGCTGTTGTTGCCATTGGAGCCGGGTACGATGGCGCGCGCGCGGCGCCACGCCTCGCTGTCGCGATCGAGGTTGCGAAACGCCTTGAAATAGGCCAGCGCATTGTCACCGTAGTTGTCGTACTCCTGATAGACCTTCCAGCTCACTCCCTGCTGCTGCAAACGCTCGGCCGTCGTGGTCCACGCATGGCCGATATAGCCAGCGAAATCGTTGGCCATTTCGGCGGTCTGATTGCCGTCGTCGATATCTTCAACCGTCAGACCACAGGTGCCGCTGAACATGAACAAGCGGTTGGGATCGGTCGGTCCCTGCAGGGAACTGTGGTAGGCATCGCAGACGGTGAAGGCGTCGGCCAGCACATGATAGAAAGGCAGGTCGGCTCGCGTCAGATAGCCCATGGTGCGCGGGGTCTTGAGCAAGGCCCAGACGTCGTGGTTGCGCCATACGGTTTGCGACAATTTCCAGCCATGGTCGAGGCTGGCTGCGCACAGGGCGCGCGAGACATGGCTGTCGAGATGATACGGCAGCACATAGCGCTCCCTGAGGCCGGGCCATGGCTGATGAAATACGTCGCCACCGGACGGCAGCATGATCGGCCGCGGATCGCCGAAGCCGCGCACGCCGCGCAAGGTGCCGAAGTAATGATCGAAGGCGCGATTCTCCTGCATGAAAATCAGCACGTGTTCGACATCCATCAGCGTGCCGTCACGTCGGTCGGCAGGAATCGACAGTGCCCGCCGGATCACCGCCGGCAATGCGCCAAAAGCACGCGTCGCCGCAGCAGATCCGGCACCTGCCGCCAGTAATTTAAGAAAACTCCGTCGGGAGGCGTGATCCATATGCGGCTCCTGGACATGACCAGCGCAAAATAGATATATACAAGCGAACGCCCCCCGGGCAGACACGGCCGTTATGTCAGTCGACAGCCCGGTCTTCAGGTCGGAATGAACTCATTTACTGTCAGATTTGCCTGGTGACAACCGAGCCGATAGACTGGTCCTCATCCATTTTGCATGAACAACCGAGATGAAGTTAACAATGGGGAAACTACCACTGGGGGGAATGGCCTGGATCATTCTGTCGGCCGTCGGCTACGGCAGCATGGCGCTGTTCGCTCACTTCGCTTACGCCGACGGCGTCGGCACAACCTCGCTGCTGGCGTTGCGCTTCACGCTGGCGTCGCTGATGCTCGGCGGTTGGGTGATCGCACGGCGCATCGCGCTGCCGCGCGGCAGGGATCTCGCCGGCTTTGTCGCCCTCGGCGCACTGTTCGCTTCGATGGCGTGGGCGTATTTCGCCGCACTGCATTATGCCAGCAGCGGCCTGGTGGCCCTGCTCGTCTACGTTTATCCGGTGCAGGTGGCGGTGCTCGGCGCACTGTTCGGCCTCGACCGCTTCGGCAAGGCAGAGCGCTATGCGCTGCTGGCCTGCTCGATCGGGCTCGTGCTGTTGCTCGGCCATGCGCTGCACGCCGGCAATCCGCTCGGCATTGTACTGTCCTTGCTGGCGGGGTTCTTGTACGCGGTCTACATCCTGTGCAGCAGCCGCGTCGGGCGCGGCGCCAATCCGCTCGGCGCCGCCTGGGTGGTCATCACCACCGCGGCACTGCTGCATATGATTTTCGCCGGCTACGACCATTTCACACTGCCGACCGGCGCCAGGGGCTGGAGCGCGCTCGTCGCGCTCGCCTGTTTCAGTTCGGTATTGTCGATCAGCGCCTTCCTGATCGGTCTGCGGCGCGTCGGACCGACGCTGGCCTCGGTGCTGTCGACGCTGGAACCGGTGGTCACCGTCTCGCTCGGCATCGGTTTCCTCGGCGAGCACATCAGCCCGACGACGCTTACCGGCAGCATACTGGTGCTCGGCGCCGCGAGCGGGCTGGCCCTCGCCCGCGCGCGGCAGACGCCGGAGTTTGCAGCCTGAACGGCGCAACTAGCACTCGATGATGTTGACGGCGAGGCCGCCGCGCGATGTTTCCTTGTATTTGACCTTCATGTCCGCACCGGTCTCGCGCATGGTGCGGATCACCTTGTCGAGCGACACGAAGTGGTGGCCGTCGCCATAGAGCGCCATGCGCGCCGCGTTGACCGCCTTGACCGAGGCCATGGCGTTGCGCTCGATGCATGGCACCTGCACCAGGCCGCCGATTGGATCGCAGGTCAGGCCGAGATTGTGCTCCATGCCGATTTCGGCCGCGTTCTCGACCTGTTCGATCGTGCCGCCCAGCACTTCGGCCAACGCTCCGGCAGCCATCGAGCAGGCCACCCCGACTTCGCCCTGACAACCGACTTCGGCGCCGGAGATCGACGCATTTTCCTTGTACAGGATGCCGATCGCCGCGGCGGTGAGCAGGAAGCGCACCACGCCATCGTCGCTGGCCCCGGGGCAGAAGCGCGTGTAGTAGTGCAGCACTGCCGGAATGATGCCGGCCGCGCCGTTGGTGGGCGCGGTCACGACCCGGCCGCCGCTGGCGTTTTCCTCGTTGACCGCCAGCGCGTAGAAGGAAATCCAGTCGAGCACGGTCAACGGATCTTTCAACCCGGCTTCCGGGCGGCTCGACAGACGACGATAGAGTTCGGCGGCGCGGCGCTTGACGTGCAGGCCGCCCGGCATGATGCCCTCCCGCTCGGCGCCGCGACGTACGCAGGCCTGCATCACCGCCCAGATACGCAGCAGGCCGGCGCGGGTGTCCGCCTCGCTGCGCCAGGCTTTTTCGTTTTCCAGCATCAGCTGGCTGATGGTCAGACCATGCTCGCGGCAGCTGGCCAGCAGCGCCTTGGCACTGTGGAACGGATAGGTGAGTTCGGTCTCGTCGAGGGCGATGCGGTCGGCGCCGGCAGCCTCCTCGTTGACCACGAAGCCGCCGCCGACCGAGTAATAGATGCGGGTGAAGACGACATTACCGTCACTGTCAAAGGCGGTGAACCGCATGCCGTTCGGGTGATAGGGCAAGGTCTCGCGGCGATAGAGCACCAGGTGCTCCTTTTCGATGAAAGGCACGGCATGCACGCCGAGCAGGGTCAGCCGGCCATGCTCGCGGATCGCCGCCACCCGGGCGGCAACCGTGTCGGTATCGACCGTATCCGGTTCTTCGCCCTCGAGCCCCAGCAATACGGCGATATCGGAACCATGGCCGCGGCCGGTCGCGCCCAGCGAGCCGAACAGCTCGCTTTTCACCGCCACGACCCGGGCAAGCAGGTCGCGGTTGCGCAGGCAGTTGGCAAAACGGCAGGCGGCACGCATCGGCCCGACAGTATGAGAGCTGGAGGGACCGATGCCGATCTTGAACAGATCAAACACACTGATTGCCATGTTGGGACCTTTGCGACTGTAATTGTTCGATAGCGGGCAGATGCCGGTACAAATGCCAGTAATGGAATCTCATACATGGCAATACCGGACGACAGAAATCTATTGCAGGCTGCAGATACTGTCAAACAATCGCCAATCTGCAGGAATCTATTCCGACCGGGTTACCATGCTTTTATGGTATTCTTGTGCACACTTTTCCGGCACTTATTTCCCAAGAAGCACCGGTATCCGACAGACACCGGCTTTGCGTCCGACACTACATCCTGGCGGACAGCGACATGAAAACAGGCCGGTCAGACCGGAATCAGGAACAGGCCCCATGAGCTTTTCTCAGCCGTTTGGTCAGGGCGCACGCCGCGTCCTGTTTGTCTTGTGTTGCGTCGCGCTGCCGGCGGGCGCCGCCATCGATGCATCCACCACCACTTCCTCGACGCAGACCGTGACAGGCAATGCCACGCATGCAGAAGCATTGCAACTGGCAAAGCTGCACGACATCGATCGCTTGAGCTTGCGCAGGTTGAATGAAGCGCGCGAAGCGGCAATCAGCCTGCTGGTGCGGCAGAACCTGCAAGTACTGGATGCCGACGACCGGCTGCCGCCGGCCCGGCTCAACGTGCTCGCCAAAAGGATCGAAGCCGATATCCGTCCGGTCGTGACGCGCGCCTTGGCGCAGGTCAATCAGCAAGACATGGCGGCGGCACTGATCGACACCTACAGTCGGTCGCTGTCGCGAGCCGACGCCGACGCCCTGCTCGGCTACTATCGCTCGCCGACCGGCCGGCAATATCTCGCGTTCAGCCAGCAACTCGATGCCGCGCTCGGCAGCGGCATGCTGGCGCTCGGCGCCCAGTCGTTTTCGTTCGCGCGCACTGACAGTGAGCTGCTCACCCGCCGCCGCGCACTGATCGACATGTCCTCGCTGGCGCGGCAAATGCGTGCGGCACAGGTCAACGGCGGGCAACGCCCGCCGGCGGCCGCAGGACTGGTCGGCGATCTGCTGGCCAACCAGTGCGGCAAGTCGCTTGATGCGATCACGGCGCGTTATGCCAGGCAGCTGAAGGGATTTGCCGCCTTTCAACAGTCCGCCGCCGCCCGCGCCGAAGACCGGGTATTGTGGCAATGGTCGACAGCCATGACGACCCGATTCTCTCCGATCGTCACGCAGGCGAACCGGGAGCTCGACGACAAGAGGCCGCTCTGGCACAAACTCGCACACGATATGGCCGCCAGCGGCGCCCAGGCAGACTAGCTATCCGACGGTTTTCGACAGGAGTGCTCAGCAATGCAAGAAGTGGAAGTGACCTTCGGCCGCGCCGCCCGCATCTGGTGGGCCTGGTTGTGGCGCACCGTACTTGCCACGGTACTGATCAGCGCAGTTTTCGGGCTGACGATCGGCATGCTCGAACGGCTGATGCCGGGTTCCCTGATCATGTTGCCGGGCTCGATCCTGCGGCTCGGCCGTTTCACCGGCATTGCATTCGCCTGCCTGATAGGCATCGGCATGATGCGGCATGTGCTGCGCCGCTCCTTTGGCGGCTTTCGCATCGCACTCATCAAACAACAGAACTATTTTTCCGAACCGTTCTGATCGCGAACGGCACCGCGATGAGCCAGCAACCGATTCATCGCGGCCGCCTGCCGATACGGCCTTGCGACAGGACATTCCATCACAGCGATAAGTGCCGGCCTGCCCGGCGCTTGCCGCGCACTTCCGGTGCTTGCGCACAAACCCTCTTTCATACCGACAAAGCAAGGTTAATTACCGTACAAATCCCTCAAAAAGTGCGGTAAAAAAACCACGGCTTTACCAGTCATGCAGTTCAAAAATGTCCGCTATACAACGCTTTACGACATTTAAGAAAAAATCCCTTTTCAAGCCAGAAATTTAGGCTTGCGCACGAAAGATTTGTGGTCTAGGATCGCGCCCCATGGTTACTTATGACTTCACCCGGACGCCCCACGACAACGCCGCTTGCGGCGTGGTTTGCATGCGCTTGGTGAACAGGTTAAGTAAGCCCAAGCTCATCTGACCGGAGCAGGCTGTTCCATCAGATGAGCGTGATGGAACAGTTGTCCGGATCCCTTACCCTTTCTCCGGATTCAACCCTCTTTCATTCCGCCCATCTGTACAGGAATCCACGGTCAATTCCCGGAGGGTTGAACATATTCGAAATACGGCCACGTCCCTGATTTGCACGCTTTGCCTCGGCAATATGCAAATGCTTACATATTCGACATTGCCAAAGGCGATTTGAATGAGCTAGATCAAGGATGATACCGCCGTCAAAGGAATACAAAATCAGCGTTTCCGGTCATGTCACATGCGTACACACGACGCAATGTGCATGTCGCCCCCATCCATGGTGGATGGTTGTTTTTGGTGTTGTTGTTGTTGCAGTTCCTGACGCCCCCGGGTCTCGCTGGTACCCGGGTTATTGAAGGCTAGCCCGATGAGGCAAGCCCAACTAAAACAACTGGGAATAATTCTTATGGAAAAGAACCGGGAAACTCCTGGACTGCGGCGCGAACTCCAGTCGCGCCACCTGTCCATGATTGCAATCGGGGGATCAATTGGTACGGGCCTGTTTCTGGCCTCCGGGGCAACCATTGCCACCGCAGGCGCGGGCGGCGCGCTACTGGCTTATGGCATCGTGGGTCTGATGGTGTACTTCCTGATGACCAGTCTCGGTGAAATGGCCGCTTACATGCCGGTTTCCGGTTCCTTCCAGGTGTACGGCTCCGCCTTCGTCGACGACGCCTTCGGCTTCGCGCTCGGCTGGAACTACTGGTACAGCTGGGCCATCACGATCGCGGTCGAGCTGGCCGCGGCGTCGATCATCATGCACTTCTGGTTCCCGACCACGCCGGGCTGGGTGTGGAGTGCGGTCTTCCTCGGCATCATCGTCGCGCTGAACTTCTTCTCGGTGAAAGGTTTCGGCGAGGCCGAGTACTGGTGTTCGCTTCTCAAGGTGATCACCATCATCTTCTTCATCATCCTCGGTCTGTTGATGATCGTCGGCATCATGACCACGCCGCTGATCCACGGCATGCACCCGGGCCTCGGCGTATTCACCTCGAGCGGCACGGCCTTCGTCGGCGGTTTCCCTGCCTTCATCAGCGTCTCGATGATCGTCGGCTTCGCCTTCCAGGGTACCGAGCTGATCGGCGTCGCCGCTGGCGAGGCGGACAATCCCAAGGCGACCATTCCGCGTGCGGTGCGGCAGATCTTCTGGCGGATCCTGATGTTCTACATGCTGTCGATCCTGGTCATCGGCCTGATCCTGCCCTACAACGATCCCTCGCTGCTGAAGAACGGCATGGAAGACGTCGGCGCGAGCCCGTTCACCCTGGTGTTCGAGCGCGCGGGTTTCGCCTTCGCCGCCAGCATCATCAACGCCGCCATCCTGTCGGCCGTGCTGTCGACCGGCAACTCCGGCATGTATGCGTCGACCCGCATGCTCTACACCATGGCGCACAACGGCATGGCGCCACGCGCGTTCGGCAAACTGTCCAAGAGCGGCGTACCGCGTAACGCGCTGTATATAACCACCGCCATCGCCGGCTTGTGTTTCCTGTCGTCGCTGTTCAACAACAACGATGTTTATCTCTGGCTGCTCAATTCGTCGGGCATGACCGGTTTCATCGCCTGGCTCGGCATTGCCGTGTGCCACTTCCGCTTCCGCCGCGGGCTGGTGAAGCAAGGCGTGGAACTGAAGAGCCTGCCGTACCGTGCGCTGTGGTTCCCGCTCGGTCCATTGTTTGCCTTCACCCTGTGCATGGTCATCATGCTGGGTCAGGACTATGTGGCGTTCACCAAGCCGCAGATCGACTGGAACGGCGTTGTCGCGACCTATATCGGCATCCCCCTGTTCCTGATCTTCTGGCTCGGCTACAAGATCCGCCACAAGACCCGCGTTGTCGCACTCGACAAGATGGATTTCAGCGGCAGCCGCCTGGCGGAAAGCACGCAGGAATAAAACACTTCTTGACCGGACAAGGCAGGCAGCCCAGGCTGCCTGCCTTTTTTGTCAAAAACGTTTGAGATATTTCTGCCTACCCGGCAAGCTCTGCCTAAAATCAACCATGACCACCGTCATCGCATCACTGCGGGTCCAATCAACGAAAACAATTCATCCCTCACAAGCGGATGAAGGCGAGGCCATCAATGGAAACAATTATCAGCAAGGCGGAACGCGAGAAACTGCTGAAAAACCTGATCATCCCCCCTCGGCCGGTCGTGCTCGACAGCCTGCTCGCATTGCGCGACGACCCGGACATCAATCTGCAAAAGATCGGCGCGGTCCTGGAAACCGACATGGCATTGTCGGTCGCCGTGCTCAAGGCGGCCAACAGCCCGCTGGTCACGCGCACGCGGGCGATCGCCTCGGTGCAACAGGCCATCAGCCTGCTCGGCAGCAAGAATGTCATCAACCTGATCAGCGGCCTGGTGGTGCGCACGCACCTGACCGGCTCGGCGCCGCCGAGCATCGAGATCTACTGGGAACGGGCGATGATGGTTGCCCAGATCTGCAAGGCCTTGTGCGACCAGATCGGCCGCACACCGGACGACTGCGCCAGTTACGCGCTGTTCCACAGCTGCGGTATCGCGCTGATGCTGATGCGCTACAAAAATTATGAACGTACCTTGCAGTTGATCGAGATGGCCTCCGATGAGCGCGTCACGCGTATCGAGCAAGAACTGCACGGCACCAGCCATGACATCGTCGGCTACCTGGTCGGCAAGGCGTGGAACATGCCGGAGCATTTCTGCCAATGCATCCTGCGGCAATTCGACCCGGCGGTGTTCGACCCGGCGACCGAAATGGAAATCGACCACGACGGCCGACTGTCGATCGCCATCACCCGCGCCGCCACCAATGTCGCCCGTACACTGATGCCGGGCAACACCGACCCCGGATGGGATGAGCGGCAAGAGCAGGTATTGCGCATGCTGGGCATCGGCGCCGACGAGTTTGAAGACTGGCGCGACCACATGCACCAGCGTCTGACACAAAGTTGAACGGCCGACCGCCACAAAACCGGCAACGCCGCGACTTCCCCCGGAAGCGCGGCGTTTGTTCTGTAGTGAGGGAGAAGAGCGGCGCGGCCGATCAGGCCCCCGCCCTGCGCACGTCAAGCACCGCCCTGCAGCAAGGCCTGCGGATCAAAGCCGTAGCGCAAGGCGCCCCAATGCTTGCCGTTCACCATCACAGGCAGGGCGATTTCCGACATCACCTCACCGGTGTCCCGGCAGTAGGTATGCAGCAGGAAGGGGCGGGTATTGCGCGCCGACTTGAGCCCGGCCGGATCGTTGAACATGCGCTTGTCGCGGCTGTTGGCGACGTCCAGTTCGGCATCGCCGGTCAGCGCTTGCGACGCGCTGCTCATATGCGTCGGCGCATAGCCGTTGACATCGGTCATCACGCAGAAACGACAGGCACCGGCTTCGACCGCACAGCGATCGAAGATCGGCTGTAGCCGCGGCGTCAGCTGCTCATCGTAACTGGTGTGATATTTCTGCGGCCTGGTGCCGGGAATCGGCCGGTAGTTCTGGTCGTTGATGTTGATGCCGGACGCCTGGCTCTGCGTCAGCAACAACTGCAATGCATCGCGCGCTTCGCGCACCCGGTTGACCATTTGATCGAACGGCCCTTCGCCGACGATGAAACGCGACACCAGCTCCTGCACTTGCTCGGTATCGGTCGACAATTCGCCGGCATCGTGCTCGGTGCGGTCGAGGCGTGCCTTGACGTCCTGACCAAAGCGGTGGATCTCGCTGACATGACCGTTGATCTGACGATTGGAATCGGCCAGGGTATCGAGCGTGGAGACCATTTCGTGCAGGCTGCCGGTGGTGCGTTCGAAGTCTTCGATCATGATGCGGAAGTGCTGCGATGAACGCTCGACCACTTCGCGCGCCGCCGCAGTACCTTCACTGATTTCGCCGGTCTCGACCGCGGTATTGGCCACCAGGGTGAGCATGCCTTCGATGTTGCCGGAGATTTCATTGGTGGCGTCCTTGACCCGTTCGGCAAGTCGGCGCACCTCGTCGGCGACCACCGCAAAGCCGCGCCCGGCCTCGCCGGCCCGCGCCGCTTCGATGGCAGCGTTGAGCGCCAGCAGATTGGTCTGGTCGGAGATCGCCTGGATCAGGTCGACGATGGATTTGATGCTGGCGGAGCGTGCGCTCAGGTCGTCGACCGTCTGGTTGAAGTGGCCGACCTGCTGACTGATGTTGGCGATACGGTCGGCCACCAGATTGAGTTCGCTGAACGATTCGCGCGCCAGTTTGAGATTGGACTGGGTGGTGTCGGAGATCGCATGCGCCTGCACGGTGAGTTCTTCGACGCCCTGGGTCGAGGCATCGCTGGTCTCGTGCACGCGGGTGGCGCATTCGTCCTGATTGCGGGCGATGGACAGCGACTCGGAGACGTTTTTGCTGGTACGCGCCGAGTCGAGGGCGATGCGTACCGACATCAGCCGCACCAGGCTGATGATTTCGCGCATCTTGGCGACAAAACGGTTATAAGACAGCGACAGCTCGCGGATTTCATCAAAGGTGATGGTGGGGATATTGCGCGACAGATCGCCCTCTCCTGCGCCGATTTCGTTGAAGATGGTGATGATGCGCCGGATCGGCCGCACGATCAGGAAACGCAGGTACCAGATCTGGAACACGATCGCAGCGAGCGAGAACACCCAGAAACCGATACTCCAGTAGAGTACGCCGTCGAGGGTGGAGAGCATGGACTGCCGGCCGGCTTCGCTGATCACACCGGTGCGCAGTGCACTGCGCATGCTGTCGAGCTCAAGGTAGAGATAGATGATAAGGATCAGCTGAAACAGACTGATGAACAGAAAACTGGCGAGTTTTTTGCCAAGACTGTTCCAGAAGGTCTTTTCAACAAACTCGTAGCTACGCCAAAACCACCCCATTTGGTTTACCCTCCATCCGCACTGTTCTGTTTTATTTGTACGGTTTGCTGTGCTGTGCTGTGTTGTGTCCGGCATTGTCGCCTATCTGTCATAAAATGACCAGAGCATTAAAAACTAATTAACACATATTACATTAAGCATTTTAAATCACAATTATCGAACACTTTAAGACAGTCAGTTTGTCAGGCAAAACACACCAGTCATTTATCATCGCCCCTACGGGGCAAGCCGCAGCGGTGCACGCTTTGACGGCCGAAATATACGTCACATTAATTGACCTAGATCAGCGGCGGCTGACCGCCGCCGGCCGCCGCTATGAAATAATCGGATTGTCATCCGACCGGGCTTCGATTGATGAGACAGAAAACATTGGTTCTAAGCCGTGAATGCAAACTGCTACGGGTTACCGTGCGTTGCCCTCATGGCGAAAGCGTCGATTTCGAGTTTCCCACTCCCAGCAAAAACCTCGGTGCGTTCGATGCCGAGCGGCGCAAGACCCTGGCGCAGATCCTGCGCAACAACAAGAAGGCGTGGAAGCTGATCGAACAAGGCCGCAGCGTGTTCGGCCGATGTGTGCAATGCACCCGTAGCAACAGCCTGCTCTGACGCGCAGGCGACACCTTTAATCCCGACTATCCCACTCAACTATATGCAAATTCTGCAAATAGTGCTTATACACACCCAGCATCAATGCCAAAAGCATAATTAATACAAAATCGGCGCGATGCATGCAAAGTTTTCGGACCATATACAGCGGAAGCCGAAGTGACAACACGGTCTAGTCCGATAATCTGCCGGTGAGCTTGCCGCGGAGTGATCGACGTCGACAATGCCACGTGCAAGGGGCGCGCCATGCCGGCCTTCTTCCTGCCGGAAACAAGCGGCTTGTGACATGCCACACCATCCCCTTGCATTCGCGAAGAGCAAAAGGGCCCGCCATGCCATATTCCGAATCCCACACCTACCGCTTGCCTGTCTTGTCCACCGGGCTATCAGACGTCCAACAGGCAGAGTTCAACGGCAAATTGGCACGCTGGGCATTTATGGAAGTGAGGGTGCGCTTCCGCATGCTGGGCGTGAAATCGGGCAACAAAGTGCGCCGGGGGGATGCAAACAGCAGCTGGCGTTGGCAGCACGCCGCAGCGCGGGTACTGCAGGTGCAGAATGCCATCTGGCAGAACCGGCAGTCCCCGTTGCTGGACTTCACCCCCGCCATGGAGCACGGCGCAGGCAACTGCGGCGAAATGTCCGGTGCGGTGGCGCAAATCGTCAATCGCAGTGGTGGTTATGCCGAGCAATACTGCGTGGATCTCGTCGGCTCGCACGCCTTCGCCCTGGTCGGACTGCCTCCGCAAGGCGCCACCGATCCGGTCACCCTGGCCGGCTTTGACCCGTGCTGGGCCGTCGATCCCTGGGCGGGCATTGTCTGTCCGGCGATCGACTACTGCGTGGAGTTCGAGCGCAAGATGCATCATTGGGCTGCGCTCGGAAAATCGATCTACTATCAACAGCAATGGGTGCAGGCGGCCGATCCGCGCTGGATCACCGCCGTCACGCGCGGTCACAAACGGGTCAATATCGCTTACACGGGTTTCGTGTACTGATCAGGCCCTGCCACCAGGCAAGACCCTGATTTTCGCAATCGAACCAAAACGCACGTAGTCGAATGACTACGCCCCCAGTCAATACCCACGCCCATCGCCCTTCACGCCCGCAGCACCTTTCACTGCCCCGCTACACCAATCCGGCACAAATACACTACACGATGCACTTAGCCTCTATCCACGACCTATGACATCCGTTGCGAACGCGCACTGCCGCAGCCGTTTTTGTCGCCACATGCCATTGCAATTGACCTCGATCAAGGATTCGATTCCGAACCATCCCTAGCATATTTTCACAAACGTACATTTTTGTTCGCAATCGAAAACCAGCTGCAGCACACACGTGCCGACGGCAGGTATCTCGGGAGAAATCCGTGTATCAGATTCGAATTCATGGCCGCGGCGGTCAGGGGGTAGTTACCGGCGCGGAAATGCTGTCGATCGCATCTTTTCTGGAAGGACACCATGCGCAGGCGTTTCCAAGCTTCGGCTCGGAACGCACCGGCGCGCCGGTGGTCGCCTATTGCCGTATCGACGAAAAGGAAATCCGCCTGCGCGAGCCGATCATGCAGCCGGACACCGTCATCATTCAGGACCCGACCCTGCTCGCGCAGGTCGATGTGCTCGGCGGGCTGACCGGCAACGGCTATGTGTTGATCAACGCCCGTCACGGTCTCGAGTCGCCGGCGCTGGCCAGCGCCATGGCCGGGGTGCCGGCTGAACGGGTGGTGTGCGTCAACGCCACCGATCTGGCGCTCGAACATGTCGGCCGGGCCGTGCCGAACGTGCCGCTGCTGGGCGCTTTCGCCGCAGCCACCGGGCTGATCGCGCTGGAATCGGTCTGTGCGGCCATCCGCGAGAAGTTTTCCGGCAAGGTGGCCGAAGGCAATATCGCCGCCGCCAGCGCCGCCTATCACGCCGTGCTCGGGGAGCGAGTCCATGCTTAAGCAAATCGAAGGTTCTCACGCCGTCGCCGATGCGGTGGCGCTGGCCCGCCCGGAAGTCATCTGCGCCTACCCGATTTCGCCGCAGACGCACATCGTCGAAGCGCTCGGCCAACTGGTGAAAGACGAGTCGCTGCGCGACTGCGAGTTCATCAACGTCGAATCGGAATTCGCCGCCATGTCGGTCGCCATCGGCGCTTCGGCCGCCGGCGCACGCAGCTATACGGCCACCGCGTCGCAGGGCTTGCTGTTCATGGCCGAAGCGGTGTTCAACGCTTCGGGTCTCGGCCTGCCGATCGTGATGACGGTTGCCAACCGCGCCATCGGCGCACCGATCAATATCTGGAACGATCACACCGACAGCATGAGCATGCGCGACTGTGGCTGGATCCAGCTGTTCGCCGAAAACAATCAGGAAGCGGCCGACCTGCACATTCTCGCCTTCCGCCTGGCGGAAACGCTGAGCGTGCCGGTGATGGTATGCATGGACGGCTTTATCCTCACCCACGCTTACGAGCAGGTCGACATTCCCACCCAGGAGCAGGTCGATGCCTTCCTGCCGCCGTTCCTGCCGCGTCAGGCGCTCGACCCGCAAACGCCGCTGTCGATCGGCGCGATGGTCGGCCCGGAAGCCTTTACCGAGGTGCGCTACCTCGCTCACGCCAAGCAATTGCAGGCGCTTGAACTGCTGCCGGTGCTGAGCGAGGAATTCTCCGCCGTATTCGACCGTGATATCGGCCCGCTGGTACGCCCCTACCGTATCGACGATGCCGACACGGTGGTGGTGGCACTCGGTTCGGTACTCGGCACGATCAAGGACACCATCGACGAGATGCGCGCCGACGGCATTCATATCGGCGCGCTCGGCATCACTTCGTTCCGGCCCTTCCCGGTCGATGCGCTGCGCGAAGCGCTCGGCAATGCGCGCCGCGTCATCGTGGTGGAGAAGTGTTTCTCGGTCGGCCACGGCGGCATCGTCGCCACCGACGTGCGCATGGCGCTCGACGGCATGAATCTGTCCATTTTCACCGTCATCGCCGGCCTCGGCGGACGCAACATCACCCGCGAGTCGCTGCACCGCGTGTTCCGCCAGGCGATGCAGGGCCGGCTGGATCAGCCGCACTTCCTCGATCTCGACTGGGAGATCGTCGACCGCGAGCTCGCGCGCGAGCGGGCCACGCCTTGTTCCGGGCCGATCGCCGAGAACATTCTGCGTGATATGGGGCAGCGAACACGTCAGGCCGCGCCGCTGGAGGGCAAGTGAGATGGCATATGAAACGATTGATTTTTACCAGACCGACGATCTGACCATCGGCAACCGGCTGCGACCGGAATGCGAGCGCAGCGGCCAGGCCGGCATGGAACGGGCCAACTCGCTCAACTGCGGCCACCGTGCCTGTCAGGGCTGCGGGGAAGCACTCGGCGCCCGTGCGGTGATCGATGCCGCCTGTGCCGCGACCGACAGCCAGTTGATCGCCTGTAACGCGACGGGCTGTCTCGAGGTATTTTCCACGCCGTACCCGGAAACCTCGTGGCAGATCCCCTGGCTGCATTCGCTGTTCGGCAACACCGCCGCCGTCGCTACCGGCGTCGCGGCCGCGATGAAGGTCAAGGGCCGCGGCGAAGTGCGGGTGATCGCCCAGGGCGGCGACGGCGGCACGACCGATATCGGCATGGGCTGCCTGTCCGGCATGTTCGAACGCAACGACGATGTGCTCTATGTCTGCTACGACAACCAGGCCTATATGAATACCGGCGTCCAGCGCTCGTCGGCCACGCCGCCGGCGGCGCGCACCGCCACCACCATGCCGGTCGGCCCGCAGCCCGGCAATCCGTGGGGACAGGGCAAGAGCATGCCGCTGATCGCCATGGCGCACGGCATTCCCTATGTAGCGACGGCAACCGTGGCCGATCTGCGCGATCTGGAGCGCAAGGTGAAACGCGCGATGGAGTTGCGTGGGGCACGTTATCTGCATGTGCTGGTGCCCTGCCCGCTCGGCTGGGGCACGGCCTCGCACGACACCATCCGCCTGGCGCGCCTGGCACGCGATAGCGGTCTGTTCCCGGTGTTCGAAGCCGAAGACGGCGCCATCACCGCCGTGTCGAAAATCGCCAGCGTGGCGCCGGTCGAGGACTATCTGAAGCTGCAGCGCCGCTTTGCGCACTTGTTTGGCAAGCGCGCCGACGCCGGGCAACTGGAACGTTTCCGTGACATCGCCGCCGCCAATATCCGCCGTTTCGGCCTGACGGACGAAGCAGCCAAGTCGAACACCAAAAGGAGCTCGCGATGAACAAGCCATTTGCCATCACGCTTGACGTCGGCTCGTCGCTGGTCAACAAGACCGGCAGCTGGCGCACTTTCCGCCCGCAATATGTCTCGCGTCTGCCGCCTTGCAACCGCGCCTGTCCGGCCGGGGAAAACACCCAGGCCTGGCTTGGCCTGATGCAGGAAGGCGAGGAATTGCGCGCCTGGCAGACCCTGACGCAGGACAATCCGTTTCCGGCGGTCATGGGCCGGGTTTGCTACCACCCGTGCGAAGGCGCCTGTAATCGCGGCAGTCTCGAGGGTTCGGTCGGCATCAATGCGGTCGAGCAATTCCTCGGCGACCGCGCGCTCGAACAGGGCTGGGCGTTCGAGCGTCCGCAACAGGAGTCTGGCCGCAGCGTGATGATTGTCGGCGCCGGTCCGTCCGGTCTCGCCGCCGCCTATCATCTGCGCCGGCTCGGCCACCCCGTGACGGTATTCGACGCCGCAAGCCAGGCGGGCGGGATGATGCGTTACGGCATTCCGCAATACCGTCTGCCGCGCCAGGTGCTCGACGCCGAGATCGCGCGCATTGTCGCCATGGGCGTCGAATTGCGGCTGAACACGCCGGTTTCCGCCCTGACGGAAACCATGCAGAGCGGCGATTTCGATGCAGCTTTCGTTGCCGTCGGCGCGCACCGCGCCAAGGCCGGCGATGCGCAGCTTGAAGCCGGCGCCTGTGTGCTCGACGCCGTGTCGCTGCTGCGGCAGATGGAGGACGGTCAGGACCGGCCGGTCCTGGGACGACGAGTAGCCGTCTATGGCGGCGGCAACACCGCCATAGACGTCGCGCGCACTGCGCGACGGCTGGGTGCCGCGCAGGTGACGATCATCTATCGCCGCACGCGTGAAACAATGCCGGCGCATGATTTCGAAGTTGCCGAAGCGCTGGAGGAAGGCATTTCGGTGCGCTGGCTGACCAGCATCCGCCGAGTCGAAGCGCCCTGCCGGCTGACACTCGGGCTGATGCGTCTCAACGACGCACAGCGAGCCGAAGCGACCGGCGAGGAGGATGCACTCGAAGTCGACACGCTGGTGCTGGCGCTCGGTCAGGATGCGGATCTGTCGCTGCTCGACGGTCTGGACGGCGTCGAACGCGCGAACGGCGTGGTGACGGTGGACGAAACGATGATGACCGGCCGCGCCGGTGTATTCGCCGGCGGTGACATGGTGCCGGCGGTCCGCAGCGTGACAGTGGCCATCGGCCACGGCAAGAAGGCGGCACGCAATATCGACGCCTGGCTGCGCAACGAGATATCCGCCAAGGCACCGCGCAATGCCGACGCAGAAGCCGGACTGCTCAACACTTATTACTATCCGCAAGCGCCGCGCATCGAGCGCACGCTGTCGCCGGCGCAGGAACGGGTACGCAACTTCGCCGCCGTCGTGTCGGGGTTGAGCGAAGACGAGGCGGTGCGTGAAGCACGCCGCTGCATGTCGTGCGGCAATTGCCTCGAGTGCGACAACTGTTATGGCATGTGCCCGGACAACGCGATCGTCAAGCTGGGCCAGGGCAACAAGTACCGGATCGACTACGAGTATTGCAAGGGCTGCGGCATTTGCGCACAGGAATGCCCATGCGGCGCCATCGAGATGGTGGCGGAAACATTCTGACGCCGTAACATTGCGCCAGACAGCCGCCGATAGCCGATAGCCGACTATCGGCGGTTTTTTCTGGGCGAAGACGCACTTGGCGTCTTGCCATGCCGCTCAGACGATCTTGCAGGGAATTTCTGCGTCTTCATTGAGCAGATATACCGCGCAGCAGCGGTGATAGCCGTCGGCGATCACCAGCGGTTCTCCGCGGATCAGCAGCACCGGCGACAGCAGCTTGCCGGCCTGCATTTTCTGCAGGTTTTTTGCGACGTGGCGGTTTTCTTCACCCAGGTGCGGCAGACCGGAGGCCCGCAGGATGTCCTTGGCCTTGAAAACGGCCATCGGTGCGGATTTGAGCTTGGCCACCAGCGCGCGGACATTTTCTTCCGGGCGCAACAGGGACAAATAGGACGCAGCAGCCGGGTAATCGTGATCTTCGGGTGTTTCGAGCCAGATAGGTTCTTTTTGCATTGACAACCTCATTGGACAGGGCGTCTTGGAGCATACGCAGAGCAAAACGGCAATGGATCAACACAAGCCGACCAGCATAAGTATACTGCGCGGGACACCGGTCCGGCAGGCGCAGGCACGGCATTTCGGCCAGGATTGACTGCCTGGTGGACCACGGTCGGTGTTTTAGTAAAAACTTGACGAAAAACAGTATTTTAGCGACCAATTTCCGGCAAGATCGGAAAAAAAATATCTGTCCCGCGCTTCGTTGCGCTTTGAAGCTCACGATCAATGGGGGCCCCTATCCGGTGAACAAGCATTCCGGCGCACTGAAGCGCGCGGCAAAGGGATGGATCTTGCTATGCTGCATCGTGTTGCGCATCGGTACTGCGCATGCAGCGGCAACGGTTTCTTTATGCGTCGACGACAATTTCCCGCCGTTCGAATATGCCGACCCCGCCCAGGCAATGCTCGGCAAGCATATTGTCCGCGGCGCAACGATCAGGCTGATCGACCGGATTTTGCATCCCCTCGGCATTTCCTATCGCATCGAGTGGTCGCCGTTCCTGCGCTGCCTGGAAAACGTCAAACAGGGTACGGACAATATCGGTCTTGATGCCTACTACGATCCGCTCCGTTCTCGACAGCTGGATTACTCAGCGGCCTATCTGGCTTTGACGCCACAGTATTACTACTCGCGTCGGGTCTTTCCGCGCGGGCTTGCCATCCGCAGCGCACAAGATCTGAAAAAGTATCGCGGCTGCGGCATTCTCGGCTATTCCTATCTCCAATATGGCCTGAAGCCTCAGGATCTCAGCAATACCGAATCGCACGACGACGACGGCTTGATCCGCATGATCCAGTACCGGCGTTGCGATTACTTTGTCGAAGAACTCGAAGTGATGCAGGGACTGGCCTTGACCGGCAAAGACCGCCTGCACGACCCAGAGATCGGCCATGGCCCCGTACCCGGTGCCAGCGCACCGAAACTGTATTTTTTCCTGACCCGCGACAGCACCACCACGCGGCGACTGTTGCCGATACTGAATCGGGAAATCTACCGGCTGACCCGGTTGGGAGTCATGCGCGACCTGGTCGACGAGGAGTTGTCGCGTCACCCGCTGCCGGAACGGAGAAGAACGCCACTGGCCAAGGCGCACGAAATAACGACAAGGTAATAGTATGTTTTAAATATAAATTAACATTGACTACTTAATGCCGTACATTGTTCAATATCGCTAATTACTGCAATAACAAAACAATGACAAAGGAATTAGAGTAAGAATGAAGAAAAATCTCCCCGTAACCGATGTCGAGTCGTTCTTGCCTGAAGGCGAGTTCATTTATTCGCGCACCAACCTGAAAGGGGTGGTGACAGAAGCCAATGATGTGTATCTGGAAATCAGCGGCTTTTCGCGCGAGGAAATGATTGGCTCATCCCACAATATCGTCCGCCACCCGGACATGCCCGAAGCTGCGTTCGCCGATCTGTGGCGAGACCTCAAACAGGGGCTGCCGTGGCGAGGCCTGGTCAAGAACCGGCGCAAGGACGGCGGGTTCTACTGGGTTGTCGCCAATATTTCCCCTGTACGTGAAGGCGGCCAGATCGTCGGCTATCAATCGGTACGCTCGCGGCCGACCCGCGAACAGACCGCTGCCGCCGATGCCGCCTACAAGGCCATCAACAACAAGGCTGCCGGACTCTCGGTACGACACGGCGAAGCCGTCAAGGCGGCCAACACGCGCAAGAAGGCGCTGAGATCGTTCGGCCTGGGCGCCGGCCTCGCCTGCTTCGGCATGGTGCTGGGCACCGCAGCCACGCTGTTCCGCGCGACCCTTCCCGACCCGATCGCTTATGCGTGCACGGCAATCAATATCCTGACATTGTGTTACTTCGTCTTTATCTGCTGCCTGCCGGTCAAGCAGGGCATCATCCGCCTCGAACACTATATGAATGCAGTACTGTCTTCAGGCGATCTGAACCTGGTCGCCGAACGCGGCGGCCCCTGTGATGAGGTCGCGCGTCAGATCAGTCTGCTGATGACCTCGCTGCAATCGACCTTACAAGGGATGGCGAACATCGCCAACGAACTCAACACCGTCATGACAGCCACCGGAGTCAGCGCGGCGGACATTCACAGCCAGTGTGCGGAACAAAGCGAATCGACGGCCTCGACGGCGGCGGCGCTGGAAGAAATGACGCAATCGCTGAACGAGGTCGTTGCCAACAGCCGCGACACCTGCGATGTGGCGGTACGTGTCGGAGAGCAGGCCTCGCAAGGCGTGCGTCAGGTCAATGGTGCCGAAGCGGCGATGCGTGATCTGACGCAGACGATCGGTACCTCGGCGCAGCAAATCGATACGCTCAACCAACGTTCCAATGAGATCGGCCGCATTACTTCGGTCATTCAGGAAATCGCCGACCAGACCAATCTGCTCGCGCTCAACGCATCCATCGAGGCGGCCAGGGCCGGCGAACAGGGCCGTGGCTTTGCCGTCGTCGCCGATGAAGTGCGCAAGCTGGCGGAGCGCACCCGTATCGCCACCGAGGAAATCGGCGGCATGATCAGCGCAATCAAGAGCGACACCGGCGCCGTGGTCGAAGGCATGGATCTGGGCAACACCCAGATTCAGCAAGGTTGCGAGCGGGTGGCCGAACTCAGCCATTCACTGCAAGGTGTCAATCAGGACATGAATGACACCTTGCAGCGCATCCGCTCGGTCTCGGCGTCGGCCGACGAGCAGAGCAAGGCGCTGCAATCGGTGGCCGTGAGCATGGAAATGATCACCCAAGCAACGGAGAAAACCCTGCTCCATGCCCAGAACATGAACAACCGTACCACCAACCTGGCACGCATGGTCGAGCGCATCAGGCTGGCCATCAATCAGTACAAACTCTGAATGACCAGGGGCGACGGCCCCTGCTCTCTTGCGCCTGGTCACGCGCCGCCATCCCCGCCAGTCTTTGTTGACAGACAACAGGCCGGCGGTTTTTTTGCTGCAGCCGAAGCCCACCATGTCGCCGCCATGCCCACTACGTAGAAACCACAATTGAGTAGATCGGATTCTGTTTGTAACTTTCTATAGCGAAAATTATATTCGTTTCCGAAAAGCACAACGCAGATGAAAGTACTTACCGTTTTTCCCATGCCCCCACAACGATGGGCCGGCACACTCAGCGAGAATGGCGTGCTCGTCATGGGTTCGGGCAGCCACGATACGCCGGCGGAGGTCATCCGCGCCTTTCAGGCAATGGGCTTGCAGGCGGATCACATCGAAATAGAAGGCGGCAAACAGGCGGTGTCTCTAGACGAGAATTAAGCATGGCGCTGATCGGCAACAGGCAACAAAAAACCCTGTGGAAGCTAGGTTCCATCAGGGTTCTGTTGGCAACGCTGGGCGTCGCCTGGGAAGTGAAAGCATTCACAAAATAACCAGAAACACACAAAAACAGCGGATATAAAAAGCAAAAATCAAAAAGTTACTCACAAAGTTACTCACATTTCAAAATCTACCCCCTCTTTTCTGAGGTGGTCTTCGGTCCAGCTACCGCCTACTTCCGCAGGTACTTGGTCACGCCCCCATGGAAGTACCGCTTGCCGTCCTTACTGCCCCCGCCTTTCGCGGTGACCTTCCTCCTCCGCCGTTTTCGTGGCGATCAAAAACGCCGTAAGTAGGGGGGGTCATATATACAGTTTATTAAGCGTCGACGAGGGGGGTCATATATACACGGAATTTGAGGCCACCGAAGCTACCGGCTCTACACATAAGAAACCAGCGTTTCGGCCGTCTCCATCTGCACGCTAACGGAGACGTTTCCATCCCCATCCGTCGCCGGCTTCATGTGCAGCCCGTCGGGCAAGAATCGCCCCTTGAAGTCCCCCGAAGAGCAAAGCTTGATCAGCAAAACCAGCAAAGCCGTATCCATGCCAGGCACTTGGAGCAATAGCGGTTTCTGACGCTTGGCAGAGTGAATCTCCATCGCGCCGTCGGCCTCTTCTACCGTCAACAGGTCGGCTAGGTTAACGGTAGACGTCTTCTTGCTGCCGACGAACACGAGACGGTGATTCGTGACGATGATCTTGCCCTCATCGATGGCCTGCAGGCTGTCATAGCTGTGCTGCTGGCTGCCGCCTACGTACACGCCCTTCATCACTCGTACGGCGCCGCCAGTCCGGTAACTCTGCTTGCGGTACTCGTAGAGGCTTGCAGTGGTATCACACAGGGCAAACTCATCGCGCTTGAGATTGAGGCTAGTGGGGATCTCCGGAAATGCTCGAGCACCGTTGACCTGGTCGAAGTACGCGCAGATCGATTGCGCGCGCACAGCCATGGCCTGCTTGTTCTCAATGGCTTGTCGAGCCGCTTTCTGACGCTTTGATGCGCTGGTGAAGTAAAAAATCAGAGCCATCAAACCAAGGATGATGATCGCCGGCATGATTTGTCTCGGTGGGATATTTGATATGCATGCTAGCACTGCCGACGATAAAAAACCCGCTCTGTAGCGGGCTTTGCTGGTTGGCCTCGTCTGCTCTACTTGTCTAGCTCTTCGTTGATTTTTGTGGCGGCGTTACTGATCTGCATCACATCCGTCAAGCTGTATACAGGGGACTTATCGGCAGGATAGACGTTATAGACCTGATTATTGATTGTCTGCTCGATTGGTTTTTTGTTCGGTGAAGAGTACGTCAATTTGACGGTGGCGGCACAGGTAAGCGCTCCAGCTTTGTTGATATCAACTGCGTGGTCATAATCAAAGTTCACTTTCAAATTATTTTCGACAGCCTGCTTGAGCTTGTCATCAAATGCTTGCCCGCTGGTTTGGGCAATAACTCCCACCTGGTCAACGAAGGCCTCTGTCACCAAGGATCTTACTGAGTCTTCCGTATCAGGAGACCAGCATGCGGAAACGTCAGGTTTGCCACACCCGGACAGGGCAGCCGCAGCCACCGCAGAGACAAGAATCGATTTCATTTTTTTGACCAAAATTGACATTGACATCCTATTTTGTCATTTATTATCGATAATTTGTATGCATTTTCGTTGAGGGGTTTCTTCTGGCTAATAGTGTTGATCTGGCACGCTGGCTCCGCTCTCCTAGGGGGGGCGTGAACAGAGTCCATGGAGAGGCCAAGCCTCTCCGATATTGGACCAACTTTGCCTGTTTGGGTGCGAACCTCTGCCGCAGGTTTAAACGGCCCGCTGCGGGACATTTACCGGGCGCCGGTCGCAACCTGCAAGCGGCTTTGCCGGTGGGCAAGTAAACCCGCAACTGTTCGCAGGTTTGCCATGTTGTCAGCGCACCGACTCGAAACTGATCCCTCTTTTCGTCAGAAATGGCAGCGCATCATCAGGAGTGTTAAACCAATGCATGTACCCATCCACGGTCGGGCCATGTTCAGGCGGAAAGCTGCAGTTTCCACCCTGGCCGTCTAGATACTCGCGGTATGCGCTGCATGCTTCGTGCTTTTGCGTGGATGGGAACTTTATTTCTGTTGGCATTTCTCGCCCTTTGTTGAGAATTAGGCTTTGATTGTAGACCATACGCTTTCCTTCCCTTGGCCTCGTGCGTGCGTACTGCTCCCGATAGGTATCCTGAAATTTCAGGAGCCATCCTGGCCTTGCGCGTGTGAACGTACTGCTCTCGAAACGCAGGAAGAGTGCGCCGCTTTTACTCAAACGGAGGAAAAGCCCGGGTCTTCGTCCAGATTGCGGCATTCATGCTGGCGCTGGAGACTTTAACGGCGGATTGCATGGGGTGATTTCGAAAATGGCCCATACCGTGCGAACCTCTGTGCGAACCTCGGCCGTGCGAACCTGCGATTTGGGTGGAAACCTCTGTGGAAACCAGCCGTCCGGATACTGCTCTTGGGGTGGTAACTGGCTTGGTAACCAACGGACGAAGCGTGGTGGGGGGGCGATATCGGGGGAGGAGTCGGTCGGTACCGGCACTCCTCAGTATTGAGGAGTGCTTGCGAATAAAGGCTTCCCGGCCTGCCGGTAGTGGTCGACGAGTTAGCCGCGCGCGCGCGTACTGTTCGGAGAAATCGGGGCATCAGTTTGATGCGCTGTGTCGGCGCCACCGCCAATAAAAACCCGCCAGGCGGCGGGGTTGCTCAACACAGGGATTTGCCGGTATTACCGGGTAACGTTTCCCGGCGATCCGATGTCAACAAATGTCAGCGTCTCATGGGGTTCGCTGGTTTCGGCAAACTGTAGTTTTCTATGGTCCACATGTGGTTCGCTCTGCCGGGCGTGACTTTTCGTTATCGCTCATGGGCTTCGCTTTTCCCCGGATACCTACTTTTACCAACCCCCTCAAGGGGTTTGCTTTCGCTTGGGTGTTTTTCCGTTCGCTGCTGACCTGGCTTTCCCCTCCGCCGTGGTCGGGCCGCTCGATAGTCCACCGTGCAGCTTGCAACGCCCATTGCCATAGAGCACGCGCATTTTGCATGGCGTGCCGGCGCGGGTCTTCGCTCCACAGGTCAACTCATTGAGCCATTCCGGTTGCTCGGGATAGGCGGGCAGTTCCGGCTGCGGCATGGGCTTCCAGCGGTACGGGAATAGCTCCGCCCATCGTTTGGCCTCGCTCTCGAGGTGGGCCTGCATGATGGCATCGCGCTGTGCCTGCACTTTCCAATGTTCGCGCCAATAGGCTTTGTACTGGCGCCGCATTTCGTCATTCGTCATTGCCTTGCCTGTCATCGCTCAATTTCCCTTGTTCAGAGCCCCGCGCCGAACGCCTCCAAATTTGGATTGGTTTCGCGCGGAATTTGGCAGCCTCGCGATTGCCGCGGCGCACTTCTGTTGGGCCATTTCATCCTTCCTTGGCCTGAGACCGCGCCGAACCGCTTGCCCGGCGCGGTCAGCCTGTTACCCTTGCTTCCAGATAGGGACGTACCGCCCGCCTACGTGTGGCTCACAGTGCTCGTCGAACAGCAGATCGTTGCTGTCGCGCACCGGCAAAAACTCGCCAGCCTCCCGCGCTAGCCTGCGCACCTCGATGGCCTTGGGCACTAGGTCGCAACAGACTGCATGGTAGGCTGCAAAGGCTTCTCGGAATGCTTGGCGCTTGGCTTCGGACTCACGCTCCATCTGCGCGCGGATCACCTCATCATGCAGGGCTCGCAGGGCGGTTTTCTCGGTGTGCAGCTTCTCTTCGGCCTCTACCAGCCCCGCGCGCGCTTCATTTTCCTCGATCAGGGCGGCTTGAATGATGGCCGGTGCCGTGCTCGCCAGATTGGCTCGGGTATTGTCTGCTGCCTTCTTGGCCTGAGCGTCACGGGCCTTGGCAATTTCGAAATCCGCTTCTAGACGCATGATGCGAAGATCAATCTCTGTGCTCGGGTCGGTGCCGGGCTTCGCTTTCAGAAAATCAAACATGGGTACCTCCGAATCGGGCCTATTTCGTGGCGCCGGCCCGCCAGGCGCATTGGGTTATTTGATGGCTGCGGGGAGCGGTTGTGTCACGAAGCCGCCATGGCCACCGATATAGTTCCAGCGCGTCATCTCTTCACCGATATGACCGGCAACAACTTTGCCGACCTTGCGGCCATCGAGGTAGACATCGGCTGGGCGTTGGTTCCAGCGCGTTCCAGCTGGTGGGACATAGGGCGATCTGGCTGGCGCTGGTGCGCTACTGCCGACATTGAGGCCGAACAGTGAGGCGATCTTCTGGAAGAGAAATTTCCATTGATCTCCGATCCAGCCAAAGAACTGGCGGCCAATATCGAACAACCCGAACACGCCGCGCACCACAGTCTCGAGTCCGCTCCAGATCGCGGAAAGAATCGGCTTGAGTACCGCCCAGACGGTTTTATAGTTGCGCACCAGCCAGATGCCGGCCGTTACCGCCAAAGCAACCCAGCCAACTACCGGGATGGCACGCAGCCCGAGCATGACCAGTTCACCGACGGTCGACATGGCGCCGGTCACAATGGCGGTCAGCCGGGAGTTGATCACGCCGGAGAAGGACTCCAGCTTGCCAACCACGCCGCCAGCCCCCATCACGATGGCAAGCAGCCGGAAGGCCTTGCCGGTCGCCAGCAGCATGTTGACCAGGCCGGCGCCGGTCATCGCCGCGGAGAGGTACAGAACCCCCTTGGCGAATTTGCCGACCGTCTCCTGATTGCTGCTGATCCAAGCTATCGACGATTGCAGAGCACCATTGAGAGACTTGAGGGCATTGGTTGCGGCGGGTAGCAGGGTGTAGCCGATTTCCGTCATGGCGGTAACAAAGTTGGTTTTGGCGTTCATCCACCCTTGCTCTGCCGACTCGTTGGCGAACTTCTCCTGAATCGCATCAACGCCGCCATAGCCGTTGAATGCCTTGCCGATGTTTCTCAGCTGGTCCAGTGCCTTGGGGTCAGACAGCAGGGAGGCCACCCGGGAGCCATTCGTACCGAAGGCAAACTGGAGATTCTTCATGATGTCCTGGCGGGCGATGGCCTCGGGGTGTGCTGCAAACTCCCGGCTCACATACTCACCCAGGCGTCCTATCCACTTGAAGGAGTCAAACTTGCCATTGGTGAACACCGTGGAGTGGCCGTGGGCATCGACCATGCCCATGCTGGACAGCGCCTTGCCGCTTTTGCCTTTGAGCAGGCCGGAGCCGAACACGCCCGGAATGCTGCGGGTGAAGGCGGCAATCAGGTTGGTGCCACCGCGGCTGCCTGCGAAGCCCAGGCGGTTCAGCAGTGCGGTCATGAGCACGGTCTGTTCGTCGTCCATCCCCAAGGCTGTCTTGGCGATCCCCTGCGAGTACTTCAGTGCGTGGCCCACTTCGCTCAAGCTACCCGGCACGATGAAACTGGCCTTGGTCATCAGGTCGAGATAGCTGCCGAGCGACTTGGGGTCATAGTGCTGCGCGGTGTGCGCCAGCCGTACCGCCTCCGTGACTGACTGCTGATAGCCGGTGCCCTTCATCAGCATTTGCACGTCGGCGAACTTGGCATAGGCGGGCAGCAGGCCTGTCACATCCTTGGCGCCGAGCCCGGTACCGGTGGCGATGATCTTGGCCATGCTCGACACATCGAGGTTGGAGAAGACCGTCCGACTCGAGACATCCTCGATCGCATGGCGCATGTCGGTCATATCTTTGGTCGTGCCGCGGGTGGCGACCTGAATACCGATCATCTGCTTTTGCAGTTCGGCGGCTTTGTCGATAGCGAATAGGAACGGCGCGGCCATCGCGACCCCGCCACCGAATAGCGTGGCGCCAAGCTTCATCTGCTTGCCGATCGCGTCAATCCGGTTCTGCAGGTCTGTGGCGTTCACGCCGGCCGCCTTCATGCTGCGCGACAGAATGACCAGCCCTTCGGACACCTTGTCGACCAGCGAAAGCTTAACGGCGACGCTGTAGGCTTCAAACATCACTCACCTCCAGCTGCATGCGGTGCTGGCCGTGCCGAGCCATGAGCCGTGCGGCGCTATCGAGAGACGCAAAGCGGTGCTCATGCCCTTGTCGGGTCTCGAGCGGCTCGCCGTCGATCTTGATACGGAAATCCCCCCGTTGGCCGTAAATCAGCACATCGCGCACCTGGTGAGGAATCTGGTGCTGCTTCATTGAATAACCTCCTGTTAAAGATCACGTTTTCACATTTGCGGATTTGTACATCTCCGCAGATATAGTGTAGCATTGTTATGCTATAACATAACACTTACGGAGAGATCCTATGACGAAAGTTGCTGTACACCCGGAAGCCCAGAAGACCGCCAGCCAGCAGATCATCGAAAAAGCCCTCAAGGAGACCGTCATTACCGATGGGCGCGGCCGCAAGATCTCCCTGACCACGCCCGGCCCGCTGGCACAGTTCCGCCTGATCGAAGCGGTCGGCGAATCGGCAAAGAATGAGGTCTACATGGGGATGGTGCTGCCGCTGGTGTTTGTATCGGCCATCGACGGCCTGCCGGTGCCGTTCCCGAGCACCAAGGCCCAGCTTGAGGCGCTGATCAACCGTCTCGACCATGACGGCATCGATGCGGTCATGACTGCGGTCAACGAGATGTTCGGCGAGCAAAACCCGGAGGCCGACCGCGAAGCGCTAAAAAAGTAGTTGTCTCCGGCCAGCTGCAGGAATGTCTGTGGCTGGTACGGAATGGCGTGCCGTTCGATGTGGCCTTCAGCTTAGATCCGATCACCCGCTCGGGCTGGTCGATCATCATGGCGGAGTTTGAGGGGATGGAGTTTGACCGGGATAGCATGACGTTTCGCAAACCGGAGACATGAAAAAGGGGCGATCAAGCCCCTTTTGTTTTGCCGTTCACGATAGTAGTTCCAGGTGACTCGGGTGCACGCCGCGCAAATCGCCCTCGATCCACGCCAGCAGATAGCCACCCTCGACGTTCTTCTTGCAAGCCCATTGACTGATGCCCTCCCACACTTCGGCCGGCAAACCGGCCATACGGGCCGCAAGCGTTGACGGGAATACATGCACCAGCGAGCCAGCCGGAAAAACGAATACGCCGCCTTGGCGGTAGAACAGCAGCGGCGCTGTGGTGCGGTGTGTGGGCGGCAATGCCTCGACCGGCAGTCCCATGGCGGCATTCGTCGCCACGGCAGCGGTAAAGTCACCGACTTGGCGCAGGCCATCCATGGCGACCAGCCTGCGGACGGGCTGTCGTTGCAAAGTCGTAGCACTGATCATGCCACAGCCCTTTCAATCCGCTTCGGATGCCAGCGGGCAAGGTGGGCGTCCAGGCAGGCCACCAACTCAGCAACCGGCACACCGTCGCGGTCAATCTGGCGGCACAGGATGTCAGCCCATTCCTGCTTGTCGGGTGCAGGCCATGCTTCCAGTTGCGTGATGAGGTTAACGCGCTCCAGCAGATTCGCCGGCAGGGTGGCGATCGCGGGCGCCAAAGTCATCCCCTTTGCCTGCATCTTTTCTTGTGGTGACTGAAAAGTGGTGTGCATCGTGTGCACCGTGTGCACCGGCTCATAAAAGCCTTTATCCATAAGGGTTTCAGCGTTATCAATGGTGCACACGTCTGTTTTTTTGCAATTTCCAAGAGTGTGCACGGTGTGCACTGGCGTAGTGTTTTCGGGTATTTCAGCGTCAATGGCAACGTCAAACCAGCTCATTCTTCACCTCCCAATACGGCATTGGTCATGATGAAAACCGGGATCTTCCCTGCGCCCAGGGCTGAGATGGTCTTACGCTTGGTAAAGCGACGTTTGCCGCCGCTCTCTTCGCCCGGGAGCAGCCAACCGGCATTGAGCAAAATGCGCGCGGCTGTGGTATGCGAGAAGCCTTTGCACAGCTCCGTCTTGAACGGCTCAGGTAGTACCCAGAATTGCAGGTCGCCACTTTCATTCGCCGCGGTGAAACCAGCACGGTTTTGATAGCGGGCTAGGTCCTCCGGCTTGGCATCGTGATCCGGGAAGCGGGTCGAGCTATGCATCTGCATGAAGCCGCCGACCTGAGCCAGTAAGGCGCGATCATCGGCGCCCTGACCGACGCCATTTTCTGCCAGCCAGTCACGGAAGCAACGCCGCGCAGCCTGATAAGCTTCCCCGGGCTTCCAGCCAGTTACGCCGTAGCGGGTAGCCAGTTCGCCGGCAAAGGCTACCAGGGCAAAGCGTGCCGCCACCCGTCCGACTTCTTGCGCCGCACCAGCCGGCACTGAAAACCGCTCAATTGCTTTGGAGATACCGTCTTTGATGTCGCGGCGGATTTCGTTCAGCTCTTCCGGCTTAGCGATGTGTTCAAGGAAGGCGATGCCGGCAGTGCCATAGAAACGGCGCGTATTGCTCTTCATCGCGTCAGCGAAGGCCTGCCCATTGGCATACTGGTGCAGATTCTCCAGCGTACCCATATCAGCCCCTGCATCGGCAGGAATGGCAGGCAGGCGGGCCATCTGGCCACCCTTGGCAGTCTTACCTGCTTCGGCCATGTGCTGTGCCAGGTCGATTTCGCCGGCGGATAGCAGCATGACACGCCAAGTCTGTGACGGACGGTTACTGCCATCCTTGGTCATTCGTGCTTTGGCCTGCCCGTTGGCGATCAGGTAAGCGGCGTTGCCGGCGTCAGCAGCGGCTACTTGCGCCAGTTCGTCGAGAATCAGCAGGCCATCATTGCGACCGGTACAAAGCGCTTCAAGGCCATTGGTAGTCGTGCGCCATTTTTTTGCGTAGCGGTCTGGACTGCCCCACACGCTGGCCGCTGGGTCGAGTAATGTCGAAGTCTTACCTTTGGACGTGGTGCCTACGAAATGGAAGCCGCCGCCCGACTCGCCGGCCATGTCCGCCAACACTCCGGCGAAGGCCACGGCGATAGCGAACACGATGCGGGTGTTACCGCTGGCCGGTTCTGCAATTTCACGTTGCCAGTCGCCCAGCGTACCGGCGCGGTCAAAGTCTCCACTATCTGTCCCCTGGTAGATCACCCCTTCGCCAGCCTGCTCACCATAGACGTCCGCGGGTAGTACATAGCGTTGATCGTGCCAGCCGATGCGCGAGACACAGCGCAGACGCTTGGTCGATTCGGGCTTGTGCGACAGGACATAATCAACCAACTTGGCCCGCGCCTTGGTGTTGGTAGCGAGCGTCAGCCCCCCGCGCGCCAGTTCGCGCCGAAACTCACCGGTATCGCTTGAAGCCAGCATTTCGATCGGGCAGGCCCAGCGATGCAGGTGCCCGTCGTTGTCGCACCACTCCAGCAGCCGCCCCCAATTGCTTTGATGTGCATCGCGGGTTTCGGCGATCACATGCAGCGGCGCCGACAGCCACCAGATCGCCGACTCGCCTTTTTCATCGGTCGGATCTGTCCAGTACACACCGTCACGCTGGCCGGGAATGCCTTCAACCAGGAAGAAATGGGGCGGCTTTTTACCGGAAGTGGCGTCTGGTGCACACCCGTCAGCATCAGTGCGCACCGAATTTTCGGCAGGGTGCGCATCGGAATACTCGCCAGAAAGCCCGCCGTTATTGGGTTCTTGAACGTCGGTGCACACAGTGCACACGGTGCACACCGTTTTTTGATCTCCCCCGAAAACTTGCAGAGCAATCGACTCCACCCCGGCCATTTGATGCAGATCGTTAAAGTCGCTCGGCAGTTTTCCACCATGCTGACGCTGGTGCTGCTCCCGCTGTTCGGCGGTGAATGTCGGAATCACCGATCGTCCACGCTCTTGCAACAGGGTTGCAGCACGCCCAGCGGCCTGCTGACCGGTCAGACTGATATCACTGTCGCCGCACACGATCACATCAATGTCTACCGGCATGGCGGTAACCAAGCGCTCGGCGATGACAACCAGGTTGCCGGCATTGAAGGCGACCACAACTGGCTGTCCGGTGGCTTGGTGCAAGCTGCAGCCGGTGGCCCATCCTTCGCACAGCAAGACGTGCTCGGCGCCATTGATCTTACCCAGCACCAGCGAGCTACCTTTAACCTGCCCGCCGGTCAGGAAACGCTTGCTGCCATCGGCTCCAATGATCTGCAGGTTGACCAGTTCGCCACCGTCCTTGATCGGGAGTAGCAGCATGTCGCGCAACTGGCTGGCCCCATAGGGAATGATGCCTTTGGCCAGCACATATGGGTGCTCGGCGCTTACCGAGTGACCCTTGTTCCATAGTTTGGCCGCCTTCTCTTTGGCTGCTTGGCGCTGCTCGGCCAGCAAGGTTTCTGCCTCGGTCAGCGCCGCGGCGCGCTCGGCTTCCAGCTTGGCGCGTTCGTCTGCGCTCGGTTGCTGATAGGGCTGCTCGGGTCGCCAGCCGCTGCGGATCGCCTCGGCGAACAGGCTGGCGATCGTCACTCGGCCTGCCGGCTTGATACTTTTCCACACGTCGCGCGCGGCCTTGGCCTGATAGTTGTCGGCGGTCTGGCTCCAGTCATCCCACACCTGAAGCCCGGTCTCACCCAGCTCAGATTTAACCGCCATCGCCATGCGTATCCAGGCCTCGCGGTCGTGTGCATCAACATGCGCCAGCGCGGCGCGGATCTGCTCAATGGTATTGCTCATACGATCCTTTCGGACGTAACTTGCCCAACCCATGACGGCGCAGGGCGAGCATGGGTGGGTCAGCTGTGGGATTGGTTAAGTACGACTGCTCATTGCGCAGGCCATCAGATGAACATCTTTTGCCAGGTCATGGGCCAGCCATCCAAGGTCCGACTGGAGATCCGCGTGCATATGGTCCAGTGTCTCCCGCTCCTCGCCGCTGAACAGGTACAGCAGGGCGCGGAGTTGAGCCGTCTTGGCGGTGAGAAGATCTTCCACAGCGGAGTCATGCTTGAATGTGGTTTTACGGGCGTCGATTTCGATGGTTACGCCAGATTCGGTACGTGTATTCATGCTACATACTCCTTCAGAGTGACGACGAGGGAGCGCGCAGAGATAGCACGGCGGAAGTACAGCCCGTAAGCACAACGACGGACGAGATGGGACGGAAAAAGTGCGTGGATAACCTGCAGGGTGATACTAGGCATGGTGGCCTCCAAGATGAGCGTTAAGCCCACCAACCCGACGCCAATCGGGGAGGCAGGCGCATGGCAGGATTGGCGTACCGGCATCTTGGTACCGGCGAGTGCAAGCACTCTCCCACCACGGCCCGCCATAGAGAAAGACGCACCAATGGTGTTGCAGACGGACATAAAAATAGCCGCAAGGCGGCTGTCCGCCAAGATGTTCGAGACGCCAATCTCGGTACCGCTATTGAACGGCACGAGATAATTATTGCGCGGCTGGTGTTGGGTGGCAAGAGGCTTCATGCTGCTTCACCCTCATCGTTGAAATATCCAGGGCGAGGCCACTCAGGCGAGCCGATAACATACTGTGCAATGCGACGGCGCGAGCGGCCCTTGTAGATGATTTCAGGGTGGATGATAGGGATCACGTTAAAGCCCATTTGCCGCAGCTCGTGGACTCGTGCCGCGGCTTCGGGTATGGAACACTCGCCAGTAAGGTTCAGGCTGTAGCAGGGTACGTTACGGCTGGCGTATTCCCGCAGGATTTGCATGACTTCGGCACGCTGGCCGGTCAGTCTCGGAGGAATGCGGTCAATATTATTCATGGCCGTCATCCTTAGGCTGCATCAGCAACACGATAGTTGGCCGGATCGGCGAGCCAACGATGCAGCTCGCGATTGCTGTACATCGTGCAGCGGATGCCAAGACGGATGGGCTTCGGTGCTCGGCCAGCCTTCGACAAACTGCGGAATGTCTCTTGGCAGACCGGGGCAAAAGGTTGGAATTGCGCCCAACGGCTCATGCCGTCGAGTGGCAAGGTTTCGGGGATTGGTTGGTTGGCTTTCGTGGCCATCGCTGCGCCTCCTTTGGCGTTGGTTGTTGCGATGGCTGTAGCGTAAAAGCTTGCTTTAACTTTCAAAATGCCGCACTGCTGGCACTGAGTACGCACTGCTAGCAGTGCGGTTTATTTAAGCCATCTCTCGCGTAGATTTCGTTCAGTTACCTTGATTCCGTATTCGTTTAGTACCCGTCTCGAGTAGTCGCGAGCAAACGCACTTTTGTTGTTCTCGTAGTCATCCTTATATCGCTCCCACTCGACTTTGACAAAATCCATAGCTTTGCGCCGGGCAGCGTGCTGAACATCGGTCTTATCTCTCGCAGAACCGGATAAAGCATCTCGTTCAACATCATCAAACGAAGGCACATCTGCAGCACCAATCAATTTCACAGCAGTAAAAATTTCCTCCGTTGCTGCCGCAATATTTCCTTCTAGCAAGTAACTTTTTGCAATAATAATTTTTAATCCAGAAAAATGTAGGTGATGCAGTCTTTTTAACTGCCAATGGGTTATATCACATTTGTGACGGTATTCATTTGGGAAAGTCACCCCATTTGAATCATTGATAGGTACAGATACCAGCTTTACATCGTTAAGCGCTTCAGTGTATGCCCCGGAGAAAACAATCTCTCTGCGTTCACTACCATCTATTGATCTATGCTCAGTAGCTTCTGGGAATGGTAGTGAAACCCCTTCACGCGCCAACTCCACGTGTTTCTGCTCTTCTGGTGATAGAGAAGAAATTATTTGGCTCAATTTGTGTTCTGCTTTTTCAAGCATACATAACGCTGCATATTCAGTGCCCTTGGAACGACTCAACTCTTGAAGCAAACCAAGCCGCTCCTGTGCGTAACACAACAATGGCACAGCTTCGTCAAAGCGCCCACAGATAGCTGCATTTTTCGCCGCTACAATATTAAGCCAGGAAAATCTCGCCCACATCTCCATTAATATTTGAGTAAAAGACAATTCACTTACCGGCCTACTATCTAAATGAGCCTTTATGCTGTACCAATGAAAGGATGTGATAAATTTATCAGAGAAATACATTTTTAAATGATGCTTATTCTCACAAGATAATCTAACAGCTATTTCATGCAACACTGATGACCGATGCTCACCATCAAAAAGTAACTTTACTTTCTCGTTAAGTGTTTTATCTCTCTGCTCCATTAAGATGATATGCTTTTTTTTAGCTTCTATTATTTGGATAACAACAGCCTTCTCTGCCCCTTCAAACATGTCTGCGGAAAATTGTTGGCCATGCCGCCTATATTTGTATTCTTTGCTCATCACGCCCCCTTTGAGCGCAATCCCTTGTATGGTTTGCCGCGCCAGCCGGTAAGGGTTCCCGGTTTTCGCCCCGTCGGGCTAGGCGCGGCAAAACTGGTTATGCCGACCTGAATAACGGCGTCACAGCAGCCCCGGCCTTGATCGAGTCCAGATAGTTGCTCCACTGCTGCATCATGCTGATGCGCTGCTCGAGGTAGAGCGCGTGGTTATACGAGGCGCTTACCGCGCTACGTGGCATGTGGGCAAGCTGCAATTCGATATGCTCGTGGTTGTACCCCTGCTCATGCAGGATCGTGCTGGCAATGCCGCGGAAGCCATGCCCGGTCATTCGGCTGTGGTAACCCATGCGATACAGGGCATAAAGAATGGTGTTGTTGCTCATCGACTTGCCCTCCCCTCGTTCGCTCGGGAACAGCAAGGGGCGATGGCCGGAAAGCTTGTGCAGGGCTTCGAGGATCTGGAGCGACTGGTCAGACAGCGGCACGAGGTGCTCGGTCTTCATCTTCATGCGCTCGGCCGGGATGCGCCACATCCGCGCCGACAGGTCAAACTCTTCCCATCTGGCCCCGATCAGCTCCCCTGTGCGAACAAAGGTGCGGGACATCAGCTGTAGAGCAAGCCGGGTCAATGGCTGGCCGTCGTACTCATCGATCTTGCGCAGCAGTTCGGGCAGCTCTTTGACACCCAGGCGGGCATAGTTGGTCTTCTTGTGGGCCTTCAGAACATCTGAAGGCTTTACGTCCGCCGCAGGGTTGCGCTCGGCGAGCCCGTGAGCCACGGCATAGCGCATCACCTGGCCACAGGTCTGCAAGGCTCGCTTCGCAATATCGAGTGCGCCACGTGCCTCGATCTTCTTCACAACCATCAGCAGCAGCGGCGCGGTAATTTCCGTAACGGGCTTGGCGCCGATCGCCGGGAAGATATCGGCCTCTAGGCGAGTCATCACATTGCGGGTGTAATGCTGGGTGCGCGCAGGCTTCCAGTCGGCCCACCACAGGCGAGCCACCGTTTCAAAGCTGTTCTCAATGACCAGCTTGGCGGCCAGCTTTTCTTCTTGGCGGTTCTGAGACGGGTTGATGCCCTTTTTGACCAGATCTTTGAGGCGGTCGCGCTCGAGGCGAGCGGCTTTGAGACTAATATCTGGATAGACGCCGAGGGAGAGCATTTGGGCCTTGCCGGCGAAGCGGTAACGGAAGCGCCACCATTTGGCCCCGCTGGGCTGAACATGCAGCACAAGCCCTTCGCCATCGGCCAGTGGGTAAGCTTTTTCTTGAGGTTTAGCGGCCTTTATAACCGGGTCGGTGAGTTTCATGGCGAACGCCAGGTGAGTAACTTCTGATGACCATAGTGTAGTTACTCACACTCTTACTCACAAATTTTCTTGTTCCCACCGTTGCCTAACAATGGCTATGGACGACAAAAAACCCTGAAGAAGCTATGTTCTATCAGGGTTTCTTGGGCAACGCTAGGCGTTGCTAGTTGTACTGTTGGTCGGAGTGAAAGGATTCGAACCTTCGACCCCTTGCACCCCATGCAAGTGCGCTACCGGACTGCGCCACACTCCGACACAAGAGGAGGGCATTATAGAGCGGGGATCAGCTTTTGCCAATCCCCTCATTCAAGAAATCGAGAATCGACTGCAATTCCGCGCGCACGCCCTGCGCCGTGATCGGCTCGACAACTTCGCCATCCATACCGAGGCGCTGGCGAGCCCCCTGAATGGTGAAACCATCGTCGTAAAGAAGCTCGCGGATACGGCGCACCAGCAGGACCTCGTGGTGCTGATAGTAACGACGATTGCCGCGGCGCTTGACCTGGCGCAGCTGAGAAAATTCCTGCTCCCAGTAGCGCAGGACATGGGTCTTGACTCCGGTCAGATCGCTGACCTCACCGATGGTGAAGTAGCGTTTGGCCGGAATGGGGGGCAATTCAGCCTTGCTTGTCGGCATGGTGCTTCTCAACCATTCCCTTGAGTTTCTGGCTTGCATGGAACGTTACCACACGGCGGGCAGTGATAGGAATTTCTTCTCCGGTTTTCGGATTCCGCCCCGGACGCTGCGGCTTGTCGCGCAACTGGAAGTTCCCAAAACCCGACAGCTTGACACTGTCGCCAGACTCGAGCGCGATGCGGATTTCTTCGAAAAACGCCTCGACCATGTCTTTTGCCTCACGCTTGTTCAACCCTACCTTGTCGAACAGCAGGTCGGCCAGCTCGGCCTTGGTCAAAGTCATGTCTACCCCTTAAATACAACAACTGGAAATATTACATAGCAGCCAATAAGCTGCAACTCTATCAGACCCGCAGCTCGGCACCATGCGCGGCAGCAACCGCGTCGAGCAATGCGTTGACGGCCGCGTCGACCTCTTCGTCGGTCAACGTCTTGCCGGCATCCTGCAGCTGCACGCTGAAGGCGAGACTCTTCTTGCCGGCGGCTACGCCCTGCCCCTTGTATACATCGAACAGCGCAACCTTCCCGACTTGCGGACCTGCCGCCGCGGCAAAAGTCTTGAGCATATCGCCGACCACGACCTCATCATCGACCAGCAGGGCCAGGTCGCGACGGACCGGCTGGAACTTGCTGACCGGACGGGCCGTAATGCGTTCGATACCGGTCAGCGCGGTGAGCGCGATTTCGCACAGCACCGGCGCATTCGGCAGGTCATAGGCTTGCACCCACTGCGGATGAAGTTCGCCGAGGTGGCCAACCACTTCGCCGTCGAGGACGATTTCGGCGCAACGTCCAGGGTGCATGGCCGGATGTTGCGCCTTGCGGAATTCGGCGCAGCGCGGCAGCAACAACGCTTCGATGTCGGCCTTGAGATCAAAGAAGTCGACCCGTTCCGTCTTGGCGCCCCATTGCTCTGGCAGGCGCGAACCCCAGGCGAGCATCGCCAGTCGTTCCGGCTGGTCGACGGCGTCGGTCTTCTTCAGGAAGACGCGAGCCACTTCGAACAGACGTACGCGCGACTGCTTGCGGTTGACATTGGCCGCCAGGGTGCTGATCAGCCCGCCGAACAGCGTCGAGCGCATCACGCTCATTTGCGACGCGATCGGATTGATCAGCCGCACCGGATCGGAATTGGCGGCAAAGTCTCTTTCCCACTGCTCATCGACGAAGGCATAGGAAATGATTTCCTGGAAGTCGCGCGCGGCAACCTTTTGCCGCAGCACGTCGCGCGGCAGGCGATCCTGCGGCAGGGCCAGCATGCGCTGGCCGGAATGCGGCACGTCGGCGCCGATGGCGTCATAACCGTGAACGCGGGCGATTTCCTCGATCAAGTCTTCTTCGATGGCGATATCGAAGCGGAACGACGGTACCTGGACCACGAAAGCACCGCCTTCGGCGCGGTTTTCAAGGCCAAGGCGAGTCAGGATTTCCCCGATCTTTCCTGCGGTCAGCGAGATGCCGAGCACGCGATTGACCCGTTCGCAGCGCACACGCACCGACGTTTCGCGCGGCAGGTCACCGAGCGCTTCGCGCACCGGGCCAGGCTGGCCGCCACAGATTTCCACCACCAGTTGGGTGGCGCGTTCGATCGCCGCATGTTGCAGTTTGCTATCCACTCCACGCTCGTAGCGATAGGACGAGTCGGAACCGAAACCGAGCATGCGCGACTTGCCGGCGATTGCATCCGGCGCGAAGAACGCACTCTCGAGGAAGATGTCCCGGCTGGCCGTCGTCACACTGCTCGGCTCGCCGCCCATGATACCGGCGATGGCGAGCGGACCCGCGCCATCGGCGATCACCAGGAAGCGGTCGTCGAGGGTGACATTCTTTTCGTTCAGGCATTGCAGCGTTTCACCGCCATGCGCCATGCGCACATGGATGCCGCCCTTGAGCTTGGCGGCGTCGAAGGCGTGCATCGGCTGTCCCTGCTCTAGCAGGACGTAGTTGGTGATATCGACCACGGCGGAAATGGAGCGCAGGCCGGCGCGTTCCAGGCGGCGCTTCATCCAGTCGGGGGTTTTCGCTGCAGCGTCGATGCCGGTGACCAGGCGACCGACATAGCGGCCACAGGCAGCGGGCGCCTCGATGGTAACTGGCAGCACTTCGTCGCAGGTCGGCACGACCGGAGAGATCGCCACCGGCTTGAGTTCGCTGCCGGTCAGCGCGGCCACTTCTCGCGCAATACCGCGCAGCGACAGACAGTCGGCACGGTTCGGCGTTATTTTCAGCGTAAACAGCGTGTCGTCGAGCGACAGATAGTCGCGGATATTCTGACCGACCGGGGCGTCAGCCGGCAGCACCAGCAGGCCGTCCACGTCATCGGGGACACCAAGCTCGCGACCGGAGCACAGCATGCCGTTGGATGGCTCGCCACGCATCTTGGTCGGCTTGATGCGAAAATCGCCGGGCAGGATTGCCCCGGGCAATGCACACGGCACCTTGAGACCGACGGCGACATTGGGTGCGCCACAGACGATCTGGATCAGTTCGCCACTACCGGCGTCAACACGGGTGACGCGCAGCCGGTCGGCATTGGGATGCGGCACGACTTCTTTGACTTCGGCGACGACCACACCGCTGAAGGCCGGTGCGGCCGCGATGGTCTCTTCCACTTCGAGACCGGCCATGGTCAACAGATAGGAAAGTTGTTCGCTGTCGAGCGAAGGATTCACCCAACTGCGCAGCCATTGTTCCGAAAATTGCATAGTGGTTCTCCGCCCGCGGTCAGTTGAACTGTTTGAGGAAGTTGAGATCGTTCTCGAAGAACAGCCGCAAGTCGTTCACGCCGTAGCGCAACATGGCGAAGCGGTCGAGACCAATACCGAAGGCGAATCCGGTGTATTTTTCCGAATCGATGCCGACGTTTTTCAGCACATTCGGGTGCACCATGCCGCAGCCGCCGACTTCAAGCCAGCCGCGCTCGCCCAGCACATCGATCTCGGCAGAGGGTTCGGTAAACGGGAAGAAAGACGGACGGAAACGTACTTGCAGATCGTCACGCTCAAAAAAGCGGCGCAGGAAGTCGACCATCACGGCTTTCAGATCAGCAAAGCTGACCCCCTCCTCCACCCACAGGCCTTCCATCTGATGGAACATCGGCGAGTGGGTCGCGTCGGAATCGACGCGATAGACACGTCCCGGCGCCACGATCTTGATCGGCGGCTCATGCTTGAGCATGTAGCGCACCTGGATCGGCGAGGTGTGCGTGCGCAGCACGTCACCACCCTCGACATAGAAGGTATCCTGCATTGCGCGGGCAGGATGGTTTTCCGGGATGTTCAGCGCCTGAAAGTTGTGGAAATCGTTTTCGATCTCCGGGCCATCGGCGACTTCGAAGCCGATACTGGCAAACAGTTCGGAGATGCGTTGCATGGTCAGGGTGACCGGGTGCAGGCCGCCGGTGCCGGTACCGCGACCAGGCAGCGTCACGTCGAGCGCGTCGGCTTGCAGCTGACGGGCGAGTTTTTCTGCATTGAATGCGTCGCGGCGTTCATTGTGACGGGTTTCGAAAGCCTGTTTGGCGGCATTGATGACTGCGCCGGCTTCCTTGCGTTCTTCGGCGGGCAGCTTGCCCAATTGTTTCAGCAAGCCGGTCAGTTCGCCGCTCTTGCCGAGGAAACGGGCCTTGACCTGTTCGAGTTCGACCAGATCCTTGACCGCATCGACCGCGGCAAGTCCGGACTCGAGGATTTCATTTACATTGTTCATGTATGTCACATCTTCCGCGTAAGAAGGCTGGCCGCACCACCCGTGGGACGGTCAGGTCAGACCTCTTCGGCGCATCGAAAACACCGGATGAAAAAAAGGGAGGCATCGTGCCTCCCTTTTGACCGTTTCAGGCTCAAGCGGCGAGGCTTGCTTTGGCCTTTTCAACGATCTGGGCAAAAGCCGGCTTATCGAACACGGCCAGGTCGGCCAGGACCTTGCGGTCGATTTCGATAGCGGCCTTCTTCAGACCATTCATGAACTTGCTGTAGCTCAGACCGGATTGACGCGCAGCGGCGTTGATACGGGTGATCCACAGTTGGCGGAACTGACGCTTTTTCTGACGACGGTCACGATAAGCGTACTGGCCGGCCTTCATCACCGCCTGCTTGGCGATGCGATAGACGTTCTTGCGACGGCCGCGATAGCCCTTTGCCAGGGCGAGAATCTTTTTATGACGAGCGCGAGCGGTTACACCGCGTTTAACACGAGGCATCTTTCAACTCCTTAAGCGTAGGGCAGCATGGCGCGAACAGAAGCCATATTGGTGGCATCAACCATTACGGTGCCGCGCAATTGGCGCTTGTTCTTGGTGGTTTTCTTGGTCAGGATGTGACGCTTGAAAGCCATGGATCGCTTTACACCGCCGCTACCCAGTACGTTGAGACGCTTCTTGGCGCTCGACTTGGTCTTCATTTTCGGCATGGAAAAAACTCCTGCGAATATTGTATGAATCCGGCGCAGGGTGGCCCAAAGGCACTTGAAACCGCTACGCCACGCTTTTTTTATGGACATGTTGCCATGCCACAAAAGAACCCGGCGGCTTTCACCGCCGCGTCAAACCGATGATTATATCCGATTATTTCTTTTTCGGGGAGATCATCATTACCATTTGCCGACCTTCGAGGCGCGGAAACTGCTCCACCACCCCGACTTCGACCAAATCAGCCTCGACACGCTTGAGCAAAGCCAGGCCGATATCCTGGTGGGCCATTTCGCGTCCGCGGAAGCGCAAGGTCACCTTCGCCTTGTCCCCATCGGACAGGAAGCGAACCAGATTGCGCAGCTTGACCTGGTAGTCGCCATCGTCGGTACCGGGACGGAACTTGATTTCCTTGACCTGAATCTGCTTCTGCTTCTGCTTGGCCTCATGACGTTTCTTCGACTGTTCATACTTGAACTTGCCGTAGTCCATGAGCTTGCACACCGGCGGTTGAGCCGTCGGAGAAATCTCCACCAGATCGATGTCGCTTTCTTCGGCCATCGCCATCGCTTCACGCAGGCTCACGATACCGATCGCTTCGCCTTCCATTCCCACCAGACGGATCTCGCGGGCGGTAATTTCGCCATTGATCCGTGCTTCTCGTTCCTGAGCTATGTCCAGACTCCTTCTAAAAATTCATCACACTTGCGGCACGCATCGATCAATCTGCCGGCATTTCCGCCTGCAGACGCGCGATGAAATCATCGAGCGCAATCTGCCCGAGGTCTTCACCGCGAGCACGCACCGCAACCAAACCGGCAGCCTTTTCCTTATCGCCAACAATAATCTGATAAGGAAGTTTCTGTAGGCTGTGTTCGCGGATTTTATAGCTGATTTTTTCGTTTCTCAAGTCGAGTTCTACGCGGAAGCCTTGTTTCTTCAGCGCTTCCGCCACGCTCGAGGCATAATCCGACTGCGCTTCGGTAATGCCCATCACCACCATTTGCACCGGCGCGAGCCACAGCGGGAAGGCGCCTGCATGGTTCTCGATCAGAATACCGAGGAAGCGCTCAAGCGAGCCGAGCGCCGCACGGTGCAGCATGACCGGACGTTTGCGGGTATTGTCGTCGGCAACATACTCGGCATCGAGACGCTCCGGCAACATGAAGTCGAGCTGCAAGGTGCCGCACTGCCAGGAACGGCCGAGCGCATCCTTGATGTGGTACTCGATCTTCGGACCGTAGAATGCCCCCTCGCCCGGCAGCTCTTCCCATTCGACGCCACAGGCGCGCAGCGCTTCGCGCATGCCATCTTCGGCGCGATCCCAGACCTCCTCGGCGCCGATGCGCTTGTCGGGACGCAGTGCCAGCTTGATTGCCACCTTGTCGAAACCGAAGCGTTCGTAGACTTCCATCACCAGACGGTGAAAATCCTTCGCTTCCTGATTGATCTGTTCTTCGGTACAGAAGATGTGTCCGTCATCCTGCACGAAACCGCGCACGCGCATGATGCCGTGCAGCGCGCCGGTCGGTTCGTTGCGGTGACAAGAGCCGAATTCGGCATAACGCAGAGGAAGGTCGCGATAGGAGCGCAGCGCACTGTTGAAGATCTGGATGTGCCCCGGGCAGTTCATCGGCTTGACGGCATAGTCGCGCTTTTCCGACTCGGTAATGAACATGTTCTCGCGGTAGTTGGCCGCATGGCCGGAACGCTCCCACAGACTGACGTCCATCATCATCGGCGTACGGACTTCTCGGTAATTTTCCTTCAGCAGTTTACCGCGCATATACTGTTCGACGTTCTGCCACAGTTGCCAGCCCTTCGGGTGCCAGAACACCATGCCAGGCGCTTCGTCCTGCAGATGGAACAGATCGAGCTGGGTACCGAGCTTGCGATGGTCGCGCTTTTCCGCCTCTTCGAGCATGAAGAGGTAGGCATCGAGATCTTCCTTCTTCGCCCAGGCCGTGCCGTAAACACGCTGCAGCATTTCATTCTTGCTGTCGCCGCGCCAGTAAGCGCCAGCCAGCTTCATCAGCTTGAACACCTTGAGCTTGCCGGTGGACGGCACGTGCGGGCCGCGGCACAGATCGGTGAAGTCGCCCTCGCGGTACAGCGACACCACTTCGCCCTGCGGAATCGAAGCGATGATCTCGGCCTTGTAGGCCTCACCGATCGACTTGAAATAGGCAACCGCTTCATCGCGCGGCAGCGTATAACGCTCGACCGGAATATCCTTCTTGGCCAGTTCGGCCATTTTCTTTTCGATCGCAACCAGATCTTCCGGCGTAAACGGCCGTTTGTAGCTGAAATCGTAATAGAAGCCGTTTTCGATCGCAGGCCCGATGGTTACCTGGGCGTCGGGGAACAGCGTTTTCACCGCATAGGCCAGCAGGTGCGCAGTCGAATGGCGAATGATATCCAGACCATCCGCGTCGCGGTCGGTCACGATGGCCAGCTCGGCATCGTTCTCGATCAGGAACGAGGTGTCGACCAGCGCACCGTCGACTCGACCGGCAAGCGCTGCGCGAGCAAGGCCTGCGCCGATCGAGGCGGCGACATCGTGCACCGTCACCGGGTGGTCAAAGGACCGGATGGAACCGTCAGGCAAGCGAATGTCAGGCATATAAACTCCAATCTGGTTTTTGCTACGCGACTTGTTGCGCCTGGCCGCAGGCAAAAAAAAAGTGCGGCCATCGAGCCGCACTTTACAGAAATATCCGGAAACGACCAGTGGCTCGACTAGATCGAGAAACCGGTTGTGGTAGTTCGTACTGCCAACATGATTGGTCGTCCCATGAAATTTCGTTTGGTAGGCACGATTGGATTCGAACCAACGACCCCCACCATGTCAAGGTGGTGCTCTAACCAACTGAGCTACGTGCCTAACGTTGAGGGAGGCATAATAACGGCCCAAAGACCGGAGCGCAAGCTTATTTTTTCGCACCAGGCGTCGTGAGCAGCGACGAAAACCGCCGAAAATGCCGCATTCAGTTATACTTACGCCCTGTTTTCGTTTTTGCTGACTGTCATTCAATGCTCAAGTTTACCGTTCACAAGACTTCCGGCGGCGCACGTCGAGGCACACTGGAACTCAACCATGGCGTGGTCGAAACCCCGGTCTTCCAGCCGGTGGGCACCTACGGCTCCGTCAAGGCGATGAGCCCGCTGGAGCTCAACGAGATCGGCGCACAGATCATCCTGGGCAACACCTTCCATCTCTGGCTGCGCCCGGGGCTGGAGGTGATCGAGCAATTCGGCGGCCTGCATGATTTCATCGGCTGGGACAAACCCATTCTCACCGATTCGGGCGGCTTCCAGGTCTTCAGCCTCGGTGACCTGCGCAAGCTGACCGAAGAAGGCTGCGCCTTCCAAAGCCCGGTCAACGGCGACCGTTGCTTCCTGTCGCCCGAAGTCTCGATGAAAATCCAGCGCGTGCTCAACTCGGACATCGTGATGATCTTCGACGAGTGCACCCCCTTCCCGGCCGACCACGATGCCGCGGCAGCCTCGATGCGCATGAGCCTGCGCTGGGCGGAACGTTCGCGCCGCGCCTTCGACGACCTGAAGAACCCCAATGCGCTGTTCGGCATCGTGCAGGGTTCCATGTATAACGACCTGCGCGAGGAATCGCTGCGCGAACTGATGAACATCGGTTTCGACGGTATCGCCATCGGCGGACTGTCGGTCGGCGAGCCCAAAGAGGAAATGGAGCGCATGCTCAAGGTGATGCAGCCGATGCTGCCGGCCGACAAACCACATTATCTGATGGGCGTCGGCACACCGGAAGATCTGGTCTACGGCGTCGCGCACGGCATCGACATGTTCGACTGCGTGATGCCCACCCGTAACGCGCGCAACGGCTGGCTGTTCACCCAGTGGGGCGACATCAAGATCAAGAATGCCTGCCACAAAAGCGACAAGCGCCCACTCGACGAGCATTGCGAGTGCTACACTTGCCGCAACTTCAGCCGCGCCTATCTGCATCATCTGCATCGGGTCGGCGAGATTCTCGGTGCGCGGCTCAATACGATCCACAACCTGCATTACTACCAGGCGCTCATGCAGGAAATCCGCACCGCAATCGAAGAAGACCGCTTCGAGTCGTTCCGCGCCGATTTCGCCGCCCGGCGGGCGCGCGGCGCCAAGTAAGGACAAGGCCCGGCGGCGAAAAACGCCCGGCGCAGTTGGAAAAGGCGCCGGCCGTGGCTACAATGACCGGTTTGCGATACCCCGTTACCTAGGAGTGACACACAATGTTCCTGATTTCCCCCGCTTATGCGGCCGGCACCGGCGCTGCCGGTGGCTTCGATATCGCCAGCTTCCTGCCGATGATCGTCATCTTCGCGCTCTTCTGGCTGCTGCTGATCCGCCCGCAGCAAAAGCGCGCCAAGGAAACCAAACAAATGCTGTCCGCACTGGACAAGGGCGATGAAGTCGTCACCCAGGGCGGTTTCGCCGGCCGGATTACCAAGCTGAACGAACAATTCGTCACCCTGGAAATCGCTGAAGGCGTGGAAATCCACCTGCAGCGCGGCGCCATCACCGGCAAGCTGGATAAAGGCACGATCAAGTCCCTGTAAACCCTGCCGTACAGGGTTAGCGGCCCCGGCCCGTTCGGGCGGGGCCTGTTCACATCTTCCGCCGAACCACGCAAATGAACCGCTATCCACTCTGGAAGTACATCATCATCGCGGTGGCTCTTGTCATCGCGACGATCTACACCCTGCCGAACTTCTACGGCGAAACGCCGGCCGTGCAGGTTTCCAGCACGCGCCAGTCGATTCCGGTCGACACCGCGTTGATGGGCCAGGTCGAGGGAGCCCTGCGCGCGCAGAACATCGCGCCTGACGGCATGATCCTCGACAACGACAGCCTGAAGATCCGATTCCACGACACCGACACCCAGATCAAGGCACGCGATGCCATCCAGCACGCGCTGGGCGACAACTACATCATCGCGCTCAACCTGCTCTCCGCGTCGCCCGATTGGCTGACCAAGCTCAAGGCCTACCCGATGTTCCTCGGCCTCGACTTGCGCGGCGGCGTGCACTTCCTGCTCGAAGTCGACATGAAGGCCGCCATCGACAAGAACATGGAGCGTTACTCCGGCGACATCCGTCGCGCGTTGAAGAAGCAGGACATCCGCTACGGCAGCATCAAGCACATCGGCAACACCATCATCGTCCAGCTGCGCGACAACGACACGCTCAACGCCACGGCGGATGCGGTCGCTCGCTCAATGCCGACCTTGACGCAAAAAGCGGACAATAGCGCCTTCACGCTGACGCTGACGCTGTCGCCGGACGAAATCGCCCGTATCGAAAGCGATGCAGTCAAACAAAACATCACCACCCTGCACAACCGCGTCAACGAACTCGGCGTCGCCGAACCGATCATCCAGCAGTCCGGTGCGAACCGTATCGTCGTGGAACTGCCGGGCGTGCAGGACACCGCCAAGGCGAAAGACATTCTCGGCCGTACCGACACGCTGGAAGTGCGCATGGTCGAAGACGATCCCGCCAAGGTCAACGACGCCATGGCCGGCAACGTTCCGGCAGGCTATGACCTGATGGATGAAGAGTCGTCCAATGGCACCTCGGACAAGATCCTGGTCAAGAAGGACGTCGAACTGACCGGCGACAACATCAACGACGCGCAACCCGGCTTCGACGAGAACGGCGCGCCGGCGGTCAACATCAACCTCGACTCGGCTGGCTCCGAGATCTTCCGCCAGCTCACGGCGGAAAACATCGGCAAGCGCATGGCGATGATCCTGGTTGAAAAGGGTCGCTCCGAAGTCGTGACCGCGCCGGTCATCCGCACCGAAATCGGTGGCGGCCGCGTGCAGATCTCCGGCAGCATGAGCCCGGCCGAAGCCAATGACGTCGCCCTGCTGCTGCGCGCCGGTTCGCTCGCCGCACCGATGACCATCGTCGAAGAACGGACCATCGGCCCGAGCCTCGGCAAGGAAAACATCGAGAAGGGCTTCCACTCGACGCTGTGGGGCTTCGCCGCCATCGCGGTGTTCATGATGATCTATTACCGGGTGTTCGGTCTCATCTCGGCCATCTCGCTCGCGGTCAACCTGTTCATGCTGATCGCCCTGCTGTCGATGATCCAGGCGACGCTCACCCTGCCGGGTATTGCCGCCATCGCACTGGCGCTCGGCATGGCGATCGACTCCAACGTACTGATCAACGAGCGGGTGCGTGAAGAACTGCGCAACGGCATGCCGCCGCATTCGGCGATCCAGGCCGGCTACCAGCACGCCTGGGCGACGATTCTCGACTCGAACATCACCACGCTGATCGCCGGCCTCGCGCTGCTGATCTTCGGTTCCGGCCCGGTGCGCGGCTTCGCCGTCGTGCACTGCCTCGGCATCATGACCTCGATGTTCTCGGCGGTCCTGGTGTCGCGCGGGGTGGTCAACCTGTGGTACGGCCGTCGTCGCCGTCTCAACAAGATTTCGGTGTGAGGGCCTGAAACATGGAATTCTTCCACGTCAAAAAAGACATTCCCTTCATGAGCTATGGTCGGATTACTACGATCATCTCGCTCGTGACCTTCATTCTGGCGGTATTCTTCCTCGCAACCCGTGGTCTGAACTACAGCGTGGAATTCACCGGCGGTACGGTGATGGAGGTGCAGTACAACCAGGCGGCCGATCTCGGTGAAGTCCGCAACCGCGTCGACGCGCTCAAGCTCGGCGACTCGACCATCCAGACGCTCGGCACCTCGCGCGACGTGATGATCCGGTTGCCGAACCTGAAGAGCAAGTCGTCGGCCGAACTCTCGAACGAAGTGCTCGACGCACTGAAAGCCGGCGGCCGTCAGGTCGAACTGCGCAAGGTCGACTTCGTCGGTCCCCAGGTCGGCGAAGAGCTGGTACAGCACGGGCTGGTCGCGGTCATCATCGTCTGCCTCGGCATCATGCTCTATCTGGCGCTGCGCTTCGAATGGCGTTTCGCCGTGTCGGCCATTACCGCCAACATGCATGACGTCGTGATCATCCTCGGCTGCTTCGCCCTCTTCCGCTGGGAGTTCTCGCTGACCGTGCTCGCCGGCGTGCTGGCCGTGCTCGGCTACTCGGTGAACGAGTCGGTGGTGGTGTTCGACCGGATCCGCGAAAACTTCCGCAAGGCTTCGATGCGCAATCACACGGTGTCGGAGATCATCGACAACGCCATCACCTCGACCATGAGCCGTACCATCATCACCCACGGTTCGACCGAAACCATGGTACTGGCGATGCTGCTGTTCGGCGGCCCGGCGCTGCACGGTTTCGCCACCGCGCTGACCATCGGCATCCTGTTCGGCATCTACTCGTCCGTGCTGGTTGCAAGCCCGATCGTGTTATGGCTCGGCGTATCGCGCGAGAACCTGGTCAAGCCGCCCAAACAGAAACAGGAAGCGGTGGTCTGACACTCCGCCGATAAAGAGGCCGGCGTTGCGACGCCGGCCTGTTTTTTCCCGCTACATTCTTCGCCCTCCGGGGCTACGGACACCATGCATTTCGTATCCTTTCTCATCGACTTCGTTCTGCACATCGACCAGCACCTGCCGCCGCTGATCGCCGCTTACGGTTCGCTGATCTACCTGATTCTGTTCGCCATCATCTTCAGCGAAACCGGACTGGTGGTCACCCCGTTCCTGCCCGGCGACTCGCTGCTGTTCGTCGCCGGCACGCTCGCCGCCACCGGCAACATGAGCCTGGCAACCCTGATGGGCGTACTCGCCATCGCCGCGGTACTCGGCAATCAGGTCAACTATCTGATCGGCCGCTTCTTCGGTCACAAGCTGTTCGCCAACCCCGATTCGAAGATTTTCCGCCGCGCCTATCTTGAACGTACCCACGCGTTCTATGCCAAGCATGGCGGCAAGACGCTGATCTTCGCCCGCTTCATGCCGATCATCCGCACCTTCGCGCCGTTCGTCGCCGGCATCGGCGAGATGTCGCTCCTGCGTTTCTCGCTGTTCAACCTGATCGGCAGCCTGCTGTGGGTCGGCCTGTTCTGCCTCGCCGGCTATCTGTTCGGCAACATCCCGGTGATCCGTCACAACCTCGAACTGCTGGTGCTCGGCATCATCGTCGTTTCCTTTTTGCCGGCCATCATCGGCGTGCTGCGCCATCGCGGGAACAAGCAATAATGACACGCATCCGTCGCCTGCCCGACCATCTGGTCAATCAGATCGCCGCCGGCGAGGTTGTCGAGCGGCCGGCGTCCGCATTGAAGGAAATGCTGGAAAACAGCCTGGATGCCGGTGCCGACAACGTCACCGTCGATCTCGCCCAGGGCGGCATCAAGCTGATCCGGGTCAGCGACAACGGCAGCGGCATCGCCGCCGAAGACCTGCCGCTCGCCCTCGACCGCCATGCGACCAGCAAAATTGCCTCGCTCGACGATCTCGAGCAGGTCGGCACGCTCGGGTTCCGCGGCGAAGGATTGGCGAGCATCGCCTCGGTGTCACGCCTGACGCTGACCAGCCGCCCGCACGATGCACCGCACGCGCACCAGATCATGGCCATCGACGGCCGCCTGCATCCGGTCGAACCGGCCGCGCACGCGCCGGGCACCAGCGTCGAAGTCGTCGACCTTTATTTCAACACGCCGGCGCGACGCAAGTTCCTCAAGTCGGAAAACACTGAATACGGCCATTGCCTGGCGGTATTCGAGCGCATCGCACTGGCCCGTCCGGATGTCGAGTTCGTGCTGCGCCACAACGGCAAGGTCGTCTGGCGACTGCCGTCCCAATCACGCACCGAACGAGTCGGCGCGCTGCTGGGCCAGGACTTCATCCAGGCGGCGCGGCCGGTCGAGTTCGCCGCCGGCCCGCTGGCGCTGACCGGCTTCATTGCCGACCCGACCTATTCCAAGTCGAGCCGGGACGATCAGTATTTTTATGTCAACGGTCGCTTCGTGCGCGAGAAAACCGCCCAGCACGCACTGCGTCAGGCCTACCGCGACGTGCTGCACCACGAACGCCATCCGGCCTATGTGTTGTTCCTGTCCATGGATCCGGGTGCAGTCGACGTCAACGTGCATCCGACCAAGATCGAAGTGCGTTTCCGCGAATCGCAGGCCATCCATCAATTCCTGTTCCACAGCCTGAACAAGACGCTGGCCGGCAGCGCCGGCCAACGCGCAGAAGATAACGCCAGCGGAGCCGATACCCCACCCGCAATGCCGCAAGCCGCGGCGCAGCACGATGTTGCGCAGCCGGCGCCGGATGGCGTGTCGTTCCGACCGGCTCCGCCGCAAGTCGTGCGCACAGCGCCGGTCTACGAACAGCAGCGCATCCCGCTGCAGGTCGCGGCGGAAGGGCAGGATGTCTACCGCAAGCTGTTTGCCGGCGTGCGCGAGGAAGAGCGCGCACGTGACAGCCAGCCCGAGGCGCCCGCCCTGCCCCCGGCCAGCGACGGCATCCCGCCGCTCGGCTTCGCACTCGCGCAATTGCAGGGTGTCTACATCCTCGCCCAGGCCGAAGACGGGCTGATCATCGTCGACATGCATGCGGCGCACGAACGCATTGTCTACGAACGGCTGAAGACGGCGCTGGACCAAAACGGAATTCCGCTGCAACCACTCTTGCTGCCGGTGTCGTTTGCCGCCGGTCCGCAGGAAGTCGCCGCGGCGGAAGAACATCGGCAGGCACTCGGCCAGCTCGGGCTCGAGCTCGCCGCGCTGTCCCCGACCCAGATCGCCGTACGCGGCGTACCGCAGTGGCTCAAGGACGGCAATCCGGTCGAACTCGCCCGCGCGGTCCTCGACGATATCCGCCAGTTCGGCATGACCCGGGTCATGACCGAACGGCGCAACGAACTGCTCGCCACCATGGCCTGCCATGGTGCGGTACGCGCCAACCGTCAGCTCACGCTGGCGGAAATGAATGCGCTGCTGCGCGACATGGAAGCCACCGAGCGCTCCGGCCAATGCAACCATGGCAGGCCAACCTGGGCACGGCTGTCGATGAAGCAGCTCGACGAATTGTTCATGCGGGGGCAATGAGGCGATGCGCGACGAAGTCCTGATGCTGATGGGGCCGACCGCCAGCGGCAAGACCGCCCTGACCCTGGAGCTGGCGCGGCATTTTCCGCTCGAGGTGGTCAGCGTCGACTCGGCACTGGTCTACCGCGACATGGACATCGGTACCGCCAAACCAAGTCAGGCGGAACAGGCAGTCTGTCCGCACCACCTGATCGACATCATCAGCCCGCTGGACAGCTATTCGGCGGCACAATTCTGCCACGATGCCGAACGGCTGATCGACGCCATCCACAACCGCGGCAACATTCCACTCCTCGCCGGCGGCACCATGCTGTACTACAAGGCGCTGCTGGAAGGGCTGTCCGACCTGCCCGAGGCCGATGCCGCCCTGCGCGCCAGCCTCGATCAGGAAGCGGCGCAGCTTGGCTGGCCGGCCATGCACGCAAGGCTCGCCGAGCTCGATCCGGTCACGGCCGCGCGGCTCAAACCCGGCGATTCGCAACGCATCCAGCGTGCGCTCGAAGTCTGCCTGCTCAGCGGCAAACCGATGTCGGAGAATTTCGCTGCCGGCAAACGGCAAGGCGCGCGCCGCTGGCGCTCGCTCAATCTGGCTCTGGTGCCGGACGAGCGTAGCTGGCTGCACGCACGCATCGCCGCCCGTTTCGAACAGATGCTCGCCGCCGGCTTCCTCGACGAAGTCACCGCGTTGCGCCGCGCCTACCCGGCGCTGACACCCGAGCTGCCGTCGATGCGCTGCGTCGGCTATCGCCAGGCGTGGGAATATCTCGACGGCGCCGGCGATGCCGGCACACTGTTCGACAAGGGGGTCGCCGCCACCCGCCAGCTTGCCAAACGCCAGCTCACCTGGATCCGTTCGCTTGACGTGCTGCCGCTCAACGCCCGCGCCCCTGACGTCGCCAGCCATGCCTGCACGGCGGCCGAAGCATTTCTGGCCGGAAAAATGCCCCCGGAGGACATCGTCTGGCGCGGCGCTTATTGACGACAGCCGGCAAGAAAACAAACGGGCGAAGCGTCATGCGCTTCGCCCGTTTCACATTGGCACACCGTGTTTCAACGCGTGGCGATCAGCTTGATTTCCACCTTCCAGCGCGGATCGGCGAGTTTGGCCTGCACGGTGGCACGGGTCGGCGTATGTCCGGCCACCACCCAGGCGTCCCAGGCCTCGTTCATCGCGTCGTAATCGGCCAGATCGGCCAGAAAAATCGTCGCATCGACCAGGCGGGTCTTGTCGCTGCCAAGCTCCTGAAGCAGCACTTCGACCTGCTCGAGCACATTGGCGGTCTGGGAACGGGCGTCCGCATCGGGATTTGCCGGGACCTGGGTATGGAAAATCAATCCGTTGACGACCACGGCCTCCGCGTAGCGCGGGCCGGGCTGATGGCGATACAACGTCATGCGAAACTCCCGGGGAAATTGATCAGAGCGTCGATTCTAGCCTCAATCCGCCATAGCGGCACGTGCGAAACCGGCTTCGAGATCGCGGATCAGATCGTCGGTTCCCTCGATACCGACCGACAGTCGTAAAAGATTGTCCGTCAAGCCAAGTGCCGCACGCCGCTCGGCCGGCACCGCCGCGTGCGTCATCGTGCTGGGCTGGCAGACCAGGCTTTCCACCCCGCCGAGGCTTTCGGCCAGATTGAACAAGCGCAGCGGTTGCAGGAAACGCCGCACCGCCGCATCGTCGCCCTTGAGATAGAACGAGACGATGGCGCCATAACCGCCCTGCATCTGCCGCTGCGCCAGCGCATACTGCGGATGACTGTCGAGCCCCGGATACAGCACCCGTTCGACACCGGGCTGCCGCTCGAGCCAGCGGGCAATCGCCAGCGCATTGGCGTTGTGCCGCTCCATGCGTACCGCCAGCGTGCGCAAACCGCGCAGCACCAGAAAACTCGGCAAGGGATCGAGCACCGCACCGGTGGCGTTGTGCAGAAAGGCCATCTGCTCGGCGAGCTCGGCCTGCCCCTGCGCCACCACGGCCACACCGGCCACCACGTCGGAATGACCGTTCAGGTACTTGGTCGCCGAATGCAGCGAAATCGCAAAGCCGTGCTCCAGCGGACGCTGCCCGATCGGCGAGGCAAAGGTATTGTCGGCCACCGCAAGCAGACCGCGCCGGCGCGCCAGCGCACCGACGGCGGCCAGATCGACCAGTTGGTTGAGTGGATTGGATGGCGTCTCCACCCAGAGCATTTTCGTCTCGGGGCGGATCGCCGCCTCGAGCGCAGCCACATCGTCGGCGGCCACATAGCTCACCGACAGATTGGCGCTGACCCCACGCACCCGCTCGAACAGGCGGAATGTGCCGCCATACAGATCGTTGACCGCCACCACATGGCTGCCCGCCGGCAACAAATCGAGTACGGTGGCAATCGCGGCAAGACCGGACGGGAACGCATAGCCCTGTGCCCCGCCCTCGAGCTCGGCGACCGCCCGCTCCAGCGCCTGGCGGGTCGGGTTCTGCGAACGCGAATACTCGAAGCCGGTATGCTCGCCCGGGGCATATTGACGGTAGGTGGAAGTCGCATAGATCGGCGCCACGATGGCGCCATAAGGATCGGCGAACGGGTCGGCAAGATTGCCGGCGATGACGGACAAGGTATGGAAGTCGGTCATATTATTTTCCTTTTCATTGCGGCAAATGGCCGCGGACCCGACGGATTCGGACAAGCTTCATTAGGCCAGAGCCGGCGGCAATTTATAAATAATTATTCCCTCGAGCCTTAATAGCAAAAAGGAATAAACAAACAAAAAGCCCGCCAGGAATGGCGGGCTGGACAATACTGTCGACGGCGTCGATCAGGCGAGCGCAGCGCGGCGCAGATCGAACGCGAAGCGCTCAAGTGCGGCGATACCGCTCGATTCCGCCCGCACGCACCAGTCGTGCAGTTCTTGCAGCAGCTGCTCACGTGTCAGACTGGAGCGCGCCCATAGCCGGCTCAGCTCCTCGCGCATCGCCACCACCTTACGCAGCATCGCGCTGTGTTCGATCAAGTGCAGCAACTCGGCCCGCTCGCCAGCCGGCGTCTGCTGCGCCTCCAGCTTCAGCCAGCGGCGGAACTTGGCCGGCAGATTGCCGGCCGGCACCTGCGGCAGCGCCTCGCGCACCCGGATGAGCTCTTCATGGCAGGCGGCAGCCAGCTCGCGGGCATAGCGTGCAGCAAGCGCATAGCGATTGGCGACGATGGCCTGCAGCCGCTCGGCATCAAACTGCTGCACAAGGCCGCCGCTGCGACGCAGACGCGGCGACACCTTGCGCACCTTGGCTAAGCCGACCATTTCCATCAGCCGTATATACATCCAGCCAATGTCGAATTCATACCACTTATAGGACAACCGTGCAGACGCACCAAAGGTGTGGTGGTTGTTGTGCAGCTCCTCGCCGCCGATCAGGATTCCCCACGGCAGGATATTGGTCGAGGCGTCTTCGCACTCGAAATTGCGATAGCCCCAGTAATGACCGATACCGTTGATCACCCCGGCGGCGAACAACGGGATCCAGATCATCTGCACCGCCCAGACGGCAAGGCCGACAACGCCGAACAGCGCGAGATCGATGGCCAGCATCAGCAGGATGCCCTTGCCGTTGTGTCGGCCGTAGAGGTTGTTTTCGATCCAGTCGTCCGGCGTGCCATGGCCGAACTTTTCGATATCGTCGCGCTGCTGGCAGGCGTCGCGGTACAGCCAGGTACCCTTGAAAAACACCGTCGCGATGCCGCGCACCTGCGGGCTGTGCGGATCTTCGGCGGTTTCGCAGCGCGCATGGTGCTTGCGATGCACGGCCGCCCATTCGCGCGTGACCATGCCCGTGGTCAGCCAGAGCCAGAAGCGGAAGAAATGGCTCACGAGCGGATGCAGATCGAGCGCGCGATGCGCCTGATGGCGGTGCAGAAAAATGGTGACGGCAGCGATGGTGATGTGGGTAAGCCCAAGCGTGGCCAATACATAGCCCCACCAGGGCAGGTCAAACAAACCAGGGAATACAGACATGCGTTTCGGTTTCCTTCATTGCAGAGAATTGTAATTGCAGCGACATATTTCTGTAGTTATGGGGCGGAGTATAGGGGAGAAATCCTGTTTTGTCAGACAAGGCGGGAGCCGATTCGTCGCCGCGGCCGACATGGTGTACCATTGCAGCTGGTACTTACTTAATTTTGAAAAGACGCTGTGTTGCAAAAACAACGCCTGACTATTGCCGCGGCCGCCCTGGGCGGTCTGTTCGCACTGTATAGCGGTGCGGCGTTCTGGGCCGGGATCAAGGCCGAAGACACCCTCGAAGAACAACATCGCATGCTCGCGAGCCTGCCGATCTTCAAGGTGAAATCGCACACCTATGAACGCGGCTGGTTCTCGTCGCAGGAAACCACCGAGCTGGTCATCAACCGTCGGTTGACGGGTCCGTACGAAGGCATGCTGCCGGACAACATCCGCCCGCTGCTCGGCTCGACCATCCGCTTCACCAACACGGTCAAGCACGGCCCCTTCCCCGACCTGGCAAACTTCGACCTGCGCCCGGCAAGCGCCATCGTCACCACCCGTTTCGACATGAGCGACAGCACGAGAAAAACCCTCGCGCTGTTCTTCGGCGACAAAGAGCCGATCACCGTCACCAACCGGCTCGGTTTCGGTGGCGGGGGTGAACTGAAGATCGACATTCCGGCCTTCGATTACGAAGAAGCGTTGTCCGGTGTCAAGGTCAAATGGCAGGGTTTCACGCTCAACGTCGACTACAGCCACGGCTTCCGCCAGTACCGCACCGACGCCTCTTCGCCGTCGTTCTCGCTCGAGGCGGCCAGCAAGGGCATGGTGCACTTCGACGGCGTGCGTTACATCTCTGATATCCGCCCGGGTGCGACCGGCGTCAAACTCGGCACCAGCGAACTGACGGTCAACAACGTCCAGTTCAACTGGAAGGACAGCATCCCGTACAGCATCAAGCTCAACGACCTGGTCTACCTGCTCACGCGGGTGCACGTCGGCGAGTTCATCAATCCGTCGGGCGAATTCAAGCCATCCAACGTATCCCTCAAGGGACTGCACTACCAGATCGTCACCTCCGAGGAAGATCCCTACATCAACTCGCGCGGCAAGCTCGGCTTCGACACGTTCAGCTATAACGATCAGGTTTATGGCCCGATGCGTCTCGACGTCTCGGCCAACCACCTGCACGGCCCGACGCTGCTCAAGCTCGATCAGGCCATCTCGCAGATTCCGATCGAGGGCGTCGATCCGGTCGCGCTGCGCAAGAGTTATGTCAGCACCGTGAAGAAATACGGCCTGCCGCTGCTGGAAAACGATCCCCGCCTGGTGGTCAACGATTTCTATCTGAAGATGCCGGCCGGCGAAGCCTCCCTCAAGGGCCAACTGGCACTCAACGGCCTGAAGGACTCCGACCTGAAAGACCCGCTGCTGGTCCTCAAGCGCGTGCAGGTCAACGCGCAGATGAGCCTGCCGCGGCAGACGCTCGAGAGCCTGGTCGTCACTCAGGCACGCAATCTGTTCACCGTCGATCAGAGCGCGGAAGACCAGCCCAACCTGAAGGAAATCGACGACCTGGCCAAGAGCCTGCTCGACAATCAGCTCGCGCAATGGATCCAGGAAGGCTATATCCAGCAGGACAAGGGTCAGATTTCGACCCGTGTCGACTACCAGAACGGCGAGCTGCGCATCAGCCAGAAACGCGTGCCGCTACCCTGGGAAGAAAAAGACGACCCGACAGGCCCGAACGGGCAGTAATCCGGACCAGGGGGCGCAAGCCCCCTTTTTCATGACAGGAGTCCTGCATGCAGCGCTGGAAACCCAATGTGACCGTCGCCGCGGTTGTCGAACGTGACGGCCGCTTTCTGATGGTGCGCGAGCACACCACCGACGGTATCCGCTACAACCAGCCGGCCGGTCACCTCGAGCAGGGCGAGAGCCTGCCCGAAGCGGTGGTGCGCGAGGCGCTCGAAGAAACCGGCTGGCAGGTGCAGCCGGAAGCGCTGCTGGGCATCTATCAGGCCACCTCGTCCGACGCGTCGATCACCTACATGCGCTTCGCCTTCATTTGCCGCGCCGTGGCCGAAGTGCCCGGACATGTGCTCGACGAAGGCATCATCGAGGCGAGCTGGTTCGCGCGCGACGAGATCGTCGCACTCGGCGCATCGCTGCGCAGTCCGGCGGTCATGCGCTGCATCGACGACTACCTGGCCGGGCAGCGCCACCCGATCGACCTGATCCGTTCGCTGCCCTGATCAGGACACGGCTGGCGCAGACAATACCGAAATTGATATAATCTTCGGTTTTCCAAAAGATTTTCGCAGGAAGGAAGCTCCCGTGACGGGCAAGAAGCGTATTGTCGTCGGCATGTCCGGCGGCGTGGATTCGTCGGTAACCGCCTGGCTGCTCAAGCAACAGGGCCACGAGGTGATCGGCGTCTTCATGCAGAACTGGGAAGACGACAACGACGGCGAGTATTGCTCGATCAAGCAGGATTCGCTCGACGCGCTATCGGTCGCCGACATCGTCGGCATCGACATGGAGATCGTCAACTTCGCCAAGGAATACAAAGACCGCGTCTTCTCGTACTTCCTCGCCGAATACTCGGCCGGCCGCACGCCGAACCCGGACGTGCTGTGCAATGCAGAGATCAAGTTCAAGGCCTTTCTCGACTATGCGATGGCGCTCGGCGCCGACTGCATCGCCACCGGCCACTATGCGCGCAAACTGGTGCGCGACGAACGCCACTACCTGATGAAGGCCGTCGACGACAGCAAGGATCAGAGCTATTTCCTCTACCGGCTGAACCAGTCGCAACTCTCCCGGTCGATTTTTCCGCTCGGCGAGATCAGGAAGAGCGAAGTACGCCGCCTGGCGCATGAAGCCCGCCTGCCCACCGCGGCCAAGAAGGACAGCACCGGCATCTGCTTCATCGGCGAGCGGCCGTTCCGCGAATTCCTGCAGCGCTACCTGCCGACCAGGCCGGGCGAAATGGTCACCCCGGAAGGCCGCGTCATGGGCGAGCACCTCGGCCTGATGTATTACACGCTCGGTCAGCGCAAGGGACTCGGCATCGGCGGCCAGGGCGAACCGTGGTTCGTCGCCGGCAAGGACATTCCGGCCAACCGGCTGATTGTCGTGCAGGGCCACGACCACCCGCTGCTGCTCAAGCACACGCTGGAGATGGCCGACCTGAGCTGGACGCTCGATGCGGCCCCCGCCGCCGGCGACTACAGCGCAAAAAACCGCTACCGCATGCCCGATGCCCCCTGCAGACTGTCACCGGTCGACAACGGCCGCGCCAGCCTTTATTTCCCCGAGGCGCAATGGGCGGTCACCCCCGGCCAGTCGGCCGTGCTCTACGACGGTGACATCTGCCTCGGCGGCGGCATCATCGTCTAACCCCCTTCCGCAGCACAGGCGCCGGTCGCATCGTCCACGACCGCGCGCCCTTCCCATTCTGTCCGAGCACATCGATAGTCATCTCCTCGACGGAGGAGATCATGCATTCCCTACTGCGCCTTGCTCGCTGGCTGCCGGCCCTGCTCGCCTGGGGCCTGACGTATTACATGCCGCCGTTCGCCTGCGCCTGGCGCGTCGGCAGCAGCCTCCACGAACACGGCATCGCCCCGCGTGCGTGGAGGGAAATCGAGCGGCATGCCGACTGGCTGCTGCGCTACTTCACCGGTCCGCCGAGCGATGCAGAGCTGATCGCCTACTGGCGCCGGCATCGCCTGGCCTTTGAACAACTGGCCTGGCTCTATGCCGCCGATCGTTGCGACGCTGATGGCCAGCGGCAGAAACCGATCGCGCAATGCCAACAGCTGATGAAACAGCTGGGCGTCACCATCCTCTCCTCCCCGCTGATACCGAACTCCGACTGCAATGCCTTGCTTCACCCACATCCCGGCCACAAATTGTCATGCCCGACACAGGACTTCTATCTACACATCGAACCACAAAATTGGTGGCGCAACACCAGTGTCCATATCGCGAGGTGGGAGAAGGGGCTGAGCTTTATCCCACCGTTGCATGACCCGCTGCCACTAGGGCTCGATTCGACCTACCCCGTGGAGCGCGATGAAGTGATGCGCCGCCAATGCCGCAACCGCTTGTCCTCACTGGATCGACCCAACGCCGAGCGACTGAAGTCTGATTATGCCCCACAGGAATGTGCGTTCCGTCCACTGGGCGACGGTTGGTATCTGTGGCTCGCAGCCGACTTCAAGGAACAGTAAACCGACCCACCACCTGAATGGAGAGTGAAATGCCGCAAGAAAACAAGAAGTCCGAAGAGGGGCTGTATACCTATGGCGACCGCGCATTTGCCAGCACCACCGCACTCAAGCCGGCGATCATGGCTGCGGCCCGTGCCGTAGGGGTCCGTCCAGAGGCCGTTTACGGTGCGCTGGTCGAAGAAAACCATGATTTCCACGACAACCGGCTGAAAAACCGCCTCAGCGATAGCTGGACCCGCTGGGGCAGCCGCTCGCATGACGGCATCACCCGCGATTACCGCCGAGCGGAACAGGACGACAAACTCGACCGGCACAGCAGCTGGGACAAATTCAACCCGGTACTCAATGACATCGGCCCCTACAACATCAAGCTCGGCACCGCCATCCGCGTGCTGCGCGACTACGAGCGCAGCACGCCGCCCGGACAGGACCCGCTTGCGTTGCGCCGCTACGGCAATGACTACCCGGCGCTGGCACGCGCACTCTTCGACGGCAGCGCCGCCCCGGCCATTGCCGCCCTACTGCTCAGGGAGGGGCGCGATTATATGGCGCAGCATGCCGAGCCGGAACACTGGCAAAAACTGTCACCGGCCGAGCAAGATGCGCTGGCAGTAACCTACTACAACATGGGACCGAAGCAGATTGCGGACCGACGGGTGGAGAACATGCGAGAAAACCAGGGCAAATACAAACCCAAGCCAGGGGAAAAAGAAGCCGCGGGCGAGGCTCACGAATACAACGCCAAACGCATCGGCGAGATTTTCGGCAACCCCGATTACCTGACCCGCCCGGCCAACAACACACCGACCGCACCGCAACCCGCGCCGCCGCCTGCCACCGAACCACCACCGGCCGTCACGCCACGCCGGCCTTCCAATCAGCTGTTACGCCGCCATGGCGATCACGAAGTGGAACTGCTGCCCGGCGGCACCCTGTCGGACGTCATCGTCACCGAGCGCCAGCGCGGCAATCCGCTGACCCTCGACGATCTGCACGCCGCCAATGGCCTCACCGCCGAGCAGGATCGGCGCCTGCCGCCCGGGCTGATCCTGTGGGTACCGCGCAGCAAGCCGGATGGCACACTGATGAGCAACGACGGCAAGACCGAGGTGAAATGGAACCGCCGCAGCGGTGAAGCGAGCATTCGCCAGGAACGGGGCGGGGGAAAAACCGCGCAACTTTCGCGCCGTCGCGATGAACAGCGCCAATGCCTGATCGACGACTACCGCGAGGCGGAGGCCAACGCCACGCTGTTTACCGCCAGCGCCGATGTCGCACCCGACGAGACCGGCCGGCTGCGCACGCCGTACCGTGAAGCAAGGGAGGACCTGTGCGCCGACGTCGTCTCCAGTCACGTGGCGCGCGTCTGCCACAACGCAGCACAGATGCTGCTGACCATCCGTTTCCTCAATGGCAGCGTGTATGAATACTATCTGGTGCCTCGCCAGCTCTACCTCGAGCTCATCGCCGCCCCGTCCAAGGGCACCTTTCTCAGCCGCCGCATCAAGGGCGTCTATGCGTACAGCCAACTGGAGTGATCGCGGCAAGAAGTGGTGCGGGCACAAGGCCCGCGCCACTTCACTCCTGCGCCCGGACCAGATTCAGCTTGCCGACCAGCCAGGTGTGATCGTAACTGACGATCTCGAACGGATTGCCGAACGGATCGACGAAAGAAACCGTGCAAAAGAAGTGATGGTCGCACACCGAATCGCGCGCGATGGTCTCGCCATCCCGGTCCGTCACCCGCTCGCTGGCCAGACGATCGATCCAGTCGAGGAAATCCTGCCCGCCCACCACGAATGCCACCGAGCCAGGCAGGCAGCATGGCGCCTCCGACTGACTGACGGCAAAGCGCACCGATCCGCTCGGATTGGCCAGCATGGTGGTGGCATGCGGCTCATCCTGCAGCTGGCGATAACGTGGATCGGGATGCAAACCCAACACACGCTGATACCAGGCGATGGCCTTGGCTGCGTCCGTCACGCAGAGGTGAATGTGGTCGATCTTTCCTAACGACAGCATGCTGTTCCTTTTTTATTTCCGATACGACGGCTCCTTCGTGCGCCGCCGGTCCGCGCCAGTTACTTAAGCATAGGCGCCAGATACTTGCCGGTGTGACTAACAGGATTCGCGGCGAGTTGCTCCGGCGTGCCGCAGGCAATGATCTGCCCACCGCCACCACCGCCCTCGGGCCCCAGATCGATCAGCCAGTCGGCGGTCTTGATCACGTCCAGGTTATGCTCGATCACCACCACCGTATTGCCGTTCTCCCGCAGGCGATGCAAGACCTGCAGCAGCAGATCGATATCGTGGAAATGCAGGCCGGTGGTCGGTTCGTCGAGGATATACAGCGTACGGCCGGTATCGCGTTTCGACAGTTCGAGCCCCAGCTTGACCCGCTGCGCCTCACCGCCGGACAGCGTGGTCGCCGACTGGCCGAGGCGGATGTAGCCGAGCCCGACGTCCATCAGGGTCTGCAGCTTGCGCGCCACGGTCGGCACGGCGCTGAAAAACGCCAGCGCCTGTTCGACCGTCATTTCCAGCACCTCGTCGATACTCTTGCCCTTGTAGCGCACCTCCAGCGTTTCACGGTTGTAACGCTTGCTGTGGCACACATCGCAGGGCACATAGATATCGGGCAGAAAGTGCATTTCCACCTTGATGACACCATCGCCCTGACAAGCCTCGCAGCGCCCACCCTTGACGTTGAACGAGAACCGCCCCGGCCCGTAACCGCGTTCGCGCGAGATCGGCACGCCGGCGAACAGCTCGCGGATCGGGGTGAACAAGCCGGTGTAGGTGGCCGGGTTCGAGCGCGGCGTCCGTCCGATCGGGCTTTGATCGACATTGATCACCTTGTCGAGATGATCGAGACCGGCGATATCGCGAAACGGCGCCGGTTCTTCGCTCGCGCCGTTGAGTTCGCGCGCCGCGATCTTGTAGAGCGTATCGTTGATCAGCGTCGATTTGCCGGACCCCGACACGCCGGTCACGCACACCAGCAGACCGAGCGGCAGATCAAGGGTCACGTCCTGCAAATTGTTGCCCGTTGCGCCGATCAGATGCAGCGTGCGCGTCGCATCCGGGGTCCGGCGTTCGCTCGGCACCTCGATACGGCGACGGCCGGAGAGGAAGTCGCCGGTGACCGAGTGCGGGCAGGCAGCCACTTCCTGCGGCGTCGCTGCCACCAGCACCTCGCCGCCGTGTTCGCCGGCCCCCGGTCCCATGTCGACGACAAAATCGGCGCTGCGGATCGCATCTTCGTCGTGTTCAACGACAATCACGCTGTTACCCAGATCGCGCAACCGTACCAGCGTCGCCAGCAAACGATCGTTATCGCGCTGATGCAGACCGATCGACGGCTCGTCAAGCACATACATCACCCCGGTCAGACCGGAGCCGATCTGACTGGCAAGGCGGATACGCTGTGCTTCCCCCCCAGACAGGGTATCGGCGGAACGGGCGAGACACAGATAGTCGAGGCCGACGTTATTCAGGAACGACACCCGCTCGCGCACCTCCTTGATGATCTTCTCCGCCACCGCCTGCTTCTGGCCGTGGAAACTCAGCGCCGCGAAAAACGCCTCAGCATCGTGCAGCGACATCAGATTGATCTCGTGCAGGCTGCGCCCCGCCACCAGCACATGGCGCGCTTCCTGGCGCAAGCGGGTGCCCTGGCAATGCGGACAAGGCTGGTTGTTCTGGTACTTGGACAGCTCCTCGCGCACCGCCGACGAATCGGTCTCGCGGTAACGACGCTCGAGATTGGGCAGAATACCTTCGAACGGATGGCTGCGGGCAAAGCGGGTGCCGCGTTCGGACATGTACATAAATTCGATGCTGTCGCGACCGGAGCCGTTCAGAACCACATTGCGCACCTTTTCCGGCAACGACTCGAAAGACTGGTCGATATCGAAACCGAAATGCGCGGCCAGCGATTGCAGCATCTGGAAGTAAAACTGATTGCGCCGATCCCAACCCTTGATGGCGCCGGCGGCCAGCGACAGCTCGGGATGCGCGACCACCCGTTTCGGATCGAAAAATGTCAGCTCGCCAAGGCCGTCACATTTCGGGCACGCCCCCATCGGGTTATTGAACGAAAACAGCCGCGGTTCAAGTTCCGGCAGACTGTAGGAACAGATCGGGCAGGCGAATTTTGCCGAGAACCAATGCTCGGCGCCGCTATCCATTTCGACCGCGATCGCGCGCCCATCGGCGTGGCGCAACGCGGTCTCGAAACTCTCCGCCAGCCGCTGTTGCATGTCCGGCCGTACCTTCAGCCGATCGATCACCACCTCGATGGTGTGCTTCTTGTTCTTGTCGAGCTTCGGCACCGCCTCGATCTCCATCACCTCGCCGTCGACGCGCACGCGTACGAAGCCCTGGGCGCGCAACTCCTCGAACAGATCGAGGTTCTCGCCCTTGCGACCGACAATAACCGGCGCGAGGATCATGACCCGCGACTCTTCCGGCATGGCAAGCACATGGTCGACCATCTGCGATACGGTCTGCGACGCAAGCGGCACGCCATGATCCGGGCAATGCGGCTCGCCGACGCGGGCGAACAACAGGCGCAGATAGTCGTGGATTTCGGTCACCGTGCCGACGGTCGAACGCGGATTATGGCTGGTGGCTTTCTGCTCGATCGAAATCGCCGGAGACAGGCCTTCGATCAGGTCGACATCGGGTTTTTCCATCAGCTGCAGAAACTGACGTGCGTAGGCCGACAGGGATTCGACGTAGCGACGCTGCCCCTCGGCATACAGGGTATCGAACGCCAGCGACGACTTGCCCGAGCCGGACAGGCCGGTAATCACGATCAATTTATGCCGCGGCAGATCGAGATTGATGTTTTTAAGATTGTGGGTGCGGGCGCCACGTATGCGAATCGATTCCATGCCTCGCTCACTGTGTCGGAGAACCTGATAATATACCCGAGTTGTTGATGCCAACTCCACCTGCATGTTTAGTTGCATCGACTTGTCAAACCGAATAACGCACGACGACCCCGGATAGACATGAATCAGCTAGAACTCCGCGCCAGCCTTGGACTCTCTGGCGTTTACGCCCTGCGCATGTTGGGCATGTTCCTGATCCTGCCCGTTTTCGCCCTCTATGCACGAACCCTGCCGGGCGCCACGAGCCCGACATGGATCGGTATTGCCCTGGGCGCCTACGGACTGACCCAGGCACTATTGCAATTGCCGTTCGGCATGCTCTCCGACCGTTTCGGCCGCAAGCGCATCATCTACTTCGGGCTGCTGCTGTTCGCCGCGGGCAGCTTCGTCGCCGCCTCCGCACACGATATCAACTGGCTGATCGCCGGCCGCGTGATCCAGGGCGCCGGCGCGGTTTCGGCAGCGGTCACGGCGTTGCTCGCCGACCTGACCCGCGAAGAAAACCGCACCAAGGCGATGGCGATGATCGGCATGAGCATCGGCACCACCTTCGCGGTAAGTCTTGTACTCGGCCCACTGCTCGCACACTGGATCGGCGTCAACGGCATCTTCGCGCTGACCGGGATACTGACGCTGATGGCACTCGTCGGCGTCAAATACATCATTCCCGACCCGGTGGTCTCGCGATTCCACTCCGACACCGAGACCAACACCAGCAGACTGATTGACGTGTTGAAAAACCGTCAGCTGCTGCGCCTCAACTACGGCATTTTTTCGCTGCACGGTGCGCAGATGGCGATGTTCGTGGTCATTCCGTTCGCGCTGATCAGCACCGGCCACCTCGACAAGCAGCACCACTGGGAGGTTTATCTGCCGGTCACGGTGCTCGGCTTCCTGCTGATGGTGCCGGCCATCATCTACGGGGAGAAAAAGAAGCGTCTCAAGACGGTGTTTGTCAGCGCCATCGCGCTGATGACCCTCGCCCAGCTCGGCATGGCATTCGCGCTGACCTCGTTCTGGCTCATCATCGGCTGGATGGCGGCCTACTTCATCGCCTTCAACATCCTCGAAGCGACCCTGCCGTCGATCATTTCCAAGATCGCGCCGGCGGACGCGAAAGGGACCGCGATTGGCGTGTATAATACCGCCCAATCTTTCGGCCTGTTCCTCGGCGCTGCGGCAGGCGGGCTGCTTTACACCCACTTCGGCAGCACGGGCGTGTTCTGTTTCACCGGCTTGATGATGCTCTCCTGGCTGGGGCTGGCACTGACAATGACGCCACCCGAACCGGTCAAGTCGATGATGTTCCACATCGGCGAACACTGGCACGGCAATCCGGTCGAGCTCTCGCGCATGCTGGCGCTGCAACGCGGTGTGCGCGAAGCTGTCGTGATGATCGAGGAACGCGTGGCCTATTTGAAAGTGTCCCAGCTCGACTGGGACGAAGCATCGGTTAATCAATTGATTCAGGAGACCAACTAAATGGCGTCCGTCAACAAAGTGATTCTCGTCGGCAATCTCGGGCGCGACCCGGAAGTCCGCTACATGCCGTCCGGTGACGCAATCGCCACCCTGTCGGTAGCCACCACCGACACCTGGATGGACAAGCAATCCGGCCAGCGTCAGGAACAGACCGAGTGGCACCGTGTGGTGTTCTTCGGCAAAACCGCCGAAGTCGCCTCGCAATACCTGAAAAAAGGCTCGCAGGTCTACGTCGAAGGTTCGATCCGCACCCGCAAGTGGCAGGACAAGGAAACCGGCCAGGACCGCTTCAGCACCGAAATCCGCGGCGACCGCATGCAAATGCTTGGAGGCCGCAACGGCGGCGGCAGTGCCCCGATGGATGGCGGCGACGACTACGGTTATCAGGGCGGTCGTCAGGACGCACCGGCGCCGGCACCGGCGGCAGCTCCCGCCGCACCGCGTCGCCAGGAATCCCGTCCAGCGCCGAAGCTCGACGATATCGACGACGACATTCCGTTCTAACGGTTACTCATTCGTCACTGTAAACATCAAGAGCCAAGCTATTCATTTAGCTTGGCTTTTTCTTGTCCGGATGACTTGAGTGGCGTCCCCGACGAAGATGTATACTTTTCCTTCGTCGGGGGAGAAAAACGGAAGGGCCATGTTCCACCTGCTCGACCGCAGAACCATTGCCCTGGTCTATGTCGCCATCCGCGCCGGTCTGGCCGTCGTGCTGGCCTATCTGTGGGCCGTCCAGCGCAACTACCCGCCGGCCAGGGATTGGGCCATCGGCTCCATCCTGACGGCGGCAGGGCTGTTTTTGCTCTCCCTGCGCCATCTGGTGTCACCACAGATATCGGAAATTCTCTCCAGTGCATTGCTGCTGCCCGGCTGGATGATTTTCGACTGGGGCATCATCCGCGCCTGTGGCCGGCAACCGCCGTACAGACTGTGGACCTCACTCTGCGCGCTGGCCTTGCTGGGCAACTTCTGGTTTGCCGATATCCAGCCGAACGACCCGATCGAAAGCCTGCTGTATCACGGCATCCTGATCCTGTTTGATCTCGGTGCAGCCAGGGTTTGCCTGTCCGGTGATTACGGCGCACGGAGACAAACCTTTCGCGCTATTGCCGTATTGCAGCTGATCTCGGTGGCATCGCTGGCGGTGAAGCTGGCCATGGGGGTGTTCGGTGTGATGGCCCCGCTGCCGCAAGCGGTCCCAAAAATCATCCAATTGCTCTGCTCGGCCACGATCTACCCCATGCTCACCATGTTGCTGGCCTTGCAAACGTCACAGAAACTGCAGGAAGAGCTCAACAACCAGGCACGGCGCGACATGTTGACCGGCGCATACAACCGCCGCGCCTTTGCCGAGTTCATCGAGCAGGCCTGGGTCCGGGCACAGCGCCATCTGCAGCCCCTGGCAGTCCTCTCGCTCGATATCGATAACTTTAAGGCATTCAACGATCAATACGGCCATCAGACCGGCGATCTGGCATTGATGCGGGTTTCCACCGCAGCTCAGGCCACTTTGCACAGCGCTGATATCTGGTGTCGACATGGTGGCGAAGAATTTGTCGCCTTGCTGCCCAATACCAATCTGGAGCAAGCCTATGCCAGCGCCGAGCGTCTGCGCCAGGCCGTGGCACAGGCCGGTCTGCAAGTGCCGCAGGGCACTTTGTCACTCTCGGTCAGCATCGGCGTCGCCGAGCACAGCCCCCGACAGCGCAATTGGAACGATCTGCTGGCCGAGTCGGATGCCGCCTTGTACCAGGCCAAGGCGGCGGGCAAGAACTGCACCATGGTCAGCGGCAATGCGCCACTGCGTCGCAACAGACAGTAATCGGTTGAGCAATTAGGATTCCCCCTCCTCCACGATGGAACGCGGTACCTGCAGCACGGTAGCGGGTGCGGGTCAGTACCCGGTCACTCATCCATTCTTCATGCAGGGACAAGCGCGCAACAAGCTCCGTATCCACCCGGCGGCTAGCGCATCGGCGAGACATTGACACAGGTGCGACAGTGTTCTAACTTAAAAATAGGACGGACGTCCGAATTTAAATCATGTGCGCGTGACAATCGATACGCGCCGAATGAGGAGGAACAGGATCATGAACGAGAAAATCAGCAGGCAAATACAAATCCTCTGTGCGTGGTGCGGCCCCGCTTTTGTGATTCTGTACGGCTTGAGCTGGGTCGTGCTGGGCCATAACTACCCGCCGCCCGACCCGACCTTTTCCGCCCAGCAGCTGGTCAGTGACTACTACGTGAAGTACCGCGACAGCATTCTGCTCGGGCAGTCGCTGTCGACCTGCCTGGGCATGCTGTATCTGCCATGGACCTGCCAGCTGACCGTACAGATGTGGCAGCGGGAAAAAACCCCGATCCTGTCGCTGCTGCAATTGACGGGGGGACTACTGACCGCATGGGTGCTGGTCTGCTGCCCGGCGCTGTGGGTGTGGTGTGCAGAATTCGCGGGCCAGGTCGATCCGCAACTGACCAGGGCGGTGCACTTCATGGCCTGGTACACCTATGACATGACCTATATGATCACCACCATCGAAGTCATCGCGATCTGCCTCTTCACATTCTTCGATCAGAAAAAACCGTCGATCATGCCGAAATGGGCGGCGGTACTGGCGCTGTTCTCCGGACTGTCGTTCCTGCCACTGACTTTCCTGCCCTATTTCAAGACAGGGCCCTTCGCACTCAACGGTTACTGGTCCTACCACGTCGCCTTCATCTCCTATGGCCTGTTCACCGGCATCATCGGCTACTACATGGTGCAAGATCTGAAGCGCATAAAGGCCTCGCCCATGCCCGCCATCGGTCAGGCCATCAGCCAAAAACAATACTAAGGAGATCCGCACATGAAAAACGGGGCGCCAAAGCTGCCAGCAGCCAGTCGTGTCGTATTGGTGCAGAACGCGCAAGTTGACGCGCCCGTCTCCGGCAGGGAAACCGGCCGCTGGGCGCAGTGGTTGCGGAGCTTCGGCAACAAGGCCAATCAGAGCGACGCGTTGCCGTCTTTCGATCAGAAAGACTGCTTGGGCCTGACCGTGCGCCAGGGGGACAAGGTCGACATCGCCGGCGCGGCGTACCGCGTCACCGCAATGGCGCCGGTCAAGCACGCCGTGATCGATGCACAAACCGAAATCGTTTTGCGCCCCCACACGGGGGCCGTTTCTTACGCCGACATCGGCGGGCTCGGCAAGGAAGTCGCCCGGGTAAGGGAAATGGTCGAACTGCCGCTGCGTCATCCGCAACTCTTCACCCAACTGGGCATCGACCCACCCAAGGGCGTATTACTGTACGGCCCGCCCGGATGCGGCAAGACCCTGATCGCACGCGCGGTAGCCCACGAGGCGGGCGTACATTTCATCAACGTCAACGGACCGGAAATCATCCAGCAGCATTACGGCGAATCGGAAGCCGTACTGCGGGAGATATTCACCGAAGCACAAAATCACCCTGCCAGCATCATCTTTTTCGACGAGATCGACGCCATTGCACCGAGCCGGGAAACCGTGCTGGGCGATGTGGAAAAACGCGTGGTCGCACAGTTGCTGGCCTTGCTGGATGGCCTCAACGCCCGCGGCCAGGTTGTAGTCATCGCGGCAACCAACCTGCCCGACAACGTCGACCCGGCGCTGCGTCGTCCCGGAAGGTTCGACCGCGAGATCGCCATCAGCCCTCCCGACAAGGCGGGCCGGCTCGAAGTGCTGCAAATCCACACCCAGGCGATGCCGCTGGCCATCGATGTCGACCTGGAGAAAATCGCCGCACAAGCCCATGGCTTCATCGGAGCGGACCTGGCGGCGCTATGCCGTGAAGCCGCCATGTGCTGCGCACGCGAGCTTCACCATCCAGACATGGCAGAAAACCCGATTCCGCCAGCCAGGCTCGAACGGATCCGGGTCACGATGGCGCATTTCGAACAGGCGCTCACGGAAATCGAACCCACATCGACGCGCCAGGTCGCCACCGATGTCGCCGCAACGCACTGGAGCGATATCGGCGGGCTCGAGGAAGTGAAACTGCTGCTGCAAGAAACGGTGGAATGGCCGCTGAAGTACGCCAGCCGATTTGAATACTGCGCGACCGCAGCAGCAAAAGGCGTGCTATTGACGGGCGTTTCCGGCAGCGGCAAAACACTGATGGCCAAGGCCATCGCCACCGAAAGCGGGGTGAATTTCATTACCGTGCGGGGACCGGAGTTGCTGTCCAAATGGGTTGGCGAATCCGAGCGCGCCATCCGCGAAGTATTCAAGAAGGCACGCCAGTCGGCACCTTGCATCGTATTCTTCGACGAGATCGACGCCATTGCACCGGCCAGAGGGCATGGTGCGGGGAGCAGCAATATCGGCGAACGCATGGTGGGTCAGCTGCTGCTGGACATGGATCGCCTTGAAGACTGTACGGGCGTCATGGTGCTGGCGGCGACAAACCGGCCCGATCTGCTCGATCAGGCGCTGTGCCGCCCGGGCCGATTCGAGCACATCGTCGAGCTGCCATTGCCGGATGAATCGGTACGGGAGCAGATTCTCGCCATACATTGCCGCAAGCGCAAACTGGATACGGATATCAATCTGGCGGAACTGGCACGGCAGACGGCGGGGATGAGTGGCACAGAGTTGAGATCGCTGTGCGACCAGGCCGCACGGCAGGCCATTCGCGCCTCGATCACCGCAAGCCAGTCGGCCGAATTCGCCCCGTTTGCAATCAATCAGGCACACTTTGCCGCAGCACTGCGGACTGCGCGCAAGCGAACGACGGACGACAAGCACGGCAAGGTTTGATGAGTTAAAATCGACGACATGACACAGGGCACTGCGGTGCCCTGCTTTGTTTGATCCTCAGGGGAAACAGGCTGACGATGGCCAAGAAAGACACTGCGCAAAAAATTCTCGCCGCCGCCTTTAAATGCATTTCAGAAAAAGGTTGCGCCAGCGTCAATCTGCGCGAAATCGCCGATGCCGCCGACGTCGTACTCAGTCAGCTCAACTATTACTTCGTCAACAAGGAAAAGTTGTTTTCCGCCGTCTTGCACAGCATACGGCAAGACTATGTCGCCCATATCGAAACCCGAATGGGGCAATGCACGGGCACGGCGGAGAAAATCGATTTTCTGATCGAGTACAATCGACACCTGCTGCAAACCAACCATGCCCTCTATCGCTCGTTTCTGGATTTTTTCAATCTGGCGCTCTGGTCGGACTCGTTTCGCCGCGAGATGAATCAGTTTCTGGATGAAATCGCTGCGGTCATCGAACGCGGCCTGGGCGACGAAATGGCTCCCGTCGACGGGTACTCTGCAGCGACGCTGACACACTTGATTCTCGGCACCAGTTTCGGCCTTGCCATGCAGTATCTGATGAAACCCGAAGACGAAAGCATTCTGCCCGGATTCGACATTCTGCGCAGTCTGGCTCGCGCCCCCGGCCATCAGTAAGATTCCGGCCTGGCCGCTTCGCCACGCCCCCTATTGCGCAATGACCGTCAGCAGGTGATCGCCAAGACCATACCAACGGCCAATATAACGCGAGCCCGCAGGCAAGGTGGATGACAACGTCGAACGCAACTCGATGACGAACGAACCATGTCCCCCATCCATATGCGTCACCACTGCGCTATCGAAATCGAAGTATTGACCGACATGCGGATAAAGCGCTTTGAACAAGCTTTCTTTTGCCGAAAACACCAGCGTCAGCAACGACGCCCGTGACCAAACGCCAGCCAAGGCCTCCAACTCCCCGGGCAGGGCGACCAGGTTTTCTGTTTCACGCGCTTGCACCGGCGATAACCAGGGTTGCAGATCCAGCCCCAAGATCCGATCAGCACCAACCGGAGCCAATGCAGCCACCGCCATGCAATCGCTATGGCTGATCGACCCGATCCAGCCGCGCGGCCATACCGGCTCCCGCTGACGCCCAGTCCCCACCTGCACCGGCAAACCATGCCGGCGCAGCAACTCACGGCATAGAAAACGTCCCGCCAGATATTCCGCACGGCGCCCGGCTCCGGCAGCGACAATGGCGGCCGATTCTGCCACGCCATACTGCCGAAACAGATCGTCTTGATAACAAGAGATATCGAAACGGCAACTGAAGCCTTCTCCGCACGGCAGCTCAAGCGGCAAGACAGCGCCAAGGAAAGAGGCCGAGCGGGCCGGCTTCATCTCGCCCGCCCATCATTTCCGCTTGCCTGCGTTGGCCAGCCACAGCATACCTGCTCCAGCCACGCGCTATCCCGCAACGGCCCCATATGTCCGCCGCCGTGCTCCAGCCGCCGCGCCTGCACCAAATCCGCCGATGCCGCCTGCGCGGCCGCGGTGGCGATCTGGTCGTCCCGGCACAGCACATAGTGACAAGGACAGGTCAGCGCGGGCAGCGACAGGCTTTCCATCACCAGTGCTAAAGGCTCGGACCCGGCCAGGGGCGGATGAGCGGGGCTGCGCTCCGGCGCGTAAAGTCGCGCGGCAAAGGCCTCCCGGTCGACGAGCTCGATCCGCCCAGCCGCCGCGTTCAGTCGGCAGAAGTCCGCCATCGTCCGCTGCCCCGTTGCCTGATAGCTCTCGGCCACAGACAGACCGTCCGCGACGGCCAAACCCGCGATCAGCGCCAGCCGGACATGCTCCGCCGGCAGACGCGCGGCCAGCAGGCGGGCCGGTACGGCGCCGAAACTGTGCCCCAGCAGCAGATAGGGCGGCGGCAACGCTCTCAGCGCGCGCTCCGCCGCATCCAGATAGGCGGTGAAACCAAGTCCGGGATCATCGCGCATCGCATCCACGCAAACGAAATGCCCGAAGCATTGCGCGATCCGGGACCACACATCGCGCCGCAGGAAAAAGCCGGAAAACGCAATGCAGCCGGCCGCCCAGCGCACCACGCCTACTCCTGCGCCTGGCTTGCGCTGCGCAAGGCCGGCACGGCGGCGGCGCGGTTGAGCAAGGCGACCAACCCGCACACCAAGGCCAGGGAAAGATACAGCGTCCTGCCGCCGAAATGGTCGAGACACAGCCCGCCCAGCACCGGGGCCAAGGCCGTGCCCAGGCTGTACAGATTGGACGCCCCGAAGTAGGTGCCGCGCAGATGGTCGGGCGTGTTGCGGTCGACTTCCACGCTGAAGGTCGGAAAAGCAATCAACTCGCCGACACTGAGCACCAATGTCGCCAGGACAAAGCCGGCCAGGCTGGTCACCGGCGCCACCGCGAACAGGACTTGCGCCGCCCCCATCAGTGCGACGCCGATCACGATGCGCTGCCGCGGCGGCAGCGGCTCCATCATTCGCAGAATGGGGAACTGGCCGAAAATCACCGTGGCCGCGTTGACCGCCACCAGCGTGCTGATCATCGTCAACAACTGCGGCGCATGGCTGCGCGTCAGATACTGGACCAGGCTGGAGTCGAAATTGGCGTACACAAAAGCCATCGCCACATTCGACAGCAGCAACAACAAGAACACCCGGTTCAGAAATACCTGCCCGCATGCCTCGGCAAAACCCGGCCAGCCCTTGTCAGCCGCCGCCAGCGGCCTGCCGTCGCGCAACTTAGCCGCCAACACCAGGCAATAAGCGATGTAGACGCAGGCCGTGACCGAAAAGGCGCCTTGCTTGCCCGACAAGCCCAGCCACACGCCAACCAGTGCCCCCACTGCCACACCGGCGTTGATCATGAAATAGCGGACATAAAACGCCAGCTCCCGGTCCTTGGCGATGGCGATCTTGTCGCCCAGCAAAGCCTTGGACGTGGACTCGAGCAACGCGTTGCCGATTGCAACCCCGGCGATCGCCAGCAGATAGATCGACGGGTATTGCGCCAGCGACAAGACGAAGAACGCGATAGCTCCCAGCGCGCAGCCGGCCAGAATCACCCGGCGGCGCCCCACCCGGTCCGAGTGATAGCCGGACAGCAGCCCCGCCGCCGCACCGAGCAGACTGGCGCAGGTCAACATCAAGCCGATGCCGGTCGCCGACAGGTGGAATTTGCGGTACAGAATCACCGCCAGGAACGGCCACACCATGAAGTAGGCCATCCGGACCAGAAAAGTACCCGCCAGCACCAGATGAATCTCCGGCGTCAGGCCACGGAAACGCCGCCAAGTGAACACGCTAGCCATGAATGCTCCAAATCGGGATCAATTCGCCAATCGCCTCACACCGAGGCGGCCGTCCTCACACCACCGCGCAGCACGCCCGCGCGTACATCGTGAAACAGGGGCAGGAATGCCGGCGGCAGCGGCCGGGTAAGCTCGCTGGCCAGCCAGCAGCGCAGCAGACAGCGCTGCCGTTCGCCGTCATCGCGAAAGGCCGTGCGGGAATGCAAGGTGGTGTGGTTGTTGCACAGTGCCACCACGCCCTTGTCGAACACCACTTCGGCGGCAATGCCCGGCTGGCCTGCCGCCTCGTCCACCGCATCGAGCAGTCGGACCGCCTCGGCAGACAGCCGGATGCCATGTCGAAGTACCGATTCGTTGAACTTGCGAATATAGCGGAACACAAAGCCGGCACCGGATTCCGACAGAATTGGCAGCTGAATATAGCTCTCGTCACCCTCGTCCCGCAGATCGTGCGGCAGAGGCAGGGCGAGCAGCGGCGCGAGATCGGGATGGTGCTCGGCGACCCAGCTCGCCACCCAGGGCGAGGAGATCACGCGAAATTCGCCGCCGCTGGCCGCCGGCGACCAGCAGGCCAGGCAGGTGATATCGGCGCGATCAGAATGGAAAGCCAGCTCCTGATTGGTCATGTGGCCGCGCTGCGGCGCCAGCAGGCTGTCGGTCTTCCCCTCGTCCCGCACCTCTTTCAGCGCGTCGCCGCGCTGATTGATCGGTACCGGCACCCCCAGCCAACGGCACCAGCCGTAGAACGTCCGGTAGAACGCCTGCTGCGGCAGCGCCTGCAGCGTCGGGCTGAAAAAGGTCAGCGCGCCGCTCCCCTGCTCCAGCATCCGATGCATGGCCATGCGGCAAGCCTGCATCCGCGCCTGCCGCAGCGCGTCTTCGTCATCGTCGGCCTGCGCGGCGAGCGAATATTCGATATCCGCCAACAAAGCCGCCGCCGGGCGGATGGCGTCGCTGCCGGTCCAGGCCGCCGGCCGTCGGTGCCAGTCGTTCATTGCAAATGCTCCGCGAAAGCCTGCCGCCACAACAGCAGGGTGGTCAATGTAAACGCATCGGCGGCGGGCATGCCGCGCACCGCTTCCGACGACAGGCGGGCAAGCCCCAACGCCCGCAGCTCGTCCAGCCCATCCGTCAGGAAGCCGCGCATCTCGTCCACCACCCCAGGCCACTGCGAAAACGGCAGCCGGAAATGGCGCTTCTTTTCAATGGGATAGCCAGGCAGCCGCCGCCTGATCATTTCCTGCAGCGGCGCCTTTTGCCGCAGCCCATCCACCCGGGCGCGCCCCAGGCCGCGAGCCCGCGCGGGCACGCCGTCATGCAGAAAAGGCAGCCTGGCCTCGATGGTTTGCGACATCAGCAGGTGATCGGCGCGCCGCAGCAGCGGCTCCAACGAATAATGCAGGTCGAAACGCCAGATCGCTTCGTCCATCCCCGCTGCGCACATGTCGTCGACCGTCTCCGCCACCCGATCCAGCGCGGCGGCCGCGAGTGCATCGCTCAGCCAGCCCGTCCTGGCGGCAAAATCGCCGAAATACTGGCCGGCCAACTGCAGCGGCGTCAGCGCGAAACCGCACTCCGCCATGAGCAGATGGCGGGGATAACCCCAGAACAACTCATCCGCCCCCTCACCGAGCAAGACGCAAAAATAGTCGTGCCGACGTACCAGCTCGGCCAGCCCCTGATACATCAAGATGCTGGACATCCGCGTCGGCGCGGCAAAGCTCCGCACCGCCCGGCGGGCCAAGGCCCAAAAATCGCCGCCATCCAGCCGGCAGACATGCAAGGCAGGCTGCGGCGACGGGTGGTCGCCGCTGTCCGCCACCGCCACGTGAAACCTGGCCGCATCGTCCGGCAGGAAGGAATTGAGCAGATTGGAATCGATGCCGCCACTCAGCAGCAGACCGACCGTACGGAAGGTCTGCGAGCACTGCGTGACGGACCCGGCCAGCGCATCCTCCAGCATCCCGTCGCACGCCTCTTCCGCCGTACGCAGCGCACTCAGGCGCGGCGCCCGACAAGGAGCACGCATGTCGAAACGAAGCAACGTGCCCGGCGGCAACAGCCGAATGCCCTCGAACATGGTGCGATAGCCCAGTACCCCGCCGGTCGCCGCCACATCGGCCACCGATGCGCCATCCAGCTTGCGCGGTCCCAGCAGCCGCAGCAGGGCCGGCAGCTCGGACGCGAAGGCGAACTCGCCCAGCACAGGATCGTGCCAGTAATACAGCGGTTTGATGCCCAGCGCATCGCGCCCCAGATAGAGTTGTGCGCCGGACGGCTCCAGCAGGGCGAACGCATACATGCCGTCGGGGAAATCGCAGCCTTCGCGCAGCGCTTCGATCAGCAGGCCGATTTCGGCCGGCAAACCGCCGGACACCCCGCGGTAAATCTCGCCGTTGTAGCTGGTGAGCCACCCCCCCACACGCGGCGGCAGCGGGTAGTCGTCGCGGCTGGACATCGGCAACCGCGTCATGCCGAGCCTGAGCGCGCCGGCTTGCGCCCACCCCCGGCCGAACGGTCCACGGTGATCCAATGCCTCAAGCGCCTGATCGAAGCGCCGGCCATCTCCCCGCTCGGACACCCATCCAAGAATGCCGCACATGGCCTACCCCTCCTCACCGGCCAACGCCAACAGCCCCTTGCGGTCATACTTGCCCGCACCATTGCGCGGCAGCTCGCCCGGACACAGCACCACCCTGCGCGGCGCGCGCGCCACGCCCAGCTCGCGCGACAGGAAGCCCAGCAAGTCGGCGGCGTTCTGTTCCGCCTTGACCCGCGCAAAAGCGATGTAGTCCTCGCCATACAGCTCGCAGTCCACTTTCAGGCAGCACGCCTCGATCACCTGCTCGTGATTCAGCAGCAACTCGTCGCACTCGACCAGATGGAACAGATTGCCGCCCTTGTTGATCGTGCCGTCACAGCGGCCGACGATGTAGCAGCAGCCGTCGGCATCGAAATAGGCAAGATCGCGCGTGTCCAGCCACCCATCGCGCACCACCTCGGCGGTCAATTGCGGATTATTGACATAACCGTCGAACAGACTGGCAGTCTTCACATGCAGGCGCCCGCGGCGCATCGGCTCCGTCACCGGACGGCCGTCCTCGTCGCTGAGTTTCAGCTCCAGCCCGACCGCCGGGCCGACGGAGTGGCTATAGCCGCGGCCATCGAAATGACCGAAGAGAAAGGCGAAACCGCATTCGCTCAAGCCATAGATATTGGCCAACGGCGCGAATGCCTGCTGAAAGCGGCGCTGGATCTCGGCATCCAGCCTTGCCGACCCGGCCACGCACAGCAGCGCATCCGGACCGAACGGCCGTTCCAGCGCCGCCCCCTCCTTGACGAGATAGTTGGCGATCGGCGGCACGATGTAGAGAAAATTGATTCGCCACTGCCCGACCAGCCGCCAGAAGGCGGCCACATCGAAATAGCAGAACTGCGGCAGGATGATGCAGCTGCCGCCGTGCAGGATGGGAAACAGAAAGTGGATGCCGAGAATCCCCAGCCCGCTGACGCGATAGAAACAACCGGAACGGGTGTGCGGCCCCAGTCCCAGACACTGCCCGCCCAGCCGGTAGGCGTACAGCAGTGCCGCCTGACTGAGCACGATGCCCTTCGGCTTGGAGGTGGTGCCGGAAGTGAAGACCACCACCCGGCTGGACGCACCGCGCTCGGCATCGGCGGCGAAGCCGCCGCAAGGCCGGGAAAAGTCGAGCGGCACGCACAAGCCGGCCAGATCGTCGGCGCACGGCGTGGCGCTCGCCAAATGCTGCAAGCCCATTTCGTGGATGATGGCGCGCTTCGCCGCCAGGCCCCATTCCGGATCGATCAGCACCACGTCGCGGCCGCTGCGGATCACCGCGTAAATCAGGCACAGGCACTCGTAGCGGGTGGACAGCAGCACGCCCACAGCCCGGTGCGGCAACGCAGCCAGCTGCTCGGCCAGCGAATCGATCAGCGCGTTCGCCTGCCGATAGCTGTAGTGCGTATCCGCACCGGGCCGGCTCGCATCCTGCACGAAACATTGATCGGGGCGCTGCGCCGCCGTGAACGCCACCGCCTGGTCGAGCGAAGTGAAATTGCCGAGCATGATTTTCCCCTGCTTTTCTCGCCGACCTTCAGCAGCGACCGATGAAGGCATGAATGTCGAAATTGACCTTGACCGCATCGCTGCGGTCAATATCCTCAACCGCCCGGATAAAGGCGTCGACATAGCCGGCGTCACCCTGCTGATCCATATGGCGGGTCACATAACTGGTGGACAGGAAGAACAGCGCCACTTCCCTCGGGCTGAGTTCGATGATGTTGGGCACCACAAGACGCTCGGCGGAGGAAAACGCGCCGGAGGCCCGGATCAGCTCCAGGCTGTTGTCGTAATTGACCAGGCGGTCGTCGCGGTGCTGCGCCCACTTGTTCACCAGCTCGCGCTCGATGAAATTGCGCAAGGGTCCGTACACCACCGGGAAATCGTACTTGTAGGCGCAGAACACGCCGCCCTTACGCAGCCATTGCCCCATCCTGCCAAGCACCGCCTGACGGTCCATCCAGTAGAAAGAGGTCGCGCTGGTGATCAGATCGTAGCGGCGCACGGCCTGGAACTGCTCGGCCGCGCAGGCGGTGAAGCGTAGCGCCGGGTAGTTGGCCCGCGCCTTCCCGATCAGGTTCTCCCCCAGGTCCACGCCTTCGACATCGGAGAAGTACTCGGCCAGGCGGATGGTGGATACGCCGTTACCGCAACCAATGTCCAGCGCAGCCTCGTGCCCGCTGCAACGGGCCGACAGCGTCTGAAACAGCTTTTCGGGATAGGCGATCTTGCCGCGGACGATATCGTAGGCTTCGGCGTGCAGGTCAAATTGTTTCATGGTCGTCGATCTCGATCAGGCTTTGGTTGTAACTGCCGTTGTTGACAAAGTTGATGAACGTGCCGCGCCCGGACAGGAAGCGGTAGGTATGGCGAAATCCTGCGGGAACGAACACGGAGGCCGGACTCTGCAGCGTTCGCCGCCGTTCGCCGACGGTGACCTCCACCTCCAAGCCCTGATAGCCATCGCCGTCGCCCAAAAACATGAACACGGAGTCGCAGCGGTGGATATGGCTATCGACATGACCAGGCTCGGTCGGGGCGATCTCGTCCACCTTGCGCGCGATAAAGTAGTAGGGCGAAGACGGGACCAGCCGCTGGTCCAGCATCACGAAACGCCGGCCCGGTCCGTGCCGGTGGTATTTGAGTTCGGTCGCCGATTTCTCGAACGGCTGGGCGAACAAATCCTGCATGGCCAGCGGCACATCCTTCTCCAGCGTCACATGGCCGTTCATCAACGCGGGATCGATAACGCTGTATGCCTGCGGATCTTCCAGCATCGCCAACTGGTGCAGCCGCGCCACATGGACAAAGGCGTTCTCGCCGACCAGCGGCTGCATCGGCGAACGCCAGATGCGGCTGAACACCTCGACCAACTGCGACAGCCCGCGCGCCTCGCGCAGCCGGAAATGGTGCAGGTCGTAACGGGTATGGAGCAACGCGGCCAGCTGGAACGTATCGGTGATGCCAGCGCGCTCGCCGATGCCGTTGCAACTGGTGGACAGCCACTCGACGCCGGCGCGCAGCGCCTCCAGCGAGCACGCCAGCGCCAATCCCTGGTCGTTGTGAACGTGGTACTCGAACACCACATCCGGAAACTCGTGCCGCAGCAGCGACAGCAGATCGTAGGTTTCCTGCGGCAGCAACTGGCCGACGCTGTCGGCGAAGCACACGCGGTCGGCACCGCTCTGCCGCGCCGCGCGGATCAGCCGCACCAGATCGCTGGCCGAGGTGCGCCCGGCGTCCTCTATCGTTGCCCGCACCGACAGGCCGTTGTGCTTGGCGTAACGGATGGACTGTTCGAACAGGGCGACCACCTGCGTCTGGTCCAGGTGCTTGAACTTGGTGCGCAGCGAAATCTCGTTGATGGAGGCGAACAGTCCGATCCACGGCGCGCCACTGGCCAGCACGGCATCGATATCGGTCAATTGGCAACGGGAATGCGCCAGCACCGGCGCCGACGCCGCCGCCACGACCGCCCGTACCCGGGCGATTTCCTGTTCGGAAACCAAGGGATGGCCACACTCGAGCATGTCGACGCCGAAGGCGGAAATCCGTTTGGCCAGCAACACGCTTTGCTCGATGTCGAACGAGCACTGCTTGGCTTGCACCCCTTCGCGCAAGGTGCAATCGATGATCTTGGGCTGCATGGGCGACCTCAGGATTGCGTGGCGGGCAGCGCCGCCTTAAGGGTGGCCAGGCACGGGCGCTCGAGGAAATCCATGATTTTCGGCGCCGAACCGAATTCCCGCGCGAAGCGGGCCAGAAAAGTCACCATCTTCAGCGAATGATCCCTCAGTGCGGCCAGATGGTCGTTGATGTCCTCGGCGACGATAGGCTCGATCGCCAACAGTTCTTGCAGGTGCTTGATGATCCATGGCTCCATCGCCACTCTCCTTGCTGATTTCAGATAAATCCTTCGTATTCGTCTTCCTCGACGAACACCAGCGGCATGCCCACCCTCAGCCTGCCGTTCTCGTTGCAGTAGCTGCCGTGGGCCGTGGCCGCCCCCCATTGCAGCACGTCGCCGGCATCCAGCTCCGCGTCCACCACCCGTGCCATGTCCACCCTCGGTTCCTCTTCATTGATGCACTTGAACAGCGGATAGCGGATGTCCAATACATGGCGGTACACCACCGAATTGTCGGGGTAGAAAAACATCCCGCCGTTGGCTCGCCTGGCCTCGGTCAGTGCCACCCAGAACGTGACGGCGCTCCAGTACTTGCGCTCCCACAACGCGATGTCCTGATGCAGCGGAATGTATGACTCGTCGCGGCCGCGCTTGATAAAGGCCGCGTGCTTGATCAGCTTCGGCTTGCGCAGCACCTGCCGGCACAGGCGGTCCAGCCCGCTCGCCGTCAGCCAGGCATCCCAAAACGGCGGATCCGCCCAGTAGAGCTTGCGAATCTTCTTGGCCAGCCGGCGCTCGTCGTCACAGATATCGAATTCCGGCTCCAGTTCCGCCACCGGCTGCTCCGACCGGCTCATCACCCACCCCAGCGCCGCCGCGGTATGCGCCGGCGCCAACAAACCCCTGATGATCTTCATGCCCCTGCCCTCGAGTCGAGAACCGCCAAAATCGCCGCCAGCGCCACCGCATCGGCCAGCATGTCCTGGTGAGCGATATCCAGCCGTTGCAGACACGCATCCGGCAGATACGCGCGCCACGGCGCCATCGATTTGTAACGCGCAGCCCCCTCCCGCCCCGCGAGCAGCGTAGCGCCGCGCAAAACCCGCGATGGCCGATAGTCCGGGAAAAAGCGCAGATTGGCTTCGACGCAATCGCGCTCGACCTCGCCCAGCGCAGCCAGAAGCTCGATCTTGTCCAGCAACCGGCCGAAGGCAGCCACGCCGACCAGTTGCGCCAGCGACGTTGCGCCGCCACCGGACGAAGTCAGCTGCGAATCGACCAACAGCAGGCGCGGCGCGCCCCCGTCACCACGCTGCAGCAGGCATGTCGCCTCGAAGCCAACCAGCCCGCCGAAGGAATAGCCGACGACCCAATCCGGCGCCGGCCCATGCCAATCCTCGACCACGGCCCGCGCCAGATCGGCAATGCCCCGGTACGGCCAGTAACGGTGGTAGCTGACCAGCCGCATCTCTGCCTGGCAGTCCAAGCTGGCGGCCAACGCCGCGAAACAGAGCGGATGACCGATGAAGTCAGGCAATAGCCAGATCGTCGTCGGCATCGCTCTCCTCCTCGGCCAACAGCGACTCGCCCGCAGCCACCACCCCATCCAGCAGCGCCGCCAGCGTCTGCGTCGGCAGCCGACCGGCCAGCGTCAGCCTCGCCAGACGTCCGGCGCACAGAAACACGGTCAAGGTGAGGGGACGACGCACTTTCAACTGATTGCACGACTCAGCCCAGCCATGCGGCAGATCCGGCGACTCGTCGACGATATTGATCAAGGCCGCGCTCTTGCCGGCGAGGCCGCCGCAGGCCTCCGTCAACTCTTCGTAAGGCAGGCAGGCTGCGGCCATCGCCTGCAGCGTTTCGCGCCCGGCGGACGCGATCGCCGCCCCGATCTCCCCGTCACTGCGCTCCAGCAGCAGCGGCAGCACGTTGATATAGCAACCGGTCCCGTCCGGGCTGATCCCGGCATCCCGCAGCGAGCAGGTCGTGAAAACCAGCTGCGGCCGCCACGACAGCACCGCCGCACATACTCGCGACAACAACGTCGCAAACACCGGCAACAAGCCCTGGCGGCGCGATACGGCCCAAGCCGGCAACGCCACGACGCGTGACGTCGCACAATCGCATTCGGCCAGGCAGGTCCGTTCGCTCGGTCCCGGCGGCAGATCCACGCCCATCCCCTCCAGACGCGGTCGCAAACCATGCCAGTAGCGCCACGCGGCGTCGTGTCCGCTCTCGAGGCGGCGGGCGATCTGCCAGTTCTGCTGGGCGAAACTGAAATCGGCGTCTCCGCCATCGACGCCATCGTCGAGCGCCGCGCGCAACTCGGACAGCAGGCGGCCGATACAGTGGCCGTCGACGGCCACATGATGCAGCCATAGCCCGAACACCGGCCGGCCGGCCACCTCGGCGCGGACCAGGCGCAAGTAACCGTGCTCGAACACCGAATGGCGATAGTGCAGATAACGATGGCGGAAAGCCTCTTCGTCCGCATAGCCGGCCGTATCGCAAATCGGCGCAGGCAACGGTGCATCCTCCGCCAGCAGAAAAACGAAGCGCTCGCCCGCCAGCTCGACGCGGGCATTCAGCAACGGATGGCGCCGATGAATCGTGTCCGATGCGCGCCGCAGCTGCTCATCGCTCCAAGGCACGCCAGGCCGCAGCTGGTAGAACATCGAGTTGCCATCCAGATTGCCGTTGATCAGCTCATCCAGAGCCATCGAGCGCTGGCAGGGATTGAGTTCGCACTCCACCGCCGGCCCCGCCAGCGCCGCCACCGTCTGGCGATGCCTGGCGGCCAGCCAGGACAGGCATGCCGCATCGAGTCCGGCAGTGTCCCCGACCAGGAACAGATCGCCGCGAAACTGGAACGGGCGCAGCCGGTCCGGCTGCGGAAAGCGCCTGGCGAGTTCTGGCAGCAGCATCGGCTCGTCGACCGCTGCGGCGAGTCCTGGCTCGACCTTGATCAGTGTCGAGTCTGCGACCTCGGGCAGGACCCGGCCTGCACCGCGCTCGGCCAGCCAACGACAAAAATCGTCGAAGCGGCTGGCCCGGTAGAACGCCTCCAGCGGCAAGCGCGTCGCCAGCAACCGTTCGGCCTCGGCCAGCAGACGCAGGGCCAGCAGCGAGTTGCCGCCGTCGGCGAAAAAATCACTGCGCGGCGACGACGGAAAATGGCCGATATGGCGCCGCCACAGTGCTGCCGCACCGCGCTGCCCGGCATCGAGCCCGGCCATATCGATGCGGTTTCCCCGCCAACGCTCCAGCACCGCGGCCCGGTCGAGCTTGCCGTTGACGGTCAAGGGCAACGCATCGAGCGCAAACATCTGGTGCGGCCGTTCATGCGGCGGCAACCGCCCCAGCCAGCCGGTCTCCAGCGCAGCCAGCGCGGCCGCCCCGTCCGTGCCCGCCGGCACGATCGCTGCCAGCAGCTGTTTGCTCCCCTGATGCGTCACGACGACCAACGCACAATCGCGCACCAGCGGGCTTGCGCGGAAAAAATTCTCCAGCTCGGCCAGATCGATGCGAAAGCCGTTGATCTTGACCTCCTGATCCAGGCGGCCGTGATACTCCAGCACCCCGTCCTCGCCCAGCCGTGCCAGGTCGCCGCTGCGATAGACACGCCGCAACCTGCCGCCAAGCTCCAGGCACGCGAACTTGGACGCGGTCAGCGCGGCATTGCCCAGATAGCCCAGAGTGAGGCCGGCGCCGAAAGTCACCAGTTCACCGATCTGCCCCGGCGGCAGCGGGCGCAGGCGCGCATCGCAGATTGCCACCCCGCTGCCGTTGATCGGCACGCCTATCGGCAGCGACGGCCGCAGCAGATCTGCTTCCGACAGCGGATGGCAGGTGGTGAAAGTCGTGTTTTCAGTGGGGCCGTAACCGTTGATGAACCGGACGCCTGGGTTCGTCCGCATCGCCCGACGCATATGCGTCACCGACAAGGCCTCGCCACCGACCAGCACCCGGCAAGCGCCTTGCAAGCAAGCGGGATCGAGATCGACCATGGTGTTGAACAACGCCGAAGTCAGCCACAAGGTATTCACCCCCCGGCCACGGATCAGATCACGCAACCCGCCCGGACTCAGCAGCTTCTCGGCATAGAACACGCACTGCCCGCCGTTCAGCAGCGCCCCCCATATCTCCAGCGTCGAAGCGTCGAACGACAAAGGGGCATTGACCAACATGACGGTGGCGGCATCCAGACCGAGCACCGGCTGGTCGACGCACAGGCGAACGATGCCGCGATCGCAGCAGGCGATGGCCTTGGGCTGCCCGGTGCTGCCGGAAGAGAAATTGACATAGGCGACGGACTCGGCGTCACGCTGCAGGCATGGCCGTACCGCGCCGTGCGCCGGGACGTCGACCGCCGGCAGGCACGCGAGCCCCAGCGCCGTCAGCACCGCGCCGGCATCACCGATGCAAACCGCCTGGCGCACAGCCAGCCCATCCACCATCTGCCGTAGCCGCTGCCCGGGCAGCGCCTCGTCCAGGTAGGCGTAATAGGCGCCGGCCTTGAGGATGGCCAGCAGGACTACCGCCGTCTGCAGGCCATAAGCGCCCGCCACGCCGACGCAATCCCCACGCGCGACGCCCTGCGCGGCCAGCGCTCCGGCCAGTTGGTCACTGCAACGGTCCAACGTCCGGTAATCCAGCCAGTCATCACCGGCCCGCACCGCCGTTCTGTCGCCGTACAGGCAAACCATCTGCTCGAAACGGCTAAGCACATCCTGGTAGGGCCAATCCACGCCATCTGTCGCAAGTACACCATCAGGCCATTTCATCGTTCCGCTCCAACCACGCCATTGCAAGATTCGGACTCGCGCAGAGGAAGGACCGCCCCCACATGCCCACGCCATCGCCAATGGGCCCGAACACAGATCGAACACACCGGCATTGATGCGGGTCAATGCTAATCAATTTAAATATCCAACAGCAATGTCATTGTCGTTGAAATAACACGAACTTTAGTACAGTTGCATCACGCGCAAATGAGCACTTGCTCCGCGCTCATCACAGCAGCAGCAGAAGGGGGGCGAGGCACAAGAACGGATAGGCAGGGCGGGGAGAAAGATAGTATTGCCATGACGTTCGGCCAATGCGGCCGACTGCAGACTTGCGGCGATACAGCCTGCGGTTTTACCTGCCGCTCGGGCACTCTGGATTGGCTGCACGGCCGTGGGCACCACTGCCAGCCATCCCGATCCAATACGCTGCGTCGGCGTCAGGTCGTCTATCCATGGCTCATGATGACAAAATCGAGCTCGGATCGCGATCGTTACGCAGCCCCGGTTCTACATTAATCACACACTATAATTAACCATAACCGAGCAAAACAGCCAGTTATGGTTAACTATTCAATACCATTTCTTACCGATCGTGCCGTGCATCTCACTCATGGCAAGACCGATGACCACAAGTATGGCAGCTTGAAGTTAACCATAATCTGTTCTAAACTCCATTTATAGTTAACTATACTATCCCATTCCATGGAACGCTTTAGCCTGGAAAAGTATGTGGCCGGCAAGTGGCATCTGGCCGGCACCCTGGAGGTCGAGGCGCCGGAAAAAGGCATCGCATCACCATGCAGCCTTGAGTATGATCCGCAATTTGCGCTGGACTTCCTGGACGAAACGGGCGAGGCCACGTTCGGCACACACTTCCCGATCAATTTCGGCCACGAGCGCTATCCGGTCTGGCCGGCCTTCATGCTGGATATCCTGCCAAGCGGATTTGGCCGCGACTTGATCGTGAACCGGCAGACACTCACCCGCCCCGACGGGGCATACAACGACTGCGCCGTATTGCGCCACGGCGCCGGCAACCCGGTCGGCAATTTGCGCGTAGCCGAGGCCCGGCTCTGGCTAAGTCAACAACTGCGGCAGCAACAGAATGCATCGGGTTGGCCGCTGGCGGAGATGAAGCGTCACGACGCAGATTTCATCGAATATGCCAGTCTGCACGGCACGCTGATCGCGGGGACATCCACGCAGGGACAGGCAGCCAAAATGCTGCTCACGCTTGGCGCCGATCAACTGTATTACGGTGACAGCGTAGTCCCCGATGCAGAAGCGCGTGCACACTATCTGCTGAAAATTCCACGCAACGACCAAGACGCCATCCTGCTCCGCCACGAATGGCTCTGGCTGCGTCTGGCCCGACAAGCAGGGCTGAACCTCCACGGAGAACCTTTCATGACGGGTGAACTACTGTTCATTCCTCGCTTTGACCGTATCGTGACAAACGGGACTGTGCTACGCAAAAACATGGAAAGCGCCTATAGCCTGCTGGAAGTCAGTACGCCAGGCGCACCGCTCTGCCACGAAGACATTCTTGCCGCCTTCTTGGCGACGGCAAACCCCGACACGGTGGGGCGGGACTTCGTCGAATACTTCAAGCGCGACATTCTCGGTTTCTGCCTGCGTGTCGAAGACAATCACGGTCGCAACACTGCCTTTTTCGTCACCACTCAGGGACTGGAGCTGACGCCGCTGTTCGACTTCGCGCCAATGTTCCTCTGCAATGATCCCCCGGTACGCAGCACAACCTGGAGAGCGTTCGATATCGGCTGCCACGACCAATGGCCACGCCTGTTCCATGGCTGGCTGCCGGATCTCCTCGGCGCGGCCAACACGAAAAAGGTGCGCACGGTACTCTATGAGTGGACGCGGGTGTTGCGCACCATACGGCAGACTTTCGCCACCCTCGGACGCGACCGCCGCACCGATATTTGCCTGCCGCGCTTCGATGCCGCGCTGAACGCACTGGAGACCTTGCAATGAGAACCCGCAAACGGACGCAAGAAGAACTCGCCCTGCTGCGCAGAACGCTGGCAACTCGCATCTCCACCGAACAACCGCCGCTGCATGAGGCTGCGCGCTGGGTGCGCGAAGCACTGGGCCTAAGCCAGGAAGCGTTCGGCAAACTGGTTGGGCTGAGCAAGCCGCAGGTATCGAAACTGGAAAAAGGCGAAGGCAATCCGACCCTGAAAACCCTGCAGGCCATTGGCCGCCCGTTCAAACTGCAGCTGGGCTTCATTCCGCCTGCAGCCGCCATCTTGCACAACCAACTGCCGGCCGCCGCCCCAACGACGACGCGCACGCCACGGCAGCACGTACCCGTTTTCAAACTGGACGAGCCATAGACCGAGGCTTGCCGCAGCCGGGATCGACCGGCCATCCCGCAGCTATAAGCTACCCCGGGCTTAGTCCCTCTCAATTTGAAAGAAAAAGGAGAAAAAGTAAAAACAGAGCTTGACAATGATGAGAATGATTTACACTTACAAAATAATGCAATCGATTCCTGCCGCAGGAGGTTCGCCATGAATCGTATGCTCATCGCTCTGCTGACCATCGTCATGCTCGCCGCCGCCAGTACGGCCCAGGCCGCCTGCCGTCACGCCTGGGTCATCGGCGTCTACGACCCCCCCCCCTTCCAGAGCTTTGCGCCTGACGGGACACCGACCGGTGTCGAAGTCGACCTGATCCGCCAGGTCGCAACACAAATGCAATGTCCGGTCACATTCAAGAACATTCCCTGGCTGCGGCAGCTCAATTACGCCAAAAGCGGCGACGTCGACATCGTGATGGGGGCCGGGATACGGGCTGACCGCAAGCAATACCTCTACTTCTTCAGCCCCTATATTTATGAACCGTCCGTGTTTGTCATGCTCGCCCAACAGCGGGCGCAAATGCCGATCAATTCGCTGCAGGACGTCACCAGGGCCAACGAAGACTTCAAGGTTGCGGCACTGCTCGGCGCATCGTACAGCCAGGCCTACGCCGACTGGATCAAGGACCCGCAGTCGATGCGGCATATGAACCTCGTCGACACCAACGAGACCACCATGAAACTGCTGCTGGCCAGACACGTCGCCGCTGCGCTGTTTTCCGATCCGCATGAGCCGTTTCAGGTGCTGCACCAAATGAACCTCAAGGCCGATCTTGTCGTCTTCCCGATCGATATCGAAGGCAAGGAAGACAACTACGCCTACTTCGCCTACAGCAAGAAACGGTTCACGATCGACGACGCCCGCACCATCAACGACAGGCTGGTCGCCACGGTCAAGAGCGCCGATTTTTCCAGCGACCTGCGCAAATACTTCAGCGATAGCGAGATCAAGGTCTTGCTCTCACGCTGAGCCGCCCGCGCCGGTCCGGCGCATCCTCTGCACCGCAAGGCACAATCGCGCCCCGCGAAGGCAACCGGTTTGTCATTGCCGAATGTAAATTGGTCCCACATGACATTCACACGGAGACCAAACCATGCATTCACGGATCATGCGGCCGCTCGCCGCCATGCTCGCCCTGTTGCCGCTGGCGGCACAGGCCACCGGCATGAACGCTGCGCAGGCCGATGCGCAAGCGCGCAAATGGGTCAGCCAATTAACGCTCGATGAAAAAATCCGCCTCGTCCACGGCGTAGGCATGCCCTCGCCCATGGGCGGCGCCGGCTATATTCCCGGCGTGCCACGGCTCGGAATCCCGGGACTCGCCAGTGCCGACTCTTCCGGCGGCGTCGGCGGGCTCAATGTTCCCGACAGTCCGGTAACGCTGTTTCCATCCCCCCTGGCACTCGCCGCCAGCTGGGACACCGGACTTGCCTACCGCTACGGCGCGCAGATCGCCGATGAACTGCGCGCACTCGGCTTCGCACAGGGGCTGGGCGGCGGCGTCAATCTGGCGCGAGAACCGCGCAATGGCCGTACTTTCGAATACCTCGGAGAAGATCCGCTGCTCGCCGGTCGCATGAGTGCCGCCCGCAGCCTCGGTACCCGCTCACGGAACGTCATCGCCACCGTCAAGCACTTCGCCGGCAACGATCAGGAAACCGACCGCTTCCAGAGCAATTCGATCGTCGACGAGCGCACCTTGCATGAACTCACGCTGCTGCCGTTCGAAATCGCCGTGCGCGAAGGCAAGGTCGGCAACGTGATGTGCGCCTACAACAAACTCAACGGTCAGAAAGCATGCGAAAACAAAAGCTTGCTCAGCGACACGCTCAAGGGCCGATGGGGATTCCGCGGCACGGTGCAATCCGACTGGATCATGGCAGTCACCGATACCGTCGCCGCCGCCAACGCCGGCCTGGATGAAGAGCAACCCGGTTCGCAAAACGACTACGCGCAACAATTCGGCGTCTACAGTCACTTCAACCAGCGCTTGAAGCAGGCGGTGCTCGACGGCCGCGTGCCGCGCGCCCGCCTGGACGATATGGTCGAGCGCAAGCTGCGCACCATGCTCGAAACCGGCATCGTCGCCAGGCCGCCGCATGCCGGCGGCCGGATAGACGGCGCGGCCGGGCACGCATTGGCGCGCGAAGTGGCCGAATCGTCGATCGTGTTATTGAAGAATGAAGCCAATGCCCTGCCGCTCGACGCGCATCGCCTGCGCCGCATCGTGGTCATCGGCGGTCACGCCGACCAGGGCATGCTGGAAGGCGGCGGATCGGGGGGCGCCGGCGTGCAATCGAGCGGCAATGCGCCCTCGCCGCACAATGCCGTCGCCTGTCTGCGCCCGGACAGCAGCATCGGCAGCATGCACCTGATGAGCGGTTGCGCCACATGGCTCAAGACTTCACCGCTGGCAGCGCTGCGCGCGCGGGCACCCGGTGTCGAAATCGACTATCTGGACGGCAGCGATATCGCTGCGGCCGCCCGCGCGGCGGCAAACGCCGATGCCGCCATCGTGTTCGCCACACAATGGGAAAGCGAAGACATGGACCTGCCATCGCTCGCACTGCCCGATGCCGCAACCGACCCGGCCAACGAAAACACCGATCAGCAGGCCTTGATCCGGGCCGTCGCGGCCAGGGCCCACCGCTCGATCGTGGTACTGGAAAACGGCACGGCCGTGACCATGCCCTGGGCCGACAAGACCTCGGCCATCGTCGCGGCGTGGTATCCGGGCATCGAGGGCGCCACGGCGCTGACACGCGTGCTGTTCGGCGACGTCAATCCATCGGGGAAATTACCGTTGAGCTTCCCCCGCAGCGAAGCCGATCTGCCATCTCCGGCGCGTCCTGCCGCCGGCGATGTGCACTACAAGGAAGGCCTCGCCATCGGCTATCGCTGGTATGACAGCCGCGATATCGCCCCGGCCTACCCGTTCGGCTTCGGTTTGTCCTACACCAGCTTCAGCTACTCTGGCCTGCAGCTCGCCCATGATGCAGGCGGAAATCTGCACATCCGCTTCCGCCTCGCAAATACCGGTGGACGTGCCGGTGCCGAAGTCTCCCAGGTCTATGTCGGCCTGCCGCCCGACGGAGTCGAACCGCCCTGGAGGCTAGTTGCATGGGACAAGCGCACACTGGCGGCAGGCGGACAGGAAGTCGTCGAAATCACGGTGCCGAAACAGCGTCTGGCCGTATGGGATGCGCAGCGGCACGATTGGCGGATACCGGCAGGCAGCTTTGTACTGAAAGTGGGCGACGCATCGCGTGACCCGCATGCGCTCGAGACGACATTCACCCTGCCAGACTCAGTCCGTTAACGCTGCCGGGCAGAGTGGCGGAAGCGCGATGGCGACATCGCGCGACCGGCAAGGAAAAAGCGTGAAAAGGCACTGGCCGAGGCAAAGCCGAGCCGGCTGGCGATCAGGGCGATCGGCCAGCCGGTTTCTGCCAGCAGGCGGTCCGCCTCGACCAGCCGCGCCCGGTGCCACAATGTGGAAAACGAGGTTTGTTCGGCCCTGAGCCGCCGCTGCAGGGTCCAGCGGGAAATGCCCATCCGTCCGCACAGGGACAGCATGATCTGCTGCTCTCCCGCGCCATGTCCGCTGGATAACAGCACCTGCAGCATGCGTTCGATCCGGGCCGCCCAGCGGCCGCGGTGCCGCAAGGCTGCACACAGCCGCTCGACCGGCCGGGCGAGATGACTCGCCAGCAGCGGCTGATAGCCGGCCACCGGCGCATCCAGCGCCTGGGAACGGCAAAACAGGCGGTTTTCCTTGGCGCCATACCTGACACGGGCGCCAAGCGCGGCCGACAGCCGCGCCGCATCGATCGCAAGTTCGCCCTGCAACTCGATACGTACCGCCAGCATGGAGGTCCCGAGCAGATGGCGCAGGGTGCACAGCACCAGGGCAAAATTGGCCAGCGCGCAACTGCAGCGACGTGCCATGCCCGCCTCGTTGCGATAGCACAGCCGCAAACTGGCAGGCAGATGCACCACCTCGATCTCGTCGAGTTCGCCGATCAGGCAACGGTGGCGCAGATAACGCACAACCCCCTCGCGCGCGGAGGGGCTGTGGCAAAGATAGGCAGTCAGTTCCGGATAGGCGGGATAGATATCTTCCAGCGAGCGCGGCAGATCATCGAGGGAGAAAGGCAGGCGATTGGCGACATCGAGCAGACGCAGATATTTGTCGCCGGGCAGGCGCGCGTGCCGGTCCGGTTCGGCAAGCCCGACCATCTGCATGAAGCGCGGCGCATCGATACCGTAACGCTCGGCGCGGCGGACAAATACATCGATCAACGCCGGGGAGACGGTTTTGCCGTCAAGGCCGGCCGGCATCTCCATCATCTTCGCGACCACCATCCGTCAAACTAAAGGGTCATTGTCTTCCGGACAGGATGGCAACCATCTGGCGCAGATCAAATGACCGCGCGGTCGAGTGCCGGCAAACCGGCCTCGCTGCGCCAGGCGTCCATCAAAACCAGCGACTGGCTGCGCAATATCGCCTTGATCTGCGCGAGGCGCTCGGCATCGATCTGCTCCCAGCCTAGCGTCTGCAACACCGACCGCTGCGCCAGATGAAACACCATCAACTGGCCGTAAAGCGTCAAGGTGCGGATCTGGGTGACCGCATCGTCGGCGGCGCGGTCGGTAATGGCGGCAATCAGCCCGGTAATCACCCGCCCCATCTCGGTGCGGAACACCAGCAAAGGCTCGCTGAACACGCCGCCCGGGCCGTAGCCGGCCTGTTCCTGGGCGAGAAACAGGCGCCGGTCCGAAGTCTTGGTCACCAGCATCATGTCGGCCGACGCCCCGGCGATGGCGAGAAAACGACCGGCCAGTACCTCGGCGCATGCCCCGGCGGCCAAGGCGTCGCGCCCGGCCTGCAGCGTCGGCGCAAGCATGGCGGAAGACTGCCCGGCAATATACTCGGCGCACGCCTGATACAGCCCCTCCTTGCTATCGAAGTAATAACGCAGTGCCGGCGCATTGATGCCGGCCAGGCGGCCGATTTCGCGCGTCGATGCGCCATCGAATCCGCGCGTGCCGAACAGGCGGATCGCGGCGTCGATGATGCGCTGGCGCGTTTCCGCGCCGCAGGCATAGCCGGCGTCCAGCCGGTGCCTCGGGTGCGAGTCGGTCATGGGTCTAGCGTCCTTATCTCCTGGCGTGCGCACTTCGCGCAACGCGTCGTCGGACGAAATTTTAACATCCGCAAAAAATGTTGACGAAAATTTTTTACACTCGGTAAAATTCTTCCACTCGTAAAAAATTAGGAATATTCCCATGCCGGATGTCCGGACCGACGCTGCACAACCGCGCGCCTCGCGCCGCACCCGTACGCTCTTCGTGCTGGCGGCGGCAGCCACTGCCGCCGCCGTGACCTGGGGCGGGTGGTGGACCGTGTACGGTCGCTTTCAGGAAAATACCGAAGACGCCTATATCAAGGCCGACAGCATGACGGTCTCGCCCAAGGTCGGCGGCTATGTCGAGGCGGTCTACGTGCAAGACAACCAGTGGGTCAAAAAGGGCACGCCGCTCGTACGGCTCGACAACCGCCAGTATCAGGCGGCACAGGACAAGGCCGATGCCACCATCGCCGCCAGCAAAGCCGACGTCGACCGCGCGCAAGCCGATATCGAAGCCCAACAGGCGCAACTCGCTGCAGCCCGCGTCAACGCGGCCCACGCAGCCGATGAATGGAAACGCTATGCGCCGCTGGCCGTCAGCGGCGCCGCCACCGACGAAAAACTGGCCGAGCTGAAAAACAGCCGCGATCAGACCGCTGCCGACGTTCTCGCCGCACAAGGGCGACTGGCATCGAGCCAGGCACAGATCATCGCTTCACGCGCGCAACTGAAGGTGGCCCAGGCGGATATGCGCCGCAGCAAGCTCGACCTCGGCGACACCGTGCTCTATAGCGCGATGGACGGCAAGATCGGTGATCGCGGCGTACGCGTCGGCCAGCTGGTTCAGCCCGGCACACGCCTGATGACCGTGGTGCCGATGGACCGGCTGTATATCGTCGCCAACTTCAAGGAAACCCAGATCGGCCGCATGCGCATCGGCCAGCCGGTGCGGATTCGCGTCGATGCGCTGTCGGACAGCATCATCCACGGCCGCGTCGACAGCTTCTCGCCGGGCACCGGGTCGGAATTCGCGCTGCTGCCGCCGGAAAACGCCACCGGCAACTTCACCAAGATCGTGCAACGGGTACCGGTGCGCATCCGCCTCGAGGGCGTAGGCCGTGACACGCCGCTGATGCCCGGCCTGTCGGTCACGGTCGAAGTCGACACGCGGGGAACACAATCGTGACCGCACATGTGCAAGCCAACGCCAGCGCAGAAGACTGGCTGGCCGTAGCAGCCGGTGCGCTCGGCGCACTGATGGCGACGCTCGACATCTCGATCACCAACTCGGCGCTGCCGCAGATCCAGGGCGCGGTCGGCGCCACCGGCACCGAGGGCACCTGGATTTCCACCGGCTACCTGATGTCGGAAATCGTCATGATTCCGCTCGCCGCCTGGCTGTCGCGCGTACTCGGCATGCGCAACTTCCTGCTGGTCAACGCGGCCTTGTTCGTCGGTTTCTCGATGATGTGCGGCCTGTCCGGCAGCCTGCCGATGCTGATCATCGCCCGCATCGGACAGGGCTTCACCGGCGGCGCGCTGATTCCGACCGCGCAAACCATCATCCGCACCCGCCTGCCGCAGCACCAGATGCCGATCGGCATGACGATGTTCGGCCTGATCGTACTGCTCGGCCCCCTGCTCGGGCCGGTGTTCGGCGGCTGGTTGACGGAAAACGCCGACTGGTCGTGGTGCTTCTTCATCAATGTACCGGTCTGCGCACTCCTGCTCGGTCTGCTGCTGTTCGGCCTGCCGGCCGAACGCATGCAGCCGGGGGAGTTCATCAAGGCCGACTGGCTGGGCATCGTCGGCCTGTCGCTCGGCCTCAGCACCCTGACGGTGGTGCTCGAAGAAGGCCAGCGCGAACGCTGGTTCGAATCCGACATGATCATCCGGCTCAGCATCGCCTCCTGCATCGGCCTGATCCTGGTCGCCGTTTCACAGTGGCGCTCGCCCAAGCCCATCATGCGGCTCAGCCTGCTGCGCAACAAAAGCTACGCCAGCGTGATCCTGATCGTATTCGCCGTCGGCGCCGGGCTCTACGGCGTCTCCTACCTGGTGCCGCAATTCCTCAGCCTGGTGAGCGGCTACAACGCCGAGCAGTCGGGCGCGGTCATGCTGCTCGTCGGCATCCCCGCCTTTCTGATCATGCCGCTGCTGCCGGCCATGGTGACCCGCTACGACTATCGCGTACTCGTCATCGCCGGCCTGCTCTGCTTCGCCGGCAGCTGCCTGCTCGACACCGGCCTTACCGCGCAGAGCGTCGGCAGCGACTTCACCTGGTCGCAACTGTTGCGCGGCATCGGTCAGATGCTGTGCATGATGCCGCTCAACCAGGCATCGATGGCGGCCGTCAGGAAGGAAGAATCCGGCGATGCCGCCGGACTCTACAATATGGCGCGCAACCTGGGCGGTTCGGTCGGCCTCGCCGTGCTCGGCACCTTCATCGACCGGCGCGAGGCGCTGCACACCAGCCTGCTGCGCCAGGCCGTGCCGGCCAACTCCGAACTGGTGCAACAGCGCATGGCCGACATGACCGCCGGCCAGCTTGCCGTGACCGGCGACGCAGCGCATGCATCGCTGCGGGCGCTCGGCCAGCTGTCGCTGCAGATCAACCAGCAGTCGGTGGTCATGACCTTTGCGGAAACCTTCCAGGCACTCGCCGTCGTGCTGCTGTGCTGCATTCCGTTAGCACTGCTGCTCAAGACGCCCAAACCCGGCAGCGCACCGCTCGACAGCGGCCATTGATCACGAATCGTAACCGGACCCTCCCCATGCCCATTCATTCCGCCCCATCACGACTCGCCATGCTGTTGGCCGCAGCGGGCCTGGCCGCCTGCGCCAGCGTCGGACCCGACTACCACGGCGCGCCGGCCATGCCGGCCGGTGCCGGCAGCTACGTTCGCGCAACGGCCGATGCCGACCGCAATGCGCCGCTGCCGGCCCAGTGGTGGAAAACGCTCGACGACGCCGACCTCGACCAACTGATCCGCCAGGCACTCGCCGACAGCCCCGATCTCGCCGCCGCGCGGGCGCGCCTGCGCGAAGCGCGCGCCGGACTCGACAGCAGCCAGGCCCAGCTGCTGCCCACCGCCTCGGCCAGTGCGCTCGGCCTCGGTCTGGAAACCGCGCCGGGCACCGCCAGCAGCAGGACCCTGCATCTGTACACCACCAGCTTCCTCGCCTCCTGGGAAGTCGACCTGTTCGGCGGCGGACGGCGCGGCGTCGAAGCCGCCGCGGCCGACAGCCAGGCAGCAGCGGCCGATCTCGCCGATCTGCAAGTAGCGCTGGCGGCCGAGGTCGCCCAGAACTACATTCAGCTGCGCCTGCACCAGCAGCAGTTGCAGCAGCTCGACATCTCGCGCCAGGCCGACGAGACGGCGCTGCTGCTGACCGAACAGCGCCGCAGCCGGGGGGTGGCGACGGTGCAAGAGCTGCAGCAGCGGGTCGGCGCGCTGGCCGCCACCGTCGCGCAAAGCGCGCAGGCGCAGGGAGACATCCTTGCCGCCCTCGATCAACTGGCCTTGTTGTGCGGCCGGTCGCCGGCGGCGCTCGATGAGGCGCTCGCCGCACCGCAGCCGCTACCCAGATTGCCGGCCACGCTCGCCATCGGCGACCCGACCCAGTTGCTGCAAAACCGCCCCGATATCCGCGCCGCCGAACGTCGCCTCGCCGCGAGCCAGGCAGAAATCGGCGTGCAGAAAGCCGGCTATTTCCCCAAACTGACGCTGATGGGCGGCCTCGCCTTCGCCGCCGAGAACCACAGCAACCTCTTCGACCGCAGCAATGCATCGCTGCTCGGCCTGCCCTATCTGTCCTGGAATGTCCTCGACTTTGGCCGCACTGCGGCAGCGGTCGACAAGGCACAAGCCGGCCGCGACGAAGCGCTGGCGCAATACCGCGGCAAGGTGCTGACGGCGCTCAACGACGCCAACAGCGCGCTCAGCCGCTATGGTCAGCAGCAGCAGAAAGTCCGCCAGCTCGACATCCAGCGCGATGCCGCCGTACAGCAACTACGGATGGAGCAGGCATTGCGGGCAGCCGGCGCCGCCAGCGAAATCGACCTGGCAGACAGCCGCAAGGCAGTCAGTGTGAGTCGGCAGCAGACACTGGCCGCCGATGCGGAGTTGCTCGGCGACTACGTGCTGCTGCAAAAGAGTCTCGGCCTGGGCTGGCAGAGCGAAGAAGAAAAGACCCGCTAGCGCGCCGCGGCGGTGCACACCGCCGCATCGTGTCCGGTGGTGAAAAACTGCCGGTACAGGGCGGAAAAAGTCAACATGCCGATGACGGCGAGGCAGAGCCAGGGCAGCCAGCTGGTATGCAACACGCGGGCCATGTCATAGAGCCAGCCGCCGCCCATATAGCCGACCGCACCGCCGATGGCGAGCCCGAGCCGGCTCATGCCCATATAGCTCGCCCTCGCCTGCGGGTCGGCCAGCGAGGCGATATAGGTTTCCCGTGCCGGTTCGAACACGATGCTGCCGAGATAAAAGAACCCGAGCAGGATGAAGGCCGGCAACGGCCGACCGACCAGCGCCATCGCCGCCAGGCTGACCGTCATCAAGGCAAGCCCCGTCAGCATGCGCGTCTCGCGCCGCGCATAACGCTCGCCGAGCCGTGCCAGCGGATAGAGCAGGCACAGCGACAGACAGGTCTCCAGCGTATACATCCAGCCGACCGCCGCCGGCGTGCCGGTCAACTGCTTCATCACCACCGGCACCAGCAGCATGATCTGCACGCCCAGCATGTAATAGCCGCTCAACATCAGCACGAAGCGCATGAAATAACGGTCGGCGAGCACCAACCGCAGCGAATCGGCCGGCGTCGTCTGGCGCGCGCTCGCCACCCGGAACGGCTGCAACAGCAACGTATTGGCCAGCGCGGCGAGCAGGAAGACCGCCATGCCGGAAAACCCGACCCAGCGAAAATCGAAACGCAACAACCAGGAGCCGAGCAAGGCGCCGCTCACGGCCCCGGCGCTGTCCTGCATCATCAACAAGGAGAAGAAATGCGCGCGCTGCGCCGGACGCACCAGCTTGGCCACCAGCGCCGAGCGCGGCGGATCGAACAGCATGCCGCCAAGCCCGGACAGCAGACAGGACAACAACAGCACCCACGGAGAATGGGCGACGGCCATCAACCAGAACCCGCCGGCGCGCAACAGCATGCCGGAGACAATCAAGGGCTTGGCGCCGAAACGGTCGGCCAGCGCGCCGCCGAACGCACCGAGCCCCTGTTGGGCCAGCTGCCGCGCGGACAGGGCCAGACCGACACTGGCGGCCGCCCAGCCGAGCTGGTCGACGAAATGCAGGCTCACCAGCGGGAACACCATGTAGAACCCCAGCACCACCAACATATTGTCGAGCAGAATGAATGCCTTGCCTCTGCTCCGGGCGCGCCCCGCGGGTCCCATGATTACCTCCGGATGAAGCGATCATTATACGTTGCGCACAGGCTTGACGTCCTTGTAATGACATTCCCGTATCGGCAATTAAATGCCGTTTTTTTAGGCAAACAGCCGCGAAACGCGACCCGGACCAAAGACCAGGAGCCGTGTCGAATCGCCCCCGCCATGGTCAGAGCTTCAGCACCGACCTTTCTTTACCGGAGACATCGCATGCGCATCCCCCGCCCTATCCTGCTTGCCCTCACCCTGCTCGCAGCCAGCGCCGCACACGGCGCCTGCCAGGAGCAGCGCATCGTACTGTACAACCGCGACGCCGGCGCCATCGAAATCTACCGCCTGACCGACCCCGCCACACCGATCGGCCCCGCCGATCTTCTCTGGCAATCGCCGCCGCTGGCGGGCGGGTCCGAAGTCAAGCCGATCAGCTATCTCGGCCGCAAGGCCCTGCTTGCCACAACCGAATACGGCGCCGTCATCTATGCCTATCCGGGCAAGACGCTGCTGTTCCAACGCGAGATATCCGGCGCCTGGGACATGAACATCCACTCCGCCCTGGCGCTGGACGATGGCAATGTGCTGCTTGCCGACTCATCCGGCAAGATCGCCATTCTTTATCCGGGCGAGAACGAACAGGACCTGTGGCAAACGACGGCACAAACCCGCTGGTATCCGCTCGACTATGCCCACGGGCTGGCCTATGACGAGGACTATCGCTGGATCTATGCCGGCGGCTACACCACGGTCAACAAATACGCCTATGCCGGCAGCGGCAGTCAGGCCAGTCTGCAGCTCGTCACCCGTTACGATGCCAGCCACTACTATTTGCGCTGTGCCCACTACGGCATCTGCAGCGAAGACGCCGACTGGGAAGACGGTATCCATGACCTCTATCCGGTGGATGGCGACAATCCGCATCTGTTCTTTCTGACCACAGGCGAACGCAGTTTCCTGTTCGACACATCGCAACAGGCCGACAGCGATAATCCTGCCGCGGCGGATGCAGCCGTGCCGATCCGCCTCGACGACTACCCGCCGTTCTATACCGTCGACAGCCGTTACTCGCAGCAGGAGGCGCCGTCGCATCAGCAAGACAAGGTCATCTTGCGCAAGGGCGGCATCAAGTCACTGTCGGGCCGGCTCGCGGCCGACGACTATTGCACCCTCGCCCACGCAGCGCCGTACTTCACCGAACAACTGCAATACGACTACTACCAGCCGGTCTTGCTTTATGCGCAGCAGGACGCCGATCGTGTCGACTACGACCTGACGACAGAGAATCACCTGCAGTTTGCCAACGACATGCGCATCTCCTTCTACAAGGCCAGGCTGCTGCCCACCGATTTCTGAGCGGCCCGGGCGGAGGAATCCTGTCGCACCAATTTATAACAATAAGGAATATTAATTTTTCAAAACAAAATTGAAAAGAATATGAATTTGTCGCAGCATAAGGAGTGAACAATGATCATCGGTGCAAGGAAAAACAATGCCAGCCCCCCGCGTCCATATTGTGCACGGTTACACCGCCGCGCCATCCGCTCACTGGTTTCCCTGGCTCGGCGAGCAACTCGCCGCCACGGGCATCGAAGTGAGCATCCACGCCATGCCCGACTCCAGGCAACCACGCCTCGACGCCTGGCTCGCCCACCTCGAACGCGAAATCGGCCGCCCCGGGGATGAAGATATCCTGCTCGGCCACAGCCTCGGCTGTATCACCCTGCTGCACTATCTGCAGGCCCTGCCCGAGCCGCTCACGATCGGCGGCTTGATCCTGGTGGCCGGTTTCGACCAGACACTGCCGGGGCTGGCCGAGCTCGATCCTTTCGTCAGGCCGCACTACGACCCGGACAAGATCCGCCGCATCGCGGCGCAACGCACCAGCATCGCCTCGCGTAACGACGGCGTCGTTCCCTACCCCTACAGCGTCGCGCTGGCCGAGCGGCTCGGCAGCGGCCTCCATTCGGTCGCCAACGGCGGCCATTTCCTCGGCCGCGAAGGCATCACCGAACTCCCGCTGGCGCTGGAACACATCCTGGCGATGCGCCAGCGCGCCGGCCGCGTCGCCTAGGCGCGGCGGCATGCCGCGCACAGGCTAGCGCGGACGCACCAGCTGCCAGGCGCGCGTCAGATAGCCGACGCTGGCGAAGCCGCTCCAGGTATGCACCATGCGCGTGAAGGGGAACAGCAAGAACAAGGTCAGACCGCACACGATATGCATGCGGAAAACCAGCGGCGTACCGAGAATCAGCGCCGCCGCGTCGCCGCGGAACGTGACGATGTGCTGCGCCCAGAACATGAAGGTCACCATGGTGCGGCCGTCGGTGTGCTGCGCCGACTCGGCAATCGTCGACAGGCCCAGCCCCAGCGTCAGCAACAACCAGCCCAGCAGGACCTTGTCGCGCAGCGGCGTCTGCGCCCGCAGCCGGGCATTGCCGAAGCGGCGTGCCAGCAGGATCAGCAGACCCAGCATGCCGATGCCGCCGAACAGGCCGCCCGCCCCCATCGCCAGCATCTGCTTGGCGGGCAAGGTCACGCCCAGCGTTTCCCACACCGCCAGCGGCGTCAGCAGGCCGAACAGATGGCCGAAAAACACCCCGAGCACACCGACATGAAACAGATTGGAGCCGAGCCGCAGCTGGCCGCGATAAAGAAACTGGGTCGACTCGGCGCGCCAGGTATACTGCTCGCGCTCGAAACGCACCAGGCTGCCGAGCAGGAACACCACCAGGGCGATATACGGGTAAATGCCGAACAAGAACAGATGCAGGTAAGGCATGATCAGGCTCCTTGCCGCGCCGCGCGCGGATGAAACTGGATGATACGGGCGTCGCCGGCCGGCTTGAGCAGGGGCTCGACACCGTCGGCGCCGGGGCCGAATGTTTCCAGCGCCTCGTCCATATCGCGCACCGGCGGCTCGGCCACCGGCAGCGGTGCGGTCGAGGTCAGCGTGCCCAGCGCGGCAAACACGCCGGCATACAGGCTGCCCGCCTGTTCCAGCCGGCCGCCCACCAGCGCCACGACATGAATCGCCTCGCCCAGCAGCCGATCGGCTTCGTCGGCCGGCAACTGGGCGAGAAACTCGAGAAACAGCGGCAGATAATCGGGCAATTCGTCGGCGACGATGGCAAAGCCGTGCCGACGGTACTCGTCCATCAGGCTGACCATGGCCGGGCCACGCTCGCGGCTCTCGCCATAGACATGCTCGAACAGGTGCAGGCTCAGGCTGCGCTGGCGGTCGAACAGGTCGACGTAGCGCTCCTGCAGCGCGATCAGCGAGCGATCCGACCACTCGGCCAGCAACGGCGTCACCGCCTGCCGCACCGCCTCGGGGCAATCGGCCAGTGCCGCGCGCAAGGCCGGCAACGCGTCGAACAACTCGCGCTCCGGGTACTGCAACAGCAGCGACAAAATGGCGAACGGATTCATCTCACCCTCCCTGGCTGCCGCTGGCGGCCTTCTTGCGCGACTTCGGCATCTCGGCGAAAAACACCGAGCCCTGCTTCTTCTTGCCGAACAGCGTGCCGTCCGACACCCCGCCCGAACAGCCGTTGCCGAAACTGAAACCGCAACTGCCCTTCTCGTTGAAACTGTCCTCGACCATTTCCTTGTGACTCGACGGAATCACGAAACGGTCCTCGTAGTTGGCGATTGCCATCAGCCGATACATCGCCTCGATCTGCGCCGCGTCGAGCCCGACCGCATCGAGCACCTCGGGCGCTTCGCGCCGTTCGACATGGCGGGCACGCATATAGGCGCGCATCGCCAGCATCCGCTCCAGCGCCGCCAGCACCGGCGCCTCGTCGCCGGCGGTGAGCAGGTTGGCGAGATAGCGCAGCGGAATGCGCAATTCACGCACATCCGGCAACACCCCGCGCTTGCCGAGCACGCCCTGTTCGACCGCCTTCTGAATCGGCGACAGCGGCGGCACATACCAGACCATCGGCAAGGTGCGGTACTCGGGGTGCAGCGGAAAGGCGATGCGCCACTCGACGGCCATCCGGTACACCGGCGAACGGCGCGCCGCATCGAGCCAGTTGTCGGAGATCCCCTGGCGGCGCGCCTCGGCGATCACCGCCGGATCGTTCGGGTCGAGGAAAATATCGAGTTGCGATTGATACAGATCGTGCTCGTTCTCGCACGACGCCGCGTCGGCGATGCGATCGGCGTCGTAGAGCATCACGCCGAGATAGCGGATGCGGCCGACACAAGACTCGGAGCACACCGTCGGCTGACCGGCCTCGATGCGCGGGAAGCAGAAGGTGCACTTTTCCGCCTTGCCGGACGACCAGTTGAAATAGATCTTCTTGTACGGACAGCCGGAGATGCACATGCGCCAGCCGCGGCACTTGTCCTGATCGACCAGCACGATGCCGTCGTCCTCGCGCTTGTAGACCGAACCGGACGGGCAGGACGCGACGCAGGTCGGATTGAGGCAGTGCTCGCACAGCCGCGGCAGATACATCATGAAGGTGTTCTCGAAGGTCGAGTACATCCCCTTCTCCACCTCGCGGAACAACTGGTCGCGGCTGCGGCTGGCAAACTCGCCGCCCAGATCGTCCTCCCAGTTGGGACCGCCGACGATCTTGTCCATCTTCTTGCCGGTCAGGATGGAAACCGGCCGCGCCGTCGGCGGCGTCTTCATCGCCGGCGCATGTTGCAGATGCTCGTAATCGTAGGTGAACGGCTCGTAATAATCGTCCACCTGCGGCAGGTTCGGGTTGGCGAACAGATTGGACAGAATCTTCAGCTTGCCGCCCTGCCGCGGTTCGAGCTTGCCGTCGGCGCGCCGCCGCCAGCCACCCTGCCACTTGTCCTGGTTTTCCCACTCGGACGGAAAACCGACCCCCGGCTTGGTTTCGACATTGTTGAACCAGGCGTACTCCACCCCGTCGCGGCTGGTCCAGACGTTCTTGCAGGTCACCGAACAGGTATGGCAGCCGATGCACTTGTCGAGGTTGAGCACCATGGCCACTTGTGCGCGAATCTTCATGCTTATCTCCCCTCGTTGCCGCGGGCCGGCTCATCGAGCCAGTCGACGCGCTGCATCTTGCGCACGATGACGTACTCGTCGCGGTTGCTGCCCACCGTGCCGTAGTAATTGAAACCGTAAGCCTGCTGCGCATAGCCGCCGATCATGTGCGTCGGCTTGGTGACCGTGCGCGTCACCGAATTGTGGATGCCGCCGCGCTTGCCGCTGGTTTCCGCCCCCGGCACGTTCACGATCTTCTCCTGCGCGTGGTACATCAGCGTCATGCCGGCCGGCACCCGCTGGCTCACCACCGCGCGCGCCGTCAGCGTGCCGTTGAGGTTGAACACCTCGATCCAGTCGTTGTCGACGATGCCGGCGGCGCGCGCATCGGCCTCCGAGATCCACACATGCGGGCCGCCGCGGCTCAGGGTCAGCATGCGCAGATTGTCCGAATAGGTGGAATGGATGCCCCACTTCTGATGCGGCGTGATGAAGTTGAGCACGATCTCCTGGTTGCCGTTCGGCAGCCGGCCGAGCATGGCGCCGGTGGTCTTGAGGTCGACCGGCGGCTTGTACACCGCCAGCCCCTCGCCGAAGTCGAGCATCCAGCTGTGGTCCTGGTAGAACTGCTGCCGGCCGGTCAGCGTGCGCCACGGAATCAGCTCATGCACATTGGTATAGCCGGCGTTGTAGCTCACCTCCTCGCTCTCCAGCCCCGACCAGGTCGGGCTGGAAATGATCTTGCGCGGCTGCGCCTGGATGTCGCGGAAGCGGATCTTGTCATGCTCGCGGCCCAGCGCCAGGTGGCGGTGATCGCGGCCGGTGATCTTCGACAGCGCCTGCCAGGCCTTGACCGCCACATGGCCGTTGGTTTCCGGCGCCAGCGTCAGAATCATCTCGGCCGCGTCGATCGCCGTTTCCAGCCGCGGCTGGCCGTTGGCCGCACGGCCGTTGAGCGCGGCGAGTTCCTCGACCTCGCCGCCGGTCTGCCAGCCTATGCCCTTGCCGCCGTTGCCCGCCTTGGCGAGCAAGGGGCCGACGGTGGTGAATTTCTCGTAAATGCGCGTGTAATCGCGCTCGACCAGCGTCATCTGCGGCGCCGTCTTGCCCGGCACCAGCTCGCACTCGCCGCGGCTCCAGTCGCGCGGCTCGAACGGCTGGCCGAGTTCGGCCGGCGTGTCGTGCATCAGCGGCGTCAGCACCAGATCCTGCTGCGTGCCGAGCACCGGACCGCCGATTTCCGACAGCCGCTTGGCCAGCAGCTTGTAGATCTCCCAGTCGCTCTTCGCCTGCCACAGCGGCTGCACCGCCTCCGACAGCGGATGGATGAACGGATGCATGTCGGACGTATTCAGATCGTCCTTCTCGTACCAGGTCGCGGTCGGCAGCACGATATCGGCGTACAGGCAAGTGGTGCTCATGCGGAAATCCAGCACCGTCAGCAAGTCGAGCTTGCCCTCGGCCGCCGGCCGCACCTTGACCTCGGACGGACGGATGCCGTCGGCCTCGTCGTCGAACAAGGCGTTTTGCGTGCCGAGCAGATACTTGAGGAAGTACTCGTGCCCCTTGCCGCTCGAACCGAGAATATTGGAACGCCAGACGAACATATTGCGCGGGAAATTGCGCGGATTATCCGGGTCGTCGCACGACATCTTCAACGTGCCCGCCTTGAGCCCGTCGACGGCGAAATCGACCGGATTGCGCCCAGCCGCCGCGGCGGCACGGCTCAGCTCGAGCGGATTGCTCTCCAGCTGCGGCGCCGACGGCAGCCAGCCCATATGTTCGGCGCGGGCGTTGAAATCGATCAGGCTCATGCCGTCGAAACGGCCGGCCGGCGCGGTCGGGCTGACGATCTCGCCGACCGACAACTTCTCGTGCCGCCACTGGCTGGTATGGGCATAGAAAAAGCTGGTCGAATTCATCTGCCGCGGCGGCCGCTGCCAGTCGGTGGCGAAGGCCAGCGGCGCCCAGCCCTGCTGCGGGCGGAGCTTTTCCTGGCCGACATAATGCGCCCAGCCGCCGCCACTCTGGCCGATGCAGCCGCACATCATCAACAGATTGATGATGCCGCGGTAGGTCATGTCCATGTGATACCAGTGATTCAGGGCCGCGCCGACGATCACCATGCTCTTGCCGTGCGTGCGGTCGGCATTGTCGGCAAACTCGCGCGCCACCGTGATCACATCCGCCGCCGCCACGCCGGTATGCTTTTCCTGCCACTTCGGCGTATAGGGCAGATCATCGTCATAGCTGGACGCAACGTTGTCGCCGCCCAGACCGTTGTCGACGCCATAATTGGCCAGCATCAGATCGTAGACCGTCGCCACCAGCACACTGGCGCCATCCTTGAGCGTCAGGCGGCGCGCCGGCACATTGCGCCGCAGCACCGCGCCATGTTCGGCGCCGAAATAGGGGAAGCCGACCGCCGCCACCTCGTCGGCGCAATCCTTGAGCGACAGCAGCGCATCGACGCCGCGGCCATCGGCCGCCTTAGGCTCCAGATTCCACTTGCCGGCCATATCGCCCGCCTCGCCCCAGCGCAGGCCGATGGTGCCGTTGGGCACGACGATGTCACCGCTGGCGCCATCGATCAGCAGCGTCTTCCAATCCGGATTATTGGCCTCGGCATGGGCCGTCAGCTGCGAGGCGCGCAGATAGTGACCGGCGACCAGACCGTCGCCGTGATCCTGCAGCGTCACCAGCATCGGAAAATCGGTGAACTGCTTGCCGTACTGGCGGAAATAGTCGCTGGCGCCAGTGCGGTGGAACTCGTTGAGCACCACATGCCCCATGGCGAGTGCCAGCGCCGCATCGGTGCCCTGCCGCGGCGCGAGCCAGATATCGCCGAACTTGGCCATTTCGCCGAAGTCGCTCGACACCGCCACCGTCTTGGTGCCCTTGTAACGCACCTCGGTATAGAAATGCGCATCCGGCGTGCGGGTCATCGGCACGTTCGACCCCCACACCATCAGATAGGTCGAGTTGTACCAGTCGGCCGACTCCGGCACATCGGTCTGCTCGCCCCACACCTGCGGCGAGGCCGGCGGCAGATCGCAATACCAGTCGTAGAACGACATGCACACGCCGCCGATCAGGCTCAGATAACGGCTGCCGGCGGCATAGGACACCATCGACATGGCCGGAATCGGCGAAAAGCCGATGATGCGGTCCGGGCCGTATTCCTTGATCGTCCAGGCATTGGCGGCGGCGATGATCTCGGTGGCGGTATCCCAGTCGGCGCGCACGAAACCGCCCAGGCCGCGCGCCGCCTTATAGCTGCGCGCCTGCTCCGGGTCGCCGCTGATCTGCGCCCAGGCCTCGATCGGCGCCAGCGTCTTGCGCGCCTCGCGCCACAGTTCCATCAACTGACGGCGGATCATCGGGTACTTCACCCGCTGCGCCGAATAGACATACCAGGAATACGACGCGCCGCGCGGACAGCCGCGCGGCTCGTGATTGGGCAGATCGGCGCGGGTGCGCGGATAATCGGTCTGCTGCAACTCCCAGGTAATCAGGCCGTTCTTGACGAACACGCGCCAGCTGCACGAACCGGTGCAGTTGACGCCATGGGTGGAGCGCACCACCTTGTCCTGCTGCCAGCGCGAACGGTAGCCGTCTTCCCATTGACGGTCTTCGTTCACCACGGCGCCATGGCCGTCGGCAAAGCTGTCGGTGGTGCGCGACAGGAATTTCAGGCGATCGAGAAAGTGACTCATGAAGCCTCCCCTAGGGTCTTCGCGGCATCGTTGATGGCATCAAGACTACGCGGTCGGAGGCAAGGGCCCCATTCGCCGATGGCAGCATCGATGCGACGAGAAAGGACTAGGGGCGACTAGTTCTTTTGGACAGGATGGCGGGGGCCGTAAGCGTTTTTCTACGGCCGTTTTCTGTTTTGCGTGGTGTGGTGCCGTGCTGGCTTGTTTGTCGCCGTGGCTGCGGTTAGGGTTTTGGCGTGTAGCGCGGAGTCGTTACGCAGGCGCGGCCCGGGGTGTATGTAGCACCGGCGGGCCGCTAACCAGGACTTTCTTGTACGGAGAAACTCATGGCTAACATCCATGTTAATGCACGTCCCTTGTCCTTTGCTAACGCCCCTTATCATCAACGGCAGCTCTTTTCCCTGCTTTCCACCCTGATCGAGCCGTGCGACGGTGTTACGCCGGCGGCACAACGCCATCAGTTGATCGTCGCCAGCGATCTGCAGTGGCGGGCCATCGAGCCGTCCGACGGCCGCGGCGGCTGGTTCTATCTTGCCGAGCCGGCGGCGCTGCGCACCTTCGCCAATTGCCTGTTGTTGTCGGCGCCCTAAGGGCAATCACCGGAGCGCGGGGGCCGCAAGGCCCCCGTCGAGGCTGACGCCGCGGCATAAAAAAACCCGCCTGACGGCGGGCAAGGTTCGCATTCCAGGCGAATCAGCAATGCATCGGCGCCCTGGCGCGCGCGAAGAACAGCCAGGTGACCGCCATGCAGCAGGCGTAGAACACCATGAAGCAGACGAACGCCGCAACCGGACTGCCGGTCAGCTTCATCGACAGACCGAAAGCCTGCGGAATGAAATAGCCGCCATAGGCGCCGATGGCGCTGATGAAGCCGGCGGCTGCAGCCGATTCGCGCACGCCGTTCTGGCGCGCTTCACGCTCGGCCGCCCCACCCTGACCGGCAACCAGCCGCAGGCAATGACCGATGAACAGGCTGGGAATCATCTTGTAGGTCGAGCCGTTGCCGATACCGGTCAGCGCGAACAGCAGCATGAAACTGCCGAAGAACAGCGGCCAGTTGCCGGCGCCGCCGGTCGGCAAGCCAGCCAGAATGCCGGCCACGCCGCCGAGCATGCACAGGAATACCAGCAGCGTGACGCGTGCGCCGCCGACGCGGTCGGCGATCATGCCGCCGAGCGGCCGGGCAAGCGCACCGACCAGCGGGCCGAGGAAGGCCACCTTGGTGACCGGAATCATCGGAAACAGCGTCTTGGTCAGCAGCGCAAAGGCGCCGGCAAAACCGATGAAGCTGCCGAAGGTGCCGAGATAGAGAAAGCACATCAGCCAGTTATGCCGGCGGCGGAAGATCACCGCCTGCTCACCGAACGACGCCCGGGCATCGGCCATATCGTTCATGCCGAACCAGGCGGCCACGGCGGCCACGGCAATCAGCGGCACCCACATGAAACCGGCATTCTGCAGCCAGAGACTCTTTTCCACCCCCTGCTTGACGAAGTGCTGCGCTTCGCCGCCGAAGGCGCCGAACAGCGGCAGCGTCACCGCCAGCGGAATCAGCAATTGCGCCACCGAAACACCGAGATTGCCGAAACCGGCATTGAGGCCGTTGGCCTTGCCCTTTTCGCTCGCCGGGAAGAAGTGGGCGATATTGGCCATCGAGCTGGCGAAATTGCCGCTGCCCAGGCCGCACAGCAGTGCGATGGCCAGCATGACCGGATACGGCGTGCTCGGGTCCTGTACGGCAAAACCAAGCCACAGCGCGGGAATCAGCAGCAAGCCGGTGGAAAGCGCCGTCCAGCGCCGGCCACCGACCATGCCGGGAATGAAGGCATAGAAAATGCGCAAGGTCGCGCCGGATAACTGTGGCAGCGCGGTGAGCAGAAACAACTGCTCCTTGCTGAAGGTGAAGCCGGCATTGGGCAGGTTGAGCGTCACCATCGACCACAGCACCGACACGATGAAGGCCAGCATCAGACAGGGGATGGAAATCCATAAATTGCGCTGCGCGATGGCGCGGCCAGAATCCTGCCAGAAAGCCGTGTTTTCCGGCTCCCAGCGTTGCAATACCGTAGTGTCAGAACGCATTTCGTTCCCCTTCGTTGGCTGCTGCCGGAACAGGCCGAGGCAGCGTCGACCGCGCCAGCATCAACTGGCCACTGTTGCTGCGAGGATAAAATCACAACGCGGGAAGGGGTATTCATCGAAGGGCCGAAACGGTCCGGCAAGCGACGGAGGGCGGACCGCCCGCACAGCGGGGGTCGGCTAGTCCGAAAGAACTATTCGCGCGCTCAGGCGAGACCGTGTTCGACCGCGTAGACCGCCGCCTGCACACGGCTCGTCAGGCTCAGCTTTTTCAGGATGTTCTGCACATGGATCTTGACCGTGCTCTCGGCCACGTCGAGCTTGCGCGCGATCAGCTTGTTGCTGTCGCCATGCGCCAGACAGGCGAGGATTTCGCATTCGCGCGGCGTCAGCCGCACCCGCTCGCCATCGGCCGGCGCACTGCCGGCGACACGGAACTGCGCCACCAGCTTGGCAGTCATGCTCTCGGCAATCACCGCCTCGCCGCCATGCGCACGACGGATGGCGTTGACGAGAAAATCTGCGTCGATGTTTTTCAGCAGATAACCGCGCGCACCGCTGCGCAACGCGGCGGCAAGGTCTTCGGCGTCTTCGGACACGGTCAGCATCAGCACTGCCATATCGGGCGTGTCCTGCAGGATCAGCTGCAAGGCCTCCAGGCCGGACAGGCCGGGCATGTTCAGGTCGAGCAGCACCACATCGGGCTTGAGCTCGCGCACCCGCTTGACCCCTTCGGCGCCGTCGGCCGCCTCGCCCACCACCGCCATGTCGGCGCGTTTGGACAACAGCAGCGAGATGCCGCTGCGAAACAGCGTGTGATCGTCGATCAACAGCACGCGAATCAGATCGTCAGACATGGTCGTTCCCGACAGACGGGTTGTTCGGATCGGCCGACCGCATGAGGTGCACGGTCACGCCCTGGTCGGATTCTACCTGCAAACGGGCGCCGAGACGTCCGGCCCGCTCTTGCATGATGCGCAAGCCGACATGCCGGTCGGCACGGTTCGCCATGCGCGCGACGTCGAACCCGGGACCGTTGTCGCGCACCCACAATTCGAGATCGGGTCCTTCGATGAACTGCACCTCGACCCGATCGGCGCCGATCGCATGCTTGCGCACGTTCGACAGCGCCTCCTGCAGGATGAACAAGACCTGGATCTGCAGATCGGTCGGCAGCGGCACGCCATGGCCGCGGCGCTCGAACTCGACCGTGAGGCCGGTCTGGCGGCGGAACTTGTCCACCGCCGAGGCGAGCGCGCCGCCGAGATCGGTTTCTTCGAGACGGGAGCGGAAATTGAGCAGCAGATCGCGCACGTCGTCATAGCTTTCCTGCACGCCGGTATGCAAGAGCGGCACCAGTTCGCGCGCTTCGTCGAGACTGTCGCGGCCAAGCGCGTCGTCGAGCATCTGCAACTGCAGATTGAGGAAGGACAAGCCCTGGGCAATGCTGTCGTGCAGACCCTGCGCCAGCAAGTTGCGCTCCTGCGTCACCGCCAGTTCGCGCTCGCTCGCCGCCAGGCGCAGGCTCTCGAGCGCATTGCCGAGATGCTGGCCGAGACTGTCGAGCAGCTGCATCTCGCGCGGGCTGAACGGGTGGGCGGTGTGGAAATAGAGGGTGAAGAAACCGGTCTGCTGCTGCCGCGCCCGCACCGGAAACGCCGACACCTGGGAGAAGCCGAGACGCAGACAGGCGGGCGGCATGTCGTCCGGCACGCCGTCGCGAAAATCATGGATCACCGCGCGGTTTTCGCGCACCACCGCGCCGCACAGGCAATCGTCGATCTGCAGACAGCTTTCCGATTCGGCCAGCAGCGCCGGCAAACGATCGGCGGCAAACAGATGGGCATGCGCACCGCTCGGATCGAGCACGCGCACGCTACAGGCGGCGGCATCGAACCAGCCGCGCAAATGTTCGACGAAACCCTGGCATAACTCGCGCGCCGGCATGTTTTCGTTCAGCCAGGCGGTGGTGCCGTACAGCAGCGACAGCTCGCGGTTTTGTTCGTTGAGCCGCGCCGTCTTGTCGGCCACCCGCGCTTCCAGCGTCGCATACGACTCGGACAGGCGGTCGGCCATGCGATTGAAACCGCCGGCCAATGCGCCGAATTCGTCTTGCGTCTCGACCGGCAGGCGCACGCTCAGGTCCTGCCTGGCCATGCGCGCCATGCCCTCGCTCAGCCGTTCCAGCGGGCGGAATATCAGCAGGAACATCAGAAAGATCTGCCCGACACAACCGCAGATGGCCATCGCCACCAGCACCACCTGCGAGCCTTGCAACAGGAAGGTGCGGCGCTCGTTATAGCGCTCGACCTGGCTCACCAGCAGATCGAGTTGGCCGACGAAGGCATCGGCATTGCCGCGCAACACCGCCCAGGATGGCGCCGGACGGCCGGCGAGCACGGCCTCGGCCGGCGGTGCGATCCGCTGATCGTACAAGGCGCGGATATGGAGAAACTGGCGCTGGATGGCGTCGTCGTGCGGCAGATAGAGCGGCCGCTCCGGGTCGCCGCGCGCAAGCACGTCGAGAGTTTGTTCGAAATCGTTGCGGTCGGCGACGATGCGCGCGCGTATCGCGGCATCGTCGCTATCGGCGTATTCGCGCAGCGACAGCGCCTGGCGGTAAGTCTGCCGGCGCAGGCTGCCGGCGGCGTTGATCGCCGCGGCCCCCCCTTCGAGCTGCCAGGACAGATAAAGCGTCGCGCCGATCGCCACCAGCCCGATGCACAGCAGCACCAGCAGGATGCCAACCACGCGGGTCGACAGGCGGATGCGCGGTTGCAGTTCGGCGTAATCGGCCATGCCGGCCCCGCCTCAACCGCCGGTGCGCGCCATGAAACGCATGATGCGCTCGGGCGCTTCAACGAAATGGTGCCGTTCCGGCTTTTGATCGATGGCCGCGACAATCGCCTGGCGCAATTCGGCATCGTCGGCGCCGCCGCGCAACAGCGGCGCGAGCTCGACCCGGTCTTCCTGGCCGAGGCAGAGATAAAGCGTGCCCTCGACCGACAGCCGCACACGATTGCAGGTGGCGCAGAAATGCTGGCTCACCGGGGTAATGAAGCCGATGCGGCCGCTACCGTCGGCCGTCTGCCAGTAGCGCGCCGGACCGCCGCCCAGTTCGACCGCGGACGGCTCCAGGCCGAAACGCTTGACCAGACGCGGCATGACTTCGCTGATCGGCAGATAGCGCGCATCGCGGCCGGTCTGCCCGATCGGCATGATCTCGATCAGCCGCAGGATGAATCCCTGCTCGAAACAAAAGGCCGCCATGCGCTCGATTTCGCCGTCGTTGACCCCGCGCATCAGCACCATATTGAGTTTGATCGGCGTGAGCCCGGCATCGCGCGCCGCCATCAGGCCGGCCATGACCGCATCGAGTGTGTCGCGCCCGGTGACGGTCTGCATGCAGCCCTTGTCGAGCGAGTCGAGACTGACGTTGACGCGACGCAGACCGGCCGCCGCCAGGGCATCGGCATGGCGGGCGAGCTGGGTGGCATTGGTCGACAGCGAGACTTCGCGCATGCCGTCGAGGCGGGCGAGCCTGCCCACCAGTGCCGGCAGATCGCGCCGCAGCAGCGGCTCGCCGCCGGTCAGCCGCAGCCGCGATACGCCGAGCGCGGCAAAGGCCGCCGCCACACGCTCGATTTCGTCGAAGCTGAGCCAGCTCGCCGGTTCGGCGAAACCGTGGAAGCCCTTCGGCAGGCAATAGCTGCAGCGCAGATCGCAACGATCGGTGACCGACAGGCGCAGATAGTCGATGCGCCGGCCGTAGCGGTCTTGCAATGGTGCAGGGGAAGTCGAGGCAGACTCGTACATGGTTCAGGGCTCCTTACTGTCAGTGTAATCGACCCTGGCTGACTGTCCATTCGTACAGATAGCCAGCGGCCCATCGGCCAAAAGAACTATATCTCGGCACTGCCACCGGCAAAATCGCGCAAACCGGCAGCATCCAGCACGGCGATATCGCGCCCACTGACATGGATCACGCCAGCCGCCGACAAACGATGCAGCACGCGCGAGAAGGTTTCCGGGCTCAGATTGAGCCGCGAGGCAATCAGGTTTTTGTTGACCGGCAAGCTGACCACCGCCGCGCCATCGGCGGCCTCGTCGAGATCACGCAGCAGATAGCCGCAGACGCGCTGGCTCGCACTCTCGACCGAGTAGCGTTCGACATCGCGCACCAGGCCGTGCAGGCGCATCGCCATGCCGGCGAGCAGCTTGCGGGCGAAAGCGGGGTCGCTGCCGATGGCATTGAAGATCGCCGGCGCCGCCACCTTGAGCAGCAGGCTGTCTTCGAGCAGTTGCGCCGTCACCGGACAGGGATAGTCGAGCAACATCACCGCCTCGGCGAAGCTTTGCCCCGCAGCGATGATTTCCAGCACTTTTTCCACCCCCTGACTGGAGAACAGCGACAGCTTGACCCGCCCGACCGCCACCAGATACATGCCGTCGCACGGATCGCCCTTGTGAAACACCACATCGCCCTTCAGGCCGCGCCACTCGGTGACATAAGGTGCGAGCGCGGCAATTTCACCGTCGCTCAGGGCTTGAAACATCGGTTGATGGCGCAATAGCGCGCGAATATCGAGGTCTGCCATGCCAGGTTCCGTCCGAGGCGGCGTGCACCGTACCGGAAAATCTTGATTCAAATCATTCAAACGATAGCTGCCGAGCCGACATACTGCCACGCAAAACGCGACGATTCATCTTTGTCCGAGAAAGGAAACCCGATGAATGCCCTGCAACGACTCATTGCCCAGCATCGCGGCTGCGACGACGCGCTCGTCGTGGCCGAGGCCGCTGCACGCGGCGAAGATTGGCCATCCGCCCGCCACGCCTTCCAGCGCTTTGCCGCCGACATGCAACGCCACTTCGCGCTGGAAGAAGAACGGCTGTTCCCGGCCTTCGAAGACGCCACCGGCATGAAGAGCGGCCCGACGATGGTGATGCGGCGCGAACACGAGGAAATGCGCCAGTTGTTTGCCGACATGCAGACCGCCAGCGACGCCGGCCGACGCGAAGACTACCTCGGTGCGAGCGAAACACTACTGATTTTGATGCAACAACACAATATGAAGGAAGAGAACATTCTCTACCCGATGTGCAGCCACCAGTTGCCCGATTTCGAGCAGTTGGTGCCGGAGGACGGACAATGACGGCCACCGATCTGCGTCATCTCCCCCCGCCCGGGCCCATGGAGCACATCCTCGACGCGCTGGCGACGCTGAGCGCCGGCGAGACGATCAGCTTCGTTCTGCCGCATCATCCGCTGCCGCTCTACCCGCTGCTGGAAGCCGAGGGGGCACGCTGGCGCTGCGAGCTGTCCGGCGACGGCGGCGTGATCATCCATATCGACAAGGCATGAGCCAGGCCTGGCTGTCCTACGACAATGCGCCGCCCCTGTGGCTGCCGGCCTCGTTCTTCGCCGCCGCGACAGGCTGGCTGTTCGTGCTGGCCGCCGCGGCCGGACTCGCCGTGCCGGCCGAAGCCAACCGCTATCTGCCGCAGGTGCTGGCGCTGACCCACCTGCTGGCGCTCGGCGTGCTCGGCAACGCCATGCTCGGCGCCTTGCTGCAGATCGCGGCCGTGGTCGCCGCCGTACCGACACCGCGTCCGCGGTGCCTGCTCATCGCCATCGGCCTGCCCTGGCAGCTCGGCACCGCACTGTTGGCAAGCGGATTTCTCGCCGGCCTCCAGCCCATCTGCTTCGAAGCGGCGGCGGCTTGTCTGCTGTGTGCGCTGGCGGCGCTGCTCGGCCATGCGCTGGCCGGCCTCATGCGCTCGCCGGCACGCGACGCCACCAGCCAGGGACTCAGGAGCGCGCTGCTCGGGCTGGCCTTCGCCATGCCGCTTGGCGTGCTGGCCGCGCTCGCCCTGACCGGCCGCATCGCCACCCCCGTCGTGCCGCTCTTGACCAGCCATGTGCTGTGGGCCGGCGGCGTCTGGCTGTTCGGCCTGGTGCTGGCGGTCAGCCAGACGGTCATTCCGATGTTCCTGATCACCCCGCCCTTCCCGGCACTCACCCGCCACATCGGCGCCATGCTGCTGCCGCTCGCGCTCGTGACGAGCCTGGCCAGCGCCGTCACGGACGGCACGGCCGCCGCCGTGGCCCTGGGCACGCTGGCGACGCTGTTCGCCGCCAGCGTGCTGAGATGTCTCGGGCAGAGCCGCCGGCCGGACGATCCGGCTCGCAGCCAATGGCGCACGGTCATGCTCTATCTGCTCGCCGCCGTTGCCGCCGCCTGGGCAAGCCTCGTCTGGCCCGGGTCGGCCAGCCTGCCGCTGGCCTGCGGCGTGCTGGGACTGGGCGGCTTCGGCCTGGGTGCGATCCTCAATATGGCTTGCAAAATCTTGCCGTTTCTCTGCTGGCTGCGGCTCAAGGCGCTCAATGTGCCACGCCAGGCGCTGCCGCCGACGCACGGCTTTCTGGCCGAGACGACGCAGCGGCGCATCGGCCGCTGGCACATGCTGTGGCTGGCCGTCGCACTGCTCTGGTGCCGCTGGCCGCAGGCGACGGCGCCGTTGCTGTCGCTCGCGTCCCTCGCCCTGTTTGCCGAGCTGGCCAGCGCTGCCGGGCGCCTGATCGGGCGCTATCGCCTTGCGCGCCGGCACGCCCAGCTGCGATAGGCATTGCCGCCAGGCCAAGACAGCAGCATCATGACAGCTTGATCCTCGAGGACACCCGCATGGATAGTGCAATCGAACAATTCTGGAACAGCCGCTTCGGCCAGAACGAATTCGTCTACGGCACCGAGCCGAACGCCTTTCTGCGCGAAGTGGCGCAAAGTCTGGCCGCGCCGGCAGACATTCTCAGCCTCGGCGAGGGCGAAGGACGCAACAGCGTCTACCTGGCCCGGCAGGGGCACCGCGTCACGGCGGTGGATATTGCGGTGGAGGGACTGAGCAAGATACGTCGTCTGGCTGGCGAACATGGCGTGATGGTCGACACCGTCCACGCCGATCTCGCCGACTACACCATCGAGCACGAGCGCTGGCATGCGGTGGTGTCGATTTTCTGCCACGTTCGCCCGCCGCTGCGCGAACGGCTGTTCGCCGCCATCATGCGCGGGCTCAAGCCGGGCGGGGTGCTGATCCTCGAAGCGTATACGCCGCGCCAGCTCGACTACGACAGCGGCGGGCCGAAAGAACTCGACCTCCTCTACGAGCCGGAGTCAGTCCGTGCGGCTTTGTCGTATCTGGAGGTCGAGCGTTGCGTCGAGGTCGAACGCGAGGTGCGCGAAGGGCGCTTTCATACCGGCTCGGCGGCAGTGGTGCAAGTCCTGGCGCGCAAGCCGGTCGGCTGAGTCTGTACAGGCTTACCAGTGATACTGGTATTCGCCCATCACAAGATTGGTCGTCTGGCCCCCGCCCAACTCGCCCTGATAGTTGACCAACAGGTTCGACGCCTTCGATAAGCCCAGGGAAAGCTCCACACCGACCAGTGCGCTGTCCTTCGGTCCCTGCCAACCCTGGTAAGCCAGCATCGTGGTCGGCCCGGTGACGAAACCGGCCATCACCGTGTTGGCCGGCGTCTGCAACTGGTGTTCCCAGCCGAGCGTCGCACGGAACGCGCCCGGCGCGCCCGATGACAGCATGAAGTGGTGGGTGTAGCGTGCCCCCACCTCGCTCGACACGGTGGACTGTGTCGAACCGGCCACGTGCAGGTCGGCATTGCCGCCGCCGGTCTCGGTCAGGTCGCCGATGCGCGTCGCCGTCAGGTTCACGTTGAGCAATGGTTCGATCGTCCCGACCCGCGTGGCGATACGGTAGCCGCCGCCCAGCTGCGCGAACGCGCTCGCCACCGGCGCACTGCCGTTGGCCGTGATGCTATAGCCGGGGAAATCAACCGAGCGCTGATCACTCAGCGTGCCGACGCCGAGCCCGGCCAAGCCGCCGAGCCACCACGCACCCTGATCGTACTGGCCGTATACCGACAGGTTGCCGGTATTCACCGTACCGCTGCTGTTCAAGGTGTCGTTCTGCTGCGTGGTACTCAGATAGCTGCCGGCCACCCCGACACGCAGCTTCGACGTCAGGTTCGTGTCCGCCCCCAGATTGATGCCCCAGGTCTGATTGGTGAAGCCGGAGATATTCGCATTGCCTTCGACGCGTTGTTGCGCCATCGGCAGACTCACCCACACATCGCTGCCGCTGTCCCGGGCCTGATAATTGCCCGCGACGGCGTCGCCGCTCGACGGCGTCCCCATCCGATCCCACACGCTGGAGGCGAAATCCTGGGCGGAAGTCGCCACCGCGCTTTGCAGCGACGCATACGACTCTGCCGACAATTGCTCGTAGGCGTGCGGAACGTCGGCCGCGGTCAGCGCATCCACCGCGTCGAGCAGCCCGTTCTCGCCCACGGCCGCCTGCATCTGGTCGAGCGCTTCACCGACGTTGCGCTCGTTCTGGTTGTCGCCATAGCTGTCGTAGGCCGTTTCGTTACGGCTCAACGTCAAGTAGACATTGTTGGCATCCTCGCTCACCGACGGCGTCAAGAACGGCAGGTTGACCGTTGTCGAATCGAACTGGCCAGTCACGCCGCCATTCGCGGTGAGAATGTCGTAGGTGGTGTGCATCTGATATTCGCCGCTGGCCGCGGTGATATTGAGCGAGGCACCCTCGATATCCGCACTGCCGCCGACCTGGATCTGATCGGACTGGCCATCCGCGCCGAGATTGACGTTATAGGTCGAATCGCCATACATCGTCAGCGAATTGTCCACGTGCAACGTGGCAATGCCGTCATCCCCTCCCGGGCTGATGGCGCCGTGGGTATCGAGCGCGCCGATGGTGCCGTCGCCCGACAACGATGCGCCGCTATCGAGGTAGAAATGCGAATCGGCCGCGCTGCCATCCACCACCAGCGCGCCGGCTTGCACCACCGTGTCGCCGCTATAGGTGTTGTCGCCGCCGAGAATCAGCGTGCCATCGCCGGTCTTGGTCACGCCGCCGCTGCCGCTGATCGCACCGGATTGTTCCGCCACATCATCGCCGGCATCATCGCCCGCAGCGACATTCAGCGTTGTATTGGCGCCGCTGAGCACGAGGGTATTGGTCAGGTTCACCCCGTCCAGATAGCCGATCCCGCCCGAGTCCACGGTGACCGCACCCGTGCCGAATGCCTGATCGTTGCCGGCCACCAGCATGCCGCCCGAGATCGTGGTGCCGCCGCTGTAAGTGTTGTCCCCGACCAGGACCAGGGTCCCGTCGCCGCTCTTGTCCAGCCCGCCCGCACCGGAGATCGTGCCGTATTCGAGCGCCGTCGCATCGGCCGCGCCGACGCTCGTGTCGAGGGTTTGCTCCAGCACGATGTCGTTGCCGGCCTTGACGCCGTCGTCGAGGGAGAGCGCGCCGCCGTCGGCGCTGATCGTACCGCTGCCTGCCGCTCCGCTGTTGCCCAGCTCCAGCGTGCCGGCATTCAACTGGGTGCCGCCGCTGTAGACATTGTTGCCGGTCAGCACCAGCGTGCCGTCGCCGTTTTTGACCAGTGCGTCGCCGCCCACTTCGCCCGTCAGCGTCAGCGTGGTGCCGCTGTCGACATCGATGCCGCCGGCGCTCGCCTTGTCGCCGAGCGCGACCTCATTGTTCAGCGTCGCATCGGCCGTGCTCTCCAGCGTGCCGCCGTTGATGACCACCGCGCCGCTGCCGAGATTGTCGTTGCCGGAAATCTGCGTCGTGCCGCCCATCAGCACGCTGCCGCCGCTATAGCTGTTATCACCCGACAGCACCAGCGTGCCGTCCCCCTCCTTCACCATGCTGCCATCGCCCGACAGGGTGCCGCTCATGGTCAGCGTGGTGCCGCTGTCGACATCGAGCCCGCCGCCGGCCTTGCCAAACTCCGCGTCGCGCGCCGTTGTCATGGTCTGCGTGGTTTGCAGCGTGCCGCCGTCAAAGTTGAGCCCGCCGCTGGCGGCGCCGAGATTGTCGTCGGCCGAGACCTGTACGACACCGCCGTCGAGATTGGTGCCGCCGCTGTAGGTGTTGTCGCCAGTCAGCACCAGCGTGCCGCCCTCCGTCTTGTCGAGCGCGCCGGCGCCGCTGATCTGGGTATCGATGGTGGCGGTGTAACCGTCGAGCACCCGGACCTCGTTGCCGTTGCCGGCCGCCAATTCCAGCGTGCCGCTGCCGTTGAGCGTGTAGCCGTCGCTGATGAATTGCAGGCTGTCGAACTGGTGGTTGCCCTCGACATCCACCGTGCCGCCGCCGGAACCGAAAATCATATTGCCGTTATCGCTATCGGCAGCGGCCGAGGCAGCGTTGATCTGACCGGCCGAGTCGGTCCAGTTGGTGTTGGCGGCGTCGTCGTTCCAGACGCCGTCACCGCCGTGAATGCTGCCGTCCGCCGTGGTGGTGCCGCCGTCCCAGTAATGCATCGACGCATCGCTGGTCTCGTAGCCCAGTTGGTACTCGCCGCCACCGCCCGCATTGGCGACGTTGTTGAGCGTGTAATCGTTGGTCTGGCCGGCCGGAATATTGCCGAGCTGGAAGTCGCTGCCGTTGGTCACCGTGCCGCTGTAGTCGATCACCGAGTAGTAGCCCTTCTCGTCGGGCGCGCCGGTCCCGACCAGACCATCGACGTTCAGCTTCACCGTGCCCTCGAAATCGAGATTGCCGTTGACCTGCAGCGCATGCTCCTGGCCCGGCAAGGTGCCGGAGTCGAGGTTGTAGTCGAGCGAAGCGCCACCGTTCATGGTCAGCGTGCCGTCGATGGTCAGGCCCTTCAGCGCGGCCCCCGCGTTCTGCGTGAGGTGGCCGCCATTATCGATGGTGACGTCACCGTGCACCGTGCCGCTGCCGCCCAGCACACCGCCGACGGTCACAGTCGAAGTGAGCGTGTTATTGGCGTTGAGCACTGCGCCGCTGGCGACGGCGACACTCGCGGCGCTCAGGGCGCCGTCGGCATTCACCGTTCCGCCGCCAATGCTCAGTGCACCGGCGTAGCCGCTGCCGTCACCGTTGAGGGTCAGCGTGCCGTCACCGGTTTTAGTGAAGTCGCCGCTGCCCGACAGCGCGCCGTCGAGCGTATCGCTGCCGCTTGCCACAGCAAGCGTGCTGGCCTGATCGACCACCATGGTGTTGTCGAGCGTGATATCGGCGTTGAGCACCAGCGTCCCGCCGGCGAGCGTCAGCGCCCCGTCGCCCAGGCCATCGCTGCTATCGACCTGCAGCGTGCCGCCGTTCAGCGCCCAATTGCCGTGCATGTCGGCATTGTCGCCGACGATCTCCAGCGTTCCGTCACCGCTCTTGCTCAGGGTGGTATGGAGCGCACCGCTGATCGTGCCCTGCTGCTGCGCCGTGCCGCTGGCGATCGCCACGCCGGAATCCTTTGCCACCTGCAGCGTATTCGCCAGCACGATGCCGTCTTCGTAGCCAAGCGTGCCGCCGTTGAGTGTCACCGTCCCGCTGCCGAGCGCGCTGTCGTTGCCGATGCCGAGCGTGCCCTCGTTCACCGACCAGTTGGCGCTCTGCGTGCTCGCCGCCGTCAACGCCCAGGTCCCGCTGCCGTCCTTGGCGAAGGCGGTCACCCCATCAAAGCTGTCGAGGCCATCGCTTTCCTCACTGCTGCCGCTGCCGGTGAAATCGACCGTCTTGCTACCGCTACCGCTGAAGTGCACCCCGCCGCTCACCGCGCTCGTGCCATTGCTATTGTCGACCTGCACCGTCGAGTCGCCGTCGTTGCTCAGATCGATGCTGCCGTTGACGTTGCTGTGATCGAGCGTGACCGTGATCGGCCCGGTGGTATTGGCATCGGTGCTGATACCGCCGGTCAGATTGGCGTCAGACAGCGCCAAGGCGCCGCTTTCGAGATTCCAGCTTTGCGCCTGGGTGGCGCTATTGTCGCCGGTCAGCGTCCAGGTGGACGCGCCGGTTTTATCGAAGCTGCCGAAGTTTTGGTACTGCTGTGTGCTACCGACCTGGGAGATGTCGAAACTGCCATTGCTATCGCCGCCCAGCGTCAAGGAGCCGCCGTCGCTGATGACCTTGCCGACAATCACCGAGCTGCCCTCCAGGGTCAGCGTGTCCTTGGCGGATTTGAACTGGATGGCCGTCCCGCCGACCTTGTCGGTCTTAATCGTGCCGTCGTTGTCGACCGAAAATGAAGCCTCGCTCCCGGTGGTCAGAATCGCATCGCCGGACGCTGATTCGATCGTGCCGGTATTGTCGACGACCCCGCTGCCCCCCGACGAATTAAAATAGATCGTCTGGTTCGACCCCGACTGCATGGTGCCCGCATTATCGATCGAGAGGGAAACTTGACTGGCGTTGATCCAGGCTACGATCCCACGCGACATCATGTCGAATACGCTGCCGGCTTCATTGTTTATGTAGATGGCCGTATTGGGCACTGCCGTATAGACGCCTGAGTCATTTTTGTCGCCAATGATGCTACCGCTATTGGTCAGCTCCAAAGTCGTATTGTTATCAAATAAACGGATAATCGAGTCGCTCCCGGACTTATCTTCGAGAGTGCCTTCATTGGTAATCGTATGCGTGCCGCCCAGTAACCCCACAAAGCTGCGTGTCCCACCCGTCCCCTGAAGCCGCGTCACAGTACCTGCATTATCTAAATTCGCGTCCGTAGCAAGTAAGAGTCCTCCGTATGCATTATTCCCGCCGGGATTTGGCCATACGTCCGGGACAATCTCAAACTGCCCGGTATTGGTAACCGACGCACCTGCAGCAATATTCAAGGTGCCACCGTTGTCGACATACACGGCCCCATCGGAGATTGATCCACCGGACTCGATGTTGACCGTGCTGCCCGCCGACACCGTGCAGTTTCCGGTCAGCGCCGAGGAGATATCGTGCGGACAGATATTGTCGTCCGCCATTGCTGCGCTACCGCCGAGCATGGCGACGGCGGCGAGGACGGAGGCCACGCGGGTACGGCCCGGCTTGCCCTTGGCCTTGGCGGTTTCCGGGGCGGCAACCCAGCTGCCCAGCGCTTCATTCCAGATACTGCGATAACACTTGCTCATAGACAGTCTTCCCGATCGAACCGGCGCAGGGAGAAGCCCTTGCCGCAAGCACCGGGCCGCGCCCCACAACGGAAGCGGCCATCAGGCTTTTACCGGGCGAACTGTCGCATCGCTGCAGCAGAAAAATTTTCTGTCGCAACGCTTTTGATACAAGTAAGACAAAAAAGACGAAACAACACATAGATCAGTAAAATTTTTTACATATACAATATGTTACTGATTTGCAAACAAACTTTTCCAATTAACAACTGGCAAGATTTTGTGACTTACCATCAATAAAAATTCAAACCAAGTCCATATTTTTATTGAAATAAAAACTTATGCGATATTTACATCATCAAATGAAATTCACACTCATTAACCAGTCGTCGATATTGATTGCGACTAGTCAGACTCAGACAACAACGAGATCACGCATCGCTGCGTGGCATGAAGACAGAGGAGACAGGCTTGAGGACGACAGAAAAGAAACGGCCCGACGGCGATGACGCCTGCCGGGCCGTGACGTCGCAGAGCGCGACGGACAATTACAGCGCGAGCGGGTCGATGGCGGCCACGCTGTCGAACACATGGTCGGGCTGGTAGGGAAAAGCCGCCATATGTTCGCGGCTGGTCACGCCGGACAGCACCAGCGCCGTGCGCATGCCGGCCTCGATGCCGCCGACGATATCGGTATCCATGCGGTCGCCGATCATCACCGCCTCTTCCGGATGCACGCCGAGCTTGCGCGTGGCGAACAGCATCATCAGCGAATTGGGCTTGCCGACGATATAGGGTTTCTTGCCGGTGGCGGCGGCAATCGCCGCCAGCAGTGTGCCGGCCGCCGGTTCGTAGCCACCTTCGACCGGATCGGTCATATCGGGATTGGTGCCGATGAATTTGGCGCCATTGTCGATCAATTGCACCGCCTTTTTCAGTTGCTCGAAGCCGAAGGTCATCGACTTGGCCACCACCACATAGTCCGGCCGCGATTCGGAAATCGAAAAACCGACGTTGTACAGCTCGTTGATCAAGCCGGCCCCGCCGACCACATAGGCGGTCGGCTGCGCCGAGCGCGCCTGGCTTTTCAGGAACATGGCGGTCGCCATCGCGCTGGTGATGAAGTTGCGCTCGCTGATGCCGCTGACGCCCAGCCCTTCGAGTTTGAGTTTCAGGTCGAGCGGCGTCTGCTCGGCGTTGTTGGTCAGAAACAGGAATGGCGTATTCGACTCGAGCAGGCGCTCGACGAACTCGCGTGCGCCGGGGATCAGCTGCTTGCCCCGGTAGATCACGCCATCCATATCGGAAATAATGCCTTTTGCCATGCGCTACGTACTCCTTGCTGCAACACCGCACGAGGGCGGCACACTGCGGAAAACGACAGCATACGTGCCATTGCGACGCACGCAAGCAGTCGACCCGACTGCTGACACCTCGGCGACGCTCGCTGTCGCATCGATTACTTTACCAACACACTGTTTATTATTTTTATCACTGACAGTAAAGTGCTAAAAATTGTCTGACAACAACAATGGAATAATTCTGACTCGACTGCTAAGTTTTTTCCTGCTCGCGCTGTGCTTGTCGAAGAGCGCCATCGCCGCCGCCGCCAGTAACGACTGGCTTGCCGCGCACCGCGCCTGGCGCGTCGGTGTAGTGCTCGCGCCGCCCTATGCGCAGCTCAACCCGCACGGCGGCTGGCTGGAGGGTGCCGATGTCGCCTTCATGGCCCTGCTCGCACGCCAGAACGGCCTGCAGCTGAGTTGGCACGTCTACCCGGACACGGCGGCACTCGACGCCGCGGCGCGGCATGGCGAGATCGACGTTTCGCCCGGCATGGCGCAAACGCCGGCGAGTCTGCGCTCCTGGCTGTTTTCGCTGCCCTATGTGCGGGTGCCGCACAAGATCGTCGGCATCCGCGCCGACAATGCCGACGTGGTCGAGCTCGACCGGCTCGGCCTCAACGCATCGCTGGCCATCGACGAGCACGGCGATGCCTGGGATTTCATCGTGCGCAATTACGCCGAGCTGACCCGCGTGCCGGTCGCCTCGGACCGGCTGGCGCTCAAGGCGGTGCAGCAGCAGGCCGCCAACTATGCCATCGTCGACGAGGCGCAATTGGCCACGCTGTTGCGCGAACCGTCCTTCGCCGATCTGGCGGTGGTCGGCGATATCGGCGCCACACGTCTGTTGCGCCTCGCGGTACGGCGCGACTGGCCGCAACTGCCGCCGCTGCTCGACGAGCGCCTGCAGCAGCTGCCGGCCGAGCAGATGGAGCAGATCAGCGCAGCCTGGCTCAGGCCGAGTTATCCGCGCCTGCTCGATTCGATCTCCTTCTGGCAGCGCCTGACACTGGCGGCAGTGCTGGCCGCACTGGCGGCGGGCTGGTTCTGGCAGCGCGAAATGCGCACCCGTCACCAGTTGGAACGGCGACTGCTGCAGACCCGCCAGGAGCTGGCAGCGCGTCATGCCGCGGAGGCCTCTCTGCGCCTGACACAGTTTTCGATCGATCACAGCACCGTCGGCGTGCTGTGGGTCAGTTGGGACAGCCGCATCCGTTATGCCAACAGTGCGGTGCAACGGCTGCTCGGCTATGCCGACGGCGAGCTCGACGGCAGCCGCCTCACCGAGCTCGAACCGCTGATCAGCGACCGTGACTGGCTGGCAACCTGGAATCGACTGCGCGCCGGCGACGCGGGGCGCAGTCATGAAACCCGCTGCCGCCGGCGCGACGACAGTCTGCAGCCGGTCGAGGTCACGCTGAGTTTTTTGCAGTTCGACGGCAACGAATATCTGGTGGTCTATCTGACCGACATCAGCGAACGGCTCAAGGCGCGGACGCGCTTGCGCAGTCTGTCGGCCCATCTCGAATCGGTGCGTGAAGAGGAAAAGGCACGCATTGCGCGCGAAGTGCACGACGAACTCGGTCAGATTCTGACCGTGCTCAGGCTCGAGACCTCGATGTGCGAAATCGGCTTCGCCGACCGCGATCCCAAGTTCGCCGAACGGCTGGCGACCATGAAACGGCTGATTGAAAGCACATTCCAGATCGTGCGCGACGTCGCAACCGCCTTGCGGCCCCCAGTGCTCGACGCCGGCATCGCCTCGGCGATCGAATGGCAGGCGCGGCGCTTCGAGAGCCGCTCCGGCCTGACCTGCCTGGTCTCGGTGCCGGATGCGCCGCTGGAGCTTGACGACGGCCGGGCCACCGGCCTGTTCCGCATTCTGCAGGAGGCCCTGACCAATGTGCTGCGTCACGCCGATGCGAGCACGGTCACCGTCGGCCTCAGTTGCAGCGACGGCACGATCTGCATGAGCGTCGCCGACGACGGCAAGGGTTTCGATCCGTCGCGACAGCCGGCGGAGCGCTCGTTCGGTCTGGTCGGCATTCGCGAGCGGGTATTGTTGCTCGGCGGCGAAGTCGACCTCGACAGTCAGCCCGGTCAGGGCACCACGCTGGTGGTTCGCCTGCCGCAAACCCGTACAGAGGAGACGGCATGATTCGCGTCTGCATCGCCGAAGATCACGCCATCGTGCGCGAAGGCATCAAGCAACTGCTTTCGCTCGCCGCCGACATCACGGTCTGCGGCGAGGCCACCCAGGCGGCGCAATTGCTCGAGCTGCTGCGCACTGCGCCGTGCGATGTGGTGCTGTTGGACATTTCCATGCCCGGCACCAACGGTCTCGAGGCGATCGGCCGCATTCGCGCGCTGGACAGGCCGCCTGCGATCCTGATGCTGTCGATGCACGATGAAGTGCAGATCGTCGCCCGCGCGCTCAAGGCCGGCGCCGCCGGCTACGCCACCAAGGACAGCGACCCGGCGCTGCTCCTGACCGCCATTCGCAAGGTGGCGGCCGGCGGCCGCTATCTCGAGCCGTCGCTCGCCGACCGCATGGTGTTCGAGGTCGGACTGAGCGACGACCGACCGGCGCACACGCTGCTGTCGGAGCGCGAGTACCAGGTGTTCGAGCGTTTGATCCACGGCGTCAACGTCAACGAGATCGCCGTGCAGCTGAATATCAGCGCCAAGACCGTCAGCACGCACAAGGTGCGGCTGATGCAGAAGATGCAGGCGCACTCGGTTGCCGATATGGTGCGTTACGCGGTGCAGCACAAGCTGATCTGAACTTAATATTTTGTAGGGCAATTCCTACTCAGCACACCAGACTTTTCCCGATAACAAAATCCGGCTAGCGCCGATATTCGACAGGCAAGCGCCACCCGCAAAATCATGACACTTACATGACAACGGGAGTGGCCATGACCGAGCCTGCCGCCAACGATATCCTGGTGCGCTTTCGCAATGTCCAGAAGAGCTATGACGGCGAAAGCCTGATCGTGAAGAATCTCCATCTGGATATCCGCAAGGGCGAATTCCTCACCCTGCTCGGGCCGTCCGGCTCCGGCAAGACCACAAGCCTGATGATGCTGGCCGGCTTCGAGACGCCGACCGCCGGCGAAATCCTGCTCGGAGAAAAGTCGCTCAACCGCGTGCCGCCGCACAAGCGCAATATCGGCATGGTGTTCCAGAACTATGCGCTGTTCCCGCACATGACCGTGACGGAAAACCTGGCCTTCCCGCTCAAGGTGCGCAAGCTCGACAAGACCGATATCGCCGAACGGGTCCGGCGCGTTCTGGCGATGGTGCAACTGGAAAAGTTCGCCAACCGCTACCCGGGACAGATGTCGGGCGGTCAGCAGCAGCGGGTGGCGCTGGCCCGCGCGCTGGTGTTCGAGCCGCAGCTCGTGTTGATGGACGAGCCGCTCGGCGCACTGGACAAGCAGTTGCGCGAGCATATGCAGATCGAGATCAAGCACTTGCATGAGCGGCTCGGTGTGACGGTGGTCTATGTCACCCACGATCAGAGCGAGGCCTTGACCATGTCCGACCGGGTGGCGGTCTTCCATCAGGGCGAAATCCAGCAGATCGACACGCCGGAGGGTCTGTACGAGCACCCGCGCAATACCTTCGTCGCCAACTTCATCGGCGAAAACAACCGTCTCAACGGCCGTCTGGTCACGCGCCAGGGGGAACATTGCACCGTGGCGCTCGACAGCGGCGAGCATATCCACGCCATCGCCATCCACGACGCGTCGCCCGGCCAGCCGGTCTCGCTGTCGATCCGGCCCGAACGGGTGCGGCTGGGCGACGCCGACGGCACCCGGCACAACTGCTTTTCCGGCCGTGTGCGCGAATTCATCTATCTCGGCGATCACGTGCGCATCCGCCTCGAAACCTGCGGCAACACCAATTTCATCGTCAAACAGCCAATCGCCCACCTCGACGCATCGCTTGCGGTCGGCGACGTCATTCCGCTCGCCTGGCATACCGAACACGTAAGGGCGCTCGATCCCATCGCAGCGACCGAGTAGTGGCGTGTACCCCGAAAAAACAACAGGAGAAACCTTGATGGAGAATGCAGTGAAAAAGCTGTCGCTGGCGGTACTCGCCGCGTGTAGCGTCTCGGTCGCGCTGGCCAGCGATCTGACGGTTATTTCCTTTGGCGGCGCCAACAAGGCGGCGCAGGAAAAGGCCTATTACGGTCCGTTCACCCATGCCAGCGGCATCAATGTCGTCGGAGGCGAATACAACGGCGAAATGGCCAAGGTCAAGGCCATGGTCGACACCCACAGCGTGTCGTGGGACGTGCTGGAAGTGGAGTCGCCGGAGCTGGCGCGCGGCTGCGACGAAGGCCAGTTCGAGAAGCTCGACTATAGCAAGCTCAACAAGGCCGATTTCGTGCCCGGCGCGGTGCAGAGCTGCGGCATCGGCATTTTCGTCTGGTCGACCGTACTCGCCTATAACGGCGACAAGTTCAAGGCCGGGCCCAAGAGCTGGAAGGATTTCTGGGACGTGAAGAAATTCCCCGGCAAGCGCGGGCTGCGCAAGGGCGCCAAGTACACGCTGGAAATCGCACTGATGGCCGACGGCGTGGCGCCGAAGGATGTCTACAAGGTGCTCGCCACCCAGGCCGGCCAGGATCGCGCCTTCAAGATGCTCGACCGCCTCAAGCCGTCCATCCAGTGGTGGGAAGCCGGCGCCCAGCCGCCGCAGTATCTCGTCTCGGGCGATGTGGTGATGAGTTCGGCCTACAACGGCCGCATCGCCGCCTCGCAGAAGGACGGCAAGAATCTGAAGATCGTCTGGAACGGCAATATGTATGACTTCGACTCCTGGGCGATCCCCAAGGGCTCGCCGAACAAGGATGCGGCACTGAAGTTCATCGACTTCGCCAGCCGGCCGGAAAACCAGAAGATCTATTCGCAGAACATCGCCTATGGTCCGAGCAACAAGAAGGCCATCGCGCTCCTGGGCAAGAAGGAAGCGGCCGATCTGCCGACGGCGCCGCAGAACATCAAGAGCGGCGTGGCAGTCGACGTGGCCTTCTGGGCCGATTACGGCGAGTCGCTCGAACAGCGCTTCAATGCCTGGGCCGCCAAATAACGCGTCCTTCTCCATGCGGGGGTCCTGGCGGCCCCCGCCTTCCGAATCCACCCATCTCCGGAGCCGCCGATGACTGCGACCACCGCCACCCTGCCCGATAGCGCCGCGCAACCGGCCGACGATCGCCGGGCGCTGAAAAAAAAGCTGGCGCGCGCCGAACGCATGCACCGCTATCAATCGCTGCTGCTGATCCTGCCGCTGATCGTGTTCGTCCTGCTGGTCTTCGTCACGCCGATCGCGGCGCTGCTCATGCGCAGCACCGACAATCCCGAAGTCGTGACCGGACTGCCGCAGACGGTCCGCCAGCTCGCTGCGTGGAGCGGCCGGGCGCTGCCGCCCGAAGCCGTCTATCGCGCCCTGGCCGCCGATCTGCCGGCCGCACGCGATGCGCAGACGCTCGGCGACGTCGGCAAGCGGCTGAACATGGAAGTACCGGGCTTCAGAAGCCTGCTCAACAAGACCGCCCGCCGCCTGCCGCCCGATACCGCGCCGGCTTCCTACAAGGATGCCCTGATCGCACTCGACGAGCGCTGGGGCGATCCGGCCTACTGGCAGGCGATCCGGCGCAATACTTCGGCACATACGTCCTACTATCTGCTCGCCGCGCTCGATCATCGCATCGACGATCTGGGCGAGCTCGCGCCCGCTTCGCCCGACCAGGCGATCTATCTCGACATCTTCGCGCGCACCTTCTGGATGAGCGCGGTGGTGACCGTATTGTGTCTGGCGCTCGCCTACCCGCTCGCCTGGCTGCTGGTCAGTCTGCCGACCCGCAGCAGCAACCTGCTGATGATCATGGTGCTGCTGCCCTTCTGGACCTCGGTGCTGGTGCGGGTGGCGGCGTGGATCGTGCTGTTGCAATCGGGCGGGCTGATCAACGGCGCGCTCGAAGCGCTCGGCATCATCGACCACCCGCTGCAACTGGTGTTCAACCGCGCCGGCGTCTACATCTCGATGGTGCACATCCTGCTGCCGTTCATGATCTTGCCGATCTACAGCGTGATGAAAGGCATTTCGCCGTCGTACATGAAAGCGGCCGTGTCGCTCGGCTGCCATCCGTTCGCCAGCTTCTGGCGGGTGGTGTTTCCGCAGACCGTCGCCGGCGTCGCCGCCGGCGCGCTGCTGGTCTTCATCCTGTCGATCGGCTACTACATCACGCCTGCGCTGCTCGGCGGGCCGAACGACCAGATGGTCAGCTATTTCGTCGCCTTCTATACCAACACCTCGATCAACTGGGGTATGTCGACCGCGCTCGGCGGACTGCTGCTCGCCGCCACGCTGGTGCTCTATCTCGTCTACAACTGGCTGGTCGGCGCCAGCCGTCTGCGTCTCGGCTGACACCGCAAGGAGAATCCGCATGCTCAACCCGACCCTCTCGCCGATCGAACGCGTCTGGCACTACGCGCAGCGCCTGCTGTGCGGGCTGATCCTGCTCTATCTGGTGCTGCCGGTGCTGGTGATCATTCCGCTGTCCTTCAATCAGGGTGCCTTTCTGGTCTATCCGCTGACCGGTTTCTCGCTGCGCTGGTATCAGGATCTGTTCACGGCGCCGGAATGGATCCGCTCGCTGCGCAACAGCCTGATCGTCGCGCCGGCGGCGACGGCGATCGCAATGGTGCTCGGCACGCTGGCCTCGGTCGGCCTGACCCGGGCCGAATTCCGCGGCAAGTCGCTGATCATGTTCGTGCTGATTTCGCCGATGGTGGTGCCGGTGGTGATCGTCGGGGTGGCCAGCTATCTGTTCTTCGCGCCGCTCGGCCTCGACAACAGCTTCCTGACCCTGATCCTGGCGCATGCCGCGCTCGGCGTGCCGTTCGTGATCATTACCGTCACTGCCACCCTGCAGGGCTATAACCACAATCTGACGCGTGCGGCGGCGAGCCTCGGCGCGAATCCGCTTTGGACGTTCTTCCGCGTCACGCTGCCGCTGATCGCGCCCGGGGTGATTTCCGGCGCCCTGTTCGCCTTCGCCACCTCGTTCGACGAAGTGGTGGTGACGCTGTTTCTCGCCGGGCCGGAACAGGCGACCTTGCCGCGGCAGATGTTCAGCGGCATCCGCGAAAACCTCAGCCCGACCATTGCCGCGGCCGCATCGTTGCTGATCGCCTTTTCCATCGTGCTGCTCCTGACCCTCGAATGGCTACGCGGCCGCATGGAACGCCTGCAGACGGCGCCGGCCGCATGACGATTCTCGCGTAGTATCCTGCCATGCCCGGGCGTTCCGCTCGGGCTTTTTTCTTTTTGCCCCGCCCGTTTCCGCGCTGCTGCGGGGTGAAAACCCCTACTGCCGGTATGACTTTGGCAAGTCTTTTGGTATAATGTTGAACAATTAAGCAATGTCAATGGTTTATCCCGAATGACGTCTTTCTTGCCATCAACATGGCGCGGCAGACGCACTTCCCCCGGGACGGCGTCTCGCGCCGCCAAGGACCCGAGCACTCCGCCATGGAGATGGGCCCGCCCGGATGGAGCGGGATCGGCGAAGCCGGGAATGCCGGCCGCCGCACATATCCGCCGTTGAGTCGTACCGTCCAGCCACCGGCCCATATCCGCGGCCGTTTGGCTCCGCCCGCAAAAACAAGAACACGCCATGCTGCTTGCGGCATGGGGAGGAGCAAAAACAATGGAGACGTTTTATCAGGCCATGCGCCGTCAAGGCGTAACCCGGCGCAGTTTTCTCAAATTTTGCAGCCTGACGGCGACCTCTCTGGGATTGGGGTCGGCGTTCGTGCCGCGCATTTCCTGGGCGCTGGAAAACAAGCCGCGCGTGCCGGTGATCTGGCTGCACGGACTTGAGTGCACCTGCTGTACCGAATCGTTCATCCGCTCGGCCCACCCGCTGGCCAAGGATGCCATCCTGTCGATGATTTCGCTCGACTACGACGACACCATCATGGCGGCGGCCGGCCATCAGGCCGAAGCGATCCTCGACGACATCGTCAAGAACAACAAGGGCAACTATATCGTCGCCGTCGAGGGCAACCCGCCGCTCAACGAAGACGGCATGTACTGCTTTCCCGGCGGGGAGCCCTTCGTCGAGAAGCTGCGCCGCCTGTCGGCCGATGCCAAGGCGCTGATCGCCTGGGGTTCCTGCGCCAGTTGGGGCTGCGTACAGGCTGCCAAGCCGAATCCGACCCGCGCCACGCCGGTGCATCAGGTGATCACCGACAAGCCGGTGATCAAGGTGCCGGGCTGTCCGCCGATCCCGGAAGTGATGGCGGCGGTGATCACTTATATGGTGACCTTCGACCAGATTCCGGCACTCGACCGCCAGGGACGGCCGAAGATGTTCTACGGCCAGCGCATTCATGACAAGTGCTATCGCCGGCCGCATTTCGACGCCGGACAATTCGTTGAAAGCTGGGACGACGAAGGCGCACGCAAGGGCTACTGCCTGTACAAGATGGGTTGCAAGGGCCCGACCACTTACAACGCCTGTTCGACCGTGCGCTGGAACGATGGCACCTCGTTCCCGATCCAGTCCGGCCACGGCTGCATCGGCTGTTCCGAAGAAGGTTTCTGGGATCGCGGCTCCTTCTATGACCGCGTCACCTCGATTCCGCAGTTCGGCATCGAGGCCAATGCCGACAAGATCGGCATGACGGTGGCCGGCGTGGTCGGTGCCGGCATCGCCGCGCATGCGGCGCTCAGCGCGATCAAGAGCACGGTATTGAAAAAGCAGGATCTGCAGCCGCTGCACAAGGATGAACCGCAACAGAACAACAACAAGGAGAATGTCTGATGGCATACCAGACCCAAGGGTTCACCCTCGACAACAGCGGCCGTCGCATCGTCGTCGACCCGGTCACCCGCATCGAAGGGCATATGCGCTGCGAGGTCAACATCGACAGTAATAATGTCATCACCAACGCCGTCTCCACCGGCACCATGTGGCGCGGGCTGGAAGTCATTCTCAAGGGGCGCGATCCGCGCGATGCCTGGGCGTTCGTCGAACGCATCTGCGGCGTGTGCACCGGCACGCATGCGCTGACCTCGGTGCGCGCGGTCGAGGACGCGCTCAAGATCAATATTCCGAAGAACGCCAACCTGATCCGCAACATGATGCAGGCGACCCTGTATGTGCACGATCACCTGGTGCACTTCTATCACCTGCATGCGCTCGACTGGGTCGACGTGGTGGCGGCGCTCAAGGCCGATCCGAAAAAGACCAGCGACCTGGCGCAGAGCATTTCCGACTGGCCGATGTCGAGCCCGGGCTATTTCCGCGACCTGCAGTCGCGGCTGAAGCGCTTTGTCGAGTCGGGCCAGCTGGGCCCGTTCCGCAACGGTTACTGGGGCCACCCGGCGATGAAACTGCCGCCGGAGGCCAACCTGATGGCGGTTGCCCACTATCTGGAAGCGCTCGACTTCCAGAAGGACATCGTCAAGATCCACACGGTGTTCGGCGGCAAGAACCCGCACCCGAACTGGCTGGTCGGCGGCATGCCGTGCGCGATCAATATCGACGATGTCGGCGCGGTTGGCGCGATCAATATGGAACGGCTCAATCTGGTGGTGCAGATCATCGACCGCGCCATCGATTTCGTCGATCAGGTCTATCTGCCCGATGTGGTCGCCATTGCCGGCTTCTACAAGGACTGGGCGAAGATCGGCGGCGGCCTGGCCAGCCAGAACGTCATGTCCTACGGCGACTTTCCCTCCATCGCCAACGATTACAGCGAAAAGAGCCTGCTGTTGCCGCGCGGCGCGATCATCAACGGCAAGTTCGACGAAATCCACCCGATCGATCTGTATGCCGCGGACGAGGTACAGGAGTTCGTCACCCATAGCTGGTACAGCTACGGCGACGACCGCAAGGGACTGCACCCGTTCGACGGCATCACCGAACCGAAATTCGAGCTCGGCGCCGGACTCAAGGGCAGCAAGACCCGCATCGAGCAGCTGGACGAATCGGCCAAGTATTCGTGGATCAAGTCGCCGCGCTGGAAGGGACATGCGATGGAAGTCGGGCCGCTCGCCCGCTATCTGATCGGTTACCACCAGAACAAGCCCGAGTTCAAGGAACCGGTCGACGCGCTGCTCAGGAAACTCGATGCGCCGCCAAGCGCCCTGTTCTCGACGCTCGGCCGCACCGCGGCCCGCTCGCTCGAAGCATCGTGGGCGGCGCACCAATTGCGCGGTTTCTACGACGAACTGATCGCCAACATCAAGGCCGGCGACACGGCGACGGCCAATGTCGACAAGTGGGATCCGTCCAGTTGGCCGGCAAGTGCCCGCGGCGTCGGCTTTACCGAAGCGCCGCGCGGCGCGCTCGGCCACTGGCTGAAGATCGCCGATACGCGCATCGACAGTTATCAGGCGGTGGTGCCGACCACATGGAACGCCGGTCCGCGTGACGCGGCCGGGCAGATCGGCGCCTACGAGGCGTCGCTGATGGGCACCCGCATGGCGGTGCCCGATCAGCCGCTGGAGATTTTGCGCACACTGCACAGCTTCGACCCCTGCCTGGCCTGCTCGACCCATGTCATCGGCCAGGATGGCGGCGAACTGGTCAGCGTCAAGGTCCGCTAGGCCGGCCGAGGAGCGATGAGATGAAAACCTATGGATTCGACGGCGACGCCCCGCAGGGGCTGGGTCGCAAGGTCACCTCGATCTATGTCTACGAGGCACCGGTGCGCCTGTGGCACTGGGTGACGGTGTTATGCATCATCACCCTGTCGGTGACCGGTTATCTGATCGGCAAGCCGCTGCCTTCGGTACCGGGCGAGGCGACCTTCACCTTCCTGATGGGCTATATCCGCTTCGCCCATTTCACTGCCGGCTACATTCTGGCGGCCGGGCTGATCGGCCGGTTCTATTGGGCCATGGTCGGCAACAGCCATGCGCGCGAAATCATTCTGGTGCCGGTGTGGGACAAACGCTGGTGGAGTGAATTTTTCTTCGAAGTACGCTGGTATCTGTTCATCGAGCGTTACCCGAAGAAATATATCGGCCACAACCCGGTCGGTCAGATCGCGATGGCGAGCTTCCTCTGGGCGGCGTTGCTGATGTGCATGTCCGGCTTCGCCCTCTACGGCGAGGGGCTGGGCACCGACAGCTGGGCCTCGCACGCCTTCGGCTGGATGATCACCCTCGTCGGCGGCAACAGCCTTGCGCTGCACAGCTGGCACCGGCTCGGCATGTGGGCGATTCTCCTCTTTGCCATGATTCATATCTATGCCGCGATCCGCGAGGACATCATGTCCAAGCAGAGCATGGTGTCGACCATGATCAGCGGCTTCCGCATGTTCAAGGACTGATCTGTCGCCCGGTCTCCACGGCCGGGCGATGCAACGACGCATGAATTCTTCGAAGATCAACATTCTGGGGCTCGGCAATCTGCTGTGGGCCGACGAGGGCTTCGGTGTACGCGCCGCCGAAGCGCTGTTCGCGCGCTACGCGCTGCCGCCGCATGTCGACGTGGTCGACGGCGGCACACAGGGCTTGCTGCTGCTGCCGTGGGTCGAAGAGGCCGACAGCCTGATCCTGCTCGACGCCATCGACTTCGGCCTCGCCCCCGGCACGCTGCATGTGTGCCGCGACGATGCGGTGCCGGCCTATCTGACCGCAAAAAAAATGAGTCTGCACCAGACCGGCTTTTCCGAGGTGCTGGCACTCGCCGCGCTCAAGGGCAATCTGCCGCGCCGCATCGTGCTCATCGGCGTGCAGCCGGTGCAGCTGGAAGACTATGGCGGCAGCCTGACGGCGGCCGTACGGGCGCAGCTCGTCCCGGCGGTCGAGGCCGCCGCTGCCGAGCTCGCCGCCTGGGGCGTGACGCTGCTGCCGCGCGAGGATGGCGCCGGGCTCAATCACGCCAGTCTGCAGCTTGCCGCCTATGAAAACGGCCGGCCGTCGGCTGCCGCCGCCTGCCGCGTCGGCGACGCGCGCGTGCTGGGAGACGGCTGATGTGTCTGGGTATTCCGATGCAAGTCGAACTGGCGGGCGAGTTCTACGCACGTTGCCGCCACGATGGCGCCAGCGAAGAGATCGACCTGTCGCTGGTCGGTCCGGTCGAGGCCGGCGAATGGCTGCTGGTTTTCGCCGGCGCGGCGCGCGAGCGGCTCGAGCCCGGCGCGGCGGCGGACATCCGCAGCGCGCTGGCGGCACTCGAAGCCGCGATGAACGGCAGCTTCGACCCCGCGGTCCATCTGGCCGGACTCGGTCTCGACGAACCCCAATTGCCGCCGCATCTCGCAGCGTTGCGTGCGGCGGAAAACGATTCGCACTCATGAACGATACACTTTCCCCCCTGCTCGACCGCCTGGCGCAGCACGGTTACCGCCAGATCGGCGCCGATGCGCTCGACGACGTGGCGGTGGCCAGCCAGCAATTGCTGGTGATGCTCAATGCGGACCCGCAGAAATATCCGGAGGTATTCGACAACGCAGTCATCGTGCCCGAGGTGCTGCGCGAGTTCCCTGCCGGCAGCTTCGAGGTGGTCTATGCGGACAGCGACGACAGTCGCCGCATCGCTGCACGCTTCGGTATCGTCAAGTTTCCCGCCTTGCTGTTCCTGCGCCACGGCGCCTACCTCGGCGTCATCGCCGGCCTGCTCGACTGGCCCGACATCGTCGCGGCATTCGCCGCCCAACTGGGCGCAGAACCGCGCCGGCCGCCGTCGGTCGGTATCGCGGTGAACGCCGCGCCGAGCGCGGGAGGTTGCGTATGAGCCCGCGCCCGTTTCCGCTGCCGGTGGTCGGACTCGGCCCGGGCTCGCAAGCCGAAGAGAGCGATCTGGCCTATATGCCGCTGCCGCGCGAGGTAGAAAGCTACACGCCGCCGGCATTGCCCGACAGTGGCGAAGCCTCGAGGCTGACTGCCGCGCTGGCGGTCATCGACCGGCTGATCGCCGAGCTCGGCGCCTATCACGACGACCCGGAATCATACCCGCAGGTCGATCTCGGCGCGCTCGACGCCGCCAACCGGCAGTTGATCAACCAGTTGCTCGGCGAGGGCGAGGTATCGGCACGGGTTCTGCGCCGAGACGGTCATTTGCTCGATATCCAGGAATCGGTGTTCGCCGGCGTCTGGCGCGTGCTGGAGTACGATACCGCGGACAGGCTGTGCGGCGACCGCATCGAGGCGTGTCCGGTACCGGCCGCAGTCTGGCGCGAGGCGCGTGCTTTCGGCCGCCCGGCGCTCGATGTATCGGCATCGGCGCAACATGACGGCCTGATGAACGCGGCGCCGGTGGCCAGCGAAATCGCCGCGCAGATGGGCAAGGCCGGCGAGACGGCGCATGTGATCAATTTTTCCTTGCTGCCGATGAATCCCGACGATCTGCGCTGGCTCGAAAGCCTGCTCGGGCCGGGCAATAGTGGAGTTTTCTCGCGCGGCTACGGAAAATGCCGCATCATGTCTACTTCTTTAGCCAATGTATGGCGAGTTCAATACTTCAACGGCATGAACGGCATTCTGCTCGACACGGTGGAAATCGTGCGAATTCCGGAGGTGGCGCTCGCGTCGGCCGACGATCTGGCCGATTCGCTCGAGCGGCTCATCGAGGCGCGCGGCTGGCTTGCCGGAGAAACAGGGCAATGATGGACAGCTTCGAAGGTTCCTATCTCGGTCACGACGAACGGCTACCGGACTCGGCCCGCATGGAGTGCAAGATCTGCTGGTGGGTCTATGACCCGGCCATTGGCGACGAGGTCTGGCAAATACCGCCCGGCACGGCCTTTTCCGCCCTGCCCGCGCATTGGAAATGCCCGGTTTGCGACGGCGCGCGCGAGCAATTCATGGTGGTACACGACGCATCATGACGACCGGCTGCACCGATCACCCCGGCGAACGCCTGCAAGCGGTCTTTGGCCGCATCGCCACCACGCGCATGGCCGGTGTGCCGCTCGTCAACCCGGCGCTAGCGGTCGAAGCGATCGGCTTTCGCCGCTGGCAGCTCGGCGCGGCTTGCGCCGAGGTCGGCGACGGCCCGTTGTGGCTCGGTATTTTGCTGACTCCCTGGTTCATGAATCTGCTGTTGCTGCCGGCGGCCGTCGACGCCCTGCCTGCCGTGCCGCCCGGCGGCAGCGTGCCGATCGCCTTGCCCGGCGGCACCTTGCCCTTTTTGGCCGGCAGCGAGGACGGCATCGGCGATTACCGCATGTGTTCGCTGTTTTCACCGCTGCAACAGTTTGCCGATCAGGATGGCGCCCGCGCCACCGCCGTCGAAATGTTGCGTTTGCTGTTTCCCGCCCCCGCTGCCGACACGCCGGACCTGTCGCGCCGCCGCCTGTTCGGACTGTCGCCATGAAACCCGACGTCATTCGCATCACGGCTGCCGACGACGGTGTCGTGCAGGTAAGCTGGCCGCGCCAGGCGCCGGAAACGTTGTTTGTCGGCCAGACGCCATACGAAGCGCTGCGGCTGACGCCGTTGCTGTTCACGCTGTGCAGCGGCGCGCAGCAGCTGGCAGCGCGGCTCGCGCTGGCTTGCGCCGCCGGCCGCGGCGAAGGTGCCGATGACGATGATTGCCGCGACCTGACCCGGGAAGCGGCACGCGAGACCTTGCGCAAGCTGCTGCTCGACTGCGCGATCGAGTTCGACGGCGCACCGGCCGACGGCCCCTGGTTGCAACGCTGGCGGCTGGCGCAGGGCATCGAGGCGCTCGCGGCCCTGGCCGAAGATTACGTTTTTGCCGAGCCGGCCGACGCCTGGCTCGCACGCGGCGAAGCCGGATGGCTGACGTGGATCGCGGCACGCACCAGCGCGCCGGCACGCTGGCTCGCGGGGCTCACCGACCGTCAGGCAGGGGTGGCGCTGCTGCCCGAACTCGATGCGGCGCAGCTCGTCCGGGAACGGGATAGCTGGCTCGCGCCGGAAGGCCCGTCGTGGCAGGGCCTGCCCTGCGAGGTCGGCGCACTGCGCCACGAAGCGCAGCACTTGCCGCAGCTGCTCGCCACAGGCCGGCTCGCCGCTGCGCGCCTGCTGGCCAGATTGATGCAGCTAGCGCGCTGGCTCGGCGGCACAGGCCAACTCAAGGCCGACGTCGCGCCGTGCGGAGATGGCGCGGCGCTCGCGCTGGTGGATACCGCGCGCGGACCGCTGGTGCACATCGCCGCGCTCGACCGCCACGGACGCATCCGCAGCTACCGCGTGGTACCGCCGACAGCCTGGCACAGCCACCCGCGCGGACTGATCCGCGTCACGCTCGAATCGCGCCCGCAGGCATCCGAAACCGAATGGCGCCGTCAGCTGGCCTTGATCGATCCCTGTGTGGCGTTCGATCTGCAGCGGGGCGGCGGGGAAGAGAATCATGCATGAAATGTCGTTGGCCGAAGGCGTACTGCAGGTACTGGAAGACCAGGCCCGCACGCAGCACTTCGCCAGGGTGAAACAGGTCTGGCTGCATATCGGCGAGCTGGCCGGGGTGGATGTCGACGCGTTGACCTTCAGCCTGGAAATCATCAGCCGCGACAGCATCGCCGACGGGGCGCAGATCCATGTCGTGCCGGTCCCCGGGCAGGGCTGGTGCCTCGAATGCAGCAAGCAGATCGTCTTGCACGCCCGTTACGACGGTTGTCCGCATTGCGGCGGCTATCAGGTACAGGTGACGGGCGGCGATGAAATGCGCATCGGCGAACTGGAAGTCGTCTAGCGCCGGGACAGAAAGAGAGAACGAGCAATGTGTACAGTATGCGGATGCGGTCAGAGCCGCATCGAAGGCGCTCCGCGCGCCGCTTATCGCAGCGCCGCGCCGGCCTCGGGCACGCTGGCGCCGACCACGCCGCACCATCACCCCCATCATGCGCCCCATGAGGCGCCGCATGTCGACGGTCAGACCCTCGACTATGGCCAGGGGCCGGCACATGCCCATGCGCCGGGACTCAGTCAGGCGCGCATGGTGAAAATCGAACGGGACATCCTCGGCAAAAACGATGAGATCGCCCGCGCCAACCGGGCCTGGCTCGCCGAGCGCGGTATCTTTGCGCTCAATCTGGTATCGAGTCCCGGCTCGGGCAAGACCACGCTCCTGACCGAAACCATCCGTGAACTCGACGGCTGGCCGGTCACGGTGATCGAGGGCGATCAGCAGACCAGCAACGACGCCGAGCGCATTCGCGCCTGCGGCGCACCGGCAGTTCAGATCAATACCGGCAAGGGCTGCCACCTTGACGCGCGCATGGTCGAACAGGCACTGCAGTCGCTCAACCCGCCGCGCGACAGCCTGTTGCTGATCGAGAATGTCGGCAACCTGGTCTGTCCGGCAGCGTTCGATCTCGGCGAGGCGCACAAGGTGGCCATCCTGTCGGTGACTGAGGGCGAGGACAAGCCGCTCAAGTATCCGGACATGTTTGCCGCCGCCGATCTGATGATTCTCAACAAGGTCGACCTGCTGCCCTATCTCGACTTCGATGTCGATGCCTGCATCGGCTACGCGCAACGCGTCAATCCGAACATCGCCGTCCTGCAGGTGTCCGCGCGCAAGGGCGATGGCATGGAAGCCTGGCTCAACTGGTTGATGAACGGCATGAACCAGTGTCAGCTCGACCGGCAACGACGCGGGCAGCCGTGATGCAACGCGGCCGTTCCGCCTTCTCGCGCAGCCTGCTGCTGTACCGGGCGGGCCAGATCATTCTGATCGTCGGGCTGGTCGCCGCCTTGATCATCTACGCCATCGCGCCGAGCGCGGATCTGTCGGCGACGCCGGACGATCAGCGTTATGTCGACCAGGTGGAGCGCATCGGCGGCAAGTTGCAACTGGCGATGATCCAATTCCAGCACTGGTTCGCCAGTCTGTGGCATGGCAGCAGCCTGGCGTTTACGCTGGCCACCCTGTCGATTGTCGCAGCACTGATCTGTTTCTGGCTGTCTGACCTGCTCGAAAGCGACGAGACGCTGCCGCCGCAAGACTGAAGATGCCCGCCCTCCGGTCGGCTATGCTGAAATGACAATAAAGAACAGCATGGGGGGTGTTTCATGACAACATCAGCCACCATAGCCTGGATGCTGCAGCATGGCCCCTGGCTCGCCTTGACCTTGCTGCTGCTCGGCATCGTCCATGTGCGCACGCCGGCCGTGCGCGCGCATATCCGCACCTCGCTTGCGATGGCCGTGCTGCTCGCGCTGGCAAACCTGATCGTGAGGGCCGAGCCGGCATGGTTGACCGCCACGGTCTCGCACGGCATCCAGACCGGCATCATCGACTTGTGCGCCGGGCTGCTGCTGGTGCGCGTCTGGGGCACGATCCTGTTCAAACTGCTGCTGCCGCTGCTGCAGCTGCGCCCGCCGATCATCATTGCCGATATCACGATATCCATCTGTTATCTGATTTGGGGGGCGATCCGCCTGCATGTCGCAGGCGTGGCGGTCAGCGACATCGTCACCACATCGGCGGTACTCACCGCCGTCATCGCCTTTGCGCTGCAAGACACGCTCGGCAATCTGCTCGCCGGCATCGCCATCCAGCTCGACGACTCGATCCGGGTCGGCGACTGGATCGAGCACGACAGCGTGGTCGGCCGGGTATCGGAAATCAATTGGCGCGCCACCAGTCTCGAGACGCGCAACTGGGAAACGGTGGTCATTCCCAACAGCCTGTTGCTTAAAAACCGCTTCACGGTGCTCGGCAAGCGTCAGCAGGCGCCGCTGCAGTGGCGGCGCTGGGTCTGGTTCGACCTGACGCTCGAGACCTTGCCGTCGCAAATCATCCAGATCATCGAGGCGGCGATGGCGGAAACGCGCATTGCCAATGTGGCGAAAACGCCGGCGCCGAACTGCGTGCTGATGAAGGTGGAAAACGGCATCGCCCGCTATGCGGTGCGCTACTGGCTCACCGATCTGCAGCAGGACGATCCGACCGACTCGGCGGTGCGCACCCAGGTCGACGCCGCACTGCGCCGCCATGACCGCCGGCTCGCGCCGCCTATCTTCAATGTGTTGATGACCAAGGAGAAGCAGGAGCTCGACGCGCGCCACAAGCGCCACCTCAACGAACGCGTCGGCCATCTGCAGAAATTGAATCTGTTTTGCATGCTGGAACGGGATGAAATCGTCGAACTGGCCGACAGGCTGAAATTCACCCCCTTCGTCGCCGGCGACGTGATGCTCGAGCAGGGACAGGTGTCGGAGTGGCTTTACATCATCATCTCCGGCCAGGCAGAAATGTATATGCGCACGCCGCTCGGCAAACGGGTCATGCTGGGCATGCTCGGCCCGGGCGACTGTTTCGGCGAGATGGGGGTGCTGACCGGGCAGCCGAGCGCATATGTCTTGCGCGCGGCCGGCACGGTCGAGAGCTATCGCGTCGACCGCGACATGTTCCAGAGCGTGTTTCTCAAGCAGGAAGCACTGGTTTCCGAGCTCACCAGCGTGCTGCAGAACCGGCTCATGGAGCAGGAAAGGCTGCTCGAGGCGCACGACATGGAGGATGCGGCGCCGACGCAGGGGGAACTGCGGCGCAAGCTGCGCGCCTACTTCGGTCTGGAATGACGCGCCCCCGGCCGGCGGCTAGCGCTTGCGTCGCCAGCCGAGCAGGCTCGGCGCCTGTTGCACCGGGATGAGCTGCACGTTGCCGTGGCGCACGCCGGTTTCGGCGATCACCGAGTTGGCGAAATCGCGCACTTCGGCCGCGCTGCCGCGCAGGATGACGGTCTCGACGCAATCGTCATGACTGATGTGGGCATGCATGGTCGCGATCGCCAGGTCGTGATGGTCGTGTTGCAGACTGGTCAGCCGGGAGGACAGCTGCCGTTGATGATGGTCGAACACGTAACTGAGCACGCCGACACAGGGGGCGTCGCCGCCTGCGGTCAGATCGTTTTCCCCCAGCTCGCGCCGCAACATGTCACGAACGGCTTCCGAGCGGCTGCTGTAGCCGCGCGCCTGCATCAATTCGTCGAAGGCGGCCGCCAGCTCGTCGCTGAGCGAAATGGTCAGTCTCTGCATGATGGACTCCGGAACAATGACAGCGATCATAGCAGATGTGCGCCGACGTCTGAGTACGCGCTTTCTTTCTCTACCCATCGCAGTTCACTTCTTGATCTTCGTTAATGTCCGTGCGCAACAGGCCGGGGCGCAACAATTGCCAACATCCGGCGAAGCACATCAGATTGGCTTAATTTTCGCCTGCTGCAATGCGCTAACACCTTTCGCATTGCACGGGAACAACCATGAAGCACAATCCCCTCCCCCCGGTTCTGCTCGGCATGACGCTGCTGTTTGTCACGGCGAGTGCCTTCCAGAACGGATTGCCGGCCGACTTCTGGCAATGGCGTCACCAGTTGGTCCTGCTGTCCGGCGTGCTGCTGATGACGGCGATGAGTCTCGCCATGTTGCTCGCTGCGCGCCCGGCATGGCTCGAGCGCCCGCTGGGCGGACTGGACAAGATGTACCGACTGCACAGGCAATTGGGTATTGCTGCCGGCATCCTGCTCGGCACGCATTGGCTGATCGACCTTTCTCCCCCGCTGGCTTTCTCGCTGCATTGGGCCGAACCGGTGGTTCGCCACGCTCACGGACACGGCGGACTTTCCCTCGTGGGCAGCGCGCATCAGGTCGGACAATGGTGTGCCTGGGCGATGCTGGCCATGGTGCCGGCAGCACTGCTGCGCCTGCTGCCCTATCGGGGCTGGCGCAGGTCGCACACGCTGTTTGCGCCCCTGTATCTGCTTGGTGCCTTTCATTCGGTGGTGTTGATGCCCGCCTCGCTGTGGCTGACGCCGGTCGGCCTGCTGACCGCGGTGCTGCTGCTGGCGGGATCGCTGTGCGCCGTACTGGTGCTCGCAGGCCGGGTCGCCAGCGCACGCAGGCATCGCGGCGAGCTGATCGCCTGCGAAGTATTGCCGGGCGGCGAACTGCGCGTGCACTGCAGGATGGCGGCGGACTGGCCTGGACACCGGGCAGGACAGTTCGCCCGGGTCTCCTTCGATGCGGCCGAGGGGGCGCATCCGTTCACCATCGCATCGGGCGAGCAGGACCGCGACACGCTGTGTTTCATCATCAAGCCGCTGGGCGACTATACCGCCACATTGGCCGACAGGCTCGACGCCGGTCAGACGGTGGAGATTGAAGGACCGTACGGCCGCTTTCTCCCCCCGGAGGCCAGTCGGCCACAAGCCTGGGTTGCCGCCGGCATCGGTGTCACACCGTTCATCGCCTGGCTCAAGACACTGGCAGGCCAAGGGCGCCTCCTGACCCAGGCGGATTTCTTTTATTGTGTGGAGGGTGCCGAACGGGCGGTGGCCTTGGCCGAAATCCGCGCCGCCTGTGCCCGCACCGGTGTACGTCTGCACCTGATAGAAAGCGGTGCGGGCGCCCGTTTTTCTCCATCCATGCTGCCCGCCGGCTGCGAGGTATGGTTCTGCGGTCCGCACGGACTTGCCCGGATGATCGAACAGGCACCGGGCGTGCCGTGCATGCACGCAGAAGCGTTTGCCATGCGCTAGAGCAGGATCGAATCGTCGCAGCGATCCGTCTCGACCGACGGCCGCAACAGCGCATCCGGGGGGGCGGCAAGCACGGTCCGGGACCAGTCGCGCAGGCTGATACGCACTTCTTCCAGCCGCTCGCCGCGGCAGATGAAGCGGACCGACTCCGCACCGACGGCATGATAGTCGGGCAGGCTGGCGGCGTGCAGCGCACTCAGGGTCACGCGCTCGCCGGCATGCGCATGCAGATAGCGGCCGAGGGCGCTGGCAGCGGCTTGCTGCGCCATGGCGATCATCTGTTCGAAGTAACCGCGCGTCGTATAGCCAGAACAACTGCCATGCTTGTTCCATTCGTGCACGGCAAGGCCGTCGGCGACGCCGGGCATATAGCGCGGCAGCGCCGGCGGCAGATCGGCATCGTGCAGCGGCGGTGCATGGCAATCCTGCCGTTGCGGCCACAGCCCGTGCAGCGTCAGCTGGCTGCGCGCGTAGGCGGCGTCTTCGTCCCCCTGCCGGTTAAGTTGGTCGCATTGCTTCTTCTGTGGGTGACTGGCGCAAAAACCCGGCGCCCAGCTGAGCGCCAGCACCCAGTCACCCGCCAGCGCCGCACCGCTGGCCAAGCCCAGCGCAACAGCCAGTACGGCACATATCCGCCTGATCGTTTTCATGACTACCGCCTCGAAAAAAGAAACGACGATTATGCCCATCCCCGACGCGGCAGCATTTCAGCTAGAATGCCGGTTGACCTCATGCAAAAAGATTAGCTCATGTTTTGCCATCATATCGATAAGCTGCAACTCGCCGACTTGCCTGCCTGGTTGAGCGAACTCATCCCCCATCTGCGCGCATTCGCCGATCAGCCGGTCGGCCGCTATGAAATCGACGGCAAACGTCTCTTCGCGATGGTGCAGGAACTACAGACCGAACCGGTCGAGACACGGCGCTTCGAAGCACACGCACGCTATCTGGACGTGCAATTTGTCGTCGCTGGCCGCGAAGGCATCGGCTATCTGCCCGATGCCGCAGGGGCGACCTTGATCGAGGACCGCCTGGCCAGCCACGACATCGCCTTTTACGGCAGTGATGCGCCCGCGAGCGAGCTGAGCTTGCTGCCCGGCATGTTCGCGGTCTTCGCTCCGGGCGAGTTGCATCGTCCCTGTTCCGCGATCGGCGCTGCCGCGCCGGTGCGCAAGGTAGTGCTGAAGCTGCGGGTCGCGGAGGCCTGATGGATACGGAGCAACGTCTGACCGAGCTCGAGGTGAAGCTGGCCTTTCAGGATGATCTGCTCGATGCGCTCAACCTGACCGTGACGCGCCAGCAACAGCAGATCGATCTGTTGCAGCAGCAATTGCGGCTGCTCTACCAGCAGATGCGCAACCAGACCCAGGATGCGGACCCTTCGGCTCCGCAGCATGAAATTCCGCCGCACTACTGAGCGCGACGGCAGACAAGAAAAAACGCCACCTCCCGGTGGCGTTTCAGGCTGTTGAAAAAGTGGTTGGCGACCATTTCGGAGGACCCGGCAAAGCCGGGTCTCAGTACCAACCTGCTGATTTCTCAGCCTGTCCATCGATTCCCGATCCCCCCGCCCTTGCCCTGCAAGGGGGCCTCCGCTTCGCGGAGAGGGTTCGTCAGCAAGCTGAAACGCCACCTTCCGGTGGCGTTTTTTTATGCTTCAAGCGCTGCGGCTATTCCTGCAAGCCGCCACCCAGCACCTTGTACAGCGTGACCAGATTGGATTGCTGCGTCAGCTTGGTGCTGATCAGCGACTGCTGGGCCGAATAGTACGAGCGCTGGTAGGTCAGCAGCGACAGATAGCTGTCGATACCGTTCTTGTAGCGCACTTCGGACAGCTGGTAGCTCTTGGCGTAGGCATTGGTCTGCGACTGCTGCGCACGCAGCTGGTCGCCGATGGTGCCGCGCTGCGCCAGTGCATTGGCGACTTCCTGGAAGGCGGTCTGGATGTCCTTCTCGTAGGTCGCCACCTGAATGTCGCGCGTCACCTTGGCCACGTCCAACGAGGCCATCAGCGAACCGCCGCTGAAGATCGGAATGCTGATCTGCGGCATGAAGTTCCAGGTGTCGTTGCCCCCCTTGAACAGCCGGCTCATGTCGTTGCTGGCCGAACCGGCGGTCGCCGTCAGCGTGATGCTGGGGAAGAACGCCGCGCGGGCGGCGCCGATGCTCGCGTTGGCAGACTTGAGCGCATGCTCGTCTGCGCGCAGGTCGGGACGACGCAGCAGCACCTCGGACGACAGTCCGGCCGGCACGTCCTGCAACAGCGGCGCGCCGTCGAGCAGGCCGAGCGGCGGTCTCAGATCATCCGGCACAGCGCCGCCGATGATGACGGCGAGCGCGTTTTCCGCCTGCGCCACCGAGGTGGTGTAGGTCGCCACATCGATGCGCGCCGCTTCGACGCTCGCCTGTGCCGCGCTCACGTCGAGCATGGACGCCACACCCGTCTCGAACTCGCGCTGGGTCAGCCTGAACGTCTCCTGCTGGCTCTTCAGGGTATCTTGCGCAAGCTTGAGCAGGTCCTGGTCGGCCGCGAGGGTCAGGTAGTCGCTGGCAACTTCGGAGATCAGGGTGATCTGCGAGGCATTGCGCGTTTCGACATACTCGAGCCAGGTTTCCTTCGCCTCGTCCATCTGGTTCTGGATCTTGCCGAAGAAATCGAGCTCGTAGCTGCTGAAGCCGACGTTCGCCGTGTAGGTGTGGGTAATGCGCGGCGTACCACTGGTGGTCACATCGGTCGCGGTCTGGGTGTGGGTGCCGGCACCGGTCGCACTGATCGTCGGGAACATGTCGGCGCGGCTGATGCCGTACTGCGCCCGCGCCTTCTCGATGTTCAGCGCCGCTACGCGCAGGTCGCGGTTGTTGGCGAGCGCCTTTTCGACCAGCTTCTGCAGCCGCGCGTCGAGAATGAAGCTGCGCCAGCCGATGTCGGCGGCGGTCTTGTCGGACGGCTGCAGCGCCTTGTCATAGGCCGGCCCGGTAGGCCAAGCCGCCGGCACGGGTGCCGCCGGACGCTGATACGCAGGTGCCAGCAAGCCGCTGCAACCGGTCAGCAATGCGGCGGCAACCGCCACGGTCAGAAGTCGTTGCATCATTCTTCTTCTCCGCTGGATTCCGTCGTGGCCGGCTTGGCCGTCGTGCTATCGCCACCCTTCTTGGAGAAGAGGCTGCGTACCTGCACGAAGAACAACGGAATCAAGAAAATACCCAGGATCGTCGAGGCCAGCATGCCGCCCAGCACCCCGGTACCGATGGCGTTCTGGCTGCCGGAACCCGCACCGTTGGACAGTGCCAGCGGCAGCACGCCGAGGCCGAAGGCGAGCGAAGTCATCAGGATAGGACGCAGACGCATGCGGGCGGCTTCGATGGTGGCTTCGAGCAGACCGCGGCCCTGCGCTTGCAGTTCCTTGGCGAATTCGACGATCAGAATGGCGTTCTTGGTCGACAGGCCGATGGTGGTCAACAGGCCCACCTGGAAGTACACGTCGTTGGACAAGCCGCGTAGCCAGGTCGCCAACAGAGCGCCGACGATGCCGAGCGGCACGACCAGGATGACCGAGAACGGAATCGACCAGCTTTCATACAAGGCGGCCAGGCAGAGGAACACCACCAGCATCGACAGCGCATAGAGCGACGTCGACTGCGAGCCGGCCAGCCGTTCCTGATAGGACAGACCGGTCCAGGAGTAGCCGATGCCGGTCGGCAGTTTCGCCGCGATGTCTTCCATTGCCTTCATCGCCACACCGGTACTCAGCCCCGGCGCAGGCTGGCCGAGCAACTCGACCGAGGACACACCGTTGTAGCGTTCCAGACGCGGAGACGCATAGGTCCAGTAGGCGTGAGCGAAGGCCGAGAACGGCACCATGTCGCCATTGCTGTTCTTCACGTACCAGCGGTTCAGGTCGTCCGGCTGCATGCGGAACTGCGCATCACCCTGAACATAGACCTTCTTGTTGCGGCCGCGGTCGAGGAAGTTGTTGACGTAGGCGCCGCCCCAGGCCGTCGACAGCGTATCGTTGACATCGGACATGCTCAGGCCGAGCGCACCGGCACGCGGCTTGTCGATTTCAAGCTCGTACTGCGGTGTATCTTCCATGCCATTCGGCCGCACGCCCATCAGCACCGGGTTCTGCGCTGCCATGCCGAGCATCATATTGCGAGCCTGGATCAGCTTGTCGTGGCCGAGGCCGCCCTGGTCCTGCAACTCGAAGTCGAAACCGGTTGCATTGCCGAGGTCCATCACGGCCGGCGGCGCAAAGGCGTAGACCATGCCTTCGCGGATGCGCGTGAAGGCGGCCATGGCTCGGCCGGCAATCGCGGCAACCTTCTGGTCGGCACGCTTGCGCTGATCCCAGTCCTTCAGCATCACGAACGCCATCCCCATGTTCTGACCGTTACCGGCGAAGCTGAAGCCGGCCACCGAGAACACCGAGGTCACGTTCTGCTTTTCGTCGACCAGATAGTGCTGTTCGACCTTTTTGAGCACATTGACCGTCGACTCCTGGGTCGCACCGGATGGCAAGACCACCAGGGTAAAGACCACACCCTGGTCTTCATCCGGCAGGAAGGAGGTCGGCAGCCGCCAGAACAGCACGCCCATGATCACCACAATGCCGAGATACACGAGCGAGAAGCGGCCGGTGCGGTGCAGGATCTTGCCGACCGTGCCCTGATAGCGCTCGGAGTTGCGCTCGAACATGCGGTTGAACCAGCCGAAGAAGCCCTTGTGGTGCTTCTCGTGATCCTTCTCCACCGGCTTGAGCAGCGTTGCGCACAAGGCCGGCGTCAGGATCAGGGCCACCAGCACAGACAGGGCCATGGCCGAGACGATGGTGATGGAGAACTGACGGTAGATCACGCCGGTCGAGCCGCCGAAGAAGGCCATCGGCACGAATACCGCCGAAAGCACCAGACCGATACCGACCAGCGCACCGGTAATCTGCGCCATCGATTTGCGGGTCGCCTCTTTCGGCGACAGCCCCTCTTCGCTCATCACCCGCTCGACGTTTTCCACCACCACGATCGCGTCGTCGACCAAGAGACCGATGGCCAGCACCATCGCGAACATGGTCAGGGTGTTGATCGAGTAGCCGCAGGCAAACAGGACGCCGAAGGTGCCGAGCAGCACCACCGGCACGGCGATGGTCGGAATCAGCGTCGCGCGGAAGTTCTGCAGGAACAGGTACATGACCAGGAACACCAGCACGATGGCTTCGGCCAGGGTCTTGACCACTTCGCGGATCGAGATCTTGACGAACGGCGTGGTATCGAACGGATACACCGTCGTCATGCCCTGCGGATAGAACGGTTCGAGCTGTTTGATGCGCGCTTCGACAGCCTTGGCCGTTTCGAGCGCATTGGCGCCGTTGGCCAGACTGATGGCGATACCGGTGGCCGGCTTGCCGTTAAAGCGCGAAACGACGCTATAGTCGGCCGCCCCCAGCTCGATGCGCGCCACATCCTTCAGGCGCACCACGGAACCGTCGGTCTGGGTCTTGAGCAGAATGTTGCCGAACTGCTTCGGCGTCTGCAGCAAGGACTGCGAGGTGACGGTCACGTTGAGCTTTTGCCCCTTGACTGCAGGGGTGCCGCCGAGCTGGCCGGCCGAGACTTCGGCGTTTTGCGCCGTGATCGCGGAGGTGATGTCGGACGGATCGAGCTTGTAGTTGTACAGCTTGTTCGGGTCAAGCCAGATACGCATCGCGTATTGCGCACCGAACAGCTGCACGCTGCCGACGCCGTTGACGCGGCTGATCGGGTCGAGAATGTTGGACGACACATAGTCGGACAGGTCCGAACCGGTCATGCTGCCGTCCTGCGACACGAAACCGAGCACCATCAGGAAGTTGGAGTTGGCCTTGGCGACCGTAATCCCCTGCTGCTGCACGGTGGTCGGCAGGTTGGCCGTCGCCAGCTGCACCTTGTTTTGCACCTGTACCTGGGCAATGTCGGGGTTGGTGCCGGCATTGAAGGTCAGGGTAATGGTCACGCTGCCGGACGACGAGCTCTGCGCAGACATGTAGGTCAGCCCGTCGAGCCCCTTCATGTTCTGTTCGATCACCTGGGTAACGGTGTTCTCGATGGTCTCGGCCGACGCGCCCGGATAGGTCGCGGTAATGCTGACCTGAGGCGGGGCGATGTTCGGATACTGCGAAATAGGCAGTCCGGTAATGCCCAGCGCGCCGGCCAGCATGATGATGATCGCGATCACCCAGGCAAAAATCGGGCGATCGATGAAGAAACGAGACATGTATTATTCCCCCGATCCAGCGGCCTTGTCCTGCCCGGCCGGTACCGGCTTGACCGGCACGCCGGCGCGAATGTACTGCAGGCCGCTGACGATCAGTTGATCACCGGGATTGAGCCCGGCGCTGACCAGCCAGTTGTTGTCGACCACGCGCGGCGTGGTGACGACGCGTTCGGCAGCCTTGCCGTCCTTGCCGACCACCATGACGATCGCCTGGCCCTTGTTGTTGTGGCTGACGACGTTTTGCGGCACCACGATGGCCTTGTCGTTGACACCTTCGACCAGCCGCGCACGTACGTACATGCCAGGCAACAGATCATGTTTCGGGTTCGGGAAAATCGCTCGCAACGTGATCGAACCGGTGTTTTCGTCCACGGTGACATCGGAGAACTGCAGCTTGCCCTCGAGCGGGTATTCACTGCCGTCTTCCAGCGTCAGCTTGACGCGCGCGGCGTCTGCGCCGGCGCTCTTGATCGTGCCGTTGGCCAGCTCGCGCTTCAACTGCAGCAGTTCGCTGCTCGAGCGCGTGACGTCGACATAGATCGGATCGAGCTGCTGCACGGTGGCGAGCGCGGTTGTCTGGTCTGCGGTCACCAGTGCACCGATGGTCACGCTCGACTTGCCGATCCGGCCGGAAACCGGCGAATACACATGGGTGTAATCGAGATTGATACGCGCGGTGTCATAGGCGGACTGATCGGCCTTGAGGGTGGCGACGGCGTTGTCGTAGTCCTGTTGGCTGATGGCATTGACGGTGATCAGCTGCTTATAGCGGTCGACCGTCAGCTTTTGCGCGGTCAGTGCGGCCGCAGCGCTCTCGAGGGTCGCGCGGTAGGTGGCCGGGTCGATCTGATACAGCGGCTGGCCAGCCTTGACATCGCTACCTTCGGTAAAGAGCCGCTTGAGGATGATCCCGCTGACTTGCGGGCGCACATCGGCAACGGTAAACGCCGAGGTACGGCCCGACAGTTCGGTGTCGAGCGATACGCTTTGCGGCGCGACGGTAACCACGCCGACGACCGGTGGACCTTGCATCTGTTGTTGTTGCGCTCCGCCACCGCAGGCTGTAAGCGCCAGCCCGAGCGAAACTGCCATCACTGAAAGCCCGAATATGCTTTTTCTTGTATGCATACAACACCCGTAAGAGAAATGAGAACGCCCGGCGCAGCCCCTGCCGCAGGGCAGGTCTTGCCGGGTGTCGTTCGCGCAGTTGCCAGAAACCGCTCAAACTATAATAGAATGAACATTCGATCTAGTTCGAGCGTTCATTCTATGCTAGACTTTGATCAATAATCAAGTACAAACAAGTTATTAACTCTTACACAACCCACACAAAGCCGGGAACAGCATGTCCGATACACCGTCCGCCCTCCCTGAAAAGGACCGCAGCCAACAACGCCGCGATCAGGTCCTCGAAGCTGCCGCAGCCTGCTTCCGGCGCAAGGGCTTTCACGGCTGCAGCATGGCTCAGTTGGCCAAAGAGGCCGGCATGAGCGTTGGGCACATCTATCATTACTTCGCCAACAAGGAAGCCATCATCGATGACTTCATCAAGCGCGATCTCGACGACACATTGCAGGCCATCGGAGAACTGTACGAGAGCCCGAACATCTTCGAAGACATGGTTGGTTGTCTCCGCGAGCCGGTCGACCTGTGCATGAACCTGCCCTCGGCCGCCCTGCAATTCGAGATTCTGGCCGAAGCGACACGCAATCCGAAAGTCGAGGCCATGGTGTGTGAAGCGCATCTGCGCGTGCGCGATGCGGTGGCCGGCCTCATCCGCCTCGGCAGCCCCCACCCGGCCACGGAAGAAGAGCTCATCGCCAAAGCAGAACTCATCACCGCCCTGTTCGACGGCCTGACGTTCAAAGCCATCCGCCATCCGGAAATCAACCGGCCGGCCATGGTCGACATCCTGAGCTCCACTTTGCGCCACATCCTGAATTACTGAGCAACCCATCCGCTCGACAGCCAGCGCGCCCAATCGGGCGCGCCGTTCTCGCCGGCCAATTGCGCCGCAGCCCGGAAATCGTACGGCACCGCGCGCAGATCGATGCGCCAGCCGTCGCCTCCGCGCTCACATATCGCATAGCGTGCATGCGGACTGCCGTTTTCGACCCGATGGGGATAAGGATGATCGTCATCGTAGGCCGGCAAGCCGACACTGCCCGGATTGACGATCAACCGGCCATCCGGCAGCGCCACGACACGCGGCAGATGGGAATGACCGCACAGCAGCAGGCTGGCGGAAATACCGTTCGCGGCTGCGGCAATCTGTTGTACCGAAGCCAATCCGATACCCTGCGGGCCGACATGCTCCAGAAAATAACGCAGATCATCGCCCGGCGCGCCATGGCAGGCGTATACCCCCTATTCCGCGAACGTCAACGTGGCCGGCAATGCAGCCAACCAGGCCCGATGCGCCGTCGTCGTGCGCTCGAAGGCAAAACGATCGGAATGGCCGCCACCGCCCTGCGCACAGGCCAGCAATTGCCGCTCGTGATTGCCGCACAGCGTCGGCCAATGCAACGCCATCAGCAGATCGGCCGTTGCTGCCGGTTCAAGCGGACCGGACAGCAGGTCGCCAAGATTGACGACCCTGTCCACTCCCTCGCGCTGCATATCGTCGATCACCGCCTCCAGTGCGCGGAGATTGCCGTGAATATCGGAAACGACTGCAATTTTCATGCGGGTCTCTTTCAACGAGATGAAATTGTGTACGTTATTCCATTGAATTTGCAAATTTTAATACGAAAACTGATTTTCATATGAAGATAGCTGACGAGCCACACGGGATCAGGCATTTTGCCGACGGACACGACGGCAGGCAGGGATAGGACTGGCAGCGCAAAAGTCGATGCCAGCCCGGCATGAGGGGGTCAGCAGGTCATCGCGGCAACGGGGCGCTGCCGCGAAAGTGCGTCAGCGGAAGGTCTTCTGCAACGCGATGAATACTGCCAGTGCAAGACCCAGCCACATTTCCAGCCGGTAGAACTCCAGGCAGGAAAGCAACATGGACTGGCGGGAAAGCTCGGAAACCAGCAAGGACATGGCGCGGGAGGCATCGAGCTGCGGCAGGGCCTGCCGTATCGCATCGAGCGCATCGCCCAGCCATGGACTGCCGAGCGCATAGCGTTCGCCGAGCCGGCCATAATGCAACGCGTTGCGGCCTTGCAGGAAAACGGTGCTCAGGGCGACGGCGGCCGAGATGGCGACTTGCCGCACGATGTTCTTGGTCTGATAGGCATGGGTGAAGGCCGTCTCGTCGACCTGGCTGAACGTCCCCTGGGCGACGGCGATGATGAAGCACGACAGGAAGGCGCCGTTGAAAATCAGGATCAGGGCGAGGCGCCCCACGGTGGCATCGCCATCCAGGCCGCTCATCAGCACGCCGAAACCGGCCAGCATCAACATGGCAAACACCATGACAGGCTTGAGTCCGCGCACCCGGCCTCGCAACATCAGGACTGCATACAGCGAGGCAAACACCGTCCCGGCCAGGAAGCTGACCGACAGCAGCAGGCCGGTGGTCGGCACATCAAAACCGATGCCCTGCTGGACCAGCACCGGCAGGATGTAGTTATTGGCCGCCACCATGCAGTAGCAGACGAAGTAAAACACCAGTCCGAACAGATAGCGTTTCTGCGCCAGCATCCGCCACTGTTCGCGGTCGGTGGCGGACCGGCGATGGCGTGCCATGAAACCGACACCGGCAATCAGCGCAAGCAGCAGACAGGCGAGCAGCACGTCCGGACGGCTGAAGAAATCGTACGGCGTCTGTTGAATCAGGTATTGCAGCAACACGACCGCAGACACGAGCCAGATCAGGGTGCGCGGGTGGTAGTTGCTCGGCACGGCCACGTCGACGTTGGCGGTAAACCGCCGCGTCGCCAGTGCGGCGATGGCCAGCCAGGGCAGCATGCCCCAGAAAATCAGCCGCCAGCTGCCGTAGCGCAGCGCCAGGCTTCCCAGCAACGGCCCCGCCGCCGAGCCGAGCAGCAACGCATAGCCGAAGCACAGCAGGGCCAGCGTGCGCCGCGCAGCCGGCTGACGGGAAACTTCGATGCGGGCACCGGTAAAGAAGGCCGCCCCGCCCAGACCGGCGATCGCGCGACCGGCAATGAACATTGCCGGCGTGAATGCCGTCGCGCACAGTACCGTGCCGGCGGCGAAGATCAGGAGCGAGCAGCGCAACAGACCGCGCGGCCCCAGCCGCTCGGTACACCATTGATGATTGAACAGCGCCAGCACGGCACTGATCGCGTAGGCCATGGCGGCATAGCTGAACTCTTCCGGCGCGCAGCCGATCCCGCCCATGATGTAGCTGGCGGAGAAGTTGAGCATGCCGTTGAGAACGAACTCGATCGATGCCACGACCATGATGCAGAGTAATGGCAAGAAAGATTCCGGCGCGGGGGAAGGTAAGGATTGCTGCATGAGTGTGCGGGAGTACTGACGATACAGCGAGTATACTCACGGCATTACTATTAAAATAATGAATAAATTACATAGGTAACATGCTTGTGGATAATATCAATGGCGCCCGCCTGCGCCGACTGGATCTGAACAACCTGGTCGTGCTGCACACCCTGCTTCAGACCCGCAACGTCAGTCAAAGCGCCGAGCTGCTGTTTATCGGGCAACCCGCCGTCAGCCATATTCTCAAGCGCTTGCGCGAGCATTTCGGCGACGAGTTGCTCTACCGCTACGGGCGACATATGGCGCTCACGCCGCTGGCACAACGCTTGAAGCAGCCGCTGCAGGACTGGCTGGGCGAGGCCCAGCAGATGATCAGTCAACCGGACCGTTTCGATCCACTGCAGGCCGAAGCCACCCTCAAGCTCGCCATGCCCGACCTGCTCGAAGCCACCCTGCTGCCGGCGGTACTCGCCCGCCTGCAGACCGAAGCGCCAGGGCTGGCCATGTCGATCGCCGCCATGCCGGCGCAGGAAGTGAAAGCCGCACTGGAAGAAGGCCGCATCGAGGCGGCCGTCGGTTACTTCCCCGCCCTGCCCGGCGCGATCAGGCGCGAGCCGTTGTTCAGCTCGCGCTTTCTGTGCGTGTACCAACGCGCGCAGTTTTCGCTGCCGGAAAACCTTGATCTGCAGGCGCTGGCCGCATTGCCGCACGTCAGTACCACCTACACCGGCAATGGCTTCAGCATCATCGACGACCGTCTGGCCGTGAGTGGCTGCCGGCGGCGGATTGTCGCGGCCGGGGCGAGCCTGCTCGCCATCCCGTCACTGCTGGAGCAGATTGCCGCGGTGGCCGTTCTGCCGGATACGGTGCACGCCATTCTGGCGCAGCATCATCCGGCGCTCACCAGCGCCCGCATCGACGATGCGGAACTGGAGATCCCGATCGAGCTGGTCTGGCATCCTCGCCTCGATCATGACCCGCTGCAACGCTTTGCTCGCAGCCTGCTCGCCCGTGAAGCCACACGGCTGTTCGCCCCCCGGGGGCATGCGCAGCAGGCATGACTGCCATGCCGACAATCGATTTCCCAGCGATTGCGGCAAGGCCTAGACTGGCGTCGAGTCTGTATGAAAGTCCCCGTTCCAGGGCAGGCCAGCCGGCCTGCCCTTTTTTTATTCCGCGCACCGCAGGCAAAAAAAAGCAGGCCCGAGGGCCTGCAAGCAAAGTTTGTCCGGTGCCAGGACAGTAGACCACCGGACAAGGGTGAATACGGTTCAGAACTTGACCCAGCGCGGCTTGGTCAACGCTTCCGGCTGCAGTACGGCATCGAGTTCCTTGCGGGACATCAGACCGCGGGCCAGAACGATTTCCGCCACGCTGCCGCCGTTGGCATGCGCTTCGGCCGCCACCTCATTGGCCGCCGAGTAGCCGATGAACGGGCTCAGCGCCGTCACGAGGCCGATGGAGTTTTCCACCAGACCGCGCAGGTATTCGCCATTGGCGGTGATGCCGCGCACGCAATTTTCCGTCAGCGTGTCGCAGGCAGCGCGCAGGTGATTGACACTGTTGAATACGCTGTAGGCGATCACCGGCTCAAACGCATTGAGCTGCAGCTGGCCGCCTTCCGCCGCGAAGGTCACCGTCACGTCATTGCCGATCACTTCGAACGCCACCTGGTTGACCACTTCCGGAATCACCGGATTGACCTTGCCGGGCATGATCGACGACCCCGCCTGGCGGGCGGGCAGATTGATTTCGCCCATGCCGGCACGCGGGCCGGAGGACAGCAGACGCAGGTCATTGCAGGTTTTGGACAGCTTGACCGCCACGCGCTTGAGCACGCCGGACAGTTGAACGAAGGCGCCGCAGTCTTGCGTGGCTTCGATCAGGTTCGGGGCGGTTACAAGGTCGAGGCCGGTCAGGGTGCGCAGATGCTTGCACACCAGCGGCGCATAGTCGGGGTGGGTATTGATGCCGGTGCCGATGGCCGTGGCGCCCATATTGATTTCGTGCATCAGCGTGCAGGCTTCGACCAGCCGCTGGCGGTCTTCGCCCAGCATCACCGCGAAGGTCTGGAATTCCTGACCCAGCGTCATCGGCACGGCGTCCTGCAGCTGGGTGCGGCCCATCTTCAGGATGTCCTTGAATTCGCTCGCCTTGGCGGAGAAGGCGTCTTCGAGCATCTGCATCGAAGCCGTCAGGCGGGCGACGCCGAAGCAGCTCGCAAGGCGCAGCGAGGTCGGGTAGACGTCATTGGTGCTCTGACTGAGGTTGACGTGTTCGTTGGGATGCAGCTCGGCATAGTCGCCGCGTGCGTGACCGAGGATTTCCAGTGCAACATTGGCGATGACTTCGTTGGCGTTCATGTTGGTGGACGTGCCCGCACCACCCTGGATGACGTCGACGACGAATTGTTCGTGCCAGCGGCCGGCGCGAACCTGCTCGCAGGCTTCGATGATGGCGGCGGCGAGACGGGCGTCCAACAGGCCGAGATCGCGGTTGGCCATGGCCGCGGCTTGCTTGATCGAGGCGATCGCGACGATCAGGTCGCTGCAGCTGGAAATGCTCTTGCCGGTGATGGAGAAATTTTCCAGCGCGCGCAGGGTATGGATGCCCCAGTAAGCGGCAGCGGGGACTTCACGTTCGCCAAGCAGATCGTGCTCGATGCGGGTACTCATGGTGTTTTCTTTTCCTTGTGTGCAACAAAAGCTCGGATGAAAACACTCTAAGCTGCCCTCCCCGCTGCTGGCCAGTTCCGATTATCGATTTGACTATGCATTAAATGCATAGATTTTTCTTACACCGCCGGATAATGCCCGGCCAGCCATGTCCAGAACGCTTCCAGCGCTGGTCGACTGCGTTTCAGATCGCGGTAGAGGCGAATTTCCATGCCGACACTCCAGCGATCGTCGGCAGCAAGCGCAAGCTGTCCGGCGTTCAGCTCGCGTTCGACCGTACTCGCCGGCAGGAAAGCCACGCCGTGCCCTTCGAGCACCATGTTCTTCAGGCCCTCGGCCATGTCGGTCTCGTAGCGTTGATGCAGATGGCAGGGCTCTGGCGCGTTTTCCATGATCAGTTCGGTCATCAGGCGAAAATAGGCGTTGGCGGCATAACCGAGAAACGGCAGTGGTTCGCCGATCGTGCCCGGCAGACGCCACATCGGCTCGCCCCGCTCATCGGTGCGTGCATAAGGCCGCAACCGTTCGACACCCAGATTGAGTCCCGCGTAGCGTTCGCTGCCGAGTTCGACCGGCTGTTTCGGATGGTGGTAGCACATCAACAGATCGCAGCCGCCCTCGACGAAGGCGAGCAGCGCATCGTGGACATTACTCGCCTGCAGACGGCAGGAAAGCGGACCGAAGTCGGTTTCGACGCGGCTGAGCCATTTGGGAAAAAAGGCGAACGACAGCGTGTGCGGCACAGCGAAGTCCATCGTTTCCTCCGGCAGCGGCCGCATGCCCTGCATCAATGCGCGCATGGCGTGGATCTGGTTGAGCATGCCTACCGCCTGCTCCTTGAACACTTCGCCGGCCGGCGTCAGCCGGGTCGGATAGCTGCTGCGGTCGATCAGATCGCAGCCGACCCAGCTCTCCAGCGCCTTGATGCGGCGCGAAAACGCCGGCTGAGTCAGGTGGCGCGTCTGCGCCGAACGGGTAAAGCTGCCGCTTTCGGCAAGGACGATGAAATCTTCGAGCCAGCGCGTTTCCATTGGCTACGCAACCTTTCTGCGAATTCAGACTGTCGGAGCCGCCGGGTCGGCAACAAAGGCCGCCGGCAAGCGATTGAGAGGCGGATAGCCGCTCACCTCGAGGGTAAAACCGTCGGCGGCGGCAACCAGGCGCGCATCGGCGCCGATCGGCAGCGAGGCGATGTCGTGGACGTGGCCGACCGGCAAGCCCGTCAGCACGGGCAGGCCGAGCTCGGCCTGCATATAGGCGGCAAGACTGTCCATCGTGTAGCCGTCCGGGTCGAAACCATCCGGCCGCTGTCCGGAAAAATGCCCCAGCAGGATGGCAGACTGGGCGCCGAGCACGCCGGCCAGGCGCAGCTGCTGCAGCATGCGTTCAACGCGGTAGATGTCTTCGCCGATATCTTCGAGAAACAGGATTCCACCGCGAATCTGCGGCAGCCACGGCGTGCCGGCGAGGCTGGTCAGTACGGTGAGATTGCCGCCCCACAACGTGCCTTCGCACACAGTGCCGGAGCGCTGCGGCGCATCGACACGCAGGGTGAAGCTTGACGACGACAGCAACTGGCGCAGGTGATCGAAGGTAAACGCCGACAAGGGATGGGCGGCGAAATCGCCGTAGAGCATCGGCCCGGACAGACTGACGACGCCAGCACGGGCCAGCAGCGCCAGTTGTACGGCGGTATTGTCGCTATACCCCATCAACATGGTGCCGTTCGCCTTGAGACACGGCCCCAGCCGGGCGTAATCGAGGTGTTCGAGAAGCCGGACCGCGCCATAACCGCCACGGGTAGCGATCAGGATGTCGGCCATGACGGCATCGTTGGAAACCAGCGCGTTGAGATCTGCGGCACGTTCGGCATCGCTGCCGGCAAAACGCGACCAGCGTCGGGTCAGGCAGGCCTGATTGTCAACGGCGAACCCCATGGCGCCGAGCGCAGCGACGCCGCGCTGCACCCGACTCGCATCCAGCATCGGTCCGCCAAGCGCAACGAGCCTGGCCAGCGGCAAAGCGGAATGCCTGGCCGGTGCGGCCTGCGGTTGGGTCGGGGTCGAGCTGCAAGCCGAAATCAAGGAGGTCATGGAAAGTACGGTGCCAAGTTTCAGAATCTGCCGGCGCTCATAATAACGGGGTTTACTCCGCATGAAAGGCCCTGCAACCGGATTTTTCGTCATTAGACCACTGTTTGCCACCAGAGGGAAATTACGATCCCCCTGCTCGTCCTTCGTCAATGCTCACAATCGTGCGCACGCACCGGCACGACGTCGCCGTCGTCGCGACGCAAGCGCAGGAATACCGAGCTCGACAGCAGGGTCAACACGGCAAGCAGCATGAAGGTGTCATGAAAAGCCGGAATCAGTGCCGAACCCGTGGCGACACCGGCTGGTTTGACCAGCTGCAGTACTGAAGCCGACACGGCGATGCCGAAGCTGACCGACAGTTGTTGCGCGACGCTGTAGAGGCTGTTGCCCATGCTGGTGTGTCGTGCCGGCAGGTCGCCCAGCGTCAGCGAATTCATTGCGGTCAGCTGCATCGAGTTGGCTGCGCCAAACAGCATGAGCGGCGGCAGGAACCACCACAGCGATGTAGCGGCACCAAAGAGCACAAATAGCTGCATCGACAGCGCCGTAACCAGACCGGTCCACAGCAGCAAGGGGCGATACCCGTAGCGAGGAATCAGCTTCACGATCAGCGGCTTGACCACCATGGCGGCAAGCGCCACCGGCGCGAGCATCCAGCCGGACAGATCGGCGCTGAATCCAAGCGCGACTTGCAACATCAGCGGCAGCAACAGCGAGATACCGCCAGTTCCGAGGCGGCAAAGGAGATTGCCGGCGAAGCCGATCGAAAAGGTGCGGGTCTGGAACAGGTGTAAATCGAACAGCGCCCCGGCCGACAGACGGGCATGGCGCAGATAGCCGGCCAACAGGCCGATGCCCACCGCCAGACTCGCCAGCACCGATAGCAGACTGACCGAACGCTCTCCGAGCAGATCAAGACCGAGCGACAGCGCAACCAGACCTCCACCGAACAGCGCGAACCCCCGCAAGTCGAACCGCCCAGGCTCTGCACGCAGTTCCGGCATGACGCGCTGCGCCATATAGATGCCGAGCGCCCCGACCGGCAGGTTGATCAGAAAGATCCAGTGCCAGCTTGCCACGGTCACCAGCCAGCCGCCCAGCAACGGACCGAGCACCGGCCCGATCAAGGCCGGCATCGAGACCAGGCTCATCGCGGCGAGGAATTCGGTGCGCGTATAGACCTTGAGCAGCACCAGACGCGCGACCGGCATCATCATCGCCCCGCCGACGCCCTGCACGACCCGCATCGTCACCAGCATCGGCAGCGAGGTCGACAACGCGCACAACAGTGACCCGAGCGAGAACAGCAGCACGGAGAGCGTGAAAACGCGCCGCGTGCCGAAACGGTCGGCAAGCCAGCTGCTGATGGGAATCAACAACGCCACGGTCAACGCATAGCTGATGATGGTCGATTGCATCGCCAGCGGAGAGCGGTGCAGATCCGCGGCCATGGCGGGCAGCGCGGTATTGAGGATGGTCGTATCAAGCAACTGCATGAAGAAGGCCATGGCGGCGAGCCAGGGCAAGGCATCGCGGCTGCTGGTCCGTAATGCGAGGGAGGTGTTGGTGGGGCCCATGAAATCTCTGTCGAATTTATTATATTTGTATAATAACATTCGCAGACATACCTATCCGATACAGCAATGATTGTTCATCATTTCCAGACCGGGCCATCAAACACGAGAAGAAACAAAAAGGCCGGGCAAATGCCCGGCCTTCAGCTCGCCGACCAAGCGGTTCAGCCCGCCAGCAGGCTCTGCACCAGATCGATATAGCGTTGCTTGGCGTCGTTGACGGACGTCCCGCGCAGTTTTTCCCACGCGTCGAATTTGGCGCGATTGATGAAATCCATCACCCCCGGACGCTCGCCCGAAGCATCGCCATCGCTCGCCTGCTTGTAGAGTGCATACAGCTGCAGCAGCGTCTGATTGTCGGGGCGCTCGGCCAGGGTTTTCACGTCGGCCTGGGCCTTGGCGAACAGCGTATCGAGATCGGACATGTTTCTTCCTTGTGTGACACGGGAACGACTGCGTATCCCTATTGTTAGAATCTGCCGCTACGCGGCTATTGTTAGCACAACAGCATTATTCTTGCATGAAAAATCATGCTTGTCGCCGACAGGAAAGGAAGAAACATGGCCCCCCGTGGTTATTTGCTGTAAGCGGCCAGCGCCTGTTCGATCTGATCCTTCGACAACGCGCCAGCCACGATGCGGCCATTGGCAAAAATCAGCGCCGGCGTGCCATTGATGCCGAGCTTGCCGCCCAGTTCCACATTGCGGTCTACCGGGTTAGCACACTGATCGGTGCCATCCGGCGCCACGCCGTAACGCATCCAGTCGTGCCAGGTCTTGCGCGGGTCGGTCGAGCACCAGACCTGCTTAGCCTTGTGCATGGCATCCGGATGCAGCTGCGCCAGCGGGTAGAGGAAAGTGTAGATGGTGACGTTATCGAGGTCGGCGAGCCCCTCGCGCTCAAGCTGCTTGCAGAACGGACAATCGGGATCGGAGAACACGGCCAGTTTGCGCGAGCCGTTGCCACGCACCTCCTTGATGGCGTCCTGCAACGGCAGCTGATTCCAAGACACCTTGCTCAACTGGGCCTGCCGCTCTTCGGTGAGGCTCTGGCCGGATTTCACCTCGACCAGATCGCCGATGAAGATGTAGTTGACCTTCTGATCGACATACACGACCTGATTGCCCTGAACATCCACCTCGTAGATGCCCTTGACCGGCGTGGTGCGCACGTCCAGGACCTGACGGTCGGTGAAGCGCTGCTCGAACGCCTTCCTGACCGTAGCCAGATTGGCATTGCCGCCATTGCTGCCGTTGTCGGCGTTGGCGCTGCAAGACATCAGCGCCGGCAGGATTCCGGCGGCAACCAGACAGAGAAAAGTCTTTTTCATGAAGGTCCTTGTTGGTTAACGACCCGCCGCGTGGCGGGCAAGTTGCCGTTTGAGCGGCCCCAGCCGATCGACGAGACTCAGGCCGGCGTTGCGCAGCCGGTCGAGTCCCGGCATCGTCTGCCGGTGAAACAGTTCAAACAGGCCGTCACAAGTATATTGCATGGTACGCACGGCCTCGCGCCGCGCACGTTCATAGCGACGCAGGCGCGCCCAGGCACCGATATCGTCTGCATCGACGAGGCCATCGGCCAGGACTTCGGCGTCCTGGAAGCCCAGATTGACCCCTTGCCCGGCCAGCGGGTGCACGGTATGCGCAGCATCGCCGATGAGTGCGACCCGCCGCGCGATGACGCCTTGCGGGCGGATCAGACGTAACGGAAATGCGCTCGCCGGCGTCAGCGTCGTCAATGCGCCGAGTTCCCGATTGCCGGCACGGGCAACCGTATCGGCCAGCCCTGCATCAGAAAGCGATGTCAGGCGGTCAGGTTCAAAGGTTGACCACACCATCGACAGACGGTTCCCCGGCAACGGCAACCAAGCCAACACACTGTCACCGAAAAACCATTGGCGCGCACAATCTCCGTGCGGTTTTTCGCAGGCGAAATTGGCGACGACGCCCGATTGGCCATAAGGCTTGATCGAGGCTTCCAGCCCCATCTGCCCCCGCACCCACGAGTTGGCGCCATCGGCGCCGACCAGCAGCGCCGCGTCGAGTTGCGTTCCGTCGCCCAGCGTCAGGAAGGCGCGCAGTGCATTGGTCTGCAGCCGCTCGACACGGGCGCCGTCGAAAACGGCGATGTCTGCGGCGTGTACGCGTTGCCACAGCGCCGCCAGCATCCAGCGGTTTTCGGCGATGACGGCCAGTTCGGCGGCGCCGATGTCGGCGGCGGCAAAGCGCAGCCGGCCCCCACGGTCGCCGCGCACGTCCATGCTGGCGACCGTACCGACGCGCGACCGGTCCGGCCCGGCGCCGAGTCGGTCGAGAAAGGCAAGATTCTGCGGGCTGATGGCATATATGCGCGCATCCCAGCCGGTTTCGAGCTCCAGCCCATCGAGCCGCTGTCCCTCGATCAAAGCCACCCGGCGTCCCTGCTGCGCCATGGCCAACGCAAAGCTGGCGCCGACGAGCCCGCCGCCCAGCACGATCAGGTCAAAAGAGGTCTGACTCATGTCCGTACCCCTACACCGAATACCAGATGGCCGGCAAAACGGCGCCTGAGCGCCGGCACGGTGTCGAGCAGGTTCATGCCCAGACCACGGGCAAAGGCGAAGGCGGGATTCGGCCGGTCGAACATGCCGACCAGTGCATGGGTGAAGCCGGTCACGGCCTCGCGGTCGAACCGGCGCGCGTCACGGTAGCCGGCAAGCGCCGGCGCATCCCCCGGATCGCGACAGGATTGCGTTGCATCGACGAGCGCCACGGCGTCGCGGATACCGAGATTGAGTCCCTGCGCAGCAACAGGATGCAGCGTCTGCGCCGCATTGCCGATCAGAGCCACCCGGCCGCATACCGTACGACTCGCGCGGCGCATCGCCAGCGGGAACACGGCCGGCGCGGACACCGACAGCACGCGTCCATGACGCCCGCCAAGGGCGGTCTGCAGTTCGGCGCGCAGGTCTTCCGCGGCGCCGTCGCGCAGCCGTGCTGCGTCTTCGTGACTGCGCGTCCACACAAGCATGAAGCCGTCGCCGTGCGGCAACAATGCAAGCGGTCCGGCACGGCTGAAGCGTTCATAGGCCACACCGCCATGCGGCACTTCGGTCCGCACCTGCGCGAGCAGCGCACTTTGCCGATAGTCGTGGACATGACGGCGCAATGGCGGCAGTTGATCGATCAAGGCACCGCCATCGGCCAGCACCGCCAGGCGCGCGGTGAGCTGCCGCTCGCCATCCCTGCCGCTGCTGCGCAGGGCGACGTAGCGGTCGAAGGCGTGCACGCCGGTCACGCGGCGGCCCCATTGCACATCGACGCCGGCAGCCTCGAGGCGCGCGTCGATGGCGCGGGTCAGGGCAGGATAGTCGACCACCAGACCGAGATGCGGCAGACCGGTGTCGGCGCTGCGGATGACCGTGCGCCCCCAGGCGCCCTGTTGCGACACATGCACGCAATCGATCAGGCTGGCGGGTAGTTGTTCGGGCCAGGCACCGGCCTCGGCCAGCCGTTGACGGCTCGCCCAGGACAGCGCCAGGGCGCGCGCATCGTCGATGACGGCATCGCGCTCGCGCGACTCGAATACGACGACGCGGCGCCCGGCCCGGGCAAAACCGAGCGCAGCGAGCGCACCGGCGGGGCCGCCGCCGACAATGGCGACGTCGGCGTGTTGCGGATCATGGTTCATGGCAGCGTCAGCGGTTGGACATCAACGCCTCGATATCGTCGATGCGCTTGGGAACGTCGGAGGTGTAGACCTCGCGCCCGTCGTGGGTGATCAGTACGTCGTCTTCGATGCGGATGCCGATGTTCTGCAGTGCCGCCGGCACATTGTCGGCAGGGCGGATGTAGAGACCCGGCTCGATGGTGGTGCACATGCCGGGTTCGTAGATGCGCCATTCACCGGCCACCTTGCGCTTGCCGACATCGTGCACGTCGAGGCCGACCATATGACCGATGCCATGCATATAGAACTGGCGGTAGGCCTCGGACTCAATGACGCCGTCGACCGTGCCAGTCAGCAGACCGAGGTCTATCATGCCCTGCGCCAGGATCTTGAGCGCGGCATCGCCGGGGGCGACGATCGGCGCACCGGGACGCAGGCTGTCGATGGCGGCGAGTTCCGCCGCCAGCACGATTTCGTAAACGTCACGCTGTGCAGCGCTGAATTTGCCGTTGATCGGGAAGGTGCGCGAGATATCGCCGGCATAGCCGCCGAGTTCGCAACCGGCGTCGATGAGCAGCAGCTCGCCATCATTGAGCCGGCTGCTGTTGCCGACATAGTGCAGCGTGCAGGCATTGGCACCGCCGGCGACGATGGTTTCGAACGACGGGTAGCGTGCGCCGTTTTTCACGAAGGTGTGCAGGATTTCCGCTTCGACCTGATATTCGTTCATGCCGGCGCGCGTGGTCTGCATCGCCCGTACATGGGCGTCGGCCGTGATCTTGCCGGCCCGGCGCAACATACCGATTTCGTAGTCGTCCTTGATGATGCGCATTTCGTCGAGGATGGCCAGCACATCGCCGAAGCGGGCCGGCACTTCGACGCCGGTACGGAAGCGGGCGCGCAGTGCTTCGAGCCAGCCGTTCATGCGCACATCGAAGCCGGGCTGGCGACCGACCGGCCAGTAGACTTCCGGCTGCTCGGCCAGGATATCCGGCAGACGCTTGTCGAGCTCGCCGATCTCGTACGCCTCATCGAAACCGAACTCCTGCACGGCACCGGCCGGACCATGGCGAAAACCGTCCCAGACTTCACGTTCGAGGTTTTTCTCGCGACAGAACAGAATGCTCTTGCCATGGGTGGCGTCGAGCACCAGCACCGATTCCGGCTCGCCAAAGCCGGTCAGATACCAGAAATGGCTATCAGAGCGGTAAGGATAATGGGTATCCGCATTGCGGACGGCTTCGGGAGCGGTGGGCAATACGACCACGCCGCTGCCGATGCGCGCCATCAGTCGGGCGCGACGTTCAGCATGCATCTGCTTCATGGTTCCGATCTTTCTGGCTTGAGATGTTATGCAGTGTACACCCTGGCGAACGATTACGCGCCGCATGCCATTGACATAGCGAAAACGCAAACTGCGCCATGAAAGGACCCGAGCGGCAGCCCGGGTCATGGAAGACTGGAATTACTCTTCTACGGCGATTTCGGCCGACGTGTAGACGTCCTGCACGTCGTCGAGATCTTCGAGCGCATCAAGCAGTCGCTGCATGCGCGCGGCATCTTCGCCGGTCAGCTCGGTGACATTCTGCGGTCGCATGGTGACTTCGCCCATCTCGGCCTTGAAGCCGGCAGCTTCGAGCCTGGCCTTGACGTCGGTAAATTCGTACGGTGCGGTAATGACTTCGATCGAGCCGTCTTCATCGCTGACCACATCGTTGGCGCCGGCCTCGAGTGCGGCTTCCATCAGGGTGTCTTCGTCGACGCCAGGCGCGAACAGCAGGTAGCCGCAATGCGTGAACTGGAAGGCCACGCAGCCATCGGTACCCATATTGCCGCCGAACTTGGAGAAGGCATGCCGTACATCGGCCACGGTACGGGTCTTGTTATCGGTCAGACAGTCGACCATGACGGCGGCGCCGCCGATGCCGTAGCCCTCGTAGCGGATTTCGACGTAGTCGACGCCCTCGAGGCTGCCGGTGCCGCGATCCATCGCGCGCTGGATGTTGTCCTTCGGCATATTGGCGTCGAGCGCCTTGTCTACAGCCAGTCGCAGGCGCGGATTGGTGTCTGCGTCACCGCCGCCGAGACGGGCGGCTACGGTAATTTCCTTGATCAGGCGCGTGAAAATCTTGCCGCGCTTGGCATCAACACGTTCTTTCTTGTGTTTGATGTTCGCCCATTTGCTATGTCCTGACATAGTCGCCTCTATACTGGAAGGCCGCGGCCGTAATGGCCGGCCACAACCCGGTTGAATCCATGATGTCGACGGCGCGGCGGGAATGGATTTCGCCGCCGCGTCCGCGAGTGTCGAGGCATTCTAGCAGTCCGTCGCGCTTTGCGCATCCGCCTGACCCTGCCGGTGGTACCGCGTTCACCTCCCGGCAAGCCACGGGCTTTGCGGCGCCCAGAACAGCAGGTCGGCGCCCAGATAGTTCTCGGCGAAGCCGACGATGGCTTCCCGGCTGAACGGCTTGCCAGTCGCGGGATCGGTATAGGTCAGTGTCGGTTGCTGAATCGCCATTGCCACCAGCGGCAGACGTCCCTTGTAGCGATTGAAGAATGGATAGGCATTTTTCATCTGCCCTTCCTTGTAGGGTACGACATCGGGGCCACCGAGGCCGATGTCGTTGTTGGCGGCGAAGGCAAAGACCCGCTGCATGTAGTGCTGGCTGTTGTTCCACTCACAGGGCCAGAAATTGACGTACTGGACGACCTTGCTGTGGGGAAAGGCCGTGCGTACGGCGCGCATGTTCTGTATCTCGGCATTGAAATAGCGGTTGCAGCTGAAACCGCTGCGGTCGTGCTTCATGTCGATGTCGATCGCAGTTTCCGGCAGGTTGATGCCATAGACGCGACCATCGAAACGCTTGCCGAGTGCTGCGAGCAGTGCCTGGAAGCGGTTTTGCACCGCCGGATTCCATTGCATCGCCACCCAGCCCTGCACCGGCGGCCTGCCCTCGCCCGGATTGTCGACCTGCGCGACGAGGCCGCCCTTGTAGACCGGATCGGTCAGCAGATAGGCGGGCACGCTGCGCGCCTCGGGAGAAAAGAAACGATCCTGGATCTGGATGAACAGCTTGCGATGCATGCCGTCGAGCATCGCCAGGTCGCGTTCGATGTCGGAGAAGTCGTAACGGCCCTGCTCCGGCTCGAGCGACTTCCAGCCATAGACAATCTGGGCGCCGGCGATGTCCGGCCGCGCCAGCAGCGCACGCTCACTGGCGACATCGCCGGAGGACAGGAACAGGAAATTGACCGGGGTGGCCAGCACGGGCCCAGACAGCAGGGCCGCGCACAGGGAAAGGAGACGACGTCGGATCATGGTTCATTCCGGCAGTTGATCATGCCAAGTCTGACCCGGCGTCAGTGGATCCGGTTCCGGCTAATGCCCGCCTTTCAACATGGCCAGCATGAAACCGAATGCTTCCTGATAAAACTGCTCGACCAGCGGCGTCATCATCGGCAAGGCGATATACAGCGCGACGAAGCCGATGATCATGGTCAGCGGGAACCCGAACGACAGGATGTTGAACTGCGGCGCAGCGCGTGTCATCACGCCGATGGCGAGGTTGGCCACCATCAGTGCGGCGATGACCGGCAACGCCAGCCACAGCCCCCAGGCAAAGATATGGCCGCCCCAGGTCGCGATCAGCCGCCAGGTCATCGCCGGCATCGGCTGACCGATCGGCAGCACGCGGAAGCTGTCGACCAGGGTGGCGATCACGATCTGATGACCGTTGAAGGCAAGGAACAGCAGCGTGACGAACAGCGACAGGATGGTGGACAGCGCCGGCACCTGACCGGCGTTCTGCGGATCAAAGAACATCGCGAAGCCGAGCCCCATCTGGGTCGAGATCAGCAGCCCGGCCATCTCGACGCTCGACATGACGAGGCGCATGACAAAGCCCATCGACATGCCGATCAGCCACTGGGTGATCAGGGTCCACATGCCTTGCGCCGACACCAGCGGCACAACCGGGAACGGCGGCAGCACCGGCGTGACCAGCATGGTGAGAAACAGCGCGAAACCGGCCTTGTAGGTGCGCGGCACCGCGCGGGACGAATAGACCGGGTCGGTCATCATCACGCCGGTGATGCGCGCGAACGGCCAGATGAACAGGCCGAGCAGCGCGTTGATCTGGCTGTCGGTGATCGTGACCATGCTTTAGCCGATCACGTTGGGAATGCTCTTGTACAGACGCACCGTGTATTCGATCAGCGTGTTGAGCATCCAGGGGCCGGCAAGCACCAGCGTCAGGAACAAGGCCAGCAGCTTGGGAATGAAGGTCAGCGTCATTTCGTTGATCTGGGTGGCGGCCTGCAGAATGCTGACGAACAGGCCGACCACCAGCGATACGAGCAATACCGGCGCACAGACGAGGATCAGCACGTAGAGTGCGCTTTGCACCATATTGATGACGAGTTCAGGCGTCATGGTCCGTTCTCCTTGTCAGCCGGTATAGAAGCTCTGCACCAGAGAGCCCATCAGCAATGTCCAGCCATCCACCAGCACGAACAGCATCAGCTTGAACGGCAATGAGATCAACGCCGGCGACACCATCATCATCCCCATCGCCATCAGGATGCTCGCCACCACCAGATCGATGATCAGGAACGGGATGAACACCATGAAGCCGATCTGGAACGCCGTTTTCAGCTCGCTGATCACATAGGCGGGAATCAGGGTCTTCATCGACACGTCGGCCGGCGTCGCCGGGCGCGGCGACTGCGAAACCTCGATGAAGAACTGCAGGTCCTTCTCGCGCGTCTGGCGCAGCATGAAGGTCTTCATGGGCTTGCTGGCCGCGTCGAGCGCCTGATCCATCGAAATCTTGTCGGCCGAAAACGGCACCCAGGCATTGTTATAGACCTGGTCGAGCGTCGGCCCCATCACGAACAGGGTCAAGAACAGCGACAGGCCGATCACCACCTGGTTCGGCGGCGTGGTCTGCGTGCCGAGCGCCTGGCGCAGCAGCGACAGCACGATGACGATGCGCGTGAACGAAGTCATCATCAGCAGCATGGCCGGAATGAAGGTCAGCGCCGTCATGAACAACAGCATCTGCAGACTCAGCGAATAGCTTTGCCCGCCCCCGGGTCCGGGAGTGCTGGTCATCATGGGCAGACCCGCTGGCCAGGCCGCGAGCGGCAGGAAGGCGAGAACAAGGGCTATGAAGGGAATTAAGCGTTTCATCGGTCAGGATCGTTATCGGTCGGCCGTTGCCGGGCAATGGCCGCCTTGAGCCAGCGGGCGAAGGGTTCGACGCCGACAGCCGGTGCCGGCTCGTCGGCGAGTTCCGGGCGCGGACGGCTGCTGAGCAGATTGACGGCATGCTGCGTCACGCCCAGCACCAGCCATTCGTCCCCCAATTCGACGATGACCACCCGCTCGCGCTGGCCGACCATGACGGCGCTGACCACGCGCATATGGCGCGGAATGCCGACCATGCCATTGGAAAAGCGCCGGAACAGCCAGGCACAGCCGAGGATCGCGGCCAACACCACAGCCAGGCCGAACACGACCTGCAACAGGCCGAGAAAGGTCGAAGGCGGCGTCGCGTCGGAGGCCCAGGCCGGGACGGACAGCGCAGCGACCGCCAGGGCGGCACGGCGCATCATTTCTGCAGGCGGCGGATACGCTCCGCAGGGGTGATGATGTCGGTCAGGCGGATACCGAACTTGTCGTTCACCACCACCACTTCGCCCTGGGCGATCAGACAGCCGTTGACCAGCACATCCATCGGCTCGCCGGCCTGGCCGTCGAGTTCGACCACCGAGCCCTGGGCAAGCTGCAACAGATTGCGGATGGCGATCTTGGTCCGACCGAGCTCCACCGTCATCTGCACCGGGATGTCGAGAATCATGTCGAGATTCTGCGGCACGTTGGCAGGCGTATCGCTCGCGCCGATTTCCTGGAACAGACCGGTCGCCGGCACGGCTTCCGGCGCAGCCTCGGTCGTCATTGTCGCGTCGACAACCTCTTGCTCGGCCATGGCCGCGGCCCAGTCATCCATCGAGACTTCGTCTTCGGCGCCGCCGGTGTTTTGTTGATCAGTCATGTTGTTCCGTTCCTCCCGACGGCTCGGCGAACTCGTTCGCGCCGGCCAGGACCTTTTCGACCCGCAGCGCAAAGCGCCCCTGCAGGGTTCCGTACTTGCACTCGAAGACCGGGATGCCGGATACGTCGGCCACCACCGTATCGGTAATGTCCATCATGACGACATCCCCGGACTTTAGATTGAGAATCTGCCCGAGCGTGACGCCGGCAGAGCCGAGCGTGGCGACCAGATCGACCTCGGCAGCCTGTACCTGGCGCGACATGAGGTTGATCCAGCGATTGTCGACCTCGGTACGGTCGGCCTGCATCGTGCTCGACAACAGATCGCGGATCGGCTCGACCATCGAATACGGCAGGCACATGTGGAAATCACCGCCGCCGGCGCCGAGCTCGATATGAAACGTCACCGCAACCACCACTTCGGTCGGCGTGGCGATGTTGGCGAACTGGGTATTCATTTCCGAGCGCAGATAGGAGAACTCGATCGGATAGACCGGCTCCCACGCCTTCTGACACTCGTTGAACACGACTTCGAGCAGACGCTGGATGATGCGCTGCTCGGTCGGGGTGAAATCCCGCCCTTCCACCCGCACGTGATAGCGACCGTCACTGCCGAACAGGTTGTCGACGATCAGAAACACCAGATCCGGATCGAAGATCAACAGACCGGTGCCGCGCAGCGGCTTGACGTGAACCAGGTTGAGGTTGGTCGGCACGACCAGATTGCGGATGAACTCGCTGTACTTCTGCACCCGTACCGGCCCGACCGAAATCTCGGCATTGCGGCGGATGAAGTTGAACAGCCCGATACGCAGATTGCGCGCAAAACGCTCGTTGATGATTTCGAGCGTCGGCATGCGGCCGCGGACAATGCGCTCCTGCCGGCCGATGTCATAACTATGAACACCTTCCGTATCTGCTGAGCCATTGTCCTCGTCATTCTCACCGGTGACGCCCCGCAACAGGGCATCGACCTCTTCCTGGGACAGTATTTCGTCGCCCATGGCCTACGAATTCTGGATGATGAAGGAAGTGAAGACCACGCTCGTCACAGGCTCATCGCCGCTGTCCATTGCGCCATTGATGACCTCCTTGACCTGGTTCTTGAGTTTCAACTTGCCTTCCGGCGTAGCGAGTTCTTCCGGCGTCTTGGCCGACAAGAGCAGAATCACTGCACTGCGCACCTTGGGCATATAGGCGGTCAGCTGGTTTTGCGCATCGGCATTGGCGAGCTGCGCCTGCATGTCGACCTGCAGCAACGAGCCGCTCGGCCCGGCCAGATTGACCACGAAAGTATCGAGTTTGGAGAACACGGGCGGACCATCGGGCTTCTTCGCCTCATGCGTCGCCTGCGCGCCATCACCGCCCCCCAGCGGGTTGTGACCGCTCAGCACCAGATAACCGACCCCGCCGATGCCGCCGATCAGCACGACCAGCAGCAAGATGACAATGATCATCAACTTGTTCCCGCCACCATGCGGTTTTTCTTCGCCGGCGCCTTTCTCGGCCACTTTCTTCTCTTCAGCCATTGCCCTATCAGCCCGTCTAGTTTGTATTCTGGGATTCTAAACCAATTTTTTATTATATTTTCCAGAATTATGCAGAAACTGAAGACAGGTCAAGTTTAGGCAAAGATACTCAACACCCCTCTGGCCGCCTTGATGGATGCGAGCGTATCGCCCTCTTCCGGCTCGGGCTGCTCATTGCGCAAGCCCGACCGGTTGCCCGCAAAAGATTGTTGCTGACGCTGCGACTGGCCGCTGGAAACCTGTGCATCTCCCAACTGAATGCCGCCAGCCGCCATCATCGAATGCAGCCGCGGCAGACTGTCTTGCAGCGCCGCCCGCGTGGCCGGCGAGTCGGCGGCGAAAGTGACCTGCGCATTGTTGTGCGCATCCATCTTGAGCGTCACCTCGATTGGCCCGAGTTGCGGCGGATTGAGCTGGATATGGGCGGTTTCCGCCTTGAGATTGACCATTGCCATCACTTGGTCGCCAACCGATTTCGACCAGTCGGGAGTGCCGACCTGTTGCGGCACATGGAAGGTGGGCGCATTGGCCTGCTGCGTTTTTTGCGCTTCTGCTGCCAGCGGCTGCTGAGCATTCGGCGGCAAGATTGTCGTTTGTGCCGGCTGCCCCGCCGTGTTCTGCGGCAATTTTTGCAGGCTGTCGTCCTTGCCGTCGTGGTTCAAGGCAAAGCCGGCCAGCGCCAACTTGTCGGTAGCCGCATCACGGGACACCAAGTCATTCTGGGCTGCAGCAGGATCGGGCAAGGCGAGTTTGGCTGCACCGGCCGCGCCGGCGGCCGCTGCAGCACCGACGGCAGCGGAGGCGGGACCTGCTGCACCCGGCGCAGCAGCGGCAGGCGAGGCGGCACTGCCAGCCGCAAGCGCAGTGGGTTGAACGACCGGAACGGCCGCCTGTTGCAAGGCAAGCAGCGCCGGATTCGGCAGCAGATTGGGATCGACCGTCGCGCCGGTGTCCTGCGCCTTGGCCGTCTTGGCGACCGTAGCAGGCTTGTCGTCTGCGGCGGCTGTCGCCCCCGGCTGCGGCGCCGTGCCCTGCTCCGCGGCAATGGTGCCCAGTTGCGCCTCCAGCAGACGGGCGAAGGCATCGCCCTGATCGGCCGGTCCCTGGGAGGGCGCATTGGCGGCAGAAGTCTGTTGGGCGGAGTTAGCCGAAGTCGCGCCATTGGCGACGGAAGCACTACCGTCGCCGGCCTGCGCACTATTCTGACCGGCAGATTGACCGCCGGACGGCGCGCCATTCGCCGCCGCGGCCCCTGCAGCAGCGGAACCGCTGCCGGCGGCTGCAAGGGCGCTGGCGGCGGAGCTCGAAGAAGAAGCAGGGGACGGAGACGGGGCTGCGGCGGAAACGGGCAGGCTCACATTCATCGGCATGATGGCAAATCTCCACGAAAGATACCGTGGATAAGCAATTTACATGCCAAAACCTAATCGTCGGGGTGAGTCTGATCCCAGAAACGGCGCGAGGCGAATTCATCGGTCTGCTTCTGCTCCCGCCGCACCTCGGCTTTTTCGGCCAGCATCCGCTCGCGCTCGATCAGCTTTTCGTAAGCCTTGAGCTGGCGCCGCTCCAACAACCACGACTGACGTTCGAGCATGAAACGCTGCACGCAGCGGTCGACCTCGCCCTGCTGAATCTCCACCGCTTCCTGCAGCCGGCGCAAAAAGCGCTGGAAATCCTGCCACTGGGCAATGCCCATGCCGCGCATGCCGCCAGAAGTCAGGCGGTGCTGATACTCGGAAAGGAATTCCTGCAGCTGGCCAAGCTTGGCCCGGGCCGACTGCTGGTTGGATTGGGCGACGCGCATCCGCTCGGCGGCCGCATCGACCTTGTCTTGCGCCAGATTGCGCAACAGCCCGTATTTGCTTGCCGCCGCCATCTGCGCCTACCGCCTAGCGCAGCACGGCGCGCAATTGCTCGACCGTGATCGGATAATTCCACGATTCGTGCATCGGCTGCATCAGGAAGGCCATCATCGCCGGTTCGCGCCGGATCGCCTCGTCGAGCATGGGGTCGGAACCCGGCACGTAGGCCCCGACGCTGATCAGATCGCGATTGCGCTGATAGCGTGAATAGAGTTGCTTGAAACGGCGCGCCAGATCGGTGTGTTCCTGCGACACGATGTCGACCATCACCCGGCTGATCGACTGTTCAATGTCGATGGCCGGATAGTGCCCCGACTCGGCCAGGGCGCGCGACAGCACAAAGTGACCGTCGAGAATGGCCCGGGCCGCATCGGCCACCGGATCCTGCTGGTCGTCGCCTTCGGACAACACCGTATAGAAGGCGGTGATCGAGCCACCCCCTTCCTCGCCATTGCCGGCGCGCTCGATCAGTTGCGGCAGGCGGGCGAACACCGACGGCGGATAGCCCTTGGTTACCGGCGGCTCGCCGATCGCCAGCGCGATTTCACGCTGCGCCATCGCATAGCGGGTCACCGAGTCCATCAGCAGCAGCACATCCTTGCCCTGATCGCGGAAATACTCCGCCAGAGCGGTGGCATAGGCCGCGCCGTGCAGCCGCATCAGCGGTGGCATGTCGGCCGGGGCAGCGACGACCACCGAACGGCGACGGCCATCCTCGCCGAGGATGTTGTCGATAAAATCCTTCACCTCGCGGCCCCGCTCGCCGATCAGACCGACCACCACCACATCTGCGCGGGTAAAGCGCGCCATCATGCCGAGCAGCACGCTCTTGCCGACCCCCGAGCCGGCGAACAGGCCGAGACGCTGACCGCGCCCCACGGTCAACAGACCATTGATGGCACGCACGCCGACATCGAGCACATCGCGCACCGGCGAACGTCCAAGCGGGTTGATCGGCTGGCTGTGCAAAGGATTCCAGGCATCGGGATGGACCGGCCCCTTGCCGTCGAGCGGGCGGCCGAGCGAGTCGAGCACGCGGCCAAGCAGGCTTTCGCCGACCGGCACCTGCCGACCGCCCGGGCCGTTGACACGCGGCGCGGCCGCAATGCGGCCATAGTGAGGGGCATGCCTGGCGGTCAACGGCGTGATCGGCGTGCCGGGCACCAGGCCATGTACATTGGTCAGCGGCATGAGAAACAGCTTGTCGCCGGAGAAGCCGACCACCTCGGCCTCGACGCGATGATCGTTGGCCAGCTCGACCTGGCAGGCGCTGCCGACCGGCAGCTTGAGGCCGACCGCCTCCATCACCATACCGGTCACCCGGGTCAGACGACCGCAGGCCGGCGACAACACCGTCTCGTCGGCGACACGGGCACACTCTTCGAGAAAACAGCGTTGCCGGGCGACGAGATCCTCAGGCCGACTCATCGTCGCCCTCCTCCGCCGGATCGACCGGCTCGAGCCCCAGCGCGCGCGACAGCGCACGCATGCGGGACGGCAGGGTCAGATCCTGGGTCAGGGACGGGGTTTCGAGCAGACAGCCGCCACGGGCGACGGCGGGATCTTCAATCCACTGCCAGGCAGTTTCCGGCCGCTCCTGGCCAAGGAAGCTGCGCGCCACATCGAGGTCTTGCGGATTGACCCGCAAACGCCCCTGGGCGATGGTGGCCGGCAATGCACCAAGCGATTCGCGCAACAGCGGCTCGATCGCGGCCGGATCGGCAGCCAGATGGGCAGCGACCAGCCGTTCGGCCAGTCGGACAGCCAGATCCAGCAGCGCCGGAGCCAGCTCGTCCTCAAGCGCGGATAGACTACGGGAAAAATTGCCGGCCAGCATTTCCAGCGGTTGCCAGGCATCGGCAAAGCGTTGCCGGGTTTCGTCGAGACCACCGGCCCGGCCCTCTGCGAGCCCCTGCGCACGCCCCTCTTCGAGTCCGGCGGCAAAACCGGCATCGTGGCCGCCCTGCCAGGCCTCCTGGTGGATGGTCTCAAGCTCGGCGGCAGTCGGATAACCCAGTTGCTGCGGCGGCGCCTCGTCGATCAGGTCCGGTTCGGGCAACGGCTCCACCGGCGCACGCGACGGGGCATCGCCACCGAATGCGGCACTCAGCGCCCGCACCTGTTCCGGCGACAGGCCCTCGAAAAGCGCCTCCTTTTCCAACTCTCCCGGCGCCCAGCTGCGCCATTCGCTCAGCTGATCTGCCGGGATGATGGACTTACTCGACAAGTCCTTCATCACCGCCCTTGCTTCCTAGCACGATCTGACCATCGTCGGCGAGCTTGCGTACGACCTTGAGAATTTCCTTCTGCTCGGCCTCGACCTCGGACAGCTTGACCGGGCCCTTGGCCTCCAGGTCGTCGCGCAGCATTTCCGCCGCACGCTGCGACATATTGCGGAAGATCTTGTCCTTGAGCTCGGAGCTGGTGCCCTTGAGCGCCACCACCAGCGAATCGGTCTGCACTTCGCGCAAAATGGTCTGAATGGAACGGTCGTCGACTTCGAGCAGGTTCTCGAACACGAACATCTTGTCCTGAATGCGCTGCGCCAGTTCCGGATCGTATTCGCGGATATAGTTGAGCGCCGACGCCTCGACCGTATTGCCCATGAAGTTGAGAATCTCCGCCGTCATGCCAACGCCGCCGGCAGCACTCTTCTTGATCCGGTCGGAACCGGACAGGAGTTGCGTCAGTACATCGTTGAGTTCGCGCAGGGCCTGCGGCTGCACCCCCTCGAGCGTGGCGGTTCGGATCAGGACCTCGTTGCGCAGCCGCTCCGGGAAATAGGCCAGGATCGAACTGGCGAGATCCGGATCGAGATGCACCAGAATGGTGGCGATGATCTGCGGGTGTTCGTTGCGGATCAGATCGGCCGCCGAACCCGGGTCCATCCACTTCAGGCTTTCGATACCGCTATGGTCGTTGCCCTGCATGATGCGGTCGAGCAGGTTGGCGGCCTTGTCCGGCCCCAGCGCCTCGATCAGCACATTGCGCAGGTACTCGTCGGAGGCACCGATGCTTGCTCGTGCCTGGCATTCCTCGCGGAACTGCGAGATGACCTTGTCGATCTCGTCGTGACTGAGATTATTGATGGCCGCCATGGCCAACGAGATCTTCTGCACCTCTTTCGGACCCAGGTACTTGAAAACCTCGACCGCATGGGCCTGGCCAAGACTGAACAGCAGCACTGCGCTGCGGTGTACGCCGGCATCACTCATCGGAGCTGATCCATTCCTTGATGATCTGCGCCGCCATGCGCGGGTCGGACTTCACGACTTCGCGCGCAGCTTCGATATTGTCAGCATAGCGCTTGCGCTGCTGATAATGCGGATCCTTCATGCGCTCATCCTCCGGCAACGGGTTGCCATTCTCGTCGAGCGGCACCTCCTCGTCGCCTGCGACCGCCAGCAGACGCCCCCCCTCTGCAGCCAACTCTTCGCCGACATTCTCGCCGGCCGGCGAAACCGGTGGACGCGGCGGGCGCAGGACTTCACGCACCACCGGACGCACCACGCCGAACAGCAGATAGAGCACGGCGATGGCGATCAACAGATATTTGACGATGGCCGTCGCATGGTCGGTGGCGAAATTAAGCACACGCTCCTGCACCGTGACCGGCTGCAACGCATCGGCAAAGGCGGCATTGACGACGTTGACGCTGTCACCGCGAGTCGGGTTGAAGCCCATGGCCTCGCGCACCAGATTATTGACCTGCTGCATTTCCTGCGCGGTCAGCGGTGTCGGCTTCAGATTCCCGTTCTGGTCGGGGAGATTGCGGTAGTTGACCACCACCGCCGCTGTCAGCCGCTTGAGAATGCCCTGCGGCAGCGTGGTATGCGAAATGGTCTTGTCCACTTCGTAGTTGGTGGTGATGTCACGCTCGACCGCACCGTTCTGCCCCAAGGGCTGACCGGACAAAGTCTGCGTGCCCGGCAACGCCCCCGGCGGCAGGGTGATCGGTGCAGACGCCGCCGACGGCGGCTGATTGGACAGTGCGCCCGGTACACCCGTCGGCCGGGTGGTGGAATTGTTGAGCTTTTCGACAATCTGCTGGCTGCGCGTTGCCGACGGATTCGGGCTGGAGTTCGGCCGATAGACTTCGGAAGTCTGTTCGACCTGGGAAAAATCGAGCGTAGCGCTCACCTGCGCATGGGCATTGCCATGACCGAAGATCGGCTCGAGGATGGCTTCGATCCGCTTGGAGTAATCGTCCTCGACCTGATGCACATATTTGAGCTGACGAGAATCAAGTCCGGAACCGGACGAGTCGAGGTCCGGCGACTGGGACAGCAGGTTGCCGTCCTGGTCGACGATGGTGACATTCTTCACCTCGAGACCGGGAACGGCGCTCGAGACGAGATGCAGCACGCCGGCGATCTGTCCCGGGTCGAGGATGCGTCCCGGATAGAGGTTAAGCATCACCGAAGCCGTGGTCGGTTCCTGCTCGCGCACGAACACGCTCTGCTTAGGCGTGGCGATATGCACCCGCGCACTTTGTACCGCGTCGATCGATTCGATCGTCCGCGCCAGCTCGCCTTCGATAGCCCGCTGGTAGTTGACCTGCTCGGCAAACTGGCTGATACCGAACTTCTGGTTGTCCATCAGCTCGAAGCCTACTCCGCTCGCCTTCGGCAAACCCTGCGCGGCAAGTTTCAGCCGCGCATCGTAAACCTGATCGGTAGGCACGGAAATCACCCCGCCGGCACCGAGCTGGTAGGGAATATTCATCTGCTGCAACGCAGCCGTGACCTGACCGCCGTCGCGGTCCTGCAAATTGGCAAAAAGGATTTTATAGGCGGGTTCGCGCGTCATCAGCGCGATGCCGACGACCACGGCAAAAAGCGCGGCAATGGCACCGTAAAACAGAAACTTCTTGTTCGGCGGCAAGGCCTTGAAGCGCTCAAGCACTTCATTCAGGCGCACGCGCCAAGCGGGAATCTCGTTTTCAGCCAGATCTGCCATACAGTGGTTTTAGCTCTCGGTTCTAACCGCTGCCGGCAAGCGGGCAAGACAGCGCTAGACCTGGGTATTCATAATATCCTGATAGGCCGTCACCAGCTTGTTCCGCGCCTGAACCATGGTCTGGAACGACAGACTGGCTTTCTGCAAAGATACCATAACATCCTGCAGATTGACGCCCTCTTCCCCTAACTCAAACTGCTTTTGCATTTCCTGTGAAGTCTGCTGGGCAGAATTCACCTGATCGATCGTGGACTTGAGCACATCGGCAAAGTCCACCTGCTGCACATCGTCCTGCTGGGCAGGCAGCGGCTTGCCCGCGGCGAGGGCGGAGGCCGACCGGAGTTCTCCGAGCAGCTGATCGATTCCTTGCGTGGACATGGTAACTCCCGAATTCATTTACAACGGCGACTGCAAACCACTATCCGCGTCTTCTTCGCGATAGCGCTGCAATTTGTAGCGCAACGTGCGCTCGCTTATACCGAGTTTCTCGGCTGCGAGCTTTTTCACCCCGCCTACTGCCGCCAAGGTTTCCAGAATATGTCGTTTTTCCAGCGAGCGCATGTCGGCATCACCTTCATCGCTCACGGCATCACTGACCCGGGCAACCTGCTCCGCAAGACCGGAACCGGCATCCAGCATCAGGTCGGCGGCAAGAATTGCCGGCCCGGCGGCAAGAATGACCGCCCGCTGCATGACGTTTTCCAGTTCGCGGATGTTACCCTCCCAACTATAGGCCGTCAATTGACGTTCAGCCTCGGCAGACAGCTGCAGTTGGGGTCTTTGCGCCGCTTCTCCGTACTTCTTAAGCACACGACGTGCCAGGGGCAGAATATCTTCGCGCCGTCCGGCCAGCGGCGGGATACGCAACGGGAAGACGTTGAGGCGGAAAAAAAGGTCTTCGCGGAAGCGTCCGTCGTCGACAAACGACTGAATATCGCGATTGGTCGTGGCCAGCACACGGATATCGAGGCGGATGGTGCGCGAGCCGCCCACCCGCTCCAGTTCGCGCTCCTGCAAAACGCGCAGCAGCTTCGCCTGCAGACCGAGCGGCATCTCCGTCACTTCGTCGAGCAGCAGCGTACCGCCCTGCGCCTGCTCGAACTTGCCGGGCATCGCATGCGTCGCACCGGTAAACGCCCCCTTTTCGTGGCCGAACAGCGTCGATTCGAGCAGTGTATCCGGAATCGCCGCGCAATTGACGGCAATGAACGGCCCGTCCTTGCGCCGCGAATGGCGGTGGACATAGCGGGCCAGCACTTCCTTGCCACTGCCGCTCGGACCGGAGAGCAATACCGTGGCATCGCTTTGCGCCACCCGGCTCGCCAGCGAAAACAGCTGCCGCATCGCAGGCGACTCGGCCACCACATCGCCATCCCCGTCTTCCGGCATGCGCAGCAGGTGTTTTTCCACCTCGGCGATCAATTGCTGCGGCTCGAAAGGCTTGAGCAAATAGTGCGTCGCCCCGGCGCGCAACAGGTCGATAGCCCGTTCGATCACGCCATAGGCGGTCATGAGAATGAAAGGCAGGCCCGGGTAGAGGCGCTTGACCTCGCCGAACAAGGCATAGCCGTCCATCGGCGCCATCTGCGCATCGGAAATGATCAGACCGACCGGATCATTCTGCAGCAGCCGCAGCGCGGCCTCGCCGTCGCCAGCCTCCAGAGTCTGGTAACCGGCAAGATTCAGCGTGTCGACGATGGCCTCGCGCAGATCGGCATCGTCCTCGACGACCAGGACAGGTAGAAAAGTCATGACTCTCGATATTTACATGGTGGGTTGGCGCTGCTTGACGAGCGCGACGAGCCGCGCGGCGATAGAAGCCAGCGGCAGCACTTCGTGCACGGAGCCGTTGGCAATGGCCTCCTTGGGCATGCCGAACACCACGCAGCTCGCTTCATCCTGGGCGATATTGTAGGCGCCGGCATGGCGCAACTCCAGCATGCCGTTGGCGCCGTCACGCCCCATACCGGTCAGAATGATGCCGATACAGTTCTTGCCGGCCAGATTGGCGGCAGAACGGAACAGCACGTCAACCGACGGCCGGTGCCGATTGACCGGCTCGCCACCATTGAGCGACGTGGCAAAGCCAATGGTCGCCGCCGACTTGATCAACAGATGCGAATGACCCGGGGCAATATAGACCGTGCCTTCGTGCAGGCGCTCGCCATCGCGCGCCTCCTTGACCGTCAGTTGGCACAAACCGTTGAGCCGTTCGGCGAACGAGTTGGTAAACATCTCCGGCATGTGCTGCGTCACCAGAATCGGCGGCATGTCCTTGGGCAAGGCGGACAGCAACACCCGCAGCGCCTCGGTGCCACCGGTCGAAGAGCCGATGACGATGATCGACTGCCGGGCCAAGGGCTGGCGGCCGGGGGTCAATGGCAGGATGACGTCCGCACTAAGGCTGGGGACCACGGTCAGCGGCTGATCCGGGCGGGCTCGCTCCATCTTCTTTTCACTCATATTCAGTATTGAGCTTGGGTGCTTAAGCTTAGCAGCTGCGGTCAGACTGCACTACCGTCGCCCGTCAGACATTTCCTGACGGATACGGTCCAACCAGCCATCGCACGCTGCCTCGAGCAGATCGAGCACATGATCGAAGCCGCCCGGACCGCCATAGTAGGGATCGGGCACTTCACCGCCCGGGCCGGCGGGCGACGCATCGAGCATCAGCGCAAGCTTGTGACGCAAGGCTGGCGGACAACGGCGCTCGAGCACGGCCAGGTTTTCGCGATCGGCGGCGAGAATCAGGTCAAAGACGACAAAGTCGTCGTCGGACACCTGCCGCGCCCGCAACGGCGACAGGTCGTAGCCGCGCTGGCCGGCGACCCGCTGCGAGCGCCTGTCGGGCGGTTCGCCGGCATGGCAGGCGCTGGTTCCGGCCGAATCGACGTGCAAGGCGACTCCGGCACGCCCGGCTCGGGCGCGCATGACCGCCTCGGCGGTCGGCGAACGGCAGATATTACCATGGCAGACAAACAGGATTGAAACGCTCGCTTCGGCATCGCTCATGCACCACTCCCCGACTCATTCCCCATTGACGAACAACAGCTCCTTGAGCGCCTTCAACTCATCGCGCAAGCGGGCAGCCTGCTCGAAGTCGAGATCGCGCGCGGCGGCCATCATCTCCTTCTCCAGCCGTTTGACTTCGCGGGTCAGTTCCTTCTCGTCCATCCTGGCGGCGCGCGCACCGGCGCCGCGCTTCTTGCCGGCGCCTTCCGCATGATAGACACCGTCGATCAGATCCTTGATTTCCTTCTTCACCCCCACCGGCACGATGCCGTGCTCGGCATTGAAGCCCAGCTGCTTGCGGCGGCGGCGCTCGGTCTCGTCCATCGCGCGCCGCATCGAATCGGTAATGCGATCGGCGTAGAGAATCGCCTTGCCGTCGAGGTGGCGCGCCGCGCGGCCGATGGTCTGGATCAGAGAGCGGTCGGAACGCAGGAAACCCTCCTTGTCGGCATCCAGAATCGCCACCAGCGAAACTTCCGGGATATCGAGCCCCTCGCGCAGCAAATTGATGCCGATGAGCACATCGAACATGCCCAGTCGCAAGTCGCGGATGATCTCGACCCGTTCGACCGTATCGATGTCCGAGTGCAGATAGCGCACCTTGATGCCGTGCTCGGTGTAATAGTCGGCCAACTGCTCGGCCATGCGCTTGGTCAGCGTGGTGACCAGCACGCGTTGCTGCACATCGATGCGCAGGCGGATTTCCGACAGCAGATCGTCGACCTGGGTCGTGACCGGCCGCACGATGACCTCGGGATCGACCAGCCCGGTCGGGCGCACCACCTGCTCGACCACCTGGCCGGCATGCCCGGCCTCGTAGGCGGCCGGCGTCGCCGACACGAAGATGGCCTGCGGCATCAGCCGCTCGAACTCCTCGAACGTCAATGGCCGGTTATCGACCGCCGACGGCAGGCGGAAGCCGTAATCGACCAGATTGACCTTGCGTGCGCGGTCACCGCGATACATGCCGCCGATCTGGGGAATGGTCACATGCGACTCGTCGATGAACATCAGTGCGTTCTTCGGCAGGTAATCGATCAGTGTCGGCGGAGGGTCGCCCGGACCGCGCCCGGAAAAATGGCGCGAATAGTTTTCAATGCCCTTGCAAAAGCCCATTTCGTAGAGCATTTCCAGGTCGAAGCGGGTGCGCTGTTCGATGCGCTGCGCCTCGACCAGCTTGCCCTCGTGCTGGAAGAAGGACACCCGCTCGCCGAGCTCGCTCTTGATCTTGTCGCAGGCCTTGAGCACGGTATCGCGCGGGGTGACATAGTGGCTGCCCGGAAACACCGTAAAGCGCCCGAGCCGCTGGCGGGTGACGCCGGTGAGCGGGTCGAACAGGGTCAGCGCCTCGATCTCGTCGTCGAACATCGCCACCCGCACGGCCAGCTCGGCGCTTTCCGCCGGGAAGATGTCGATCACGTCGCCACGCACGCGGAAGCTGCCGCGACGGAAATCGACCTCGGCGCGCTCATACTGCATGCCGACCAGCCGGGCGATGATCGCGCGCTGCTCCATGCGCTCGCCCTCTTTCAGATGCAGGATCATCTGATGGTAATCGGACGGGTCGCCGATACCATATATTGCGGAAACTGTTGCAACAATGACGCAGTCCGGCCGTTCGAGAATCGACTTGGTGGCCGACAGCCGCATCTGCTCGATGTGCTCGTTGATGCTCGAATCCTTCTCGATGAACAGATCACGGCTCGGCACATAAGCTTCCGGCTGATAGTAGTCGTAATAAGAGACGAAATACTCGACGGCGTTTTCCGGAAAAAAAGCGCGCATCTCGGCATAAAGTTGCGCGGCAAGGGTCTTGTTGTGCGCCATGATGATCGCCGGACGGCCGGTTTGCGCAATAACATTTGCCATCGTGAACGTCTTGCCGGAACCGGTCACGCCCAGCAAGGTCTGGTAAGCAAGGCCATCAGAAAGACCTTCAACCAGTTTGGCAATGGCTGACGGCTGATCGCCGGCGGGCGGAAACGGCTGATGAAGTTTGAACGGGCTGTCGGGATAGGTCACGAACATGGCGAAAAACCGGTAGCAAAACGAATTCGCATTTTAGCGCAACTCCCTGCATGACGTTCCGCCGTTCCGATTTAACCAATTTTTTTTAATTATTGTCCCACGCCCACGACGTGTTGATTAGAATATACAGAAGTATTTACCCTCGAAGTCCGGAACTCCCTTAAAACACGTGTACCGAATCGCGACAAGAGATTCAGAGGAGTTCCTCCCCAGCAAAGCAGAAAGGTTCTGAATGTTCAGGAAATTCGCTGGCTGGCTGCTGGTTGCGAGTGCAACTGCCGCCGTCACGCCATGTGTATTGGCACAGCCGCTCGTCACCAAGGGCCCGATCCGGGTCGCCGAGCAAATGTCCGACTACTCGGCCCCGCGCCTGAGCGCCCAATCGGTACTGGTACTCAACGGCACGACCGGCGAAACCATCTACGAAAAGAACATCGACCAACGACAGCCGATCGCTTCGATCTCCAAGCTGATGACAGCCATGGTGCTGCTCGACTCCGGCGTCTCGCTCGACGAACCGGTGACCGTCACCAACGCCGAAATCGACCGGCTGAAACACACCACCTCGCGCCTGGCCGTCGGCACCACCCTGCCGCGCAAGGAAATGCTGCTGCTCGCGCTGATGTCGTCGGAAAACCGCGCCGCCGCCACCCTCGCCCGCACCGCGCTGCCGGGCGGCACCCGCGCCTTCGTCGCACGCATGAACCAGAAAGCCCGCTCGCTCGGCATGAGCAACACGGTATTCTACGATCCGACCGGCCTCGACATGCGCAACACCTCCACCGCCAGCGACCTGGCGCGCATGGTCAAGGCGGCGCAAAACTACCCGCTGATCCGCGAATTCACCACCACGCCGCAACACCAGATCGTTTCGGTCTCCAACCGCCTGCTGCAATACCGCAACAGCAATGCGCTGGTACGCGAAGGCAACTGGGATATCGCGGTGCAGAAGACCGGCTACATCCAGGAAGCCGGTCACTGCATGGTGATGCAGGCCACGGTCGGCACCCAGCCGCTGATCATCGTCATCCTCGACGCCGGCGGCGGCAGCTCGCGCGTCAACGACGCCCGCGCGCTCAAGAACTGGCTCGAAAGCCACCCGCAAAGCTGGCTGGCGGCCAGCTAAACGCAGCCCCGCAACGAAAAAAGGCGCCGATGGCGCCTTTCAGGCTGTTGAAAAGGGTGGCTTGCGACGGTCTCGGAGGTCCCGGCAAAGCCGGGCCTCAGTACAAGCTTACTGATTTCGCAGCCTGTCCATCTGTTCCCAATCCCCCCGCCCTTGCCTTGCAAGGGGGCCTCCGCTGCGCGGAGAAGGGTTGGTCAGCAAGCAAAAAGGCGCCGATGGCGCCTTTTTTCATGATGGCAAACATGCTCAGCGCGTCGGCATGAACCGCACGATATCACCGCTCTCGACCGGGCTCTTCGCGTCCTGGCTCACCGCCACGGCGAGATTCGGCTGCACCTGGATCACCGTCACATCGCCCAGCAGGCTTTCCGGCACGCCAAGCGTGCTACCGTCCGGCGCCGACTGCAGCGCATCCGGCAGGCGCGGCCGATAAAGCAGCAGCTTGTCGCCCACCTGCAGACCATCCATGCCACCGGCGTCCAGATAGATCATGCCGTCGCTGCCGACGCGCGCCACCCGTGCGGAGAACGGAATGCAATGGATAGTGCCGATCACATCCTGCACCGCATCATTGAGCACACCGTCGATGGTCTTGCCGTAATCGGTCGACCAGAAACCGGCCGAAGCGAACGGAATCGGCCGCTCTGGCTGCACATCGCCATGGGCCACCGCCGACAGGCGTTTGAGCTGCAGCAAGGAGCCCGTCACGCCATCGTAGATCCACACCTCGATATCGAACTGGCGCGCCGAAGGCCGATAGGCCAGCCGCGCGCCGAGAAAATCGGCAAACGGCCCGGTATAAGCCACGCCGGGCTCGCCGGACGGCGGCACGCCGAAGGCCACGCCATGGACACTGCGATCGGTCACCGCGGTAGAAAATACCCGCCCTGACACCACGAACTGCGCACTCTCCGCCTGGGCCAGCGCACGCACATACACGGCCCCCTGTTTCGGATCGCGCAAGAAGCGATCCGGCAACACCGACACCGTGCCGGCATCGCGCGCCGACAGCACCGCAGCACCGGTCGAGTCGAGACGCGTCGCCAGCTCATGCGGCAAGCGCATGCCGAGTGAGTCGAGATCACCGGCCTCGGCCGGTTCGTCGACGAAGAAATGCGCCAAAACCACCCGCCGGCGCAAGCTGCGCCCGCCATCGCCGCAACCCGCGCCATTCGGCACCGGCGCGGCGGCCGCAACAGGCTGGGCGGCGGCAACAGGCGGAGCCACATCGACGCGGATGCGAACCAGATAGAGACCGTCCTTCTGCTGCTCGTCGAGCACCTCCACCTTGCCGGACAGCGGCGTCGCCGTCAGTTGCGACGATTCGCTCACCTGACCGGCGTTCACATACTGCGCCGAAGTCAGATGCGCGCCGCGCGACAGCGCAGCCTGTTTGAGCGCGTCCTGGATCGCCAGCTGCCGCGCGGCCGTCACGCCGGCGTCGAGCGGTGCGCTACCCTGCGCCTCGATCGACTCCGCCCACGCCGCAGGCAGAAACAAGACCGCAGCCAGGGCGGCCGACAACAATCGCATAGACATTGCAGGCCTACTGAGCATTGTAGAAATTACTGTTGTAATGACCGGCGTCGTTGCCCGTCTGCGCCGGCACGGCGGCGGGCGCGGCGGGCACGACCACCGTCGCCGGCGGCACCGCTTGCGTCTCCGGCGCGCTGCAGCCGGCGCCGCACAACACGCCCTGCGCACCGGTCTGCTTGGCTGCCGTCGACATGCTGTCGCTCTGCTGCAAGGCATTCTTGAACTGCAGATAGAAATCGTGGTCGAGCACGATCTCGGCCACCACCTCGCTAGAGCCATCGGGCCGGATCGACGAAGAAACGATGTTCACGCCGCGCAGATAGGCATCGACATAAGTGCGGAAACTGTCGTCGACCGCCACCATCTTCGCCACCGAGCTGTTGCCGACCAGCTTCATTCCCTGCACCTGCTCGGCGATGGCGCGAAAGGCATCGAGCCGGGCTGCACGCAGCGACAGCAGCTTTTTCTGGGACAGCGACAAGGAACGGGAAAGCGGCATCGCACCGGTGCCGACGACACGGATGCGCACCGGCGCATAGGGATCGACCTGCCTGGCCACCGGCTGCCCTGCTCCCGGCTCGATACCTGGACCGACATAGCCGACGCCGGGCGTTGCATCGTCGGCCGGAGCGCTGATCGCCTGGGCCGGCTCGGACGAGGCGATGGCCGGCATGACCATCGGCTCGGCCACCCGCTGCGCGCCAGGCTGGGCACAGGCGGCCAGCACCAGCAGCAACGGGATAATCGTATACGCGTTTTTCATCGTAACCACCAATCAGGTTATTACGAATGTTAGGAAGCAAGCACCGCGCGCGTCAACCGCCGCCCCACGCTCCGACTCAGGCCCGCCGCAACACCAGCCGGCCCAGACGCGCGCCGAACACATTGACCAGCAGGCCGCACAGCAGCAGCACACTACCAAGCGCCTGTACCGCCGACAAATGCTCGGCCAGCAACAGCGTCGACGCCACCAGCGCGACGAGCGGCGCCAACAACGAAAACGGCGCCACCTGATTGGCGGGAAAACGCGCCAACAAACGGCTCCAGATACCATAGCCGAGCAAGGAGGCGGCAAACGACAGATAAGCCACCGCCGCAAGCGAGCTCAAGGAGAAATGCACCAGCGCACTCCAGTCGGCCGCGGCGCCCTCCAGCCACAGGGACAGCAGCAGGAACGGCAATGGCGGCACCAGTCCAGACCAGACGACGAAACCTAGCGGTTCGATCTTGTGGCCGCGCAACACCATCAGCCGCACCACCACATTCGACAAGCCCCAGCTCAGCGCGGCGCCCAGCGTCAACACAAAACCGATCATGGTCATATTGCCGCCATGGGCGAAACCGACCAGCACAAGCCCGCTCGCCGCCAGCAACAGGCCGGTCAGCTGACTCGCGCGCCAGTGCTCGCCGAGCATGAAACGGGCGAAAAACAGCGTGAAGAACGCCTGCGATTGCAGCACGACCGAGGCCAGCCCGGCCGGCATGCCGAACTTGATCGCGCAAAACAGCCCGGCGAACTGCCCGACCCCCACCGTCATGCCGTAGGCGATCAGCCAGCGCCACGGTACGCGCGGCCGGCGCACCAACAATGCGCCGCCGGCGAACAACAGCGAAAAACGCAGGCAACCAAGCAAAAGGGGCGGCACATCGGCCACCCCCCACTTGATCACCACGAAATTGAAGCCCCAGATCGCAACGACCAACAGAGCCTGCAACAGGTCAGAAGCCTGCATGACATCCTTTCGGGTGAATGGCCGGAAACACCCCGCCGGCCGCCGGGAGACCTCATCGACGCATGCGGCGCAGCACCTCGTCGCGGCCGATCAGCGCCAACACGGCATCGACCGAAGGCGTATGCGCCGTGCCGCACACCAGCACGCGCAGCGGCATGCCGAGCAGGCCCATCTTGATGCCCTCTTCGCTGCAGAACGGCTTGAACAAGCCATGAATCGACTCGGCATCCCAGGTCTCGAGCGCGGCAAGGCGTTCGGCGAAACGGCCCATGCGCGCACGCGCCTCATCCCCCAGATGCTTGGCAACATCCTCCGCCTCCGGCTCGCGCTTGCGATAGAAGTAATCGGACTCGGCCGCCAGCGCATTGACATCCTGCACCCGCTCGCGCACCAGCCCGATCACCTCGGTCAGAGCCGGACCACCGTCGAGCGACACGCCGGCGGCAGCCAGGCGCGGCGCCACCAGGCCGGCCAGGCGGGCCGGATCGGCAGCCTTGATATGGCGGGCGTTCAACCACAGCAGCTTCTCGCCGTCGAAACGCGATGCCGATGCGCTCACGTCCTTCAGGTCGAACCATTCGATGAACTGCGGCATATCGAAGAATTCGTCGTCGCCGTGGCCCCAGCCGAGCCGCGCCAGATAGTTGAGCAGCGCCTCGGGCAAAATGCCGCGCTCGGCATAGTCGACCACGCTGACCGCATCGCGGCGCTTCGACATCTTCTGCCCGTCCTCGTTGAGAATCATCGGCAGATGCGCATACACCGGCAGCGGCGCGCCGAGCGCCTTGAGAATGTTGATCTGGCGCGGGGTATTGTTGACATGGTCGTCGCCGCGGATCACATGGGTGATCTGCATATCCCAGTCGTCCACCACCACACAGAAGTTATAGGTCGGACTGCCGTCGCCGCGGGCGATGATCAGGTCGTCGAGCTCCTGGTTGCTGATCTCGATGCGGCCCTTGACCGCATCATCCCAGGCAACCACGCCATCCAGCGGGGTCTTGAAACGCACCACCGGCTCGATGCCGGCCGGCACCGGCGGCAGGGTCTTGCCCGGTTCGGGCCGCCAGCGGCGGTCGTAACGCGGCTTTTCCCCGCGCGCTTCCTGCGCCTCGCGCATCGCCTCAAGCTCTTCCTTGCTGCAGTAGCAATGGTAGGCGTGGCCCGCCTCGAGCAACTGACCGATCACATCCTTGTAACGGTCGAAACGCTGCGTCTGATAGAACGGACCCTCGTCGTGATCGAGCCCGACCCAGCTCATGCCGTCCAGAATCGCCTTCACCGACTCCGGCGTGGAACGCTCGAGGTCGGTATCCTCGATACGCAGCACGAACACGCCGTGGTGCTTGCGGGCGAACGCCCAGGAAAACAGAGCGGTGCGAACGCCGCCGATATGCAGATAGCCGGTCGGGCTCGGGGCGAAACGGGTACGAATCATCGGGTATGGTCCAGCGAAAAAGGGGTTATTGTACGCTGCAGGCAAAACTGCCCGCAAACGGCATATTCCGGCTGCCGGGATGCGGCAGCCGGGCATCAGCTATGCGGCGCACCCTGGCCGTGCAGGGCCGCCTGACCGTGCTGGTTGTCCTGATCGGCAACCGGCGAGGACGACTCGACCGGCGCCGGCTCGCCCGGCGGCGTCGACAGCCAGCGCAGCGCGCTGAACGTCTCCTTGCGGTAATCAGGCTGTCCGCCGCGGCAGGTCAGGCACACCGGCTTGCCGTCGCGCATGGTCAATGCCTCGTCGACGCGGCGGCCGAAGATGGCGATATTGTGCTCGCGCTGCCAGCGCAGCAGCACCTGCGCCAGAAGCTGCATCGACACATCGTCGTTGGAATAGGGATTGCGATAGGCGGTCAGCCACAACTGCCCCTGCTCGTCCTCATTGAGCAAAATCGCCTGATAGGCGACCGTCACACCGTCGCCGACGCTCACCAGATCGGCCAGCGCCAGCGCATCGGGGTTCTTCAACCGCACGCAGCCGTGGCTGCGAAACCCCGGCACGCTGCCGGGGGCATTGGTGCCGTGCATGCCCAGACCGAGCGCCGGTTCACCAAAGCGGATGAATACCTTGCCGAGCGGATTTTCCGGGCCGGGCGGCACCGCGGTCACCACCGGCATCCCCTTGGCGCGCATTTCGGACTGAATGGATCTCGGCACATGCCAGGTCGGGTCGTGATAAATGCCCGTCACCTCGAAACTGCCGGTCGGCGTGCGGGTCAGCATCTTGCCCACCGCCACCGGGAACGATCGCACCAGCTTGCCGTCCTCATAGACGAACAACCGAGTCTGCGGCACGTTGATGACCACCTGCCGCCCCTGCCCGCCGATATAGATATCGGGCACGGGCACATCGGCGCGCGCAGCGCTACAACACACAGCCAGCAGAGCTGCAGCAAGAGTTTTGATCATTCCTTTTTTATCCCGAAACCCACCCGCGCCGGCTTGAGCGACACGGGTGCAAAATCGCCTCGGCGCACCTTTCACAAAAAACCCTGCGCATCAGGCCGCTTTTTGAGAAAATCGCATCTTTAGCAGTTGATCTGGCACCGAACAATGAATCAGTCCGCATCCATCGCCCTGGTCGAATCGCTCGACCACGAAGGGCACGGCGTCGCCCGCGTCGACGGAAAAACAATTTTCATCGACGGAGCACTGCCTTATGAGCGGGTAATATACCGCTCCTATCGCAAAAAACCCACCTTTGAAAATGCCGAAACCGTCGAGGTACTGCGCGAAAGCTTCATGCGCGCAAGGCCGCGCTGCCCGCATTTCGGTACTTGCGGCGGCTGCTCGATGCAACACGTCGACTTTTCCGCCCAGGTTGCCATCAAGCAACGCGTCCTGGAAGACAATCTGCATCACATCGGCAAGGTGTCCGCGCAACAAATGCTGACGCCGATCGCCGGCCCGGCCTGGGACTACCGCCATCGCGCCCGCATGTCGGCACGCTGGGTCGAACGCAAGGGCGAGGTGCTGATCGGCTTCCACGAAAAGAATTCCAGCTATATCGCCGATATGCGCGAATGCCACATTCTGCCGCCGCATATCTCGGCGCTGCTGATGCCGCTGCGCGCGCTGATCGCCAAACTGTCGATCCGCGAACGCATGCCGCAAATCGAGCTCGCCGTCGGTCACGCCGTCGACGTGCTGGTGCTGCGCAATATGGACCCGATCAATACCGCCGACGAAGAGCTGCTGCGCGAATTCGTCACCACGCACAGCGGTGAGCGCCCGCTGCAACTGTGGCTGCAGCCGAAGGGACCGGAGACCTGCTATCCGTTCTACCCGGTCAATGCGCCGCGCCTGACCTACCGTCTGGCGGAATTCAACGTCGAAATGCCGTATAACCCGACCGAATTCACCCAGGTCAACCCGCAGATCAACGCCATCATGGTGGCGCGCGCGCTGCGCCTGCTCGACCCGCAGCCGGGCGAACGCATCGCCGACATGTTCTGCGGCATCGGCAACTTCACCCTGCCGATCGCCCGCTCCGGCGCCGTGGTGCACGGTGTGGAGGGCAGCGAGGCGCTGGTGCGCCGCGCCCGCGAGAACGCCGCCCACAACGGACTCGCCGAACGCGTCAGCTACGACATGGCCAATCTGTTCGAGGTCACCGAAGAAAGCTTCGCGGCGCTGGGCAAGTTCGACAAGATGCTCATCGACCCGCCGCGCGACGGCGCCATACAGCTGATCAAGGCACTGCAGGACGACACCGCGCCGCAGCGTCTGGTCTACGTCTCCTGTAATCCGGCGACGCTGGCGCGCGACGCCGGCATCCTGGTGCACCTGAAGGGCTACACGCTCAAGGCGGCCGGCATCATCAACATGTTCCCGCACACCGCCCACGTCGAGTCGGTGGCCTGGTTCGAGAAGACCGGCCCGGGCAAGAGCCGCGAGGAAATCGCCGCCATGGAAGCCGCCGACGAAGAGCGCCGCCTGGCCGCCAAGGCCGCCAAAGAGGCGAAGAAGCTGGCCGCGGCCGAAGAACTGCTACGGGTACAAAAAGCCGCCTCGGAGAAGAAGGAAGCGCGCTACCAGCACTACCTGGCCAACAAGGACTACTACGACAATCGCAACAAGACACGCGACGACGGCAAACAGTAGATACCGCCAGAGCCATCGCAAACCCCGGATGCGGCCACGCCGCTCCGGGGTTTTTCATTGCATCGCCAGCGCAGTGTAAAATCGGACGATTCCGGCTTGATCGCCACATCTTATCCCCGTTACGGTGCAGATCACCGCATCTTCGCGGCATCCTCCGCTTTGCACAACGAGGCACTTCAATGCATAAAAACACCCAATCGCTGCTGCTCGCGCTGCTTGTCAGCGTCACCTCATTTGCAGCCCGGGCCGACGAGCGGCCGGCCGTCTTCTCACCGGCTGACGGCGTGCTGTGCGACCACTTCATGTGCGCCGACGCGCAAGGCATCTCCCGGCCGCTAACGGTCAAATACCTCGGCGCCTCGGTCGCCGAGCAACTGTTCTCCCAGGGCGAAGTCGATCTGACCGCATTCACCTACGCCAACGGCGTGTTCTGCGACGTCAAGGAGCGGCGCTGCCACAAGGACCGCTTTTTCACCACGGATGGGCAGCGCAGCCCGGTTTCGGACAAATACACCCACTTGCTGTTCGGCAAGCAATAACCGCCAGCCCGGCCATGCCGGGCCCCTGCTGGCAAAGCTGCGATTTTCGGCTATACCCACAACAACACACGGCCCGCGCGTCCGCGCACTGTTCCTGCCGTCCGCCGTGGCCACGCCCTATCTTCTCCACAAGGAGTTCCGCATGGAAATCCACCCGTACGTGATATTCGACGGACACGCCGAAGAAGCGATCACCTTTTACCGCCAGGCGATCGGCGCCGAAGTCCTGATGCAGATGCGCTACCGCGACGCGCCGGCCGGCAACGACTACCCGTCCGGCGCCGACATGGCCGACAAGATCATGCACGCCCGACTGAAAATCGGCACCACCGAACTGATGCTGTCTGACGGCATGGCCGGAGACGATGCCGGCGCCACGCCATCGAAACGCTTTCATCTGTCGCTGACCGTCGCCGACCGCGCCGCCGGCGAACGCTGTTTCCAGGCACTGGCCCAAGGCGGCCAGGTCACCATGCCGTTCCAGCCGACGTTCTGGTCGGAAGGCTTCGGCATGGCCATCGACCCGTTCGGCGTCTGCTGGATGGTGAACGTCGACCACCCGGCAGCCTGAAGAACCCGCCCCGCAGAAGGATCATCATGACCACCCTGACCGACTTCGCCATCACGCGCAAATGGCCCGCCAGCCACCCGGAACGCCTGCAGCTCTACTCGCTGCCCACCCCCAACGGGGTCAAGGTATCGATCATGCTGGAAGAGACCGGCCTGCCCTACGAGGCGCATACCGTCAGCTTCGAACGCAAGGAACAGCTGTCGGAGGAATTTCTCTCGCTCAACCCCAACAACAAGATCCCGGCCATTCTCGATCCCGACGGACCGGACGGGCAGCCGCTCGCCCTGTTCGAATCGGGCGCGATCCTGCTCTATCTGGCGGACAAGACCGGACGCCTGCTGCCGGCCGATGCGGCGCGCCGCTACCAGGCCATTCAATGGTTGATGTTCCAGATGGGCGGCATCGGGCCGATGTTCGGCCAGCTGGGCTTCTTTCACCGCTTCGCCGGCAAGGACTACGAGGACAAGCGACCGCGCGACCGCTACGTCGCCGAATCGCGCCGACTGCTGGCGGTGCTCGATCGCCACCTGCAGGGGCGCGACTGGATGATGGGCGACGAATACAGCATCGCCGACATCGCCATTCTGCCCTGGGTGGGTAATCTGATCGGCTTCTACGACGCCGGCGCGCTGGTCGGCTATGGCGATTTCAGCCAGGTCGAGCGCGTACTGCAAACCTTCCTGCAACGCCCGGCGGTACAGCGCGGGCTCGACATCCCGCCACGCGGCTGAGGCTCAAGACGCCCCGCCGCCGGCCGGCGGCGGGCGCCAGCCGTCCGGGCCGACCAGCTTGGGCGCCGCGCAATCGTTCATATAGTGCGGCGACATGATCTGCACCCCGTAACGGTTGAACACATCCTGGATATTGGCGTGCAGATTCGACAGCACTTCGGCGCGCGGCCGCGGCTGCTCGGCGTTCGACTGCGCCACCAGCCGGTAAACCGGGTAGAAATCCGACAGAGCAGTCTGGAATACCTGCGGCGCCGGCTGCGCGACAATGCCGGGCGTCAGTTGCGCCGCCTCGATCAACATCGCTTCGACCTGCCGCCACGGCGTGTCATAGCCGATGCTCACCGAGGTCTCGACCACATAGCCGTCGCCCTGCGTCACGCGGGAAAAATTGCGCGTCACCGAAGCGGTAATCAGCGAATTGGGCATGGTCAGCTCCTCGCCCTGACCGGTGCGGATGCGGGTGGTGAACATGCCCATCGCGATCACCGTGCCCTCGTGCTCGCCGATGCGCACATACTCACCGGGGCGGAAGGTGGCGGTATAGGTCAGGATCAGGCCGGCGGCGCACTGCCCGACCAGGCTCGAGGCGCCGAGCGTCACCATCAACCCCAGCAGCACCGACAGCCCCTTGAACGCCTCGGTCTGTGCGCCGGGCAGATAGGGATAGGCCATGGCCACGGCAAACAGCCAGATGCCGAAGGCCATCAGCCGCCGCGTGGTCGGCAGGGTATCGGGGCCGAGCCAGGCAAACGCCAGCTGCGCCTGCCCCATGCGCTCAAGCACATGACCGGACAACACGACGAACATCCGCGCGAGCAGAAAGATCGCCAATGCGACCCCGATGCCGGGCACGGCATCGGCCATATTGGCAAACAGCCCGCCGACCAGGCGCAGGAAATAGCCGTCCAGCGCCTCGCCCCACGGACGGGTATAGGGAAAACACAGCAGGACGAAGCTGAGCCAGCGGTAAGCGAACACAATGGACAGCAGCGCGCACAGCAGCCGCAGCAAACCGACCAGGAACGGCGCGAGTTGCCGGCCGTCCATCAGCGCGATCGAGCCGATGTGCAGCAGTCCGGCCTTTCTCGCAGACAGGCGCAACAGCATGCCGGCAAGGCGCCGCTGCAGGCGGGCCATCCCCCACAGCACGGCAGCGAGCACCAGCGTCGCAGCCGCGGCGCGCAGCAGGGTGCGCCACAAGGCATGCAGATTGCTCGCCTCGCGGGTATCGCTCACCGCCTGACGCAGCGCATCGGCGGCATGTGCCGCCACGATAGACGCGCTCTCCGCCGCCAACGCATCCGCATCACCGGGGACAACGATGAAAACCAGCCGGTGGCCGAGCAGGACAAACTGACCGAGCGGATTGGCCTGCACCTCGACCGGCAACGAACCGCCGCGATCGAGTTCTTCCGCGATCAGCTGTTGCGCCCGCGTGACCCGCTCGGCGGGAGCCGCGCCGAACAGCGCGGCGCGAAACGTCACCACCGGCCGGTTGAACACCACCAGCGTCGCTGGCTCAAGCTCGGCGAGCGATGCAGAGGCATCGACCGACGGCGCCGCCGGCACCGCCGCGATATAGCCGAGAAACAGCCCGACCATGCCGAGCCATGCGATGATGCGCCCGCGCATACCCCCTCCGATTGAATATGCTATTTAACACATCAAGAACGCTAGCATAAACAATTCGGCATCGACAGGCCCACATCAGGCCGGCTGCGGTCCGTAGGCGCAGAAAAACACCCGCACCGCCTCGCCGATGGTCGCTTCGAGTTCGGCCTGATCAAGGCCCTGCGTCACCCCCAGCATGGCACGGCCGGTCATGTCGCACTCCATCAGCGCCAGCAACTGCTGCGCGGCGCGGCCGGGATCGGCCTCCTGCAGACGGCCGACAACCATCTGTTCGTGCAGAAACGTCGCCAGCCGGGCAATGCCCTGTGCCGGACCGTGCTCGTAGAACAGCCGGCCGATATTGGAACGGCTGGCGTCGCAGAGGAGATTGCGGCGCATCGCCAGCAGATCGGGAGACAGCAGGAGGGCGAACAGGGTCACCCCGAAGCGGAACAACGATGCGCGCAGATCGCCGTCGAACTGCAGATTGCCATAGGCCTGCTCGAAGCGGCCGGTGCAACGCTCGTTCATCACCTCGAGATACAGCTCTTCCTTCGAGGAAAAATAGCTGTACAAGGTCGCCTTGGAACCGCCCGCATGGCGCGCGATGTCGGACATCGACGCGGCTTCGTAGCCCTTGTCCAGAAAGACCTCCATGGCCGCATCGACGATGCCGTTGCGTTTGGCCTCGCTCTTGACCCGCATGACCGCCCCTAAATAAAACCGATTGGTGCAGTTTTGCTTGACATCCGTCCCCTGTCAAGAATATAACCATACCGTACAGTTTAATTATAGTCATCATGTCATTGTCGATCCCGCCCCTCCACCCCACACACTCCGCCGCCGGTACGGCCACGGGGGTGCGCCGATGAACGCAGCCAAGACCGCGCCGCTCTCCGGCAGCATGCTGTGGCTGGCAGCACTGACGCTCGCCGCCGCCAACTTCATCGTCGTACTCGACACCACCATCGCCAATGTCTCGGTGCCCAATATCGCCGGCGGACTCGCCGTCGCCTCGAGCCAGGGCACCTATGTCATCACCTCCTATGCCGTCGCCGAAGCCGTCTCGGTGCCACTCACCGGCTGGCTGGCGGCGCGTTTCGGCACGGTGCGCATCTTCATCGGCTCGATGGTGCTGTTCGGGCTGTTCTCCATCCTGTGCGGCCTGTCCGGCTCGCTCGGCATGCTCTTGACCTTCCGCGTGCTGCAGGGGCTGGCCGGCGGCCCGCTGATGCCGCTGTCGCAGACCCTGCTCTTGCGCATCTTCCCGCCGCAAAAGGTCGGCGCCGCCATCGGCCTGTGGAGCATGACCACCCTGGTCGCGCCGATCATGGGGCCGATTCTCGGCGGGGTGCTGTGCGACCAGGTCGGCTGGCCGGCGATCTTTCTCATCAATGCGCCGATCGCGCTCATCTGCGGCTATGCCGGCTGGCAACTGCTCAAGCGCTACGAATCGGAACTGCGCGCACTGCCGATCGACAAGATCGGTCTGGCGCTGATGGTGACCTGGGTCGGCGCGCTGCAGATCATGCTCGACGAAGGCAAGAACCTCGACTGGTTCGCCTCGCCGGAAATCGTCGCGCTGGCGATCATCGCCGTGGTCGGCTTCGTCATCTTCCTGATCTGGGAGCTGACCGAAATGCAGCCTATCGTCGACCTGTCGGTCTTCCGCCACCGCGGCTTCAGCGTCAGCGTGATCACCATCTCGCTCGCCTTCGGCTCCTTCTTCGGTGCCACCGTGCTCACGCCGCTGTGGTTGCAGAACTATATGGGCTACACCGCCACCCAGGCCGGCTACGCCACCGCCATGTCGGGCGTGCTCGCCGTGCTGGTAGCGCCGTTGGTCGCCAAGCTGTCCACCCATATGGACCCGCGGCCGCTGGTTTTCGGCGGGGTGATGTGGCTCGGTTTCGTCACCCTGTGGCGCAGTTTTTCCAACAGCGACATGGGCTTCTGGCAAGTGGCGCTGCCGCTGCTGATCCAGGGCATCGCCATGCCGTTCTTCTTCGTGCCGCTGACCGGACTCGCGCTCGGCAGCGTCGACGAAGCGGAAACCGCCTCGGCCGCCGGGTTGATGAACTTCATGCGCACCCTGTCCGGCGCCATCGCCACCTCGCTGGTCAACACCAGCTGGGAAAACCGCGCCACCCTCAACCGCGCCGAACTGGTCGGCATGGTCGATCGCAGCGGCGAATTCAATACGCTGCTGCTGCAAAACGGCTTCGACGTCGACACCGCCCGCGCCGAAATCGATCAGATACTGCAATCACAGAGCGTCATGCTGGCCACCAACCAGATCTTCTGGTACGCCGGCCTGTCGTTCATCGCCGCCGCCGTCATCTGGCTGGTGCGCCGGCCGAGCCGCATCGCCGACACCAGCACGGCACATTGATGTCCGCCCAGAAGTGGGTCCCCTTTCGCCCGAGCTTGCGCCGGGCGTTTTTTTTGTTTCAGCATGACGCCAGCCCGGTCACTCGCCGCACGACAGTACAGCTGGAGCCGGTCCCGTTCCAGATTGCTGGCAAAGTCTTTGGGGGAGCGGCTTGGGGCCGCCGACCTCCTTCGAGCTGGCGCAAGGCGTCGGCCGACGGCCCCAAACCGCCTCATGCGCGTTGCCCCGCTGCGGACGAAATGCTTGATCACTACAGTTCAACACCGCCGCAGGCCTTGCCGTGAGAAGCTGGCCGCCGTGACCGACGCCATGCGCAGCGTGAAGGAGGGCACGGCGGCCAGCTTCTCCCCGCCACGAACCCCGGATCCAATGCGCACGGCCAGGCCAGTTTGTTCGTCATCAACCTGAGACGAGGGCCTTGCGGCCCCCGTCCCTCGGTTGAATCCCCTCATGCGGCAGATAACAACAGACAATTGCCGTACTGCTGCGCCACGGCAGGACGGGACAGATAGCACCACGAAGCGCCGTCGACCCGCGGCAGTGCCGTCCACGGCAGACTGCCGTCGACGATCAACTGGCACAGGCCATCGGGCTGCGCCGCATCGCGCGGCGCCATCAGGGTGGAGAGTAGTGCGAACAACTGCTGTTGAGAATAAGGGGAAATTGCTGCGGACGTGCCGGTGGCACTACCATTGGCTTTAGCCATGGCTAACTCCTTTGTCGAGTTGGTCTGGTTAGCGGGCCGGGGGTGCTGAGAACACCCCCGGTCCGCGCCTTCAGTGATCAAGACCGATCACCTGCCCGCCACCCTACCCCCACACACCAAACCCAGACAAGCTGGAAACGCCGACCACGACGAGAATCAGAAAATGTCGCCAAAACACTCGGAAAACCATTTGCTGACGCGCCGCGGCAACACCTGCAGAGATTTCTCTTCAAGCAACAGAAAAAACGCTGTAGCACATCAGGAACAGGCGTAGTCTGGAACGGTCCATGCATCGAACCCGGCGCCCGCCAGTGCCGGCAAACGCAGCACCGGCGCGCCCCTTATTTCCAATGCAGCCAAGGAGGCCCGATGTTCAGAGAGTACCGCGACCTGATTTCCCGATTGCGCCAAAGCGACCGGCACTTCGATCGGCTGTTCGAACAGCACAACACGCTGGATCAGAAAATCCGCAATGCCGAAGCAGGCATCGAACGCTGCGGCACCGTTGAGCTGGAGGACATGAAAAAGCAGAAATTGCATCTCAAGGATCAGATCTATACGATCCTGCAAGACAAGTCGGACGCTTGAAGACTCCCCAATAACGGCAGCGGCCGGGCAATGCCCGGCCGCTTTTTCATTGCACTGCCGCGACGGCTATTTGGCGCCGAGGCGCACGATGCTCGGCGGCAGCGGCATGTCGCGGCTGCTCGTGTCGGCACTGACCTCGCCCCAGCCCTGCACGCGGGCGCGCACGCCACCCCACACCTGCGGCGCCTCTTCCTGATCGTCCGGCTCGCCGGCAGAAATCTTCGCCACCGCTTCGACCAGCGGCAGGCGCAGCACATAGGTGGCGGCCATTTCCTTCGCCGACGGCTGACGGATCTCCTGCCAGCGGCCCGGCAGCAATTGCTCGTAGAACGCTTCGAGCAGCGCCAGCTGCGCCGCCACCTCCTCAACCGGCTCGAACACGCCGTAGATGGTCACCGAGCGGTAGTTGATCGAGGTATCGAACGCCGAACGCGCCAGCACCAGGCCATCGGTCGCCGCAACGGAAACCGCCACCGGCGCACCGGACGCCAGCGCCTTGTAAAACGCGCTGCCGATGCCGCCGTGGATGTAGATGGCATCGTCGACGCGCCAGTGGGTGGTCACCATCTGCCGCGGCAGGCCGGTCTTCGGGTCACAGATCGCGATGGTGCACTCGGGAATGTCGTCGAGAATGGCATGAATGGTGCGCTGGTCGTAACAGGCTTTGGCCGCACCGCGGTAAATGCGCGTGCGCGCGGTCGGAGCGTATTCGCACATGGGTCCGAACCTCACATCAGAAAAAAATTATATGGTGATGTTAACCGGACGGGCCGCCGGCGAAAAGAACCGCTTTACCAACGCGATGAGGAGCCACTGACCTTGCATGGCACTTTTTTCCCCAGTCGCCGACAGAGTGACGGATAATGTCTGCCCGACCTTGCCAAGGGCGCTGCGATGAACCACGAAGCCATGACCGACCGCGACTATCAGCGGCTTTCCGACACCCTCGACCGTTTCCACGATCAGGGCTGTATGAACCTGGAAGAACTGGACGGCTTTTTCACCGCGCTGTTGAGCGGTCCACTGCCGGTCAAGCCGACCGAGTGCCTGCCGGTCATTCTCGGCCAGGCCTTCGACGACGAAGCCGCCTTCCCCGGCAATCAGGCGCTGGAGCGTTTCGCCAGCCTGCTGTTGCGCCACTGGTTCGATATTGCCCATACCCTGCAGGAAGGCGCGCCCTTCCATCCCTGGCTCGAGGCCGACCAGGACGGTATCTTCCACGGCAACGACTGGGCCCGCGGCTTCGTCACCGGCATGGAGCTGATGTACGACGACTGGACCATGCTGCTCGACGATGCACAGCACAGCACGGCGCTGGCACCCATCATGGCGCTGGCCTTCGAGGGCGAGTCGGACGAGGCGGATGAGGCGATGCGCGCCTGGATCGAACAGGCGGGTCCGGAGCAGCGTGCAGAATGGCTCGCCGCCATCAGCGGTTCGGTCGCCGAGATCAACGCTTTCTTCAGCGAGCTGCGCACCGACATCGAGCAGGAGCACGAGCAGAACGGCGACATCCACCTCGGCTGAGCCGCTCAGTCGCGGCCGACCACAAGGCGGATCTGCTTGCGGGTCATTTCTACCAGCCGGTCGAATTCGCCGCTGGCGCGCAATTGCTGCAGGCCCAGATTGAAACGCCGTACCAGTTCTTCGGCCTGCGGCTGACCACGCCAGATCACCACATGCATCGGTGCAATCCAGAACGCCGTACTGCCGGCCTGCAGCTGTGCCTGCTCGGTCGGCGCCAGTGAATGGTAGACCAGCATCTGCCCCACCTCGGCATCGATCGGAAACAGGTCGATATGCCGCACGGCGAGCTTGCGCAAATTCACCACATCATCCGGCACGGCTTCGGTGTGCAATACACCGCTTTGCTGCAGACGGGTAAATTCGTCGGAATAGGTATTGCCGGTGGTAATGCCGATTCTGTAGGGCGCCAGATCGCTCAGCGTCTTCCATTTCACCACCTGATCACGACGCTGGAAAAACACCATGCGCAGGCTCATCACCGCATCGGTATAGAGCAGATCGCGCTGCCGCTCCGGGGTAATCGCCCAGCCGATACTGCCGTCGACCTGGCCGCTGCGCGCCGACTGCAGCGTACGGTTATTGGGGAAGAAGGCATAGCGCACCTGCACGTTCTGGAGACGGAACGCTTCGGTCACCACACGCGACATCAGGCCGTAGCCGGGCAGACTCTGCCCCATGTACGGCGGATATTCCTGGTTTGACAAGACAATGGAGATGGCGGGCGTAGCCGCTTCCGCCGCTGCGGTTATCCCGCACCACAGCGCAATCATCGCAACGATGAATTTCATGACACCCTTTCCTGCGGTCAGCGGTACATTGCCACCGACGCGAAATGTTCCTCTATTCTCTTTTATTGAATCAGGTTTTCGCACACCTGCCAGCGTTTTTACAGTTCCAAACCTTCACAAGCACCGTCAGCGGCGGTAGGCTCTGCGCATGATCGTCAACACGCAAGCACCACCATGCACCACCACCTCGCCCAGCTGCTGAGCGAATACGGTTATCTGGCCGTTTTTGTCGGTTGTCTGCTGGAAGGGGAAACACTGCTGATCCTGGCTGGCTTCGCCGCCCATCAAGGTTATCTGTCGCTCCCTCTGGTCGTACTGATCGCCGCATGCGCCGGCGCGCTGGGCGACCTGCTGTTTTATCTCTGCGGCCGCTTCGCCGGCACCAGGCTGCTGGCCCGCTTCCCCGCCCTCGCCGCCCGCGCCGGCCCCTTGCAGGCGTCGCTGCTGCGCCACGACCGGCTGATCATCGTCGCAATCCGTTTCATGTACGGCCTGCGCGTCGCCGGTCCGGTCATCATCGGCGCCAGCGGCGTTTCACTGGGACGCTTCGTGACCTTCAACCTGCTGGGCGCAGCGCTGTGGGCGCCGTTGATCACGGCCGCCGGCTATCTGTTCGGTCAGGCTTTCACCCGCTACTTCTCCGGCTTCAAGCATTTCGAGGGCGCGGCGGCCATCGTGCTGATCGCCGCAGTGTGGGGATGGCATGGCTTGCGCCGCTGGCGGCGCAAGTCCAAGGCCGGGGAAAAGACGTAACTCAGTTACGGAAACTGTCGTGGCAGGCCTTGCAGGTTTTCTGCACCAGGTTGAGCTGGGCGCGCACCTGGCCGAGATCGCCGCTGCCGGCCACCTGCACCAGCTTGCCGCTGGCGGCGCTAAAGTTGTCGACCGCCTGCTTGAACTCGGCCGGACGGGTCCAGATTTCCGCCTTGCTGTCGCGGCTCTGGCTGCCGGCAGGGAAATACTGCCACGGCTTGTGCGCGGCATCGTTGAACGATGTCGCCAGGCGCACGAACTGCGCCTGATCGAAACTGCCGCCGCTGGTCATGCGGTGCATGGCAGTCAGGTCCTGCTTGTATTGCTTGAAGATGGTGCGACGTTCGCCGGCAGCGCTGCCGGCCAGTGCGCTCGCCGACAGCAACAGCGCCGCGAGACCGATCCACAACGATTTGCATTGCATGCATTGCTCCTTTCCAGATCATCAATGGGTGCCGCGTTACCGCGGCATCGTCCGGTTTCATGTCTCGATACTAAGCGGCCAAGCTTAACCGGCGATTAACCATGATTCTGAAATGGAAAAAGGCCGGAAGGGTTGCCCCTTCCGGCCTCGTCATTCAGCCCAGACCGATGCTTACTTGTTCAGCATCATGTAGCCGTAAGCGCGCTTGCGGCCGTCTTCGTCTTGCTGGATGTACACGCCTTGCAGTTCCGGCGAGAAGCCCGGCAGCAGGTTGATGCCTTCTTCCAGTGCCAGGAAGTACTTCAGTGCGGCACCGCCCCACACTTCGCCCGGAACCATGCACAGCACGCCCGGAGGATACGGCAGCGCGCCTTCGGCAGCCACGCGGCCTTCGGACTTGTCCAGAGCGATCAGCTCGACGTTGCCACGAACGAATTCGATGTTGGCGTCTTGCGGATTCATCGCAACCTTCGGCAGGTAGGCCTTGCGGAACATTTCCTTCTGCAGCTGCTTGACGTCGCGGCTTACATACAGGTTATGCATTTCCTGGCACAGCTGACGGATGGTGTAACCGCGATAGCGTTCTTCGTTGGCAGCGTAAACGGCCGGCAGAACGACGGACAGCGGTGCATCTTCGTCCAGGAAGCGTTCGAAGCGGGCGATCTGGGCAACCAGGTGTTGCATCTTGCCCATGTCTTCGGCCGGCGTCAGCAGGAACAGGATCGAGTTCAGGTCGCACTTTTCCGGCACGATGTTGTTTTCGCGCAGGAAGTTGGCCAGGATGGTGGCCGGTACGCCGAAGTCGGTGTACTTGCCGGTCGCGGCATCGATACCCGGGGTGGTCAGCAGCAGCTTGCAAGGATCGACGAAGTATTGACCCTTTTCATAGCCTTCGAAGGCGTGCCACTTCTGGCCCGGCTGGAATTCGAAGAAGCGCAGGTCCTTGGCCATAGTTTCGGTGTCGTGGTCTTGCCACTTCTTGCCATCGACTTCAACCGGAACGAACGGACGGATGTGCTTGCAGGTGTTGAGCAGCAGCTTGCGGGTTTCGATACCGATCTTCACGCAATCAGCCCACAGTTTGCGGCCCAGTTCGCCTTCGTGCATCTTGGCGTTGACGTCCAGCGCGGCGAACAGCGCATAGAACGGGCTGGTGGACGCGTGCAGCATGAAGGCGTTGTTGAAGCGCTTGTGGTTGCAGTAGCGCTTCTGACCCTTGATGTGCTTGTCCTTCTTGTGGATTTGCGAGGTTTGCGAGAAACCGGCCTGTTGCTTGTGAACCGACTGGGTCACGATGATGCCAGGATCCTTTTCGGTCAGATCGAGCAGCAGCGGCGAGCAGTCCTTCATCATCGGGATGAATTGCTCGTAGCCGACCCAGGCCGAGTCGAACAGGATGTAGTCGCACAGGTGGCCGATCTTGTCGACAACCTGGCGGGCATTGTAAATGGTGCCGTCGTAGGTGCCGAGCTGGATGATGGCCAGACGGAACGGACGTTCTTCCTTGGCGCGGGCCGGATCCGTCAGGGCGATTTGTTCGCGCAGATACTTTTCTTCGAAGCAGTGCGCATCGATACCGCCGATGAAGCCGAACGGGTTACGTGCGGTTTCCAGGTAAATCGGGGTGGCACCGGCCTGGATCAGCGCGCCGTGGTGGTTGGACTTGTGGTTGTTGCGGTCGAACAGAACCAGGTCGCCACGGGCCAGCAAGGCATTGCAGACAACCTTGTTGGAAGCCGAGGTACCGTTCAGGACGAAGTAGGTCTTGTCGGCGTTGTAAACCTTGGCAGCGTGTGCTTGCGCTTCGTGCGGGGCGCCTTCGTGAATCAGCAGGTCACCCAGCTTCACGTCAGCGTTGCACAGGTCGGCGCGGAACAGGGTTTCGCCGAAGAAATCGAAGAATTGACGGCCGGCCGGGTGACGACGGAAGAATTGACCGCCCTGATGCCCCGGGCAGTCGAAGGCCGAGTTGCCCATGTCGACATATTGCTTGAGCATGCCGAAGAACGGCGGGAAGAGGCTGGCTTCGTACTTGGTCAGCGCGGTTTCGATCTGACGACCGTAGTAAACGGCGGATTGCTTGCCCAGCTCGATCACGCCGTTGACGCTCTTGAGCACTTCGGCGGTCAGCTTTTCATGGTTGCCGGTCACGACGAATACCGGGATTTCCAGACCCTTGGCAGCCAGTTCCTTGATACGGCCGGCAGCAACGTCTTCCTGGCCCAATACGATGGCGCCAACGTCGGTGAAGTCGGTTTCAGCCAGAGCAACCACAGCGCGCGTGGTCTCGAAGCAGGTCGACGGAGCCGAACCAACCGCTACTTTCAAATAAGTCATGTTTATCCTACCTTGGGTTAGAAAATGAACACGGCACTATATAAGAGACTGCTTTCCCGATAGGCCGGCCGGTTTACAGAATTGTGCAATGCAATAATTGTGGACTTCATTTAAAATAACGTAACGGCGAAATAAAAAAACACCGTTCCGTTAAAAAACGAAGCATCTTATGGGGTAGATTTTATACCAGTGATCGCTGCACTGATTACCATAGCGAGAACCGGATATATATCTGTGCGACACGACACCACATTCCGGTTACCGCCAGTGCCCCGATCCTGATCTGCGCCCGGTCTGGCGGGCGGAAAAGGGGAATCGACCGTCATCATGCCGGCTGCAAATGCCCGCCAGCAGAAGCGTAGACGATGAACCTGATTATTCTATAGCCGCCATGCACGCTATTTGATTTACAACAAATCGTTCACGGGCGCTTTTACATATATCGGAAGCAAACTTTCAGGTTTGCGACAAAAATGCCAACGGCAATATTTCAGGCAAATCAGACAGAGGGCAGTTTAATTTATTTCGGGCTTCGTATTTATAGAACACGGCTTGAAAATAACAACGGGAAAATAATGGTCTTTACGGATGCAACGCCTTTTCGCACCTGACACGGCGACCCTTTGCCATGCCCGTGGCATTTTGCGGCACACTTATACCGGCAATCGCCATAGTTCAGCCATTCAAGCAATGCAAAAAACATAACTCGACAAGACTCATCACCATGCCAAAACCGCACGCGCGGCTGCCATTCTTCCTGGCCAGCCAAAGTTGCACCACCCTGTCCTACCAAATGCTGGTCGTCGCCTTCGGCTGGCAAGTCTATGCGCTGTCACACAGCGTGCTCAATCTCGGCCTGATCGGTCTCGCGCAATTCTTGCCGCAGCTGTGCCTGACACTGATCGTCGGCCATGCAGCCGACCGCTTCGAGCGGCGCCGCATCGCGAGCCTGTTTCAGCTGCTGCAGGCCATGAGCGCCATCGCGCTAGCCCTCGCCTGTCTGCTCGGGCGGGAAAGCCTGCCGCTGATTTTCGGCGCCGCGGCCTTCACCGGCATGTGCCGTGCCTTCGAGGCGCCGAGCATGCAAGCGTTGCTGCCTTCGCTGGTGGCGGAGAACGAACTGTCGCGCTCGCTGGCCATGGCAGCCTCGGCACGTCAGACCGCCGTCATCGTCGGTCCGGCGCTCGGCGGCCTGATCTACGCCCTTGGCGCTCCGGTCGCCTATCTGGCCTGCGCCCTCGCCTATCTCGCCGCGGCGGCCTGGCTGCAGCGGCTGCCGAGCGGGGTGAAGAAACCCTCGGCACAAGCGGTTAGCCTGCAATCCGCCTTTGCCGGCGTGCGTTTCATCCGTCAGAAACCGGTCATTCTCGGCGCCATTTCGCTCGATCTGTTTTCGGTTTTGCTCGGCGGCGCCACGGCCCTGCTGCCGGTCTATGCGCGCGACATCCTGCACACCGGCCCATGGGGGCTCGGCCTGCTGCGGACCGCCCCGGCCATCGGCGCGCTCGGCATGTCGCTCTATTTCTCGCGCCGGCCGCTCACGCGCCACATCGGCCGCAAGATGGGCCGCGCGGTCGCGCTGTTCGGCGCCACCACCATTCTGTTCGGCGTGTCGCGCTGGCTGCCGCTCTCGCTCGTCTGCCTCGTCGTGCTCGGAGCGACCGACATGATCAGCGTGGTGGTGCGCTCGACCCTGATCCAGCTGGAAACCCCCGACGAGATGCGCGGCAGGGTCAGTGCCGTCAATTTCATCTTTATCGGCACGTCCAATCAGTTGGGGGAATTCGAATCAGGACTGACGGCGGCATGGTTCGGTACCGTGCCGGCCGTCGTACTGGGAGGGGTGGGGACCCTGCTGGTGGTCGCCTTGTGGCGCCGCTGGTTCCCGGCATTGTTCGCCCGCGACCGCTTCAGCGCCTGAGCGCGGCCGCGCGGCATTCAGGGCATGAAGGCCGGCGCACTGTCCGAGTCGGAGCCGGAGTCTCCGCTGTCATTGTCGCTACTGTCATCCGACGAGCCGCCAGTGTCGGACGACGACGAACCATCGCCGCCGGTAAGGTTTTCTCCGGCGAACGGGTTCCACCAGCTGGCAGGCGGATCGACCAGATGCCAGCGGCTCGCCAGCGACCAGGACCCCTGCATCAGGAAGGCGGACAGAAAGGAAAAGGCCAGCACGCCGCAAATCACCCTCAGGCGGCGCATGCCGGAGACGCGGATCAGCGCGTTGCACAGCACGATCAGCGAATAGAACATCGCCGCCATCACCACCGTGCTGCCCACATCGTCCGGCAGCCAGTCGGCCAGCGGCAGCAGAAACTGCACGGCGCTCGACAACACCACCAGCGAAGCGATCTGCCGCGCGTTGTGCAGCAGCTCCAGCCGCAGCCACACGCCGATGAACAGGGTGAAGATCGCCGTTTCCAGCAAATTGTAAGCAATGCAGAAACCGATCCGGCCAGGCAGGAAACGGCCCAGCTCCGGCGAGCTCGCGCTCGAGGCCAGCCCGATTGCCGCCAGGAACAGCACCAGCTTCCACAGTGGGAACCGGTAGGACGACAGCGGCTTGACGCGGAAGCGGTACAGGTCGAACGCTTCGCCAAACAGGGTATTCATCGGCGGATCAATCGAAAATCACGGTCTTGTTGCCGTAGGAAAGAATGCGGTGATCGAGATGCCAGCGCACCGCACGCGACAGCACCACCTTCTCAAGGTCGCGCCCCTTCTGAATCAGATCGTCGACGTCGTCGCGGTGCGAGATGCGCGTGACTTCCTGCTCGATGATCGGACCGTCGTCGAGCACCTCGGTCACATAGTGACTGGTCGCACCGATCAGCTTCACCCCGCGCTGGAAGGCGCGATGGTAGGGCTTGGCGCCGTCGAAGGCAGGCAGGAAGCTGTGGTGGATGTTGATGATGCGGTTGTGGTAGCGCTCGACGAAGACCGGCGACAACACCTGCATATAGCGCGCGAGCACGATCAGGTCGACGCCGGCTTCGTCCAGCAGCTTCCACTGCTCCGCTTCCGCCTCGGCCTTGTTGGCCTTGTTGACCGTGATCAGGTGGAACGGAATCTGGTTGAATTCGGCCAGACGGCGGCAATCGTCGTGATTGGCGATGATGAGCGGGATTTCGCAATCCAGCTCGCCGATGCGCCAGCGATGCAACAGATCGGCCAGGCAGTGCTCGTAATGGGAAACCAGGATCGCCATGCGCGGCTTGCGCGTCGACAGCGACACACGCCAGGTCATCTGATGCTCGTCGGCAATAGGCTGAAAGGCGGCGGAGAAACTCTCCATCGGCAGGCTAAAACCGTCCAGCGACCACTCGACGCGCATGAGAAACAGGTTTTCGCTTTCGTCCTGATGCTGGTCGGCATGCATGATGCTTGCGTTATAGGTCATCAGGAAATTGGCGATGGCAGCGACCAGACCCTTTTTGTCGGGGCAACTGATCAGCAGCGTGGCGGATTGCTTGGTGTGACTCATGGGGCAGAAAATCTCGCTAAGTTCATTCATGGGAAGCGGCAGCGGTCGCTTCCCGGCATTGGGCGACGCATCGGCGCCGGCCCGGAGACAGGCGCCGGCGGAATGCGGGCACACAGGCAGCACCGGCCGGTGCCCGGCACTCTGTCCGGAAAGGTTTCTTATTATAAGGGAGAAACCGCCGACAGCTTAAAGTCCGTCCATCATCCGTGGCGACGACGCTGCAGCGCGCCATGCAGGCGGAACCTTGCAGCAAAGACTTGTTCATCAATGCCTTGCCCCGCCCGGGGACCCACGCGTCGAAACGCGCGCAAGCCGACATTCTCGCATTTTTACGCAACCAGACTCAACGGGTATTGACAGTAAAGGGTCCGATCCGTATAGTTGCTGGCTCTGTAGTCGGGGCGTAGCGCAGCCCGGTAGCGCACCTGGTTTGGGACCAGGTGGTCGTGAGTTCGAATCCCACCGCCCCGACCAGAGCGAGTCTGACGGAAAGCACCCGTAGCTCAACCGGATAGAGCACCGGCCTTCTAAGCCGGGGGTTACAGGTTCGAGTCCTGTCGGGCGCGCCAAATTGTAGTAACGACGGTTTTCAGTGGTGGATGTAGCTCAGTTGGTAGAGTCCCGGATTGTGATTCCGGTTGTCGTGGGTTCGAGCCCCATCATCCACCCCACCCTCCCCTGTGGAGACAGAAAACCGTACTGCAGTCGCTGATCAGTGGTGGATGTAGCTCAGTTGGTAGAGTCCCGGATTGTGATTCCGGTTGTCGTGGGTTCGAGCCCCATCATCCACCCCACAGAATTCTCAAGCCCCGATTCCGATCGGGGCTTTTTGTTTGTCGTATACGACAAACGGACTCGACGGCGACCGCTGCTTCATGGTGAAATGAGCTGCACTGCACAAAATTCCAAATAGATAAAAACTCCAAAAAAACCGTAGTGACTCGACAAAGGCCGCTCGTCGGCAGCAATGACGGCACGAAACACCCGCAATCGCATGGTTCCCTTTGTTTTTTAATCTTTTTGCCACATTTGCCGGCGTCTCTCTTGTCGGACCGGGCCGGCACCGATATTCTGTTGCCATATTCTTTATTTTGCTAGATTGACCGACAGCCTCCATTCCATGAACACCATGCAGCCGATCAAACGCCAGACCCTGACCAGCGCCGTCACGGAGTCCCTGCGGCAACGCATCCTTTCCGGCGAATTCGCCGATGGACAGCAGTTGCGACAAGAGGCCCTGTCCAACGAATATGGCGTCAGCCGGGTTCCGGTGCGCGAAGCACTGCGCCAGTTGGAAGCCGAAGGACTGATTCAGATCATCGATCACAAGGGAGCGCTGGTCACCAAGCTGTCCCTCGACGACATCCGCGAACTGCTCGACATCCGCGCCCTGCTCGAAAGTGAGCTGTTGCGCACTTCGGTCCCCTGTCAAAGCCCGGACGATCTGCAGCTCGCGCGCACCACGCTGGACGAATTCGAACAGGCGCTCAACAACAATGACGTGCGCCACTGGGGCGAGCTCAATGCCCGCTTCCACATGGCGCTCTACCGCAGCGCGCGCCGGCCCAACACGCTCGCCCTGATCGAGCAGTTGCACAACAAGACCGACCGCTATACCCGCATGCAGATCCTGTTCACCCAGACCATGGAGCAGGCGCACAAGGAACATACCCGGCTCTACGAACTGTGTAGCGCCAAGGCGGCCGACGAAGCGGCCGCCTTCATCCGTTTCCATATCCTGTCGGCGGAAAATCTGCTGGAAAACTACCTGCACCAGCAGGAACAGAAATAGCCGCGCACGCGCCGCATGCCTTGCCGGGAGAAGATGGCCGCCGTGACCGACGCCTTGCATAGCGTGAAGGAGGGCACGGCGGCCACCTTTTCCCCGTCACAGAACCCCGATCAATGTTCGGTCGTCCGGTTCGGCCAGTTTGTTTGTCATCGCCCTGAACGGCCAGCTGTCGCTGGCCGTCTTTGCATATTGCCGCCGCGATCAAGCGTAGCGTGCGATCGACAGACCGTCGGCGCTGATTTCCGGCTTCACGCCGCAAATCAGATCGGCGAGCAGCTTGCCCGACCCGGCCGACATGGTCCAGCCGAGCGTGCCGTGGCCGGTATTGAGGAACAGATTATCGAACCGGGTCGCGCCGATGATCGGCGTACCGTCCGGCGTCATCGGCCGCAAACCGGTCCAGAAGGTCGCGGCCGGCACATCGCCGCCGCCGGGGAACAAATCGTCGACCACCATCTCCAGCGTGGCGCGGCGGCGCGGGTTGAGCGCGAGGTTATAGCCGGACAGTTCGGCCATGCCACCGACACGGATGCGCTCGTCGAAGCGGGTAATGGCCACCTTGTAGGTTTCGTCGAGCACGGTCGAACGCGGTGCGGCATCGGCGGAGACGATAGGCACCGTCAGCGAATAGCCCTTGACCGGATAGACCGGCAGATCGATTTGCAAGCCGCGCAGCAGCGCGCGCGAATAGCTGCCGAGCGCAACCACATAGCGATCGGCGCGAAAAAACTCACCGCCGGCATGGATGCCGCTGATCCGCCCGCCTTCGTGGGCAATGCCATCCACCGCCTGGTCGAACAGAAACCGCACCCCCGCCATGGCAGCCATTTCCGCCAGGCGTGTGGTAAACAGGTGACAGTCGCCGGTCTCGTCGTTGGGCAACTGCAGACCGCCGCTCAGCTTGTGCCGCACCGCGTGCAGCGCCGGCTCGACGCTGGCGCAGCCGTCACGGTCGAACACCCGATAGGGCACGCCGCACTCATCGAGCACGGCGATGTCCTTGGCCATCGCATCAAGCTGCGCCTGGCTGCGGAACAGCTGCAGCGTTCCACCCTGCCGGCCCTCGTAACGCAGGCCGGTCTCGGCGCGCAAGGCGCGGATCTTGTCGCGACTATATTCGGCCAGGCGCATCATGCGGCCCTTATTGACGCCATAGGCGCGCGCATTGCAATTGGCCAGCATCTGCCGCTGCCAGCGCAGCTGGAACATCGATCCGTCCGGACGGATCGCCAGCGGCGCATGACGCTGAAACAACCATTTCACCGCCTTGGCCGGGATGCCCGGCGCAGCCCAGGGCGCCGCATAACCGGGGGAAATCTGACCGGCGTTACCGAAACTGGTTTCGAGTGCCACGCCAGGCTGACGTTCGATCACCGTAACTTCGCAGCCGGCCTGCTGCAAATACCATGCGGTGGACACCCCAACCACACCGCCTCCGAGTACAATTACTCTCATTGTTCTGCTCCGCTTCTCCTCACGCACCAACCTGACTCACCTGACGCATCGACCGGCAAGCTTTCTCCACTCGAGATCTACAAAAAAGTGGATTCAAGTAGTATATTGATTGCCATATAGATTTTTTAACCATAATTAATTGGCATACGCTTAAAAATCACAAGCCAAATACACTGTCTACAGGGAAAAGATGAGAAAACGTACTACAGCAGAACGGGTCTTTGATAAAGTCGACCTGAAAATTCTGCAAATCCTGCAAAGCAATGGGCGAATTTCGCTAACCGATCTGGCAGAAAGAGTCGGCCTTTCGACCACGCCATGCACGGAAAGAGTGCGCCGGCTCGAGCGCGAGGGGGTCATCGAGGGTTATTTTGCCCGCCTCAACCCGCAAGTGCTCAACGCGAGTCTGCTGGTCTTTGTCGAAATCAAATTGTCGGCCAAATCCGGCGACATTTTCGACGCCTTCCGCCGCGAAGTGCAGACCATCCCCGAAATCCTCGAATGTCACCTGGTTTCCGGAGAGTTCGACTACCTGATCAAGGCCCGCATCCCGGATATGTCGATGTACCGCGAGCTGCTCGGCAATATCTTGCTCAAGCTGCCGGCGGCCAACGAATCGCGCAGCTATGTGGTCATGGAAGAAATCAAGGAAACCCTGGCATTGTCGTTGAAGGACTAGGAGGAAAAAGTGAGTGTCGAATCAGTCCGGGAAGAGTTTGCCCGCCGCGGCATCAACATCCCGATCATCGAACTGGAAACCAGTACCGCCACGGTAGCACTCGCCGCTGCCGCCCATGGCGTCGAGCCCGGCTCTATCGCAAAAACCCTCGCCTTCCGTCTCGGCGACGGCCGCATCATCATTCTGGTCACCCGCGGCGATGCGCGCATCGACAACCGCAAATTCAAGGAAACATTCGGCAAGGGCAAGATGCTCGGTGTGGACGAAGTCGAGGCACTGACCGGCCACCCGGTCGGCGGCGTCTGCCCGTTCGGACTATTGCGGCCGCTGCCGGTATTTCTCGACGAATCGCTGCAGTCCTTCGACGAAGTCATGCCGGCTGCAGGCGGCACCAACTCGGCAATCCGCATCACGCCGCGCCGACTGCAACGCATCGTCGATGGGGAGTGGGTCGACGTCTGCCAACAGCCCGGCCACGTCACGAAGCAGGATTGAGCAGCGCGAAGCTGTCGACGTCGCGGTAGCCGCCCTGCCAGTACACCAGGCCGCGGCGGCGCCCTTCCGGCTGAAAACCGTTTTTGTCCAGCACCCGCACCGAGCGCGGATTACCCGGCAACACCAGCGCCTCGATGCGGTGGATCGGACAGCCGAGCGCACCGGCGAACGCCTGGGCCGCCAGCCCGCCAAGCGCCTCGCTCATCAAGCCGCGCCCCCAGCAGGAAGGTAGCAGCGCATAGCTGATGGCGGCGTTGTGCCACAGACGGTTGATGCAATCGAAGCCGATAGAGCCGATCACCTCCCCGTCGTCTTTCAGCCGCAGGCACCAGCTTGCACCGCTGCCGCAGGAGCGGCTCCAGCGCTGCACGTCGAGCCAGTAGCGGGCCTGGGCGATATCGCACAGCCGGTCCTGGCCGAAGCCGCGGCTGACCTCTTCGCTGGCGTAAAGACGGAAAATCGCTTCGAGATCACCATCGTCGAGCGGTGTGAGCAATAGACGCGCCGTCGCAAACGGCGCTTCGCAAGTCGGGGTATTCATGCCGAGAGCCTAGCACGATGACCTGGGTCAAGTCAGACGCAGTAGCGCGTGCGGGTCGATACCAAGCCCGATGCCATCTCCGGCGGCAAGCCCGGCCGGCAGCACGCTCGCCTCGCGCGCCGACAGGCTGAGCGCATAGCGGCGGCCATCTGCGCCAGTGACAGTGAGCCTCACGCCTTCCGCCAGCCGCACGACCGATTCGACCCGCGCCGCCGGCGCCGCCGGATCCAGCACGAAGGCGCCGTCCGGCACCACGACATCGTCGAACACGTTGGCATAGCCGATGAAGCCGGCCACCCAGGCATTGGCCGGCGCCGCCAAAAGGCGCGCCGGCGCGTCGCACTGCTGGATGCGGCCATCGCACAGCAAGGCCACCCGGTCAGCCATGCTGAACGCCTCCTGCCGGTCGTGGGTCACCAGGATCGCACTGATACCGAGCGACTTGATGCGGCGACGGAACTCGCCCTGCAGGGACTGGCGCAGATGGGCGTCGAGACTGGAAAACGGCTCGTCGAGCAGCAACAACCGCGGCGCAGTCACCAGCGCGCGCGCCAGCGCGACGCGTTGCGCTTCGCCGCCGGACAGTGTGGCGACATTGCGGCGCGACATGCCGGACAAGCCGACGGTATCGAGGGCATCGAGCGCCCGGGCTCGCGCATCTGCACGCGGCACGCGTCGCTCGATCAGGCCGAAGGCGACGTTGTCGCACAGGTTGAGGTGCGGAAACAGCGCGAAATCCTGGAACATCAGCGCAAAATGTCGTGCCTCGGGCGGCACGCGGGCCAGATCGACGCCGTCGAACGACAGCGCACCGCCGTCCGGCGCTTCGAGACCGGCGATCATTTTCAGCAAGGTGCTCTTGCCGCAGCCGGAAGGCCCCAGCAAGGCAACGATCTCGCCCGCCGCGAGCGAAAACGACAGTCGGTCGGCCAGCAGGCGCCCTTCATAGCGCTTGGTCACTTCATTCAGAACCAGCATGATCCCTCCGGCCCTGCGGCCATTCGATTACGACAAAGGCCAGCATCGACAGGGCCATCAACACACAGGACAACACCAGCGCCGCATCCAGATTGTCCGCCCCTGCCCGCCCGAGCCGCTGGTAGATCAGCGTCGTCAGGGTGCTCCACTCTGGACGGGACAGAAACAGCGTTACGGCGAACTCGCCCAGCGCGGTGGCGGCGGCGAATGCCATGCCGCGCCGCAACGCCGGTGCCACATGCGGCCACACGACCCGCACGCCGGTGCGCAACGGCGTGGCGCCGAGGGTGCGCGCCGCCTGCGGCAAATGCGGCGGCAGACTGTCGAGCGAGGCGCCGAGACTGCGGGCGACGAAGGGATAGGCAAGCAGCACATAGGCGCCGAGCAGCATCACCAGATTGGCCGCCAGTGACGGATAAGCCAGCAGCAAGCCAAAGGCGACGCACACCGGCGACACCGCATAAGGCAGGAACGCCAGCGCGCGCGGCAGGGCGCCGCCGCGCAGGAAAAACCCGTGCGCCAGGCCAAATACGCAGGCGCCGACGAGCGCCAACAGGGTAAAGCGCGCGCTGTTGCCAAGCGCGAGCCAGGTATCCGCTTCGGTCAGCACGTCCCAGGCCGGGCCGGCCGCCGCCGCACGCACGGCAATCGCCACGAGCGGCGCCAGACAGAACAGCGCGATCAGCGCGAGTGAGGCGCCGAGCATCAGACGCGCCCGCACACCGTCGACCGGCTGCCGCGGACAGACGGCGCCGCGCGCCGACTGCGCGAGACGGCGCTCGAGCCAGGCATAGCCGATCGCCGCCGTGGCGGTCAGGCACAAGGTCAGCAGCGCCAGTGCGCCGGCATTGGCCAGATCGAGCTCATAGGCGACCAGGGAATAGATCTCCACTTCGACCGTGGCGTAGCGCTGTCCGCCAAGCAGCAAGGCGAGGCCAAAACCGGTGAAACAGTAGAGGAAGATCAGGCACAGCGCCGACGCAATCCACGGCAAGGCCCCCGGCAGCTCGACGCGCCAGAACAGCCGCCATGGCGAGGCGCCGAGCGTACGCGCCGCAAACAGACGGCTTTGCGGCACATGGGAAAAACCGTCGATCGCCGCGCGCACCAAAAGCGGCAGGTTGTAGAACAGATTGCCGTACAGCAGCAGCCAAGGGGTGTCCTGCAGATGGATGCCGCTGACGCCCTGCGGGCCGAACAGGGTCAGCACGCCGATCGCCGCCACCAGAGTCGGCATGACGAAGGGCAACATCAGCAAGCGCAACAGCAAGGCGCGGCCGGCGAATTCGTAGCGGGCGAGCGCCCAGGCGGCCGGCAGACCGAAACACAGGGACAACGCGCAAGTCGCCAGCGCCTGCAACAGCGACCACCATAGCCGCCAGCGATAGTAGGGATCGGCGATAAAGGCCCACGACAGGCCGCCAGCCCCCTGGACGAACAACTGCACGAACGGCAGCACGACAAACAGCAACAGCAAAACCGGCGGCAACACCGCCGGCCAGCGCCGCAACCACCGCGGCATCATCTTATTTCAGCACCACGCGCGTCCAGCGCTTGATCCATTCCGCGCCCTTGGCACTGATCGTGGCGGCGCTCGGCGTCTGATGCGCATCCGGTTCGGCGGCAAAGGCGAACACCGGGGCGGCCGGCGTGCCGGCCATCACCGGATACATCCACATACTGGTCTGCAGCGCCTGCTGCACCGGACGGGATCGCAGGAAGGCGATGAACTGCAGCGCTGCGGCACGCTCGTGACCGCCCTTGATCAGGCCGACACCCTCCACCTGGCGGTAGACCGCGCCCGGCAAGGGCAGAGTCCCCACCGGCGAAACGGTCAACTTGGTCTTGCTGAAGAACACCTCGGCCGCCGGATCGGTCGCGTAGCTCAGCACGATCGGCCGATCGCCGCCGTTATGGGAAAAGGCGGTGTTGTAGGCCTCGGACCAGCCGGTGGTGACCTTGACGCCGTTCTGGCGCAAACGCGCCCAGAAATCGAACGCCCGCGCCTCGCCCATCGCGGCGATGGTGGAGAACAGAAAGGCCTGACCGGTACTCGACGTGGCTGCATTTTCCACCACCAGCAGGTTGCGGTAGGCGGGCTGGGTCAGCGCGTCGAGGCTTTTCGGCAGGGCGAGCCGATGCTTGGCAAACCAGTCCTTGTCGTAGACCAGGGTCACATAACCGTAATCGACGCTGACGAGCCCGGCCGGCAATTGCGCCTTCGCCGGCTGTTGCGCGAGCTTGGCCGGCATCTGATCGAGCACGCCGGTCGCCACGGCCCTGGCGGCCAGCGAGTTATCGAGACCGTAAACCACGTCGGCAACCGGATTGGCGCGGGTCAGAATCAACTTGTTGAGCATCGCGCCGCCATCGCCGGCCTTGATCAGCGTCAGCGTCACACCGCTTTGCCGTTCGAAATCGGCCAGCAGCGGCTTGGGCAGATCAAACGAATCATGGGTAATCACCCGGAGTTCGGCGGCGGAAGCGGACAGGGACAAGGCGGACAGGACGGCCGCGAGGCAGGCAAGGCGGAACTTCATCAACACTCTCCTAACGCGGCGGAAGCGGGCGCACTGGCGCCGATCACCTTCCCTCCGCTGGCATGATCCAGATCAGGTGTGTCGAACCGGACGGGCGGCGCGACATGCTAAGGGTATCTCTCAGCCGCGCACACTCTCCGCGCGGCACCCCCGGTGATAAACGGCGATTATATAATGGGATGAAAGCATGCTGCGGCGTTAATTTTTGCGTAACGGAGGCGGGAAGGCGTACAGTTTGCGACCAACCGCAGCAAAAAAACCGCGGCCGTGACTCTATTGCCGGCCAGACTGGCCGATATAACGGCATGACAACCCTAACCAGTCCGCGAACCGACATGAACAAACCCGTCGAATCGGTGCAGGCCCCTGCCGCCCCCAAACCGGAGCCGGAGCTCAAGGCGCCGGAAAACGAAGTCGACCTGGCGAATCTCGCCATGCCGCTCGGCGAGACCGTGCTGAAAATGCAGGGCGATAACGGTGTCGTCATGTACGGTATCCTGCAGCGCAACCGGGCAGTCACGCAGCAGTCCGACTTCTTCCGGCTGCAGTTCCGCGGCTATGCCATCAACAGCAACGCCACCTGGGGCGGTTTCGCCGACGAGGAAACCAGTTTCCACGCCAGCCGCAATTGCGCCTGGGTGCGGGTCGACCATCCGAGCCGCAGCATCGCCTTCGGCCCCCGCGCCGGGGTCATCATCACCGACACCGTACGCGGTTCGGGGCTCGATGATTTCCTGTTCGCCGCCGCAGTCGCCTGGGTCAAGGCAACCTACCCGAACTACAGCGTCAGTCCGGGCATGGTTTCGATCCAGAACAGCGCCAGCGAGGCGGAAAAACTGCATAAGCAGGCGTTCTACGCCAAGCAGGGTTTCGAGTTCGAATGGAATGACGACAACAAGCGCTCCGGACTCTATTTCAAGGACAAGGCAAACCGGCTGATCGGCGTGTGCGAAAACAGTCTGATTGCCGAATTCGGCGGTGAAGCGATGTTGCAGACCCTGATCAAGCAAGATCAGGAACGGCAGGAGCTCGAAGCCAGCATCACCAAGATCCAGGCGATGAACAACGTCGTGCATCAGGCGCTCGACAAGGAAAAACACACGGCCCAGGCGCTGATGGTGGCACTGGTCATCGTCATCATCATCGGCCTGTGGGCCGCGCTCTGAACACGCCGTGATCCGTCTCGACGATCTGCAGGTTTTCGTCAGCGCCACCGGGCTTGGCAGCCTGAGCGCCGCCGCGCGCGAGCTCGACATGAGTCCGGCGCTGGCGAGCGCAGCGCTCAAACGGCTTGAAGATGCGCTCGGCGCGCGGCTGCTGACCCGCTCCACCCGCAGTCTGCGCCTGACCCGCGACGGCCAGCGCTATCTCGAACATGCGCGGGCGATACTCGCCGCCGAAGAAGCCGGTCGCCACACGCTCGAACAGAACCGCGACCGCTTTACCGGTCTCCTCACCGTCGCCATGCCATCCGATCTCGGCCGCAGCCATCTTGCCGGCTGGCTCGACGCCTTCCGCGCCCCGCACCCGGATTTGCAACTGCAGCTACGCATCAGCGATCGGCTGACCGATCTCTATCGCCAACCGGTGGATGTAGCCATCCGCTACGGCATCGCCGGAGACTCCGGTCTGATCGCCCGCCCGCTCGTGCCCGACAACCGGCGCATCGCCTGCGCAAGCCCCGACTATCTGGCGCGCCACGGCGCACCGCAAACGCCGCAAGCGCTGAAACGGCACAACTGCCTGTGCATGACCATCGGCACTTCGCTGCACAACCAGTGGTCATTCGGCGAACAGACCGTCGCCGTAGGCGGCGACCGTTCGGCCGACGATGGCGAGCTGGTGCGCCGCTGGGCGCTCGCCGGCGCCGGCATCGCCTACAAGTCACAGCTCGACGTACACGACGACCTGCAGTCCGGCCGGCTCGTCGCCCTGCTCGGCGACTTCCCCTCCGAACACGTACCGTTGTATCTCGCCTGCGCCGATCGGCAATCGATGTCACCGGTGGTCAGCGCACTGGGCGACGCGCTGCGCCGCCGGCTGGCCGACTGGCTCGGCACACCTCGCCAAGCGGTTCCCGTCCAGCACCGGTCATGACAACGCCGCGGGTCGATCGCGGCCCGCGGCGTTGTCGATACAGCAGTGCCGGTCTTACAGGCCGACCTGACCGGTCGCCAGCATATAGCAGGCAATCGCCCCGACGACGAGAATGAATGCCGCCACCAGCAGTTCGAAGCCGTTGAACGGTTTCTCGCCGCGCTCACGCTTGGCCCAGATGTAGAACACAATGCCAGGCGCGTAGAGAATCATCGACAGGAACAGGTATTTCAGACCTGCAGCGTAAATCAGCCAGAAGCAGTAGATCGTCGCCAGTACGCCGATGATCATGTCGCGATTGCGCGCCGCGCTGCCGGCCGGATAGCCTTCGCCGCGCAAGGCCACGATCCACGCATAGCCGCCGCACAGCAGATAGGGAATCAGCACCATCGACGTCGCCAGCGACAGCAGCGCCAGATAGCCGGCCGAGCTGTATAGCGTGACCAGCAGCATCAGCTGGATCAGGCCATTGGTCAGCCACAACGCGTTGGCCGGCGCCTGATGTTTGTTGACCTGGCCGAACATGCGCGGGAACACGCCATCCTTGGCGCCCAGATAGGGAATTTCCGCCGGCAGCATGGTCCAGGCGAGCAATTCGCCGCCAACCGCGATCACCAGACAGGCATTGATCAGATCGGCGCCCCAGCGACCGACGACATGCTGCAGCACACCGGCGGCGGACGGGTTCTTCAACGCCGCCAGATCCGGCTGGTTCATGATGCCGAGCGACAGCACCGACACACCGACCAGCAAGACGGAGGTGAGCAGGAAGCCGATGATGGTGGCACGGCCGATATCGGCCTTTTTCAGCGCGCGGGTCGAATACACCGTCGCGCCCTCGATACCGATATACACCCACACCGTCACCAGCATCGAACCCTTGACCTGGTCAAGCACCGAGCCGAGTTTCGGCGAGCCCCAGAAATCGGTCGAGAAGGTATGGACATTGAACGCCAGCACCACCACCACCACGAACAGCAGCAGCGGCAAGATCCGCGCGATGGTGGTCAGGATATTGACGAAGGCCGCTTCGTGCACGCCGCGCAGCACAATCCAGTTGAGCAGCCAGAGCAGCAACGACGAGGCCAGAATCGACTGCCAGTTATTGCCGTTGCCGAAGAAGGCAAACGGTCCGAAACCGGCCATGGCGGAAAACATCACCACAAACAGCGAAACATTGCCGACCCAGCCGGACATCCAGTAGCCCCAGGCCGAGTTGAACCCCATGAAATCGCCGAAACCGGCACGGGCATAACCATAAACGCCGCCCTCGACTTCCGGTTTGCGGTTGGTCAGGTTCTGGAACACCAACGCCAGCATCAGCATGCCGAACAGGGTGATGAGCCAGGCGAGGATCACCCCGCCGGCGCCAGAGGCCGCCGCCATGTTTTGCGGCAACGAAAGAATCCCCGCGCCGAGCATCGACCCCATGACCAGCGCGGTCAATGCAACGAAGCCGAGCTTTCTCGCCCCCCGGTCTTGGGTAACGGAGTCAGACATTTTTTATTCCCCTATTGAATTCTGTTGACTTGAGACTGCAGCACGCGGGTCTCGCCATGACTGCCGCGGACGTCTTCGCGCGGATGCCCTACCCTGCCGCCCAGTCGTTCGACTTGTGAACGAGAGCGGATCCGGTGCCAATATATTTAAATCATCAATGCTGTTCAGAGAAATAAATCGTCTGGGTTAACTTAAATCAACAATCCCGAGTCGTCGCGATTCGCTTTTTCCCCAATAAAAATTTATAGCACCCCGTCCCCTTTTTTGAAATTTATAAGGGGACGGGTAGGGTGCGGCATGGCGGTCAGCAAAAAAAAACCCTGTCCAGCGACAGGGGGCAAGGGGACGAGCAGTTTAGTGCAGCGATCCGGCGTCAGGCCGGCTGGCGGGTCGCGGCGAGCACGATTTCGCGGATGCAGACCTGCTGCGGTTGCTCATAGGCAAAACGGATGGTCTCGGCAACGGTCTCGGCTGCGAGCACACCCCCCATTTGCACCTTCCATTCATCGTAGTTGTGCTTCACCGCCTCATCGGTCGTGTGGCCGAGCAGTTCTGTTTCGACCGCCCCCGGCGCAATGGTGATCACGCGCACATCGCGTGCCGCCACCTCTTCGCGCAGGTTTTCGCTGATGGCATGGACGGCGAATTTACTGCCGCAATAGGCGACATGGCTGGGAAAAGTCTTGCGCCCGGCAATCGAGCTGATATTGATGATGGTGCCGCCGCGCCGCTGCAGCATTCCGTCGAGCACGGCGTGGATGCCGTTGAGCAGCCCGCGCACATTGACGTCCAGCATGGTGTCCCACTCAAGCGGCGACTGCTTTTCCATCGCGCCGAGCAGCATCACGCCGGCATTGTTGACCAGTAGATCGGCCGGCCCGTAGATCGCCTCCGCTTCGCGCACCGCTGCGGCGAATGCCGTGCGGTCTGTGACATCGAGCGCGCGGCAAAGGGTCTCGGGCAGGCCAAGCGCCTCCAGGCGTTCGATTCGGCGAGCCAGCAACAGCAGCGGATAACCGCGGGAAGAAAACAATCGTGCCGTTGCCGCGCCAATGCCGGAGCTCGCACCGGTAATGATAATCAGGGGTTTGTTCATGACGACCTCGAGTAATAGAAAAAACGGATGAAAGAAACAATGATGGCAGTATAATCAGCCTTGTACGTGATGAAAAATACTGTTTTTCTTTATCAGTCATCGGTTATTTCTATGGATATTCGTCAGTTACATGCCTTCGTCGCCGTGTTCGAAGCACGCAACATCACCCAGGCCGCCGAGCAACTGCACATCAGCCAGCCCACCTTGTCGGTCACCATCCGCCAGTTGGAAGAGGCGCTCGGCACGGTGCTGTTCGAGCGTCAGGCGCGCGGTGTCGCCGTCAGCGAACACGCCCGGCTGCTCTATCCGCAGGCACGACGCCTGCTGGCGCAATTCGATGCCTTGCGCGGCCAGTTTCGCAGCAGCAATGAATGCCAGCCCCTCGCCATCGGCATCGATGCCGATCTCGGCAACGGGCAGATCGGCGCTTTTCTGCGCATGGCTGGCGCTGCCGCACCGCATCTGCAGCTGACCCTGCTGCCGGGCTGCGACGGCGATGCCCGTCTGGCCGCCGAGGAACAACGCTGCGAGGACGAGCTGTTCCTGCCGCTGTGGGAGGAAGACTGGCTGCTGGCCATGCCGGCCGGGCATGCACTCGCCTCCCAGGCACACATCGCGCTCGAGTCGCTCGCCGGCGTCGAGTGGATTGCCTGTCCCGCTCATCCGTCGCATCAGCGCCTTGCATCGTTCTATGGCCTGGGCGAGCCCTGTTTCGCCGCCCAGGCGGGCACCTTGCATCTGGCGCGCGAGCTGGTCGCAGCCGGTATCGGCCTCGCCTTTTTGCCAGCCTCGCTGCTCGCCGGACGTAGCGAGCTTACCGGCCGACCGCTCGATATGCCGTTGCCGCTGCGCCGCGTCGGCTTGTGTTATGCGGCGCAGGCACTCGATCTGCCTGCGCTGGCCGCCGTCCATACGCATCTGCTTACAGCGGCGGCATGCGGTTGAGGGGGCGCAAGGCCTGCTCGGTTTCATGCTTCGCGCGCACATGGCCATGCCAGCGGGAAAAATCGCGATAGCGCTCGAGCGCCTCGATTTCGGCCTGCAAGGTTTCACCGGTATAGCGATTCATGCCGTTCCACCAGAAACGGCCAATCGCCCACAGCACTCTTCTGATGCCTCTCCAAACACCCATGATACAAACTCCATAAGATTGTTTACCGGAATACGACATCATCGTAATATGGAGATGGACCAGTAAAAAGCGCCATTTAACCCATTTTTTCATGGACCACTTCTCATGCGCACAGTCAGAACCCTGGATATACCGCTGCTGGAAAATCCGGCCGCCAATCTGACCCGGCAAGACCAGGTGTACCGCAGTCTGCGGCAGGCGATCACCGGCGCATTGCTGCAACGTGGGGAGCAGGTACCGTCGACGCGTGAGCTGGCCGCACGCTGGCATATGTCGCGCGGCACGATCGAACAGGCTTACGAGCGGCTGACCATCGAGGGCTATCTGGAACGCCGCCAGGGTGCCGGCACCTTCGTCGCCGCACGATTGCCGGACCAGTTTCTGCTGCCGGACGCACCGTGCAAGGTGCCGCGCCAGCCGGTGCAGGATGTGGTGCAGGTACTGCCGGGACCGGAGCTGGAGACACCGTTTTGCTCGCCGCTCAACGGAGGCCGCGCCTTCGTGTCGCGCGTCGCCGATCCGGCGCTGCTCGACATGAACCGCTGGCGCCATCATCTGCTGCAAGCAACGCGGCGCATCCGGCCGGCCGATATGCTCAAGATGGAGCACGGCGGGCTGCTGGCGCTGCGACGCGCCATTGCTGCCTATGTGAAGGGTGTTCGCGGCATCGACTGCAGTGCCGGCGATGTGATCATCACCACCGGCATCCGCCAAGCGCTCGGCCTGGTTGCCGGCCTGCTCAAGCCCGGGCAGACCGTCAATATCGAAGATCCGGGTTATCTGCAGGCGCGCGAGATGTTCGCCAGCCGACAGCTTGAGGTGCGCGGCATCGCGGTCGACGCCGAGGGCTTGTGCGTCGCCGGCATGCAACCGGCGGAGGCGGTCTATGTCACGCCGGCGCATCAGTCGCCGCTCGGCTGCACGATGAGCGCCTCGCGTCGCGCCGAACTGCTGGCATGGGCCGAACAGCATCGCACCCTGATCATCGAAGACGACTACGATAGCGAATACAACTATCTGAAATCACCGCCGCCAGCGCTCAAGTCCAGCGACAGCGCCGGATTGGTGCTGTTCTGCGGCAGTTTCAACAAGGTACTTTATTCATCGCTGCGCATCGGCTTCATGATCGCCCCGCCGTCTTGGCGCGAGGCATTGATCCGCCGACTGTACGTCGCCGGCGCCCATCCCGGCCTGATCGAGCAACAGGCGCTTGCCTCGATGATAGAGTCGGGCGACATCTACGCCCATATCCGCCAGTGCCGACGCGTCTACCAGCGCCGGCGCGACATTGTGTTGCATACGCTGGCGCGCCGCCTCGACAAGCCCAGGGTCGGCGGCGAGCATTGTGGTTTCCATTTCGTGCTGTGGCTGCCAGCCGGCAGCGACGACCGGCTGGCGTCGGAAGCGCTCGAGCAGGCCGACTTGAGTGCGCGGGCCATTTCAAGCCTGTCGCTGCACCATGGCTACCCGCCCGGGCTGCAGCTATCGTTTGCAGCGATCGGCGACGAGCGGCTGCTGGATGCCAGTGAACGGCTCTGCACGGTGCTCGCGCCGTTCTTTCCGCACACGCACCGCGCGGCCGCCGCCGGACAAGCGGCTGCAGCAGATGGCGATCGCGATCAGTTCGCATCCGCCCCGGCCGTTGCGGCGGCTGGCGACGCCGCCCACCCTGCCGCATCGCCGACCGGCATCGATGTCGAGGCCTGAGTGTCCCCTGGCCCCGCACAGCCGAGCGCAGCCTCGCCGGCCGCATCCACCGGCACATACACCAGAAGACGGTTGCCGCCGGCGGCCGCCGACCACCAATTCATCTGCTGCAACGCAAACACGCCCAGTTGCGGGTGGACGAAGCGCTTGAGCTGATTTTCCACCGCACGCACCTCATAACGCCGCCAGGCGTCGACGAACTCCGGTGAAATCTGCATATAACGTTCGAGCTGGGCGATCCAGACCGGATCATTGCGATGCTCAGCCATCGCCGAACGGAATTGCGCCACCATGCGCGGCAGCATCTCGTCCCAGTGGGCGAGACTGGCGCGCCAGTCCGGATGGGTCAGCGCCAGGTAAATGCAGTTGCGGTCCTGCGCGGCGATGCGGCCCAGATCGACGTTGACCATCCGGCAATAGGCGTCGTTGTAGGCCAGAATATCGTAGCGGGCGTTCTGCAACAGCGCCGGCAGCGGCTCGAGCTCGTGCAGGATGCGCAAGGCCATCGGACTGACCTGCTCGCACCGCACCGTCGGAGCGCCGTCGGGGTGGGCAAGCCGTGCCAGGGTGAACAGGTGTCGGGTTTCACTGTCACTGCATTGCAAGGCGCGCGCCACCGCCGCCAGCACGCGCGGCGAGACACGGATCGGCTGGCCCTGTTCCAGCTTGGTGTACCAGGTGACGCCGATATCGGCCAGTGCCGCGACGTCTTCCCGCCGCAGGCCCGGCGTGCGTCGCCGGCCGTGACGCGCCAGCCCCAGCCGCGCCGGGTCGATGCTTTCACGCCTGTGGCGCAGAAACTGCCCCAGTTCACGGGCCTCTTCGCGTGTCGGCGCTGCTGCAGACACCGCTGTCCGTTCCGTCATATTCAATTCCTTGCCTGTGCCTGACACAACTTATACCAGGCTAAACAGAATCTGGTACCAGTCTAAACAGACTCCCATACTACCCTCGAAATCACTGTTACGGGAGTCATCCATGTCAACACCCACTGCGTCCTCCCTCGGCAATACCGGCCTGATCGTGCTGCTGGCCGGCCTGCTACTGCCGGGGATCGATTTTTCCATCGTCAACGTCGCGCTCGGCGATCTGGCCCGCACGCTCCATGCGGATGAAACCGCGCTGGAATTGATGACCGCTGCCTATGGCCTTGCCTTCGCCGTTTGTCTCGCGCTCGGCGGCCGGATCGGCGACAACTTCGGCCGCCGCGCCGTATTCCGTCTCGGTGTGTTGTTGTTCGGCCTCGCCTCGCTCGGCTGCGGGCGCGCAGCATTCCGGAAACGCGCCGTATCGGCACCAGTCATTTCGATCTGCGCGGCACCATGCTGCTGACGCTGCTGTTGCTGTGCCTGTTGTTGCCACTGGCGCTCGGTCCGGCGCACCACTGGGCGCTGCCCTACCCGCTCCTGCCGATCGTTGCGCTGCCGCTGGCTCGTGGCCTGTGGACCGGCAGCGACCGGCTGGAGCGCGCCGGCGGGCTGCCACTGCTGCCGCCATCACTGCTGAGGCTGGGCAGTGTGCGCTTCGGTCTGCTCATCGCCGCACTGTTCTTTTCCAGCTGGAGCGGCTTCATGTTCATCATGGCGGTCGCCTTGCAGACCGGTGCCGGGCTGTCGCCGGCCGCGAGCGGGCGCGTTTTCATGCCGCTCGGCCTCGCCTACTTCGTGGCCGCGCTGCTCAGCACGCGCATCGTGGCGCGCATCGGCCGCGCCGCCGCCCTGATTTTCGGCTGCGCGGTGCAGATGCTCGGTCTGGTTGCAGTCATCATCACCCTGCGCCAGGTGTGGCCGCATCCGGACATGCAGACGCTCGCCCCGGCCTTGTCGCTGGTAGGCGCCGGCCAGGCGTTGATCGTCAGCAGCTTTTTCCGCATCGGTTTGTCCGACGTGCCCGCCGAACAGGCCGGCGCCGGCAGTTCGGTGCTCAGCACCGTGCATCAGGCTGCATTGGGACTCGGTTCGGCGGTGCTCGGCGCGGTGTATTGCCTCGCGCTGCCGGACGGTGGGCGGCTCGTTGCTCTTGACGCCGGCATCGAGGCCGAACTGGCGTTGATGGCCTTGCTGGTGATTGCCGCCTGGCGCTGGAGCCGGCGCGGCAGCGGCCGGCATGATGAACAGGTCTGCCCGGCCAGACTGAAGGTGGAGACGGCGACAGAAAACAGTCCGCTGTGAGCGGTCAGACGCGGGTGTCCGGATGCCGGGCGAGTTCGAGCGGGGTCATGCCGAAACGGCGCCGGAACAACTGGATGAAAGCGCTGACACTATGGTAGCCGACCTCCAGCGCCGTGGCGGTGACCGACCAACCGGACGACAGCAGTTCCAACGCCCGCCACAGCCGGGCGCTCTGGCGCCAGGCGACGAAGCTCATGCCGGTTTCGTCGCGGAAATGGCGGCAAAAACTGCGCCGCGAGCGGTGAGTCGCCGCGGCCCAGTGGTCGATGCCTTCGTCCAGGTCGGGCCGGGCCAGCAGCGCTGCCGCCACGGTGCGCAGTGCAGCCGTCTGCGGCAACGGCAGGCAGAAGCCGACATCGGGCGCGTGACGGAATGCATCGACAAAGGCCTGCCAATACAATTCGGCCCGCACCGGCGCGAGCCCTTCTTCGAGAAAGGTGTCGAGCAGCGAGGCAAGGAAGCGGTCGCAACGCACGACCTTTACTTCAGCGGGCATGCGATTGTCGCCGTCGGCGTCGTCCGGACAATAGAGCACCCGACCTGCGACCGGCTGCGGATACCAGGCGGCATGCGGACAACGCGGCGGCACCCAGCCGAGATAACCGCCGGGCAACAGCCAGCGGCGCACTCCAGCCTCGACATTGACCGAGCCATCTTCGATGCGGAACAACTGTCCGTCTTCATGCACATGCGGCGCGGTCTCGGCGAAAGCCTCGTGTGCGAGCGAACAGACGACGACCGGTTTCATGCATTGGCCCGAATGAGAAATAAATAGGCATTATAGCGACAGAATCACAGCCATGCAGCGGCGATCATGGTGCAACGACCCGGGCCCGGGCCGCCCCGACCACGATGGAGAGCACCTCATGGAAGATTCGAAACTATTGCAACGCGCCTTCGCCGCCGCCTTCGGCGGCCCGACACTCGACGAGGCACAGCTCGATCGCTATTTCAGCGCCGATTACCGCCAACACGTCGACGGCCAAACGCTGGACCGCGCCGCATTCCTTGCCCACCTGCGCACGCTGCGCTCGCTCGTGCAGCAGATCGAATTCAGCTTCGAGCTATGTTTCGGCTGCGACGGCTGGCTGTTTTCCCGCCACCTGGCGTCGGAAACACTGACTGACGGGCGACAGAGCGTACATCGCGTGCATGCCCTGTTCCGCATCGTCGACGGCCAGATCGCCGGCTGCGATGAATGGACCGAGCAAATCGGGGGCGATCCGGCGGACCGCGACCTGGGCTCGCGCCGGCAGATCTAGACGACCGCGGCGCGGATACGCTCGCCATTGAGCGTCAGGCAGAGGCCGTCCGGCCCCATGCACAGCACGATCTCGCAACGCATGCTGTCGGCCAGTGCACGGTGATAGTCGAGCAAGGCCGTACGTTGCACGTCGTTGGCGGCATTCGCCCAGGCATTGGCAAAATGGGCATCGGCACGTGCAGCGGGAATCTGCCTCGCCAGGGCGCAGGCGTCATGCAAGGCGCGCACCAGCGCCGGATCACGATTGATCGCCGTCTCGAGCAACTCGCGGTCCGGCTGCATATCGCCGACCGAAAAGCGACCGCAGGATGGTTCTTCGCGCAGGGGGAAAGCGCTGCCGAGCGGCAAGCCGACCGCCTGCAGCTGCAGTCGCAACAGCCCCTGCCCCTTGCGCAACAGCCAGGCAACGTTCTCTTCAGAGGCGAGCGGCCAGGTATCGACCTCCGCCGGCGGCGCGGTGGCCGCAACCTGCAGCTGCCGATCGAGTCTGGTGACGGCATCGTGCACCGCCGCGGCAAACGATGCCGCCTTGATCGGACCGCCGATCAGCCGGTATTTGCCCGCGACAGGCATCATGCATCCTCGCGTTCTGAAGGGAGACAGCGGCACCCCATGCAAGAACCGCACCTGGCTGGCGCTGCCCGCAGCCACGTGCAGCGCAGAGAGCACCGGCCTCCGTCTGCGGCAAAGCTTGCCGGCAGGCGGCACCGCTTGCCGTCTGCCGAACGGTGGCGGCGCGGCGCATCCCTGTCGCGCAAAAAGAACCGGGCCCCGCAACCATGGTCGCGGGGCCCGGTTTGTGACGTGTGCCGGTTCAGCCGCAGGCGCCGACGTGGCCGCAGGCGGTGCAGAATTCGCAGCCATCGCGCTTGATCAGCGCGTGATTGCCGCATTCCGGGCAGGGCTTGCCGGCCACCGGCTTCATTTGCTCGACATTGCCATCGTCGAACAGGTCGCCCTGTTCAGGCACCATCACGCCCATGTTTTCCACCGGGAAACCATCTTCGCTCAGAATGCCGAGCATGGCGTAACGGTGGATCACCAGCCGCGCCATATAGGCGACGGTAGACGGCCAGCTTTGCGATTTCTCGCTCTCCGGCGTGCGGGCGAAGAAATCGCCCTGAGGTTCGGCATAGTTCAACAGCTTGCGCAGCTTCATGCCGATCCAGGCCGGGTCGATCACGCGCATATCCATCGACAGCATCTTGCACAGACCGTCGAGTTCGCGCGGATAGCTGCCGGCCATCCACATCGAGAACGGCCGGCGCTGACCGTTCGGCAGCACCAGTTCCTTGAGGAACAGCACAAAATCGTCGCCGGTCTGCGGATTGGAGACGTCCACCGACCAACTCATGGTGCCGTCGGTGCCCGACTTCGGTTCCTTGCGGGCGAACATCGCATCGATCACCGGCGTGCTGTCGCCGCTTTGCGGCGTGAGCGCGCCGAGCTGTTCGACGCGGAAACGGACGATGTGCGCCAGCACCGCGGCGGCGCAGCTCGCGTTGACCACCTTGTCGCCCAGTTCGATCGCATAGCGTTTGTCGCCGAAGGTCTGCGCCAGCGAGTCGAGTTTCATATTGAGCCAGACGAGGTCGCGGCAGCGCATGTCCATCGACAGCGTCTTGGCGACGGCGCCGAGACCGCGCGGCTGCTCGTTACCGTTTACCCAGCACTCGAACGGCTGCATGTGGCCGTTTTCGACATGGCCGACAAATACTGCAAAGTCGCCGCTGTCATGCTCGACCAGATAGGTCCAGGACGGGTTGCCGTTTTTCAGCTTCGGCCGGTGCGGCCACTTCAGGCTCGCCAGCGCCGGGCTCGGCGCGCTGTTGAGCGTGATGCGTCGGTCCGGATCGCCATCCTGGCTCGCCGACAGATCCTGCGGCGTTTCCTTGGCCGGCTCGACCGACAGCACCGAACCGATGACATTGTTCGGCCGATAGGTGGTGATGCCCTTCAGGCCTGCACGCCAGGCCTGCAGGTAGAGCAACTCGAAATCGGCGAACGGATAGTCGACCGGCACATTGACCGTCTTGGAAATGGCGGTGTCGATGAACGGCGCCACCGCAGCGACCATCTGCATGTGGTCGAGCGCGCTCATGTCGAGCGCCGACACGAAGTAGTCGGGCAGGTCTTTGACGTCGCCGCCCAGCATGCGATAGACGCGATAGGCGTGGTCTTCGACCAGATATTCCTGCGTGCTGCCGTCGGCCATGCGCTTCTTGCGGGTGTAGAACCACGAGAACGGCGGTTCGATGCCATTGGAAGCATTGTCGGCAAAAGCCAGCGAAATGGTGCCGGTCGGGGCGATCGACAGCAGGTGCGAATTGCGGATGCCGTGCTCGGCGATACGCGCCTTGAGGGTCTCCGGCAAGCGGCTCGCACAGTGCGGCGCCGCCAGGTATTTGTCGGCATCGAACAGCGGGAAGGGGCCCTTCTCGATCGCCAGATCGACCGAGGCGTCGTAGGCGCTGTCGCGCATGAACTCGGACACGCGGGCGGCGAACTGGCGGCCGCCTTCGCTGTCGTAGCGCACCTTGAGCATGATCAGCGTATCGCCGAGACCGGTGAAGCCAAGACCGACGCGGCGCTTGTTCTGCGCCTCGCGTTCCTGCTCCGGCAACGGCCAGACGGTCAGGTCGAGTACATTGTCGAGCATGCGGATCGCACTGCGCACCACGCGGCCGAAAGCGTCGAAATCGAACGACGGCGCGCTGCCGAACGGATCGCGCACGAAGCGGGTCAGATTGATCGAACCCAGATCGCAGCAGCCGTAATCGGGCAAGGGCTGCTCACCGCACGGGTTGGTCGACTCGATACGCTCGCAATAGCTGAGGTTGTTGTCGCGGTTGATCTTCGACATGAACAGCACGCCGGGCTCGGCATGGTCGTAGGTCGATGCCATGATCTGCTGCCACAGGTCGCGGGCGCGCACTTCCCGATAGACCCACAGACCGTCTTCGCGGCGGAAACTGTCGGGAAAGGTCTTGCTCGACGGTTCGACCGCGTGCACCAGCTGCCAGGGCGCATCGGCTTCTACCGCCTGCATGAATTCATCGGACACGCCGACCGAGATATTGAAGTTGCGCAGGTCGCCCTGGTCCTTGGCGTGGATAAAGGCTTCGACGTCGGGATGGCTGCAATCGAGCACCCCCATCTGCGCGCCGCGCCGCGCGCCGGCCGATTCGACCGTTTCGCAGCTGCGATCGAAGACGCGCATATAGGAAACCGGTCCCGATGCGCGGCTGTTGGTGCCTTTCACCCGCGCGCCATGCGGCCGGATGCGGCTGAAGTTGTAGCCGACGCCGCCGCCGCGGCGCATGGTCTCGGCCGCCTGCAACAGCGCCGAGTAGATGCCGACCTTGCCGTCGATCGACTCGCTGACCGAGTCACCCACCGGCTGGACGAAGCAGTTGATCAGGGTGGCGCGCAGATCGGTACCGGCGGCCGAATTGATGCGCCCGCCGGGAATGAAACCGCCGTCGAGCGCGACGAAAAACTCCTCCTCGAAACGTGCGGCATCCTTTTCTTCCGCCGCCAGTGCGCGGGCGACGCGGCGTCTCACTTCCGCCACATCGCTCTCGCCGTTCTTGGCATATTTCTCCAGCAATACCTCGCGCGAAATGTCCTGCTCGGCCATGGCGGCCACATTTTCCTGTTTCACTGGCGGCGTCCTCTCGTCCTTCCTACAAGCGCCTGTGCCAGGTTTTCCAACGGAAACCTGGCACAGGCGCCAACACCATATGTTGTGTCGAAATCGGCAAAATTCACTACATGCCGCATTCTAGCGCATTGACGAACGCGGGTAAAAAAAATCTCACCGATTAATCAACTCCACCGACAACGGCACGCCGTCGGCACTGGCATGCACACTCCTGGCCGGTACGAGCGACAGGCGAGAGGCCAGCGCCGGACTGCCCTGGCGCAGGAACTGCTGCGCCGCCGCCGCACGCGCGTTGGCGAGCGCAAGCAGGTCTGCGGAAGAAACCGGCTCTGCGTCGATCGCCTCCTGCCGCAGTGACGCGTAGAAATCCGCCTTGCCGCCATCGGACAAGGTGCGGGCGATGAGCTTCAAGCGGCCGACATGCTTGGCGTACATACTCTTGATCGCCGCCTGGATCTCGACATCCTGCGGATCGATCGCCGGCAGCGGTTCGCCGACGGCGAGCGTCAGCCCGGCAGCAACGAGGATGTCGCGGTCGACGCGCGCGCGCGCCAGCTGGGCACGGTCGGCGACCGGATCGTAGGTGCCGGCGATGCGCAGCTGCAATTGCGGCCGCGCGCTCAGCATTTGCGCCAATTGGCCGAGCTTCTGCCGCTCGGGCGGCGTCACCGTCGCCTCGCCGGCGACGAAGCGCACATCATCGAACCCCTCGAAGCCGAGTGCCGCGCCGAGCGCACGGAACGGCGAGGTCACCACCTTTTCGATCACGTTGACGAAAGCCTGCCAGACCAGTCCGCCATAGCTGAATTTCGGATCATCCAGGTCGCCGCTGACCGGCAAATGCAGGTCGATACGGCCGTTGCTGTCTTCGAGCACGGCGACGGCAAGGCTCAACGGCAGGCGAGAGACGCCGGGACGTTCGACCTGCTGGCCGAGTTTGATCGAATCGACCACGATGCGGTTGTCGCCATTGAGTTTGCGCCGGTCGAGCTGGTAGTGCAGATCGACGGAGAGACGGCCATCGGCAATTTCCCAGCCGGCAATGTTTTCCGAATAGGTATTGAGACTTGAGAGCGGAATATTGCGGAACATCAGCGACACATCGGCACTGTCGGTCACGGCGAGCGGCGACAGCGCACCGTTCACCCGCACATCACCGGCCTGGTCGACCGTGCCGTAGAGCGCAATGGTGCCGCGCTTGCCCGATCGCGACGACAGACCGCTCACCGTACCGCTCAGATTGTTGATCATTGTGCCGAACGCCGGCTGCATGCCGCGATCGGCAAAATCGACATCGGCGCGGCGGACGTGGATCATGCGCACATCGAAATCGATGCCGGGCGCCGCTTTGCCCGAGGCCGGCGCGGTGGCGGCGCTCGGACCGGTCGCCGCTGCGCCGCCGAACAGGCGACGGAAGTTCGACACGCGATGTTCGTCGAGCACCAGACGGGCAACCGGACGGTCGAGCAGTACATTGCGCACCGACAGCTTCAGCGGCATACCGCTGAGTTTGACGCCGGAGAGCGTCAATGCATGCCAGCCGATCAGCGGCGCGCGCTCGCCCGGCTCGCGGATCGCAAGATCGTTGATGCCGGCGCTGCCGGACAGGCTCCAGCCGTTTGCCGCGACCGACAGGTCGAGTGCACCGGACGCGGAGCCGCCAGGCATAGACAGCGGCGTCTTCGCCAGCAAATAGGGCTCGAGCGGCGCAAGCGGCAACGCACGCAGGTTCAATGCCCCTTGCAGGTGCATGGCAACGGGGTCGAAACCGCCATTGAAATCGATCGTTCCGCTGCCGGCATGTGCCGACAGCACTGCGTCGAAAGCGGAATCGGCGGCGTGCGGCGTCAGGTTGCCGTTCAGTTGATCGAGGGTCAGCTGCGCCGGCCGCGCGAGCGAAGCATCGCGCCAGGTCAATCGCCCTTCACTCATACCGAAGCGCGGCAGCACCACTTTCCACACACTGGCGCCAGCGGATTTCGCCGCGCCGGGCGCAGCGGCGAACAATGTCGCCAGATTGATCCGCCCGTCGCGCCCCTTCTCGACCGATACTGCGGGCTGCAGCAGCGTCAGCTCGCCGAGGCGGATCTGCTGCCCGCTCAACGAGGCATCGGCAAGCTGCAATTGACCGACAGACACCGGCGCCGGCTGGCCGACCGGCGCGATGCTGAGGTTTTTCAGCGACGCCGTCGCGTGAACGATGCTCAAGCCCTGTTGGCTCGAGTGACGGATGCCGAAAGACAGCAGCGGCACGGCCGTCTGCAGCGTCAGCGGATGAGCGAAGCTGCGGTCCTCGACATGCAGTTGCCAGTTTTCGAAGCGCAGATCGTTGATCTGGAATTTGAACCCGGATCCGGCCGTTTTCGCCGCCGGCGCAGCCGTCGGCGAAGGCGGCAACATATCCAGCCAGTTGATGTGCCCCGCCGCGTCCCGCAGCGCGCTGCCTTGACCGTCGCTCAAGCGCAGGCGTTTAAAAAACAGTAGCTGCTTCTGCAAATCGTAGATACCGTCATCGAGAGCCAGTTGCCGCAAAGCCAGGGTGTCGTGACCATCGGGCGAACGCAGTTTCAGGCCATCGACACGGGCGAAGATGGTGCTCAGCGTCAGCTGCGGACTTTTATCTTTCAGATCGAAGACGTAATTCAGATCGAGCGCCACGACACCGGCCGGCGGCGCCAGACGCAGATAGGGCGACACATAGCTCCAGATCGTCGGCAAGGCCAGGCCGTCGAGACTGATGCGCCCCGACGACTGCAGCGGACTGAGTCCGAGCCGGCCGCGCCAGCGCAGGCGGGCCTGATTGTCGAAGGTCGCCGACAGCAGGTAGTCGCTCTCCGCCGAGACGGTGCTCAGATCGTGCAGATTGAGATTGAGCCGTTCGAAATCATAGTGGCGCGTGCTGCCGCCCAGACGGTCGGTCAGCGAGATCTTGCCGCCATTCAGCGACAGCAGATCGAGCAGTATTTTCGGCGCCGGCCCCTTGGACGGGCCAGGGCCGCTCGCATCAGCGATCAGCCGCGCCCAGTTCCACACCCCGTGTTCGTCGCGCACGACATTGAAGCGCGGCTGCGTCAACGCCAACAACTCGGCATGCCAATGACCGATCAACAGCGCGCGCGGCATGGCGTCGAGACGGATGTCCTTCGCGGCGAACAGCAGACTGCCGTCCCGGTCCTTCAGCTCGACATTGCCAAGCTCGAGCGACATGTTCCACGGATGCAGCGAAACCTCTTCTATCGTCAGCGTGCGGCCGATGCTGCGTGCCCAGTTGCCGGCCGCATCACGCACCAGCGTCGGCCCGGCCAGGCCGAGGAACAGCCAGAGAACCGCCCACAGGGCCAAAAAGACATACAACGCAAACCGCCCTCGCCGGCCAGGCCGGAATCTGGAAAGACGGGCGGAGAGTTCGGCAGGGGTCGGCACTGGCGACATAAAAGAGATCCATACAGAAAACGGTTTTCAGACAGACAGCATAGTACCGCGCTTTGCAGGATGCAGGGAGATCAAGACACCTTCATTATGCTGTTGGATTAGGACAACAGCCTAATTGCCAAAGAAGAAAAAGATTGTCGTTTCTCAGGCAGGCCACCTAGGATGGAAGTGTTGAATATTTTCAACGGCGCCAGATCGGCACCCTTCCGGCGCGCATCCGTCCAACCGCAGAGGATTTATGACAAACGCAGACAGTATTAACGCCTGGCTTGATCAACATCGCATCACCGAAATCGAATGCCTGATTCCGGACATGACCGGACTGGCTCGTGGCAAGGTAGTACCGCGCCACAAATACGACCCCGGGGAAGGTCTGCGCTTGCCCGAAGCGGTCTTCGAACTGAGCGTCACCGGCGAGTACCCCGATCACGATCTGATCCCCGCAGCCGATCCCGACCTGCGCTTGATTCCAGATGCCTCGACCATCCGGCTGATTCCCTGGGCCGCAGAGCCGACGGCGCAGATCATCCACGATTGCGTCGGTTTCGACGACAAGCCAACCGACCTGTCGCCGCGCAACGTTCTCAAGCACATTCTCGACCTCTACCGCGACGAGGGCCTCACCCCGGTGGTTGCTCCGGAAATGGAGTTCTATCTGGTCGACATCCAGCCGGACGAGGACATTCCGCTCACGCCGCCGGTCGGCCGTACGCGCCGCACCGAGGCGGGCCGGCAAAGCTTCAGCATCGACGCCATTTCCGAGTTCGACGAGATTTTCGATGAACTCTACGACTGGTGCGAAGTGCAGAATCTGCAGCTCGACACCCTGATCCACGAGATGGGCCCGGCACAGATGGAGATCAATCTCGATCACGGCAACGCGCTCGATCTGGCCGACCAGGTATTCCTGTTCAAGCGCACCGTGCGCGAGGTGGCCTATCGCCACAATATGTACGCCACCTTCATGGCCAAACCGATGCAGGGCGAGCCCGGCAGCGCGATGCACATCCATCAGAGCCTGATCGACAGCCAGACCGGGCAGAACGCGTTTTCCAACCCGGACGGCAGTCCGTCGCAACGCTTCTTCAATTTCATCGGCGGCCTGCAGAAATACCTGCCGCCGGCGATGCCCTTCTTCGCGCCCTACGTCAACTCGTATCGCCGCCTGTCGCGCTACACGTCGGCGCCGATCAACCTGTCATGGGGTTACGACAACCGTACCTGCGGCCTGCGCGTCCCCCACTCGTCCGCGGCGGCTCGCCGGGTGGAAAACCGGCTGCCTGGCGTAGACGTCAATCCTTATCTCGCCATCGCCGCCAGTCTCGCCTGCGGCTATCTGGGCATGAAGGAAAACCTCACGCCGACCGAACCGCTGGCCGGCAGCGCCTACGAGCAGCCCCATCAACTGCCGCGCCACCTCGACGACGCCATCGACATGCTCAATGGCTGCGAACCGTTGCGCAGCGTATTCGGCGATCGCTTTATCCGTGCCTATGCCGCCATCAAGGAGCTGGAGTACAGCGAATACTTCGAGGTGATCAGTCCCTGGGAGCGACGTTTCCTGCTATTGCACGTCTGAGCACCATGGACGGGGGCGGCAGGCGCCGCTCCCTTGTGGTATCCTGCTCCGCACCGTAGCAAGCATAGAACTTCGTCCGCATGACATCAGCCACGCCCGTTCTCACCTGGGATATCTTCTGCAACGTCATCGATAACTACGGCGACATCGGCGTCGCCTGGCGCCTCGCGCGCCAGCTCTGCGGCGAGTACGGCCAGCACATCCGCCTGTGGGTCGACGACCTGCACACCTTCGGGCGTTTCTGCCCGAGGCTGGATCCGGTTCGGGCGCGCCAGGAGGTCGACGGTATCGAGGTGCTCTACTGGACACATGAGCTGCCGGCAGACGCACTCCCCGGCGATGTGGTGCTCGACGCGTTCGGCTGCGCACTGCCCGACCCGTTTCTGGACGCCATGGCAAGCAGCGCAGAGCCGCCGGTATGGATCAACCTCGAGTACCTGACGGCGGAAGACTGGATCGAGTGCTGTCATGGCATGGTTTCACCACACCCGCGTCTTGGCCTGCAGCGTCACTTTTTCTTCCCCGGCTTCGGGGCAAAGAGCGGTGGCGTGATCGCAGAACGCGACATCGTGCGCAAGGCGCAGGCCTGGCGCTATGACCCGTCGGCTCAGGCACGCTTCTGGCTGGATCTCGGGCTGACGCCCCCGTCGCCGCACACCCTCAACATCAGTCTGTTCTGCTATGAGAATCCAGCCGTCAGCGAGCTGTTGCACCACTGGGCGGCCGGGCGGGAGCCGGTACGCTGTCTGGTGCCCGAAGGCCGGGTACTGACCGATGTCACCGCCGGCTTCGCCCACCGTCCGCTGCAGGCCGGCGACACGCTGCAGGCCGGATCGCTGTCGCTGCATGTGCTGCCGTTTACCGATCAGGCCGGCTACGACCGGCTGCTCTGGTCGTGCGACATCAACTTCGTACGCGGCGAGGATTCCTTCGTTCGCGCCCAACTCGCCGGGCGACCGTTTGTCTGGCACATCTACCCGCAGGAAGACGCCGCGCACTGGGTCAAACTCGATGCCTTCTGCAACCGCTATCTGCACGGGCAGGCGCCGGAAACGCAGCAGGCGATGCTGGGCATCAACCATGCCTGGAACCATGGCCAATCGATCATTCCGGCCTGGGACCAGTTTGTCGCCCACCGCGCCGACCTGGCCGAGCACGCAGAGCGCTGGCCGCAGACCCTGCTGCAACATGGCGACCTGGCGAGCAAGCTCATCGCCTTCATCAACGAAAGGCGTTGCTGAGGGGCGAGCGAGATCCGCAGCGGAACGTTTCCGAAAACCAACATTTTCGATCGCCAAGGATGGCGCAATCCTTTGGAAAACAATACAATATCCGGCTTTGTCGGAATCGCTTTCCCAACAGGACTTTATTAGCAATGAAAACCGCACAGGAACTCCGCGCAGGCAACGTCTTCAAGCTCGGCAACGACCCGATGGTCGTGCAGAAGGCCGAGTACAACAAGTCCGGCCGCAACGCCGCCGTTGTCAAGATGAAGATGAAGAACCTGCTGACCGGCACCGCCTCCGAAGCCGTCTATCGCGCCGACGACAAGTTCGACGTGGTGGTGCTCGACCGCAAGGCCTGCACCTACTCGTACTTCGCCGACCCGATGTACGTTTTCATGGACGAAGAATTCAACCAGTACGAAGTCGAAGCCGACAACCTGGGCGATGGACTCAACTTCCTGGTCGACGGCATGGAAGACGTTTGTGACGTAACCTTCTACGAAGGTCGCGCCATCTCGGTCGAACTGCCGACCACCATCGTCCGCGAAGTCGAATACACCGAACCGGCCGTCCGTGGCGACACCTCCGGCAAGGTATTGAAGCCGGCCCGTCTGAAGGGCACCACCTACGAACTGCCGGTACCGGCGTTTGTAGAAATCGGCGACAAGATCGAAATCGACACCCGCGAAGGCGGTGCGTTCAAGAAGCGTGTCTGATCGCTGGTCAGCCAAAAGAAAAAACGGCCCTGCAGGGCCGTTTTTTCTTTTACCCACCAGCCAATCCCTCGTGCCAGAAACGACAGAAAATTCCAGCAAACACCCCCGCGCAAACCAGGATACTGGCAATTTCTCCCATTCTCTTCGCCAGAACAGGCGTTGACAGCATTCGAACCGTCAACATAAATTAATCATCCAGCATGATCGTCCCTACCTGACAGGAAGAACGATATGAAGCTCTGCGCCGCCCTACTGTTGATCGCATCCGCAGTCACGTCCGGCGGACTCTGCTGCCAACCGGTCTGGGCCGGCGACATCGTCCCGCAGGCCGCCGTCGCCTCCGCACCAGAGATCAATCATGAAGGGCAGCAACTCAGGGCGCTGGTAGATGCTTATTATCAGGACGACCTGGCGCTCAATCCGCTCGATGCGACCGAGGCGGGCATCCATCGCTACGACGATCAATTCGGCGACTACCTGTCTGACCCCTGGCTTGCCAGAGCGAAGGCACTCGAAACCGATTACCTCGCCCGGGTCAGACAGATAGACCGTACCGCACTATCCGCAGACGATCGCATCACCTACGACATGTTCAGTTACGACCGGCAAATGGCCTTGCGCGGGTTTGATTTCCCCTTCTGGCTGCTGCCGATCAATCATTTCGACAGCAAGGCACTCGTCTTCGCCGATCAGGGGAGCGGCCAGGGCGCATTCCCGTTCGTCACCGTCAAGAACTACGATGATTTCTTGCGGCGCATGGACGGCTTCGCCGCCTGGACCGATGCGGCGATCGCACGCATGAAGGAAGGCGCAGCCAAAGGTATATCGCTGCCGGTACCATTGGCAAAAACCCTGGAGCAGCAACTGCGGGGCTATGTGGTCGCCCGCGCGGAAGACAGCAGTTTCTGGCAACCCGTCATCGCCATGCCCGCCACGTTTTCCCCTGTCGATCGTGCCCGCCTGACCGCTGCTTATCGCGACAAGATCACCCATGTCGTCATCCCGGCCTACCTGCGCATGGCCAATTTTCTGCAGCACGGCTACAAGGCCCGCCGCACGCTCGGTTACGGCAGCCTGCCCAACGGCAAGGCCTGGTATCAGTATGAAGCCGACCTCAATACCACGACCGCGCTGCCGGTGGAACAGATTCACCAGATCGGCAAGCGCGAAGTGGCGCGCATTCTGCTGGAAATGAATGAAATGCGAGCACAGGCGGGTTTCCGTGGCGACCTGCCGACTTTCTGGAAATACCTGCAGAGCGATCCGAAATTTTTCTGGAACGATCCGAAACAGCAGATCGCCGACTATGTCGCCTTCCGTGACCGCATCTATCCGCAGCTCCCTAAATTCTTCAATCTGATGCCGAAAACGGAATACCAGGTTCGGCCGGTGCCGAAAGAGCTGGAAGATACGGCAGGGGTCGCCTACTACTCTCCCGGCTCGGCGGACGGCAGCCGACCCGGCGTGTTCTATGTCAATACCAAGCCGGGTCAGCAACTGCCGAAATGGAGTCTGGAAACCCTCGCCCTGCACGAAGCGGCACCGGGCCACTACTTCCAGATCTCGCTCAAGCAGATGCAGACCGACGAGCCGGACTACCGCAAGTTCGCCAACTACAGTGCGTTCGAAGAAGGCTGGGCGGTCTACAGCGAAAGTATCGGCCGCGAGCTGGGCGTGGAGAGGGATCCGCTGCAGTATTTCGGCAAACTCAACGAGGAAATGCTGCGTGCCATGCGCCTGGTGGTCGACACCGGCCTGCACGCCAAGGGCTGGAGCATCCGTCAGGCAGAAATGTATATGCACCGGAATTCGGCGCTCGGCGCCGGCGACATCCATAGTGAAGTACGTCGTTACCTCGCCATTCCTGGACAGGCGCTGTCGTACAAGATCGGCCAACTGACCATCAGCGATCTGCGCGCCGAGAGCCAGCGCTCGCTGGGAGCGAAGTTTGACGTGCGCGCCTTCCATGATCAGGTGCTCGGCAGCGGCTCGCTACCGCTATCGGTACTGGAAACCAAGATTCACGCCTGGATCACCGCGCAGCAATAAGCACTGCGAGGGGGCGAATCACCGTCAAAATCATCCGGATATTCTCTGAATATTCCTAGTAATCGTCCCAAAATCTTCGAATTGCTTGAAGCGGTTTAGCCACTCCTTTCAAATAGTTGTAAATGCTGTCAGAAGAATTCTATACCGACACAATACAACCCTGAAAGAAAGGGATGCTGTGACCCAGCCGCTCCAACTTACCCGTCGCACCTTCTTCAAGGCAGGCTTGATCGCGGGCATCAGCGTCTACATCGCCCCCTGGGGCCAACAGGCGTTCGCTGAGCTGTTCGAAGCGAAACTATTGACCCCGGTACGGTGGGATCCACGCACCAACAAGACCGCTTTCCGTATCGACGGCATTGCCAAGGTCACCGGACGGAAGATTTTTGCCCAGGATATTCGTGCGCGCGACATGCCGCACTGGCCGGCAGAGCAAAGCCATGCATTGATCGTACGCATCCCGTGCGCCGACCGGATCTACCTCGGCATGGACATGCACTATCTCGGCGACGATCTGCAGCCGGATCATGTCGTGACCGCCAAGGACCTCGAGCGGGACGGCATCGTGCTGCCGGAGTTCTACGGCAGCGAACCGTTTCTTGCCGAAGGCCGCAACGCCCTCTACCTCGGCCACCCGGTGGCGATGCTGATCTACCGCGATTTCGCACGCTTTAATCGCGCCAAAGCGAAACTCAAGTACAACGAAGCGCAATACCTGCGCTATGGCGAGACCGTGCCCTTCCGCCAATACGACCCCTATGCCAGCATGCGCTACGTCCGTGTGGCCGGCACCTCGCGGCAGGGGCCGGACGTTTACTCGTCGATCAAGGACACCGCAATTTTCGGGCATTACCTCAAACACAAGACGGTATGGCCGGAGGCCTTGCGGCATGGCAAGCTCGATGCGCAGGGCATGGCCGAGGCACAAGCGATCGAAGAGGCGCTCGCCGCCCCGTCCGGAGACTGGCTCGTCATGACCCGGCAGTACGCGTCACAGTCTATCGACCACGTGGCGATGGAACCCGACAACGCCAACGGCTGGTACGATGCCGACCAGCAGGCGCTGCATTTGGTCATCGCATCGCAATCACCTGCCGAAGTCGCCGCCAGCGTGGCCTCGCTGGTATCCAAGAGCCGTTTCCGCGTCAAGTCGCTGTTTGTCCACCCCTGTCATACCGTCGGTTACGGATCGAAAGACCACAGCATCTTCCCGCTCTACGGCGCCATTGCCGCCTTGTACGGCGCATCGCTGCCGACACGGCTGTCCAATGATCGCTACGAGCAGTTTCAGTCCACCATGAAACGGCATGCCTTCGATATCACGCGCACCATCGCCGTGGACAAGAAAACCGGTCTGTTCCAGATATTGCGGACCTCGCTCGTCGGCAACGGCGGCGGCCGCGAAAACTTCAGCGCCAGTGTCGCCGGCTGCGCCGCCACCGCCTCCCAGTCGGTGTACTACTTCCCGCGCAGCGACATCGATGTGGTCTGCAATTACTCGCGCGCGGTCGAAGCCGGCTCGATGCGTGGCTATGGCACGCTGCAAAGCATGACCGCCACCGAAATGATGGTCGACGAACTGGCACAGGACCTGAACCTGGACCCGATCGAACTGCGGCTGCGCAATGCGCTGCACAGCGGCGACCTGAATACCCAGGGCATCACTGCCGGCGGCGCTGAGCGCATTGTCGAAACGCTGAAAAAAGCGCAGCAACACCCGATCTGGCGCGATCGGGCCCAGGCGAAGGCAGGCTATGAAGCAGAGCATCCCGGGCAGAAGTTCGGCGTCGGCTTCGCCTGTGTGCAGAAAGACTTCGGCACCGGGGCGGAGTCTTCATTCGCCAAGGTGGAAATCGATCCGCAAGGACGTATCACGCTCTACCACAGCTGCACGGAAATCGGCACCGGCATGTCGACTTCGCAAGCCGTCAACTGCGCACACTGGCTCGGTCGACCGGCGGAAACGGTCCATACCTCCTTGCTCGACTGGCAGGATCTGCCGCTGAAAACCTCCGGCGATCCCTATCTGATGAGCCAGGCGGATCAGGAACGGCTATCCCGCGACCCGCTCTGGACGCCGGCACTGGCATCCGGCGCCAGCGCCAGCAACTCCGCCTACTTCAATTCGCATACCACCCTCGAGGCCTGCCGGCTGATCCTCCGTCACGGGCTGTGGCCGGCGGCAATGGCCATCTGGGGAGCGGGACCTGCCGGCGGCCAGGCCTCGTCATACGTGGTGCGCTGCGAAGATGCGCGCTGGACGCCGGAGGGGCTGACTGCAGATGGACTCGAACCGCTGCCGCTGGAGCGCCTGGCCGCCGAGGCCCATGCCCGCGGCCTGATCACCGGGGCGATGGTCCATGCATTCAACCGCTGGCAGTGGGCGGAGGCCGGCTTCGACATCGACGGCCAGACCGAGCGTCTGCCGCTCGACGGTGTTTCCATCCGCAACGGACTGGACGGCTATCGCACACTGCCGCGCCAGCAGGTGTTCTACCCGCTGCTGCAACGCAATTTTGCCGGCGTCACCTATTACAGCGTCGTCAGCGCACTGGTCGAACTGGCGGTGGAAATCGGCACCGGCACCGTGACGGTGCTGCGTCATCATCATGTGGTCGACTGTGGCCGGCCCATCGTGCCGGAGCTGGTACACGGACAACTGCAGGGCGGCGTGGCCATGGGCATCGGTCACGCCCTGTATGAATACATGCCGCTGTACGAGGACGGGCCGGGCAACGGCACCTGGAACCTAAACCGCTATCATGTGCCCCGCGCCAGCGAAGTGGCCGTCTGGAACCAGAGCCATGAGCTGCTGCCCCCGCTGTCCGAAACCGATCCGAGCAAAGGCATTGCCGAAGTGGTGATGATTCCGATCATCCCGGCCATCGCCAATGCCATCCACCATGCGACCGGACAGCGCTTCTACGACCTGCCGGTCACCCCGGAAAAAATCAGGGAACAACTGTCATGAGCATCTCCGGCAAGCCGCTGACGATGAAAATCAACGGTGAAACGATTCAAGTGGACAACGTTCCGGAAGACATCAGCATGGTGGACTTCCTGCACGAATACCTGAACCTCACCGGCACGCGCATGTCCTGCGGCCAGGGTGTCTGCCACGCCTGCGTCGTGATCGTCGACCACCCCGACGGACAAAGCGAAACCCTGCGCACCTGTATTACCGGCGCCCACCTCTTTGCAGGCAAAACCATTCGCACCGTCGAAGGCCACACGCCCGGCGATGCGAGCGACACCGCCGCAAAACTGCTCCCGGTACAGGATGCCTTCCTGAAGAACTACGCCTTCCAGTGCAGCTATTGCACGCCGGGTTTCGTCAACGAATCGGTCGTGCTCGTCGAGCAGCTGCGCAAGCATCCGATCAAGCGGCACGACGTCGAACAGGTCATCACCGCGACCCTCGACAGCCATATTTGCCGCTGTACCGGGTACATCCGCTATTACGAAGCCTTGCGGCAAGTCATCGCAACCACCCCCGGCCTGATCGAGGAATAGACATGCGCCCAGCGATACGACATCTTGCGCCATTGCTGGCGCTCACCCTCGCTCTGCAGGGCTGTCATGATGCCGGAACAAGCGATCAGAGCGCCGCGGCGCAGACACCGCCTTCGGCGGCATCCGTAGCCCGCGGCCGCTACCTTGCCGCCGCAGCCGACTGCGCCAGTTGTCACAGCGCGGCCGGCCAGGGCGAGTATGCAGGCGGCTACGCGGTGGCGACCCCCTACGGTCCCATCTATGGGCCCAATATCACTCCCGACAAGAAAACCGGTATCGGCAACTACACGCGCGACGATCTTTACCGGGTATTGCACGATGGCCGTCTGCCGGATGGCAGGCCGCTCTACCCGGCCATGCCCTATACCTCTTACCGGCTGCTCAGCCGTGCCGACAGCGACGCCATCTACGATTATCTGATGTCGCGCCCGTCCATCCACCGCGCCAATACACCGCCAGGACTGCGCTTCCCCTACAACCTGCGCTTCGCGATGTATGGCTGGCAAGCGCTGTTCATGCCGGATGCAAAGGCCGCGACGCCACCTGCTGGCGCCGATCCGCAATTGACACGCGGCGCCTATCTGGCCAATGCGCTGGGGCACTGCACCGAATGCCATACGCCGCGCACATTCACCGGTGCGCTGGATACCGCGGCGACCTTCAAGGGCGCGATGATCGGCCGCTACCAGGCGCCTGACATCACGCCGGCAGCCCTGGCCGCGCGCGGCTGGACAACGGCAGGACTGCAACAGTTGCTCGCCAGCGGCATCGCCCCGCAAGGCAGCGCTTTCGGCGACATGTTCCCGGCGGTACACAACAGCACCCGCTATTTGAGTCGGCAGGATATCGCGAGCTTGGTGCGCTATCTCGGCGGTCCCGCCGGCCTGCCGCCGCCTGCGCCAGTCACACCGGCAGCGCTGCCGGCTGATGTGATCCACCGCGGCCAGAGCGGCTATGCCAACCTCTGCGCCGGATGTCACGGGGCACAGGGCGAGGGCAAACCACATGTAGCGCCCGCTCTGCAAGGCAACTCCAGCCTGCGGCTCGCTTCGCCCAACAATCTGCTGGTGGCGATCATCGACGGCGTCGACGAGCAGGGGTTCTCGCAACTCGAACACATGCAGGCGATGCCGGGGGTACCGGGCTTCGTCACCGACCAGGACGTGGCCGATCTGGTCAATACCCTGCGTACCCAGTGGGGCGGGCAGCCTTCCCAGGTCTCTGCGGCAGACGTCGCGGGACTGAGAAACAGTCATGCACCGTGAAGACCGGTTTGTCTTGCTGCAGGCCCGACGCTGGGCCGGACAGGGGTGGGGTTTCCATTTGGCGACCGTCGTGCGCACCTGGGGTTCGGCACCTCGCGCGCCGGGGGCCTGGATGGCGCTGCGAGCGGATGGCCGTGTAATCGGCTCGGTTTCCGGCGGCTGTATCGAAGCAGATCTGATCGACCGGCTGACCGGAAGCGAAGCGAATGAGCTGCCGGCCTGTCGCCTGCTGTCGTACGGCGTCGACCGCGAAGAGGCGAGCCGCTTCCGGCTGCCATGCGGCGGACAGCTCGACATTCTGATCGAACGCGCACCGTCCGTCGCATTGCTCGATCAAATGCATGCGCGGCTCGAAGCCCGCCAACGGTTCGCACGCGAAGTCGATCTGCAGTCCGGCGCCGTCATACTCGCCGATGCGGCGCCTGATGACCGCGTCGAGTTCGACGGCCACCGCTTCCGTGCGGTCTACGGGCCGGCCTTCCGCCTGCTGCTCATCGGCGCCGGTTCCCTGTCGCAACGCGTGGCTGAGCTCGCGCTGGCACTCGACTACCAGGTTTTCGTCTGCGATCCGAGACAGGAATATATGGACGAGTGGCCGATCGCCGGAGTACGCCGGCTCGACGACATGCCGGACGACGCGGTGGTGACGCTGGCGCCCGACGCTCACACCGCCGTCCTCGCGCTCACCCACGATCCCAAACTCGACGATATGGCACTGATCGAAGCCTTGAAGAGCCAGGCGTGCTACGTCGGCGCCCTCGGCTCGCGGCTCAACGGCGCCAGGAAACGGCAGCGGATGCTGTTGTTCGACGTCACGGAGGAACAGGCGGCACGCCTGCACTGCCCAGTCGGCCTCGACCTCGGCGCGCGGGCGCCCGAAGAAATCGCGCTGGCCATCCTGGCCGAACTCACGGCGGTACGCAATGCCGACACCATCGCTCGCCATGCGCGCAATGAACGTTGAAAGCACACCACGCATACTGCTCTTCGCCGCGGGCTTTGCCCGTCGCTTCGGCCGCGACAAAACCCTGTGCCCGATGCCGGATGGCGAACCGATGGCGCTTCATGCCGCGCGGCGCATCCTGCAGGCCGGCTGCACACCGGTGCTGATTGTACGGCCGGAACAGCAGGTGCTCGCCGCACGCGCCGCAGCACTGCCGCTCGAGGTCATTCTGGCCCCCGCCGCGTACGACGGTCTCGGTGCGAGCATCGCCGCCGCGGTACAGGCCACGTCGGCAGCTCATGGCTGGCTGATTGCCCTGGCCGACATGCCCGGCATTCTGCCGGAAAGCTATCGCGCAGCATTCGACCGGCTGCAAAGCGGTCCGGCCGATCTCATCGTCGCCCCCAGCTTCCACGGACAACGCGGCCACCCGGTCGGTTTCGGCCCGGCCTGGCGCCAGGCACTGTCGCAGCTGAACGGCGACAGCGGCGCACGGATACTGCTGCAACGCCATCACGACCGGGTCTGCCTGTTCGATTGCGATGACCCCGCCATCCTGCAGGACATCGACAGCCCGGGCGACCTGCCCGGGTCAGCAAGCACGGGCGATGGCGAACCAGGCATGATGCACACGCAATAACCCCCTCTTGCGCTCAGGTGCCGGTCATCACCATCTCGACAAAAGCCTGCACGACCGGCTCACGCTCACCGCGCAGGCTCGCCAGCGAGCAGTCCATCTCCAGCCCACGTCCGACATAAGGGCGAAACGTCACGCCGCAGGCCGGCCCCAATCCGGCCAGCGAAGCAGGCAGCAGCGCCACGCCGAGCCCGGCGCCGGCGAGCGTGAGCACCATCATCAGATTGGCCGCCCCGTAGGAACGCGCCGGCACGTGACCAAGCAGCGCGTGCATGACGTCGCGAGCGCCCGGCTCATCCTCGCCGGCATAGGAGATGAAGGCTTCGTCCAACAGATCATCGGCCGACAATGCGGCTCGTCCGGCCAGCGGATGGGCATCAGCCAGTGCGACGCACATCGACCAGCGCGCCAGGGTGAATACTTCGACGTCCTGCGGCACGGGTAGCGCCAGCGTGGTGAGGAACCCGACCCGCAGCGTCCGCTGCTGCAGCGCGGCCAGCTGGCGGAGCGGATCGAGCTCCTGCAAAGAGATCTCGACACGAGGATGACGACGCCGAAAAGCCTGCACATGCCGGCGCAACACGCCGGAATATGCGGCACTGCCCGAATAGCCGATATTCAGACAGCCCAGTTCGCCGCTGAGCGCCTCTTGCGCAACTTCGACCGCATGCTCGGCCTGAGCGAGCGTCCGGCGCGCTTCGCGCAAAAACAGCCGGCCAGCTTCGGTCAATGCCACACGACGGGTTCCCCGGGCGAATAATTCGCCGCCGAGCTGACGTTCCAGCGCCCGGATCTGGATACTCAACGCGGGCTGGGCGATATGCAGCCGCTCGGCGGCCCGGCCGAAATGCAGGGTCTCGGCCACGGTAACGAAATAGCGTAAATGGCGCAGCTCCATTGATAACTTTCAGATATCAATAACCATTAAATTATATATTGGACGATCATCCAGCGGCGGGCTAAGCTGGCCGTACCGTAGCCTTCGCGCACGGAAGCCCTCCGCACGGAACCATCTCCGCCAATGAACATCGCCACCTCCCCTGCACACCGGCCCCAGACACGGCGCCTCATTTATCTGCTCGGTCTGCTGACCGCCTTCGCCCCCTTCGCCACCGATATGTATCTGTCGAGCTTTCCCGCCATTGCGGCAAGCCTCGGCACCAGCGTCGATCGCGTGCAATACAGTCTGTCGACCTTCATCGCCGGCATGGCGATCGGGCAGCTCGCTTACGGACCGCTCATCGACCGCTTCGGGCGCAAAACACCGCTGCTCGCCGGCATCGGCCTCTATGTGCTGGCCTCGCTCGGGCTGCTGTGCTGCCGCGATATCGGCCTCTTCGTCGTGCTGCGGCTCATGCAGGCGCTCGGCGGTGCGGCCGGCATGATCATCAGCAGGGCGATCATCCGCGACCTGTTCGACCAGCGGCAGGCGGCCGAGGCATTATCGACCATGATGGTGGTACAGGGGGTCGGACCGATCGCAGCGCCCATCATCGGCAGCTACATCCTCGAATTGGCAAACTGGCGCGCGATCTTCATTTTCCTCACGCTGTTCGGCACGGCCTGTCTGTTGTGGAGTGCACACGACTTGCCGGAAACCCTGCCGCCGGAACGGCGCGAACGGCAGTCCCCGCGGGCAATGCTCGCCACATTCGGCCAACTGCTGGCCAGACCGCGTTTCATCGTGCCGGTATTGTCGAGCAGTTGCGCGATCGCCTGCATGTTCGCCTTTATCAGCGGTTCGCCGTTCGTCTTCATCAACCTGCACCATATCTCGCCACAGCATTACAGCTGGCTGTTCGGCCTCAACGCGCTCGGCATGACGCTGGCCAGCCAGATCAACCGCCACTGGTTGGCACGCAGTACACCGGCCACGCTCTATCGCCAGGCGCTGCTGCTGAACGTCTGTGCCGGAGCCGCCTTGTTCGCCGTCTCCGGCAGCAGCGCAACCTGGCTGCTCGTCGTGCCACTGTTCTGCTGCCTCGCCACGGTGCCGGCCATCGGCGCCAACGCCACCGCCATCGCCATGAGTCATTGCGGGGAAAACGCCGGCAGCGCCTCGGCGCTGATCGGCGTACTGCAATTCGCCATCGCCGGTCTGGTCAGTGCGCTGATCGCCTTATTGCACGATGGCACGGCCAGACCGATGACCGGCATGATTTTCGCCTGCGGACTGTGCGCCATCGCCATCGCCTCGGCCGGCAAACCGGCACCGGCGAGACAAGCGATGAACAGCTGACCCTCGCTGCGCGATGTCGCCGGGCAAGTGCGGCAAGTCCTCCCGGATCCCGGCAACCTTCGGGCGGACACCAATAGTTCACCCGACCACTGGGCGCGACACTGGCCCTCCCGCTACAATTCAAATATTTACAAACGAAGAATTATTTATTTATCATACAAAATCTCGCCGCGCATGAGGTTGCGCCGATGAAATTCAGCTGCAAGGCGCCGTCCATCCCACTTCGTCCCGGCTGGACACGCATCGACACCGCCCCCAACTCCACAGTGACCCTCGTTCTCGGACTGATCTCGGTCAGCCTCGTCTGGCGCTTGACCTTCTTGCCGCGCGAAACGCTCCAGGCAGCGCTGTTTCCGCCGGACTCCGCGCCGGGACGGAATCTGCTCGGCACACTAGTGCTGGCAATCGTGCTGCACAAGATGCTGCACATCTTCGTCCTGCCAACCCGGCTGCGGCTCCGCTCGCTGCATTTCGGCATGGGCTGGCGGCGCGGCGGACCGCATGCATGGATCATCATCACCGCCCCGCAGGCCCGCAGCCACTATCTGATCGCCGCAGTCGCACCCTTCGTCCTGCTCGGTCTGTGCGTCGCGTTCGCCGCCACATTGGTCTGGCCAGACCCGGTATCCATCTGGCTGACACTGTTCGCCAGCGTCAATCTGTTTTGCTCCGCCACCGACCTCAACCTGTGTCTGGCGGTACTGAAAACCCCGGCCAGCCACATCCAGGTACTGGACGACGGCCTCGCCTATCGTTCCCGACACTGACCATCCTTATCTCGCTACACATTTGCACGACAATTTATCGCCATTGCCGGGATTTTCATTACCGCTGTCTGGTCATTTATCCATTGCGCCAACGAGCGCCAGCGGACAGAGGGAAATCTCGTGCACAGAAGGGCTTTTCTCGCCGCGCTTGCGGCAGGGGCAACAGCATGGCTCGGCTTCGGCAGTTCAGCCTGGGCGGAAGATGCAGAGGCCGCGTTCGCCACACAGCTGCGCAAACTCGAACAAGGACAAGGCCGGTTGGGCGTGGCCATTGTCGACAGCGCTTCCGGGCGTATGTTCGCTTACCGGCAGGATGAACGTTTCATGCTGCTGAGCACGTTCAAACTGCTTGCCGCAGCCCTGGTGCTCGCTCGCGTCGATCGCGGCGACGAACATCTGACAAGAATCATGCCTTACGACCACAGCGACATGCTGCCCGGCTCCCCCGTCACGAGCACGCAGCTCCCCCATGGCGGCATGACGATCGATGCGCTGTGTGCGGCCGCCATTGCGACCAGCGACAACACAGCCGGCAATCTGATCCTGTCGAGCTTTGGCGGACCGCAGGCGCTGACAGGATTCTTGCGCCAGATCGGCGACGATACGACCCGGCTGGACCGCTTCGAGCCAGCGCTGAATCAGGCGCTGGCCCTCCAGCCGCAGTTCGACACCACCACACCGCGCGCAATGGCGACAACACTGCAGAAACTGCTGACCGGCAACGTACTGTCCGCTGCCGGACGCGAACAGCTTCTACTCTGGCTCGCAGCAAGTGAAACAGGCGGGAAGCGACTCAAGGCCGGCTTGCCGGCAGACTGGCGCATCGGAGACAAGACCGGCAGCAGTGATGGCGACGTCAACGATGTGGCCATCGTATTTCCGCCCGGCCGGTCGCCGTTACTGGTCGCCGCCTTCCTGGCAGGCTCCGCGTCAGAGCCATCATGGAAAAAAGAGCCGTCCCTCGCAGGCATAGGCAAGCTGCTGACCGGCCTCTGAACCGCCATCGTCACCGCAGCGGCACAATGGCCATCGTCACGGCGCAGCAGACCAGAACCGGGCGTGACCATTGGCGCGACACTACACGGGCCGGCCTTCATGCGCGGTTATTCGGCCATTTCACCAAACCATGATAAACGCCTGAAACCACCGCACTACAAACAGACGCGGTCGGCCATTCCACCCCCGGCAAACAGGTCAATATAACTGACATGCAAAACGCATGAACACCATGGTACAGCCCCATGCGCAATGCCGGTTGGCGGGTTGTCGGAAAAAACCTGGTCTGTTAGGGTGTTAGACAGAATCGCAAATTCCCGTGTTGATAGTGCCGCTACAGAAAATGCCGATCAATGAAGTCTGTCATTACCTGGATCCGACAAGGCACGGAACGCATTCTTTTTTCCCAAGCACAAAAACAGCCATTTATTTGAATAAATATCCATAAAAAATAATTCATGCTTTCATCGTTTTTCAAACAGATCCTGCCACAGGGACACAAAAATCAAGGTCAAATAGAGAAATGAAACGCTTAACAAGCCATATGTATTTCTGGGTCGTCATCGCCATTCTGCTCGGCGGTTACTTCGGTTATGTCGAGCCGCACGCGGCGGTGAAACTCAAGCCACTGGGTGACGGCTTCATCGCACTGGTCAAGATGATGATCACCCCGGTCATCTTCTGTACCGTGGTGCTCGGCATCACCGGCGCAGGTGACATGAAGAAGGTCGGCCGGGTCGGCGCCAAGGCACTGCTCTACTTCGAAACCGTGTCGACGCTCGCACTCGTCATTGGTCTGGTGGTCATGAACTGGGTCAAGCCCGGCAAAGGCTTCAACGTCGACCCGGCCACCCTCGATGCCAAAGCGGTAGCCGGTTACGCCAAACAGGCCGCCGAACAGAATATGGTCGACTTCGTGCTGCATCTGATTCCGAAAACCTTCACCGATGCCTTCACCGGCGGCGGCGACATCCTGCAAGTGTTGCTGGTCGCCATTCTGTTCGGTTATTCGCTGCTGCATCTTGGACAGAAGGGGCAGGCGGTATACCGCTTCATTCAGGAGTGCTCGCACATCTTCTTCTCGATGATGAGCGTCATCATGAAACTCGCGCCGATCGGCGCCGGTGGCGCCATGGCCTTCACCATCGGCAAATACGGCATCGCGGCCCTCAAACCGATGCTCGCGCTGATGGGCACCTTCTACCTCACCTGCGCAATCTTCGTTCTGGTCGTCCTGGGTCTGATCGGTCATTTCACCGGCTTCAGCATCTTGCGCTTTATCGCTTACATCAAAGAAGAGCTGCTGACGGTGCTCGGCACCTCCTCATCCGAGTCCGCGCTGGTGCCGTTGATGGAGAAACTGGAAAAACTCGGCTGCTCGAAGTCGGTAGTCGGTCTGGTCGTCCCGTCCGGCTATTCGTTCAACCTCGACGGCACCAACATCTACCTGACCATGGCATCTCTGTTTGTCGCCCAGGCGCTCAATATTGATCTGACGCTCAACCAGGAACTGTCGATCCTGCTGATCGGCATGCTGACATCCAAGGGGGCATCCGGCGTAACCGGGGCCGGCTTCATCACACTCGCGGCCACGCTCGCCATCGTGCCGGACATCCCGGTGGCCGGCCTCGCCCTGATCCTCGGCATCGACCGCTTCATGTCCGAGGCGCGCGCGCTGACCAACTTCATCGGCAATGGCGTCGCCACCATCGTGGTATCGAAGTGGGAAGGCGAACTCGATCACGCGCAGCTCGACGCTACGCTCAAGGGCTGAGTCCGTCCCGCACAAAAAAGCCGGCACGCATCGCGTGCCGGCTTTTTTCATCAGCAGTCGCCATCAGACAATGCGGAAGCGCGCCACCGTACCATTGAGTGCATCGGACAGCCGTTCCAGCTCCTGCACACTGTCGTGCGCCTGGCGCGCCGCCTGCGCCGATGCCTCGACCATATGGGCGATTTTTTCGACATTGCCGGCCACGCTACTGTTGGCCTCACTCTGTTCGGCCGTCGAATGGGCAACTTCGCGGATGCGTGCCAGCGTATCGGCCGATCCGGCACGAATCTCGTCCAGCGTCAGTGCGGCCTGATGCGCCTTGTCCGCACCAAGCGCCACCTGCGGCATGATTTCCTCCATGCAAGCAACGACCGTGCGGGTATCGCTCTGGATTTCACCGATCATGGTCGTGATCTGATTAGTCGCGCTTGCGGTACGTTCGGCAAGTTTGCGCACCTCGTCGGCGACGACGGCGAACCCGCGCCCCTGCTCGCCGGCACGCGCCGCCTCGATGGCCGCATTGAGTGCCAGCAGATTGGTCTGATCGGCGATTTCACGGATCGCGCCGGCAATACCGTCGATTTCTCCCGCCCGCTCATTGAGCGCGCCGATTCGGCTCGACGCATCCCGCACCTGTTCAGCGGCAAGGGAAATCTCGCGCGCAGCATCGCCGGCCATCGCGCCGCCCTTCTGGGCGAGCTGGTTTGCGAGGGCGGAGTTCTGCTCGGTATCGCGGGCGCTGCTGGAAATATGGTCGACACTGACCGACAACTGCTCGATGGCGGCCGCCGTGGAGGTTGTCGCTTCGGACGACTGGTGAGTAGCCGCGGAAATATGCGCCATCTGACCGGAGATTTCCCGCGCCGTCACATGTAAAGTCGCCGCCCCCTGCTGTATGCCGAGCACCATATCCCGCAGACGCTGCTGCATGCCGGCCATCGCGCCCAGCAGGCTGTCATTCGGACCGGTCGTATTGATCGGATGGCTCAGGTCACCGTCCGCGATCGCGGTGGCGGCATGGGCCGCATAGTCCGGCTCACCGCCCAGGCGACGATAGATCTGCCGGGCCAGTACGACCGCCGCTGCAACCACCAGCACGAGAATCGCCGTGCCAATGCCGACAAATTGCCACGCGCGCTGCCAGAAAGTCGCCGACACATCGTCGACATAGGCGCCGGTGCCGATGATCCAGTTCCAGCCATCGATACGGCGCACAGCCACCAGCTTCGGCACCAGCGCATCCTCGCCGGGCTTGTGGGTCACCGTCAGCACGACCCCGAACGGATGGGCGGCAAGCAAATCCAGATAGGTCTGCATGCCGGTACGGCCATCCGGCATCTTGCCGCCGTCGTCGATATGGCCTTCTTTGCGTCTATCGGCATGCACCAGCGTATAGCCGTTGGGCAAGCGGACGAACACATAATCCCCTCCATCGCGCAACCCACGCACCGCTTGCGCCGCTTGCGCGACGGCAGCCTCATGACTGAGCCGGCCGCTTTGCTCGAGGGATTGGTAATAGGCGACCTGATGGGCGGCAAGCCGCAGGACGAGGTCGAGACTTGTCTGTCGCTCGGCCATAATCGACTGGTCGAGAACGGACAGGGCAAAACTGGAAATGGCGACGATGCCAAGCACCGCCACCGCAACGATGATCCCGAGGCGGGTGGATAATTTCATGCTGTCTCCCTGACGGCGCCGTACGGCCTGCCGAGACGTCGGTCAGGCAGCAGGCCGGTTGCTGTTTGATGCGCGCAGTCATGCCGACAGACACCGTCTGCGGCTTCGGCAAGCCCCGAAGCGGGGAGGAAGGCGACACGATGAACGACCGGCAGGATATCTGCAGGCAAACGACTGCAGCAGGGATTTTTAAACCATAACTTTATATTTTCAATGTAATTTTAAAGTTTTTAAGTCGTTAATTCGGTAAATCCCGCCAGGCGGTACTTACCCATTTGCCATGTTGACAGCGCCGGGACACTGACTTATTTGTTAAGATAAGCATGTAATAAAAATATTATCGCCACCATGAATGCATCAATAACTCAAATAGCATTGAGAGGTGTCACCATGGCTAACCATTTCCACAGTCTGAAACGACTCGGCCCTGTAGTGGCTGCCCTCTTGTCCATCGCGGCCGTCTCGGCGCAGGCCGATCCGCAGCTGACCGTCAAATACGGCCAGGATGGACACGATTACCAATACACCGGCGCCGGCCTGCGCTTCGATCCGATCTGGAGCAGCGAAAAGGGCAATTACGCGATCGACTTGCGACCGGCAGTCGAAATCGGCCACATGCGCTACAGCGGTCAGTCGGCCGGGCCAAGCGGGCTGACCGAAGGCGGCGGTCTCGGCATCGTGCACATCGAGCGGGCACAAGGCACATTGCGACCTTATGCCGAGGCCGGTTTCGGCCTGGCTGTCTTCAGCAATGACCAGCTGGGGACGCGCAACTTCTCCATCCATAGTCAGTTCACCGAGCAAGTCGGGCTGGGCGTCAGCTATCGCGACAGGTGGTCGATCGGCTGGCTCTTCTCCCATTACTCCAACGGCGGGCTGAAAGAACCCAACAGTGGCATAGATCTGCAGCAGATCGTGCTGAATCTGTATTTCTGAACGAAACGGGTCGCAGCCTCGCCGCAAGACTGGTGGCGCAAAAGCGCAACGGACAGACCCGACGCTGGGTCCGGGTCATTGACAGCCGCTCATCCCTGCAGTAAATATATCGCACACGATTTAATCGCAAACGAAAGAGAAACCATGACTCCACTCTATCAAGCCCGGGCCACCGCAAGCGGCGGCCGTAATGGCCGGGTCGTCTCCGACGACGGCCTGCTCGATCTGCAACTGGCCATTCCCGAAGCACTGGGCGGCAATGGCGGCGCGTTCAGCAATCCGGAACAACTGTTCGCAGCAGGCTACGCGGCCTGCTTCGACTCGGCACTGGCCTTCGTCGCCGGCAAAACCCGCCAGACGATCACCGCCAGCAGCGTCGAAGCCGCTGTCGGCATCGGCCAGAACGGCCAGGGCGGTTTTGCGTTGGCGGTCACACTGCGGGTCACAATAGAAGGCCCGACGCGCAAAGACGCACAGGCGCTGCTGGAGGCCGCACATCAGGTCTGCCCGTACTCCAACGCATTGCGCGGCAACGTAACCGTCGAACTGGAGCTGCAATGAACGATACTTCGCTTTACCAGCTAAGCGCGGAAAGTCTGCGCGGCCAGACCATCGCGCTGCAACAGTATGCGGGTCAAGTCTTGCTGATCGTCAACACCGCGAGTCACTGCGGTTTCACACCGCAATATGCCGGCCTCGAGGCACTCTATCAACGCTACAAAGACCGTGGCCTGGTCATTCTCGGCTTTCCCTGCAATCAGTTCGGCAAACAGGAGCCCGGCGATGCCGACGCCATCGCCCAGACCTGCCAGATCAACTATGGCGTTAGTTTCCCGATGTTCGCCAAGATCGAGGTCAATGGCAGTAACGCCCACCCGATCTACCGCCACCTTAGCGCGGCGCTGCCCGGGCTGCTGGGCAGAAAGATCCGCTGGAACTTCACCAAATTTCTCATCGCCCGCGATGGTACGCCGCTGCGCCGTTTTGCACCGGGCACCAAACCGGAGAAAATCGAACCATTCATCCGCGCAGCGCTGGAGCAGGCATGAATCGACCCGCGCCCGCCGAGCCGCTGTTGCTGGAAAATCAGCTCTGCTTCCCGCTCTACGCCGCATCCCGACTGGTGACGCGGCTCTACCAGCCTCTGCTTGAGCCGCTGGGGCTCACCTACCCGCAGTACATCGTACTGATGATTTTATGGAGCGATGCCCCCTGCACCGTTTCACACATCGGCCAACGGGCACAGTTGGCAAGCAACACCCTCACGCCGCTCATCAAACGGCTTGAGCAGCAGGGGCTTGTCAGCCGCGCGCGCGATCATGGCGACGAACGGGTCGTCAACATCGACCTGACCGACACCGGTCGGGCGCTCAAGACACAATGCGCCTGCATACCACTGCAGTTACTGGAAAAAATCGATTACCCGCAGGAAGACGCACAGGCCCTGAAGAAATTGCTCGACCAACTACTGCAACGGCTCGACGGCATCGTCTGAGCGGCCGTTTCAGGCCGGGTGGCGCGGCCAGGACTGCGAGCCAGGCAGGTCATCGCAGGCCCGGTGCCGACCGGCAGCCTTGGCGGCATACATGGCGCTGTCGGCATGCAGCAGCAGCGCTTCGGCTGAGCGGCCGTGGAACGGATACATGGCGATACCTATGCTGGCGCCGACGACAAAACGCTGTGCCGCCAGGCACAGCGGCTGCTCCAAGGCCAACAGGATGCTGTCGGCGATCTCGCGCACCAGCGTGCAGATGTTGTCGCCGGTCAGCAAGAGGATGAACTCGTCGCCCCCCAGCCGCGCCACCTCGTCCCCTTCGCGCAGCAGATGGCGCAAGCGCTCCGCCACCAACGCCAGCACCTGATCGCCGACGGCGTGACCATGGCGATCGTTGATTTGCTTGAAATTGTCGAGATCGACAAACAGCACCGCCAGTTGCCGGCAAGCAGCGTCGCACGTGGCCAGCTCGCGCTCAAGACGGTGGAAAAAAGTCATGCGGTTGGGCAGACCGGTCAGCGGATCATGATGCGCAAGGCGCGCCAACTCGGCTTCAGCCGCCTTGCGCGCCGTGATGTCCTCATGTACGCCCAATACACGCATCGCCTGTCCGGCGGCATCTCGCTCGACCACCTTGCCGTGGTCCCACAGCCAGACTACGGCGCCCCCCTGCCCGACCACGCGATATTCCGCTTCATAACAGCCTGTCTCGCCGGCCAGATGTGCCCGATAGCGGGTCAACACCTGATCGCGATCATCGGGATGCAGGCTCGCGCGCCAGTCGCCCAGTCCGGCAGCCTTGCCGTCCGGTCCCGTCCCGTTACGGCGGAGCACTTGCAGCGCTCCGGTTTGCGGATACGCCTCCCACAAGCTCACTCCGGTCGCATCCAGCACCGCATCCAGCCGCTCGCACAGCAAACGATTCGCCCTGTGGACATCCTGCAATTCGCCTTCGAGCAGTGCCAACCGTTCACAAAGCCGATCGACTTCGTCGTTCAACATGCGCTCGTCTACCCCTTTCAAGCCGGGAGAAGCCGTCCGTTCCCGGTCCGGAATGATTCGGCCAGGCCTGAAGCCCGGTGGAATCCGGCAATACTGATCAGGGGATAAAACACAGCGGAATGAGAAATACCATCGAAACCATATCCACCTGCGACTACACCGGGAGAATAAACCGATGGCACATGCTGCGCACTGTTTACAGATGCTGACTGAATCCCGACCGCCACTCCCCTTGAAAAGCGGTCAGCAATACCGTCCCTGCTGCCCAAGATTATTATCGCGGGCAAAGGAAAAACACCTTTTGTTACGGTTATTTTTCACATCCAGGTTAATCGTTGGACATCGCGGAAATAGCTAAAGAAAGCTTGATCTTCAGTGGACGAATTATGCAGGGAAATTGTACATCCATGATTCATAGAACAAAATCATCAAAATTGATGATGCACATGACGGCGATTGTTGTTCAAATAACCAGTAAAAATAACGGCACAAAGTCATGGCAAAACCCTAAGGCTTTGATACTTGGGCACTACGCCCCTTTCTTATGCGAGAGGCATGGCAAGTGGCACTTGAAACAGACAGGTGAGGAAGACGATCCAACCATAGGAGGATTGAAAATTACGCACAAATTTTAAACAAAAGATTAAATATGAAAAAAGCATGCGAACTGACCGGCTACTGCGTACAGGGTTGGCTCACGCTACAGACCATAATGGCGAGGCATTATCATGGGACGCGTTGATTCGATTATCAAGGAACTGTATGAAGCGATACTGGCCCCCTGGAAATTGGAAATCGTTTTCGGCCGCATCAATCAGATATTTTATTGCAGTCACTGCCGTATTATTGTTCGCGATATAGAGCTCGGAAAAATAAGCATAGATCACGTCGTTGATAACAAAGGCAGGGAAAGCTGTGCGGAATTTCCCGCCGATATTATTGAAAAAAACCTTTTGATCGACAAAAAGCCGGTCGCACATTTATCGATTCAAACCGGGCACTCCATCTATCTCAGCGAAGATGGTCATATGCTCTTGAGCGATGCCGGTCCGCGCAACAATAAACACATCATGGTTTTTTTTCGACGGGCCCGGCAGGCACCGGCTTTCGTCCATGACGATTACCAACCACTATCGACAATTGCAGGACATATTATTCATGTATTGAGCATGATTAAGCAGTACCAAATGCTGCGCCTGAGCTCACTTGCGTGCGAAAACGGTCTGGATGCACTCAATTCCGGGGTACTGCTGCTTGACGATGCCAACCGCGTTCTGTACGCCAATGGCCATATTGAACGATTTTTCAAACCAGGCGGTGCGCTGTTTTCCCGCCAGGACGGCATGCATCCGGCTTCGGCGGAGGAACGCAATCGCGTGCTGAATGCGCTCGACAGCGTCCGTCGCAACGCCCGCCCGCAGGGGCTGTCGATCGCTTACCGCCACCCCGGCGGGCAGGAAATCTACCGCGCCATTCTCAATATCGCGCAGGTTCCGGCCGAGTCAGAACCATGTACTGGCGACGAATCAAGCCTGGGTATCGCTGCGGCCTTCGGCGCCCGCTTGCAGGTGCAGATCACCTGTCACGACGAGCAAGAGAGCGTCACCCCGGCGCAGCTGGGACAGATCTTCGGTCTGACCCAGGCGGAGGGACGGCTCGCCCATGCGCTGTCGAGCGGCCTGAGCGTGGACGAATTCGCCAGCGAATCGCGCATCAGCGTTTCGACCGCACGCACCCAGCTGCGCAACGTATTGCTCAAGACGGGGCAAAATCGCCAACAGGATCTGGTCAGATTGCTGGCTCGCATCCCGTTACAAGAACCGTAAACCGGTCAGGGAGAAAACGGTGTTGCCGTACATTTGCGAGACTGAATACATGCGGGAACGAGTGGTGCAATCCGGCGACGCGAGTTTCCGTCTGACACCGGAAGAAAAAGTCCGCCGGCAGCGCGCCCACTTGCGCCCGCCGGCAGAGGCCTTGCCGGCAGCCGAAGGGAACGACCCGTTTTCCTGCCTCGCCTGGGCCTACCGCCAGCTCGCCGCACTCACCGGCGCGCTCTGGAGTTCGCACAACAACGAGCAGGGTTTCAGAAAGCTCGCAGCGCAGATCATCGACGCCACCCGGCAGCACCCGCATGCGACGATGGCAGCCATGCTGTGGCTGCCCTTCAGCAGCTATGCCCATGCGCACGCGGTCCAGGTGGCCACGCTATCGGCACGCATCGCAGCGCTGCTGGGCACGCCAGCGCATGAGATCGAAACGCTGGCCTGTGCCGCGCTGACCATGAACATCGCCATGATCGAACTCCAGGACAGGCTCTGGAAGCAGCATCGGCCGCTGTCGGATGCGCAAATCAAGCAAGTGCGTTTTCACCCCATCATCGGTTCCGCCATCCTGCGCGAAGTGGGCATCGCCGACACACGCTGGCACCGGCTGGTCCTCACCCACCACGAACGTTACAACGGCAAGGGCTATCCGTTCGGTCTGGAACGCAAGGGCATCAAGCGACAGGCCCATCTGCTGCACATCGTCGACACCCTGCTTGCCTGGCTGCACCCGCGCCCGCATCTGCCCGCGAAGCCGCCGGGCGTACATGTCGGCGAATTGATCCGGCAGCGCGACCAATTGATCGATCCGGAAATCGCCGAGATGCTGGCGCGCGAAATCGGCCTGTTCCCACCCGGATCGCTGGTAAGGCGCGAAGACGGTGAAATCGCCATCGTCATCGCGGCCGGCGACAGCATCGAAACGCCGCTGACACTGCCGGTACACGCATTGGCGAGCGAGGCACGGCCGACACCGACACGGGTGCGAGAGGCGCTCCCGGCCGGTACGCTGAAAAAGAACATTGCCGAACTCGCCGGCTTGTGGAAAGACCTCTGACGCGTCCTGCGCCGAATCAGCCGGCCGGCCAGGACAAGCTGCGACCGGAGCTGAATTGCCGTTCACGACCATCGAACGGATCGATGAAGGCGATGGAACGCGCGAGAAGTTGCAGCGGCGCTGAAAAATCGTCGGCCGCACGCTCGGGCAGCAGCTGCGGATACCAACGGTCACCGCGGATGCCGATCCCGAGCGCAGCCAGGTGGGCGCGCAATTGATGTTTTTTACCCGAAGACGGCATGAGGCGGTAACGGGCAAGATCGCCATGCCGCTCGATCAACTCGACGCATGTCTCACTATTGGGCTCGCCGTCGACTTCCTCCATCAGAAAGCTGTCGCCGCGTTCTTCCAGCCGGCTGCGGCGTATCAGGGGCAAGGCAAGCCCGGCACAAAACGGTGCGATGGCTTCGTACTCCTTGCGCACCTCATGACGCTGAAACAAGGTCTGATAACGGCCGCGATCTTCCGGCCGGGTGCAAAACAGCATCACACCGGCCGTCTCGCGGTCGAGACGGTGCAGCGGCGTCAATGCAGGCATGTCGAGTTCCAGTCTGAGCCGGGTCAGCAGCGTTTCGCGCACATAGTGTCCTGCAGGCACCGCGGCAAGCAGATGCGGCTTGTCGGCCACCACCAGCCGCTCGTCGCGGAACAACACCGGCGCGGCAAACGGCACCGGAACTTCGTGAACCACTTCGCGGTAGTACCAAATGCGCTGGTGCGCGATATAGGCGCTATCCGGGCGATACGGCACCCCCTGATCGTCGACCACCAGCCCGGCAGTCAGCCTGGCGTGCCAGACGGCGGCAGCGACATGCGGAAAATACTCGACGAGAAAGGCCAGCAATGAAGGCCACTGCCCGGCAGGCAGATGCAGGTGACTGGGTGAAAGCCCATCGCGCGTGGGCAGCGGGGCGACAAAACGTGTCATGCCGACCATGATACGGCGCCGATCGATTGCTGTCAGATATTGCTGGTAGCAAGCCGGTCAGCCGCACCGGCCGGTTGTGGCCGATCCAGGCCTCCCCGGCATGACCTATGTCAAAGAGATATCGCTAATCAGCACCCCCCAGGTAACAGCACGGTCTGAATTGGGTACTCTTTTTTCATAGGCATTGCGTCATGCCGATTGGATTGTCGCGCTTGCAACGGCGCCGGCCCGGCAACGCAAAGTCCCCTCTTGCAGTTTCCCTCAACAGGCTTGCCGCTCATGGCGCGGCCGCATTCGCCCCGTCATGTTGCGCTCGGATGGAAAGGCACAGCAATGATTACCACCGCACTGTTTCCCAGTCGCTATGTACAGGGTGCCGATGCGCTCGATGCGCTCGGTACCGAGCTGGCTGCCCTCGGCAGAACGGCGCTCGTGATTGAAGACCCGTTTGTCAACCAATCGCTGCATCCCAAAATCGACGCTTCGCTCAAGGGTAAGCTGGGCTTTGTCCAGCAGGTATTCGGCGGCGAGTGCTGCGATGAAGAAATCGAGCGTCTGGCGGGGGTGGCGCGCAGCGAACACGCCGAGGTGGTCGTCGGCGTCGGCGGCGGCAAAACCCTCGACACCGCCAAGGCAGTCGGCTTTTCACTTGGATTGCGGGTGGCCGTCGTGCCGACGCTGGCATCGACCGATGCACCGACGAGCGCGCTGGCGGTGATCTACAGCCGCGAAGGCGCGTTCAAGCGCTACATGATCACACCGCGCAATCCCGACCTGGTGCTGGTCGATACCCAGGTGGTCGCCAGGGCGCCGGTACGGCTGCTGGTATCGGGCATGGGCGATGCACTGTCGACCTGGTTCGAAGCCGAAGATTGCCGCATCGCCCAGGCAGGCAACATGACCGGCCGGCCCGGGCCGATGTCGGCCTACGGGCTCGCCCGGCTGTGCTTCGATACGCTGCTCGAATACGGTCCGCTGGCGAAGGCGGCCTGCGAACAGCAAGTCGTCACCCCGGCGCTCGAACACGTGGTCGAAGCCAACACTCTTCTCTCCGGACTCGGCTTCGAGAGCGGCGGATTGTCGGCCGCGCATGCGATCCACAACGGACTGACCGCACTGGAAGGCACGCATCGCTTCTGGCACGGGGAAAAAGTGGCGTTCGGCACCCTGAGCCTGCTGATGCTCACCGACCGCAGCCCGGCGTTGATCGACACCGTCTACCGCTTCTGCGAAGCGGTGGGCCTGCCGACCACCCTGGCCCAGATCGGATTGGCCGACGTCACCGATACGGCATTGATGGCCGTGGCGGAACTCGCCTGCGCGAGCGGCGAAACGATACACAACGAACCGTTCAAGGTCACGCCGAAAAAGGTGTTTGCCGCGATGAAGGCAGCGGATGCGGAAGGGCGCAGGCGCGCACATTGAGGTTCCGGGGTCTGGCCGGGGCGGACAGGTCCCGGCCGCGGGTGCAGCGCGGTGCAGATGCGCCGCCGGCATCAGGAGGCAGGCAGGGTCTTGATCGTTCGCGCCGGGTTACCACCCACCACGGTATTGGCCGGCACATCCTTCACCACCACCGCGCCCGAGGCGATCACCGCGTTGTCGCCGATGGAAACGCCCGGATTGATGATCGCCCCGCCGCCGATCCACACATTGTCGCCGATCAGCACCGCTTCGCCGCTGCACACCCAGGCAGCCCGCGCGACCGGATCGAGCGGATGGGTCGCGGTATAAATCTGTACGCCCGGCCCGAGCAGACAGTTGGCGCCGATGCGGATTTCACACCCGTCGAGCAGCACGCAATTGAAATTGGCAAAGAAATTCTCGCCGACGTGAATGTTATAACCATAATCACAGCGGAAATCCGGTTCGACATGCGCCCGAACACCGGTCGAGCCAAACAGTTCACGCAATAATCTGTCGCGGCCACTGACATCAGCCGGCAGCGTCTGGTTATACAAACGGCTCAATTCGCGCGCATGGGCACGATCCTGCACCAATGTCGCATCGCTGGGGTCATAGCTCAGTCCTTGCAGCATCTTTTCTTTTTCAGTCATCACCGTAGGATCTCCTGATTCGTGTTATCGGCATGGCTATTTTAGGCTTTCCCGCTGCGGTTGTTTTGCGCTGAATCGTGGCCCGCGCGCTACAACGGGCCAAAGAAAAGACTGGCTGCGCACCTTTTCCGGCTTATTCCCCCGAATACGGCAGCGAATGCCTGCATCACCGGATTATTCGGGCAAATAGCTCACCAGGACCGATGTCCTTGAATCACAGATAGATTTCAGCTAACGCACGGTCGAATAAATAACAGCCGGAAAGAAATAAATCAGGCAAGCAGCCAATACGATACGTTCCACATAAACTTGTTAAAGCGAACAGGATTATGTAAAAAAGAATAAACGCCCCCGTTAACAATAAAAGAAAGAATCCGATCCATGACTATCTCGAAAAAGCTGTTTGTCACCCTGTTCATTGCTTTGTTATCGGTATTGCTGGTCGGCAGCTACGGGCTGTGGCAGCTTGGTCAGGCTCAGGACCGCTTCCAGTATGTGGTCGTCAATACCTTCCCCAGCCTCGATGCAATGAGCACGGCACGCACCAGCCTCGCCGCCATGCGCATCGGCGTGCGCGATCTGCTGCTGGCCGAAACCCCGGCGCAGCGCGAGGATGCGAAGGGCAAGATCCAGGCGGCGGAAAACAAGTTCGACGCGGCCATGGCCGATTATCTGGCCAATGATATTTCCAACGATGCCGACCGCCAGCTGCTTGATGCCGACAAGGCGGCCGAAGGTCCGTACAAGGCAGCACTCGACAAGATCATCGCGCTATCCGATGCCGGCAACCACGAGGGGGCGATTGCCGTCATGCATCAGGCCGCCCCGCAGACTGCGCTGGCGGCAAAAGCGCTCGACGACCACTACAAGTTCAATACCGATCTGGCCAACCAGCTTGCACAGCAAAACCAGTCTTCGTATGAATTGGCCCGCTGGCTTGCCCTCGCCAGCATTGCCGCCGCCTTCATCGTGACCGGCATCCTGTCGGCCCAGCTCTATCGCACCATCAAGAATGGCCTCGAGCAGATTCGTTCCAATCTGACCAACGTCAGCGAGTCGCTCGACTTCCGCCACCGCCTCGCCGTGCGCGGCAACGACGAAATCAGCGACGCGACCCGCGCGCTCAACCAGTTGCTGGACAAGCTGCAGACCAGCTTCCAGACCCTGCGCGGCATCGCCCAGCAGGTCGGCGGTGCGTCGCGCGAGTTGTCGGAAACCGCATCGCAGGTCTCCAGCGCTGCCGGCACGCAGAGCGAGGCATCGGCCAATATGGCCGCCACCATCGAAGAAATGACCGTCAGCATCAACCACGTGGCCGAACAGGCGAAGGCCACTCACGACGGCGCGGTCGAATCGAAACAGCTGGTCGCATCGGGCTCGGCCATCATCCGCAAGACCATCGACGACATTCACGAGATCTCCTCGGTAGTCAAACAATCGGCGTCCAGCATCCAACAACTGGAAACCGACAGCAGCCAGGTCGGCGCAGTCATCAATGTGATCCGCGAAATCGCCGACCAGACCAATCTGCTGGCGCTCAACGCCGCCATCGAAGCGGCGCGGGCCGGCGAGCAAGGCCGCGGCTTTGCGGTGGTGGCCGACGAGGTACGCAAACTGGCAGAACGAACCGCACGCTCGACCCAGGAGATCTCGGCCACCATCGGCACCATGATGTCGCGCTCGAAAGACACGGCGAGCCAGATGGGGGCAGCGGAGAATCTGGTCGAAACCGGCGTGCAGCGCGCCGACGAGGCCAACCAGGCCATCGCCCAGATCGGCAGCAATGCAACGGCGGCGGCAGAAAACATCAGCGCCATCACCGCAGCGATCCAGCAACAGGGGGTGGCGAGCAACAATATCGCCATTCAGGTTGAGCAGACGGCGCAGATGTCGGAGGAATCGAGCGCGGCGGCACAGCATGCGGCAAGCGGAGCGACCCGTCTCGATCAACTGGTCAAGCAGCAAATGGAGACGCTGGAACAATTCCAGGTCTAAGCATCAGCACCGGGAAGTCCCCGGTCTACCCGGCAACGGGAAGCGGTCTCCCGCTTCCCGTTTGTCTTTGATCGACCGACTGTCACTCGGCGGATAACGTCGTCTCATCCCAGCCGCCGCCGAGCGCGGCAATCAGCTTCACACTGCTGACCAACTGATCGCTCACCAGGCCAAGCAGGCTTTGCTCGGCCGACAAGCGGCTTGCCTGCGCCGAAGCGACAGTCAGATAGCTGATCATGCCGGCCTGGTACTGGTTTGAGTACTGTCGTTCCGATGTTTTGGCAGCATCGACGGCACGCTGCGTGGTGGCGACTTCATCGGTCAGCGTATGCAGCTCGACCAGATAGTCTTCCACTTCTTGCAATGCGCTCAGCACGGTCTGCCGGTAGGTGGCGACCTCACCGGCATAGCCGGCCTCGGCCTGGCGCACGCTGGCGCTGGTGGCGCCGAAATCAAGCACGGTCCCGCTCAGCGACGCGCCGGTCGACCAGGCGTTGCTGGGCAGGGAAAACAGATTGCGCCAGATCGAACTCGAGTAGCCATCGCTGGCGCTCAAGGTCAGATCGGGGAAATACGCCGCCTTGGCCACGCCGATGGCGGCATTGGCTGAAGCCATGGTGCGCTCGGCATAGGCGACATCGGGGCGACGCTCGAGCAGCGCCGAAGGCAGTCCGACCGGAATCGCCGGCAAGGTATAGCGCAGCGGTTTGACGGCAATGCTGAACGCTGCCGGCGGCTTGCCGATCAGCACGGCGATCGCATGCTCCATTTGCGCCCGCTGCCATTGAACGTCGAGCACCGAGGCGCGTGCGGTTTCAAGCTGGTTCTGTGCCGTTGCCAAGGTGCCGCGCGAGGTGTTGCCCAGGTCGTATTGCTTCTGCACGATTTGCAGATAGCGGGTATACGCATCGACCGTCTGCTGATAGACGCGGATCTCCTCATCCATCACGCGCAGCTGGAAATAGTCCTGGGCCAGCGACGACTGGGCGCTCAGCGTCGCGGCGGCGAGGTTCGCTTCGCTCGCCTGGGCGCTCGCCCTGTCTTCTTCGGCGGTACGACGCAACTTGCCCCACAGATCCGGCTCCCAGCTCGCGCCAAGCTTGGCGCTGTTGCTCACCGTTGTGGTGGCAGCGCTGTTGCCGCCGCTGCGGCTGTTGCTGACCGTGCCGGTCACCGTGGGGAAAAAGTTCGCGTTGGCAGCGCTGACCAGCGCCTGTGCCTTGTCGAAGGCCGCCTGATAGCTGGCGACATTCTGGTTGGAAATGCGCACCTGCTCGAGCAGGGCCGACAGGTCGGGATCGTCGTAACCCTGCCACCAGGCGCCGCGGATGCGATCGTCGCCCGGGGTGGCTTCCTTCCAGCCGTCAAGCTGTTTGTAATGCGCCGACACCGGGGCATCAGGCCGCCGGTAGTCGGGGCCGACGGCGCAGGCCGAGAGCCCCAGGCAGGCTGCCACGAGAGAAACTCGAGTCACAGTTCGCAAAAAAGTATTCATACATGCACTCATTGTTCGGTGTGCTCCGCCGGGTGGCGCAGGCGCTGCCAGCGGGCACGGGTAAAGCGGCTCAGGCGGTCGAGATAGAGATAGACCACCGGCGTGGTGAACAGCGTCAGCAACTGGCTCACAGCCAGACCGCCGGCAATGGCGATACCGAGCGGCCGGCGCAGATCGGCGTCGCCGCCGTGGCCGAGCGCCATCGGCAGGGCGCCGAAAAAAGCCGCCAGCGTGGTCATCATGATCGGCCGGAACCGTTTCATGCAGGCCTGCATGATCGCCTGCTCGGCGGAAAGCCCCTGCTCGCGTTCGGCGAGCAGCGCGAAGTCGATCATCATGATGGCGTTTTTCTTCACGATGCCGATCAGCAGCAAAATGCCGATCAGCGCGATCACCGTCAGTTGCATGCCGGTCAAGAGCAGCAGCAGCAACGCCCCTACCCCGGCGGACGGCAGTGTCGACAGGATGGTCAGCGGGTGTATGTAGCTCTCGTACAGCACGCCGAGCACGATGTACACCGCCGCCAGCGCGGCAAAGATCAACCAGGGCATCGAGCTGGTCAGCGCGACGAATTCCTTGGCGGTGCCCTGGAAGCCCGACTGGATCTGCCGCGGCAGGCCGATGGACACCATCGCGCGCTCGATGGCCTTGCCGGCCGCGTCCAGCGAGACGCCAGGAGCCAGATTGAAGGCGACGGTGGTCGTGGCCGCCTGCCCCTGGTGGGCGACGGCCAGATCGGCGGTGGCCGTGCGCACGGTCGAGAAGGCCGACAGCGGGATGCGCGCCCCGCTGTCGTTGATCACGTAGAGCAGTTTGAGCGAGGCAGGATCGGCGGTATAGCCGGGCGCGAGCGACAGCACCACATGGTACTGGTTGAGCGACTTGTAAATCGTGGCGATCTGCCGCTGGCTAAATGCATTGTTGAGCAAGGTGTCGATGGTCGATACGCTGATGCCCAGCCGTGAAGCCGTGTCGCGGTCGATGTCCAGCCGCACCTCCTGCCCGCCCTGTTCGGCGTCGGAATTGACCGAAGTGAGCTGCGGCAGGCGCTTGAATGCCGCTTCGATCTTTGGCGCCCATTCGCGCAGCAGCGTCAGGTCGCCGGCACTGATGCTGTACTGATAGGTGGCGTTGGCGCTGCGCCCGCCGATATGCAGGTCTTCCGCCGGCATCAGGAACAGCTGTGCGCCGGGCATATGGCTGGTTTGGCGACTGAGGCGGAAGGCCACGTCCGACGCGCTCGCGCTGCGCGCGCTGAAGTCTTTCAGCTTGACGAACATCATGGCGGTATTACGCGAGCCGAAACCGCCACCGCCGGTAGAAATCATCACGCCATCCACCGCCGGGTCGCGCAGGATGATATCGCTGTACTGCAGCAGTTTCGGCCGGATGGCGGTGAACGAGATATTCTGGTCCGCCATCAGCTGCCCCATCAGCATGCCGGTATCCTGGCTGGGGAAAAACCCCTTCGGCACGACCACATACAGACAGACATTGACGATTACGGTGATCAGCAGGCTCGCGAGCGTCAGCCGCTTGTGGCGCATCACCAACTTGAGCGCGCGGCCGTAACCGCGCTGCAGCCGGGCAAGTGCGTGTTCGATGGCAAGCGAGAAACGGTTGTGCGGGTGTTCGACCGCCGGTTTGCGGTAGAGCAGATAGGCGCACAGCATTGGTGTCAGGCTCAACGACAGCAGCATCGAAATGAGCAAGGACACCGTCAGGGTAATGGCGAACTCGCGGAACAGACGGCCGACGATGCTGCCCATCAGCAGGATGGGAATGAACACCGCCACCAGCGACAAGGTCATCGACAGCACGGTGAACCCGACTTCGCCGGCCCCCTTGAGCGCGGCGCGCAACGGCCGCATGCCCTGTTCGATATAGCGCGAGATGTTTTCCAGCACCACGATGGCGTCGTCGACGACGAAACCGGTGGAGATGATCAACGACATCAGCGTCAGATTGTTGAGACTGAAACCGGCCAGATACATCACCGCGCAGGCGCCGATCAGCGACACCGGCAACGCCAGCGCCGGAATCAGCACCGCACGCGCGTTGCGCAAGAACACGAATACCACCACGATGACCAGCGCCACCGCCAGCAGCAGGGTTTCCACCGTGTCATGCAGCGAGCCGCGGATATTGCCCGAACGGTCCATGGCCACATGCAGCTCGACATCGCCGGGCAAAGACTTGGCGAGCGTCGGCAGTTGCGCCTTGATCGCATCGATGGTCTCGAGCATGTTGGCATCGCTTTGCCGGGTGATGCCGATCATCACCGATGGCTGCTTGTTGTAGAAGCCGGCGGTGTACTGGTCTTCGACGCCGTCATAGACCGACGCGACATCGCTGAGCCGGACGATGGTGCCGTCGGCATGCTTGACCACCAGCGTGCGGTATTGGCTTGCGCGGTCGAGCTGGCTGTTGCTTGCCACCTGCCACTGCCGGCCGTCGCCGTTGAGTTGCCCCTTGGCGATATTCGACGTCGCGTCGGCGACGGCGCTGCGCACGGTATCGAGCGAGATGCCGTACTGGCTCAGCTGCTGCGGCTCGAGATCGACCCGCACCGCCGGCAATGCGCCGCCGCGGACCGAAACCTCGCCGACGCCGTTGATCTGGGCGATTTTCTGTTCGAGCAGACTCGAGGCCAGATCGTAGAGCACGCCGCTGGAGCGGGTCTTCGAGGTCAGCGCCAGCATCAGGATCGGCGCATCGGACGGGTTGGCCTTACGATAGGTCGGCAAGGTCGCCATGCTGCTCGGCAACAGGCTGCGTGCGGCATTGATCCCCGCCTGTACGTCACGCGCCGCACCATTGATGTCGCGGTCGAGCTCGAACTGCAAAATCACCGTGGTCGAGCCCTGCGAACTGGTCGAGGTCATTTCGGTAATGCCGGCGATCTGGCCCAAGCTGCGTTCGAGCGGTGTCGCCACGGTCGCGGCCATGGTTTCGGGACTGGCACCGGCCAGCGATGCCGACACCATGATGGTCGGGAACGCCACCTCGGGCAGCGGCGCCACCGGCAGCAATTTGATGCCGACAATGCCGAGCAGCAGAATCGTGATCGTCAGCAACCAGGTGGCCACCGGCCTGGCGATGAAAAAGCGCGGAATATTCATCGCTCGGCCTCTTGCCGGCGTTCATGCAAGGCCCGGTTCCAGCGCCGTGCCAAGCGGTCGAACATCAGATAGATCACCGGCGTGGTGAACAGCGTCAGCACCTGGCTGAAGATCAGGCCGCCCACGATGACGAGCCCCAGAGGCCGGCGCAGCTCTGCGCCGGAGCCGCTGGCAAGCATCAGCGGCAAGGCGCCGATCAGCGCCGCCATGGTGGTCATCAGAATCGGGCGGAAGCGCAACAGGCAGGCCTTGTGGATCGCCGCACGCGGCGCCAGCCGTTCTTCGTACTCGGCTTGCAGCGCGAAGTCGATCATCATGATGGCGTTTTTCTTCACGATGCCGATGAGCAGAATCACCCCGATCAACGCGATCATGCTGAATTCCGTGCCCGAACAGATGAGCGCCAGCATCGCGCCGACGGCGGCCGATGGCAGTGTCGACAGGATGGTCACCGGATGGATGAAACTCTCGTAGAGCATGCCGAGCACGACATACATGGTCAGCAGTGCGGCCAGAATCAACCACGGTGTATTGGCCGCCGCCGATTGAAACGCAGAGGCGGCCCCCTGGAAGGCCAGTGTGCTCGTTTCCGGCAGACCGACCTTGTCGGCGGCCTGCTGCAAGGCATCGCGGGCGTCGCCGAGCGAATAGCCGTTATTGAGGTTGAACGAAAACGTCACCGCCGGGAACTGGTTGAGCCGTGCGTGCATCAGCGAGCCTGTCTGTTGCGTGATCGTCGCAATGCTGCTGAGTTTGACGAGCCCGCCGTTACTGCTCGAACCCGATGTGCTGCTTGTCGTGCTGCTCGAGCTCGACGTGCTGCTGCTCGTTGAGCTGTCACTCGTCGGCGTCAGATAGACATCGTCGAGCGCTGCCGGCGAAAGCTGGAACGGCGCCGCGACTTCCAGCACCACGCGATACTGGTTCGACTGGGTATAGATGGTCGACACCAGCCGCTGGCCGAAGGCATTGTAGAGCGCGGCGTCGACATCGGCGGCGGTAATGCCGTAGCGGCTGGCGGCATCGCGATCGATCTGAATGTCGGCGACAAGTCCCTGGTCTTGCAGATTGCTGGTCACGTCGGCGAACTCAGGCCGGGCCTTGAGCGCCGCGACCAGCCGCGGAGTCAGGGCGGCCAGCTTGGCGCTGTCCGGGTCGCTCACGCTGAACTGATACTGGCTCGGCGTGACCTGGTCGTCGACGGTCAGGTCCTGCGACGCCTGCAGGTAGAGAGAAATGCCCGCCATCTTGCTGGCTTCGGCTTTCATTCTGGCGATGATGGCAGGCGCCCGTTCGTCACGTTCGTCAAACGGTTTCAGACTGATTTGCAGCCGGCCCGTGTTGAGGCTGCCGTTATTGCCATCGACACCGATGGTCGAGGCGATGTCGGCCACCGCCGGATCCTTGGCCAGCGCAGCCGCCAGCACGGCCTGTCGCCGCCCCATTTCGGCAAAAGACACCTCTTGCGATGCGACCGTCACCCCCTGGATCAACCCGGTGTCCTGGGTCGGGAAAAATCCCTTCGGCACGGCCACATAGAGCAGAGCCGTCACCACCAGGGTTCCAACCGCCACCCACAGCGTTTCGCGCTGATGATCAAGCACCACCGTGAGCAGCCGGTCATACACCGCCACCAGCCGGTCAAAGATCTCGCCGCCGCGACGGTAGAAACGGCTTTGCCGCTCGGCCGGAATATGGCGCAACAGCAGCGAGCACAACATCGGCGTCAGGGTCAGCGACACCACCATCGACACCAGGATGGACACGGCGAGTGTAATGGCGAATTCACGGAACAGGCGGCCGACCACATCGCCCATGAACAACAGCGGAATCAGCACCGCGATCAGCGAGAAGGTCAGCGAGATGATGGTGAAGCCAATCTGACGCGAACCTTGCAATGCCGCCTGCAATGGCGTTGCCCCGCCGGCGAGCAGGCGGTCGATGTTCTCCACCACCACGATGGCGTCGTCGATGACGAAGCCGGTGGCGATGGTGAGCGCCATCAGGCTCAGATTGTTGAGGCTGAAGCCGGCCAGATACATCACGCCGAAAGTGCCGATCAGCGACAGCGGGACCGCCACGCTTGGAATCAGGGTCGCCGCGACATTGCGCAGGAACAGGAAAGTCACCATCACCACCAGCGCCACCGACAGGGCCAGCTCGAACTGCACGTCGGAGATCGAGGCGCGGATGGTCTGGGTACGGTCGGACAGCAAGCCGATCTTCACGCCATCAGGCAGGGTCGCCTGCAAGGCCGGCAACGCCCGCTTTATATTGTCGACCACGTCGATGACGTTGGCGCCCGGCTGGCGCTGCACATTGACGATGACAGCCGGCTTGCCGTCGGCCCAGGCGGACAGATAGCGGTTTTCCGGCGCAGTGGTCACGCTCGCGACATCGCGCAGACGCAGCGGCGCGCCGTTCTGATAGGTCAGGATCAGGGCACCGTATTCGTCTGCGCTCTTGATCTGATCGTTGGCATCGATAGTGATCGAGTGGTGCAGCCCGTCGAAACCGCCTTTCGAACCGTTGACGTTGCTGTCGGTGATCAGGGTATTGACCGCCGCCAGCGTCAGACCATGTGCGGCGAGCGCCGCCGGATCGACCTGGACATGGATCGCCGGCTGCTGGCCGCCGGCCAGACTGACCAGACCGACACCGGAGATTTGCGCCAGCTTGGGTTCGATACGGGTATTGATCAGATCCTGCACCTGCGTCAGCGGCAGGTTGTCGGAAGTCGCCGAGAGCGACAACACGGCCGTATCGGCCGGATTGACCTTCTTGTAGGTCGGAGGATTGGGCAGGTCATCCGGCAAATAGTTGTTGGCTGCATTGATCGCTGCCTGCACTTCCTGCTCGGCGACATCGAGCGAGACCTGCAGCGAAAACTCCAGCGTAATCACCGAAGCGCCGCCGGAGCTGCTCGAATACATCTGGCTCAAGCCGGACATCTGGCCCAACTGGCGTTCGAGCGGGGCAGTCACCGACGAGGCCATCACGTCCGGGCTCGCACCAGGGTAAAGCGTCGTGACCTGGATGGTCGGGTAATCGACCTGCGGCAATGCCGAGGTCGACAGCATGCGGTAGGCAAACAGACCGGAGAGCAGTACGGCCACCATCAGCAGGATGGTGGCAACCGGCCGTTCGATGAACAGACGGGAAGGATTCATTTCGCCGCCTTGCCATCCTGGCCGACCGTTTCAACCCGACTGCCTTCATGCAGATGATCGACGCCGGCGGTGACGACCCGGCCGCCGGAGAGGCCGGAACTGATCACCACGCAGTCGCCGCTGGACGGGCCGACGGTCACCGCCTTCTTGCTCACCGTCTTGTTGCCGTTGACGACAAATACATAGTTGCCGGCGTTGCCGAGCTGCACGGCCGCGGACGGCACAATCAATGCCTGGTGCAATGTGCCGGTCTGGATACGCACATTGACGAACTGGTTGGGGAACAGACGTTCGTCCTGGTTGGCGAACATCGCCTTGAGCTTGACGGTGCCGGTGGTGGTGTCGATGGCATTGTTGATGAAGCTGACCGTGCCATGCGCAAGCAAGGTACTGCGGTCACGCGCATAGGCGTCGGCCGGCAGCGCCATGCCCCGGCGCAGCCGCGGCAGCACGTCCTGCAGATTGGCCTCAGGAATGCCGAAAGTCACGCCGATCGGCTGCGACTGGGTAATGGTGACGATGCCGGTGGTGTCGGTGGAGTGCACCATATTGCCCGGATCGGTCAAGCGCAGGCCGACATAGCCGCTGATCGGCGCGGTGATGCGCGCATATTCCAGATTCAGCCTGGCAGAGTCGATCTCGGCCTGGTCGGTTTTCATCTCACCGCTGTACTGACCGACAGTGGCGATCTGGCTCTCCAGATCCTGCTTGGCCAGCGAGTCGGCAGCATACAGCTTGCGATATCGGTCGAGTGTGGTTTGCGCCGCAGCATACAGCGCACGGTGCTCTTCGAGCGCGCCCTGGTACTGCTTGAGCGTTGCCTGATAGGCACGCGGGTCAATCTGGGCCAGCAGCTGGCCCTTCTCGACCTTTTGCCCTTCAGTGAAAAAAACCTTCTCCAGCACACCATCGACGCGGCTGGTGACGGTCACCGAATAATTCGCCGCCACAGTGCCGATGGCATCAACGAAAACCGGCACATCGGCGCGACGGGCAGTGGCGACTTGCACCGGCGTGGCCTGCTCGGGTGGGGGGCCGCGCCTGGCGATCAGGTGCGGATAGCTCGCGACGGCAAGCAGGACGACAACGGCAGCAAGAACCGCGCCAATGATCTGGCGCCGCGACAGGGCGATCTTCTTCGATTGAAAAGTCATAACGGAACCGGACAGTATGATTGCAGGCGGACGCAATGCGTCACCGGAGGAACATGTCGTCAGAGTTTAGGGAGCGGACATTTGTCGGCGATGAACCCGGCGTAAATAACGGGTAAAGAAGCATCAAGGACGCCGACATGGCGACGACGCCGGCTTGCGGCAACGAAAGAAGGGGCGAGAAGCCCTGTAGAGAGCGGGATCGCGCCGCGCCAGAAGGGCGCGGCGGCTGTAAACAAACGTACGTATCTGAACTTTTATTAACAGAATGAAACGCGGACCGGCGTCATCTGAACAAGTCGTCGAGCGGATTGGCCGCCGCTTTCGCCGCTGTCGTCACCCGCCTGGCGGTGAATTCTTCTTCGATATTGTCGCGATAGTAACTCCAGGCTGAAGCCGAGCGCATCAGGCCGCGCCAGACTTCTTCCCCCACGCTTTCGTGATCCAGGGTACGACCGTCGTCGAACTCGACCCGCAATACCCGTTCGCGCGCGTCATAGCCGGCCGAACGCAACTTGCCGGCGTTGATGGGCTTCATGTCCATGATACGCCTCCAGAATACGGTATTCCTTGGCGGATGATGGACTGTTTCGATGCTGACGGCAAATTCCTTTTTATCGGTGACTTATTCCCGATATGCATGTAAATAACACGCAGGAAGGCATGGCCCTCGTGCAGCGCACAGCCGGGCCGAATGCCGCTCTCTGTCGCCTTATACCCCCGACACCACCATCTTGAACTGCCGGCTGAGATCCGAATGTTCGAACAGGAACTTCGCGCCGGTCACGGAGATATCGATGACGCAATAGTTCAGGTTGCCGAGGATCTGCAACGAAATGACCTCGTTCGGAAAAGGGACCGGAAACTTGATGCTCATTTCCGGCATGGTAATTCTGATACTCATACGCTGAGTAACAATTCCATTGGAGTATGTTGTGTAGCCGCCTGACTCGTTACCCGCTGAGGACAGCACTTGCACGGTTTTGCCTTGCGCTTGCTCAGGTGCGTTCATAAGTAGAACTTTCGGTGTTTTCAGATTGTTTTGTCGTATGTTCTGACAGCGTAGATCCTACTCTCCGCCAAACCCATGACATAGGCAAGTCCCCACTGCACTGGCGAGTCACCGCAACAACGGGGGAGGCAATTGTAAACAGGGAAAACATCAGGCAACTGCTTTGTCATATCGGGCTCAAATTGAACGTCTACAATTCGTAGCAATGACATCGGCCTGGCCGTCATCTCTTCCCAACCCAAAAGCGAGCGCCCCTTGTTTTCCCTGCAACAAATGGCGACCCTGCTCGCCACCCTGCCCGACCCCGCTTTCGTCTTGACGCGCAGCGGCCGCTATGTGGCGGTGCTCGGCGGCACCGACAAGCGCTACTATCACGACGGCACCAATCTGGTCGGGCAGACCATCGCCGACGTGCTCCAGGCCGACAAGGCGGCCTGGTTCCTGCAGGCCATCGCCAGCGCATTGGCCGAACCGGACCGCTTGCATGTGGTGGAGTACAACCTGGCGGCCAGCGATGTGAAAGGGCTCGACAGCAACGGCCCCTCACAGCCGATCTGGTTCGAAGGTCGCGTACGGGCGCTGGAGTTTCTCGTGCACGATGAGGAAGCCGTACTGTGGGTGGCGAGCAATATCACCGTGCGTCATGAGCTGGAGTTGCAGTTGCGCGCACAGAGCGAAACCGACGCGCTCACCGGCCTGCCGAACCGGCGCAAATTGATGCGCGAGCTCGATGCGCTGTTCCGGCGCATGCAGGGCCAGTGCGGTACCAGTACGGTGCTGGTCTTCGATATCGACAACTTCAAGTCCATCAACGACGTCCATGGCCATCTGGTCGGGGATCAGGTCATACGGCTGATTGCCGATATCTGCGCCGACAGTCTGCGTCATGGAGACTTGGTCGCGCGCTTCGGCGGCGACGAATTCGTCGTGCTGTTGCCCGACACCAGCCTCTTGCAGGCACAAGGCATTGCCGACCGCCTGCGCAGGCGGCTGGCTGCGCAGGCGGCACGCATGCCGCAACCAGGCATTCAGATCACCATCAGCGGCGGCCTCGGCGAATTGCTGCCCGACGACCATTCGTTCCAACAGGCGATCCAGCGTGCCGATGAGGCACTGTTCCTCGCCAAGCGCGCAGGCAAGGATCGTATCGGCATGGTCTGCCCGCCGGCAACTTAGACCTGGCCTTCCTCAGCCCCGCCATTCCCGCTGCAAGCGTGCCAGCCGCTCGCCCGCGTCGAGCCTGGGGCAGCTTGCACACAACTCGCCGTCGGCACGGCGGAAGTGTTGGCAACACACCTGGCGTGCGAGCCCCAGACCACTGCCGCCGCCAGGCAGGGAGAAACTCAGATAGCCGCTCTGCCCTGACAGGTCGCAGGCCTCGAGCCAGGCCTCGCCGAGAGCGCGGGTCAGGCCTGCGCTCCAAGCCGGTCTGGTGCGGGCGACCGCCAGCACACCGGCGAGCAGGCAATCAGCCAGCAGGCGGCGGGCCATTTTCGGATGCAGGCGCAATTGCGCGGCCAGGTCGGCATACAGCCGGTCGGTCAGCGCGCGCGCCTCGGCGCCGGCGCGCCGGATTGCCACGGATTCCTGCAGGGCTTCCGGCAAATGCGGGTCGAGTGCGTAGCCGGCCACCATGCCGCCATCGACGTGCTGGGCGAGACTTGCGAGCCGCGGCACCGCCCCGGCAGCATGGACGGCCCAGACGGCGAGATAGAGCGGTTGCCAGACGATCAATGTCCAGCAGCGGCTCGCCCAGTAGAGCGGGCCGGCTTCCGGGTAACGCGTGCGCCACCAGCCGATAAGGGCGGACAGCGGCGCCGGATCGCCGCCGGGCACGATTTCGTCGGGGCGTGCCGGACCGATACGGCCGGCGAGCGCCGGCTGGCAACGGGCAACGCTGGCAATGATGCCGGGCAGGCTTGAGCTCATGCTTGAGGCTCCGGCCGGTAGCCGGCGATCGGATTGTCGAGCTGGCCGAAGAACTGCAAGCCCTGGCTCGGATCGGCCAGGTCGATCATCTGGCGGTTGTTGGCGAGCTGCAGCCGATTGAGGCAGGAGCGGGCAAAGCCGGGCGCAAACAGATCATCGCGGGCGAACGCCGCAGCCTGTTCCGGCCGCTCGGCCTGGTAGCCGGCAATGCAGGCAGCCACTTCTTGCCAGAACACCGCCTCAAGACCAGGGTCATGTCGATACAGCACCGCGGAGAGAAAGCGGAAGAAGCCGTCGAACACATCAGACAGGATGGCCAGCACCTTCTGCTCGGCGGGAATGCGCACGCGGATGCGGGCGACATCGTCGGGCAGCGGCCGGTCGCTGTTGATCAACACGATCTCTTCGGCAATGTCCTTCATCAGTACCCGGACCGGTATATGGCCGTCGAGCACCAGCAACAGATTCTCGCCGTGCGGCATGAACGCCAGGTCGTGCGTATACAGGCAATGCACGAGCGGACGCAGATAAGCGCCCAGATAACGACGCAGCCAGTCACGCGCCGACAATCCGGAAGCTTCGATCAATGCCGGCAGCAACGCCCGCCCTTCGGCATCGACATGCACGAGCGCCGCCATGGTCATCAGCCGCTCTCCGGCGCCGAGCCGCTTGATGGCACTTTCGCGCCACAAGGCGGCAAGCATCTTGCGGTACGGACTGCCCTTGTCGAGCGCCGCATCGATGCCGGGCTGGCGATAGCCGATGGCAGCCTGTTCGCACAGGATGTCGAAACCGCAGGCGACGAGCACGGCATCATTGCGCACGATGGCGGCCAGCCACTGGTTGATGGCCGGCGTTCCCTGCATATAGGCCGGCGACAAGCCGCGCATGAAGCCCATATTGAGGATCGACAGCGCAGTCTTGATATAACGACGCTCAGGATGCGTACGGTTAAAGAGGGTACGGATCGACTGCTGCGGCGCGTAGTCGTCGTCACTTTCGCCTAGCAGTACGATGCGCCGCGTGGCGATGTCGGCGGCGAAGACGGCAGCGAGGCGGTTGAGCCACTGCCAGGGGTGCACCGGCATGAACCAGTAATCGCCGGCTACGACGCCGACATCGGCAAGCCGGGCGCGGAAGCGCTCCAATGTAGCGGCATCGAGTTCCTCGGCGAGCAGGCGTTCGTGCTCGAGCCCGTCGACATGACTGTAGCAGGCGTGTTCACGCGCGACGGCAAGCCACAGCACCGGGAAGGCAGCCCCGCCTTCCGGCGCATACAGGGGATACTCGCCGGCATCGAAACCGACGCGGCCACTGTTGGCGACAAAGGCCGGATGGCCTTCCGTCATGCCTCGTTCGACGCGCTGGTAGTCGGCGAGCGCAAGACTGCCGGCATCCTGCTGGCAGTGGTGCAATTTGAACGCCTGCGCCGCGACGGTGCTGGCAATTTCTTCCAGATAGACAGGCAGGACATCTGCCCTCAGACCGAGCTCATGGCGGAATTCGAGCAGAAAGGTCTGGACATCCGGCGGACGCGGCTCGCCGTTGCAACGATAGGCAATCGAAGCCGGATCGACGAGCCAGTGGTCGAGGGCAAGCCGCTCGGCCTGGAAGGTGTAGGTGGCGCAGCCGGCTTCGAGCACATAGCTGTGCCCGTCCAGGCCGGCAGGGTCGATCAGCCGCTCGTGGGAGAATTCGGCCAGTGCCTTGGCAAGTACGTGACGATTGGCGCGCGCCCATGCGACGGGTTCGAGATGGGACGGTGTCGCGGTGGCAGGAGTGCAACGGGAGATGGCAGTCATGCGAGCACTTTCTCGACCGGCGTCACGGCATCGCGTTGGCAGAATCCCAGCCAGGCGCGCTTGTTCGCCAGTTCGATCTGGCGCTCGTAGACAAAACCGGCGCCGAGGTTGATCGGATGGATTTTAAGATTGCGGATATCGGGTTCGACAACGATGCGCTTGACGACCGGATCGCGGAACATCCAGCTCTGAATGCAATGCATGACGGCACGGGTCAACCCACGTACATGACGCGTCGGCGGCGCTACCAGGAAGTGCATGCCGCGATCGCCCGGTGCCACCGGATAGTGTTCGCCGACCGGATCGTGGCGTGGCGCATAGGTTTCGACCCAGAACAGCGCTTCACCGTCGAGACTGCCGCAAAAACCGGCTGCGTGCGGGTTGCGATCGAGTTGGCGCAGATAGTCGGCGACATGCGCGAAGCTATAGCCATTCATGCCCCAGAAGCGGGCATGCTCGGCATTGAGCCAACCGTGCAGACAATGGACATCGCCTGCGCCATCGACCGGACGCAGACTCAGCCGGCCGATACCCGGGTAGTGGCCAATGTATGGCTCGGCCGGAAAGAGATGGGTTTGCATCGACGCTCCTAGGCAGCCCAGGCCACATCGTCGTCAGTCGTCGTGTCCGCCAGGCCGAAGCTCTGGAAGGCGATACGGTTTTCGACCGGGTAGACGTCGCGACCGGTGATTCCACGCAGGATGCACGCGTTACGGTAGCAGGCCATGCCGAGGTCGGGGGTGGCGAGACCATGCGTATGCAGACCCACATTCTGCACGAAGACCTCGCTGCCGCCGGCATCGACACTGTAGTTGCGCGTCACGTCGAGACGGCCGGCCGCATCGCGCCGCAGCCGATGCTCGATGCCGGCCAGGAAGGCCGGCTCGCGGTATTCATAGCCGGTGGCGACGACCAGGGCGCTGGTATGCCACAGGCATCCAACACCTTGTTCGTGTTGCAGCAGATCGAGTTCGAAACGTTCGCGGCTCGCATCGTAGCGGCAGCCGGTGAGCGTGGTATTGGTCAAGAGGCGGGTATCACGCATGCCATCCAGGCTCTTGCGGTAGAGAAGCTCGTGAATGGCGTCGATCAGATTGCGGTTGATGCCTTTGTAGAGTCCTTTTTGCGACCCAATCAGCCGGTCGCGTTTTTGCGGTGCGAGCGCGTGGAAATAATCGATGTATTCGGGAGAGGTCATCTCCAGCGTCAGCCTGGTGTATTCGAGCGGAAAGAACCGCGGTGAGCGGGTTATCCAGTCCAGTTCGTAGCCGAAACGGTCGATGTCCTGCAGCAGATCGTAGTAGATTTCGGCCGCGCTTTGCCCGCTGCCCAGCACGGTGATCGACGGCTGCATCTGCAATCGTGCCTTATTGCCGACATAGTCTGCACTGAGCAAAACCTTGTCGCGCACCTTGTCGCAGCAGGCGGGCAACGATGGTTCGGTACCGGTGCCGAGCACCAGCCGCCGCGCGGCGTAATGCTCAAGCGCACCGGTGAGCGTGTTGCGCACTTCCAGCCGATAGACGCCCGCATCGTGATACAGGCGTTCGATGCGGCGATTGAAGCGCAACGAGGACAGTTGCCCGGCGGCCCACTGGCAGTAGGCATTGAATTCGGCGCGCAACGGAAAAAAATTCTCGCGGATATAGAACGGATAAAGGCGGCCGGACTTTTTCAGATAGTTGAGAAAACTGTAAGGACTGGTCGGATCGGCAAGCGTGACCAGATCAGCGAGAAACGGCGTTTGCATGCCGGCACCTTCCAGCAGCATGCCGGGGTGCCAGTCGAAACCCGCACGCTGATCGAAAAACAGTGCATCGAGCTCTTGCAGAGGCTCGACAAGGCAGGCGAGGCCGAGATTGAACGGCCCGATGCCGATGCCGATGAAGTCGTGAACGGTGGTGTGCATCTTGCTCTACCCTTTCTCCGGGGCCGTGGCACCGGATGGCTGACACTTCAGATGCGGCGCCGGGCGGTGGCCCCGGACGCCCGCAGACAGGCGGCCTCAGGCGCAAACATCTTCGTCATACACACTCTCCCTGATTGATTCGAACGGACAGTTGAATTTGCATATTATTGCAAATGATTATCATTATCAATAGCATTTTCGCCGCAAAAAACCGGATTGCGGTGCAAACCGCTTTCCGGCGGTTTTTTTTATTCCTTCACAAACCAAAAAGAAAGGCGAATATGTCAAGTAAATTACTATCAGACAGGAGTCACGATGCGAACCACCCTCCTTACCGCTTGCTGCTGGCGCTCTGCGCAGCAGGCCTCTGCACAGCGCCTGCAGCGGTCGCGGAAAGTGGCAGTGATGTGGCGGCAATGACCGAGGCCGATCCTGACGAAAAACGCCGCACCGAACGCGCCAGGCGTTCGCAGGCGGCAATCGGCATCGATTTACCGATCAACGACACGGACCAGTCAGTGTCGCTGTTGACCCACGCGTGGATCGAAACCTTGAATCCACCGACCCTGGCCGATGCGCTGCACTACACGCCAGGGGTATACGGCGGAGGAATCGATACGAGCAATCGCTACGATTATGTCGCGCTGCGCGGTTTCAACGAGCAGATCACCGGCAACGAATGGCTTGACGGACTGCGTCTGCCCGGCGACACGGATGGCAACAACATGCCGCAGATCGACCCTTGGATCGTCGAACGCGCCGACGTCGTGCGCGGACCGGACTCGGCGTTGTACGGCCGGATGTCGCCCGGAGGGCTCGTGGCACTGCAAAGCAAACGCCCCCGCAACACACTGTCGCGCCAGATCGCATTCGGCGTCGGCAACGACGACCGGCGCTGGGCCGCGCTCGATACCACCGGCCCGCTGGCAGGACGGGCGGACCTCAGCTACCGACTGCTGGTCAAAACCCAGAAAGAGCATGCCCCGCAACCCGGCGCGACCTCCGAGCGACACCTGCTGGCACCGTCGTTGCTGTGGCGCATCAACCGCGACAACCGGCTGCTCCTGCAGGCTTATCTGCAAAACGAACCCGGCACCGGCTACCACAGCTCCGTCCCCTACGCGGGATCGGCGGTCGACCAGGATGGTCAACGCTTGCCGACCTCCTTTTACGAGGGGGTGCCTGGCGATGGCATGAAGCGGCAGATGCAGTTGTTCGGCTACGGATTCGAGCATGACTTCAATCCGCGCTGGCAGTTCCGCCAGCAGGTCCGCTACCAGAAGTTGCGCATAGCAGGGCAACAAACCTACCAGACCGGCTGGTTGCCATCGTCGCCCACGACCCTTGGCCGCGAGGTGGCGCAAAGCCAGGAGCATGGCGCAGGATTTGCATTCGATAACCGCCTGCAGGGGCAGTTCGCCACCGGGCCGCTTACCCACATCTTGCTTGTCGGTTTCAACGCCGACCGGTTCGACAACGACGGTTACGCGCAGTACGGCTCGGCATCGCCGCTGTCGCCATTCACCGGTGGCAGCACGGACTCCACCGTAACGTTCAGACCGGCCAACACCATCGACCATCAGCGCAGAGGGAGCGGGATTTATCTGCACGATCGGCTATCGCTGGCCGGGTGGCGGCTCGATCTGGGCGTACGCAGTGACCGGGCGATGATCCGCAACGCCTCGAACACCGAGAACAGTGATGCCGAGTGGCGCGGCGACAATGTGAGCCAACGCATCGGCCTCAGCTACGTCGCCGCCAACGGCCTCACTTCCTATGCAAACTACAGCGAAGGTTTCGACCTGGCCGCATCTTACTATGCCGATGCGGATGGACGGATTCCCGGACCGCAGCAAAGCCGGCAGAAGGAGCTCGGGCTGAAGTTCCAACCCGGCGACGGCCGCAGTTACCTGTCGTTCGCGGCATATACGCTGCAGCAGGGCAATATTGTCGTCAGGAACCCCGCCAGTCCCGGGTATCTGCCGATAGGCGTCGTGGCGGCACGCGGGGTCGAACTCGAAGCGAGGGTCGCACTTGGCCGGCGCCTGAGCCTGCATACCAGCCTGACCGCCAACCGGATGCGTATCAAGACCGGCGAGAACGCCAACAACACGCCGTTTGGCGTACCGGCGCGGATGGCCTCGCTGTGGGCCGACTATTCCTTCGAAAACGGCATCAGCACCGCCATGGGCATACGCCATATCGGCACGCAGTGGATAGACAATGCCAATACGGCCCGTCTGGCATCGGTCACATTGCTCGATATGGCGTTGCGCTACGCGCTCGCTCGTCTCGACCGCAGCCTCAAGGGCGTGGACCTGCGCCTGACGGCAAGCAATCTGCTCGACCGCCGCTATGTCGCAGGCTGCTACGACAGCCAGATCAACTGCTACTACGGCAGCACGCGCACGCTGACGCTCTCGGCCGGCTACCGCTGGTAAGCCCTTTGCGCCATTAGCGCTCACCCCGGGACGCATGGCCCCCATGCGTCCATCTCCGTCACCATGCCCCGCCGCCAGCCTGCCATCCCGAGCCATTCCCGCCCCTTTCCGCATCCGACCTTCCGTTGCTTCCGAAGCATATTATTGCGAATGAGAATTACTATCAATACAATCTAGTCCTGAAGTAAGCACTTACCGCTTTTCACACCACGGAAAACAACAAGAAAGGCAGATATGTCCAGCAGAGTTTCTCGCAAAATCGCGAGTCAAAGAGACAAGTTTCCCCTTGGAATGGCCTTCGCTCTATGCGCCGCAGGCATGTCATTGGGCACGGGAGCACGGGCAGAAGAAAGCGAAGCGACCCTGCCGACGGTCACCGTCTCGGCGCAGGAGGACGCACTGGCGCCAACGAGCGGCTACAGTGCGCGCAGTTCGCGCGCAGCCACCAAAACCGATACGCCGCTCAATGAAACGGCACAGTCGGTCTCGGTGGTGACACGGCAACAGATCGAAGACCAGCAGCCGCAGACCGTCTCACAGGCATTGGGGTACACCCCCGGTGTATATAACGCGGCAATCGGTTCCAGCACGCGCTACGACTACATCGTCCTGCGCGGTTTCAACGGCGGCATGTCGGTCAACGAGTGGCTCGACGGGCTGCGCCTGCTCGGTGACGGCGAAGCCTATAACGCTCTGCAGATCGACCCGTATGCGCTCGAGCGCATCGAGGTGATCCGCGGACCGGATTCGGTATTCTACGGTCAGTCGTCTCCTGGCGGACTGGTCGCACTGCAGAGCAAACGACCGCTCGACACGCCCTTGCACCAGATCGAGCTCGGAGTCGGCAGCAACAACCGGCGCTGGGCGGCGCTGGATTTCACCGGCCCGGTCGACGGACGCAGCGATCTGGATTACCGACTCATCGCCAAGGCGGATGCCGGCGACGCGCAGCAGAGTCTGTCGCGCAGTGAACGCTACCTGCTCGCGCCGTCACTGTCGTGGCGCATCGACGGCCGCAACCGTCTGCTGCTGCAGGCATATCTGCAAAACGACCCGGACACCGGCTATCACGGTTCGGTGCCCTACTACGGTTCGGCCGTGGCGCGCCAAGGCATGACGATCCCGTCCAGCTTCGACGACGGCTCGCCCGGCGACGGCATGAGCCGCCAGGAGCAACTGTATGGTTATCAGTTCGAGCATGATTTCAACGACAACTGGCAATTCCGCCAGAATGCGCGCTTCCAGAAGTCACGCATCACCATGCAGCAGGTCTACCAGACCGGCTGGACATCGGTGAGCGCCAATACGCTCGGCCGATCGGCCATTGCCGGCCAGGAGCATGGCGACGGCTATGCGATCGATAACCAGGTGCAGGGGAAATTCGCCACCGGTCCGGTCAATCACACGCTGCTCGCCGGCCTCGACGCCTACCGCATGCAGAACGATGGTTACAAGGTCTACGGCACCGCCTCGGCAATCGATCCCTATGCGCCGTCCTATGCCAACGAAAACATTACCTTCGCCACGCCATCCTATTTCAGTCATCGCGTCGAACAGGCCGGCGTCTATCTGAACGACGTCCTCGCGCTGGATCAATGGCGCTTGAGCCTGGGGGTACGGGAAGACCATGCGGAGATCACCAGTGCTACCGTCGGCGCAAGTTCGCAGGCATCGTGGAGCGGTGACAAGACCACCAGACGCCTCGGCCTGAGCTATGTCGCCACCAATGGTCTCACGCCTTACTTCAACTACAGCGAGGGCTTCGACCCGAGCGCGTCCTATTACACCGATGCGAGCGGCAAGGTGCTGAATCCGCAAACCAGCAAGCAGAAGGAAATCGGGCTGAAATTCCAGCCGGCGAACAGCGCAACCCAGTTATCGGCGGCCCTTTACGATCTGCGACAGGAAAACGTCGCCTACTACGACACGGCAACGCTCAGCTACCAACCTGTCGGGACCGTGCGTTCGCGCGGGGTCGAACTGGAGGCGAAGACCAAGTTCGGCCGGCGCCTGAGCCTGATGGCAAGCCTGAGCGCCAACCAGATGCGCATTCTCTCGGGCAGCAACGTCGACAACACCCCATTCGGCTCGCCGGCGCGCATGGCCTCGCTGTGGACCGAGTACGCATTCGACAGCGGCTTCACCGCCGGTGCCGGGGCGCGCTACATCGGCCCGCAATGGGCGGACGACGCCAATACGATCCAGCTGCCGTCGGTAACGCTGTTCGATCTGTCGTTGCGCTATGAGCTAGGCCGTTTCGACCCCAGTCTCAAGGGCGCCAGCGTGCGACTGACGGCGAACAATCTGTTCAATCGCAGTTATGTGGCCAGTTGCTACAACAGCCTGGTTTATTGCTACTACGGCAGTGCCCGCAATCTGACCGCCGCGGTCAGCTATCAGTGGTGATCGGCCAGGCAGTCATGACGAGAATATCCATCAATACAACGCTGCTGCGCGGCCTTCATCTGCCGCGTCTGCGCCTGCTGCTATCGGTATGCCTTGCGCATGCGCTCTTGCTGTGGTGGCTCACGCACGCCGGGGGGACGGCTGCGCCGCAGCCGCCCGACCGCGAGCCGCGCGTGGTCGGGCGGCTCGTCGCCGCGGGCGCAGCCCCATCCGCGGCAACGACCGTCAGCCGGCCGCAGCGGCAAGTGCCGCCACCAAGGCCGACCGCCCAGCGCCAGGCACCGGCGCCGACACGCCCCCGCGTCGCGCCAAGGTCGTCAACCGCGGCAGCCAGTACGGCGCAGGCGAAGACACAGGCATCCGCCGCTGCGGCCACTCCGGCACAGGCCGTGGCTCAGCCGGCCACCCCGCAAGGCGGCGCCGGCCAGGTACAGCTGCCGGTCAGCCGCGCCAGCGGGCTCGACAACCCGTTACCCGTCTATCCGGCACTGTCGCGCCGTCAGGGTGAAGAAGGCGTGGTGCGCCTGTCGGTGCTGATTCTCGCCGACGGCAGCGTGGCCGAGGTCGCGGTACAGAAATCGAGTGGTTTCCCGCGCCTCGATGCCGCGGCCGTCGCCGCCGTGCGGCAATGGCATTACCTGCCGGCGCGACGCAACGGCGAGGCCATTGCCTGGCGGCATACGCAACCAGTTGCATTTACCCTAAATCCATAAACGATTTTCTTTGCGAGACATCATCGATGAATTCCGCTTTTCACTTTTCGCAACTCTGGCAACAGAGTGATCTGACCATCCGTCTGGTCGCACTGCTATTGCTCATCATGTCGGTGGCGTGCTGGTATCTGATGCTGCGTCACGGCTTGCGCGTCATCCGCTTGCGGCGCTCGGCGGCGGCCATGGACGGTTTCTGGCATGCAGCAAGTTTCGACGCCGGACTGGAGGCGCTGGCCCGCTCCGGGGACGGCACCACCAACCCCTATCGCTTGCTGGCACTGGAATGCCGTCAGGCGGTATTGCACCACCAGGAAAACCAGCAGGATCTGCACGGTCAGCTCAGTCTGGCCGACTGGCTGTCGGAAAGTCTCAGCGGCGCCATCGACGATTGCACCGAACAGTTGCAAGGCGGATTGTCGGTACTGGCGTCCGTCGGGTCGACCGCACCGTTCGTCGGTCTGTTCGGTACCGTGTGGGGCATCTATCACACCCTGGTCGGCCTTGCCGCGGCAGGTCAGAACACGCTCGACAAGGTCGCCGGACCGATCGGCGAATCGCTGATCATGACCGCCTTCGGCCTTGCGGTGGCAATTCCGGCCGTACTCGGCTACAACGCCTTCACCCGCATCAACCGCAGGGTCATCGGCCGCATGCAGCGTTTCGCGCGGCAGTTGCACGCCTATTCGCTCACCGGCTCGGCCACCCATCCGGTCACGCAGCGGGAGGCTTGACGATGGCGCTTCACAAAGGACTGCAGGATACCGAAGACGGCATGCTCAGCGAGATCAACATGACGCCGATGGTCGACGTGATGCTGGTGCTGCTGATCATCTTCATGCTGACCGTGCCGGTGCTGACACATGCGGTCAGACTCGACCTGCCGCAGAGCTCGGCCACGCCGGCCCGGACGCGGCCCGATACGGTGACGCTGTCGGTCGACCGCGCCGGAAAGGTGTTCTGGAATGGTGCGCAGGTCGACGCCGCGGCGCTCGGCGCCCACCTCGCCGCGCTGGCGCACACCGCACCCAATGCCGACGTGCAACTGCGCGCCGACCGCCACACCGAATACCAGCATGTGATGGCGGTGATGGCGGCGGCGGAGAGAAACGGCATCACCAGCATCAGTTTCATCACCGAGCCCGATGCGCCCACTGCGCGATAGTAAGACGCCCAGGGGGCCGCCCGGCTCCCTGTCGTCGTGCTGGCAGGGTCAGAGTACGACGCTGCGCGATGGATCGAGCTGGAACTCGTCGACCAGATGCGGCAGCTCGAGATAGCTTTGTGACTGCATTTCCCGCAAGCGGCTGACGGTACGGAAGAATTCGCTCGCCTGCAAACCGTCGACGTAGATGGCATCGGGTTCAACGGCACTGCTTGCCACCAGCTTGACGCGATGGTCATAGAGTACGTCGATGAGCCAGGTGAAACGACGTGCGGCCGAGGCGTCCCGCGCGGCGAGCGCCGGAATGCCGGACAGGAAAAGCGTATGGTACTCGCGGGCGATTTCCAGATAGTCGGTTTGCGCGCGCGGCCCATCGCACAACTGGGCGAAATCGAACCAGATCACCCCCGGGGCATGGCGAACGAGCGCGATGCGGCGCCCAAACAGCTCGATCTCGTGCGGACGTTCCTCCGCTTCGCGCACCAGACGGTCGAACATATCGCCCATCGCGCGATGACTCGCCGCGTCGTCGGGCACAAGGAACAGATCGGCCCGGCTCAGCTCGCGCAGCCGATAGTCGTTGCCGCCGTCGACATTGACGACGTCCAGGTTCTGCTCGAGCAGCATGATCGCAGGGACGAAGCGGTCGCGTTGCAGACCGTTCGGATACAGGCCGGACGGCGGATAGTTGGACGTTGCGACCAGTACCACCCCGCGCTCGAACATCGCCGTCAACAGGCGAGAAAGGATCATCGCGTCGGCAATGTCGCTGACGTGGAATTCATCGAAACACAGCAAGCGCGTCGCCGTGGCGATGCGATCGGCGACGATGAGCAGCGGATCGGCCTCATGCGCGAGGCCCTGCAGTTGGCGATGCACTTCGGCCATGAAGTGGTGGAAATGGACACGGCGTTTGCGGCGGTACGGCACGCACTGGTAGAAGGCATCCATCAGGAAGCTCTTGCCGCGGCCGACGCCGCCCCACATATAGATGCCGCGCGGCACCGGCGGCGTGCGCAGACTGCGGCCGAGAAAACGATTGCGACGGGTCTTGAAATCAAGCAGCCGCGCCCACAGCGCATCGAGTCGGTCAATGGCGGAGGCTTGCGCCGCATCGCGCACGAATCCCTCGCGCAGCAGCGCCGCCTCGTACCAGGCCTTGGGGCTTTGTCCATCGTCGGCAGGCGAATAGGTATGCTGGGCCATGCGATTCCCCGTTCAGGCAAAGAGTCCGGTGGACAGGTAGCGATCTCCGCGGTCGCAGATCACGCTGACGATGACCGCATGCTCCACTTCGGCATCCAGCCTGAGCGCCGCGGCCAGAGCGCCGCCGGAAGACGGCCCGGCCAGAATGCCCTCTTCGCGCGCAAGCCGTCGGGCGGTTTGTTCCGCCTCGGCCTGGTTGACCAGCACCAGACGGTCGATGCGCGAAAAATCGCAGATTTTCGGCAGGTATTCGTCTTCCCAGCGCCGAATGCCGGGGATCTGGCTGCCCGGCTCCGGCTGCACCCCGATGATCTGGATCTGCGGATTGCGTTCCTTCAGATAGCGGCTGGTGCCCATCACCGTACCGGTGGTGCCCATGCTGGAGACGAAATGGGTAATGCGGCCATCGGTATCGTTCCAGATTTCCGGACCGGTACCTTCGTAGTGCGCCAGCGGATTATCGGGATTGGAAAACTGATCGAGGATCACCCCCTGTCCGCCGGCCTGCATGCTGCGCGCCAGATCGATCGAACCGGGCATCGATTGCGCCGCCGGGGTGAGCAGCACCTCGGCGCCATAGGCACGCATGGTCTGGACACGTTCGGCGCTGGAGTTCTCCGGCATGATCAGGATCAGCCGATAGCCCATGATCGCCGCCGCCATTGCCAGCCCGATGCCGGTATTGCCGCTGGTGGGCTCGATCAGCGTGTCGCCGGGGCGAATATCGCCACGCGCTTCGGCACGACGGATCATCGACAGCGCAGGCCGATCCTTGACCGAGCCGCCGGGATTGCTGCCCTCCAGCTTGACCAGAATGATGTTGCCGCGCGGGCCGGGCATGCGCTTGAGGCGGACGAGCGGCGTATGGCCGACGAAATCTTCCAGATGCTTGTACACGGGTTCCTCCACGATAAGCGACCATTATAGCGATCTGGCCGGAGGTCATGACCCTATTCTTCCCATGGGCATAATTCGCCAGCCGCCGCGGCAATAAAAAACGGATGCCGCAGCATCCGTTCCGTTTGCAAGGCCCAGGGGACATCAACGCGCCATCAACCAATCGACATAGCGCGACACGCCCTCTTCCACCGAGAGCATCGGCGCCGTGTAACCGGCTGCGCGCAACTTGCCGATATCGCCCTGGGTGAAGCTCTGATACTTGCCCTTGAGCGCATCGGGGAAGGCGGTGTACTCGAGCAGCCCCTCGGCAACCATCTCTTCCAGCGTCATGGCCGGCTGGCCTGCATGGCGGCGGCAGGCATTGACCGTGGCGACGGCGACATCGTTGAACGGCTGCGCCCGGCCGGTGCCAAGGTTGAAGATACCGCTCTGCTGCGGGTGATCGAGAAAGTGGAGATTGACCTTGACCACGTCTTCGACCGATACGAAGTCACGGCTCTGCATGCCGTCGCCCCATCCGTCCCAGCCACCGAACAGCTTGACCTTGCCCTCGCTGCGGTACTGGTTGAAGTTGTGGAAGGCGACCGAAGCCATGCGCCCCTTGTGCTGCTCGCGCGGGCCGTAGACGTTGAAATAGCGGAAGCCGACCGCCTGGGCGGACAGACCTTCCTGCATGCGGCGGCGCAGCACCTGATCGAACAGGAATTTCGAATAGCCGTAAACATTGAGCGGCGACTCGTGTTCGCGCTGCTCGACAAAGGTCGTGCCGCCACCGTAAACGGCGGCGCTCGAGGCATACAGGAACGGAACCGCTTCGCTCTGGCAATGGTTGAACAGCGACAGCGTGTACTGATAGTTGTTTTCCATCATGTACTTGCCGTCGTGATTCATGGTGTCGGAGCAGGCCCCCTGGTGAATCACCGCCGATAATTCGCCGTCGAACTCACCCTCGGCCAGCATGAGCAGGAAGTCGTGCTTGTCGAGATAGTGGGCGATGTCGCAATCGACCAGATTGCGGAACTGGTCGCCGCAGGTCAGATCATCGACCGCGATGATGTCTCGTTCGCCGCGGGCATTGAGGCCCTTGACGATATTCGCGCCGATGAAGCCTGCTGCGCCGGTGACTACGATGGTCATGTCAGATTCCTTCCGTTTTACAGTGCGAACAGCTCGTCCTGGCGGCAGACCGCCGTACCGAGCTTGCCGACGACGATGCCTGCCGCGGCGTTGGCCAGGGACATGGCCTGCGGCAACGGCAATCCTGCCGCCAGGGTCAGACCCAGGGTACCGATGACGGTGTCTCCGGCACCGGAGACGTCGTAGACCTCGCGCGCCAGGGTAGGCTGGTGCAGGTTGCCTTCGTCCGTGAACAGGGTCATGCCGGCCTCGCTCAGCGTGACGAGCAAGGCGTCGAGCTGCAGCTCGGCGCGCAGCGCCTGCGCCTTGCGCACAAAGTCCTCGTCATCGCGCCAACTGCCCGCGACCTGACGGAACTCGCTGCGGTTCGGCGTCAGCAGCGTTGCGCCGGCATATTTGCTGTAATCATCGCCTTTCGGGTCGATCAGCACCGGCTTGCCCTGCTTGCGCGCAAACGCGATCATCCGCGCGACATGGGTCAGCCCACCCTTACCGTAGTCGGACAAGATTACAACGTCGTGTTCATCGACGATTCGTTCATATTCTTCCAGCTTGGAAGCGAGGATTTCGCGGCTCGGCGCATCCTCGAAGTCCAGGCGGATGAGTTGCTGCTGGCGCGCGACAACACGCAGCTTGATGGTGGTGGAGATGCCGCTATCGCGCTGCAGCGACGTACGGACACCATTTTCCTCCAGCAGGCGTTCTAGCGCGTCGGCCGCCTCGTCGTCGCCGACCACCGACAAGATGGTGGCCTGTCCGCCGAGGCTGACGATATTGCGCGCCACATTGGCTGCACCGCCGGCGCGCTCTTCCATGCGGCCGATACGCGCCACCGGCACCGGCGCCTCGGGTGAAATGCGCGATACGTCGCCGAACCAGTAACGGTCGAGCATGACGTCGCCCACCACCAGCACACGCGCACCGTCCAACCGCCGGCCAAGCTCCGCCGCGTCGAGGGAGAGTTCCTGCAACAGTCCCATACCCGACTCCTCAGCGGCCGATGGCCTGGTAATCGATGCCCTGGGCACGGACCCAGGCCGGATCGTACATATTGCGACCGTCGAGGATGGTCGGTGTCTTGAGCGCCGCCTTGATGCGGTCGAAGTCCGGACTGCGGAACATCTTCCACTCGGTGACGATCAGCAGCGCATCGGCGCCGGGCAAGGCTTCCATCATGTCGCGCACGAAGTGCACGCGCGGGTTGCCGGCCAGCACGCGCTGCGCCTCTTCGTTGGCGACCGGATCGAAGGCGACGACTTCGGCGCCGCGCGCGGTCAGCTCGTCGATGATCACGCGCGAAGCCGCCTCGCGCATGTCGTCGGTATTGGGCTTGAAGGCAAGCCCCCACAGGGCGAAACGATGGCCGGCCAGATCGGCGCCGAAGCGGGCGACGACCTTTTCCACCAGCCGCTTCTTCTGCACTTCGTTGGCATCTTCAACCGCTTCGAGCACGCGCAGTGTGTGGCCGTTTTCCTTGGCGGTGCTGATCAGCGCCTTGACGTCCTTCGGAAAACAGGAGCCGCCATAACCGGTCCCCGGATACAGGAAGTGGTACCCGATGCGGGGATCGGAGCCGATGCCCTTGCGCACCAGCTCGATATCGGCGCCAAGCGTTTCCGCCAGGTTGGCCAATTCGTTCATGAACGAGATACGCGTGGCCAGCATCGCGTTGGCTGCGTACTTGGTCAGTTCGGCCGAACGCACGTCCATGAAGAAAATGCGGTCGTGGTTGCGCTGGAACGGCGAGTAGAGGCGGCGCATGGTCTCGATCGCACGTTCGTCGTTGGCGCCGACCACGATACGGTCGGGTTTCATGAAATCTTCGATCGCCGCGCCTTCCTTGAGGAATTCGGGGTTCGACACCACGCTGAACGGCATGTCGAGATTGCGTTTGGCCAACTCTTCGGCCAACGCGGCACGCACCTTGTCGGCAGTGCCGACCGGCACGGTCGACTTGTCGACCACGACCTTGTACTCGGTCATGTAACGGCCGATATTGCGCGCGGCGGCCGTCACGTATTGCAGGTCGGCCGAACCGTCTTCATCCGGCGGGGTGCCGACGGCGATGAACTGCACTTCGCCGAATGCGACCGATTCGGCCACATCAGTGGTGAAGCTGAGCCGGCCGGCTTCGACATTGCGGCGCACCAGTTCGTCGAGACCGGGTTCGAAGATCGGGATTCCGCCCTGTTGCAGGGTAGCGATCTTTTTGGCGTCGACGTCCAGGCAGCAGACGTGGTTGCCGACTTCGGCAAGGCAGGTACCGGTAACGAGGCCTACATAGCCGGAGCCGATCACGGTAATTTTCATGATTGCTTGTTCCTGAAAAGTTCAATGTCCTGATTGATCTTGCGCAGCACCTCTAGGGGCTGATCCGCGCGGGTGATCGGGCGACCAATCACCAGATAGTCGGCCCCGGCCGCCAGCGCGGCAGTGGGGGTCATGACGCGCCGCTGATCATCGGCGGCGCTGTCGGTCAGCCGGATGCCCGGCGTGACGAGACGAAAGGTGGTGCCGAAGCGGGCCTTGAGCGCAATGGCTTCCTGTGCCGAGCACACCACGCCGTCGAGACCGCAGTCGCGGGTCAGCGCGGCAAGCCGGGCCACATGTTCCTCCGGGCTGACGGTAATGCCGATATCGACCAGATCGGAGGCCTCCATGCTGGTCAGCACGGTTACGGCGATCAGCAGCGGCCGCTGGCTCAGACCGGCAAGCGCTTCGCGTGCGGCGGTCATCATGCGGCGCCCGCCGCTGGCATGCACATTGACCATCCATACGCCGGAATCGGCGGCCATCTTGCACGCCTGGGCCACCGTATTGGGAATGTCGTGGAATTTCAGGTCGAGAAACACCTGGAAGCCGCGCAAAGCCAGATTTTCCACCAAGCTCCGCCCGGATGCGGTGAACAGCTCTTTACCGACCTTGACCCGGCATTCGGCCGGGTCAAGCTGGGCGGCAAAATCGAGCGCGGCGTGCGCGTCGTGAAAGTCGAGGGCGACAATCACCGGCGAGCGCGTCTCGATGGCGAGTTCAGCAGAAAGCAGTGGATTCATAGCGACTCCATGGTCATCAAAACGACTCTGTACGGTTCGGGGCAATGCTTTCCCACTCGCCGCACGCCGGGCAGTGCCAGAAGAAGGCGCGCGAACGGAAATTGCAATATTTGCAGCGGTGCACAAACAGGCGCTGCGCGTGCTTGGAGATCAGGGTACGCGCCACTTCGGCATCCATGCGGCCTTCCGGCGACAAGGTGTCCATCTGCGCCTCGATCAGACGGTAGACGCCTGACAGCGACGGCCGCGCATGCACGGATTCGCGCACGGCCTCGAGCGCTGCCTGCTCGTTTTCGTAGGTGCACAGCTTCTGATACAGCAGCTCGCTCATTTCCAGCTGCGGGAATGTCTTCTGATATCCACGCAGCAAGGCGAGGCCTTCCGCCGGACGCCCCAGGCGCTCGTAGGCGTCGAAGAGCCGTTCGGCGGCCATGCTGAGGTATTCGAAATTCTGCTTCTCGATCCCTTGCCAGGCGGCGATGGCCGCCTCGACATTGCCTTCGGCGAGTTCGATATCACCGAGCAGCAGGCTCGCGCGCACGCATTTGCGGTTGGTGGCAAGCGCCTCCGAAACCCCCTGACGCGCCGCAGCGAAATTCGACTTGTAGAGCTCGGCCTGGGCAAGCTCGCAGCGGAACTGCGCCACCTCGTGCAGGAAGGTGTGCACGTCGTTGCGCAGCTCGAGCGCAGTGGAGATGGCCTTGGCCCAATCACGGTCCTGCTGGTAGATATCGAGCAGCTGGTGGCGAGCCGCCCGGCCCATGTGGCCATCGAGCAGCCGCAGCAGAATTTCTTCGGCACGATCGACCAGCCCGGCCTTGCGATAATCTTGCGACAATTCGAAGCTGACCGTGTCGCGCTGTTCGGCTGGCAGTTCGGACGAATCGAGCAAGCGCTGATGCAGGCGGATCGCGCGGTCGTTTTCGCCGCGCTTGCGGTAGAGCTTGCCGAGCGTCAGCTGCAGTTCAAGCGCCGACTGCTGTTCGCGCGCCACTTCGGCAAGAGCGCGGGCGGCGACATCGGTATGGTCGTCAACGAGCGCGTCAAGGCCACGGAAAAAACCGATGGGAACCTGCCTGGCCTGCTTGAGCACCGTGCGCATGTCGACGCGGGCAGCGAGCCAACCCAAAGAAAAGAAAACAGGCAGCAGCAGCAGCCACCAGAGATCGAGTTCCAAGCGATATCCTTTCCAGAAACGGAAATAAAAGGCGACGCGGACTTATTCCGCCAGTGCGTCGCTCGGATCGGACTCGACCTGACTCTGTGGACGCTGACGCAGCTCTTTTTTCAGTTGCGAGAGTTCGCGACGCATGCGCAGGTAATAGGTAAAGGTGGCCAGCAGGCCGACAGCGGCGCCGGCGATGAAGAATCCCAGCAGGAAAACAATCAGCGGCGCGCTCCAGCTTTGCCCGAAGAACAGCCGGAACTCCACCATATGGCTGTTCTGCACCGTAATGGCGATCAGCAGCACGAGGAGGGTCAGTTCAACGATCCTCAATAGATAACGCATGTTTTTCCTTTGTGGAAAGAGGCCAATGCGCGATTTTAAACGATCACGACTGTCAGCCCAAGCCCATCAAATCAAACCCGATGTAAAAATACGCGCATCGTCCCGTTCGGCGCTTAGCACGTCAATCACAACAACGATGGTTCGTTCTGTTCGCAGCAAGAAAAAGACCCCGTCCATGGACGGGGTCCGTATTCTGTCCAGGCATGGCCCGGGCATCGGAATGAGCTTCAAGAGAGCTCTTTTACCGGAGTCTGCAATTCCAGCGACAGGTCGACGCGTTCACGCAGTTCCTTACCGGCCTTGAAATGCGGCACGTACTTCTCAGGAACCGAGACACTGCTGCCCGATTTCGGATTGCGACCGACGCGCGGCGGACGATAGTTCAAATCAAAACTACCGAAGCCGCGAATTTCGATCCGCTCTCCGCGGGCAAGATTGCTGGCCATCGCATCCAGGATGGTCTTGACGGCCAGCTCAGCGTCTTTGTAGACCAACTGAGAATTGCGCTCTGCCAGGCGTTCCGCCAGTCTCGCAATCAGCTCAGACTTGGTCATTTGGCTGCTTACTCTGCGTTATTGCCGGAAGACAGCTTGGCCTTCAGCAACGCACCCAGATTGGTGGTGCCGGCGGTCACGTTTTCCGACTGCAGACCCTTCAGCGCAACGGACTCGTCCTGGGCATCCTTGGCCTTGATGGACAGGCTGATGGAGCGGTTCTTGCGGTCAACCGCAATGATCAGCGCTTCCAGCTCGTCGCCTTCCTTCAGATGGGTGCGGATGTCTTCGACACGGTCGCGCGACACTTCGGAAGCACGCAGGTAACCTTCGACATCATCGTCAAGGGCGATAACGGCACCCTTGGCGTCGATGGTCTTGACGGTACCCTTGACCAGAGCGCCCTTGTCGTTCATCGCAACGTAGTTGTTGAACGGATCGCCTTCCATCTGCTTGATGCCGAGGGAGATGCGTTCTTTTTCCACGTCGATGGACAGGACCACGGCTTCAACGTCGTCACCCTTCTTGAAGCGACGGACGGCTTCTTCGCCGCTTTCGCTCCAGGACAGGTCGGAGAGGTGAACCAGACCATCGATGCCGCCCGGCAGGCCGACGAACACGCCGAAGTCGGTGATCGACTTGATCCCACCCTTCAGCTTGTCGCCCTTCTTGAAGTTCTGCGCGAACTCTTCCCACGGGTTGGCCATGCACTGCTTCATGCCGAGGCTGATGCGGCGGCGGTCTTCGTCGATCTCGAGGATCATGACTTCGACTTCGTCGCCAACCTGAACCACCTTGGACGGATGAACGTTCTTGTTGGTCCAGTCCATTTCGGACACGTGTACCAGACCTTCGATACCTTGTTCGATTTCGACGAAGGCACCATAGTCGGTCAGGTTGGTCACCTTGCCGAACAGACGGGTGCTGGCCGGGTAACGACGGGACAGACCAACCCACGGATCTTCGCCCAGTTGCTTCAGACCCAGCGAGACGCGGTTCTTTTCCTGATCGAACTTCAGTACCTTGGCTTCGACTTCATCGCCGACTGCCAGCACTTCGGACGGGTGCTTCACACGACGCCATGCGAGGTCGGTGATGTGCAGCAGGCCATCGATGCCGCCCAGATCGACGAAAGCACCGTAGTCGGTGATGTTCTTGACGATACCCTTGACCACTGCGCCCTCTTTCAGGGTTTCCAGCAGGGCCTTGCGCTCTTCGCCCAGGGTCGCTTCGAGCACGGCACGGCGCGACACAACAACGTTGTTGCGCTTGCGGTCGAGCTTGATGACCTTGAATTCGATCTGCTTGTTTTCGTACGGGGTCGTATCCTTGACCGGACGGACGTCCACCAGGGAGCCCGGCAGGAAGGCGCGGATGCCGTTGACCATAACGGTCAGGCCACCCTTGACCTTGCCGCTGATCAGGCCGCCCAGAATCGTGCCGGCTTCCAGCGCTTCTTCCAGTTCGACCCACGCGGCCAGGCGCTTGGCCTTTTCGCGCGACAGCTTGGTTTCGCCGAAACCGTTTTCCAGGGCATCGATGGCGACGGTGACGAAATCACCGACGGCAACTTCGATCTCACCCTTGTCGTTCTTGAATTCTTCGACCGGAACCAGCGACTCGGACTTCAGGCCGGCGTTGACGGTAACGAAGTTGGAATCGACGGCAACGACTTCGGCGGTGATCACTTCGCCTACGCGCATATCATGAAGGGACAGGCTTTCTTCAAACAGCTGCGCGAAATTTTCCATAGCGAGGGAGGTCATTAAATGATTACTCACAGTTGCATGCCTCACGGCATGCGGGGTTAGGGTTAAAAAACGCCGCCTCGCCTTAATGCGACAAGCGGCAACCTGCAATTAAAGTTACGACCGGCCGGAAGCTGCGCTCGCAAACCAGGACACGATCTGCTCGACGGTTTCGTCGATGGTCAGATCCGTGGTGTCGAGCAAGCGGGCATCCGGCTCTTGACGGAGTGGCGCCACCGACCGCGCGGCATCGCGCCGATCGCGATCGGCGATGTCCTGCCGAATTTGTGGGAGGTTAGCAGATTCTCCCTTGCCGATCAACTGCTTATAGCGTCTCTGCGCACGCTCGTCGGTGCTCGCCGTAAGAAATACCTTCAGATCTGCAGCAGGGAAAACCACCGATCCCATATCACGTCCGTCGGTCACAAGTCCGGGGGGCTGGCAAAAGTCGCGCTGACGCTGCAACAGCGCGGTGCGCACGGCCGGCAGCGCACCGACGCGCGAGGCGCCGATGCCGATCTGCTCGGCGCGAATCGCCGCCGTCACATCGTTGCCATCAAGCAACACCCGACCGGCATCGAATCGCGCAGGCAAAGTGCGGGCAAGTTCGGCGAGCGCCGGCTCGTCGCTCCAGTCGATACCGCGCAGCTCGGCACTGAGCGCCACCAGCCGATAAAGGCTTCCCGAGTCAAGGTAATGAAACGACAGACGCGCCGCCACCAGGGCAGCGACGGTGCCCTTGCCCGACGCCGACGGGCCGTCGATGGCAATCACTGGCACATGCATTATCCAACTCCAGAAATCAAACCCCGCATTTTACCATTCTGCTGAATTGACAGCGAGTCTGACCGCCTTGTCAATCAATACAAATGTCATTGAACGTCATAAAAATATTCGCAAATATCATAAGACTTTTATTACCACCACGCGGATTCCCATGCACCTGTTGACCAGAACCATCACTCTCAAACCGCAGCAACTTGCCACCCACGAACGCAACGAACTGGCCGAACGCCTATTCACGCTGCACCGCAGAATCTTTGCCGGCGGCAACGGCGAACTCTTCCGCCGCCAGCTCATCGACAACGGCGCACGCGACAGCACGTTGTTACTGCAGCAAAACCGTTTGGGCGAAACCATCGGCTACTGTGCGCTGCACTTGTTCGAAGTCGAACACCAAGCGCGCACAACGGGTGTGGTGCGCATCCAGGCGGGACTGCTGCCGGGCTACCGGCGCCGCAACAGTCTGATCCCGTTCACCTTCGGCCACATCTTGCGCCACCGGTTGCGCCACCCCTTGCGACCACTCTACTTTCTCGGCGCACTGATCCATCCAGCTATGCCTTGTGCGCCAAATACGCGCGGATCAGGCCGGCACCTACGGCGCCGCTGGCCGGCGACGAAGCCGATTTTCTCCATTGCTGTGTACGGCATTTCAACCTCAACCCGGTCGATCCGGCCCGTCCGCTGATCGTACACGTGGGCTGGCGCACGCGCGACGATGCGTTCGACCGGGCCAGCTGGCAGCAAAACCCGCGCCCTTCGGTCAGGTTTTTTCTGCAGGAGAACCCCGGCTACAGCGAAGGACAGGGCTTGGTGACGATGATTTCGCTTGCGCCGCGCACACTCGCCGCTACCGCCTGGCGGCTGGCAAGCGACCGTCTGCGGCGCCTCGCGCAACGCTGGGCCCTATGAATTGACGGCACGAGGTTTGCGCGCAGCGGGTCGGACAGGTAGAGTATTCGATCGTTCTATTTTCTTTGTCCGCACAAGACCGAATCGACCCGCCCATGGAATCGTTGCTGCTCACCCCCTTTGCCCGTCTTGCCGGCAGTCTCAAACTGCCCGGCTCGAAAAGCATCTCCAACCGCACCCTGCTGCTGGCCGCGCTGGCCGAAGGCGACACGCTGGTACGCGACCTGCTTGACGCCGACGACATCAGCCACATGCTTACCGCCCTGCGCCTGCTCGGGGTTGTCATCGACGGCGCCGGTGCCCCGCGCGACTTCAGCGTCCGCGGCAGCGGCGGCAACTTCCCGGTCAAGAATGCCGATCTGTTCCTCGGCAACGCCGGCACGGCCTTCCGCCCCCTGACCGCGGCGCTGGCATTGATGCAAGGGCACTACACGCTCAGTGGCGTCGCACGCATGCACGAACGGCCGATCGGCGACCTGGTCGATGCACTGCGTATCGCCGGCGCCGACATCCGTTACCTCGGCACGCCAGGTTATCCGCCGCTGGAAATCTCGCCGGCAACAATCAGCACCGATCGCGAAATTCCGGTCAAGGGCTCGGTGTCGAGCCAGTTTCTCACCGCACTGTTGATGGCGCTGCCGCTGACCGGCGGAGACGCGACGGTCGTGGTCGAAGGCGAACTGATTTCAAAACCCTACATTCACATCACCCTTAATCTGATGCGCCGCTTCGGCATCGACGTCGAGCGGCACGGCTGGACGCGCTTTACCGTGCCGGCAGGTCAGCGTTATCTATCGCCGGGCGAGATCCTGGTTGAAGGCGATGCATCGAGTGCCTCCTACTTTCTCGCTGCCGGCGCGCTCGGCGGCGGCCCGGTCCGTGTCGAGGGCGTCGGGGCGAACAGCATTCAGGGCGATGTGCGTTTTACCGAAGTCCTGCAACAGATGGGGGCGACGGTACGCTTCGGCGACAACTGGATCGAAGCGAGCGGTAATGGCCGACTGAAAGCGGTCGATGTCGACCTCAACCACATTCCCGACGCCGCCATGACCGTAGCCATGCTCGCGTTGGCCGCCGACGGCACCAGCCGGCTGCGGAACATTGCCAGTTGGCGGGTCAAGGAAACCGACCGGCTCGCGGCCATGGCAACCGAGCTGCGCAAGTTCGGCGCAGAAGTGACCGAAGGGGCCGACTTCATCGTCATCACGCCGCCTGCCGCGCTCACGCCCGGCGCGGTCATCGATACCTACGACGACCACCGAATGGCCATGTGCTTCTCGCTCGCGGCACTGATGGGCGTGCCGGTCACCATCAACGATCCGGCCTGCGTGGCGAAAACCTTCCCGGACTACTTCGATCGCCTGCGCGCACTCGCCGGGGATGTGCAATGAGCGATCTGTTCGCCATGCGGCGCGAATTCATCCGCCGCTTCGACATTCCGGCGCCCGAGACCCCACGTTTCGCGCCGGAAAACCTGGCCATGTGGGAAACCATGCTGAGCGAGGAGTGGGCGGAATTCCAGCAGGCGCTCGCCGCCTACAAGGCGCACGACGCCGGTGACGAAACGGCCGACACGCACACCATGGCCGAACTCGCCGCCGAAGGCGTCGACGTGCTCAATGTGCTCGTCGGACTGCTGCTGTCGCAGGGGCTGCCGGTCGAAGCAATGACCCGCGCCATCCACGATGCCAATCTGCGCAAATGCGTCGGCGGCAAGGTACTGCGTCGTGCCGACGGCAAGGTACTGAAACCGGCCGGCTGGCAACCGGCCGACAAGGAGGGAGTGATCCGCGCCGCACGCCAGGATTGACTTATTGCGCAGCAAAGCAAAACGGCAAGCCTCCGCTTGCCGTTTTTTCATCTGTCGCCGCGCTTATTTGCGCAGGAACTTCTGGTGCCAGGCGGTGCGCACAGCGCGTGCGCGGCGAAAGCGCTCGGCCAGCGCCTCGCCGTCACCGCGCCCGACCTCGTCGATCAGGCCATCGAGCCCGGCACGAAACCGTTCCAGTTCGGCCAGCAACGCCTCGCGATTGGCCAGCGCGATGTCGCGCCACATCTCCGGCGAGCTGCCGGCAATACGGGTGAAGTCGCGAAAGCCGGTCGAGGCGAAATCGAGGCAGCGCTCGCCGTCCGCCTTGGCGGCAATGGTATCGACATAGCTGAACGCCAGCAGGTGCGGCAAATGGCTGACCGTGGCGAACACGCTGTCATGTTCGTCCGGTCGCATGCGGTGCAGACGTGCGCCGCAGGCTTGCCACAATTCGGCCACGACGTCCACCGCATCGGCATCGCTTTCCTCCAGCGGCGTCAGTACTACATCGCGGTTTTCATACAGCCCGTACTGGGCGGCGGCGGCACCGGAAAGCTCGGAGCCGGCGATCGGGTGCGCCGGCACGCAGCGGTGCAGATGATTGGGCAGGCAACGCCGGAATACATCAACCACATTGCCCTTGGTACTGCCGGCATCGGTCACGATGGCATGCGGAGCGAGCACCGGCGCCATGGCCTCGAGCAGCCCCGCCATCTGCCCGACCGGCGTGGCCAGCAGCACCAGATCGGCGCCGCGTACGGCGCTCGCCACATCCTGACTCGTCGCGTCGACCACGCCGAGATCAAGCGCCCGCTGCAGATTGTCGAGGGAACGTCCGACGCCGATCACGCGCTCGACCCGCCGGGCGCGTTTCAACGCCAGGGAAAACGAACCGCCGATCAGACCGACACCGACCACGACCAGTGTCTGGATTGCTCGCTGCAAGACCCCCTCCTCTGTCCAGCCGGAACGAACCGGCTGCGCTTGATGACAAGCAAGCATGATAAGCGATTTTCTTGCCGGCGCGGCCAGTTGAATATCATCGAGCGGCAATCTGTGCCGCCATTCAGGCCTCCGCCTGCGCCAACAGCGCCTGCAGCGCCCGTGCACCGGAAAAATCGCACCACCGGCGCGTGCCAAGACACTGTACCGGCCAGATTCCGGCCAGGCTGTTGCAGACAAACAGCTCATCGGCGTCTAGCACGGCGCGCGGCTCGACAAACACCTCGCGCGCGCCAGTCTGCGCCAGCACCCAGGCGCGCAATGCGCCGGCTACGCCGCAGCGGTCAAGCCGTGGCGTGAGCCACTCGTCGCCGCGGCGCAAGAACAGATTGCTCATCGTGCCTTCGATCACGCGCCCCTCGGCGTCGAGCAACAAACCTTCCTGACAGCCGCTGCCCTGCAGATCGCTGCGCGCCAGCACGTTTTCGAGCCGGTTCAAATGCTTGATGCCGGCCAGCCGGGGTTGCAGGCCAAGGCGCAAGGTACACCAGGCCAGCGCAATGCCGTCGACGGCCCAGGCAGGCGGATAGCCGTCCCAGGACTCGGCGCTGACCAGCAGCGTTTGCCGGCACCCTTCTCGGATCGCATAGCCGCGCGGCCCCTGGCCGCGCGTCAGGACGATTTTCGCCACCGCCCGTTCGATGCCGTCGCAAGCGAGCGCGAGCTCGGACAACAGAACGGCCTCATCCGGCAGCGCCAGTCCGAGCGCGGCAGCATCTGACGCCAGCCGGGCCAGCTGCCAGCACCACAGCCTGGGGACGCCATTGCAGCACTCAAGGGTGCGAAACACGCCATCTCCGTAGGCGAGGCCGCGGTCATCGGCAGGCAGACAGGAGGCATCCACACCATTGATGCGCATCATGCCTGCTCCACGCCGAGCGCCCGCAACAGACCGCGGGCCTTGTGACGCGTCTCCATCAGTTCGCGCTCGGGATCGGAGTCGGCGACGATGCCGCCACCGGCGCGGAAGCGCAACGCCGATCCCTGTTGCATGAAAGTGCGGATCAGGATATTGAAATCCATGCTGCCGTCGCGGTTGATATAACCGAGACTGCCGGTATAGGCGCGGCGCGCACCCTCCTCCAGTTCACCGATGATCTGCATGGTGCGCACCTTAGGACAGCCGGTGATGGTACCGCCGGGAAACAGCGCACGCAGCACCTCGGCCGGCCGTACGCCATCGCGCAGGCGGCCGCGTACGTTCGACTCGATATGGTGCACATAGGCATAGCTTGCCAGCGCCATCAACTCGTTGACCTCGACCGTGCCGGGCCGGCAGATACGGCCCAAGTCGTTGCGTTCGAGATCGATCAGCATTACATGCTCGGCGCGCTCCTTGGCACTGGCGATCAGGCGCGCCGCAAGCGCGGCGTCTTCCTCAGGATCGGATGAACGCGGATGTGTACCGGCGATCGGCCGCGTCTGCGCCAGGCCGCCGCGCACCTCGACCAGCCGCTCGGGCGAAGAGCTGACGATCTGGCCGGTGCCGAAATCGGCCAGCGCGGAAAACGGCGCCGGATTGGCGCGGCGCAACGCCGCGAACAGATCGACGGCGGAAACGCCCTCGCCCAGGGTCGCGCGCCAGCCGCGGGAAATATTCACCTGGAACACATCGCCGGCACGGATATAGTCTTTCAGCCGCACGACCGCATCGGTATAGCGTGCGGGGGCATCCTCGTCGAGCGCAGCAAGCGTCACCGCAGCCGGAGCGAAGGACTGCGCGGTACGCGCCGCAGCGACGAGCGCGGCGAAATCGCCATCGTCTTCCGCAACCGCCCAGGCACGGTTCGCTGCACGGTCGATCAACAGGGCGGCAGGCACCCGAGCCAACGCCGCCAACGGAAAATCGTCATCCGTGGCAGTGGGTACGGTCGGCTCGAACGCCGCCAGCATTTCGTAGCCGAGAAACACGAACCAACCGCCATGAAATGGCAGACCGGGCGGCACGTCGCTGTCAGCCCCACCAAGTTGCAACTGTTGCAGATCGTGCAGGCAGAGATCGGCCTCTCCGCTGCGATAAAGTCGCAGAGAACGCGGCAGGGCAAACAGGATGTCCCAGCCGGAAGCGGCATCGGACATGAGCAGAAAGGGGTACTGCACCCGATCGGCGGCGTGAAGAGCCAGCAGATCGGGCATGAAGTCGAGGACCGCAGCGCGCATGAAGCCTTCCGAAAGACATGAACCGGCCGACCATTTTACCGGACTTGCCGCGGGCTGCACGGAAAGACTGCCGGTTCAGCTCTCCTCTGCATACAGCAGAGTATGCTGGATTTCCGACAATGTTTGAGGCAAGCGAATGAAAGACAGAGGCATGCCGAGCAGCCGGGCCATATGGGTGGTCGAGACCAGCCCGCACAACTGTTGGTGACCGTTATCTGGATTGAGATCCACCACCAGCGCGTGCTGCCGCCCAAGTGCCTGCATGGTGGCGACCAGCTCGCCGACCCGCGCGGAAGCAACATCTTCCTGACGCAACGCATCCAGCTGCGCGCGCGGCGTCATCACATCCTGCACCAATATCTCGGCATGCGCCTTGGCCTGCTCGCGCATGCAGTGGATCGGCCGCTCGCCGAGCAGATCGGCCGCGGTGACCAGCCCGACCAGTGCATGGGTGAGATCCTCGACAAACAACAGACGAATGCCGCTACTTACCATCAGTTGGTGAGCGTCGTGCAGATTTGCATCTGCGCTGATACAGACCGGATTGACCACCCGCAGGTCGGTCACCACGGACAAAGCCGGACTGAGCAAAGTCACCGGCGCATGGGGCCGGTCGCTCGGGCGCACCAGATCGGTGGTACGCGGCAGAGAGATCGTCGGCAAAGGGTGAAAGTCGGCGAACATGGCAGGCTCCTACAATTTAAGTAAAGCGCGGACGCGCATGTTCTCAACTTAGTAGATCGTATCGGGTCCGTATACGCCGACGTTAAAAACGAATGTTGCCTTCTTAACAACTAAAGCCACCCTTAACAGTCAGGAGTACCCATGACCGTCTCCCGCCATGCGCGACGACTGCTCTCCACCCTTCTCTTCATGCTCGCGGCAACAGCACATGCAGGCGGCTGGCCCTGGCCGGGCTGGAGCGACGCCCCGGCAACCCGGGTCAAGGCGCTCGCCTTGCTGCAAACGCTCAACGCAACGCTGCTCTCCAGCCACAGCGCGACCGTTACCCTGCAACAATGGTGCGCGGCACATGCACTGGCCCCCGAAGCGCGCATCCGCGCCCGGCGCGACAGCATGGTCCGCAAGCCCGCCGACGCCGATATCAGGACGCCGTTGCAGGTCGGCCCGGATGAAACGATTGCCTACCGCCGGGTCGAGCTGGCCTGCGGCGATAAAGTGCTCTCCGAAGCCGACAACTGGTATGTACCCGCCCGGCTCACCCCGGAAATGAACCGGACGCTGAACCAAACCGACACACCTTTCGGCAGCGCCGTCATGGCGCTTGGCTTCACCCGCCGCCCGCTCTCCGCCGAACTGCTGTGGTCACCGCTGCCATCGGGATGGGAAAACCGCATGCCGGCCAGCGCAGCTGCCAACGGAGCCAGACTCGATATCCCTGAACGCGTGCTGCGGCACAGGGCCGTACTCTATCGCCGCGACGGCGTGCCGTTCAGCCTGGTCGAGGAAACCTACCGCCGCGACCTGTTCGCCTTTCCGCTCGACCCGCACTGACCGGCACAAAGAAAAAGCCGCGGTCGAAGACCGCGGCTTCACCGGTATTGCACGACAAATCAGGCGCGCTTGAAGACCAGCGTACCGTTGGTGCCGCCAAAACCGAACGAGTTGGAAATCGCCACGTCGATCTTCATCTCGCGCGCGCTATTGGCGACGTAGTCGAGATCGCAACCATGCTCGCGATCCTGCTCGAACAGGTTGATGGTCGGCGGCGAAACCTGGTTGTGCAGCGCCAGGATCGAATAGATGGCTTCAACCCCGCCGGCACCGCCCAGCAGATGGCCGGTCATCGACTTGGTCGAGTTGATGGCGAGCTTCTGCGCGTGATCGCCGAACACCATCTTCAACGCGTTGGTCTCGTTGGCGTCGCCGATCGGCGTCGAGGTGCCGTGCGCGTTGACATAGTCGACCTCGTCCGGATTCACATGCGCATCGCGCAGCGCGTTCATCACGCCACGGGCCGGGCCCTCTGCGCTCGGCGCGGTGATGTGATGCGCGTCGGAACTCATGCCGAAACCGGCGAGCTCGGCGTAGATGCGCGCGCCACGCTTCACGGCGTGCTCATACTCTTCCAGCACCACAACGCCGGCGCCCTCGCCCATTACAAAGCCGTCGCGCCCCACATCCCATGGACGGGAGGCGGTAGCCGGATCATCGTTACGCGTCGACAGTGCCTTCATTGCCGCGAAGCCGCCGACGCCGAGGCGGGTGATCGCCCCTTCCGCGCCGCCGGCAACCATGATGTCGGCGTCACCGTACTGGATCATGCGACCGGCGTCGCCGATGCAGTGCGCACCGGTGGTGCAGGCAGACACGATGCCGTAGCTCGGTCCCTGATAGCCCTTGGCGATCGACACATGGCCGGCGATCAAATTGATCAGCGAACCGGGAATAAAGAACGGACCGATCTTGCGCGGGCCGCCCTGCATCAACGCCACGCCGGTTTCCTCGATCAGCGGCAGACCGCCGATGCCCGAACCGATATTGACGCCGACACGGGTCTTGTCGAGGCCGGGAATGTCATCCAGGCCGGCATCGGCGACTGCTTGCAGCGCAGCGGCGATGCCGTAATGGATGAACACGTCCATGCGGCGCGCGTCTTTCGGCGTGATGTACTGGCTGATGTCGAAGCCCTTGACCTCGCCGGCGATCTGGCAAGTCAGATCACTGGCGTCAAACCGGGTAATACGACCGATACCCGAACGGCCGGCCAACAAATTGGCCCAACCGGTGGCGACATCATTACCTACCGGGGACACATGGCCCAAGCCGGTGATGACAACTCTTCTCTTGGACACGGGGTTTTCTCCGCGTTGACGGGAATCGCTGCAGGCCGCCGCATCCATTTGCGGATCGCGGACGCCCTCCTCCCGAGGATTCAGGTTCGAATGCCGCCGGTCGGCGCCATTCGGAAATCGTTAACGAAAGCGAGCAAAAAGACCTCTGCGAAAGCGCAAAGCGCTTCGTACAGAGGTCCCGGGAATACGGAGGCTTACTTGCTCAGGTGTGCGCTTACGTAGTCGACGGCTTGCTGAACAGTGGTGATCTTTTCAGCTTCTTCGTCCGGAATCTCGCACTCGAACTCTTCTTCCAGGGCCATGACCAGTTCAACGGTATCCAGGGAGTCAGCGCCGAGGTCGTCGACGAAGGAAGATTCGATCTTCACTTCGGCTTCATTCACGCCCAGTTGTTCGGCAACGATCTTCTTGACACGCTGTTCGATGTTTTCCATTTGATAAAAATCCTTTCCCTTCAGTGTCGGGATTACAAAACCCGACTATTCTACAAAAAAAAATTAGAGTAGCCTACCTAATCGTGTTTTACGGTCAGCCTGATCACGGCATCAGCATCCCGCCGTTGACATGCAGCGTCTGTCCCGTGATGTAGGACGCACGTCCCGAAGCAAGGAAAACCACCGCATCGGCAATATCCTGTGCCTCGCCAAGCCGTCCCAGTGCAATCTGTCCGACCAGCGCTTCGCGCTGGGCTTCTGGCAACGCTCGTGTCATATCGGTATCAATGAACCCGGGCGCCACACAATTGACCGTGATGTTGCGGCTGCCGACTTCACGGGCCATGGATTTGGTGAAGCCCATGATGCCAGCCTTGGCGGCGGCATAATTGGCCTGACCGGCATTACCCATCGCGCCGACAACCGAAGCGATGTTCACGATGCGGCCGAACCGCGCCTTCATCATGCCGCGCAACACCGCCTTGGACGCCATGAAGACCGACTTGAGATTGGTATTCATGATGGCGTCCCAATCCTGCTCGGTCATGCGCAACAGCAGCGTATCACGCGTAATGCCAGCATTATTGACCAAGATCGCGATTTCTCCGAATTCTTCGCGAACTTCCTCGACCAATTTTTCCACAGCACCGGTCTCGGTCACATCCAGCACACGGCCGGCACCACCATGCGCAGCGAGACGCGCCCCGATGGCCGTTGCGCCCGGTTCGGACGTCGCCGTACCGATCACGATCGCACCTTCCTCGGCAAGCGCCATCGCGATCGCCGCGCCGATACCGCGGGAAGCGCCGGTTACCAGCGCCACTTTGCCTTGCAACAACATCATCGTCACTCCTGCTTGTATTCTGTCGCTCAAACCAGCTCGGCGCGTGCGGCCTCGAGTGCCGCCGCATCGGTCAGCGCCACGCAGCGGACATTGCCGTCGATGCGTTTGGCAAGACCGGCCAATACCTTGCCCGGGCCGCATTCCGCCATCTGCAGGATACCGCGCGCAGCCATCTGCGCCACCGTTTCGGTCCAGCGCACCGGGCTGTAGAGCTGGCGCACCAGCGCGTCGCGGATCTGGTCGGCATCATCATAAGCGGCGACATCGGCATTATGCAGTACTTCGATAAGCGGTTGCCGAATCGCAACACCCTGCAGCGCGACGGCGAGCCGTTCGGCCGCCGGCTTCATCAGTGCGCAGTGCGACGGCACCGATACCGGCAGCGGCAGCGCGCGCTTGGCGCCGGCATCCTTGCAGGCGGCCATTGCCCGCTCGACCGCGGCGCGGCTGCCGGCAATCACCACCTGTCCGGGCGAATTGAAATTCACCGGCTCGACCACCTCTCCGGCCGCCGAGCTGGCGCACGCGGCACGGATCACCTCGTCGGGCAGACCGAGAATGGCAGCCATCGCCCCCGCGCCCTCCGGAACCGCGGCCTGCATGGCTTCGGCGCGCAAGCGCACAAGGCGCACCGCATCGGCGAAATCGAGCGCTTCGGCAGCGACCAGAGCAGAATATTCACCCAGGCTATGACCGGCGAGTACTGCCGGCTTTGCACCACCCGAGGCAAGCCAGGCGCGCCAGGTGGCGACACCGGCAGCAAGCATCAGCGGCTGCGTGTTCACGGTGGCATTGATGGCTTCGGGCGACTCAGCGCCGAGCATCGCCCACAGATCCTGCCCCAGCGCCGCGGAAGCCTGCTCGAACGTTTCGCGCACGACCGGGATAGCGGCGAAACCGTCCATCATATGCAGGCTCTGCGAGCCCTGGCCGGGGAAAAGGAAGGCAAACGCCATGATTCCGTCTCCTGAAAAAAGATTGATAGAGGCCCGCTGCCGACTCAGAGGGTCAGCAACACGGCGCCCCAGGCAAAACCGCCACCGATGCCTTCAAGCAGCACACGCTGGCCATGCTTGATGCGGCCGTCGCGAATGGCGGTATCGAGGGCCAGCGGAATGGAGGCCGCCGACGTATTGCCCTGCTCCGGCAATGTCACGACCACCCGCTCCATCGGCAGACCGAGATGCTTGGCGGTGGATTCGATAATGCGCAGATTGGCCTGATGCGGCACCAGCCAATCGACCTGATCCTGGCTCACGCCCGCCTGCCGAAGGGTGGTGGCGGCAATTTCGGACAGGGCCTTGACCGCGAATTTGAATACCGCAGGGCCGTCCATATTGAGGAAGGGCAGCCCCTGGATCTTGCCGCCCGAGATCTGGGCCGGCGTATTGAGAATCTTGTTGTACCGGCCGTCCGCGGCCAGGCAGGCATGTTCGAGCCCCGGGGTATCGGAGGCGCCAAGCACCACCGCGCCGGCGCCGTCGCCGAACAGCACGCAGGTACGGCGATCTTCCCAGTCGAGAATGCGCGAAACGATTTCCGCACCGACGACAAGGGCCTTTTTCGCCATGCCGGACTTGATGTAGTTGTCAGCGGTGACGAGCGCATACATGAAGCCTGCGCAAACGGCCTGCACATCGAATGCCGGGCAGCCGTGGATGCCGAGTTTTTCCTGCAGCAGACAGGCAGTGCTCGGAAAAACCATATCGGGAGTCGTCGTCGCAAGAACGATCAGATCGATCTCGCCGGCATCGATGCCGGCGTCCGCGATGGCCGCCTGGGCAGCTTTGAGCGCCAGATCACTGGTCTTCTCGTTATCGTCGGCGATGTGGCGGGCATGGATACCGGTGCGCGAGACGATCCACTCGTCACTGGTATCCACCCGTTCTGCCAGCATCGCATTCGTCACCACGTTGGCTGGCAGATAACTGCCGGTACCTAGAATGCGGGAATAGACCATGTTGTTGTCAGTTCGCCTCTGTCTCGGACTGATTCAGACTGGCCATCTGGACCGCGACCCGCTCGGCGATGTGGCCAATCACATTGGAACGTGCCTCTTCCCAGGCCTGCTGCAGGGCAAAGCTGAAGCCTAGCGCATCGGTGCCGCCGTGACTCTTCACCACGGTGCCGCGCAGACCCAGGAGACTCGCGCCATTATAACGGCGCGGGTCGAGGCTATTGCGAAAACGCTTGAGCACCGACATGGCCATCAACGCGCAAAGGCGCGTCCACCATGTGCGGGTAAACTCCTGCCGCATGAACATCATGACCATGTGCGCCACCCCTTCCGAGGTCTTGAGCGCCACATTGCCGGTAAAGCCGTCGCACACGACCACATCGACCGTGCCGCGATAGACATCGTCGCCCTCGACGTTGCCGTGAAAATTGAGACTGGAATCCTTGAGGAGCACCGAGGCACGCTTGACGATCTCGTTACCCTTGATGTCCTCGGAACCGATATTGAGCAGACCGACGGTCGGGTTCTGCCGTCCGCAGACACAGGACATCAGCTCGGAACCCATGATGCCGAACTGCAGCAGCTGCTCCGGCGAGCAGTCCACGTTCGCGCCGAGGTCGAGCATACAGGTGTCCTGCGCCTTGACCGAAGGCAGCAACTTGGCAATGGCGGGCCGATCGATGCCAGGCAAGGTCTTGAGCACGAAACGCGCGGTAGCCATCAACGCGCCGGTATTGCCGGCGGAAACGGCTGCCTGCGCCGAGCCATCCTTGACAAGATTGATCGCCACCCGCATCGACGAATCCTTCTTGTTTTTCAGCGCGAGCTGCGGTGCCTCGTCCATTCCGACCACCTGCGCGGCATGGCGGATCTCGATGCGCGCACGCGCAGCCGACTGGTGCATGGCAAGCTCTGCCGCCAGGGCGTCGCCGTCACCAACCAGGATGAGCCGGGCGTCGGAATGCTCTTCTAGAAATCGGATGGATGCAGGGACGGTGACCTTGAGGCCGACATCGCCGCCCATTGCATCGACCGCAACGGTGATTGTCATCAGTGGATACGGTAGTGGGTCCTACCTGTAGTTATTGAAGGACGACAGACGGCAAAAAGGGCTACGCCACAAGGCGTCACGCCGGGAACAGACCGCTGCGCAGTCTGAAACCCGGCATGTTTCGACCCCTCTGCACGCCCGCCAGACAAGGCAGGCAAAGGATGGGGGGAAATTACTCGCCCTTGGCCTTCACAACCTTGCGGCCGCGGTACATGCCGTTCGGGCTGATGTGGTGGCGCAGGTGAACCTCGCCAGTGGCGGTGTCCTTGGCCAGCGACGGCGCGGTCAGAAAATCATGAGCGCGGTGCATGTTGCGCTTGGACGGGGACTTCTTGTTCTGTTGAACAGCCATGTTCGACTCCTGAAAAATTCACTAAAACATTCATTCGGACTTGCGGCTTTTCAGCGCCGCCAACACCGCGAACGGGTTGGGCTTGTCAGCCTTGGCGCGTGCCAGATGTTCCGTCCCGCAGTCGTCATGAAGTGGCGACAACGGCAAGCCCATGATGATTTCGTCTTCGATCAGCGCAAGTACGTCGAGCTCAGGCTCGGCGATGATGGCATCCAGCGACTCGTCGGCCTCCACCGCTTCCTCGAGCTTGTCCTCGCTGGAGAAGAGCGTGATCACCGTGTCCGCTTTCAGATCCACCGCCAACGGCTGCAGACAGCGGCCGCAAGGCACCGACAAGCTGGCGGCAAGCTCGATGCGCAGCGAGGGACGGCGCAGATTATCGATAAAACCGCTCAGCGTCCAGGACACTTCGCCAGCCGTATCGACAAGCTCCGACGCAACACGCTCGTCAAGCCCGCTCACCGGCAACTTGCCGGCGATTTGCCGCCCTTCGCGGGCGTGCTTGAGCGGATCGATCAAAATCGGGTTAGACATAAACTGCGCATGATATAATCCATGCCACTGATTTGTCAAAAAAACATACGCCTGCCCGCAGGGAACCGGCCCGGCCAATAACGGGCGAAATCGTCCCGCGCGGCAGAGAAAGCCCCCGATGCAACTCGTACTCGCCTCTACATCGCCATTCCGGCGCGAAATCCTTACCCGGCTTGGCATTCCGTTCACCGCCACGGCTCCCGATTGCGACGAAACACCGCTGCCGGGCGAAAGCGCGCTCGCCACCGCCGTGCGACTCGCGCGCAGCAAGGCGCAATCGCTCGCCGACCGTTACCCGGCAGCGCTGATCATCGGCTCGGATCAGGTTGCGCTGCTCGACGACGAACAGATCGGCAAACCGGCCTCACTGGAACACGCAGTCGAAATGCTGCAGCGGATGAGCGGCCGCACAACCCGCTTTCACACCGCGCTGGCGCTCTATAACAATGTCAACGGCCGCTGGCGCGAAAGCGTCGAAATCACCGCAGTGACGATGCGCCGGCTCGACGAAGCGACCATCCGCCGCTACCTGCAACGGGAACCCGACGCCCTCATGTGCGCCGGCTCGGCCAAAAGCGAAGGACTCGGCGGTGCACTGATCGAACGCGTAGAATCACGCGATCCAAACGCACTCATCGGCCTGCCCCTGTTCGATCTGGTCGGCATGCTCGCGGCCGAAGGCATGGAGGTCGTGTAAATGGCAACCCTGTTCCTGATCCCAGCCCCGCTCGGTGACGCCGCAACCCCATGGCTGCCCGAACCGGAACGCCAACGGCTCACCCACCTGCGCCACTTTGTCGTCGAAGCGGAAAAAACCGCCCGCCGCCACCTCAAGGCGCTCGGTCTCGACACGCCGATCCGCGAACTGGCGCTCGCGACATTGAACGAACACACGCCCAGCGCCGATGTCGCCGCCCTGCTCGAGCCGCTCGAAGCCGGTCACGATCTGGGGTTGATATCCGAAGCCGGCTGCCCGGCCGTGGCCGATCCGGGTGCGCAACTGGTCGCACTCGCCCACCAGCGCGGCATCCCGGTCATGCCGCTGATCGGCCCGTCTTCGATCCTGTTGGCGCTCATGGCATCCGGCGCCAACGGTCAATGCTTCGCCTTTCACGGTTACCTGCCGGTCGACAGTGCTGCACGCGCACGCGCCATCCGCGAGCTGGAAAACCATTCACGCCAGCACAACCAGACCCAGGTCTTCATCGAGACCCCATACCGTAACAACGCACTGCTAGAACAACTGCGAGCCTGCCTGGCGCCCGCCACCCGGCTGGCCGTGGCATGCGACCTGACGCTACCGACCCAGACCATTGTCAGCCGCCGCGTAGCCGACTGGCCGTCACCGGCGCCTGATTTTCACAAGCGACCGGCCATCTTCGTCGTCCACGCCGACAGCACACATCGATCAGATCGGTAAGCGTTTCCTGCAAGTAGTTGCCGGATACGGAAAAGACAATGTCCCCATCAGAATCCAGATGAGGACATTGTCAGCATGAATACCGCATTTCGAGCCAAAACTGTCCCCAGTGGGCTCTGTGGACGCTGGGTGCTCTACAGCGTACCCGCCGATCTGGTGCTCACAGCGCTCGATGCCTACGCCACCGGCAACAACGGCAATGACACCATACTGCACGTTCTCACCAGCCTGATGACCATCGCACTGAGCACGATCAACGGCGCACTGATCCTGCGCTACCTGCTGTCGCGCCGCGCGCCGTTCGATCGCACCTGCCAGCAATAATCCGCCGCAAACGCCGCCCCCTGCCCGAGCACCGCACAAAGAATCCAGGCAGGCGCTGTCGCACCGGCCCAGACCGCCAGCGCCCAACCCGCCCCGCATGCCGCCTCGAAACAAGGATGAGCAAACGGCACCGGCGCCGCGCATGCCGGGCACCGCCCACGGCTCAAGCCCCAGCCGAAAACCGGAATCAAGAACAAGGCGCGCACGCGCACCCCGCACCCATCGCAGCGCGACGGCGGCCGCAACAGACTACCGCCGTGCGCGAGCCGCTGCGCGGCCAGACGACAGAAGCTGGCCAGCGATGCGCCGACCAAACTGCCCCATACGGGCCAGAACCATGCCGGCTCCATCGCGAGCGCCCCCCCCGGATACCGATCAGACCACGGCCATTATCGCCGCCGCGATTCAGATGGCGAAACGGTTCTTTAGGTACAGAGCGAGCGACATGTCATCGGCCAGCTGCAGCTTGTGCATCGCGCTGCGCTTATGGCTGCTGACTGTCTGCTTGCTGCGGTGAATCTTGTTCGCCACCTGCACCACCGACAAGCCTTGCGACAAATGCCGCATCACCTCGAGCTCGCTGAGCGTCAGTTGATCGTCGGCGCTTTCCGGCAACACCGTACACACGGCACCGCCACGCACGGCATGGAAGCTGCGCGGGCGGGCACGCACCGCCCGTACCGTATCGCTCAACAAAGACGGACTGGAACGTTTGCAGACGAAAGCATTGGCGCCAGCCCTCCAGACCGCGAACTCGGTATCGGCCCCGGTATCGGACGAATAGACCACGATGGCCAAATCCGGATAGCGCGCGCGCAAATGCCGCACCAACGCTGCACCGTCGAGCGTTTCGCCCGGCAAATGAAAATCGGCGACGACCACGTCGCAGGCATCCTCGCGCAAAGCCGACTGCAGACTCGTCACATCCTGGAAGCTCGCCTCGACATGCATATCCTGCTGAGCGCCAAGCATCATCGCCGTGCCAAATGTCACCACCGGGTGGTCATCCAGCACCACCACGCGGATCTTGCGGCCATTGATCAGACGGACCTTGCGCGCGGGCGTGGACGGATCTTCGCTGCGCAATACACTGGACATCTCACTTTTCTCCGACGGATTTAGAGTATGGAGAAAGCATAAGGAAAGCAGACAGACACGAAACTAGGAAAAACCCGAAACACCCCGGCGTTCAGTCCGCCAGCAATGCCGTCAGCGCAGCAATGGTCCCGGCAGACAGCTTCGGCCGCGCCAGGTCGAGCGTCGCGCGGCCAAGTGCGCGGTAACAAGCCTGAGCCGCCGCATCGTCAAGCACCGCCAGATGCCGGGCAACCGTCGCCGCGTCGCCGCGGGCAATCGGCCCTGTCAGCGCCGCCGCAGGGCCGAGCGCAAGCGCATTGTCGAGCGTCTGTCGCATCAGGCTGCCAAGCAACTCGCGCGCGAGCGTGGCGTCGATGCCGGCACGCGCCGCGGCGGCCAGGGCCTCGGCCGTCAGCGTCACCAGATAATTGGAAGCGATCGACAATGCGGCGTGATAGGCGGCCTTGCCGCCCGGCGCCAGCGCAAACGGACGACCACCGATCGCCGCGGCAAACGTCGACAATACCGGCAATGCCGCCGCCTCGCCCTCGAGCGCGCACAAGGTACCGGCAAAGCTTGCCACCGCCCGGGCAGGATCGGCGAACGAAAACGCCGGATGCAGACTACCCGTTGCCACACCGGCGCGTGCAAGCGGGGCAAGCACGCTGTGGTCATGCACGCCACTGGCGTGACACACCACGGCGCCCGGTTCAACGAAACCGACCAGCTGCGCGGCCGACACCGCGATCGCGTCGTCGGGTACCGCCAGCAGAATCAGCCCCGACAGCGGCGGCAAATCGCCGGGCACATGGGCACTGCCGGCACCGATAAAGGCGACCGCGTCACGGGCGTGTTGCATGTTGCGATTACACACACTGCCGATCTGCACCAGACCCGACAAAAAGGACAGGCGCCCGAGACTGGTTCCGAGTCGCCCGGCACCGATGATGGAGAGGTTTTGCATGCCATTATTATATCGACACACCCTGCTAAATACCTGTTGCTATCACAATAAATTCCATGACATTTTCATCGAATTCGCTACAAAATAGGCATACCTTTTTCAACAGGAATCGCCGTGATCAGGCTCATTTTCAGTGGCAGCCTGACCGTCGCCCCATCCGAATCCAGAATGGCGGCGTATCTGGCCGATTGCCAGCAACGTTTTGCCCGTCATGGCATCAGCGGACTGATGGTGCTGATGGGCTGCGACTTCCTGCAAGTGATGGAAGGCCCTGCTGCGGACGTGGCCCACGAGTACGATCTGCTCGCCGCACAGAACCATCGCTACCGGATCACGCTGCTGGCCCGTCAGGCCATAGAGCGCCGCATGTTTACCGACTGGCACATGGGACTCGTCTCGCCGCCGCAACCCGGCGTCGAGGCATCGGTGCTGCTGTCACCATCCCTGCTCGACCTGCAGCGATACGTACCGCAAAACGATGGCGAACAGCATATGTTGCACATCATCGACGAATTCATCGCCGGGAAATGGCACCTCACGCCGCCGTTCGACGCCAGCCGGCCCATCACCGTCCTGCGTAAAAATCACTGAGCGGTGCCCCTTCTACCCGCAATGCCAAAGCTATAGACTAAGCAATACGATCATGAATGGTGGATCACCGTGATCTCATCCCGCTATCTGGACACCTTTCTCAATCCGGCGCGCCCCTCGCTGCACCGCGCGCTGCTCAAGCGCATCGTGCCGCTCTGGCTCCTGCTGTCCGCCATCGTCGGCCTGTCCGCCTATCTGGTCGAATCGTCGCGCATGGAGCACTACCTGTTCAGCCTGTCCATCGATGTCATCGACCGTTTCGCGCAAACCGCCCCGCCCGGCGTCTGGAATGAACCAAAGCCGGAACTCGAAGCACGGCTGCAAAACCTGCTCGCACAAACCCCCTTCATCGGCGTGCGCCTGTACGGCGCCGACCGGACGAGCCGCATCGAAAGCTGGCGCAACCGCGAACCCGGCCTCGCGCTCGAACCGCGCCAGTTCCCGACACCGGGCAGTTACCAGCAAAGCACACGCCGCATCGGTGACCGGATCTACGTGCAGACGCTGCTGCCGCTCGTTGACGGGCGCAATGTGCTGCGCGGCTACTTCCAGGGTATCTACCTGGTGCCGCAACCGACCGCACTGGCCATCCGCGACCGCATCCGCGGTGCGCTGATCGAAGTGCTGCTCAGCATCGGCCTGTGCACACTGGCCATCTATCCGGTCATCGTCAGCCTCAACCGCGATACAGTACGGCTGTCCCACAATCTGCTCGCCAGCAACGTCGAACTGATGCGCGTGCTCGGCAGCGCCATCGCCAAGCGCGACTCCGACACCGACAGCCACAACTACCGCGTCACCCTCTATGCAGTCGAACAGGCCGAAAGCCTCGCGCTGCCGAAGCAACAAATCATCGCCCTGATGGCGGGCGCCTTTCTGCACGACGTCGGCAAGATCGGCATCCCGGACCACATCCTCCTCAAACCGGCGGCGCTGACCGACGAAGAATTCAGCCAGATGCGCGAACATGTGCCCATCGGCCTGCAGATCATCGGCGAAGTGAAATGGCTCGAACTGGCCGAGGAAGTCGTCGCCTGCCACCACGAGCGCTACGACGGCAGCGGCTACCCACGCGGCCTCGCAGGCGAGGCCATCCCCTACAATGCACGCCTGTTCGCCATCATCGACGTCTTCGACGCCCTCACCTCGGCACGCCCCTACAAAGAGGCCTATCCGCTCGAGCGCGCACTCGACATGATGCAAGCCGAACGCGGCAGCCACTTCGACCCGCTGCTGCTCGACCACTTCATCGAGCGGGCCCCCGGACTCTATGCCCGCTACCACAAGGCCGACACGGCCCACCTCAAACACCACCTCGCCATGTCGCTGGCCAAATACTTCCACCAGCCCACCGGCGGCTGAAGCGTGCCAGGCAGGCGCACGCGCAGAGCGGCAAAATTTCCACGCATGGTGCAAGACAAAACGATATGCATATAAAATGGACAAATCCCCGCGCCGCCAAGGAAACGTCATGCGACTGCATCGCCACGCCCTGTCCATCCTGCTCTTCTGCAGTCTGCCCGCCTGGGCGGCCGGTACCCTCACCGTCTGCACCGAGGCCAACCCCGACGGCTTCGATGTCGTGCAATACAATGCGCTCGTCACCACCAATGCTTCGGCCGACCCGGTCATGAACCGGCTCGTCGACTACGATGCCGAGAGCGGCCGCGTCGTCCCCTCGCTCGCCACACGCTGGACCATCAGCCCGGACGGTCGCGCCTACACCTTCACCCTGCGCAACAACGTCGCCTTCCACAGCAACGACGAGTTCCACCCCGGCAGACCGTTCGATGCCAACGACGTGGTGTTCACCTTCGACCGCATGCTCAATCCGGCCAACCCCTGGTACAAGACCGCAGCGGCCGGCTACCCGCACGCCACCTCGATGCAATACCCGAGCCTGATCCAGTCGGTACGCGCACTCGACCCGCACACGGTGCAATTCATCCTGACCCGACCCGACACCACCTTCCTCTCCTCGCTGACCATGGGCTTCGCCTCGATCTACTCGGCCGAATACGCACGACAGCTGATGGCCGCCGGCCACCCTGAACAGCTCAATGCCCGGCCGATCGGCACCGGACCGTTCATCTTCAAGAGCTATGTCAAGGACAGCACCATCCGCTACCTGGCCAACCCGGGCTATTTCGGCGGCAAACCGCGCGTCAACCAACTCGTCTACGCCATCACGCCGAGCCCGGCGGTACGTCTGCAAAAACTCAAGGCAGGTGAATGCCAGATCGCCCTGTCCCCGACACCGCAAGACGTGATGAATGCCCGTGGAGACAGCGCGCTGCAAGTCCAGTCGGTACCGGCCTTCATGACCGCCTTCGTGGCAATGAACAGCCAGAAAAAACCCTACGACAGCGTGCTGGTGAGACGCGCGATCAACATGGCCTTCGACCACGCCAGCTATCTCAATGCCGTATTCGCCGGCAATGCCACCGAAGCGGTGCATCCATTTCCGCCCAATACATGGAGCTACGCGCGCAACATCGACCCCTGGCCGCAAAACATCGACAAGGCGAAAAAACTGCTCGCCCAGGCCGGCTACCCACACGGTTTCGACACCACCATCTGGGTACGCCCGTCCGGCAGCATGCTCAACCCCAACCCGCGCGCCGGCGCCGAACTGCTGCAAGCCGATCTGAACCGCATCGGCATCCGCGCCCAGATCCAGGTCATCGAATGGGGAGAACTGATCCGCCGCGCCAAAGCAGGCGAACATGCACTGCTCTTCATGGGCTGGGCCGGCGACAACGGCGACCCGGACAACTTCCTCACGCCACAGTTCTCCTGCGCAGCGGTCAAATCCGGCACCAACTTCGCCCGCTACTGCGATGCGCGACTCGATGCGCTGATCAGCCAGGCCAAACGCACCAGCGACATCAAGACGCGCAGCCGGCTTTATCTGCAGGCGCAAAAGCTGATCCACGATCAGGCCCTGTGGCTGCCGCTCGCCCACCCGACCCTGTATGTGCTGACCAGCAAAAAAGTGGTCGGCTATCGGGTCAACCCGTTCGGTCGCCAGGATTTTTCACACGTAATACTGAACTGAAGCACTGACGGGCGGCCCTCACGGCCGCCCGCCCCCACACGCCAGGCTCATATACCAGAAAACGATATGCAATCTAACTAAATAACGTTTATTTTTCTAAAGCCTTCAGGTATTTTGATTGACGATCGATCAAAACACTCAAAGGGACAAAGAGCGATGAAACTGGAAACCCTGGCCGTACACGGCGGCTACACCCCCGACCCGACCACCCGCGCCGTCGCGGTGCCGCTGTACCAGACCACCTCCTATGCATTCGACAATACCCAGCACGGCGCCGACCTGTTCGACCTGAAGGTTCAAGGCAACATCTACACCCGCATCATGAACCCGACCACCGACGTGCTCGAAAAGCGCGTCGCCGCCCTCGAGGGCGGTGTCGGCGCCCTGGCGCTCGCCTCCGGCATGGCCGCCATCACCTACGCGATCCAGACCATCGCGGAAGCCGGCGACAACATCATCTCCACCAGCACCCTCTACGGCGGCACCTATAATCTGTTCGCCCACACCTTCCAGCAATTCGGCATCGAAGTACGCTTCGTCGATTACCGCGACCCGGCCGCCATCGACGGTCTGATCGACGCGCACACCAAGGCCGTGTTCGTCGAAACCATCGGAAACCCGCTCGGCAATGTGGTCGATTTCGCCGCCTTCGCCGCCGCCGCCCACGCCAAGGGCGTGCCGCTGATCGTCGACAATACCGTGCCGAGCCCCTATCTGTGCCGGCCGTTCGAACACGGCGCCGACATCGTCGTCCACTCGCTGACCAAGTACATTGGCGGCCACGGCAACAGCATCGGCGGCATCATCGTCGACAGCGGCAAATTCCCCTGGGCCGAACACAAGGACCGCTTCCCGCGCCTCAACAATCCCGATCCGTCCTACCACGGCGTGATCTACACCGAAGCGCTCGGCGCCGCCGCCTACATCGGCCGCGCCCGCGTCGTACCGCTACGCAATACCGGCGCGGCCATCTCGCCGTTCAACGCCTTCCTCATCCTGCAGGGGCTGGAAACCCTGCCGCTGCGCATGGACCGCATCTGCGAAAACACGCAACGCGTCGCCGAAACACTGCTCGCCCACCCGCAGGTCGAATGGGTCGAATACGCCGGCCTCGCCAACCACCCGTCGCGGCCGCTCGTCGACCGCTACCTCGGCGGCCGCGCCTCCGGCATCCTCTCCTTCGGCATCAAGGGCGGCGTGGAAGCGGGTGGACGCTTCATCGACGCGCTCCAGCTCGTCACCCGTCTGGTCAACATCGGCGACGCCAAATCGCTTGCCTGCCATCCGGCCACCACGACCCACCGTCAACTATCGCCAGAAGAACAAAAAAAGGCCGGCGTCCGCCCCGAACTGATCCGGCTGTCGATCGGCATCGAACACATCGACGACATCCTCGCCGACATCCACCAGGCGCTCGCTGCCGCCGCGTGAACACGGCGCAATAAAAAGGCCCCGCACTGTGAAGTGCGGGGCCAAGTGGGGCGTTACCCCAACTGACATTCGGAAAGAAGCAAACGCTTACCAGTGATACTGATATTGCCCGGTCAGTGCATTACTCTTCTGTCCGGACCCGAACTCGCCCTGATAGTCGAGCGAAACCTGCGAGGACTTGCTCACATCGACCTTCAGCCCCAGCCCGACCACGGCGCTATCCTTCGGCGGCTGCCAGCCCTGATAAGTCAGCAACGCAGTCTGACCGGTGACGAAACCTGCGCTCACCGTGTTGGCCGGTGTCTTCAGTTGATGACGCCACGCAACCGAGACATCGAACGCCCCCTCCCGGCCCGAAGCGAGCGCGAAGGCGTGCGTGAAGCGGGCGCCAAGCTCGCTCGCCACCGAGGTCTGCGTCGTGCCGCTGACGTTCAGGTTCGCATCCTTGCCCCCGGTCTCGCTCAGATCGCCGATTCGCGTCGTCGTCACATCCACGCTCGCCAACGGTTCCAAGGTCCCGACGCGGGTCGGGATACGGTAACCGCCGCCGAACTTGGCAAATGCCGACGCGACCGGCGCACTGCCGTTGGCGGTGGCGCTATAGCCCGGGAAGCTGATCGAACGGGTGTTCGACAGGCGGCCGACACCGAGGCCGGCCGTGCCGCCGAGCCACCACGAACCGACATCGTACTGACTGTACACCGCCATGCTGCCGGTGTTGACCGTGCCCTTGCTATGCAGGGTGTCGTTGTTCTGCGTCGTGCTCAGATAGCCACCCGCCACACCGACGGTCAGGTTCTTCGCCACCTCGGCGTCCGCGCCCATGCTCACCCCCCAAGTCCTGGAGGTATAAGCGCTCACGTCGCGGTTACCATTCACCTGCGTCTGCGCCAGCGGCGCGCTCACCCACAGATGACGTCCATCGTCGAGCGGACCGCACTTGGCGCCTTGATCCGACACCGCCGGCCCCATATGCCCCCAGATCCCGGACATGAAGTCCTGCGAACCGTTCTCTGCCGCATTCTGCAACGACGCATACGACTCGCCTGACAACTGCTGCAGGGCATTGGGCACATCCCCCGCCGTCAACGCGCTCACGGCATCGGTAAGTGCGTTATCGCCCTTCTGCTCCATCTGGTCGAGCCCCTTGCCGGCATTGATCTCGTTCTGGTTTTCGCCGTTATTGTCAAACGGCACCTGGTTACGCGTCAGCGTCAGATAGGCATTGTTGGCGTCATACGTCATCGATGCCGTCAAGAACGGCAGGTTGACCTTGGTACTGCCGAACTGACCGCTGACCCCGCCACCGGCAGTCAAGATGTCGTAGGTGGTCCGCGGCTTGTACTGGCCACTCTGCGCCAACACATCCAGCGCAGCCCCATCGATCGTCGCCTTGCCGCCGGCCTTGATCTGGTCCGCGGTTCCATCCGGCGCCGCCGTCACGACGTAATTCGAGTCCTGATACAGGTTCAGGTCATGGGCGATCGACAGCGTGCCAATGCCGTTATCCCCGGCCGGGCTCACCGTACCGTGCGCATCGAGCGAGCCGAGCGTGCCGTCGCCGGCAATGGTCGCGCCATGATCCAGAATGAAGTGCGAATTGCTCGAATCGCCATTCACCTCCAGGGTGCCGCTCTGCACATGCGTATCGCCGCTGTAAGTGTTGTCGCCGCCAAGGATCAGGGTGCCGTCCCCCGTCTTGGTCAAACCGCCAGGACCGCTGATCACGCCATCCTCTTCGGCAACCGCGCTGACCGGGTTCACATTGGCGTTCAGATCCTTCGTCAACGTGATGTCATTGCCGATCTTGACCCCGTCGGCAAAATCCAGTCCGCCGCCGTTGGCCGTGATCGCCCCCGTGCCGGCGACACTGCCGCTGCCGTCCAGGCGCACCACACCGCCGTCGAGCTGGGTACCGCCGCTGTAATGGTTATTGCCGTTGCCCAGCACCAGCGTGCCGTCACCCTGCTTGACCAGCGCGCCGGGGCCGGTGACCGTATTCGTCAAGCTCAGCGTGGTGCCGCCGTCGACGTTGAAGCCGCCATTGCCCGCCTTGTCGCCCAGATTGATCTCACCCGCCAGGGCAACGTCGGCGGTGTTGCGCAGGGTGCCGCCGTCAAGGGTCACGGAACCGGAGCCGAGATTGCTGGCCGACGAAATCTGCGTCGTCCCGCCGAGGAGCTGACTGTCACCGTAGCTATTGTTGCCGGTAAGGATCAGCGTCCCCTTGCCGTCCTTGCTCATGGGGCCACTGCCGTCGAGCGTGCCGCTCTCGGTCAAGGTCGAGCCATCATCGACATTGAAAATACCGCCTTCTGTGCCGAAATGAGCGTTACGTGCAGTCGTCATGGTGGCCGATGTCTCCAATGCACCACCGTTGAAATTGAGATCGCCGCTTGCCGCGCCCAGATTCTGATCGGCAGAAACCTTGACCGTGCCACGCGACAGATTGGTACCGCCGGCATAGCTGTTGCTGCCACCAAGAATCAGCGTGCCGTCGCCGGTCTTGTTCAACGCACCCACGCCGCCGATCACGGTATCGATCGTGGTCTCACCGTCCAGCACCCGCACCTCGTTGCCCTTGCCGGCGGCCAGATCGAGCGTTCCGTTGCCATTGAAGGTGTAGCCGCTGGTCACGAACTGCAGACTGTCGAAGCTGCGCGTCCCCTCGACGTCGACCGTGCCGGCAGTACCCTTGAAAATCATGTTGCCGCTGTCGGCCGTCTTGGCGGTGACATAGCCGCGCTGATCGGTCCAGTTGGAATTGGTATCATTCCAAGTGCCCGAACCGCCGTGTACGGTGCCGTCCCCCTGCATGGTCGTACCGTTCCAGTAGTGCATGGTCGCACCGCCGCCGCCCACCACCAGATCGAGCTTGCCCTTCTGCGACGAATCCAGCACGAATACCGAGGTCGGATAACCGGCCGGCGTCGTGCCGATCTCCATGGTGCCGGACAGATTGCCGGTGTAGTCGGCCACCCGGTAATAACCGGCGCCGCCGGCGCTGTCGCTGGAGATGTTGAGCTTGGACCCGCCGACGTTCAGGTCGCCATCCACGTTCACCACATCGCTACGTCCCGGCTGACCGACCGAGGTCCCCGGCGCGGAGATGTCGTAATCGTAGTTGGCGCCGGCCGCCAGGGTCAGATTACCCTTGACGTTCATGGTCTCGATCTGGCCCTTGCCGCCCGGCGACAGATGGCCGCCGGAATTGATCGTGACATTGCCGTTGACCGTGCTGCCATCAATGCCGGAGAGCGTGCCGTCGACATTCACGGTGGGGCTGCTGAGCGAGCTGGTGACATTCAATGTGCTGTTCTGATCAACCTGCACGCTGCCCGCCGCCAGTCCGCTGTTGACGTTGACCGTCGTGCCGGTCACATGCAGCCCACCGCCATATTTGCTGCCGTCGCCGTTCATGTTCAGCGTCCCGCCGCCTATCGCCGACAGATCGCCCGTACCGGACAAAACGCCGGCCAGCGTACCGGTGCCGCCCGAGGCGGTCGAAATACTGCTGCCCTTGGCAACCGAGAGCGCGTTATTGACCGTCACACCGTCGTTGAGCGCCAGACTGCCGCCGTTGAGCGACACCGCCCCCTGACCGAGCACATCCTGGCCGGCAACGACCAGATTGCCCTGATTGACGCTCCAGTTGCCGGTTTGTGCACTGGCCGTACTCAAGGTCCAGCTGCCGCTGCCATCCTTGGCGAACTGCGTCGCACCGACATAGTCGTCAAGCTTGGCGCTATCACTGCCGCTACCGCTGAAATCGACCGTCTTCGCACCGCTGCCGCCAAACTTCACGCCGCCGTTGAGCACACTCGGACCATTGCTGTTGTCCATCACCAGCGTTGCATCGCCGTCGTTGACCAGACCGATCGCCGGGCTGCCGGACGGGGCGTTGATCGTGCCGCCCGCCATCTCCACCGTGATGCCGCTCTTGCTGGCAGTGTCGCTGACGATATTGCCATTGAGCACCGTCCCCTTGCCGACCACCAGCGTGCCGCCTTCCATTTGCCAGCTTTGCGGCTGGGCGCTGTTCACGCCGCCGAGCGTCCAGGTCGAGGCGCCGGTCTTGCTGAAGCGGTCGAACGCCTGGTACTGCTGATCCGCGCCGACCTGCGAAATATCGAACACCGCATTCGCGTTGGCCGGATTGCTATCGCCGCCGAGGCTCAGCAGATTCTGGCCGCTGCTGCCGGCATCGAAAATACCGGTGATTTTCGAACCGGGCGCCAGGGTCAGCGAGTTGACCCCCGGCCCGAGCCGCGCCACATAGCCGGTGCTGCCGGCAGTAATGGTGCCGCTATTGGTGACATTCCACTGCAGGCCCTGATCGTTGATCAGATCGTAAAAAACATCGTTCGACGTCGACGACATCGAACCCGCGTTGTTGATATTGAGCTTGTACGGCGAGGCCGGCGAAGCGGAGAAGTTACCGCCGTCCATCCGTACCGCGTCGACGGTCGCCTCCCGGCCGTGCATCACGCCGCCGGCGGCATTGTTGATCGTGACGGAGCCGCCGGAGGCAAAATTGCGCACCTCGACCGCATCGCTGGTGCCGTCGCTGTCCGAGCCGGTGATCTGGCCGGAGTTGTTGATCACCACATTATTGCCCTGTACCCCGATCGCATCCGGCCCTGTGCCGTTCGGCGTCAGGATGGAACCGTGGTTTTCGATCACCGCATTGTCACCGGTCACATTGATGGTGGACAAATGGTCGGTGGAATCGGCGCTGATGCTGCCATCGTTGGTCAGCGTCGCGCCGGCGCCGCTCAAGGTCACGTTATTGTTGACCTGGGTACCGCTGGCGATGGTGGTCGACGAGGAATAATCCGTTTCCGTCGCGTACGCAGCAGGCGGCCCCAGCGTCAGCATGGCCAGGGCGGCGACGACCGCGTTGCGGCGACTCACCGGGGAGGTGCTCACGCTCGAACGGTTCGGCTTCCCCTTGGCCTTGCTGATTTCCGGAGCTGCAACCCATGCACCCAGAGACTCGTTCCAGAGAGTTCGATAATTTTTAGTCATAGTCTTCTTCCCGAAAGGCTTTACACAGGCCCGGGTACAAAGCCCCCGGCCAGCCGTGGCAGCGGTCGGGCCGAATCAGACCGGAAGGAGCCTGATGTCGATCCGACCTCTGCGCGGGAAGGAATCTCTCATCGCCACGCCATGACAACGTCAATGACAAACGATTTTCGAACGAGTATTAACCAATTGAAATAAAACAAAATTTCCAGTCGTACCATTCCGTCAGGACAGTACGGTTTTTGCGCATTCCGCCGCATTTCGGCGGCGAGAACTAACACAAAAATCATAATGAACACATAACAAATACCCTTATTGGTTCATAACTAAAAAAAGGCATCGCACATATCAGCCACCGACCTGCCATCCCCGCTCGATAAAGGCAAATCAACCGCCCGCCAGGCAAAAAAAAACCCGCGGCCGAAGCCGCGGGGTTCAGGGCGGATGCCCCTTGCCTGCTCGGGAAGAACAGTAAATCGCTTACCAGTGGTATTGGTACTCGCCGGCCACCGCATTGGTCGCCTGGCCCTGCCCCACTTGCCCCTGGTAGTTGAACGACAGCGACGACGCCTTCGACAACCCCAGCTGCACACCGAGACCGATCACCGCGCTGTCCTTCGGCGGCTGCCAGCCCTGGTAGGTCAGCATATCGGTCTGGCCGGCGACAAAGCCTGCCGACACCGTGTTGCTCGGCGTCTGCAGCTGATGCTGCCAGGCCAGCGACGCCGTGAACGCACCCTGCTTGCCCGAGCTGGTCGCGAATGCGCGCGAGAAACGCGCACCGAGCTGGCTGGCCGTCGAGGTCTGCGTCGAACCGGCCACGCTCAGATCGGCATCGCCGCCGCCGGTTTCGGTCAAGTCACCGATACGCGTCGACACGACACTGATATTGGCGATCGGTTCGACCGTACCTGCCTTGGTCGGGATGCGATAGCCGCCGCCGAACTGGGCGAAGGCTGCCGCCACCGGTGCGCTGCCATTGGCCGTCGAGCTATAGCCCGGGAAGTTGATCGCGCGGGTGTTCGACATGCGACCGACACCCAGGCCGGCCGTGGCGCCCAACCACCATTGACCGATGTCGTACTGGCCGTACACCGACAGGCTGCCGGTATTGACCGTACCGGTGCTGTTGAGGCTGCTGTCGGTCTGCGACGTCGACAGATAGCTGCCGGCCACACCGATGCGGGTATGCGGCGCCACCTCGGTATCGGCGCCGAGGTTGATACCCCAGGTCTGGCCGATGTAGCCGCTGACATCATGATTACCGTCGACCCGCTGCTGCGACAACGGCAGGTTGACCCACACCTCGCTGCCTTGATCATTGGTGCAGAAGCTGCCGTCGTCACCTTCCACCGGCACGCCCATACGGTCCCACACACTGCCGAGCACCGTATTGGCATTGCTCTGCGCCGCATCCTGCAGCGACGCGTACGACTCCGCCGACAACTGCTGATAGGCGTGCGGGATATCCGGCGCCGCCAACGCATCGACCGCATCGAGCAGCTTGTTCTCGCCGACATTGTTCTGCATCTGGTCGAGACCCTTGCCGACATTCTTCTCGTTCTGGTTGTCGCCATAGTCGCTGAACGGCACCTGGTTACGCGTCAACGTCAGATAGGCGTTGTTGGCATCGTAGGTCATGGACGGCGTCAGGAACGGCAGATTGACCGTTTCCGAACCGAACTCGCCATCCACCCCGCCGCCGGCGGTCAGGATGTCGTAGGTGGTGTGCATCTGGTAATCGCCGCTGCCGGCGATGATGTTCAGCGAGGCATTGTCGATATTGGCCGTGCCGCCGACCACGATCTGATCCGCCGAACCATCCGGGCCCACCGTCACGGTGTAGGTCGAATCGTTTTCCAGCGTCAGGTCGTTGGTGACATGCATCGTGCCGATGCCGTCATCGCCGCCCGGGCTCAGATTGCCGTGCGAGTCGAGCCAGCCGATGGAACCGTCACCGCTGAGCGACGCACCGTTGTCGACGGTGAAATGCGAATCGTCGGCGCTGCCGTTCACCACCAGCGTGCCATCGGCAACATCGGTATTGCCGCTGTAGCTGTTGTCGCCGCCAAGGATCAGCGTACCGTCGCCGGTCTTGGTAAAGCCGCCGGTGCCGGTCAGGGCGCCGGACTGCTCCGCCACCGCATCCGCGTCGTCGACATTCAGCTTGTTGCTGTCACCATCGAGCGCCACCGTGTTATCGAGATTGACCCCGTCCAGATAGCCGACCGTGCCGCCGTCGGCATCCACCGTACCGCTGCCGAAGGCATGGTCGTCGCCGGCCACCAGGGTGCCGGCAGACACGGTGGTGTCGCCGCTGTAGGTGTTGTTGCCGCCGAGGATCAAGGTGCCGTCACCCGTCTTGGTCAAGCCGCCGCTGCCGCTGATCGTGCCGTACTCGACCGCCACCGCGCTGGCCGGATCGACGCTGGCGTCGAGGGTCTGATTCAGCGCGATGTCGTTGCCGACCTTGACGCCGTCATCGAAGGCCAGCGAACCGCCGTCAGCGCTGATCGTGCCGCTGCCGGCCGCGCCGCTGTTGCCCAGTTCGACCGTGCCTGCGGTCAGATCGGTGCCGCCGCCGTAGACATTGTTGCCCGACAGCACCAGCGTGCCATCGCCCTTCTTGACCAGCTCGCCGCCGCCGACTTCGCCGGTCAGCGTCAACGTGGTGCCGCTGTCGACATTGAAACCGCCTTCGCCAGCCTTGTCGCCCAACGCAACGGTATTGCTCATGGTGGCGTCGGCAGTGCTTTCCAGCGTGCCGCCGTCGAGCGCCACGCCGCCGCTACCGAGATTGTCGCCGGCCGAGATCTGCGTCGTGCCGTCCATCAATACGCTGCCGCCGCTGTAGCTGTTGTCGCCGGACAATACCAGCGTGCCGGCGCCTTCCTTCACCATGCCGCCGTCGCCCGACAGCGTGCCGGTCATGGTCAGCGTGGTGCCGCTGTCGACATCCAGTCCGCCGCCGCCCTGGTTGAACACCGCATCACGCGCGGTCGTCATGTCGGCGGTGGTCTCCAGCGTACCGCCGGCAAAGGTCAGCCCGCCGCTGGCAGCGCCGAGGTTGTCGTCGGCCGACACCTTCACCACACCACCATTGAAGTCGGTGCCGCCGGTATAGGTATTGTCGCCGCCAAGTACCAGTGTGCCGCCCTCGGTCTTGTCGAGCGCGCCGGCGCCATCGATGGTGGAGTTGATGGTGGCGGTATAGCCGTCGAGAACACGCACTTCGTTGCTATTGCCGGTCAGCAGGTCGAGCGTGCCGCCGTTGAGCGTGTAGCCGTCGGTGATGAACTGCAGACTATCGAAGTTGTGATTGCCGGAAACCGTCACCGTGCCGCCGACCGTGCCGAAGATCATGTTGCCGCCATCGGCCGAGGCGCTATTGGTGCCGCCGCTGCTATCGGTCCAGTCGGTGTTGCCCGGATCGGCGCTCCAGGTGCCGCTGCCGCCATGCACGGAACCGTCCGCCGTGGTGGTCGAACCATCCCAGTACTGCATCGAAGCGTCATTGAGCTTGTAGCCAAGCTGAATCTGGCCGCCCGAGCCGCTGGTATTGGCGGCATCCAGCAGCGTATAGCTTGCGCCGCCAGGGAAGGTACCGACCGACAGATTATTGAAACCGGTCTCGGTGCCGGTATAGTCGACCACCGAATAGTAGCCGACATCGTCGGGCGCACCGGTACCGGCACTACCCGTGATATTCACCTTCACCGCGCCTTCGAACGTCACATTGCCGTCGACCTGCAGCGCATGCTCGCTGCCCGGCTGCGTGCCGGCGCCGAGGTTGTAGTCGATGTTCGAACCGGTCTGCATGACCAGATCGCCGTTGATGGTCAGGCCCTTGAGCGCAGTCTTGCTCGCGTCCTGCGACACGTGACCGCCGCTGTCGACCGTCACAGTGCCGGTGACCGCACCGTTGCCGGCCAGGATGCCGTCCACCGTCACGTTCGACGTGATCGAGTTATTGGCGTTGAGGGTACTGGCGGCGGCGACGTTGACGCTGGTCGCGGTCAAGACGCCATCGGCATTGACCGTACCGCCGGCGACATTGAACGCGCCGGAGTAGCTGTTCGAGTCGCCGGCCAGGGTCAGCGTACCGTCACCGGCCTTGGTGAAGGCACCGGAGCCGGACAGCGGGCCGGTGATCGAGTTGCTGTCACCCGCCGCCACGGTGATCGTGCTGGCCTGGTTGACCGCCAGCGCATTGTCGAGCGTGACGCCGTTGGCGAGCGTCAGTTGGCCGCCGTCCAGCGCGAGCGAACCGTCGCCGAGGCCATCGCTGGCATCGACCAGAATCGTACCGGCCGTCAGGTCCCAATCGCTGCGCATATTGGCGTTGGCGGCGCCCACCTCATACGTGCCGCTGCCGGCCTTGGTCAGGGTCGTACCGGCGGCGCCGCTGATTGCGCCGGTCTGCTTCGCCGTATCGCTGCCGTTGACCGTCACGGTCGAGTTCTTCGCCACTTGCAGCGTGTTGCCCAGCGCGATGCCGTTATCGTAGGCGAGCGTGCCGCCGTTGAGCGTCACATTACCCGTACCGAGCGCGGTGCTGTTGCCGACTTCCAGCGTGCCTTCGTTCACCGACCAGGCGCCGGTCTGGGTACTTGCCTGCGTCAACGTCCAGGAGCCGGTGCCATCCTTGGCAAACGCATTGGCGCCCGAGAAGGAGTCGATGCTGGCGGTTTCGCTGGTACTGCCGGAGCCGGTGAAGTCAACCGTCTTGGTGCCGCTACCGCTGAAAGCCACCCCGCCGGTCACGGTGCTCGCCCCACCGGTGTTATCGAGCATGAACGTGGAGTCGCCGTTATTGCCCATCGTGACGGTGCCATTCACCGTCGTACTGTCGACCGACACGGTGACCGCACCGGTGGTCTTGTCATCGGTGCTGATATTGCCGTTGAGGGTGGCGTTATTGAGCGCCAGCGTACCGCCTTCCAGATTCCAGTTTTGCGCCTGGTTCCAGCTGTTGGTGTTGCTGCCGGTCAGCGTCCAGGTATCGCTGCCGGTCTTGTTGAAGGTGCTGAAGCCTTCGTATTGCACCAGGTTGCCGCTGCCGTCACGGGCGTACTGTGCGCCGACCTGGGAAATATCGAAGGTCGAGGCACCGGCGTCGTTACTGTCGCCGCCGTTACTGTCGCCGCCGAGGTTCAGCACGTTATTGGTGCCGCTGCCGACATCGACGATACCGGTAATCGCAGAACCGGGGTCCAGAGTCAGCGTGTTGTTACCATAAAACAGCCTGATCGCATAACTGTCGTTTGGGCTCGAAGAAGAGCGGGTATTCGCGATCGTACCGCCGTTGGTGATATTCCAATTGGTATTCTGAACGCTGAAGCTATAGATGGTGGCATGGTTAGCGTCAGCGGCCGAAGTAATCGTGCCCTGGTTATTGATGTTGACCGTGTAGGGATTATCTGGGGTAGCCGTATTCTGGTTTCCCGGCGTAATGGCGTCACCCGAATCGATCCCCACAATGCCGTCGATCGCCGCTTCAGAGCCACTCATGGTCGCACCGGCGAAGTTGTTGATGTTCACTTGACCGCCGGCGACGAAGTCACGGACTTCGACCGCTTCGCCCATCGGCCCATTGGCGGCCATCGTGCCATGGTTATTGATCGTGTCGTTATTGCCCTGCACGCCCACCACGTCGTCCACATCCTGGCTTGACGTCGAGATCCCCCCACCCGCATTGACAGTAAAAGTATCGTTACTGCCCGCCATGTCGACGGCGGCGTAGTGATCAGCCCCGCCATCCGTCGTATCAAACGCGATGGAGCCGCCCTGATCCAGCGTCAGTTGGTAGTTACTGGCGGTCAAATCGAGCGCATTCGTATACGAATTGCTCGCATCGATAGTCTGCGAGCCACCGTCGTTAGAGATCGTCGTATGCGATGCCTGCGCCTGCAACGGCAGCCACGCCAACATCGCGAGTGCACTACTGATGGCAACCGCCATCCGGCGCGAACCGCGCCCTGCGGCGGAAGTCGGCGCAACCTCTGCGACGCTCGAGCCGTTCGGCTTGCCCTTTGCCTTGGCGATTTCCGGCGCCGCCACCCAAGCGCCCAATGCCTCGTTCCAGAGAGTTCGATAGCTTTTGATCATTGATGTCTTCTCGAAAGGATTCACATAGACCCGATAGCGGGGCGAATCCTGCCCGCACCGGGTCGCCTTTCCAGAAGGCCGGCCGCACCGCGGGTCGCACGGAAGAGGGATTGCCAGCTTCTGGTTGCAGGCAATCTCTCATCGTTAGAGAAGGAAAAAGGCTACGCATAAACCTTTTCAGACGAGTATCAAGTTATTGAATAACAAGGAAATATAAGTAAAACACCTAGGACGAAGATGACAGCAGCAACAGCAAAAAACCCGTGCCATGCACACGTAAAGCACTGCTATTGCAGCAATTTGTAGCGAAATTTTTTCCTACAGAGAGAAGCGCCGCTGCGGCACGCCACCGCGCATGTCACGCCCCGACGCCACTGTTGCGCCGACAGACAAAAGATCAGGACTAGGAAGGGAAATACGCAGACCAAGCACTGTGCCGACAGACGCACGACGCGCATGCCCGGAAGAGAAAAAAGGCCGGCGCGTGCCGGCCTCAGCTTCCGCGCAACGGAAGCCCCCTTGCAGGGCAAGGGCGGAGGGATTGGGAACAGATGGACAGGCTGTGAAATCAATCAGTTCGTACCGAGGCCCGGCTTTGCCGGGACCTCCGCAACCGTCGCAAACCACTTTTTTTCAACAGCCTGAGGCCGGCAGGCGCCGGCCTGCGCAGAACAGCAACGTGGCGCTAGCGCGGCCGGAGCGCCAGACGGCGCGCCGCGTCCGCCGGGTCGGCGGCGCGGCACAAGGCACTCACCACTGCCACCCCGGCCGCGCCGGTCGCGCGCACCGCCGCGGCGTTGCCGGCATCGATGCCGCCGATGCCGACCACGGGCAAGGCACTCGCCTGCACCATCGCCGCCAGCCCGTCAAGACCGCATGGCGCATCGGCATCCGCCTTGGTGGAAGTCGGATAGACCGGCCCGACCCCCAGATAATCGACGCACCCGGGCGCCAGACCGGCCAATTGCTCCGGCCGGTTGGCCGACAGGCCGACGATCGCCTGCGCGCCCAGCCATTGCCGCGCCTCGGCCACCGGCAAGTCCTGCTGGCCGAGATGCACGCCGTCGGCGTGCGCCAGCAGCGCCACGTCGAGATGATCGTTGATCAGCAACTTGGCGCCGCCGGCATGGCATAGCGGCAGCAAGGCCTGCGCCGCCTCGAGCCACTGGCGCTTTTTCCAGCCAGGCGCGCGCAGCTGCACCAGCCGCACCCCGCCGCTCAGCGCCGCCGCGCTCACGCGCAGCATGCCGGCCAGCCCGCCGCACTGATCCGGATCGAGCACCAGATAAACCGCCAGATCGACAGGCCTCATTGCGGCCACCGCGCTGCCAGCGCAGCGGCGTCGATCGACGCCAGCGCATCGAGCAGCGCCACGGCAAAACTGCCCGGCCCGCTGCTCGCGCGCGCTGCCTGCTCGCCGGCCAGTTTCATCAACGCGCACGCCGCCGCCACCGCCGGCAACACCTCGCCGCCGGCGCTCATCGCCGCCGCCAGCGCCGACAAAGAACAACCGGTGCCGGTCACTCGCTGCAACATCGCATCGCCGCCCGACAACGCCAGGGTCGTCTCGCCGTCGCTGATGTAATCGGTGGCGCCGGTCACCGCCACCACGGCGCCGCTTTGCCGTGCCAGCCGCACCGCCGCCTCGAGCGCGCCGGCGCTATCGGCGGTGCTGTCGACACCGCGGCCGCCGCCGCCCGCACCGGCCAGCGCCAGAATTTCCGAAGGATTGCCGCGGATCACCGTCGGCCGCCGCGCCACGAGCCCGGCGCAGAACGTGCTGCGCCAGGCGAGTGCGCCGACCGCCACCGGGTCGAGCGTCCACGGCGTGCCGGCGGCCACGGCCGCATCGACCGCGACGCTGATCGCCGCCGCCTGGGCAGCGGTCAGCGTACCGACATTGACATACAAGGCGCTGGCAACCGGCGCAAACGCCGCCGCTTCCTGCGGCTCGACCACCATGGCCGGCGCGGCGCCGGCGGCGAGCAGGACATTGGCGTTGAAAGCGGTCACCACGGAATTGGTCAGGCAATGCACCAGCGGCACGGCCGTGCGCATGCGGTTGAGTTCGGCACCGGCGCGACGGCCGGAGAAGGGGGTAATCGGTGTCATCGTCTCTCCTCGCGCAGGCGAGGGCAGACGACCCGCACAGACGGGGCGCCGTGACCTTCCCTACGCTGGCATGATCCAGATCAGGTTGATACGGGTATTTCTCAGCCGCAGCAAGGCGGCACCCCGAGTCACAGTGTGTCGGCAGATTCTGACGCGATTCAGCATCGACCGTCAACGGTCAAGGTGCATGGAAGCTCAAACCGGTCCGCTTTCCGACGCTACGGCCAGCACAGTCCGGCTGACGCGCCAAACGCGCAGGCCCATCATCCTCCATTGCTGTTTCTCGCTTCTCTGTGGCCACCCGGGCACCCTGACCGGGTGGCCTTTTTTTCGCCCCTCACTGCCGCGGCAAAAAAAACCGCCCGGCGCCGAATGGCGCGGGCGGTTGTCCTGCCGACGGCCGAAGCAGCGCTTCAGCCCTGCTGCACTCACAGATAATCGTCCAGCGGCGGGCAGCTGCACACCAGATTGCGATCACCGTACACATCGTCGATACGATTCACGCTCGGCCAGAACTTGTTGTCGAACACATACGGCAGCGGGAACAACGCTTCCTCGCGACCGTACGGGTGCGTCCACGCGCAGGCGACATCGGAACGGCTGTGCGGCGCATTGCACAGCGGATTGTCATCCGCCGGCCACACCCCGGCCTGCACCTTGTCCACCTCGGCGCGGATCGCCAGCATCGCGGCGATGAAGCGGTCGAGCTCGGCCTTCGATTCCGACTCGGTCGGTTCGATCATCAGCGTGCCCGGCACCGGGAAGCTCATCGTCGGCGCATGGAAACCGTAGTCCATCAGCCGCTTGGCGATATCGACCTCGGTCACGCCGGACGCCGCCTTGAGCGGCCGCAGATCGATGATGCACTCGTGCGCGACACGGCCGTTGGCGCCGGTGTAGAGCACCGGATAGGCGCCGGACAGGCGGCTGGCGATGTAGTTGGCGTTCAACAGCGCATGCTGCGTTGCCGACTTCATGCCCTCGGCGCCCATCATGCTGATGTACATCCACGAGATCGGCAGGATGGACGCCGAACCGAACGGCGCGGCCGCCACCGCACTCTGCCCCTCCGAAACGCCGGCGATCGGCGCCACCGCATGGTTGGCCATGAATGGCGCCAGATGCGACTTCAGGCCGATCGGGCCCATGCCCGGTCCGCCGCCGCCGTGCGGAATGCAGAAGGTCTTGTGCAGGTTCATGTGGCTGACGTCGGCGCCGATGTCGGCCGGCCGCATCAGACCCACCTGGGCGTTGAGGTTGGCGCCATCCATATACACCTGGCCGCCGTTGGCATGCACGATAGCGCAGATGTCGCGGATCGAAGCCTCGAACACGCCGTGGGTGGACGGATAGGTGATCATCAGCGCCGCCAGGTGGTCGGCATGCGCCTCCGCCTTGGCCTTCAGGTCGGCGACATCGACGTTGCCGGCATCATCACAATCGACAACCACCACCTTCATATTGATCATCTGCGCCGACGCCGGGTTGGTGCCGTGCGCCGAACGCGGGATCAGGCAAACGTCGCGATGCCCGTCGCCATGGGCCTCGTGGTAGCGGCTGATCGCCAACAGCCCGGTGTACTCGCCCTGTGCGCCCGAATTGGGCTGCATGCAGATTGCGTCGAAACCGGTGATCGCCTTCAGATAGCCGGCCAGCCCGTCGATCATCTGCAGATAGCCGCCGACCTGCGAACGCGGCGCGAACGGGTGAATGTCGGCGAACTCGCGCCAGCTGATCGGCAGCATTTCGCTGACCGCATTGAGCTTCATCGTGCACGAGCCGAGCGAAATCATCGAATGATTCAGCGCCAGATCGCGGTTTTCCAGCCGCTTCAGATAGCGCAGCATCTCGTGCTCGGTGTGATAGCGGTTGAACACCGGATGGGAGAGGAACGGCGTTTCGCGCTTGAGCGCGGCCGGAATCGCGTCCGGCGTCGCGGCGTCGAGCGCGGCCAGATCGGCATGCTTGCCGGTAAACAGCTTGATCAGCGCTTGCAGATCGGCTTCGCGGCTGGCTTCGTGGAACGCCACGCCGACGATGCCGTGGCCGGCGTCGCGCAGGTTATAACCGGCATCGCAGGCGGTGGCGATCACCGATGCCGCGCGCGCGCCGAGGTCGACCTGCACCGTGTCGAAGAAGCGGTCGAACACCACCCGGCCGCCGGCGCGGCGCACCGCCTCGGCAAACAGCGCCGCGACGCGGTGGATGCGGCGCGCGATGCGCTGCAAGCCCTGCGGGCCGTGATAGACGGCGTAAAGGCCGGCCATATTGGCCAGCAGCACCTGCGAGGTACAGATATTGGAATTGGCTTTTTCGCGTCGAATGTGCTGCTCGCGCGTCTGCAGCGCCATGCGCAGCGCGGTCTTGCCCTTGGCATCGACCGACACGCCGATGATGCGTCCCGGCGCCGAGCGCTTCATCGCGTCCTTGAAAGCGAAATAGGCGGCGTGCGGACCGCCGAAGCCCATCGGAACGCCGAAGCGCTGCGTCGAACCGAGCGCGATATCGGCGCCGAGCTCGGCCGGCGACTTGAGCGCCACCAGCGCCATGATATCGGCGGCGACAACCGCCACCCCACCCTGAGCCTTGACCGTGGCGATCGGCGCCGACAGGTCGACCAGATCGCCGGCTTCTCCCGGATACTGGAACAATGCACCGAAGCAGCCTTCACGGCCGGCTTCCTCGGGATGGCCGAGGCAGAGCTCGAAGCCGAAATACTTGGCGCGGGTCTTGAGCACGTCGAGCGTCTGCGGCAACACGCGCCGATCGACGAAAAAGCGCGCCGACGGCGACTTCGACACCCGGCGCGCCATCGCCATCGCTTCCGCGGCGGCCGTGGCCTCGTCGAGCAACGATGCATTGGCAAGCTCGAGGCCGGTCAGATCGGCCACCATTTGCTGATAATTGAGCAGCGCCTCGAGACGGCCCTGCGATACTTCGGCCTGGTACGGCGTGTAGGCGGTGTACCAGCCGGGGTTTTCCAGCACATTGCGCAGGATCACCGCCGGCGTCAGCGTTGGTGCATACCCCATGCCGATATAAGATTGTTTGACCACATTCTGCTCGGCCAGCGCACGCAGCGCCTCTAGCGCTTCGGCCTCCGGCAGCGCGTCCGGCAGGTCGAGTTTGCCTTGCAAACGAATGCCGGCCGGCACGGTCTGATCGATCAGTTCATCGAGCGAGGCCACGCCGATGGCGGCCAGCATGGCTTGCCGGTCATCGGCCGACGGGCCGATGTGGCGTGCGACGAATTCGTCGCGGTGGAAAAGCTCGGAAAGCGACATTTCGAAAATCCTTGCTGTGCAGCGAACAACAAAAAACAGCCCCGCACGCAGCGGGGCTGTGGATCAAGCGCCGATTTCGGCTGCGTAGGCAGCGGCGTCCAGCAGGGCGTCGAGATCGGCCGGATTGCTCGGGCGGATCTTGAAGAACCAGCCCTGACTGTACGGATCGGTATTGGCCAATTGCGGCTCGGCTTCGAGCGTCTCGTTCACTTCCAGCACTTCACCGGCGATCGGACAGTAAACGTCGGAAGCAGCCTTGACCGACTCGACCACCCCGGCCTGCTCATCGGCGCCGAGCTGCGCACCGACTTGCGGCAGTTCGACGAACACGATGTCGCCCAGCAATTCCTGTGCATGATCGGTAATGCCGACGGTCACCACCCCATCGGCGGCGTGCAGACGCAGCCATTCGTGGCTGGAGACATATTTCAGGTCGGACGGAATATTACTCATTACAAACTCCCAGGTTGCGGTATGTCGACGAAACGGACCGGCTCGCGGCCGGCCCGCCGAATGCTTATTCGAAAACCTTCTTGCCGTTGCGCACGAACGGCATCTTCACCACCCGCACCGGCGTTGCGGTGCCGCGCAGATCGACCAGCGCGGTTGCGCCGGTGGCGGCCGGCACGCGGGCGATGGCGATCGAATGCTTGAGGGTCGGCGAGAAACTGCCGCTGGTGATCACACCCTGGCCGACGCCCGGCACATCGACCGTCAGGCCGTCGCGCAGCACGCCGCGGCCCTCCAGCACCAGGCCGACCTGCTTCATCTTCACCCCGGCCTCGCGGGCGGCTTCCAGCGCCGCGCGGCCGATGAAATCGCGCCCGGCGGGTTCCCAGGCGATGGTCCAGCCCATGCCGGCCTCGAGAGGCAGCACCTTGTCGTCCATATCGTGGCCGTACAGATTCATGCCGGCCTCCAGGCGCAGCGTGTCGCGCGCGCCCAGGCCGCACGGCGCGACGCCGCCGGCGATCAAGGCCCGGAAAAAGGCACAGATCTCTCCGGCCGGCAGCATGATTTCCAGCCCGTCTTCGCCGGTATAACCGGTGCGGGCGACGAACCACTCGCCGGCCGGCACGCCCTGGAACACCTTCAGCGCGCGGATCTGCGCGGCGAGCGCCGGCTTGACCGCGCACACCTTGTCGATCGCGTTCGGGCCCTGCACGGCGAGCATCGCCAGATCGCGCCTGACCTTGAGGGCGACATCGAAGCCGGCGCGACGGCTTTCCATCCAGGCGAGATCCTTGTCGGTGGTACCGGCATTGACCACCATGCGATAGCCCCAGGCGGTCAGATAGACGATCAGATCGTCGATCACGCCGCCTTGCGGGTTGAGCATGCCGGAATAGAGCGCCTTGCCCTCGAAGCCGAGTTTGGCGACGTCATTGGCAATCAGTTGTTGCAGCCAGGCTTTGGCATCGGAACCGGTGATATCGACCACCGTCATGTGCGAGACGTCGAACATGCCGGCGTCGGTGCGGACGAACTCGTGCTCCTTGAGCTGCGAGCCGTAGTGGATGGGCATTTCCCATCCGGCGAAATCGACCATCTTGCCGTGGGCGGCCAGATGTTCTTCAAACAGGGGCGTACGTTTCGGTGCCGTCATGGCGCATCCTTGAAGAGTGTGAATTCGACGATCCTGCTTCACACCCCTCTGTCCTGACACCTGAGATTTTCCGGCGCGCGGCCGTTAGCCCCTTCGGTGGATGCGTCAGCACCGCTCTCCAGAGTTTTTGGGCCTTGCGGGCCCGGCAATGCAGTCCTTTTGCCTGAGCGATTGCGGGTGCACTTGCGCCTTCGGCGGCGGAACGGTGTTCCGCTCTCTCCTGCATGAAAGCCGATTATCAAGGCTCACATGAAGAATGGCAAGCCACTACCTTGTCGTGGCAACAGTAGTTTTATCTGAAGTCAAATCCTGCGGTGTCAAGGCGTCGTGCAGGGGTGTTTGGGGCGTAGCGGGCGCTTTTCAGCGTGGTGATCTTTTTACGGAAAATAGAGACAGCATTCTCGAATTTTCCGGACTTGTTCGTATCTTGGGGTGCAGTTTAGGGTGTGGGGGGTGCGGTGTTTTGATTCCGCATCGGCGCGGCCCGGGGATGTCCAAAGCACCGCCGGGCCGCTAACCACACCAACTCATAGCAGGAGTCTGTATGGCTGATTTCGATGGTAGTGCCGCCGGCACTTTTTCTCCCAATTTTCCTTATCACCAACAGCAGTTATTTGCGCTGATTTCCACTTTGGTGGCGCCGCAAGCGCGCGTTGCGCCGGAGCGGCTGTGCCGCCTGATCGTCGATTGCGACTTGTCGTGGTCACGGCTGCAGACCCACGAAGGCAAGAGCTGGCTCTATCTGAGCGAGCCGGCCGCGGTGCGCAGAATCGCCGATTGTCTGTTTTTGACGGGGGCATGAAGGGAGCCAAGCGGAGGGCGGGGATCGCAAGATCCCCGCATATGCCGCGGCGCTGGCGGCGGGGCCATCGCAGCGGAGCAGACAGCAAGTCATGCGCCCCACCCGCCCCCACAAAGGAAAACTTTATGCACCGACGCATTCTGCCCGCCCTGCTGCTGACCGCCATGGCCGGCGCGGCACACGGCTCCGACATCGAGGCCGACGAGGCGGACGACCGCCGCATGGCGGCGTACAACCACCGGTTCAACGACAGCGATCCAGCCAATTTCCTCGGAGCGCTCACCGTCAAATTCCGCGGCAAGCTGTGCGCGGCCGGCGACGACTGCCGACCGGCCCCCGGCGCAGCGAACGTGACCATGCTGCGCGCCACCTCCAACGACCCCGGCTGCCGACTGACCGTTCCGGCGCAGGTCGACCTTGCCCCCGCACAACGCTCCACCATCGCCACCATCCACAGCAAAGGCAGTGGCGGTTTCCGGCGCACCCTGCCGGACCCGCCCCACGGCGCCCCGTACCAGGCGCCGACCTTCCGCATTCAACTCAGCGGTCCCACCTGCCCGGCGGACCTGTGGATCAGCGTGACCCCCCAGGGCCTGCCCGGCGCCCTGCGGCTCGAAAACCGCCGGCAGTACACGGCCAATGACGGGCCGCTACTGGCGCTCGCCTCGACCTCGACGGCGCAAGGCGTCGGCATCTTCCTCACCCACAAGCTGCACTCAACTTATTTCTATCAGATCGATACCTTGCTCAGACTCAATACCGTCAACGGCTCGTTTGATATCAGCCGCGACAAGGCGCTGCCGCTCTACGTCCGCTTTGCCCAAACCGGCGACGCCCTCCAGCCGGGTGACGCCGCGGCGGAAGTGACCTTCATCGTCGAAAAGGCTCGTGCCGGGCAGATGCTGCCCGCAGCGCGCTGAATTTCGCCCCATCTGCAGGCAAACGACACATGAAAAAAGCCGCCCTCAGGCGGCTTTTTCTTGGCAACGCTCGGCGCTTAGCGCGAGGAGTGCGTCGGGACCGATTGCTGGTTCAGCCGCGCCCAGGCATCGCCGGGTACGTTGTTGCTCGCGGCGCTGTCCGACGCCGCCACATTGGCGATCGGGGCCGGGGCCGCCGACTGAACCGCTTGGCTCGGTTGGCAACGGTTGTAATCGGCGTGGCAGCCGCCTTCGGCCATGGCAGCGCCGGCGAAGGTCATCAGGGCAAGCATCAAAGCAGTCTTTTTCATGATCGGGTTTCCTTTGCGTAGATCAATCACAGTGGAACCGCCGTTGTGTGCGAGTTCCTATATGACAAACTGTAAATTAATCACCAATGGGTAAACATCGGCCGATTCCTAAACGCCGCCGCGCCGCTTCCCCACCCCGGAAACAGCCCCCCCCGAACGCAAAAAAGCCCGGATCGCTCCGGGCTTTTTCTCGACAGCGTATCAGTCCAAGCGCGCCAGCGACTTGGACACGTGCAGCGTCACTTCCGTTTCGGCCGTGCCCGGCTGCAGCGGCGTGCCGGTTTGCGCATAGTGCGCCGTCAGTTCCAGCGTATTGCGCACAGCGCCGATATCGATCTCCCGGCTTTTGACATTGAGCGGCAAAAATGATGGGCCGACGCCTGACTGGCCGAGATCCTGATTGTTTTGCGCCAGGAAAATGCCCACGCCCTGCGCCGTCGAGCTCGGCGACAGCGCCAACAGGGGCCCGGTTTCTACAGAAAGAGGGGTCTGGTTGGGGGCGACGATGCGGCCAGGCGCGCCGTTGGCTTGCACGGTAATCCAGGCCGGGCAAGCGCGGCCTTCGAGTCGAAGGAGAAACTTGCGTGCATTGCCCGATACGTGATCGGGCCCCAGCGGTTTGACGAGGCCAGTTGCGCGACGATTCACAATAGAGGGAATACTGGCCAGCGTCTGCGGCGTCAGGTCGACCTGCGGCACAACACTGAACACGCAGCCGGGATGATTGGATACCGCTCGTATCGGCTCAACCGTTGTCGTGCTGCCGCTCGGTTGGCAGTTGTCCGCAGCAGCGCACACCTTTCCTTTCAGTTTGACGGTGACGTAACCCAAGTAGTTACTCAGATCATCCTTATTAAAATTTATGTTGTATGCCTTCCTTCTTAAGTTTTCCGTTGGATCATCGGAAGAACCATGGGCGAAGCTCGCGAAGGTGGCGAGCATGAGCGCCAGGCATGTGCGTTGTTTCATCGGGATTACCTTTCAGGGAAAAATCTGGCCCGGGCGAACCAGATTTTTACTTATTACTTTTTTCTGTCCTTATTAAATTTTACAAATCGATGATGAGAAACAACCCTACAAGCCGGGTCGATAACAAAAGGCATTGGCCGACGGTGTAGCGAACAGGGTCCGACACAGGCCGGCAAACAACACATGAAAAAAGCCGCCCTCGGGCGGCTTTTTGCTTGGCAACGCTCGGCGCTTAGCGCGAGGAGTGCGTCGGGACCGATTGCTGGTTCAGCCGCGCCCAGGCATCGCCGGGTACGTTGTTGCTCGCGGCGCTGTCCGACGCCGCCACATTGGCGATCGGGGCCGGGGCCGCCGACTGAACCGCTTGGCTCGGTTGGCAACGGTTGTAATCGGCGTGGCAGCCGCCTTCGGCCATGGCAGCGCCGGCGAAGGTCATCAGGGCAAGCATCAAAGCAGTCTTTTTCATGATCGGGTTTCCTTTGCGTAGATCAATCACAGTGGAACCGCCGTTGTGTGCGAGTTCCTATATGACAAACTGTAAATTAATCACCAATGGGTAAACATCGGCCGATTCCTAAACGCCGCCGCGCCGCTTCCCCACCCCGGAAACAGCCCCCCCGAACGCAAAAAAGCCCGGATCGCTCCGGGCCTTTCCTTGCCAGTCAACGACGGCTCAGTACCACTCGATCCCCTTCACTTCGGTCGAGATGATCGTCCCCGCCTTGCCTTCCACGATCGCTTCGATGTC